>BFBZ01000009.1_pt1 | contig 564580 bp, 523 predicted proteins | sample 1888401 | NCBI WGS metagenome assembly BFBZ01 (sample SAMD00112614, study PRJDB3348) | symbiont metagenome | host: Chara braunii
ACTAGCGATGTGATCGCTCTGATTTATTTCGATCCGAGGTCTAGTGTGGGTATCGATATGGTTCTTGTCGAGCGCATCGTCGCGCGAAGCCCTCGTCTTCGGCGATTGCTTTATTCGTTGTCCTTAACCTTTCTGAAAGCGGCGTTTCGGTTTCGCCGCACGGGCTTGGATGCCTTTGCCCGACCGACATTGCGTTTATCGCAGTGTCTCTTTCGTACTGCCTCTTCGCGGATACGACGTCGTTATGCAGCCGAGCCGAAAATGACGTCGGACTCGCGCTTTGTGCTCCGTCGCCTTTCTCTCAAACTTTTGATCGTGCTGATCTTTGCCGGTGCTCAAAGCCCGCTGCCCTGGGGATTCGGGAAAGCGCTTACGATGATGCTGTTTATGAGCGCGGCTATCAGCTGTGCCTTGGCCCTCATGAACCACCAACGATTCAGATTGGGAGTCTTGAGCTACTGGGACGAATCTTTGGCCTTTGTCCTGCTCGGCCAAACCGCGCGGATGGTGTTTCTACGTTGAAGTATTGCGAGTGCGCTATGCCGGGGGCTCTCGTCTTCAAAATACTCGCCAATAACCTGCCACGCGATACGGGAATCGCGAAGGTGGCCGTCGAGGCGAGACGCGGGGCAGCGACAACCGCCTGCGGCGTCGTTTGGTATTGGTTATGACGGAGCGTCGCACCACTCGCCGTCGCCGCACGCTGTTGACGGGGAAGATCATTCTCAATCAGCGATCGTCCGTGATAAGTTGCGTCGTCCGAAACTTGTCGGACACAGGCGCCTGCCTCGAAGTTCCTGCTGCCCTGAACATTCCGGATGCCTTCGAGCTGAAAATAGAACCTGGCGGCGCTTGCTCACAGTGTCGAATAGTCTGGCGGAGCGCTACGCGCATCGGCGTGGCGTTCGATTGACACAAAGCTAGAACGCGCCTTCACTTTCAAGGGCGAGTGTAAAGGCGCTGGCCCGAGATACTGGCCGCGCGCACGGCGCTGCAGGCGTGACGGCTGATATGGCCGGACGGCAGGCTACAGAAATAACAAGGACAATGTGTGGGGGAAAGAGCCAATCTCACAAGGAGAATGGCGCGCCGTACTGGATAAAAGTGCGAACGCATATGTGATTGAATCTGCGATTAATTTATTTTGGGGCATCGTGATCCTCTCATCTTTCAGCGTTCGCCGGCTGCCGCCAATAGCCCCACCCAAACGGGTGCGCCGAACCGAACGCGGAGCTGATATCGGACCAAGTACAAGGTATCCGGTATTTTGCTTCTCCCGGGTCTATGAGGAAATGACTAGCTCTTTCCAAATCTGGGCCGCGTACGCAGTGGCTCTCTCCTAGTCCTGAAGTCCGCGGCATGTGTGATTGGGTACCGCTGGAATACATCGCAGAAAATCCCATTCTGCAGCGATGCAAATATCGAGTGCAAAATCGATTAAAAAATAGAGAGCTCCGCGAACTAGACGGCTCGACCGATGAGGGCACCAATGGTCGCAGTTGAGGCCATGGCGACTGCTCCCCAAAACACGACCCGAAGAGTGGGTTTCCATATGCTGGCGCCGCCAGCGCGAGCGCCGATCGCTCCGAGAACGCCAAGTCCGATGAGGCAGGCAATGGAGACGGTCCAGGTGGCGGTCCAGGCCGGCGACAGGAGAGCGACGGCCAGCGGCAAAGTCGCGCCAGATGCGAAGGTGACCGCCGAAGTGAAAGCCGCTTGAACTGGCTTCGCCATCACATGACTGGTCAGTCCGAGTTCATCCCGCGCATGGGCCCCGAAGGCGTCCTTTGCCATCATCTGCTCGGCGACCTGTCGCGCCAGTTCGGGCGTTACACCACGCTGCTCGTAGATCGCGGCGAGTTCGGCCAGCTCCGCTTCAGGTTGCGTGGCAAGTTCGCGGCGCTCACGCGCCATGTCGGCTTCTTCCGTATCGGCCTGGGAACTGACCGACACATATTCGCCTGCAGCCATCGACATTGCTCCGGCGACGAGCCCCGCTACGCCAGCAACCAGAATTTCGTGGGAAGCGGCGGTCGCGGCGGCAACACCGACGATCAGACTCGATGTTGAAATCAGCCCGTCATTGGCGCCTAGCACCGCTGCGCGAAGCCAACCTATTCGTTCGATCAGATGGTTCTCTTTATGAAGGGCTCGCATGGAACATGGTCCTGAATTACATTTCTAAGGCTTTGTAACGCGGCGCTGAGCACATAGGAAAAGGCGCCTTGCCTTCGAGATCGATCTGGAAACTTGGCCGGTCAGGCTGATCAATGATGCTATCTTCCGATGAAACGCCTACCGTTCCATCGCCACATACGCTGTAGTCCAAAGCCGCATTCAACTTCAATCGCCGGAGTGTTGTCCAGGCCTCTCAACGTGACTTCATTTGCCCTGACACTCATCACCAGATGATATCGTCCGTGGTGCGACATGTAGACCTGATGGAGGCATTTTCCGCTGCTACAAAACGTAAGGCGGTCGCCACATCTGAGTTCATGAAGATGAAGAGCGATGAGACGAACGTTCCCAACGTCAATGAAGCGGCTGAAGCCACGCGTTGTTGTCAATTCATCGCCACATACCTTCCTGTATTTTTGAAGGCCTGCCCGCACTTCCGCCGGCAGGTTTTGCACGTAGAAAGGACTGGGTTGATTGTCATGGACAGGAGAACTTGCGAGCGAGAGGGCCGGCGAGACAAAGAAAAGTGACGTCATAGCGGCTAAGATTGCCACGTCACGGAGCCGATTCGATCTTTTCATGCTGAAACCTCCACTTCCAACGGCTGTTTCTCTCGTTCGACGACGGCTGCGGAGCGGCGCTCCATCCATCGGTAGATCGCCGGCAACAGCAGCAGCGTCAGAACGGTGGACGACAGGACGCCGCCGATGACGACAGTGGCGAGCGGTCGTTGCACCTCCGCTCCCGCGCCCTGTGAAATCGCCATCGGTACGAAGCCGATTCCCGCGACCATGGCGGTCGACAATACCGGACGGAGCCGATCCGTGGCGGCTTGCCGGACTGCCTCGATAACAGGCAGCTTCCGCCGCAACGCATTGATATGATCGATCAGAACGAGACCATTCAGCATCGCGATGCCGGAGACCGCGATAAAGCCGATCGCGGCGGTGATCGAGAATGGCATGTCACGTAGCCAGAGTGCCAGCACGCCACCGGTGATCGCAAACGGAATACCGGTATAGACGACGGCGGCATGACGGACGCTCCCCAACGCCGAATAAACGAGCAAGAAGATCATCAGCAGCGCCGCCGGCACGACGATCATCAGACGGGCTCGGGCCGCTTCTAGCTGACGGAACTGGCCTCCGAACTCGATGCGATAGGATTCAGGCAGCGCAAGCTTGCCGTCGAGGCGTGCACGCGCTGCGGTCACATAACCTTCGATGTCGCTGGTGTTGAGATTGACCATCAAGGCGGCGCGGCGCTTACCATTGTCGTGCAGGATCGGTTCGACCGTTCTCATCTCGCGCAGACTTGCAACGCGGTCCAGCGGCACAAGGCCGGACGCGCCGACGCGCAATGGAAGGGAGAGGATCGATTTTGTGTCCGCGCGTAAGGACTCGGGCATACGAACGACGATCGCGTGTCGATGCTCTCCGTCCGCGATGAAGCCGACCTCGTCCCCACCGATCGCTGACGCAATGGCACGGTTGACCTCGGCGGTTCCCAGCCCCAACCGCACCATCGCGTCGTGATTGATCTCGACCACCACACTGTGGGTGCGGCTGGCCGCTTCGAATGCGGCATTGGCGGTGCCGGGCACGCCTTGCAATTCCTCTCGCGCCTGCGCGGCGAGCCGCTCAAGCACGTCGTAGTCGTCTCCGAATATCTTGACCGACAGATCCGCCCGCGTGCCCTCCAACATTTCGTTGAAGCGCATCTCGATAGGCTGCGCGAAAAGGAATGACTGCTCCGGCGCCAGCGCAGTGGCAGCCTTTTCGATCGCCGCAACCAGCTCGCTCTTGTTGCGCGGCATGTCCGGACCTTGCGGCCATTGGTCGAGCGGCTTGTAGAAGATGTAGAGGTCGTTCTCATTCGGCGGCATCGGGTCGGTCGCAACCGCGCTGGTGCCGATGCGGGAGAAGGTTCGGGTCACTTGCGGAAAGCGACGCAAAATTTCACGCTCGGTTTGCTGCTCGATCTCAAGGCTACGGTCGAGCGACATCCCCACGGGCTTGTAGACCATCGCCGTGATGGAGCCCTCATCGAGGCGTGGCGTAAACTGCGAGCCAAGGGTCAGGAATATCCTCAATGCCACGGCCAACAGGACTGCCGATGGAACGAGAAGGGCAGCGGGATGACGGAGGGCGAAGTCCAGGACGGGACGGTAGCCCCGGATCACGAGGCCGGCGAAGCCACCGTTATGCGTGATGTGGTTGTCGGCGGTTATCTCCGGGAGAGAATCTTCCTTTTCACTGACGCTCGGCTGACGCACCTTCTCGCCTCGTAGCAGCCGGGCGCACAGCGCCGGCACTAGCGTAAAGGTAACGATCAGCGCCGCTGCCAGCGCCAGCATCACGGCTTGCGCCATCGGCTGAAACAGCTTCCCCTCGACGCCGCCCAGGCTGAGTACCGGCACATAAACCAGCGCGATGATGGCCATGCCGAAGAACACGGGCCGCGCCACGCCCCCCGCAGCGTTGATGACGATGCGACGGCGTTCATCGGCCGTCAGCTCGCGCCCCTTGAGGCGCTGTGCCTCGCCCATCAGACGCAATGTGTTTTCCACGACGACGATCGCGCCATCTACGACCAGGCCGAAGTCGAGCGCGCCGAGGCTCATCAGATTGCCCGATATACCGAGCGCATGCATGCCCGAGATCATCATGAGAAAGGCCAGCGGGATGACCGACGCGACGATAAATGCCGCGCGCCAGTTGCCGACCACGATCAGCAATACGACGGCGACCAGCAACGCTCCCTCGCCAAGGTTGCGCTCGACCGTCGCGATGGTGCGATCCACCAATTCTGAACGATCGTACTGAACCTGAAGGATCATGCCTTTGGGCAGCGCGGCGCGCAGGTTCGGCAATTGCGCATCGACGCGCCGGGCAACGTCCCGGCTGTTCTGCCCGACCAGCATCATCACTGTGCCGAGCACGGTTTCCTTGCCGTTGGTGGTCGCGGCGCCATCGCGTGGAGCATGGCCGATGGTCACGGTCGCCAGATCCGCTACAGTCAGCGGCCGCACGCCACCTGCGAATTTCACGGGTAATGCGCGGATCATCTCCGCCGTCGTGACACGCGCTTCGGTTCGGACGGTGAAGCGTTGGCCGTTCTTGGTGATGGTCCCGCCGCCGGCATTGGCGACGTTGGCGCCAACAGCCTGGGCAAGCTCGCTCGGCGTGATGCCCGCTGTCGTGAGCTTCTTCAGATCAGGCTCGATGACAAACTGACGTTCGAGGCCGCCGTTGGAATTGACGTCGGCGACCCCCTCGATCGCGCGCAGCATCGGGCGCACGATATATTCCTGAGCCTCGAACAACTCCATCAGTTGTTGCCGCTCGTCCAAATCGGACGGCGGTTGCGCCCATTCGAGTGTGTAGTACCAGATTTCGCCAAGCCCGGTGGTGATCGGAGCGAGGCGCGGCGATGATCCGGCTGGCAGCATGTCGCGCACTGCGGAAAGCCGCTCGTTGACGAATTGGCGTGCGCGAAGCTGGTCCGTGCCGTCCTGATAGATGAGCGTGACCTGTGACAGTCCGGTCTTGGTGAGCGATCGCATTTCCCGCAGGCCCGGCTGACCACCCATGCTGCGCTCGATGGGCAGCGTCACAAGACGCTCGATTTCCTCTGGCGCCAGGGCAGGAACAGTCGTGTTGATCTGCACCTGCACGCCTGTGATGTCGGGAATGACATCGATTTGCAGATTCACGAAAGACCAGATTCCAAGACCAGCGATCAGCAAAGCGATGATCATCACCGTGGCTGGTCGACCGGTTGTCCATTCCAGAATCCGCCGCGTCATCGGGACACGCCGTCGAAGCTGCGGCCGCCATTGAGCGCCCGAAGTTGAAGCATCGCTTCCATAGCCTCACGTCGCGTGTCGAGCAGAGCCGACAGCGCGTCCAGATACTGGCGCTGCATCTCGACGTAAGTTGCGATCGGGATCGCTCCCTGGCGATAACTATCGGCGGCGGCGGTAGCTGCGGCCGCAAATTTCTCGGTGGCCCCGGCTGGCCAGCCCGCAAGGGCTCGACGCTTCGCCTCGTAGTAGGCTGCCTGTTCGTAAACCTGCCTCGCGATCCGTCGGTTGGCGGCGAGCAGGGCCGCATCGCCCTGGGATTGACGGCTCAACTCCTGTGCGAGGCCAGCAGCCTGGCTATTCCAAAGCGGCAACGTCGTCGTCAGCCGTATGCCGAAATTGGTCTCGCGGCTGTCTGACTTCGCGCGATTGAAGTAGGGACCGACTGAGACGTTCGGCACACGCGCTGCTTGTGCGAGGTCAACGCGCAACCCTTGCTGCTGCAATTGCGCGCGCAGCGACTGAATCTCGAAATTGTTGATGCCAGCTTGTTGCGCCATGCGCTCGACCGACGGAAGGCCGGGCAGCGTGATATCGGGCGGAGCAATGCGGAGCCGCGCTTTGAGCGGCGCGCCGCGAAGTTGATTCAGTTCGTAGACGATCGTGCTGGTCTCGGAATCAGCCATCGCGGCATTTCGCTCCGCCGTGATGGCACCCGCATCCAGAATGGCCGTGTCCAGCGTGGTGGCGATGCCCGCCGGATCCCGCTGCTCCACAACGCGTGCAAGCTCGCGCATCCGCGCGGCAACGTCGCGTGCCGCGGCGGCTTTCCGCTCGGCCGCGAACAAGGCATATCCCAAAGAGCGTGCCCGGCTTGCGAGCGTTGCGTCGAATTGCGCAAGACCGAGCCGCGCCAGCGCGATCTGATGCTCGGCGATGGCGCGACGGAGCGCCCCGCGTCCGGCAAAGTCGAGCGGCTGCATAATCGACAAGCCATATGTCGGCCCGGCGCCTTTCGGTGCACCTGTCAGGCCGTCGGCCATCCGGCGTTCGCCTAACTCGAATGCAGCTTCAGGGTCCGGCAGGCGATCAGCCGCGTCGCGCTCAACACCTGCAAGCCCGATCTGCTGGAAATAAAAGCGTCGTTCGGGGTTACTTGCCACGACGGAATTGGCAAGTGCATCAATCGACAGCACGGCGGCCTGCTGAGCGAAGGCTGGGGTCACCAAGATAATTGTTGATATGCGAACGATTATCAGGAGCAATTTTAACATTGGCACGAGTCTCAACACTGACTTCTAGACGCCTGATTGCCACGCTAGTCTGAACACAAGCTGTCAGCGTAAATGCAGGTTGATCCAGTATCGGACTGCAGCAATCAGGAGACATGACCATTCGCATTCTTCTTGTCGAAGACGATCAGGACATTGGCGCCCGCCTGAAGGAAGGGTTGGCCAGCTTTGGCTTTGTCGTTGAGCATGTGGAAGATGGTGAGCACGCCCTTTCCTTCGCGCTGCAAGAAGAATTCGACGCGATCGTTCTCGATCTCGGTTTACCCGGCCTGTYAGGCATCGAGGTCTTACGGAGGTTGCGACGTACCGGGGCCGCCACACCGGTCCTGATCCTGACGGCGCGCAGCAGCTGGACTGAGAAGGTGGAAGGTCTCAATGCAGGGGCTGATGACTATGTGGCGAAGCCGTTTCACGTCGACGAAGTCGCAGCTCGCCTGCGCGCGCTGATGCGGCGCGTCGCGGGCCAAGCCACCTCCGAATTGCGCCACGGAGATATCGTGCTTGMCCCCGTTGCCGGCACCGCCAATGTTGCGGGCCAGCCGATCGAATTGACGGCACAGGAATTTCGCCTGCTCCACCTCTTCCTGCATCGCGTCGGCCGCGTCGTGACGCAAGCCGAGTTGCTCGACCATCTCTACGGCCTGAATGAGGAACGCAGCTCGAATACGATCGAGGTCTATGTCGGTCGGCTGCGACGCAAAATCGGCCGCGATACCATCAGGACCCTGCGCGGTCTGGGCTACAGGTTCGGCTGATGGTCAGAAGTCTGCGCGCCCGGCTGCTGGTTGGCGTTATTCTCACGACCGTGACAGGTATCGCTGTCGCTGGCGTTTCGATTTCCGCGCTGTTCCGGGCGCACGTCACGGAGCTTGTCAATGCCGAGCTGATCGGTCATCTCGACGAGCTCGAAGGTCTGTTGGCCCGCACGGCCGACGGACATGTCGCTCTGGCACAAAGGCTCAGTGATCCGCGCTTCGCGCAGCCCGGGACTGGCTATTACTGGCAGGTGAGCGATCGCAACGGCATCGTCCTACAATCAGCCTCCCTCGAACCGCAACGGCGTTTTCCGCCACCCGCGCGGGGGGCGGATCGGCAGCTTACTCGCTCAGTCGAAGCTGGCCCGGCTGGTGAGCCGATGATCGCATATGAGCGACCGTGGCAGACCGCTGAAAACGGTTACGTGCTTCAAATTGGCGCCGACCAGCGGATCGTCGATGATGTACTGAGACATTTTAATCAGGCGCTGGCCCTGTCACTCGGCACACTGGCAATAGCCCTAATTGGGGCCGGCACGTTGCAGGCCTGGTTTGGTCTGCGTCCCATGCGCCGTCTGCGCGACGCGCTGGGCGACATTCGCGCGGGCAAAGCAGAAACCCTGCCTGGTGACTTCCCGTCCGAAGTTCGGCCGCTGGTCGATGATCTCAACGCTCTGATCGACGCCAATACCCAGATGGTTCGCCGCGCCCGCACGCAGGCGGGCAATCTCGCGCATGGCCTGAAGACACCATTGGCCGTGCTGACGGACGAAGCGCGCCGGCTGCTCGCGAGAGGTGATACCGAGGGCGCCGCGGTCCTGACTCAGCAAACAGGGCGGATGCAGCGCCAGATTGATTTCCAGCTTGCCCGAGCCCGTGCCGCAGCCAACGCCGGCCTGCCTGGCGTCATCACGCAGGTCGAACCTGCCTTCGCATCAATAGCCGCGGCGATGCGGCGGCTCTATGCTCATCGTGAGCTGACGATCGTCCATACAGCCGAGACGGAATTGCTTGCCGCCGTCGATCCCAACGACCTTGACGAGATGGTCGCCAACCTGGTCGATAATGCCTGCAAGTGGGCTCGTGGTGTTGTCTCGATCAAGGCTACGCGCGATACCCCGACGGGGCAGCTCCTTATTACGATCGTTGATGACGGGCCAGGCATCCCGGCTGATGCACTAAACCGCGCGTTCGCCCCAGGCGAGCGGCTCGACGAGGCCAAACCGGGAAGCGGGCTCGGACTCGCAATCGTCCGCGATCTCGCCACACTGCACGGCGGCTCTGTCGAACTATCCAATGGCAGAAATGGAGGCCTTCACGCGGAGTTGCGGCTCCCATCAGCCTGACAAGTTCAACGGCGTCTAGGTTGGGCGAGTTTCATCGTGGCCGCGTCGTCCGCGCACCATTCGACCTGAGCGATTCGGCGCGCTCGAAATCAGCATCCGCGCCGCTCTGATCTCCAGCGTTCGCTTTCATCGTTCCGCGTTCGAACAAGAAGGTCGGATTCTTCGGATCAGCCTTGATGACCAGATCATAATCCGCGATGGCACGATCAAAGAGTCCTTTACGCCCGAGTGCCTTCCCGCGATTATAATAGGCACCGAGGTAGTCAGTCCTCAGTTGTACGGCGCGATCGAAATCAGAAATCGCGCGATCAAGCTCTCCCTTGCTCATTAAAGCAACGCCTCGGTTGTTGAGCGCGACATAGTAGTCGGGGGACAAACGAAGTGCTCGATCGTAATCCTCCATGGCACGGTCGATATCTCCACTCGACCGCAGCGCGACACCGCGATTGTTATAAGCCGCCGCCAACTGGGTGATCATCCGCTCGCCTGCCTGGATAACCGCTGTGCATCCCCGGATCGAGCGATCGGGTACGATTTCGGCCGCATGCACGCACGAGTCCCAATCCTCGTCGCTCAAAGCTGATGTGGGCGACGAGTTAATTGCAAAGTACGCAATAAATATCGTTGTGCTCAATAACGTAAGAGCACAACGCTTCCAGCGGGTGGTTCGCGCTAGGATCGATGCAGTTCGTGTTCTCGTATACAGCGGCGTAATGCAAATGAGCAAAGAGTAGCCTCAAGTACGTGCATTATATTATTCCCAGTTTGTTCTCTAACAATCCTGTCTGAATTTTCCCTGACAATCGACGTTTGAGACATCCGATCTGGTCGCTTCCCGAACGAGAGTACACCCGTCGAGTGCTATAGAGATTACCAAGCGAGCGCCGTGCGTGCCATCCGACAGGGACAGATCCAAGACTCCCGGACTAAGCCTCAGTCTGGTAGCATGAAGACATCAGCGGTGTTTGATGTACTAGCAGCGGCAATCGACGGGACGGGATGGATCCGGACTCGGTCACGGGAGGGCAACGAGGAGCCGCTATCCGGAAGAAATCGTCCTGCAAGAATTGAACATCGCGCTCTGCGGCGCTGCCAACTTGAATGACCTCTGAAATATCTGGAGGTCAATACGGCGAATTGCTCTGCAACGGCGCTCCGCAAATATGCAAGATATCAACCTAATATTAAGTTGGCGCGCCCGACACGATTCGAACGTGTGGCCTCCACCTTCGGAGGGTGGCGCTCTATCCAGCTGAGCTACGGGCGCATCGATATTCAGATAGTGTCCGAGATCGACCACGGTCAATCGCGAATTCTAGAATCGACATGGCTCAAACGACGCGGGCTAAAGCCTCGCCGATCATCGCCATTCGTACTCCACAACCTCCTTTCGGTTTGCTTCCGTGGTGCTTCCGCGACCTCGAATGCGATTTTCGTGCTTCCTTCGAGTTTCGCCAATCGCTTGGTTTCACTCGTTTTTTACGACACCCTCGACCATCAGAAAGAGCTTGCATTTGCCTTCGGAGGGCAACGCTCTATCCAGCTGAGCTACGGGTGCGGCGCACTCCATTTAGCCGATTGGCGAGGGGCGGGCAACGGCCTGTTACGCAGGCACGATGATCTTGCCGATGGGCCAGAGCGCGATTCCGGCGAGCTTCAGGTGAGCCCAGGCGAACGGGATGCCAATGATCGTCACTGCCAGAAGCACCGCGGTGACCACATGCCCCAGCGCCAGCCACCAGCCCGCAAGCACCAGCCAGATCAGGTTGCCGATGAAGCCGAGCGGGCCGGTGCCGATGTCGGAGCGGCCGGTCACCATGTCGCGCGAAACAGCCTTTTGACCGAACGGGAACAGGGTGTAGGCTGCGATGTTGAACGCGGCCCGCGCCCACGGCAGGCCGATGATCGTGATCGCCATGATGATGGCGGCGACAACCCAGCCGGCCGCCATCCAGATGCCGCCAAGCAAAACCCAGAGAATGTTCAGAAACAGGGAGACAGGGGACATCGTGATTTCCGATCGCTGGTGATCCGGTTCTGACATTCGTATCATATCCTTCGCAGGTACTTTATGAATGTCAGAACCAAAGGATCACTGGAATTATAGTTTTCTGGTGTCCTATCCGGAATCCGTTGCCGCGTTCGCCATGGCCTTGATGCGTTTCCGGAATGATCGCGGAGACTCCGCAAACATCCGGCTAGCCAGAGACCTCGCGCGGTCGAGGTGAAACCGCCGCCGGGTTTCGATCCGCGGCGTCAGGCGTGAACGCCAGTGGGCCAGCGATTGTTGCGGTTGCGTCAGGCGGCTGAGAACGACGAGATCGTTGCTCCTGCCGATCTGCATCCGCACTCTTTGCACCTCGCCGATGAAGGCTTTCCATACCTTCGGCCACACCGGCGCAATGAGGTCGAGTTGATAGCGAAACGTAACGAGGGCCTTGCGGAATTCATGAATCTCTTCTGAATCCATATCCTCCCATCTGTGCGGAAGGCGGCGGCGGGCGCGACGGTAGGATTGCCCGAGCGCCGTTGCGATGTCGTCAAAGGTGATTTGTTCCAGCGGCCAGGCTGCCGCGCAAGTAGATGCGCGCGCAAGGCCGTCGCGCAGGCGCTGAATGACCTCCGCATTGAGTTCGGCGCTTTCAGAAGCCTCACGCATTCCTTGCAGCCGCCCGGTGATGGTCGCCTCGGTCCGCTTCGACATCGGCGGCGTTTCGGCATCACTCAGTTTTGCGATTTCGGACAGCGCGTCGAGAGCCGTCTGTGCATCGCGGCTGCGGCCGAATTCCCGGGCGAGGAGACGGGCCTCGTTGCGCAGAATCACAGCCTCGTCGCCGACGATGCCCTGCAACAGCCGCAACACGGCTCGCCAGCGCTTGAACGCGACGCGGAGGTCATGAATGGCCGTGCTTCGTTCCTCGCTATCGAGCCTTTCCTGCGCGGCCCGGGCCGTAGCCAGGATGTCATCCGCAGCCTGGCGCAGCGAATGTGCAACCGGTGGAGCTTGAAGGCTGGCGTTCACTGACCTTTGTCCAGAACCAGTTCGTTGAAAGCGTGTGAATCCGCGACCGTCATTCCTTCAGGACGGCGCGGGGCGGCGACAAGCGCATCACAACCCGATCCGCGCCCGGCCGCAAGCAGCGGAAAGCCCTGCCAGATCGCTTAAGCCAGCAGTTTCCTCAACTCCGCCTTCGCCACCTTCTCCAGCGTCGAGCGTGGCATGTCGTCGACGAGCCGCACCTCGCGGGGGATCTTGAAATCGGCCAGCGCACGTTTGCACGCCGCCAGAATATCATCCTGAAGCGTCGGCGGCGCACCAGCAAGGCCGTTCTGCGGAATGACGAACACCACCGGAACTTCATCCAGCATCGGATGCTTCTTGGCGACCACCGCAGCTTCGCGCACCCCGGTCACGGTGATGACGACCTGCTCGATCTCGGAAGCAGCGACGTTCTCGCCGCCGACCTTCAGCATATCCTTGGCGCGGTCGCCGAATTTGAGAAAGCCGTTCTCCAGAAGCCGGACGCGATCGCCGGTGATGAAATAGCCGTGCTCGTCAAAGCTGTCGCGCGTGGCTGTCTCGTTGTGCAGATATTCCTTGAACAGCGAGAGCCCCGGAATGCCGCGGATCAGCAGGTCGCCGGTTTCTCCCGGAAGAGTTGCAGCACCATTCTCGCCGACGACGCGGATATTGTATTCCGGCGCTGCGCGGCCGATGGCGAGCGGGATGTTGGGCTGCGTGACCTCGCCGACGATGCCGTGGGTGATGGTTTCCGTCATGCCCCACCAGCCGATGGTCTTGACGCCGAAATGCGCGTCGGTGGGCGGCTCGCAGACCGCGCTGCCCCACAGCCGGAAGTGATGGGCCTTCGGGCGTTCGTGTTCCATCAGCGCCTTGACGCAGAACGGAACGAGCGAGGTCCAGGTGCAGCGGTGCGCCAGCGCTGTCGGCCAGAACCGGCTCGCGGAGAAGCGCGGCATGATGACTCCCGTGCCGCCGACCCACAGCGTCGCCAGCATGGAATAAGCCAGCGCGTTGGTGTGAAACAGCGGCAGGTAGATGAGATGAGTGTCCTCGGCACGCAAATCCTGATGCGCGGCGTTGATCTTCGCGCCCCATAGCGCGTTGGCGTGGGTCCACAGCACCGCCTTGGGCCGCGACGTGGTGCCCGACGTGTATTGCACGCTGCACGACGCATAGGGATCGGCGGCGCGGCGCGGCCGGTCGGCGCTGTCGGCAAACAACGCCTCGAAGGCTTCGCTCTTCGGCGGCTTATATCCTTGCGCGGGCGCAGCGCCTGCATCGTGGGAGGTTATCGCGAGCCAGCGCAGGTTCTTGCAATGCGCGGCGATCGTTTCGACATAGGCCGGTTGTGTGACGGCGGCCACCGCGCCGCAGTGGCCGGCGAAATATTCCATCTCCGCGGGCGCGGAACGGGTGTTGGTCGTCACCGCGATAGCGCCAAGCTCGACGCAGGCGAACCATGTCAGCAGCGCTTCGATACAATTGTCGAGATGGATCAGGACGCATTCGCCGGGCTTGATGCCGCGCGCTGTGAGGCCAGCGGCCAGCGAACCGACGCGGTCGTAAAATTCACCATAAGTCCAGGGCCGCGACGGCGCATCGAACGGCGCCCAGATCAGAAAGTTGTGATCCCGCCGCGTTTGCGCGCGCAACCGCAATAGCCACGGCACATCCAGTCCGGCGAAAGGGCCGACATGGCCAGGTAAGAATTGGCCCGCCGCGCGTTCGATATTCGGCATGTTTTCTCCCTGTCCCGCTTTTTGCTTGCGGGTTCAGGATGTTTTTATGGCAGGAGCAACGGCGGCGAACAATCCATGTCGGCGGTGAGGCTGTGGTTGCGCCGCTCGGCAAACTCATTTAACCGGGCCGTGGCCATTTCAGAAGCCGCGCTCATAAGATGAGTTACAGGAGACTTCGCATGCAAAAACTCACGCTCCCGGTTCGGGCGCTCACGCTGGCGGCTGCCGCCGTTGCTATTTTCACCATGGGTAGCGCGGCCGAGGCCAGGCCCGAGGCGCCGTTCTGCTCGGAGAACTACAGCCGCGTCGGCATGGGCCGGGTTTGCGCCTATTACACCTTTGAACAGTGTGTGGCGGCCACCAGCGGCGTCGGCGGTTCGTGCAGCGCGAATGCCTGGTACCGGCCTCGCGAGTATGATGAACCCGCCCCGCGCCGGCATCGCAGGCACAAACATCGCGGCTGATCTCACCCGATTTTACCTCTGCAGTGATATGATCGGCGCGGGCCTCCGCGCCGATTTTTGTTTGGCGCGGTGGCCTGAACCCTTCTTGCTGAACGTGCATATTTTTGGAACGCTGTCACCCATCGCCGCAAGGCTCGCGATAACGGCAAAGCACTGGTCATGAGCGTGTTGGACGACAGAAGCGCGCAAGACGGCGGCCGGGACGCTTTCTACAGTGCCATGCCGGTATTTCGCGGCTTCGCCAACCTGATGGATCCGTCACTGTATCGGCCGGTGCCGGCCGGATGGCTGATCGGTGTCGCCGATATCGTGCAGTCCACCAAGGCCATTGCCGACAATCGCTACAAGGCGGTGAACATGGCCGGTGCGGCGGTGATCGCATCGGTGACCAACGCACTCGATAATCGCCATTTTCCATTTGCGTTCGGCGGTGACGGCGCGAGCTTCGCCGTGTCGCCGCAGGACGCGGAACTGGCGCGAGAAGCGCTGGCGGCGACCGCGACCTGGGTGAAGGAAGATCTCGATCTCACGCTGCGCGTAGCGCTGGTGCCGATCGAGGCGGTCCGCGCGCAAGGGCTCGACGTTCACATCGCGCGTTATGCGCCGTCGCCGCATGTGTCCTACGCGATGTTTTCCGGCGGTGGACTGGCCTGGGCGGAAGCCGCGATGAAGCGCGGCGAATTCACCGTCACGCCCGCACCTGCGGGCGCACATCCCGATCTCACCGGATTGTCGTGTCGTTTTTCAGAGATGCCGGCGGAGCGCGGCCTGATCCTCTCTGTCCTGATCGTGCCTGCGTCACACAACGGCGCGGCGTTTCGCCGCCTGATCGAGGACATTGTTGCGCTGGTTGAGAAGAGTCCGGGCGCGGGGAGGCCGATTCCCGCCGCCGGTCCGCGCATGCGCTGGCCGACACCGGGCGCAAATTACGAAGCACTGACGCAGCGCCGCGGGCCGCTGTTCGTGCGCCGCCTCAGCGTGCATGCCTGGACGCTGTTTGCGTTCGTGCTGTTTCGCTTCGGCATTTCCGCTGGCGGCTTCGTGCCGCAGGTCTACATGCAGCAGGTGGTCGAGAATTCCGATTTCCGCAAATACGACGACGGACTGCGCATGGTGCTGGATTGCAAGCCCGAACTTGCCGACGCACTGGAGCGCCGTCTCGCGGCGGCAGCGGCTGCCGGGGTCGCGCGTTACGGCCTGCACCGGCAGGATGCGGCGATGATGACCTGTTTCACGCTGTCGGCCTCGCGCCCGGACCATTTTCATTTCGTCGACGGCGCCCGCGGCGGCTATGCATCCGCGGCCACCGCTCTCAAAGCCACACTGAACTAAAACAAGCCGCCGTTCACATCACCGGACATTGAAAACGAACGCGGAAAGCGGCACCATCGCCCGGTTTCCGCGAGCGCGCTTCCCATATTGTCAGTGAGCGAATAATGGTCAGGATCGATTTCAGGGAGGCGTGCCGGCGCGGCCGATTCCTATGTGGAATCGAAAGGGCGCGCCCGGTTCGCGTTGCCTTGCTCGGTCTGTTTGTGGTCATCGGCAGCGTTAGTCTGGCCCGCGCCGGCAACGATGATGACGATAGCGAGTCGCCGAAGACGGGCTCGAAGCTGCCGAACATCTATCTCGATCTCAACACCCAATATACGACAGTGCCGCCGAACACGCTGGCGATTGGATTCCGGAATTTCGTCTCGCCGATTCCCGCGGCGGCTCAGGTCGTCACGCTGAATGCGCCGCTGACGGTGGATCTCACCGATCGCATCTCGGTTTATGGCGGCGTCAGTTCGAGCACGTCACGCACCGATTTCACGTCCTGGTCATCGATGACGCTCGATAGCTGGAATATCGGATTCAATGCCGACGTTATTCAGCAGGACGGTAAGACGGTGACGGTGATTTCGACTCTCACGCGGTCGATCACCAGCGCGCCGGGGCTGGCCTCAACGTCGAACCAGACAGTGGTCGAACTCGATTACGGATTCGATGAAGATCAAACCAAGGGTCTGCTCGCCGGTACAAGACTCACGAGCGTCTGGGTGGATTCGGGTCTTGCGACAGTCCAGCCGGTCTTCGTCGGATACCTCGGCGGCTACTATCAGTGGCCCAACAACTGGAAGCTGTCGGGCCGTTTTGGCATCCAGACATTTGGCGGCGCCCAGCTTGCCGGCGGTCTCATCACGGCAAAGGCCTTCACCCAGCCGACCTTCAGGGTCGATCTCGACCGCATGGATGACAACAACAATCGTCTTTTCGGCGCCTCGCTTGAGGTCGCCTGGACGCCTCAACCGCTGATCCAAATGACATTGCGAACGCCGCTCTATGCGGTCCGGAACTGAGTTTCGGTAGTGGAATAAGGACCAAGAGGAACAGGCATGGACATTCACGGAGGACAAAGACAGCGCCTCGATGTGAAGGGGTCGGATATTTCCGGATCGGTTTTCGACGATGTGAACATGTCGGGCTGCACCGCTCACAATATTAACCTCAGCGGCCTGCGGATCGATTACGCCAACCTGGCCGGCCTTCACATCAATAACGCGAACCTGGCCGGGGCGTGCCTCACGGACTGCCGGATCGAGGGCATGACCATCAACGGCATCAAGGTCGAGGACATGCTGGCCGCCTATGAGAAGCTCAAATAAGCCACGCCTGATGCCTCCGCCTGCCACTTTGGGCTAAGTCGCCGCACCACATGGAACCTTCCCGAACCGGCGGCGTTTGGCCTTGTTGGCGTGGGGTATATTGAATGGCTATTGAAAATACCGCTTTGCAGACATCGAACCGGTTCGATACCTCCCTGACCCAGGAGGGACGTTATCGGCTACTGGTGGAAGCGGTCACCGATTATGCCATCTACATGCTGGATCCTGAGGGGGGCGTGACCAGCTGGAATGCCGGTGCGCAGCGCTTCAAGGGCTATGCCCCGGCGGAGATTATCGGCAGCCATTTCTCCCGATTTTATACCGATGAAGATCGTAAGGCCGGGCTTCCCGCCCGCGCGCTCGACATCTCGGCACGTGAAGGCAAGTTCGAGAGCGAGGGCTGGCGCGTGCGCAAGGACGGCAGCCGGTTCTGGGCGCATGTGGTGATCGACCCGATCCGTTCGCCGGGCGGACAACTCGTCGGCTTCGCCAAGATCACGCGCGATCTCACCGAGCGCAGGGCGGCGGAAAAAAGTCTCAGGCAAAACGAAGAACAGTTCCGGCTGCTGGTGCAGAGCGTGACCGATTATGCGCTCTACATGCTCGACCCGCAGGGACACGTGAGCAGTTGGAACGCGGGCGCGGAGCGGATCAAGCAGTATCGCGCAGAGGAGATTATCGGCCAGCATTTCTCGAAATTCTATTCCGAGATCGACCGGCAGAAGGGCGAGCCGCAGAACGCGCTCGACACCGCGCGGCGCGAAGGGCGGTTCGAGAAGGAAGGCTGGCGCGTGCGCAAGGACGGCACGCAATTCTGGGCCAGCGTCGTCATCGATCCGATCCGCGACGAGACCGGCACGCTCATCGGCTTCGCCAAGGTGACGCGCGACATCACCGAACGTAAGGAGACGCAGAAGGCGCTCGACCAGGCACGCGAGGCGCTGGCCCATTCGCAGAAGATGGATGCGATCGGACAGTTGACCGGGGGCATCGCGCACGACTTCAACAATCTGCTGATGGTCATTCTCGGTAGTCTCGAGCTTGCCGGCAAACGTCTGCCGGACGACAAGCGGGTGACGACGCTGATTTCCAATGCGACGCAGGCGGCGCAGCGCGGCGCCGCGCTGACCCAGCGCATGCTGGCTTTCGCGCGGCGTCAGGATCTTGATCTCAAGCCGGTCGATGTGCCCGCCCTCGTGCGCGGCATGACCGATCTGCTGCGGAGTTCGCTGGGGCCGTCGATGCCGATCGAGACGCACTTCCCGCTCAAGCTCAATCTCGTCCACGCCGACGCCAACCAGCTTGAAATGGCGTTGCTGAATCTTGTGGTGAATGCGCGCGATGCGATGCCGGATGGCGGTAGCATCGTCATCGTGGCGCGCGAGGAAACCGTCAAGGCTCGCTCGCGGATAAAGCTGAAAGCGGGGCGCTATGTCTGTCTCTCGGTGAAGGATACCGGTGAGGGAATGGATCGGGGGACGCTGACGCGCGCGATGGAGCCGTTTTTCACCACGAAAGGTATCGGCCGCGGCACCGGATTGGGACTGTCAATGGTCCACGGCATGACCGAACAATCCGGCGGCCGTTTCATCCTGACGAGCCGAAAGGGCGAAGGCACAACGGCGGAGATCTGGCTCCCTGTCGCGAAGACAACCAGGCCCGCGCAGGAAGAACGCTTCGTCAGGGATGGCATCCCTCGCACCCGCCCTCTGGTGGTGCTTGCCGTCGATGATGACGGTCTCGTGCTGATGAACACCACGGTGATGCTGCAGGACATGGGGCACACCGTGTTCGAGGCAACATCGGGCAATCAGGCGCTCGACATTCTGCGGCGCGAGAAATCGGTCGATCTCGTCATCACCGATCACGCCATGCCGAAAATGACCGGCGCTCAACTCGCCGCCGCGATCAAGGCCGAGCGGCCGGGTCTTCCGATCATTCTTGCGACAGGTTACGCGGAGCTGCCGCCGGGCGTGGACGCCGAACTGCCGAAGCTCGGCAAGCCGTTTCGCCAGCATGAATTGATGCAGGCGGTTGCCGCGGCGATCGTGAACTAGCTCCCATTATCCTGCGCAATTTGCCGACCCATCGCCATTTGTGCACTGCCGTGCCAAGCGGATCGCGATGCTGCGTGTGCGCGGGCCATGTGCATGTCAACTTGACGCTCCCTGCGGCGCGCATAAGCTCTCATGGCTCAAGTGCCGAATAGATTTACGTCTTGATCCTTATCAGGAGAAAATCATGTCAGTTGCACGCGTAACCGAGCTTATTTCCGCATCCCCAAAGAGCTTTGAAGACGCCGTCCAGGTCGGCGTCAAACGTGCCGTCAAGACGCTGAAAGACGTCGAAGGTGTCTGGGTCGCCAATCAGAAGTGCGTCATCAAGAACGGAAAGATCGTGGAATATCGCGTCAATCTCAAGGTGACGTTCGTCCTCAAGGATTGAGGCGCTCCTCACATCTCATCATCCACTCGCCGCTCGCAAACCGCGCTCTCGACACATCGAGGCGGGTGGGATTATCTTTGTCTCATGAGCGGACACGATCACGACCATCACGGGCACCATCATCACCACGATCACGATCATTCCGAATTGTCGGAGACGGAATTGCGCGTGCGCGCGCTGGAATCCGTCCTGACTGAAAAGGGATATGTCGATCCGGCTGCGCTGGATCTTCTGATCGAAACCTATGAGACCAAGGTGGGGCCGCGTAACGGAGCGCGCGTGATTGCCAAGGCGTGGAGCGATCCGGCCTACCGCGCGCGCCTTCTCGCCGATGCGACGCCAGCCATCGCCGAACTCGGCTATGCCGGGCGGCAGGGCGAACACATCGTCGCAGTCGAGAACACCGAACGGCAGCACAACATGGTCGTTTGCACGTTGTGCTCGTGTTACCCGTGGTCGGTGCTTGGCCTGCCTCCGGTCTGGTATAAGGCGGCGCCATATCGTTCGCGCGCGGTGATCGATCCGCGCGGCGTGTTGCGTGATTTCGGTTTCGAGCTTCCGGCGGAAACAGAAATTCGCGTGTGGGATTCCACCGCCGAGATTCGTTATCTGGTGGTGCCGCAACGCCCCGCCGGCACCGACGGCTGGAGCGAGGAGCAACTCGCTGGGCTGGTGACACGCGACAGCATGATCGGGGCCGGTTTCGCCAGATCGCCGGGGCATCCGGGCCAATGAACGGCGCGCATGACATGGGTGGTGCCGATGGCTTCGGTCCGGTGATCCCGGAGCGGAACGAGCCGGTCTTTCATGCCGAATGGGAGCGGCGGGTTCTCGCGCTGACGCTGGCGATGGCGAGACCGGGCGGCTGGAACATCGATATGTCGCGCTTCGCGCGCGAGGACCGTTCGCCTGCGGACTATCTCAGCAAGAGTTACTATCAGATCTGGCTCGCGGGTCTGGAGCGGTTGATGCAGGAGCGCGATCTGGTCACGCGCGACGAAATCGATGCGGGTCGCGTGCTGCATCCGTCCAAGGCGGGTTTGCCCGTTCTGCTCCGCGACGATGTCGAGGCGATGCTGCGCCGGGGTGCGCCGACGTCGCGCGCAGCAAAGTCAAAGCCGTTGTTTGCGATCGGCGATCGCGTGCGCGCGAAGAACATTCATCCGAAAGGTCATGTCCGGCTGCCGCGCTATGTGCGCGGGCACGTCGGTGTGGTGGAATTGCTTCACGGCTCGCATGTCTTCGCTGACAGCAATGCGCGCGGTGACGGCGAGAACCCGCAGCAGCTTTACACCGTTCGCTTTACGGGGCCGGAGTTGTGGGGTGATCGCGCCGATCCCCGCGCGGCGGTTTCGGTGGATGCCTGGGAGTCTTATCTGGAGCGCGCCGAATGACGATCGATCAGCGTGCAGCGATGCAGGCGGCGGCCAGCGTTCCGGGAATTCCGCGCGACGATGATGGGCCGGTGTTCCGCGAACCATGGGAGGCGCGCGCCTTCGCCATGGCACTGGCGCTGCACGCGCGGGGCTTGTTTACCTGGACGGAATGGGCGGACGCGCTGGCGCAGCAAATCAAGCGCGCGCAGGCTGAGGGCGATGCCGATACCGGCGAAACCTATTACCGGCATTGGCTCGCGACCCTCGAGCAACTGGTGGCCGCGAAGCACATCGCGCCCGCGGGCGAACTGCATCGCTATCGCGACGCCTGGGACCACGCGGCGGATCGCACGCCGCACGGTCAGCCGATTGAACTGACGCAAGGTGATTTCAAGGGCGCGTGAGACCAATCAATCGGGACAGCATGGTTTCGCGTCCCTGTCGCCACCGCGTTGCGCCTGAATAGGCGGACATGGCAACGAGCCGTATGAGCAGAACACGCAGCAGTCCCCGGCCTTGGGCTTCAGCCGCGTGCCGCAACCTTTGCAGTCGTAGAAAAACTGGCAAGCGTCGGTGGGCATTGTTTCCAGCGCGCGATGACCGCAGTCCGGACATGTGATGGTCGATTCAAGCTGCATGGATTCATCTTACCGGTTTCAGCACGATCTGTTCGGCATGGGGCTCACACATAAATGTGAGCCGAAGAGCCGATGTCCAATCGACGTGGACGGGCTGCTCTTGTCAGCTCAGCTCGCCGTCGAGGAACGGATTCGTCCTGCGCTCATGGCCGAAGTTCGAGCCGGGGCCATGGCCGCAGATGAAGCCGATGTCGTCGCCGAGCGGCAGCAGCTTCTCATTGATGGAACGGATCAGCGTGGCGTGATCGCCGCCGGGCAGATCCGTGCGTCCGACCGAGCCGTTGAACAGCACGTCGCCGACAATGGCGAAGCGCATGTCCTTGTTGAAGAACACCACGCTGCCCGGCGAATGCCCGGGGCAATGATAGATGTCAAAGGCGAGTTCGCCGACCTTGACCTGTTCGCCTTCGCTGAGCCAGCGGTCGGGCGCGAAGTTGCGCACGCCCACCATGCCGAAATTCGCGCCGCTCGCAACGACATTGTCGAGCAGATATTTGTCGGCGAGGTGAGGGCCCTCGATCGGCACTTTCAGCGCGTCGCGCAGTTCCGCCGCGCCGCCGACGTGATCGATATGGCCGTGCGTGATCCAGATCTGGTCGACGGTGACTTTGGCCCGCTCGATCGCCGCGAGGATATTCGGAACGTCGCCGCCGGGATCGATCACCACCGCGCGTTTGGTCGCCTCGCACCACAGCAGCGTGCAGTTCTGCTGGAATGGGGAGACCGGGATGATCAATGCGCCGGCTGGCGCCGTTTTGTTCTGGGCTTCATTTGTCATGCGGCCACAATGCTGATTTTTTGCGCCGCGCCAAGCGGTTTTCGTCACTTCTTTTTGATTGCAGTTCCTGCGCTCAGGCCACGCGGAGGCGGGGCTTGCCGCCCGCATGGATGATCTCGAACGGCTCCGGCCGGCCGACGCCATAGCCCTGCGCGTAGTCGACGCCGATCTCGCGCACCGCTTCGAGAATGGCATCGTTCTCGACGAATTCAGCGATGGTCTGTTTGCCCATCACCTTGCCGATGCGGCAGAACATCTCGACCATGGCGCGATCGATCGGATCGTCGAGCATGTCCTTGACGAAACTGCCGTCGATCTTGAGGTAGTTGACCGGCAGATGCTTGAGATAGCCGAACGACGACATGCCGCTGCCGAAATCGTCGAGCGAGAAGCGGCATCCCAGTCCCTGCAGCACGTCGATGAAGCGGCTGGCGTTGTCAATATTCGCGATCGCGCTTGTCTCGGTGATCTCGAAGCAGATCATCGTCGGCGGAATGCCATGAAGGTCGAGCTGTTCGCGAACATAATCGATGAAGTCGTCGTCGCCGAAAGTCGCGCCTGACAGGTTGATGGCACAGGTCGCAATGGCTGCCGACGGTGCGCCGGCCAGCCGGGTTGCCAGGATCGTGAAGGCGTGGGCCACGACCCAGCGGTCGATCAGCGGCATCAGGCCGTAGCGCTCGGCAGCGGGAATGAAATCTCCCGGAGGCACTAGGTTGCCGTCGCGGTCACGCAGCCGCAGCAGCAGTTCGATGTGGGCGCCGGTCTGTTTCTTGTTTTGCAACGGGACGATCTTCTGGGCGAACAGGCAGAAGCGCTCTTCGTCCAGAGCGTCGTGGATGCGCTGGACCCAGGCCATCTCGCCGAACCGGTGCAGCAATTCGGTGTCGCTCGGGTTGTGAATCTGGACGCGGTTGCGGCCCTTTTCCTTGGCCAGGTAGCAGGCGAGATCGGCTGTGCGCAGGGTTTCATCCTTGGTGGCGCGGCCCTGCGTCATCTGGACGAGACCGATGCTCGCGGTGACCGTGAACGAGCGTCCGTTCCAGACGAAGTTCATGTCCTCCACGGCCTCCCGGAGACGCTCCGAGACAATTGCGGCCTGTTCGAGATCGCCGTTCTCCAGCAGGATGGCGAACTCGTCGCCCCCCAGCCGCGCCAGCAGATCGTCGTTGCGAATGTGCTGTTGCAGCGCGGCGGCGACTTCGCACAAAAGCTTGTCGCCGGCGGCATGACCGCAGGTGTCGTTGATGATCTTGAACTGGTCGAGATCGAGATACATCAGCGCATGGGCGCCGCCCTTGTTCCGATCCAGCCGCTGCAGCGCCTTGTCCAGCCGATGCTCGAACTCGCGGCGGTTGGCCAGCTTGGTCAGGCTGTCGTGCGTGGCCTGCCAGGACAGCCGGGCGATGTATTTCTTCTCGCTGGTCATGTCGTGCAGCACCAGCACGGCGCCGGCGAGGGCGCCATCCTTGTAGAGCGGCGTTCCGATGAGGGATATCGCGACGGACGTGGAATCCGGCCGTTGCAGCAATTGCGGACGCGTGTTGGCGGCGAGGTCGCGGCCGGCCAGAATCTGCTCGATCTGTCCTTCGCGTTGTTGGCCGGTTTCTTCGTCGAGAATGCGGAACAGCGAGGCGATCGGCTGCCCTCTTGCTGCCAGCGCCCGGCAGGCCACCAATCGCTCGGCGGCCGGATTCATGTATTCAACGTTGCCTTGTGCGTCGGTGCTGATGACGGCGTCGCCGATCGAGGCCAAGGTGATCTGCGCGCGTTCCTTCTCGGTGCGCAGCGCGTGCACGAATCTGCGGCGCTGCGCCAGGAAGTAGCGGGTCATCATCAGCAGCAGACCCGCCAGCAGCGCGGCGGCGAGCAGGTTGGCGATGGTCAGGACGAGTTTGACCTGCCGCGATCCGTTACCGAGGCTGTCGGAGAACCCCAGCGCTTCGGGCGCGAAGCGTGCGTTGAAATGCTCAATCCGGCCGCGCAGCGAGGCGAGTTGCTGAGGCGAAACCGGCATGCCGTTTTGTTCGGTCTGGATTTCTTTCGCAAGGCCGTTGAGTTCGTCGAGTAGCGGATCGGTGTTGATCCAGTGCACGATTGCCTTCTCGAACGGTGGAAACTCGCGGAAGTAGCGATACAGCCAGATCATGCCGTCGATATCGTCGGGGTGAATTCCGCCTTGCAGAAAGCCGGCACGGGCGGCTGCGAGGTCTGGTGGATTCTGTTCCAGCGCGATCCGTGCCGCACGGTCGCCCAGCGGTCCGGTGATGGCCCTCTGGTATTGCTCGTAGTGCTGGTCGTCGCCGGTTTCGCCGTAGAGATAGAGATGATGGACGGCGTCCTTCTGTGCCTTCGACCACAGGCTCTCGCCGCCAACATAGGCGCGCACCGAGGAGAGGATGTTCAGGCTCATTCCGGCCAGGAAGGCTTGCAGCAGAACAATGGCAATGAAAGGCGTGACCAGCCGCAGCAACCGCATATTTGCAGATCGAAGATTGAGCTTCATTGGACGCCGTACGCCCCGCCTTAATTGTTTGACTTAAATTCCTTGCTCGATTCCCATTCCAGTTGCACACGGCGCGGCTTCGGATCGCTGTGCACGACGCCGAACCTTGCCGTGAGGTGATTAAAGGTGAGCGAATTTTGCCCTCTTTGGTTGCAGAACCCGCCAGATACGTGAATCCGGCGTAAATTTTCAGGAGCGTTTTGGCTGCAATTGTTGGTTGCCCCAGAGCATGGCTGCCAGACCGGTGGGTTCCTGGCGTCTGGCCGCCTTGTCAAAAATGGGACTGGCTGGCCCGAACAGGTTCGGGCCAGCCGCAGCCGGGTTTGCGAAGTGCTGCTGTGCGTGGCTTACGACTGAGGCAACGTTACCGCTTTGTCTGCGCCCTCAGCGTGTCCTCGACCGCACGGTCGAAGGATGATGTCTTGGCGGGCGCGGCGCTGCGCTTCTTGTCGGCGACGAATGCGTCGCGCTTTTGCACCAGGGCTGCGAGTTTCTCGTTGAGATCCTTGCGCGCCTGAGTCTGCTTGTCGATTTCGGCCTTGCGCTGCTCGGGCGTGAGCTTGCGCAATTCGTCCGGCAGCTCGTCGTCCTTGACGCTGGCGACGGTGGTGCGGCCCGAGGCCACGGCGCTCACCAGATCGCCGTCGCCGGTGACTGCTTCCGACGACATCTTGGAGCGCTTGTTGAGATAGCTCGCCATGTCGGAGGCTGACGATGGGGCGGCGGCCGCGACCTGCGAGAGCTGCCGGGTTTTTTCCTCGACGCGCTTCTGAAGTTTCTGCGGCCCGTAGGGAATGACGGTGCCGTTGATTTCCTTCTGAAGAATGATGATCTCGTCGTCGTAGGGCGTCTCGATCACGACGAACTCGCCGCCGTCCTGCGGGATAGGAATGAATCGTCCGTCGCCGAGTTGCGCGATGTCCTGCCAGACCCGTTCGGTGTCGCGCGCGCTGCCGGCAAGCACCGCGTTGACCACGATGTCGCGCTGCTTGGCGACTGCGAGCGTCTTCGGATACTTGGTGTCCTGCGCGTAATCCATGTGGGGCGGCGCATCGCCGACCAGAAACACGATCCGCTTTGTGTCGCTGCCTTTGGTCCAATGCAGCTTGTTGACCGCGACGTCGAGTGCCTCGTTGACGCTCTCCGGCCAGTCCCCGCCTCCACGCGCTTTCAGTTCGAGCAGGTTCGCATAGATGTCCTGAATGTCGGTGGTGAGATCGAACATCCGGGTGACGTATTCGTCGCCGATGTCGCGATAAGCCACGAGACCGATACGGATATCGGCGTCGGGATTGGTGTCGACGACGCTCGTTGCAATGGACCAGATTTTTCGTTTCGCGCCTTCCAGCAATCCGCCCATCGAGCCGGTGGTGTCCAGCACGAAGGCGACTTCGACGGTCGGCTTTGCTTCGGCTCGCGACAGCGCCGCACTGGCTGGCAACGCGATGACGGCGAGTGCAAATGCACGGACGCCGAGTTTGAATTTATTGGTGATGCATGATCTCATTTTCCCCTCCGGTGATGCGTCGCAACGGTTCACGACAGAGTGATGGTTCCGTTGCTTCGCGTCGCCTCGGGGTCCGAATTGTGTCGGGGCGCGTACAGTTTTGGGGCTGAGGGGCTTTGGCTTTTCTGCTACCCTTCCGGAATCATGAATTCACCGTTTCGCCATATCGAGCCGAGTTTGCCACCGGATCGCCGCCAGTCTGACACTGCGCTTGCGATTGCGCGCGGCACGTCCAGGTTTTTGAGATCGCTGGGTTTTTCCTGCGTCAGCGAATTGACCCTGCCGTCGGGCCGCCGTGCCGATCTGGTGGCCATGAACGCGCGCGGCGACATCTGGATCGTCGAGATCAAATCGTCAGTCGAGGATTTGCGCGCCGATCAAAAATGGCAGGACTACCGGATGCATTGCGACCGGCTGTTCTTCGCTTTCACGCAAGAGATGCCGTGCGAGATCTTTCCGTCCGATACCGGGCTGATCGTTGCCGACGCTTACGGGGCGCATCTGCATTGCGATGCGCCCGAGCATCGGATGCCGGCGGCGACACGTAAATCGATCATCGTCAGTTTTGGATTGCTGGCGGCGCAACGCATCGGCCGCCTGATCGATCCGCAGGGGCACGAGAGCGCGGATGTTTAAAGATTTGCCTGCGTGAACTGATTTGCAGCGACGCCAACGACCGGAATCAACGCGTCCTCGAACATGGCAAACGCAATCTCCGCGCCGCGCACCGCGCCTGCAGGGTCAGCCTGCGGAGCCGGATGATTTTCCAGCAACGTCAGAAAGCTTGGCCAGAACCGCTTGCCGAAACCGTGACGAAGATAGGCAGTCGCATTCATCGCTTCAGAATCGGGATGCTCCGCCAGCCGCGCGAGCATGACCCGCTCGCCCATCCGCGATGCCTCAAGAACGTAGACCGCACCGAGCATCTCCGCGCTGGATTTGAAGTCGGGCATTGGCAACGGATTGCAGACAAGGCCTAGCGTTTCCAGGTCGCGCAAAAGCGCAGGGGTGCGCACGCGCAGTTGCCAATCGGGAATGAGATTCACGATTCCGGCGGCTTCGAGCGCCGCTTCGATCGGGAAGAGCGCTTCGGCCTGACTGCGCAGGAAGCCCTCGTAATAAAGCGGGATGGCGAGATCGAGACGGGACAGCGCGAGGTCCAGCTTGCGGTGTGAGGTCCGCGTCGCGTCGCTGATGGTCTCCCGGATCGCCATGGCACCCACAGTGACGACCGACCCGGCTCCGGTCGTTATGACAAAAGCCGGTCAATCACACTCAACCAACGCCGCCCGGCTGGAAAAGTTCCCGGCGCCTCAGCGGGGCGCGCGCTTGGCCAGGATGCGCTGCAGCGTCCGGCGATGCATGTTCAGGCGGCGCGCCGTCTCCGAGACGTTGCGGTTGCACATTTCATAGATGCGCTGAATGTGCTCCCAGCGGACGCGGTCGGCGGACATCGGATTTTGCGGAAGCTGCGACTTGTCGGTGGCGCTCGCGAGCAAGGCTGCGACCACGTCGTCAGCATCGGCCGGCTTCGAGAGATAGTCGATCGCGCCCATTTTCACCGCGGTGACAGCGGTGGCGATGTTGCCGTAGCCGGTCAGCACGATGGCGCGGGCGTCGGGGCGCTGCCGTTTCAGCGCCGACACCACGTCCAGCCCGTTGCCGTCACCCAGCCGCAAGTCGACCACCGCGAAAGCCGGAGGGGTCTTGTCGATGTGATGGAGGCCGTCGGACACATTGTCGCAGGTGCTCACCGCGAAGCCCCGGGTCTCCATGGCACGAGCCAACCGGTCCAGAAATGCTTTGTCATCCTCGACAATCAACAAGGAACGGTCGGCAATTTCGGTCAAATCGGCAGTTGCGGTCACGGTTTGAGCCTCCTGATATGTTCCTTACTGATATGGCGCGGCATTCAGGCGCTGCCAAGGCCGGTAGCCTGGTAAAACCCCTCTTTGCCAGCCACATTACGTCGCAGTCGATGGAACTTCCGCGGTCTCGAAGCTGTCGCGCGGCCAGACAATCGTGACCACAGCCCCATGATCGGGAAAGGTTCTGTTTCTGAAAGCCACTTTCGCGCCGGTCCGCTCCAGCAAGGTGCGCGCGATGAAGACGCCGAGGCCCAGACCGCTGCGATCACCGTGGGTATCCCCGTTGCGTCGCCGCGTCAGATAGGGCTCGCCGATCCGCTTGAGAATGTCCGGCGCGATTCCCGGCCCGTCGTCGGAGATAACGATCTCGACCGTATCGGCATTCCACCGCGCATCCACCTCGACACGCTCGCGTGCGAAATCGACGGCGTTCTCCAGAATGTTGCCGACGCCATAGAGGATCGCCGGATTGCGCATGCCGACCGGTTCGGAGTCCTTGGCGAGCGCGATGCGAACCTTGATGGCGATGCCGAAGTCGCGATGCGGCGCGACGGCTTCCTCGATCAGCGTCGATAGCGGCATCCGGTCGAACGGCGCGCCCTGCGACGACAGTTGGGTGATCTTGGCCAGGATTTCCCGGCAACGTTGCGCCTGCTCGCGCAGCGTCTTGAGATCACCGCGTGCATGGTCGTCGAAGCCATTCTTCTCAATGGCCTGCTCGAGTTCGCGCGAAATCAGGAAGATGGTGGCGAGCGGCGTTCCCAGTTCATGGGCGGCGGCGGCGGCGAGGCCGTCGATTTGCGTCAGGTGCTGTTCCCGCGTCAGCACAAGCTCGGTGGCGGCGAGTGCGTCGGACAGCTTGCGTGCTTCCTCGGTAACCTGAAACGCGTAGAGGCTGGTGACGCCGATCGCCAGCACGATCGAGATCCACACCGCGATCATGTAGGTGCGTGGCAGCACCAGAGGTTCGTCGCCGTTCCAGGGCAACGGCAGATGGAAAAATCCCAACACTGTGGCGCAGGCCGCGGCGAAGAAGCCGAGCGCCAGTGTGATCCGCGTCGGCAGCGCGGTCGCGGAAATCAAAACCGGCGCCAGGAAAAGAAATGAAAACGGATTCTGTAATCCGCCGGTGAGGGCCAGCAGCGCGGCCAGTTCCGCGATGTTGATGGCGAGGAGGACCGCCGCATAGCGGGGTTCGAGGCGATGAACCGGATTGAACGCGGTCTGGAGTGCCAGATTGAGGGCGGACGACAGGGCGATGATGATCATGCAGGGGATCACCGGGACCTCGAAATCGAGCCCCTCGGAGACGACGAAAATCGTCGCCATCTGTCCCAGCGCGGCGAGCCAGCGCAGCCGCAGAATGGTATCGAGGCGCACATAGCGCCGCGGCTGGCGGAAATCAGTGTCGGCAAGTTCGCTCATGCAACATCTTTACCGCCCGGCCGCACCGATCACAAATCGGCTCTGCGTAAGCGGCCCTTGCAGATGGCGCCTTGTTGGCTCAATGAACGCAGGTCATGACCGCCCCGCTGACACTTCCGCCGACCGCGTCCCGCGCCGTTCCGGACTCATCCGAAGCGGCGATCCACGTCGACCGGCTGGTCAAGATCTACAAGACCACGCACGCAGTGGACGATATCTCGTTCACCATTCCGCGCGGCTCGGTGACAGGCCTGCTCGGCGGCAACGGCGCCGGCAAGACCACGACCATCTCCATGATCATGGGACTGGTGTTGCCGACATCGGGCCGCGTCAGCGTGCTCGGCTATGCGATGCCCGCGCAAAGCGCCGAAGTGCTCGGCCGGATGAATTTCGAAAGTCCCTATGTGGACATGCCGGGCCGCCTCACGGTGCGGCAGAATCTCAACGTGTTTGGCCGGCTTTATGGCGTGCCGAACCTGAAGGAGCGGATCGGTTCGCTCGCGGCCGATCTCGACCTGAACGAATTTCTCGATCGGCCAAGCGGCAAACTGTCCGCAGGCCAGAAAACACGCGTGGCGCTCGCCAAGGCGCTGATCAACGATCCGGAATTGCTGCTGCTGGATGAGCCGACGGCATCGCTCGATCCGGACACCGCGGACTGGATCCGCAGCCATCTGGAAACCTACCGCAAGGATCGCGGAGCGACGATCCTGCTGGCGTCGCATAACATGCTCGAAGTCGAGCGGCTGTGCGATCGCGTCATCATCATGAAGCGCGGTCGCATTGAGGACGATGACAGCCCCGCAGGGATTCTCGCGCGCTACAACCGCACCACGCTGGAAGACGTGTTTCTGGATGTGGCGCGCGGCCGCGTGCAGGCGGCGTCATGAGCGAGATGCAGATTCAACGGCATACCCATCTGCCGGCGATCGCGCCGCATCGGATCGGCGCGATGATCCTGCGCCACTGGTATCTCCTGACGTCGTCATGGCCGCGGCTGCTCGAGCTGATCTACTGGCCGGTGCTGCAATTGATTACGTGGGGCTTTTCCCAAGCCTACATTTCGCAGAACGCGGGATTCTTCGCCAAGGCCGGCGGCACGTTCATCGGCGCAGTGATCCTGTGGGACATCCTGTTCCGTGGCCAGCTCGGCTTCTCGATGTCGTTTCTCGAAGAGATGTGGTCGAAGAATCTCGGCAACCTGCTGATGAGCCCGCTCAAGGTCAGCGAATATCTGATTTCGCTGATGGTGATGAGTGTGGTCCGGCTCGCCGTCGGAGTCATTCCAATGACGGTGCTCGCCATCGCGTTCTTCGGTTTCAACCTGTTCGGGTTCGGCTTCGCGCTGGTCGCGTTCTTCTGCAACCTGATCTTCACGAGCTGGTCGTTCGGGCTGATCTCGTCGGGACTGGTGCTTCGCAACGGCATGGGCGCCGAGGGGCTGGCATGGACGCTGATGTTCGCGCTGCTGCCGCTAGCATGCGTCTATTACCCGGTGTCGGTGCTGCCGGAGTGGCTTCAGGTGGTGGCGTGGATGCTGCCGCCAACCTATGTCTTTGAAGGCATGCGGGCGTTGCTGATCGATCGTGTCTTTCGAGCGGATCTGATGCTGGAGGCGCTGGCCATCAACGCGGCGCTGTTCGCCATCTCCACTGTGGCCTTTTTGCTGCTGCTCAAGAGTGCCCGGAAGCACGGGTCTCTGGTCCAGAGCGGGGAATAACGGGCTCGGACTGCGAATAACGGCCCTTTATAAAGTTCCCCCCCCCTGTTAGCTGTCTCCCTTGCTTTTTAGTCTGATTGACGCTTTGTCGCACTCCCGACAGTATGTTGCGCCGCGAAACCGGGATCGAGGAATCATTATGCCGATTGGCGAATTTGGCAGGCCACCTGCCTTGCCGTCCGAGGTCAGCCCTGCGCTGACCACGCCCATGTACTGGATGTATGAGATGGGCCAGGCCTCTCTCAATCCGGCGCGGGCCGTGGCCGACATGACGAAGCTGTGGCTCGAGAATCCCCTCAATCCGCTCGGCACGACACAGTTCGGAAAATCGATCGCCGCCGGTTGCGAACTGTTCGAGCGCACCACGCGCCGCTACGGCAAGCCCGAATGGGGTCTGCACGATACCGAAGTGAACGGCATGCGGGTCCCGGTGGAAATCAACACGGTCTGGGAAAAACCGTTCTGCCGTCTCCTGCATTTCGAACGCAAGCTCACGCAGCCGCTGCGCGCACCGCACCCGCGCGTGCTCATCGTGGCGCCGATGTCGGGACACTATGCGACGCTGCTGCGCGGCACGGTGGAAGCCTTCCTGCCCGCGCATGACGTCTACATCACCGACTGGGCCGACGCCCGCATGGTGCCGATGGCGCAGGGCCGTTTCGATCTCGACGATTACGTCGACTACGTGATTGAAATGGTCCATGCGCTAAAGGGCGATGTGCATATTGTCGCTGTGTGCCAGCCCTCCGTGCCGGTGCTGGCGGCGGTGTCCATCATGGAAGCCGACAAGGATCCATACTTCCCGACGTCGATGACATTGATGGGCGGTCCGATCGACACCCGCCGCAATCCGACTGGCGTGAACGATCTCGCAGAACAAAAAGGCATCGACTGGTTCCGCAACAACGTCATTACCAAGGTGCCATTCCCGCATCCGGGCTTCATGCGCGACGTCTATCCGGGCTTTCTGCAACTTACCGGCTTTGTGAGCATGAACCTCGATCGCCATGTCGATGCGCACAAGCGGCTGTTCAGCAATCTTGTCAAAGGCGACGGCGATCTCGTCGACAAGCACGTCGAGTTCTATGACGAGTATCTGGCGGTGATGGATCTCACGGCAGAGTTCTATCTGCAGACTGTCGATCTGGTGTTTGTGAAGCACGCCTTGCCGAAGGGGGAGATGAAACATCGTGGCAAGCCCGTCGATCCGTCGAAGATTCAACGCGTTGCGCTGATGACGGTCGAAGGAGAGAACGACGACATCTCCGGTCTCGGCCAGACGGAAGCCACCCACGGCCTTTGCACTTCGATTCCGGACGCGCGGCGGGTGCATTATGTGCAGAAGGGCGTCGGCCATTACGGCGTGTTCAACGGGTCCCGCTTCAGGTCGGAAATCGTGCCGCGAATCTCCGATTTCATGCGCTCGTCGGCCCATGCCAAGCTGGCGCTGGTTGCTGCCGAGTAGGTCTTTTTCAGCCCGGTTTGAGCGGAAAGGCCCATTTTATGCGGGATTCCGGAGATTTGCGCTCCTGAGTCCCGCGTCATTTCCCTTAAGCCATTGAATCTGGAAAAGATTTACCTCCCTGCAATTAAGGCGGAGGAGTGAATTTTGACGCGCATTCCCGGAAGCGATTTCAGCTTAAAAATGAATCATAATTTCATGTTTCATCCCCCCGGATGTAGGAGGCTAAGCCCTTAAAACTACGATATATTGGGCAAATGATTTGTTTTTGCGCCGATGAATTTCACTGGCGGCGGATATGGCAGAATCCCGGCGAATTCCTGCTGTCCGGGTCCGCTGACATGGCTTTTCGCGCTCTCCTTTACCGCCGACCGACCGAACCGCGCACGCTTGCGGTCCGAATTGGCTCATCGATCTACACAATTCAGCTGCGGCGTCATCGACGCGCACGCCGATACACGCTGCGCATTCATCCGAGCAGGCGTGAAGCCATTCTCACCATGCCTCCGCGCGGAAATCTGTATGAAGCCAAGGACTTCGCACAGCGTCACGGCGCCTGGATCGCAGCGCGGCTCGGTGGTTTGCCGAAGGCGGCGCCGTTTTCACCGGGCGCATCGATCCCGTTTCGTGCCATGCCGCACCGGATCGTGCATCGTGCCGGTGAGCGCGGAACAGTGTGGCAGGAGACGCGCGACAGCGGCGACAAGATTCTCTGTGTCGCGGGTGACGTCGAGTTCATTGATCGCCGCGTTCATGACTTCCTCAAGCGCGAAGCCCGCCGTGCCCTGACCGAAGCCTCGCATCGCTATGCCGAGCAGCTTGGCGTCAAGGTCAAGCGGATCACGATCCGCGATCAGTCGAGCCGCTGGGGCTCGTGCACCTCTGCGGGGGCGCTGTCGTTCTCATGGCGGCTCATTCTCGCACCGCCCTACGTGCTGGATTATCTCGCGGCGCATGAAGTCGCGCATCTTGTCGAGATGAATCACTCGGCGCGGTTCTGGAAGGTCGTGGCGAAGATCTGCCCTGCGACCGAACGCGCCAAGCGGTGGCTCGACACGCACGGCAACGATCTGCACCGCTACGGCATCGAGGACTGAGTTAGAGTTCAGCGCCGGCCGCCGAAAACCCGATCGATCAGCCAGCCATCGAGACCCGCTGCCGCTTCGGGCCGCCCCGACGTCTGCGTGACGGGTGGCCGGCCTTGCGGATACGGAGCCGGGCCATTCGGCGGCGGAGGCAGATAGCCCTGGTTGCTGGTCTGCTGCGGATACGGCTGTTGAACGGGCGCGGACCCGCGTCCACCTCCCGGGAAAAGAGTCGAGAGGAATCCGCCCTGCGGCTGCATCGCACCGGGCAGCGGCGCGGGCGCGACATTCTGATGCGCGGCCTTCATGAAACGGGTCCAGACTTCGACCGGCAGCCCGCCGCCGGTGGCTTTCCGGGTCGGCGAATTGTCATCGTTGCCGAGCCATACGCCGGTGACGAGATTTGCGGTGTAGCCGATGAACCAGGCGTCGCGGAAATCCTGGCTGGTGCCGGTCTTGCCGGCCGCCGACCATCCTGGAATGTCGGCTTTCTTTGCGGTGCCCGTGACGAGTGTCTCGTGCATCATGACATTCATCATGCCCACCGCATTCGGATCGATGACCTGCACCGGCGGATCGGCGCGGCGCGCATACAGCACCTTGCCTTCGGGCGTGCGGATCTTGTTCACGACATGAGGCGAGGCGGCAAAGCCGCCATTGGCGAAAGGCGCATACGCTCCAACGAGCTCATTGAGCGAGACTTCCGAGGTGCCGAGCGAAATCGTTGCGTTGGGTTCGAGTTTCGAGGCGATGCCGAGACGATGCGCCGTGCGCGCTACATTCGCCGGGCTGACTTCGAGGCCGAGTCGCACGGCCACCGTGTTAAGCGACATCGACAGCGCCTGCGTCAGTGTCACCGGGCCGAAATACTCGCGGCTGTAGTTCTCCGGCCTCCAGCCTTTGACGTCGAGCGGCGCATCCTGCCGCACGGTATCGGGCGTCATCCCATTCTCGATGGCGGTGAGGTAGACGAACGGCTTGAATGCCGAGCCCGGCTGGCGTTTCGCGGTGACCGCGCGGTTGAACTGGCTTTCGGCATAATTGCGTCCGCCCACCATGGCGCGTACTGCGCCGCTCGGGGTCATCGCCACCAGCGCGCCCTGCGAGACGTTGAACTTCACGCTCTTGGTGGCCAATTCGTCGATGATCGCCGCTTCGGCGACGCTTTGAAGCTTGGGATCGATCGAAGTTTCCACCACGATGTTCTGGTCGATCTGCCCGACCAGATCATCAAGCACTTCGCCGATCCAGTCGGCGACGTAGTTGATAGTGCCGGCGCCGACAGGCCTGACGGCATAGGATGGCTTCTCGATTGCTGCCTTGGCCTGCGCGTCGGTGATGAACTTCACGTCCGCCATTGCGCTGAGCACGGTCTGCGCGCGCTTTTCCGCGCCCTCCGGATTGCGGTTGGGCGCGAGCCGCGACGGCGATTTGACAAGGCCCGCGAGCATCGCTGCTTCGGACAGCGATACATTTTTCGCCGACTTGCCGAAATACTTCTGCGCGGCCGCTTCGACGCCGTAAGCGCCGGAGCCGAAATAGACGCGGTTGAGATACAGTTCCAGAATTTCGTTCTTCGAGTATTTCCGCTCCAGCCACAGCGCCAGTTCGACTTCCTGCAGTTTGCGCTGGAAGGTGCGCTCCTGGGTCAGGAACAGGTTCTTGGCGAGCTGTTGGCTCAGCGTCGAGCCGCCCTGCGAGACGCCGCGATGCAGAAGGTTGGTAACCGCGGCACGCATGATGCCGGTGGGGTCGATGCCGAAATGCGAATAGAAGCGCCGGTCCTCAATGGCGATGAAAGCCTTCGGCAGATAGGGCGGCAAGTCCTTCAGCGAGACATTCGCGCCCGGCATTTCGCCGCGTGTAGCGATGACGCTGCCGTCCATGCCGGTGATCTGGATGGTTGGAGGACGTTTCGGAATTTCCAGCGACTGGATCGGTGGCAGATGCGCGCTGACCCAGACGATCACGCCGGCGCATGCGATCACGGCCCACAGGCCAAGCACCGCGCCCCAGTAGACGAGACGGCCCCAGCCGGATCGCGAGCGTTCCTGCGACTTCTTCTTGTTGTCCTTGCGGGACGAGGTGCGGGTCTTGCGCGGGCGCCTTTCGCGCGGCGCGTCATCCTCGTCGCCATCGACAGGCCGGCTTTTCGCTGCGCGGCGCTTGGGCTTTTCGTCCTCGTCATCCTCCGGGCCGCCAACGCGATCCCACGGATTGAGGCGAATGCCGTCGAGCGACGCATCGACGTCGAACTTCGGCTCCGTGCGGCCGCCTTTCTTTTTCCGCCCCAACGCCATCCCGAACGCCTACGCCGACCTATCGATATGAAGGCGTGCAGGCTAGCGATGGCGGTTTAAAGGCGCGTTACGCAAAGGTTAACGCGGATTTAGACTTCACGGGCGCGGCAAGTGGAAGCGCCTCGGATACTGGGCCGTGCCGCAAGGCAGGGTTGCCTTGACAGGAATTGAATATTTGCCGCAGCTTGCCGCCCGATTTCCGTGCAGGAGGCAAGAGCAAATGGCCGGCCACATCGATCCCACGAAAGAGGTTTTCGCCGCATTCCGTGACAACGATCGCCCGGGCCCGATCCATATGCTGAACCTGGTACGGCTCCATGCGCAGGCGCGGTATCCAGATGGCCGCAAGGCGACTGGCGCGGAAGCCTATGCAAGCTACGGACGCGAGAGCGGGCCGGTATTCACCCGTCTCGGCGGGCGGATCGTCTGGCAGGGCAAGTTCGAATTGATGCTGATCGGCCCGGCAGAGGAGCGATGGGATCACTGCTTTATCGCTGAATATCCGGGCGTCGCGGCATTTGTCGAAATGATCCGCGATCCCGTCTATCGCGAGGCGGTCAAGCATCGGCAGGCTGCGGTTGAGGATTCAAGATTGATCCGCACCGCGCCGATGCAAGTCGGCACGACATTCGGCGAAATTCCGCAATAGCTCAGGTTGCCGAGCGCGCGAGCCAGAGCAGGATCAGCGCAATCGCTGCTGGAAGCGCCTGAACCATGATGATCCGTTTGCTGACCGAGTAACCGCCGTAAAGCCCGGCCACGATCACGCACAGCAGGAAGAACACTTTGATCTGGAAGCCGAAAGCGAGGTTCGGATGAACGAGGCCCCAGATCAGTCCGGCGGCGAGGAAGCCATTATAGAGGCCCTGATTGGCGGCCAGCACGGCTGATGCCTGCGCCTTTTCGAGCGTGTTGCCGAAGGTCTGCAATCCCTTCGGCTTGGTCCAGAGAAACATCTCCAGCACCAGAAAATAGATGTGTAGCGCCGCGACCAGCGCGACCAGAATGTTTGAGACATAACTCATGTTTGGCTCCCCAGCCGGTTGAAGATGGAACCTATCACGCAAAGTAAGGAAAATGCGATGGTCTCGGACTCAGCCGAGACCGACGATCTTGTCGGAAAACGGAAAGACATATCCCGCCGATGCGGCGATGCTGGGCGCAGCAAACGCAAGGGACATCCGACATGGCATTAAAACAACCGGAACACCTTCATCTCGACCGGCTCGAGACGCCGATCGGCACGGCAATGCTGGTGACCGACGATGAGGGCTATCTGCGCGCTCTCGACTGGTCCGACTATGAAGCGCGGCTGCACCGTCTGCTCCGGCGGCACTATGGCGAATTCGCTCTGAACAACGCGCCCGCGCCGAAGGACATTACGCGCGCGCTCAAAGGCTACTTTGCCGGCGATCTCGCTCAACTGAACACCATCAAATGGCGTACCAATGGAACGGCGTTCCAGCGTAAGGTCTGGACGAAGCTGCAAACGATTCCGGCAGGCAAAACCTCGAGCTACGGGATCATGGCGGCCCGGCTGAATGCCCCCAACGCTGCGCGCGCGGTCGGTCTGGCGAATGGTGCGAACCCGGTCAGCGTTGTCGTGCCGTGTCACCGGCTGATCGGCGCTGACGGCTCGCTGACTGGCTATGGCGGCGGGCTGGAACGCAAGCAGTGGCTGCTTGCGCACGAAGGCGCGGCGTTCAAAAGGGCATGATCCCGAAAAGTGGGCACCGGTATTCGGAAAAGATCATGCCCCAAAATATAAGCGCGTGACTACGCTGCCGGCTTCTCGGCGGCGTCGCCGTTGGCGAGCAGATGGATCAGCGCGCGTTTGATCGCGGCCTGCCGCGTCGGCGCGGTGATCTGTGCGCCCAGCAGGTCGGTGACATAGAACACGTCGCGGGCGCGCTCACCGAAGGTTGCGACGTGGGCGGATGCGATGTTGAGATTGAGCTTCGAGATCGCCGTGGTGAGCTGAAACAGCAATCCTGGCCGATCGAGGCCGGAGACCTCGATCACGGTGTAGCGGTCCGACCATTGATTGTTGATGATGACCTCCGGCTCGACCACAAAGGGCTTGTATTTCGCTTTCGTCGCCGTGCGCCGCGCCATCATGTCCGGCAGGCGCAGCTTGCCTTCGAGCACCTGTTCGATGGTGTCGCCGATCCGCGTCGCGCGCCGTCCTTCGTCGTCGTCGCGATCGTATTCGCGGGAGATCGCGATGGTATCGAGCGCGATGCCGTCGGTGGTGGTGTAAATCTGCGCGTCAACGATGTTGGCGCCGGCCGATGCGCAGGCGCCGGCGATAATCGACAGCAGCCAGGGATGGTCCGGCGCCATGATTGTCAGTTCGGTGACGCCGCGTCCTTCATCGAAACCGACATTGATCGCGAGCTTGTGGCCGCCGGCCTCGCTTGCCTTGACGAAGCGCGCATGGCGAATCTTGCGCGGCAGTTCGACCTTGAGCCAATAAGCGGGATAGTGACGCGAGATATAGGACTCGAGTTCGGCAGCGGGCCACTCGTTGAAATTGGCGCGGAATTCGGCCTGCGCTGATTGAATGCGCTGGGCGCGGTTAACCTCGGAGAAGCCGCCGGTCAGCACCGGCTCGGTCTCATAATAAAGCGTGCGGATGAGCTGCGCCTTCCAGCCGTTCCAGACGCCGGGGCCGACGCCGCGAATGTCGGCCGTGGTCAGAATCGTCAAGAGCTTCATCTGCTCGACCGACTGAACGACCGCTGCAAAATTCTCGATGGTCTTGCGATCCGAAAGGTCGCGCGATTGCGCCACCGTGGACATGGTCAGATGTTCTTCGATCAGCCAGGCGATTAATTCGGTGTCGGCGGCGTTGAATCCGAAACGGGGACATAGCCGCCGCGCCACTTTTGCGCCCGCGATAGAGTGATCCTCGGGGCGGCCCTTGGCGATGTCGTGCAGAAACACCGCCATGTAGAGCGCAGAGCGGTGTTCGGGACGAATTTTCCGCATCAGGTCGCTGGCGACCACGAACTCGTCGTTACCGCCGCGCTCGATATCTTGAAGGATGCCGATGCAGCGCAGGAGATGCTCGTCCACCGTGTAGTGATGATACATGTTGAACTGCATCATCGACACAATGCGGCCGAACGCGCGAATGAAGCGGCCGAGCACACCGGCTTCGTTCATCCGCCGCAGCACGATCTCCGCGTCGTTCGACGTCAGGATCTCCATGAAGAGCTTGTTGGCTTCGGGGTTTTCGCGAAGCTTCTGCGTGATGAGATTGAGCGAGCGCGTTGCTGCGCGCATGGCGTCGGGATGGAACGCCAGATTGTTCTTCTGTGCGACGCTGAAGATGCGGATCAGGTTGACGGGATCGCGCTTGAAAACGTCCGGCGCCGCGAGGTTGATGCGGTTGTTGTCGACAACGAAATCTTCGCCGCCGGGGACGCGGCCGCGTTTGCGGCCGGGCCGCAGCCGCGCCATCATCCGGCTCAGCACTGGTGCGGGCTTGGCTTCCTGATCCTCCAGCTTGGCGCATAGGATCGCGGTGAGATCGCCGACTTCCTTGGCGATCAGGAAGTAATGCTTCATGAAGCGCTCGACGTCCTGCATGCCGGGATGCGAGGTGTAACCGAGTCGCTGCGCGATCTCGCGCTGCATTTCAAACGACAGCCGTTCCTCGGGGCGGTCGGTGAAGAAATGCATGTTGCAGCGGACTGACCACAGGAAATCCTCGCAGCGGCGGAACGTGCGGTATTCCTGCGCATCGAATACACCGCGCTGCACGAGATCGGCGGTGTCGCTGACCCGATAAACGTATTTAGCGATCCAGAACAGGGTGTGCAGATCGCGCAGGCCGCCCTTGCCGTCCTTCACGTTGGGCTCGACCAGATAGCGTGACTGGCCCGCACGCCGGTGCCGCTCTTCACGTTCAGCAAGTTTCGCGGCGACGAATTCGGCGGCCGTGCCCTGCACGACCTCCTTGTCGAAGCGCGTGACCAGCTCGTCGTAGAGCGCCTTGTCGCCGGTGAGGAATCTCGTTTCCAGCACAGAGGTGCGGATCGTCATGTCGCCCCGGGCCTGGCGGATCGACTCGTCGATCGAGCGCGTCGCGTGACCGACCTTCAGCCCCATGTCCCACAGGCAATAAAGAATCGCTTCCGCGACCTGCTCGCCCCAAGCGGTCTGCTTGTAGGGCAGGATGAACAGCAGATCGATGTCGGATTCCGGCGCCATCAATCCACGGCCGTAGCCGCCGGTGGCGATGACGGCCATGCGCTCGGAATCCGATGACGTCGGCGAGTGATAGATGTGCTTGGTCGCGGCATTGAACAGGATGCGGATGATTTCGTCCTGAACGAAACACAGCCGCTCCGCACAGCGCCGCCCGTGACGATCCTTCAGCAGTTGCGTCTGCGCCGCTTCGCGCGCCTCTGCGAGTTCGCCTTTCAGCAACAGTGCGATGGCCGAGCGGAGCAGGTCGTCCTTCCCGGCATGCTTTTCCGCGAGCGCGTCGATCGCCTTCGCGATCCGCGTGGTGTCGAACACAACCTCGGTCTCTGGCGGGAGTCTGGTCGTCACGGTGTCCATTCTATCCGGATAACGGACGGCGGCAGCGGTGTCATCAGCGGATTGCGGCGGGAGGAGCCGTCCCTTCTGTTTTTCGCAGCGTTGCGGAAAGGCCGTTCTCTCACGGGCTTCATTCGAGTGGATATTTTCTCGTTGACGAGATCGAATAACTTATTGAAAAACATGGTGATTTTTCGAAATACGGCAGCGGGCTGCGTTCGCTGCACGCAACCACATTCCGATCCCGACCAACCGAACGGAGACCACGATGTTCCGACCAACCCGACGCGCTGTTGCTGCTCTTATCGCGGGCGCGGTGCTTGCACCCGGCGCGGCATTTGCCGCCGACGCGCCGAAGCAGATCGCCATCGACTGGGCGACCTACAACCCGGTCTCCATTATCCTGAAAGAGAAAGGCCTGCTCGAAAAGGAATTCGAGAAGGACGGGATCAAGATCGTCTGGGTACAGTCGGCGGGCTCGAACAAGGCGCTGGAGTTTCTCAACGCCGGATCGATCGATTTCGGCTCGACCGCGGGCTCGGCCGCTTTGGTCGCCAAGATCAACGGCAATCCGATCAAGTCGATCTATGTCTATTCGCGGCCTGAATGGACCGCGCTGGTGACCGGCAAAGATTCCAAGATCACGAAGGTCGCCGATCTGAAGGGCAAACGCGTCGCCGTCACGCGCGGCACCGATCCGCACATTTTCCTCGTCCGCGCGCTGCTCGATGCCGGACTGACCGACAAGGACATTACGCCCGTGTTGCTGCAGCACGCGGACGGCAAGGCTGCGCTTATTCGCGGCGATGTCGATGCGTGGGCGGGGCTCGACCCGATGATGGCGCAGGCCGAGGTCGAGGACGGTGCAAAACTGTTCTTCCGCAAGCCTGAAGCCAACACCTGGGGCATCCTCAACGTCCGCGAACAGTTTCTGAAGGACAATCCAAAGATCGTTCAGCGCGTGCTCGCGGTCTACGAGGAAGCGCGGAAATACTCGCTGGCCAATTACGACGAACTCAAGCGCGGCTTCATTGCCGTGACCAAGCTGCCGGAGACCGTGGTCGACAAGCAGCTCAAGGAGCGCACTGAATTGACGCACAACCGGATCGGCGCGCCGCAGCGCGAGTCGATATTGGCAGCAGGCCTTGCGCTTCAGCAGGCCGGTGTGATTCAGCCGAGTGTGGACGTGAAAGCGACGGTGGACACGCTGATCGACGATCAGGTGCCGCTGCCGACGAACTGAAGATGTGCCGCACATGACATGTTCAAAGGCCCGCACGCTTGCGGGCCTTCACTCTGAGCACTCTTGCAATCCTTTGCGATAAACGGTTTTTGCTATGGCCATGACACTCGACACGCCAGCGCCGGAAGCAATCGAGGAGGAGGCGGTATCGCGCCCCGCCGGACGTCTGCGGCGGTTTGCGCGACCTGCGCTCGGCCTGCTGTTGCCCATCGGGATTGCGCTGGTGTGGGAACTGGCCGTGCGCTTCGGTTATTCCAACGGCCGGCTGGTGCCGCCACCGAGCCGCATCTGGCAGACGCTGGTCGAGCTTTCCGCGAGCGGTGAACTGAGCCGGCACATCATCGCGACGCTGAGCCGTGTCGGCGCGGGCTTCGGGCTTGGCGTTCTGGCCGGGACGATCTTCGGCGCGATCTGCGGTTACTGGACACTGGCGCGGCGTCTGCTCGATCCGACATTGCAGGCGCTACGCGCGATTCCATCGATCGCCTGGGTGCCGCTGTTCATCCTGTGGCTCGGCATTTTCGAGACATCGAAAGTTGCGCTGATCGCGGTCGGCGTGTTTTTTCCGATCTATCTCGGTGTCACCGGCGCGATCCTGAGTGTCGATCGCAAGATCGTCGAGGTCGGCCGCATCTTCCGCCTCAGCGGGTTCGCAATGATCCGGCGCATTCTTCTGCCCGCAGTGCTGCCGGCCTATGTGATCTCGCTGCGCTCGGGACTTGGGCTGGGCTGGATGTTCGTGGTCGCCGCTGAATTCATGGGCGCATCCGAAGGGCTCGGCTATCTTCTCACCGATGGACAGCAACTCGGCAAGCCGGCGCAGATCGTCGCGGCTATTATCGTGTTCGCGATCCTCGGCAAGATCACCGACTGGCTGATCCAGTTGATTGCCGCGCCGTTCCTGCGCTGGCAAGACTCTTTCAGCGCGCATGCGGGAGGTGCCTGATGCTCGTTCTCGATCATGTCGGCAAGACCTATCCGAACGGCGTTCACGCGTTGGAGAATTTTTCCGCGCGCATCGAGCCAGGTGAAATCGTTGCCATCATCGGCGGCTCGGGTTGCGGCAAATCGACCTTGCTGCGCGCGATCTCCGGGTTAGATCGCGCGACGACGGGCTCCGTCACGCTCGACGAAATCTCAATTACCTCGCCGCACGAAAAGATCGGCATCATCTTCCAGGAGCCGCGGCTGCTGCCGTGGCTGAGTGTCGCCGACAATATCGGCTTCGGGCTCGGCGATTTGCCATCTGCGGAACGTCAGCAACGCGTTGCCCGCGCGCTGGCGCGAGTTGGCCTCGCCGACAAGGCCAATGCTTGGCCACGCGAGTTGTCCGGCGGGCAGGCGCAGCGCGTCGCGATCGCGCGGGCGCTGGTGCCGTTGCCCGAAGTGCTGTTGTTGGACGAGCCATTCTCGGCGCTCGATGCATTCACACGTGCCGATCTGCAGGATCATCTGCTCGATCTGTGGGCCGATACCAAGCCGACGCTGGTTCTGGTCACCCACGACGTCGATGAAGCGGTGGTGCTGGCGGATCGCATCGTCGTCATGCGCCCGCGGCCGGGACGGCTGTTCGAGGAAATCAAAGTCGACCTCGCCCGTCCGCGCGATCGTGCCTCGACTGCATTCGAGGTGGTCAAGCATCAGGTACTGGCCTCGCTGGACCGGTCGCTCAATCGTGCCGTACGCCCCGCTGACGATTTGCTGACGGTGGGCGAGGGGATATAAGGCGGAATAGTTCGCACTCGGCGCTGTTGGTGCTGCAGGAATGGAGAACAAAAATGGATTCAACCGAGCTCCGCGCCATGCAGGCGCCGATCAAGGATCGCTACAAGTCCGATCCCAAGGCGGCCTTCATTACATTGAAGGCGAAGGGATCGCTGGACAGCGAAGGTCTGTCCTGCAAGATCGAGACCGGCAAGGCAGCAGCCGCGATCGCGGGATTGCATCCGGCAACCGGCGGCTCGGGACTTGAATTGTGCTCTGGCGACATGCTGCTTGAGGCGCTGGTGGCTTGCGCCGGCGTGACGCTGAAATCGGTCGCGACCGCCATCGATGCACCGCTGAAATCCGGCAACGTCAGCGCCGAAGGCGATCTCGATTTTCGCGGCACCCTCGGCGTGGACAAGGAAGCGCCGGTGGGCTTTGCCGAAATCCGTCTGCGCTTCGACGTCGACACCGACGCGCCGCAGGAGAAGCTGGATCAGTTGCTCAAGCTGACCGAGCGCTATTGCGTCGTCTACCAGACCGTCAAGAACGGCCCGAAGACGAGCGTGTCGATCAATCGGGTTTGAAGATCGTTACTTCGGCAGCTTCGTCTTCAGCGCATAGAGTGCGTCCAGCGCCTCGCGCGGCGACATCTCGTCTGGGTGCAAGGCGCTGAGCGCTTCGACAAGCTGGTCCGCAGCGCTTGGCGGTTGCGGCTCGGGCGCAGCGCGAGACGGAACTGCAAAGAGCGGCAGGTCGTCGGCCAGTGCGCGCGCAGTTGTCCCGCGATCCTGCGCTTCGAGTTTTGCCAGCACCGACTTTGCCCGTGCGACGACCGCCGCCGGAAGGCCGGCGAGCTTCGCAACCTGGATGCCATAGGAGCGGTCCGCCGATCCCGGCAACACCTCGTGCAGGAACACCACATCGCCCTGCCATTCCTTGACGCGCACGGTGGCGTTGAAAAGCCGTGGCAGATTGGCCGACAGCGCGGTCAGCTCGTGATAGTGCGTCGCGAACAGCGCGCGGCAACGATTGCTCTCATGCAGATGTTCGATCGAAGCCCAAGCGATCGACAGGCCGTCGAACGTCGATGTGCCGCGCCCGATCTCGTCGAGGATCACCAGCGCGCGTTCGGTGGCCTGATTGAGGATCGCGGCGGTTTCAACCATCTCGACCATGAAGGTCGAGCGGCCGCGCGCCAGATCGTCCGCCGCGCCGACGCGGGAGAACAGCCGGTCGACGATGCCGATATGCGCCAACTTTGCCGGCACGAAACTCCCCATCTGTGCCATTAGCGCGATCAAGGCGTTCTGCCGCAGGAAGGTCGATTTACCGGCCATGTTCGGGCCGGTCAGCAGCCAGATTTGTCCGGATGATTGTGTCGGTCCCGGCGACAGATCGCAGGCATTGGCGATGAAGGGCTGGCCGTCACGCTTCAGCGCCTGCTCGACCACCGGATGGCGTCCGCCCTCGATCGAGAACTTGAGCGAGTTGTCGACGACGGGCCGCGTGTAGTTCTCATCGATTGCGAGCTTTGCCAGCGAAGCGGTGACATCGAGCAGCGCGAATGCATGCGCGGCAGCGCGCAGATCGTCGCCAGCAGTCACGGCCTGCGCGCAGAGTTTGTCGAAGATTTCCAGTTCCAGTCCCAGCGCGCGGTCGCCGGCGTTGGCGATCTTGGCTTCGATCTCGCCAAGTTCGGTGGTGGTGAAGCGGACCTGTCCGGCCAGGGTCTGGCGGTGAATGAAGGTCGCGTTGAGCGGCGCGGCCATCAGCTTGTCGCCGTGCTGGGCGGTGACTTCGACGAAATAGCCGAGCACGTTGTTGTGCCGGATCTTGAGGCCTTTGATGCCGGTGTCGTCGGCGTAGCGCGCTTGCATTGCGGCGACCACCAGCCGCGAAGCGTCGCGCAGGTTGCGGGTCTCGTCGAGCGCGGCTTCATAGCCCGCACGCACAAATCCGCCGTCGCGCTTGAACAGCGGCAGCTCGTCAGCGAGGCCACGCGCAAATTCCCTTGCGAGATCGCGTGACGGACGGCGCAGTGCGTCGATTGCGAGCGTGATGTCGCGCGGGAGCTTGTCGATCCGCGACAGCCGCTCAACGGCTTTGTCCGCAGCGAGAATGCCGTCACGCAGCGCCGCGAGGTCGCGCGGGCCGCCGCGTCCCACAGACAGCCGCGCCAGCGCGCGCGACATGTCCGGCGCGGCGCGCAGGATGTCCCGAAGATCTTCACGCGCGGCGCTGTCATCACTGAACATCGCAACCGCGTCGAGACGGTGGGAAATAGTTGTGCTGTCAGTCAGCGGCGCTGCGAGCCGCTGCGCCAGCAGCCGCGATCCGGCTGCCGTCACCGTGCAGTCGATGGCGTCGAGCAGCGAGCCGCGCCGTTCGCCCGCCAGCGTGCGTGTCAGTTCGAGATTGGCGCGCGTGGCAGGATCGATTGCCATGGTGGTGCCGGCCGCCTCACGCGACGGCGGCGACAGCGGCAGGTGTTTGCCGACCTGGGTGCGATCAACATAGGTCACGGCAGCGGCGGCGGCAGTTGCCTCCAATCGCGACATCGCGCCGAAGCCGTCCATGGTCGCGACGGCGAAATAATCGCACAATCTTCGCTCGGCGGTTGCGCCGTCAAAGATGTCGCGCGTCACCGGTGTGACGGCGGCGAGCGTGCGGAACGGCGCTGCCAGATCCGGATCGGAATACAGCGCGTCGGTGACAATCACCTCAGTCGGGTTGATGCGCGCCAGCGTTGCGCCAAGCTCGCCTGCGCCGCATTCGGTGACGCTGAATTCTGCCGTCGAAATGTCGATCCATGCGAGACCGATCCGGTCGCCGGCGGATGAAGATCCGCGCGTCCGCGCAATCGCCAGCAGATAATTGTTGGTCTTGGCGTCGAGCAGCGTGTCTTCGGTCAGCGTGCCCGGCGTCACCAGCCGCACCACATCGCGCCGCACCACGCTCTTGTTGCCGCGCTTGCGTGCCTCGGCAGGATTCTCGGTCTGCTCGCACACTGCGACACGATGACCAAGTGCAATCAGTCTGTGCAGGTAATCGTCGGAGCGTTCCACCGGAACGCCGCACATTGGGATATCCTCGCCCATGTGCTTGCCGCGCTTGGTCAGCGTAATGCCGAGCGCGCGCGATGCGGTTTCGGCATCCTTAAAGAACAGCTCGTAGAAATCGCCCATCCGGTAGAACAGCAGCAGGCCCGGATTGGCCGCTTTGATCTCCAGGTATTGTTCCATCATCGGCGTAACGCGGCTTGCCGCCTCTGTGGAGGCGGACTCGGTGTTCGGCGGTGCGGGTGGCGTGGAATGGATGGTCATGGCGGCGGACACTAGCAAAGTTCTTTCGCCTAGTGGAATTGCGCGGGACGTTTTCCACGCCTTGCGGCGGGACGTGCATGGCGGCTCTGCCGGCTCAAAAGGCCGTTCCCGGCATCGATCATTTGACCTTCCGTGCCGTGCTTCCTAAAACTCAGGCAGCCGGAAGCGGACGCGTGAATGTCCGCAAGATCTTCAGGGAGAGCCACGATGCGCGATGTTTTCATTTGTGATGCGGTGCGTACGCCTATCGGACGTTTCGGCGGATCGCTGGCCAAGGTGCGCGCGGACGATCTGGCGGCGGCTCCGATCAAGGCATTGATGGAGCGCAATCCGAAGGCCGACTGGGGCGCGCTCGACGAGGTGTCGTACGGCTGCGCCAATCAGGCCGGCGAGGACAACCGCAATGTCGCGCGCATGGCGCTGCTGCTGGCGGGCCTGCCGGAAACCGTGCCGGGCATGACGGTGAACCGGCTTTGTGCGTCGGGTCTCGATGCGGTCGGCGGCATCGCGCGGGCGATCCGCGCGGGTGAAATCGATTTCGCGATCGCGGGCGGCGTCGAATCCATGACGCGCGCGCCATTCGTCACCGGCAAGGCGACCGAGGCCTATCAGCGCAGCATGGAAAGCTTCGACACCACCATCGGCTGGCGCTTCGTCAATCCGCTGATGAAGAAGACGTACGGCGTCGATTCCATGCCGGAAACCGGTGAGAATGTGGCGACAGATTATCAGATCTCGCGCGCCGATCAGGACGCCTTCGCGATCCGTTCGCAGCAGCGCGCCGGCAAGGCCATCGCTGCCGGCTACTTCGCGGAAGAAATCATCCCGATTACGGTGCCCGGTGGCAAGGCAGGTCCGATCATGGTGGACAAGGACGAGCATCCGCGCCCCGAAACGACGTTGGAAGGTCTCGCCAAGCTGAAGCCGATTGTGCACGCCAACGGCACGGTGACGGCGGGCAATGCCTCGGGCGTCAATGATGGCGCTGCGGCGATCATCCTCGCTTCGGAAGAAGCCGTGAAAAAGCATGGCTTGACGCCGCGCGCGAAGCTGCTCGGTCACGCCTCTGCCGGTGTCGCTCCGCGCGTGATGGGCATGGGCCCGGTGCCTGCGGTGCGCAAGCTGCTGGAACGTCTCGGTCTCAAGATCGGCGACATTGACCTGATCGAACTCAACGAGGCCTTCGCATCGCAGGGCATCGCGGTGCTGCGCCAACTCGGCGTTCGGGAGGATGCGGACTTCGTTAATCCGCACGGCGGCGCGATTGCACTTGGTCATCCGCTCGGCATGAGTGGCGCGCGGCTGGTGCTGACAGCGGTGCACGGTCTGGAAAAGCGCGGCGGCAAGTATGCGCTGGCCACCATGTGCGTCGGTGTCGGTCAGGGTGCTGCGTCGGCGATCGAAAAGCTGAACTGATTTTCAAGGGCATCAAGAAAACGGGAGGCTTCTGGCCTCCCGTTTTGAAAACAATCATTGGGTGCGCGGCGATTAATCCATCACCGCGGCATGATCTGGCGCCTGCGATTGCGCGCGCAGCGCGGCCTTGCTGGATCCAATCATGATCGCAAGCGGTGCCGCGCACAGCGTGATGATCATCACCATCTGATAGTCCCATGAGAAGGCGATGATCTGCGCCTGCACGCCGATCATGACGTCCATGATCGCGCGCCCGGCGTCGGTACTCATGTTGATGATGCCGGCGACATCCGGCATCTGCATGGGCTTATTGAACGGTGTGACGTTCTCATTGATGATCGCATAGGCCTGCCGCCCGCCTTCGGTCAGTTTGGCGGTGACGACGGAAATGCCGACCGAACTCGCGACATTGCGCATCAATGTCAGCATCGAGGTGCCGTCGGTGCGCAGATGATTGGGCAGCGTCAGGAACGCGACCGTGCTGAGTGGCACGAACACCAGCCCAAGGCCAAAACCCTGCGCGATGCTTACGATGACGATCGTGGGGACCCCGGTCTGGTCGGTCCAGCTCGTCATGAAATACAATGAAGCGGACATCAGGAGCATCCCGCTCGCGATCAGCGTGCGCGCCTCGATATACTTCATGACGCGCCCGACCAGCATCATCGCGACGAAGGTGCCCAGACCGCGCGTGGCAAGCAGCAGTCCTGCGGTCAGGATCGGATAGCCGATCACGTTTTGCAGATACGGCGAGGCGAGCGCCATTGTGCTGTAGAGCACGAGGCCCATCACCGCCATGAAGACGCAACCGCCGACGAAATTGCGGTCCTTGAAGATCGCGAACTGGATAAAGGGCCGCTTGGTTGTGAATGAGTGGGCGAAGAAATAGTAGAATCCGACGATCGAGAGGATCGTCTCTGCGACAATCTCGGGCGATTCCAGCCAGCCCAGTTGCTCGCCGCGGTCGAGTGCGACCTGCATTGCGCCAATGCCGATCGCCAGTGCGCCGAAGCCGAACCAGTCGAACTTCATTTCGCTATCGGTCTTGGTCTCGTCCATGAAAATGATGAGTCCGGCCACGGTGACGATGCCGAACGGGATGTTGACGAAGAACACCCAGTGCCAGGAATAGGTTTCGGTCAGCCACGCGCCGAGGGAAGGGCCCATGATCGGTCCCAACATCACGCCCATGCCCCAGATTGACATCGCCTTGGCGCGCTCATGCAACGCGTAGGAGTCGAGCATCACTGCCTGTGACAGCGGCACAAGCGCTGCGCCGAACACGCCCTGTAAGAGACGGAACAGCACCATCTGGGTGATGTCCTGCGCGAGGCCGCACATCACCGATGCGATGGTGAATCCGGCCGAGCAGATGATAAAAATCTTTTTGCGGCCAAAGCGATTGGCGATCCAGCCGACCGGTGCGGTCATGATCGCTGCCGCCACGATATAGGACGTCAGCACCCAGTTGATCTGGTCCTGCGAGGCGGAGAGCGTGCCCTGCATGTAGGGCAGTGCGACGTTGGCAATCGTGGTGTCGAGCGCCTGCATGATCGTCGCCGTCATAGCGCAGATTGTCACCATGTTGCGGCGAAATCCCGGGACCGCCGCCGTGGAGGCGGGGGCGGCGGCGGTCACCGGGCGTCCTCCTGCGCCGAAGCGGAGGAGAATCCGAGAAGGCCAGCGAGCGAACGCGTATGTCCGGTGTCGACCCAGACATAGGTGCTCATGCCGGCCTTGAGCTTCTGAACGGTCTTGTCGTTCTTGTCGAAATAGATGCGCACCGGCACGCGCTGCACCACCTTGACGAAGTTGCCGGTGGAATTCTGCGGCGGCAGGATCGCGAACTGTGCGCCGGTGCCGGGGCTCAGCGAGCCGACCTTGCCCATGAAGGTGTGGTCGGGGAACGCGTCGATCGACATCGTCACCGGCTGTCCGACACCCACATAGGTCAGGTCGGATTCTTTCAGGTTGGCGTCGACCCAGGGATTGGCGTCATCGATGACGCTGAACACGGGCGAACCCGCCGCGACGAAGCGGCCGAGCTGGATGCTGTCCACCTGCGTTGCCGTGCCGTCGATCGGCGCGCGCAGCACGGTGTGATCGAGATTGCGCTGTGCCTGATCGAGCGCCGCCTTCGCCTGGAAGTAGGGCGGGAATTGTTCGAGCGGCAGATCGGGATTGCCGAGCAACTGGTTCTTCGAGTTGGAAAGCTGCTGTTGCAGCAATTCAAGCTGCGCGCGTGCAAGAACGAGGTTGGTGGTCGAGGTGTCGAGATCGAGTTGCGAGCCGGATAGGGATTTGACCAGCGTGGTTTTGCGCTCGACGTCGCGCTGCTTCAGATCGACGCCCTGCCTGGCAAGCTCCAGCATCTGCGTATAGGACGACACATTGGAGCGCAGATTGTCGTAATTGGTTCTGGCGGTTTCGAGTGTGGCCTTCGCCTGCTGAAGCGCAAATTGAAATGGCACCGGATCGATTTCGAACAATTCGTCGCCGGCTCTGACGCGCTGGCCTTCTTTGACGAGCACTTTCTCGATCTTGCCGGAGATGTCCGGCGTAATGAGAACCTTTTGGGCGCCGACGTAAGCGTCGTCGGTGGTCGCATAGCGGCCGCCGGACAGATAAAACGCAACGCCGCCGATCAGCACGATGACCGGGAGCACCACGAGCAATAGTGTGCGCCGCTTTTCGCGCAGCATCTGCCCCCAGGTCCTGCGCGGGGCTTCTGCCGCCGACGGCGCTGGCTTGTCAGTCAGCTTTTGTTCGGCGGGAAATTTGACGACGGGCTCAGCCATAGCGCGGTCCCTTTGTCTTCTTGTCGGCGCTCAGCAGGGCGTCGCGGATATTGTCTTTGATGGATTCGAGTTGCCGGACCAGATCTTCAGCCTCGGTTGTGTTCATGTGACCCAACGCCGCTTGCGTGATTTCGGCTCGCAACTGACTCAGCGTTTTCAGCAGTGGAAGCGCGGCGGGACGCAGATAGAGGCGGTTGACGCGGCGATCCTTCGCGTCTTCCCGGCGCTCGATGAGATCGTTGGCGCAGAGCCGGTCGATCAGCCGCGTCAGCGTGATCGGCTGCATTTCCATCAGGTCGGCAAGTTCGGATTGCTTCAGGCCTTCGGTGCGTTCGAGCTTCGCCAGCACTGCCCACTGGGCGCGCGTAATGCCGTGGCGCACGGCCAGCTTGTCCGCGTAGAGCCGCAGCATCCGCTGGGTCTCGAACAGCGCGAACAGAAAATCGGCATTGCCCTTGGGCATCGCGGTTCCTTCGATAAGCTTGGGCTATGATAAGCTTGCTTATCAATTCAGGAAGCCGACGAATCCAAATATGAGCCATGCGATTCCGTATGGAATTAAGATTTCTGTAGCTTGATCAGAATGTTAGGCGTCACGCCCATTCCACGCCGGATTCGGCGGCGAGGTCGATGGAGCTTTTGCGGCCGATGTCGTCGAAGTGATTATCGAGGAATTTCTTGGCAGCGCGTATGCCGGCGCGATGCAGCAGCTCGAAGAAATCGAAGTCGGTTTTCATCTTGCTGGAGGCGGCAAGGCGCGTGCCGAGGGCGCCGAGATCGATGCGGTGGATGTTGAGCCGGCGGTACTGGTCTTCCCCGGTGCCGCGCGGCAGCCGGCCATCGTCGATCAGTTGATTGACGAAATCCATGGTGCGCAATTCGGAAATCAGTGCCGAGTTGAAAGTGATTTCATTCAGGCGGTTGATGATCTCGCCGGAGGTTTTCGGCGTGGTCATGCGCGACACCGGATTGATCTGGACCACCAGAACGTCCTCCGCTTCCGTCGCATGCAGGAACGGAAAGATCGCTGGATTACCCATGTAGCCGCCGTCCCAGTAAGGCACGCCGTCGATTTCGACCGCGCGAAACATGAACGGCAACGCCGCAGACGCCATCACCACATCCGCGGTGATCTTTTCGTTCGCAAAGATCCGCAGCCGCCCGGTGTGCACGTTGGTCGCCGAGATATAGAGCGCGAGATCATTATTGTTGCGGATGGCGTCGAAATCGACGAAGCGCTCAATCAAGGCGCTGAGCGGGTTGATGTTGAGCGGATTGAGTTCGTACGGCGAAAAGTAATGCGCCATCGTCTCGAACCAGTTCTGGATCGGCGTGGACGCAAACGGCATCAACGAAAACATCCGGTCGGTCATGGCGCGCTGGATCGGCGGCAGATCGCCGCCGGTGCTGGTCGCGCGCCAGAATGCAGCAAGCCGTTTGCGGGCTTCTTCCGGGCCGCCACGGGCGAGGCCATCTGCGACCATGACGGCGTTCAGGGCGCCGGCGGATGCGCCGGAAATTCCGGTGATCTCCAGCCGCCCATCGGCCAGCAGGTGATCCAGCACGCCCCAAGTGAACGCGCCGTGCGATCCGCCGCCCTGAAGCGCCAGATTGATCTTCTTCGCAGTGCTCGCCTTGCGCGCGCCGGAAAAATTCCAGGGCGACAAATTGTCGAGGTAGGTTTTGAGAGTGGTCGCCATCAGCTTCTTTCTCTCTGATTTCTCGTAACGATTGAGTAGCCTCCGCCCGCCGAGTTCACTTGTATGCTGCTGATTTGGGGCTTTTATGATGCAATGCAATAGAAAATGGTGCATTGCAAAATATTCATGTAGGTCATGCCGCTGAAATTATGAGCGGAATCACATTAACCGCACTACATATTGAACAATGAAACAGGCGAAGCCCGTCTTTCCCGACCCCGATCACGACCACGGCCGTTGCGCCGAGGACGCGTTTTCGCATGCGGAAAAAGTCTGCGCGGGCCGCGGCCAGAAATTTACGCCGATCCGGCGTCAGGTGTTGGGCGCGCTGCTGTCGAGCCATCGGCCGCTCGGCGCTTATGAAGTGATCGACGAACTCGCCAAAACCATGCCACGCCCAGCACCGATCACGGTGTATCGCGCGCTGGATTTTCTGATGGAAAACGGTCTCGTTCACCGCATCGAAAGCCGCAACGCGTTTTTGGCGTGTGCGCACAATCACGACGAGACCGCCGTGGTGGCGTTTCTGATCTGCGAGACGTGCGGATCGGTCGGTGAAATTCCGGCAGCGCCCCTGGCGCAGAGTTTCAACGATGCTGCGCGCGGGACGGGTTTCGCGCCGAAATTATCGGTGGTGGAAATCACCGGCACCTGCGCGCATTGCCAGCGAGCTGCTTAGATCAAAATAACACGGCGTGAAGCCGGGCACGGGGAGCCATGTCATCAGAAGCTTTGAAGAGTGTGTCATCAGCGCGTCCGCTGAGTGCCACAGCCGTTGCCCTGATGGTGATGCTGTGCCTGAGCTGGGGCTTCAATCAGATCGCGGTCAAGTTCGCGCTTCCCGACATTCCGCCGCTGTTGCAGGCCACGATCAGATCGGTCGGCGGCTTGATTACCATTCTGCTGGTGGCGGGGCTGCGCGGCGTGCCGATGTTCAAGCGCGACGGCACGCTCAAGGCCGGATTGCTCGCCGGTATTTTCTTCGGTCTCGAATTCATCCTGATCTATCGCGGACTGCTCTACACCACGGCGTCGCGTGCGGTGGTGTTTCTCTATGTCGCGCCTTTCGTGGTGGCGCTCGGTGCGCGGCGATTTCTCGGCGAGCAGTTGAGCGGCTTGCAGTGGAGCGGGCTGGCGCTGTCCTTCGCCGGCGTGGCGCTGGCGATTGGCGTGCCGCAGCCTTCGGTGGATGCTAGCGTCATTCTGGGAGACATCATGGTGGTGGGCGGCGGCATACTGTGGGCTGCAACCACACTGACGGTAAAGGCTTCGCGGTTGTTGCAGGCTCCTGCTGAGAAAACGCTGGCCTATCAGGTGGCAGTTTCCGTCCCGATTCTGGCCGTTGGGGCCGCGGTCTCCGGCGAGAGCATCACCCATATGCCGGGGACGGTGGCCTTGGCATCGATGGCCTACCAGACGTTCTGGGTTGTCGGGACGACATTCCTGATCTGGTTTCTTCTCATAAAGTCCTATTCGGCCAGCAAACTGTCGTCATTTACCTTCATGACGCCCTTGTTTGGGGTCATTGGGGGCTATTTCGTGATGCATGACCACCTGACCCCGGCCTTTGCGGGGGCTGCCCTTCTGGTCATGGCGGGCCTATATCTGGTAAACCGCCCCGGCGAAGCAGACGGCGATCCCCTGCTCCCCGTTACAAAAACCTGATATTTGAGCCCCGAAAGGGATTTCGAAGTGAGCGATCTGAAAGAACGTACCAGAGCCATCGAGGCCGGCCCCAAGGGGCGCCACCGCACGGTTCAGGTTGTGGTCGGCAACGTCAAGGTTGGCGGCGGCGCACCCATCGTGGTGCAGTCGATGACCAATACCGATACCGCAGACATCGAAGGTACCGTCACGCAGGTCGCGGCACTCGCGCGCGCAGGTTCCGAGATGGTTCGCATCACGGTGGACCGCGACGAAGCCGCCGCCGCGGTTCCGTACATTCGCGAGAAGCTGGACAAGCTCGGCGTCGATGTGCCGCTGATCGGCGACTTTCACTACATCGGTCATAAGCTGCTTGCCGATCATCCGGCTTGCGCGGCTGCGCTGTCGAAATATCGCATCAATCCCGGCAACGTCGGTTTCAAGAACAAGCGCGATACGCAGTTCACCGACATCGTCGAAATGGCGCTCAAGCATGGCAAGACCATCCGCATCGGCGCCAACTGGGGTTCGCTCGATCAGGAATTGCTGACGCGGCTGATGGAAGACAACGCCAAGTCGCCTGACCCGATCGATGCCCGCGCGGTGACGCGCGAAGCGATGGTCCAGTCGGCGCTGCTGTCAGCGAAGCGCGCCGAGGAAATCGGCCTGCCGAAGAACCGCATGATTTTGTCGGCGAAAGTGTCGAACGTGCAGGATCTGATCGCGGTCTACCGTGAACTGGCTGCGCGTTCGGATTATGCCATCCATCTTGGTCTGACTGAAGCCGGCATGGGCTCGAAGGGTATCGTCGCATCCTCCGCCGCGCTCGGCATTCTGCTTCAGGACGGCATCGGCGACACCATCCGCGTTTCGCTGACTCCGGAGCCGGGTGGCGACCGCACCATCGAGGTGAAGGTCGGTCAGGAAATTCTCCAGACCATGGGCTTCCGCACCTTCGTGCCGCTCGTGGCTGCGTGCCCCGGTTGCGGCCGCACCACATCGACGGTGTTCCAGGAACTGGCGATGGACATCCAGAGCTGGATCTCCACCTCCATGCCCGAATGGAAGACGCGCTATCCCGGCATCGAGGCGCTCAACGTCGCGGTGATGGGCTGCATCGTCAACGGCCCCGGCGAATCCAAGCACGCCAATATCGGCATCTCGTTGCCGGGCACGGGTGAAACGCCGGCTGCGCCGGTGTTCGTGGACGGCCAGAAATTCCGCACGCTGCGCGGTCCGGGCATTGCCGCTGACTTCAAGGCACTGGTGATCGACTATATCGAACAGCGTTACGGCGCCGCCGGCGTCAAAGCCCCGGCTATCACCGCCGCGGAATAAATGAGATTCCGGCGAATGCCAACGCGAAGCCGCTTGAGCTCTGCAAACAGAGGCCTGTTGTTGCTCAAGCGGGAAAATGGACGCAGATCCAGAACATTTTGAGCGCGTGACCGCGCCACCAGCCAGCGCAGAGCGACGCACGCTATAGTGGCTTGGCCTCAAAAACGCAAAGATGCGCCGTTCGTTTCAAGGCCTTGGCTTGATCCGTATCGGTGCAGATATCGATCACATGGTCGATGCCGTTCAGCCGCGCGAAATTCAGTAGCTCATCATGTGTCTTCAGGTTGAGTTGCGCATTCACGCGCTGCCGCCACGTCTCGTAATAGCTGCTCGACCACATCACCGCAGCGCCGCGGCGAAAATCGATCCATACGCGCCGGTGCGATGCGAACTCGAAGGTCGCGGGCCCGATCCATGCGGCCTCCATTTGTGGAGATTTGTCCTTGGCAAACGTGGTCAGATCCGCCGTGGGAACAGCAAAGACGGCATGCTCTGGCGTGTTTCTGCGCGCCCAATGACCCAGCTCGGTCCACTCCCCCATCCACGCATTCAGTTTGCGGTTGTTGGTCCAGGTGGACGAGACGGCCCAGACCAATGCCACGATACCCACCGACAAAATCGCCTCGCGCGACCATCGCAGCCATACGATCAACCGGTCCACCGCAACATGAACCCGTGCCGGCAGGTATGCTGCAAGCATCAACAGCGGGGCAATTAATGCAGCGTGCTGAACAGTGCCGATCACGACTAAAAGTCCGGGCGCCAACAGCCGTGACAACAGCCGGTCGTCGGATCTGAACCATCTCGTTAACAGTGTCAGGCAACCCAGTGTAGCCAGCACATGAAAGAACGTGCTGACGCGCAGCAGATGCAAATTCAGTAGCGCTGCATTGTGCGAGACGTGCGGAACGCCGACGCCGATCAGGTAGACGATCACGTAGCCGGCGAGGATAAGCTGAAATGGTCGCGCGACAGGCCCTAGAAGTGAAAACGAGATCGCGCCAATCGAAACAACCAGGGCGGCGGCAACGATATGAATGGTCGGCAGGCTGCCGGCCAGAAAGTGATTGGGATAGTAGCTTTTGAGAAAGGCGACATAATCGAAATCTGTCGCACGGCCAAAATCGGGATTCCCCAGGACGTTGACGATAACCGGCGAGGCGATAACGAGAAACAAGGCAAGGCCGATCCCGCCATCGACAACGACGCGCCGTAACCGCAGGTCGCGCCGTATCAGGCCGTTGACGATGACAATCAGCAAAGGCACTGCATTCCATACCGCGACGAATGCATTAACGAAGAAGATCGCGCCATTTATCGCGAATGACGGAACCAGACGCCCACGCACGATGAAGTAGATCATGAAAAGCGTGAGGCCGTTGGCAACCTCCGAATGCGTGAAGGTTGCCAGGAACAAGCCACCGGCGCCGGCATAGGATGCGCCTTGCATGAGCGAGCAAACCGCCAGCATCGCCGTGAATGCTGCAATGTCGGCCCGGCTTCGCACTCCGAGCAGTCCAGCGCATGCTAAGAAACCGGAAAATGCGAGAAATCGAGAAAGGATATGAAGGCTGAGAAACAGCCAGTATGGGTCGATGTATTTCTCCGATCCTGACAACAGCAACCACAGGCCGGATGAGAAGTGCCGCAGGGATTGGATAAAGGCGTCGTCCCGGTACTGCGGCTCATCGAACAATGCCGCAACGATAGGCAGATGAAACAGATTGTTCGACGCCCCCAGCACGAAGCCGGTGAACACCACCGACAGAATCGCGCCGGCGGTTGCCCAGCCGATCATCTCGACGCGACTAACCCTGGTCAGCGGAGCCTGTTGGCCGGTATGGCTCGGAGTATACGTCACGTCTGACGGCCTACGTTGCCAGAAACACGATCGCAATCATGCAGGCGGCAGCCAGATGGCTGATACTGTCGCGCAACGCGAAGACGATGGGATCGTCATCGACGATTCGCCGCTGCGCGAGCAGCAGCAGTCGGCCGATCCAGAACACCAGAATGGGGCAGGCCAGCCAGAGGAGCTTCGGATCCCTGTACAAACCGGAAGCGGGTAGCGATGACACATAGAGCGCAAATATCGTCACGGTGTTGAAGCCGGCGGCGGCCGCCAGGGCTCCAACGACCGGGAGGTCTGAAAGCTTGTAATTGCGGTTGGACGGATCCGGCAGTTCTTGATCGATCCGTAGCGCGAGTTCCACGTAGCGTTTGACCAGGGCGAGACAAGTGAACATCATGATGCAGAAGATCAGCAGCCACTCGGACACAGCCACGTTGACGGCGACCGCGCCTGCGATAACCCTCGTGGTATACAGGATTGCGAGTACGACCACGTCGAGCATCATCTTGCGTTTCAGCTTGATGGAATAGGCAAGCGTCAGGATGAAATACGCTCCGAGGACCAGTGCGGTTTGCACTGATATAGAGAGTGCAATGGCAGCAGATGCTAGCAATAGCAGCGGGGATGCGATGATCCCGTGCGCGATCGGCAATGTTCCGCTTGCAAATGGCCGCCGCTTCTTGCTCGGATGTCTGCGATCGGAATCAATATCCAGCAGATCGTTGACGATATAGACGGACGATGCGCAAAGGCTGAAAGCGATGAAGGTCAGCACGCTGCTTCGGATCGCATCCAACGTATAGAGATGCGCCGTCAGCATCGGCACGAAGATCAGAAGATTCTTCGCGTATTGATGAAGCCGAAGCGCTTTGATCCACGGCATGATCGATCGGCCCGGATCTGCAAGGTTCTTGGCTGAAAGCCCTGCCGCATCGATTTTCCTGAGAAGGCCGCCACTTGCGCCGACGACGTAAGCCTGCCGCGCCGCCTGCCAGACAGCGATATCGACCGCGCCGTTTCCGACATAGTCGAACCCATCGCAGCCGAATTCTTGAACGAGTTTTGCAGCTTTCCGCTGGCCGGAGAGGTTGACCTCGCCGTCGGATGCAAAGATTCCGTCAAAACCACCCAGATGCTCGGCAATACCTGCGGCATGGCGGCGGTCGCTGGCGGTGGCGAGATAGATCGGCCGGCCCTCGCTCCTTGCCTGATTGATAACATCCACTACGGCGTCATTATAGGGCAGCAATGTGTAGTCGATCTGCGAATGGCCCGCCAGCCAGGCCTTCAGCGCCGCTTTGCCTTTGAGCAATGCGCGAAAGGTTTGCAAATGGTGGCCGACGCCATTGCCAAAACCGCTGAAGAAAGATTCATAGAGCATGTCCGTTCGGATCAGCGATCCGTCGAGATCAACAACCAGCGGTAACATCTCAGCGACATTCTGGCGGGCTAGCTGCATATGACTCAACCGCGTTCGTGATATTTTCTTGCGATACTCTATCGCGGCGCTGCTAACCCACCGCCGGCGATGCTATCGGACAGATCCATCGATATCGGATTCAGGACCCCAGGAAGTATGTCGGGGCAGAATACGGCGAGCGCGTTAAGATACTTTCGTCCGAATTTCTTGATAGTTGGTGATGGCGGTAGACGTTTGATTCAGCATAGCGCATCTCGGATGCGAGCGTTGTAAGCAAGCCGCCGGTAACTATGCTTTGCTGGACACTCCATAGAGCAGGATTTCGCCCTATAGCGGCAGGTTCTTCTCGCGGTTGTCCACCACCGCTTCTTCGAGGTCGAGGTCACGCTCGATGCGCCGCCGCGTTTCGTCGGTGATTTTTCCGTCGCGCAAAAGTTTGTGCAGGTATGTGCGCTCTATATTGATGATCTCGCGCACCAGCGACGCGCCCTGCGTCGCGGGCGTGAACTGTCCGTCTTCCCGAGGCGGGTCGGGAAGAGCTCGCATGCGGGTTTCATGGCGGGCCTCGAGAAATCTGGCGAGGCTTTCGGGCAGATTGCGGTCCTTGATAATCTTGTTGAGCGAGCCGCGCGCCTTCTTGAGAATTTCCCGCCTTGCGGCGATTTCAGCTTCACGCTCGTGAATGGCTTCGAGCTGTCCATGTTTCGAGAGGCCGAGCAGTTTGACCACCAGCGGCAGCGTTAGTCCAATTCCGACCAGCGTGACGAAGACCACACCGAAGGTCACGAAAAGGATGAGATCGCGATAGGGAAACTCCTCGCCGCTGGGAAGTGTCAGCGGCACCGCAAGTGCAACCGCCAGCGAGACGACGCCGCGAATGCCGGTGAAGCCGATAACGATAATGGCGCGCCACGACGGCAGCGGGTCGCGATCCGCGAGGCGTTTACTGAAGAGCCGCGTGAGATAGGTGCCGGGGAAAACCCACAGGAATCGCGCCACGACGACAATGACGGAGACGATGGCGATCGCCGCTAGAATCTCGCCGATAGGGAGATCCTTGGACTTTTCCACCAGCAGCCGCGTCTCGAAGCCGATCATCAGGAACAGCACGCCCTCGATCAGCCAGATCACCATGTCCCAGAAAAAGATGCCTTGCAGGCGGGTGCTTGCCGGAATCAGCAGCGGACCGTTCCAGCTCACGTAAAGACCGGCGGCGACGGTTGCGATGACGCCTGAGCCTCCGAGATGTTCCGGTACCCAGAATGCGAGATAGGGCGTCAGCAGTGAAAGTGAAATCTCGACGCGCGGATCGTGGGACCATTGCCGCAGCCGCAGACTGAGCCAGCCGACTGCGACGCCGAACATGATCTCACCGACGATGATCGCGATGAAAGTGCCAGCGGCCGGAGCAAACGAGAACGTGCCAGTCGAGACGGCGAGCACGGCGAAGCGATACAGGATCAGTGCTGTGGCGTCGTTCGCCAGTCCTTCGCCTTCGAGAATGACCAGAATGCGATGTGGCAGCTTTAGCCGTCTGGCGATGGCAAGCGGCGCCACGACGTCCGGCGGCGACACGATCGCGCCGAGCACGAAGCCGATGCCCCATGGCAGGCCGAGAACCCAATGCGCCGCAGCCGCCACCGCGCATGTGGTGAAGATCACGCAGCCGATGGCGAGCAGGGTGATGGGCCGCAGGTTGTGCTTGAATTCGCGCCAGCTCATCGAGACGCCCGCCGAATAGATCAGCGGCGGCAGCACCAGCAGGAGCACGCCTTCCGGCTTGATCTCGATACGCGGAAAGCCGGGTGTGAAGGCCAGCACGATGCCGACGATCAAAAACACGATGGCCGGCGCGATCACGAGCTTCTTCGCCAGCGTGGCGGAGGCCCCGAGGACGGTCAGGATGAGCAGAACGGTGAGAAAATTTGTTACCATGCGGGATCAAATCGCGCTGGCTACGATGTTGACCATCAGGGCCAGCAACGCAGTATTAAATACAAACGAGGCTACGCCGTGGGCGATGGCCGTTCGCCGGATGATCTTGTCGGTGATGCCGACGTCCGAGACCTGCGCCGTCATTCCGATCACAAATGAAAAGTAGACGAAGTCCCAATAGTCCGGGTCGGGCGTTTGGCCCGGAAAAGCAAGGCCGCCGATCTCGCCGCCACGATAGTATTCATGCGCGTAGTGAAGCGCAAAGGTCGTGTGGATTGCGCACCATGACAGCACGATGGTTACGACCGCGAGTACGAGTTGCGGTGTCTGCTGTGGCTTGATGCCGAGTTCCAGGACAATTGCGGCGATGCTCGCGAAGGCAGCGACCGCTGTCATAATTAGGATCAGGAAGCGTCCGTCGTCCTGGCGGGCCGCCAGCTTATGGATGCGGTCGCTGTCGCAGGACAGGAACAGCGCGAGAGCAAGAGTGATATAGAAGGCGATCGAGATGTCCCACGCCACGAGAAGCCGCGTTGCGATACGCATCGATGCGGGCATCGCCAACAGGGCGACAAGGCCGATGGCCAAGGAGATAAACAAGCGCGGGCGACCGAAGACGATGCGAACCGGCTTCGGCATGGCCTTGAGGCGATGCAGATAGGAATCGCCATCGTTTTTGCCCGCCATCTCTGTCCTAATTTTGCCGTTCCGCCACGAAGCGCGAGGTAGCGCGCAGGATGTCGCCCTTTGCGCCGAAAGGTGCGAGCGCCGCATCGGCCTGCTTCAGGAGGTCTCGTACACGCGCTTTCGCGCCGTCGATGCCGAGCAGCGTGACGAAGGTTGTCTTGCCCGCGGCGGCGTCCTGTCCGGCCGGCTTGCCGAGAGCCGCGGCGTCGCCTTCGACGTCCAGAAGATCGTCGGCGATCTGGAACGCTTCGCCCAGCGCGTGACCATAGGTGTCGAGTGCATCGTACTGGTCTTTCGGCGCCTGGCCGAGGAGAGCTCCGGCGATGCAGCCATACTTCAAAAGCGCGCCCGTTTTCATCTGCTGCAGCTTGGCGACATCTGGCGGTTCGGGGTCGCCAAAGCGGCCTTCGCCGGCGAGATCCATGATCTGCCCGCCAACCATGCCGCCGATGCCCGCGGCGCGCGCCAGTGCACGGGTCAGGAGCAGACGCACTGTCGGATCTTTGTGGACTTCATCGCGGGTGATGATGTCGAATGCGAGAGTCAGTAGCCCGTCGCCCGCGAGGATCGCGGTGGCATCGTCGAATTTCTTGTGCGACGTCGGTCGTCCACGCCGCAGGTCGCTATTGTCCATCGACGGCAGATCGTCATGGATCAGCGAGTAGCAGTGAATGCATTCGAGGGCGGCACCCGCCATCAGCGCCGCATCACGCGGAACGCCGAACACCGCCGCGCTTTCCACCACCAGAAAAGGGCGAAGCCGCTTGCCTCCATTGAGGCTCGAATAGCGCATGGCCTCCATCAACCGGTGCGGGCGCTCGATCTCGCCGGCTAGCGGCGTGTCCGATAAAAGGCGCGTCAGCAGCGCCTCGGTGTCTGCGGCGGTGGCATCGAGCCGTTTCATGAAATCCTGTGGTGAAGTGCCGGTGGTCATCAAAAGCTCCAAGGGGAACGTCAAATTTCGGCGGACAATCGGTCATGGCACCGCTCGCGTCAATTCCGCAGAGCCCAATCCGGGCCGGGATTTGGCTAGAGCAGGGAGGGCGGTTTCTGTTAGCTAGGGCAGCCCCAAATCCGGTCATCAGGGCATGAGGTGTGATGCGACGATTGATCCGCGTGGTGGTGTTGGTTGTGCTGGGGCTGGTGCTTTTGCCCTATGTGCTGACACCGATCTACAGCGCGGGGCAGCCGGTTTCGACGCTGATGATCGGGCGGTTTCTTTCGGGCGAGCCGGTGACGCGGAAATGGGTCGATATTGACGCCATTGCTCCGGCCCTGCCGCGCTCGGTGGTCGCTGCTGAGGATGCCAAATTCTGCTTCCATCACGGCATCGACTGGGACTCTGTGCAGGATATTCTCGAGGATGCGCAGGACGGCGAGGTGTCTCGCGGCGGGTCGACCATCACGCAGCAGGTCGCGAAGAATCTGTTTTTGTGGCCGGGCCGCAGCGTGATCCGCAAGGTGCTGGAATTTCCCCTCGCGCTCTGGATCGACTTCGTGCTGCCAAAAAAGCGCATTCTGGAGCTTTATCTGAACGTGGCGGAACTGGGCCCGAGCGGCCAGTTCGGCGCCGAGGCCGGTGCGAACTACGCGTTCGGCCGCTCCACCTCGATGCTGTCGGCGCAGGAGGCCGCTCTTCTGGCCTCGATTCTCCCCAATCCCGTAACCCGGAGCGCTCGCAATCCGGGGCCGGGCGTCAGACGGCTGGCCGGAACCTATGTCCAGCGGGCGCAGTCGGCGGAAATTTCCAACTGCTGGGGCCGGAATCGCTGATTTTGGGCCATTTTGGCGTATTTTCAGTGCCTTCCCGGTCTAGCTTTCGCGTCCGGCTTCCTCTATAAGCGCGACCTCAATCCGAATTCTGGAGAGCCCCCGCCCGGCGGGTGAGCCTTGATTTAGAGGACGACGATCCCATGGCCGTTCCACGCAGGAAAACCTCGCCGTCACGCCGCGGCATGCGCCGCTCGGCGGACGCGCTCAAGAAGCCGACTTATGTTGAGGACAAGGACTCGGGCGAACTGCGCCGTCCGCACCACCTCGACCTCAAGACCGGCATGTACAAGGGCCGCCAGGTCCTGAAGGTCAAGAAGGACTGACGTCCTTCTTCGTTCGCGCTGCCTCGCGCAGCGCGGACGCAGTGATGTCGGCGGAAAGGTCGTTAGCGGGAAAGCTGGCGAACGCCTTTCACAAGAACGCCACACACCTATGTGACGACAAGCGCCTCACAGGAAGTCGTTCAGAGAAAGCTGCCGGTGATGATCGGTTTCCCGCTGCTTCTGATTCCGTTCGCGATCTACAACATCTTCGTGTTCCTGATGCCGGGCGTGGCGTTCACCGCGCCAATCGCGAGCCTGACGCTGATGTCGGGCGTGACATGGGCGCCGACGTTCGGCGATGCGCTGCTGGCGCTTGGCGCGCTTCTCTTGTTGTTCGAAGTCATCAAGGCTGCGCGGCCCGGTGCGCGATACCTCACCGATCATTTGCTCTCGCTGATCGTGTGCGGCGCTGCCGTGGCGGAGTTTCTGCTGCTCGCGCCGTTCGGCACCTCGACATTTTTCCTGCTGACGGTGCTGATGGCCGTGGAGTTTCTCGCGGGCGTATCCATCGGCTTCCGCAACCGAAATCGTCGTGCGGCGGCCCCAGCTCCTGTAGCAGCACCTGTGGAAGTTCCGCATGATGTGGCGTCGAACCCGGCCGGTCGTGCTCCGTCCGAACCGTCATTTGATCGGGTGCCGCAGGACCCAAAGCCGGTCGAACCGGTGTTCGAACATGCGCCGGAGCCGCAGCCCGAAGCGGCACCCAAGCCAGTGCCGTCGCTCGCCGTAATCCGAAACTCTGAGAATCCTGCTGCCGCCCCTGTGACTGAGCGGAAGGTCGCGGACTGGAGTGTCGCCGATCTGGTGTCCGATCACGAGCCGGAGCGCGGGTCTCACGCGCCGCCGAAGCCCTGATTCGTTCTAGGCGATCTGCGACAACATCCTGCCGTAGCCGTCTGCGTCCTTCACCGTTGCACGATCATACGTTGCCTGCGCAGTGGCCGGGGTTGCTCGCCGCAAGGAGCGCGTCTGCGGTGTGAGTTCAGCCGTTGCAATCAGGTGCGCGACGAACGATGCCTCCGGGCGAGCCGAACGCAACACTGAAATGTGCTCCGCGCGTTCCAGGGGCACCAGAGCGCGACCAGCGGCAGGTTCATGCGCGGGAGCGTTGAGCGCCGCTGCTTCCATTTTAGGCGTATCCAGCCCGGTCGCCGATGCAATCTTGTAAACGGTCATTGCCTGTCAGCTGCCTGTTTCGTTTTGAGACGCAATGCGTCCCCTCAATGCAGCATCGCAAGGGTTGTGCCGGATGTGGTTGGCAGCAAGTTACCTCCTTTAAGACATTGGGAATCAAGCTGTTTGCCGGATTGTTCAGGAAGTTGACCTAGACTGTCGGGCACCTGACACTTCACTCCGTTGTCGAATCACCCCGCATCGTCCCGGAACGAGGCAATCTTTGACAGTCACGCCGGTCCAAGTCTCGCGCCATTCGGAGCCCGCAATTGCGCCGGGAGAGGCCGCATCCGTCGGCCGCGGTCATCCTCCGGCGGCAGGCACGGACCTTCTCGTTCTTCTCGGCCAGGCAAGCTTCATGTGGGACATTGCGGGCGATACCCTGCAGTGGAGTGACAACGTCGCCGCCGTGCTTCGCGACATTCCACAATCGTCGCTCTCGAAAGCTGCCGAATTCTCCAAACTGATCGAGCCGATGCGCGGCATCCGCAACGACGCCGTGCTGAATTCAACGGCGCTCGACCATGGTGAGGGCGTGCCGTACCAGATCGAATACGGCCTGCGCGCGGACATATCGACGCCGGTGCTCTGGGTCGATGAATGCGGCCGCTGGTTCGCTGGCCCCGACGGCAAGCCGTCCCATGCCCACGGCATCGTTCGCATCAACAACGAACTGCACGCCCGGGACGAGCAGCTTCTGAAATTGTCACAGGATGATCCGCTGACCGGCGAGTTCAATCGCACGCGTCTCGTGGCCGCGCTGGCCGAAGCCATCGAGGAAGCCGGCCGATTCCGTTCGTCCTTTGCCTTCATGCTGGTGGGCATCGATCATCTTGCGCAGATCAACGATGCTTTCGGCTACGAGGTTGCCGACGAGGTCATCCGCGAGGTTGCGCAGCGAATTCGAGTGCGGCTGCGCGGTGGGGATGTGCTCGGCCGTTTCTCCGGCAACAAATTCGGACTGATCCTGAAAAATTGTTCTGTCGATGACATGAATGTTGCCGCCGAGCGCTTTCTGTCCGGAATCCGCGATGAAGTGGTGCCGACGCGGTCGGGTCCGGTTGCATTGACTGCAACGATCGGCGCCATCAATGCGCTTAGGCATGCGCAGACGGTCGAAGAGGCAATGAGCCGGACCCAGGAGGCGCTCAATCTCGCCAAGGTGCGGCGCCGGGGTTCGCTGATGGTCTGGCAGCCGAATATCGAGCGCGACGCTCAGCGCCGGGTCAACATCCGCGTCACCGATGAAATCATCACGGCACTGAACGAGCGCCGTATCGTGATGGCTTACGAGCCGGTCGTAACCACAGACACGCGGCAACCCGCCTTCCACGAATGCCTGGTGCGGATGCGCCAGGAAGACGGCGAGTATTCGCTGTCGCCTGACATCGTTCCGGTCGCCGAAAAGCTCGGCCTGATCCGGCTTGTCGATCACCGCGTGCTGGAATTGGTGGTGGCGGAACTGGCGGCAGCGCCTCAAGCGCAGCTCAGCCTGAACATTTCACCCGGCACCACGATGGACCCGGACTGGTTTGCGAGCATCGAATCGCTGATGCAGACTCATCCCGGCGTTGCCGAACGGCTGATCGTCGAGATCACTGAAACAGTGGCGATCCAGAATCTGGATGATGTTCGCGGCTTCGTCATGAGGTTGAAAAAATTCGGCAGCCGGATCGCGATCGACGATTTCGGCGCCGGCTATACCTCATTCCGCAATCTGCGAAAGCTCGGCGTCGATATCGTGAAGATTGATGGCGCGTTCGTGCAGAACATCGTGCGCTCCTCGGATGACCGCGCTTTCGTGCAGACCCTGATCGATCTCGCGCATCGGCTCGATATCAAGACCGTCGCCGAGTGGGTGCAGGACGAGGAATCCGCTAGGCTGCTGCAGGGCTGGGGCTGCGACTACATTCAGGGGCGGCTGACGGGACTGGCTTCATTGACGAAGCCGTGGGCCGCCAAAACGGCGGCGCTACCGCAAGGCACGACGCCCGCGGCTGAAGTGGCGTTGAACTGACGCCAATCCGTCTGCGAGAGGTCTGTCGCCGCGCGGAACGCGGCGACGTCCGGAGCCTCAGCTCTTGTTCTCAGGCTCTTTCGACATCCGCTCGAGACGCTCCTGCATCTCTTTCATCTGACGCTTGAGATCGTCGATGTCAGCTTCTGGCGCCTCGTTCGCGGTCGGCGGAGATTCTGCCGACGGCGTGTCCTTCCGCAGAGGTGCGGCGAACGGCTTGAACATCGCGAACGTGCGCTCGAACATTTCCATGTTGCGACGGACATGTTCTTCAAGCGGAGCGAACGGCGTGTTGCTGAACGTGTTCGTCATCTGCTTGCGGAATTTTTCCTGTTCGCGCGTCAGCGTGTCGATGGATTGTTCGAGATATTTCGGCACCACCATCTGCATGCTGTCGCCGTAGAAACGGATCAGCTGACGCAGGAACGTGGTGGGCAGCAGGTTCTGCCCGGCCTTGTTTTCCTGTTCGAAGATGATCTGGGCCAGAACCGAGCGGGTGATGTCATCGCCGGTCTTCGCGTCGTAGACGAGGAAATCCTCGCCTTCCTTCACCATGGCCGCGAGGTCTTCGAGGGTCACATAGGTGCTGGTGCCGGTGTTGTAGAGGCGCCGATTGGCGTACTTTTTAATGGTAATTGGCTGATCGGATTTTGCCATGGACTACACATACCTACTTAGCGAGGAATGGAACCGGCGAACGTCGCCGAGGGCAGTGCAAACAATGCATCGCAATAAACTAAGCACTTTCAGAATGGTACGGCTACCGTTTTGTGCAGGACGGTTAATGTCCGGGCATGGTAAGAACGCAAATGCAGCAAAAGGCCAGAATGCCGATTGACACGAAACGGCTAGGTTAACAGGATACAGCCAAAGCCAGCCGATCCTCCGGCGGCTTCCCCGCGACCTCAGGTCCAACGACTTCAAAAAGCAGGAGATGTCCATGTCCGACGATGTCGTCATCGTCAGCGCTGCCCGCACCCCGGTCGGCACGTTCAACGGTGCATTCGCCAACACCCCCGCCCATGAACTGGGTGCCGTTGCCATCAAGGCCGCGCTGGAGCGGGCCGGCATAGAGCCTGCCCGCGTCTCCGAGATCATCATGGGCCAGATTCTGACCGCAGCTCAGGGGCAAAACCCGGCTCGCCAGGCCGCCGTGAAGGCCGGCATTCCGGTGGAAAGCCCGGCCTGGGGCGTCAACATGCTCTGCGGTTCCGGACTGCGCACCGTGGCGCTGGGCTATCAGGCGCTGATAAACGGCGATTCCGAGATCGTGGTTGCCGGTGGCCAGGAATCCATGAGCATGTCGCCGCATGCCCAGCATTTGCGCGGTGGCGTAAAGATGGGCGCGCTCGATTTTGTCGACACCATGATCAAGGATGGCCTGTGGGATGCCTTCAACGGCTATCACATGGGCAACACCGCCGAGAACGTCGCGCGGCAGTTCCAGATCACCCGCCAGCAGCAGGACGAGTTCGCCGTCAGTTCGCAGAACAAGGCCGAGGCTGCGCAGAAGGCCGGCAAGTTCAAGGACGAGATCGTCCCGTTCACCGTCAAGACCCGCAAGGGCGATATCGTGGTGGAGGCCGATGAAGGCCCGCGTCACGGGGCATCGCTCGAAGCGATGGCCAAGCTCAAGCCGGCTTTTGAAAAGGATGGCTCGGTGACCGCCGGCAACGCCTCGGGCATCAACGACGGCGCTGCGGCGCTGGTGCTGATGACGGCGAAGCAGGCCGCCAAGGAAGGCAAGACGCCGCTCGCGCGCATTGTGTCGTGGGCGCAGGCGGGGGTCGATCCGTCGATCATGGGAACGGGGCCGATCCCGGCGTCCCGCGCCGCCCTCAAGAAGGCCGGCTGGAAGCCCGGCGACCTCGATCTGATCGAGGCCAATGAAGCCTTCGCCGCTCAGGCCTCTGCTGTGAATAAGGAAATCGGCTGGGATCCGGCAAAGGTCAACGTCAACGGCGGCGCGATTGCCATCGGCCATCCGATCGGCGCATCGGGCGCGCGCGTGCTGGTGACGTTGCTACACGAGATGCAGAAGCGCGATGCCAAGAAGGGTCTCGCCACGCTTTGCATCGGCGGCGGCATGGGCATCGCACTGTGCGTTGAGCGATAGGAATTTCCTGAGCGCACTGCACAATATAAAATCGAAATGCCCGGCTCATTGCCGGGCATTTTTTCTTGCTGTTATCGCAGATGGTCTGAAATAGTTACCCTCCAAAAACACTAGAGCGGACTGCGGAGGGGATACTTGAGATGGCACGCGTAGCATTGGTAACAGGCGGAACCCGCGGCATCGGCGCTGCGATCAGCAAGGCGTTGAAGGCTGCAGGCTACAAGGTGGCGGCGAGTTACGCCGGCAACGACGAGGCCGCCGCGAAATTCAAGGCCGAGACGGGTATTCCCGTTTACAAGTGGGATGTCGGTGCGTTCGATGCGTGCGCGGACGGCGTGAAGAAAGTCGAGGCCGATATCGGGCCGATCGACGTGCTCGTCAACAATGCCGGTATCACTCGCGACGTGCCGTTCCACAAGATGACGCTCGACCAGTGGAATGCGGTCATGAACACTAATCTTGGTTCGCTGTTCAATATGACGCGGCAGGTGATCGAGGGCATGCGGGGCCGCAAGTTCGGACGCATTATCAATATCTCGTCGATCAACGGCCAAAAGGGCCAATTCGGTCAGGTCAATTATTCGGCAGCGAAGGCTGGCGATATCGGATTCACCAAGGCGCTGGCGCTCGAGAATGCGCGCGGCGGAATCACGGTGAACGCGATCTGTCCCGGCTATATCAACACTGAGATGGTGCAGGCCGTGCCCAAGGACGTGCTTGAGAAGAATGTCATTCCGCAGATCCCCGTCAACCGCCTCGGCGAACCGGAAGAAATCGCGCGCGCCGTGGTATTCCTTGCCTCCGACGACTCCGGCTTTGTCACGGGGTCGACGATGACCATCAACGGCGGACAATATCTGCAATAAGAGATCGATCCCCGAATAGCGGGGATCGGCTTTTCGGATATGGCGTTATCGCGGATTGAGTGGCATTGATCCGCGATGACGTCTTCAACTGCTACTCTTGTCGGCCTCACCGCTATTGTGATGTGGTCGCTGCTTGCCGCGCTCACTGTCGCGACAGGCCGCGTTCCGCCGTTCCAATTGCTGGCGATGACGTTCGCTATCGGCGCCTGTGTCGGCCTGGTGACGTGGCTGTGGCGGCCATCGGCGATCCGCGCCTTGCGGCAGCCTCTCATCGTGTGGCTGGTCGGTATCGGCGGACTGTTCGGCTATCACGCACTGTATTTCCTGGCGCTACGGCTCGCGCCGCCGGCCGAAGCAGGTCTGGTGAATTATCTCTGGCCGCTGCTGATCGTGCTGTTCTCGTCAATGCCGCCGGGCGAACGCCTGGCGCCGCATCACATCGTAGGTGCTGTGCTCGGGTTCGCGGGAACGGTTCTGCTGTTTGCAGGCAATGGCGGATCGCAATTCAATCCGGCTCATATCCCGGGCTTCGTCGCGGCCTTTGTCGCAGCGTTCGTCTGGGCCGGCTATTCGGTGATGTCGCGTAAATTCGCGGCGGTGCCGACCGATGCAGTCGCCGGGTTCTGTCTTGCCACTGCATTACTGGCGGCGACGTGTCACTTCGCGCTTGAAGTCACGATCTGGCCGGAGACGATCGCACAATGGCTTGCCATCTTGGCGCTTGGCATCGGGCCGGTCGGAATTGCGTTCTTTGCGTGGGACATTGGCATGAAGCGCGGCGACATCCGCGTGCTGGGGGCGGCGTCCTACGTCACGCCGCTGCTGTCGACCGCGTTTCTCATCCTTGCGGGATTTGCGAAACCCACGGCCACACTTGCCGCTGCGGCGGCGCTGATCGCGGTCGGCGGCCTGATTGCCGCGAAAGACATGGTGTTCGGCAAGCCCAAACAATCAAACTGACACGGGCGACCAGCCCGGCGGTGCAAGCTCGAATTTTGCAAAGTCGAATCCGGGCGCGACGGTGCAGCCGACCAGCGTCCAGTCGCCGCTGCTCTCCGCGGCCTGCCAGGCATGCGCCGGCACGATGGCTTGCGGCTGTTCGCCGGCTCTCATGTCGGGTCCGAGCCTGATCGTGCGTTCGCCGCTGTTATCGGCGATCCACAGCGTCAGCGCGCTGCCGGCATAGTAGTGCCAGATCTCCACGGCATCGACGCGATGCCAATGTGATTTCTCGCCCCGCGCCAACAGGAAGTAGATCGCAGTGGACGCGGCGCGGCCGCCATCGATGGTGCGGGAATCGCGAAACGTCTCGCGGTAATGCCCGCCTTCGGGATGCGGCTTTAGGTCGAGCCGCGCGATGATCTCGGCAGCAGTGAGGTCCGGCACAGCCTTCACGCCTTGTTCTTGCGCTCGCGCAATTCGCCGAACACCTCGGCGGGGCTTTTGCCCGCGAGGCCGACGGCGGATGCGACAGCCGGAACATCGGCGCGCAGAAAAACGTTGGCTTCCTTCTCGTCACGGATCAGCGTCGGGATCGTTGGCTGGTTCGCGGCGCGCTGCTTCGCCACTTCCTCGGCGCGCGCCTTCAGCGCTGGGTTGTTCGGCTCGATGCCGAGCGCGAACTTGACATTCGAGGCGGTGTATTCGTGGCCGCAATAAACCCGCGTGTCGTTGGGCAGCGCGCGCAGCTTCAGCAGCGATTCCCACATCATCGGATAAGTGCCCTCGAACACACGGCCGCAGCCGATCGAGAACAGCGTGTCGGCGCAGAACAGCGCATGGTCGGTATCGAACATGTAGCTGATGTGATCGAGCGTATGACCGGGCGTTTCCAGCACGCGCGCGGTGAGGTTGCCGACTTTCACGGTGGCGCCTTCCTTGACGCGCTCATCGACCTGCGGGATCGTCGTGCCCTTGTCGTAAGGCGCGACCACGCGGCAATCATATTTTGTCTTGAGTTCGGCGATGCCGCCGACGTGGTCATTGTGGTGATGCGTGACGAGAATGTCGGTCAGCGTCCAGCCCTCGCGCTGCAACGCCTTGATGATCGGACCGGCCTCCGGCGCATCGATCGAAGCGGTGGCCTTGGTGACCGGATCGTGAATGAGATAGCCGAAATTGTCGGACAGGCAGGGAAACAGGCGAATCTCGGCAGTCATGACATCTCCATTCGTCGGGATGCGGCCAAGCTAACACGGCCCTATCGGCTGTGAAATACGTTAACGCCGTTCCCCGGATCGTCTGCAGGCCGCTGCATGTGGCACTCCAACATGATAAGCTAGCGCCATGACAATCGACGTGATCGATCTGCGAAACTTCTATTCGCAGCGCCTCGGCACCGTGGCGCGGCGGCTGATCAGTCGCGGCATCCAGCGGCACTGGCCACATGCAGACGGCTTGCGCGTCGCCGGGCTCGGTTATCCGACGCCCTATCTCGGCCTGTTTCGCGAGGACGCCGAACGCTGCATCGCGCTGATGCCGGCCGCGCAGGGCGTTCTGAAATGGCCCACTGCGCGTCCGACGCTGTCGACGCTGGTGGACGAGTTCGCGCTGCCGCTGGCCGATGCCGCGGTCGACCGCATTCTGGTCGTTCATGCGCTGGAGATATGCGACGATCCGGAAGGGCTGCTGCGCGAGGTGTGGCGCGTGCTGGCGCCATCGGGGCGGATGATGGCGATCATTCCCAACCGCCGCGGCGTGTGGACACGAACCGACAATACGCCGTTCGGTCACGGCCGTCCTTATTCGCGGTCGCAGATCACGCAACTGCTGCGGCAGACCTGGTTTACGCCGACAGCATGGGGCGAAGCGCTGTTTGTGCCGCCGTTCCAAGGCGGATGGGTTCTGAAATCCGCAGTGGCCTGGGAGCGCATGAGCGCAGCGGTGTCGTCGCCGTTCGCTGGCGTTCACATCGTCGAAGCCTCGAAGCAGGTCTATCGTGCGCTTCCTGCGCATCGCGAACGCACGCGGCTCATCCCGTCGATGCCACCGGTCCTTTTGCCGACACCGACGCGCCGCGACCAGAATCAATAAGAAGACAGGTCCGTGAATAAAAACTGCCCGCCGGAGCGACGCTCGGCGGGCAGTTTAATCAGTCATATTGCGTTGGCTTATTCGCCGGCCGAAAAATCTTCCGATGAAGGCGCTGCCTGACCTTCAGGACGCGGGCCGGGCGGGCGGCGGCGCCGGCGATGACCGAAGCGCTCACCGTTCTGATTGCCATTTGGCTCTGCGGTATTTCCGCTCGGCTGCGGTTGCGCGCCGCCTGTGATGAATGACGGAAGACGATCGACTGGTTCGCTCTCGACAGGCTGCATGGAAGGCTGCGGCTGCGAACGATTATCGCGTTGATCGCGATCGCGGAAATTCTGCTCGCGTGGCTGTTGCTGTTCGCGCGGGAACGGCTGCTGCTCACGGGGCTGAAACTGCGGTTGCTGTTGCGGCTGTTGGTGTCCAGGGGCAAACCCGGGCTCCGCGCCGAAGTTGGAATAGCTGTCGCCGTCATCGCTGTTGTCGTCGAGCGCATCGCTGTCGTTGCGCGGCATCGGCTGTTGTTGCTGCGGCTGGTTCTGGCGGAACTGTTCCTGCGCCGCTGCGATCAGGCGGAAATAGTGCTCAGCGTGCTGGTAGTAGTTTTCGGCGGCGACCGGATCGCCCGAGCTGCGCGCGTCACGCGCGAGCTGGACGTACTTCTCCGCAACATGAGAGGCGGTGCCGCGAATCTTGATGTCGGGTCCGTTGGACTCGAAAACCCGGGTCATCGGATTCTGACCGCGCCGGTTGTTGTTATTGTTATTATTGTTGTTGTTATTCCGGCTGCGCATACGCTTGTTGTTATTCGGGCCGTTTCTCATGTGGTGCCTTTTACCGATTCTGGATCGTGGTGGTGGGTGTGCAGGACACGGCGCAGTGCATTCGCGCAAGCGGCGATGTCGCCAGGTTTCAGATCGTAGTTGCCGTGTTTCGCGTTCAACAAGGACGCGTTCTCCAAATGCCCGAAGGCAATGAGCTTCTGGGCCGGATCAGCCTGAACAAACAGGCGTCATGTTCTGCGGTTGAATGTTCGAGCGCAATATCAGGCTTTCGTTCGCTTCGCGGTCTCAAGCAGCGCAGCTCTTTCAGCCTTCGCGCTCGTCATGACCCGTCTTTTAGGAACCTTTTACCCGGCGGGCGTCCCTCGCGAGACTTCTGGCTTCGACCCGTATTCCTTAACGGGGCCACACCCTGAACCGATGCTGTGGCCGGAACGTAGTCGCTCCGGGGCAATATTCCAAGAGGTTTTTTGTTCCATGCAGCCCTTTAAAACGCCCCTTTTTGCCCTATGACGGCGCGATGAACCCCGCCCAGGTCGGCCCTTGGCGCTGATGAGACGGTTAATCCCGCCGCGCGCATGATTTCGCTGACCGGGGTGCTTTGATCGTGCCCGACTTCAAAGATCAGAAAACCGCGACCCGCGAGCAGTCCGGCCGCCTGCGGTATGATCGTGCGATAGGCTGTCAGCCCATCAGCGCCGCCGTCCAGCGCGAGATGCGGATCGTGATCGCGTACGTCGGGATCGAGCGTCGCGATGTCCGCTGAGCGGATGTAGGGCGGATTCGAAACAACAAGATCGAATGGACCGGACAACCCTGTGGCGTAGTCGCACTGGACGAATGATGCCCGGTTGGCGAGGCCGAGCTGCTGGGCGTTCATTTCCGCAGTCGCCAGTGCGGCTGCGCTGATGTCGGTGCCGATGCCGGTCGCTTGCGGAAGCTCGGACAATAGCGCGAGCAGAATAGCGCCGGATCCCGTGCCGATGTCGGCGATGCGGGGCGCCCTGGCCGCTTGGGGATTGCTGCGAAGAACATCAAGCGCGGCCTCGACCACCGTTTCGGTGTCGGGGCGGGGGACCAGCGTCGCCTCCGAGAGGCGAAGATCGAGGCCCCAGAATTCCTTATGGCCGAGGATGCGCGCGACCGGCTCGTGCGCGATCCGGCGCTGTGCGGAACGATCGATTATCATCGCTTCTTCGTCAGTGATCTTGCGCGCGGCCTGCGTAGCAAGGCCGGTGTGATCGAGATCGAGCGCCGCGCCGATGAGCAGCCGGGCATCAAGGTCGGGCGATTCGATGCCATTGTCTTTGAGTTGCACCGCAAGCGTGCGACGGGCGGCCTCGATCGTCAATCCGGCGAGCGGTACGTTCGCGCTCACGCAGCGTTGCCCTGTTCCGCAAGCTGCGCCGCTTGATGCTCGGTCGTCAGCGCGTCGATCAATTCGCCCAGGGCGTCGCCGGCGATCACCTGCGGCAGCTTGTAGAGCGTCAGATTGATGCGGTGATCGGTGACGCGGCCTTGCGGGAAATTATAGGTCCGGATGCGCTCGGAGCGGTCGCCGGAGCCGACCTGGCCCTTGCGTTCGGCCGAGCGTTCGGAGTCGAGGCGTTGCCGCTCGGCGTCGTAGATGCGCGAGCGCAGGATGTTCATCGCGCTGGCGCGGTTCTTATGCTGGGAGCGGCTGTCCTGCATCATGACGACGATGCCTGTCGGGATGTGCGTGATGCGGATCGCCGACTCGGTCTTGTTGACGTGCTGGCCGCCGGCGCCCTGTGCGCGCATGGTTTCGATCCGCAGATCGTCATTCTTGATCGCAACGTCCACTTCCTCGGCCTCCGGCAACACCGCGACCGTGGCGGCGGAGGTGTGGATGCGGCCCTGCGTTTCGGTATCGGGCACGCGCTGCACGCGATGCACGCCGGATTCGAATTTCAATTTGGCGAACGCACCGCGGCCCTGCACCTCAGCGATGATTTCCTTGTAGCCACCCATAGTGCCCTCAGAGGCGGAGATCAGTTCGACCTTCCAGCCCTGCAGGGACGCGAAGCGCTCGTACATGCGGAACAGGTCGCCGGCGAACAACGAGGCTTCATCGCCGCCGGTGCCGGCGCGGATTTCCAGCACCACGTTGCGCTCGTCCATCGCGTCCTTGGGCAACAAGGCAACGCGGATGTTCTGGGCCAGTTCATCGCGCTGCGTTTCAAGCTGCGGGCGTTCGCCCTCCGCCATGGCGCGCATGTCGGATTCGGTCGCGGGATCGGCGATCAGTGCGTCTATGTCGGCGATCTCGGCAGACGCCGCGCGATACGCTTTCACGGCATCGACCACCGGAGTCAGTTCGCTCAGTTCACGGGTGATGCGAACATAGGTTTCCGAATTCACCTGGCCGAGCAATTCGGCTTCAAGCGAGGCGTGACGCGCCAGCAATGTATCGAGTTTGGCTTCAGGCAGCGTGGTCATTGGTGTCGATCGGTCAAGGGTGAATTCAACGGCGAGCTTCGGAAAAGTCCGGAAGCCTCGCTACAACGAAAGCCCTTCGGCTTCGGCGAATTCCATCAGCTTGCTGCGGATCGACACGCTTCCGGCCGGCGCATTCAGCAACGGCGTGATCATAGCTTCCGCTTTCTTGGCGTCGAGATCGAGAATCAATGCCTTCACAGGGCCGTGCGCGGTCGCCGACAGCGACAGCGAGCGATAACCGAGTGCGATCAGCGCCAGTGCGCCGAGTGGCTGCGACGCCATCTCACCGCACAGCGAAACGGATTTGCCGGCGGCATCGGCCTTCTTCGCAATGTCGCGCAGGGCGCGCAAGATCGGCGCCGACAATGTGTCGAAGCGGTCGGTGACGCGTGAGTTGCCGCGATCCACTGCGAACAGAAACTGGAACAGATCGTTCGAGCCCACTGAAATGAAATCGACGCGCTTGAGCAATTCGTCCATCTGGTAGAGCAGGGCGGGGACTTCGACCATGGTGCCGACATCGACGCGCTCAGGCAGCGTGTGGCCGTGCTGGCGCAAATAAGTCAGCTCGCGTTCGATCACGAGCTTGGCCTGATCGAATTCGTCGACCTGCGAGATCATCGGGAACATCACGCGCAGATAGCGGCCAGCTGCTGCGCGCAGCAGCGCGCGGATTTGTCCGCGCAACAGTCCCGGCCGGTCCAGACCAAGACGAATCGCGCGCCAGCCGAGTGCCGGATTTTCCTCGACGATCGTGTCCATATACGGCAGCGCCTTGTCGCCACCGATATCGAGGGTGCGGAACGTCACTGGTTTGTCGCCTGCGGCGTCCAGCACGGTACGATAGAGCGAAAGCTGTTCGCTGGTGCGCGGCAGGCTTTGCCCCACCATAAACTGCAGTTCGGTGCGGAACAGCCCGATGCCGGATGAACCCGTGTCGTCAATATGGGGCAGGTCGATTACGAGACCGGCGTTGATCATCAGATCGATCGGCTGACCGTCCTTGGTGACGCAGGGCTTGTCGCGCAGTTCGCGATATTGCTCCTGCCGGCGTGCACGGAAGCGGACGCGCTCGGCATAGGCTGACTGGATTTCGTTAGACGGGCGGATGTAGATCGAACCCGAGGTGCCATCGACGATAATCGCGTCGCCGGGATCGGCGATGCCTGCGGCGTTCGGCACTTCGCCGACCGCCGGAATGCCGAGCGCCCGCGCCACGATCGACACATGCGAATTGGCGGTGCCTTCTTCCAGCACGAGGCCGCGCAGCCGCTTGCGGTCGTAATCGAGCAAGGCGGCCGGGCCCATGGAGCGCGCGATCAGGATGGCATTGTCGGGCAGTTGCTCCCGTGAGGGCGCGTGATCCTGCCCAACCAGTTGCCGCATCAGGCGGTGGCCGAGGTCTTCAAGGTCGTGCAGGCGGTCGCGCAGATAGGGATCGGTGGAGCGCAGCATGCGGGCGCGGGTGTCGGACTGCACGCGTTCGACAGCGGCCTCCGCGGTGAGGCCGGTGGCGACCGCTTCGTGCAGCTTGTGCTGCCAGCCCTGGTCGTTGGCGAACATGCGGTAGGCTTCCAGCACGTCGCGGTGCTCGCCGCCATCGGCCACGTCGCCGCGTTCCAGCATGCGGTCGAGATCGGCGCGCAGTTTGACGATCGCGGTGTCTAGCCGCTTCACTTCTTTCGGCAGATCCTCGGCAATGTAGTTGGTGATGACGACGCGCGGCTCGTGCAGCACCACATGGCCGAGCGCGATGCCATCCGAGAGAACGGCGCCGGTCTTGTGCAGCGAGTGGCGTGCGGCCGGTTCGGCGCCGGGCTTGGCGATGGACGACAGTTCGCCCGACGCGATCATTTCTGCGAGCACCATCGCGGTGGTCTGCAGCGCCTCGACCTCTTCCTCGACATAGGTGCGGTGGGCGCGGTTCTGCACCACCAGCACGCCGAGGGTGTTGCCCGAGCGCAGGATCGGCACGCCGAGGAATGAGTGGTAGATTTCTTCGCCGGTTTCCGGGCGATACGAGAAGGCCGGGTGCGATTGGGCGTTCGACAGGTTCAGCGGCGTCGCCTCGGAGGCAACGAGACCGACAAGGCCCTCATGCGCGGTCAGGACCGTTTGGTGGACGGCGTCGCGGTTCAGGCCTTCCGTGGCATAGAGCTCAAGGGTGTTGTCGACGCGCAGCACATAGGTCGAGCAGACCTCCGCCACCATGTTGGCGGCGATCAGCACCACGATCTTGTCGAGTCGTTCCTGAGCGCTGACCTGTTCGGCCATCACTTCGCGGAGCCGTCTCAACAAGACGCGGGGGCCTCCCAGCGCGCTCCGCATCCGTTGACATCCCTAACCTGCAACTCCAGCGCGGCACCCGTGCAGCCGCGATAGCGTTAACTAAAAGTAAAATAACGACTTTTCAGGCCGCGCCTGCACCTCTCTGACGGTTCCGAACGTATCCGACGGTCCGGAATCAGAGGCGCGGACGCGTGTGCCTTGTCCTGAGGCTATATCGAATTGAGGCGCGTTTTGCCAAGCAAAACACCTGCCAAATACCAGACCTTCTCTAGCAGAACGGCCTCGCCAAGATGCCGCAGCTGCTCACTCGAGAACGAGCGGTCTACGCCTGATCCAGCCCGTAAAGTGTGTGCAGGGTCCGGACGGCCAGTTCGGTGTAGGCGGCATCGATCAGCAGCGAGAACTTGATCTCGGAGGTGGTGATGGCGCGGATGTTGATGTTGCGCTCCGACAGTGCCTTGAAGGCCTGCGCGGCGACACCAGCATGGCTGCGCATGCCGATGCCGATCACCGAGACCTTGGCGACGTCGGTGGCTGAGTCCATCGCCTTGTAGCCGATCTTGCCCTTCGCCTTGGTGATCGTGTCCTTGGCGCGGGTGTATTCGGAGGCTGGCACGGTGAAGGTGAGGTCGGTGGTCTTGCCGTCCTCGGAGACGTTCTGCACGATCATGTCGACGTTGATGCTGGCATCCGCCAGCGGTCCGAAGATCGCGGCGGCGACGCCCGGCTTGTCATCGATCTGGCGAACGGAAATCTGGGCTTCGTCCTTTGAAAAGGCGATCCCGGTGACGACTTGGCTCTCCATGATTTCCTCCTCGCTGCAAATCAGCGTGCCCGGCGGCGTGCCGTGGGGGTCGATGTCTTCCGGCTTGTCGAAGCTCGATCGCACGAACACCGGAACGTTGTGAACCATGCCGAGTTCCACCGAACGGACCTGCAGCACCTTGGCGCCCTGCGACGCCATTTCCAGCATTTCCTCGAACGCGACCTTCTCGAGCCGCCGTGCCTTCGGCACCACGCGCGGGTCGGTGGTGTAGACGCCATCGACGTCGGTGTAGATGTCGCAGCGCTCGGCATGGATCGCCGCCGCGATTGCGACCGCCGAAGTATCGGAGCCGCCGCGCCCGAGCGTGGTGATGCGGCCGGTTGGCTGGTGGAGGCCCTGGAAGCCGGCGACCACCGCGACTTCCTTGCGCTCCTTGAAGCGCTTGATCATTTCGCCGCCGTCGATTCCGGTGATGCGCGCGGAGGCATGCGCGTCGTCGGTCAGGATTGGAATTTGCCAGCCCTGCCATGACCGCGCCTGGATGCCGAGCGATTGCAGGACGATCGCGAGCAGGCCCGCGGTGATGAGTTCGCCGGACGCTACGATGGCGTCGTATTCGCGCGCGTCGTGCAGCGCGGAGGCCTCGGTGGCCCAGCCGACGAGTTCATTGGTCTTGCCGGACATCGCCGACACCACCACGGCCACGTCATGGCCGGCATCGACCTCGCGCTTCACATGCTGCGCGACGTTGCGAATGCGGTCGATATTGGCGACGGACGTGCCGCCGAATTTCATTACTAGGCGGCCCATTTTCTCTTTATCGCGGCGAACGGCGCTGTCCCGGTTTGGCTGATTGTCAGGTAGGAGCCAGTTCCGCTCAAAACGGAAGCACGGCCCCGAAAAGGCGGCTATACATACCCATCAGGTCGGGGGCAAGCAACACCGGTTGCCCCTGTAGGTACAGTTGAGGACGGGAATGGGCCGCTATATCGACGATATTCTGCAGCCGGGCGAGAAGATTCTGTATTCCACCACGATCCACGGCGTCGTCTATGTGCCCGGACTGGCATGCCTTGCGGTGGCAGCCATCTGCCTGGTCGGCTCGGGAGGCGGAGTGATCCTTCCGCTCCTGGCGGTGAGCGCCTTCTTTGCGCTCCTTGGCGGTTTTCTTTTGTTCAAGGCGTGGTTTGAGCGCTGGACGACAGAAACGGACGTGACCTCGCTTCGGGTGGTTCATAAGGAAGGATTTATTAAGCGCCAGACCTTTGAGATGAGTTTGGATAAAATCGAAAGCGTCGACGTCACCCAGAGCATCGCGGGCCGGATTTTTGGATGGGGAGATGTCAGGGTGAACGGTGTCGGAGAAGGCACGAAGACGATAAAGATGATCGGTGCGCCAATCGAATTCCGCAACCACATCACCGCTCGCTAACCGGACAAGTTCTCGGCATGATTCAGAATTCACCATCAGCGTCCACGGTCGACCCCGGCGAAGTTGCGCGGTTCTCGCAATTGTCAGAGGAATGGTGGGATCCCAAGGGCAAGATGGCGCCGCTGCACAAGATCAATCCGCTGCGGCTGGCCTACATCCGCGATGCGGCGTGCCGCAAGTTCGACCGTAGCCCAAAAAGCCTGAATTGCCTGTCCGGGCTGCGCATTCTCGACATCGGCTGCGGCGCGGGATTGCTGTGTGAACCGCTGACGCGGCTCGGCGCGCAGGTGATCGGCGTCGATCCCTCCGCAACCAATATCGCGGTGGCGAAGCTGCACGCCGACCGGTCGCATCTTCTGATCGATTATCGCTGCACCACCATCGAGGAGATGGATCCGCGCGAGCGGTTTGACATCGTGCTGGCGATGGAAGTGGTCGAGCATGTCGCCAATGTCGGGATGTTTCTCGATCGTTGCACCGCGTTGATGAAGCCTTCCGGCATGATGGTGGTGTCGACTATCAACCGGAACTGGAAGAGCTTCGCGCTCGCCATTGTGGGCGCTGAATATGTGCTGCGCTGGCTGCCGCGCGGCACTCATCAATGGGACAAGTTCGTCACGCCGGCCGAGTTGACGCATCATCTCGAGCGCAACAAGCTCGCCATCAGCGATCAGGCAGGCGTGGTGTACAATCCCTTGGCCGACAAGTGGACCATCTCGTCCGACATGGACGTGAATTACATGATGATCGCAGAAGCCGCAGTCTGACGGTGATCATTTACGATAGAGCATCTTGCTCGATCGTCATGCCCGGCCTTGTGCCGGGCATCCACACCTTGCTTGAGCGCGAGCAGACGTGGATGGCCGGGACGAGCCCGGCCATGACGGTGCGAAAATCATCATGACCCAGTTCATTTGGCTCTGGATTCCGTTCACGCTGCTGGCGGCTGCGGGGCAGGTCGTGCGCAACGCGATGCAGCGCGGGCTGACGGCGCAGCTCGGCACGCTCGGCGCGACCCACATCCGGTTTCTGTTCGGATTTCCGTTCTCGCTGATCTTTCTCGGGATCGTCCTCGCCGCCAGCGGCGACCGGCTGTCATGGCCCGAGACCGGATTCTGGGCGTGGCTCGTGGTTGGCGGCATGGCGCAGATTCTGGCCACCGCGCTGATGCTGATGGCCATGAACGAGCGGTCGTTCGTGGTGACGACGGCGTACCTCAAGACCGAAGCGATCCAGGCGGCAATCTTCGGTTTCGTGTTCCTGTCGGACCATCTCACTGTGCTGAAGATTGCAGCCATCGTGATCGCCACCATCGGCGTGGTGATCACCGCGCTGCGGCCCGGCGGCATGAAAGGCTTCGGCAATCTGAAGCCCACGGTTCTTGGCCTGGTGGCGGCCTCGTTCTTTGCGCTGTCGGCCGTCGGTTATCGCGGCGCGATTCTCAATGTGACCGGTGTGAGCTTCGTCACCGCGGCGAGTGTGACGCTGGTCGCAACATTGCTGATGCAGTCTATCGTTCTGTCCGCTTGGCTGATCGTGCGATCGCCGGGCACCATGAGCGCGATCTTCCGGCTGTGGAAGCCGTCGATGTTCGCGGGCTTCATGGGATCGTTCGCGTCGCTGTTCTGGTTTCTCGCTTTCGCGTTGATCGCTGCGGCCAACGTCCGCACGCTGGCGCTGGTCGAGGTTCTGTTCGCGCAGGGCGTGGCTTACTATTCGATGAAGCAGCCGCTGTCGCTGCGCGAACTTGGCGGCATCGCACTGATCCTGATTGGCGTCGCGATGCTGGTGGCGGGCTAAGCTATTTCTTCACGGCGAGAAGAACTGCGCCCGCGGCAATCAACGCAATCCCGAGCCAGCCGCTGGCGGAGGGACGTTCGCCGAGAAACACGAAGGCGAACAGCGCGACCAAGACCACGCTCAGCTTGTCGATCGGCGCCACGAGCGTCGCGGGGCCGAGCTTGAGCGCGCGGAAATAACACAGCCACGATGCGCCGGTGGCAAGCCCCGACAGCACGAGGAATGTCCACGTTCTCGTCGAGATGGGGCCGGGTGCGTTGAACTGGCCGGTGGCGAAGAGAATGACTGCGAAGCTCGCCAGCACGATGACGGTGCGGATGAATGTCGCGAGATCGGGATTGATGTCCTCGACACCAATTTTGGCGAAAATGGCCGTCAGCGCGGCGAACACCGCCGAGAGCACGGCCCACATCTGCCATGAGCCGGACCATGACGACAATGTTTCCGGGCTCATTGCTGATCCACCGAGGATGAGAGTTTAGTTGCGGTCGCCGGGCAGGATCGGCAGCGGCGCGACTTCGACGCCTTCGTCGATCAACGCGCGGGCTTCTTCTGTCGTGGCCTCGCCGTAGATCGCACGATGCTCGATGTCGCCGTAATGCATCTTGCGGGCTTCGTCGGGGAATTTCTTGCCGACATTGTCCGCATTCTTGAGAACGTGGTCGCGCAGTTCTCTCAGCTTGGCGACAAGCTCGCGTTCCTGCGGCGCCATCACCAGCGATGCCGACGATGTATCCTCCGCCGGTGCGGCCACGGGCTCCGGCGCCGATTTGGATTTTCCCTTGCGCGCGATGCGCGGCGCCATGATCGCCTTGTCGACCTTGATGGACTCGCACACCGGGCAGGCGACCAGTCCGCGCTTGTGCTGACTGTCGTAAGCGGCGGAACTCTGAAACCAGCTATCGAATTCGTGGCCGCGCTCACAGCGCAGCGCATAGCGGATCATACCGATCCCCGTACGAGATGCAGATGTTCCGGTCCGGCTTTCGGATCGGCCAAGCCGAAGCGGCGGCCATGCTGCAATGATGGAATGTTTTTGCGGACGGTCTCCACCTTGGCCGGATCGATCTTGGCCAAGATCACGCCGGTTTCGGTGCCACCCTCCGCAAGGATTTCGCCCCACGGATCGATGATCAGCGAATGACCGTAGGTCTCGCGCCCGCTCTCGTGTTTTCCGGCCTGCGCGGCGGCAAAAATGAAGCAGCCGTTTTCGATGGCGCGGGCGCGCAACAAGGTATGCCAGTGGGCCTCGCCGGTTCTCACCGTGAACGCCGACGGTACGGTGATGAACGATGCGCCGGCTTCCGCAAGCGCGCGGTACAGCGCGGGAAAGCGGACGTCGTAGCAGATCGTCAGTCCAATCCGGCCCCACGGCAGATCCGAAATCACCGCGGTTTCACCGGGCTGGTAGTTGGCGGATTCGCGATAGCTCTCGCCGCCCTCGAGGGTGATGTCGAACATGTGGATCTTGTCGTATCGGGCGAGGATATCGCCGGTCGGTGCAATCAGGAACGACCGGTTCACCGCGCGCTCAGGTGTCGCCCGCAGCGCGAGCGATCCGATGTGGAGATAGATCTTCAGTTCGCTCGCCAGTTCGCGATAGGCCTTGAGCGAAAGATCGTCTTCCTCGCTCGCAAGTATCTCGAACAGCGCCTTGCGGTTCTGCTGGATGATATTGCTGACTTCCGGAGTTTGGACGTAATCCGCACCCTTGTCCTTCGCCTCGCGGATCAGCCTGATGCCCTCGGCAAGGCTGGTCTGCGGATGCATCGCGGTGCGCATCTGCACCATCGCCGCGGTGAAGGGGGTGGCGGGGGTCTCCGTCATGAAGATACCTTCTGTCCTGTCAGCAAGCCGTCGAGCTTGCCCTCGCGGTCGAGCGCGTAGAGTTCGTCGCAGCCACCGACATGGGCCTTGTCGATGAAAATTTGCGGGAACGTCGCGCCGCCCTCGGAGCGTTCGACCATTTCGGCGCGCCAGTTCGGATCGATGGCGACATCGAACTCGGTGAAGGCGGCGCTCTTGCGCGTCAGCAGCGATTTGGCCGCGCTGCAGTAGCCGCATCCGGGCCGCGTATAAATCTCGACAAGTGCCGCCATGGCTCGCCTTTACGGGATATGGAAAGAACCCAAATTATATGGGGCTCTGGAGCGTGTCCACAACCCGCGAAAACACCAGCACATCGACTGACGCAGCCCTGGCCCGCAACAATGCGCGTGCGCAGGCGTCAACTGTCGCCCCGGATGTCAAAACGTCGTCAATCAGCACGATCCGGCGGCCCTGCACGGCAGATTTCTTCTCCAACGGCACTTTGAACGCGCCCTGAACGTTGAGTGCCCGGTCCGCTTTGGAAAGACCGACCTGTTGCAGGGTCGGCCGCACCCGGCGCAGGGCGTCACCCACGACCGGCAAATTCGTGGATTTGGCGATCACGCCCGCCAGCGCGCCGGACTGATTGTAGCGGCGGCTCCACCCGCGCCGCCAATGCAGTGGCACCGGGACCAGTGCGTCCGCGTTGCTCAGGAGTTCGTGACCGGCCCGCGCCATCCAGCGGCCCATGGTGGGGGCGAGATCGGTGCGGTCCTGATACTTCAGGGCGTGCACCATGGTTCGCGCCACGTCGTCGTAGCGCACGGCGGCGCGGGCGCGCTGATAGGCCGGCGGATCGGCGATGGCCTGCATCGACAGCAGGCCCGGTCCCGGATCGTAGACGAAGGGAATGCCGAGCCGTGCGCAGAACGGCGGCGCGATGAACGACAATTTCGACCAGCACGCCGCGCACACGCCTTCACCGGCGACCGGCTCACGGCAGGAGACGCAAAGCGTCGGCAAGGCAATGTCGAGGGCAACGCGCGGAAGCGAGGTGACGGCGGAACGGCACGTCTTGAACGCGCCGGCAAACCGGCTGCGGAGCCGGCTGTTGAAAGGATGCGGTGATGCCTGCTCCAGCCCCGACATATGTCCCTCGCTCCTGAAGGCTAGTTCCGGCGCTCGCTGGACTCAAGCGCACTCGCTAAGGAATTGCCAGGTTAGTCCCGGAAAGCGTACCAACAGCTCATGATCTTGTCCCCGAACGATAACCCGCCCCGTCTGTTCGACCGCGCGCTGCTGCGCGCGCGGCAGGATCGTGCGGTGCGTCTTGGATCGGCGCCGTTCCTGCTCGACCGTGTCGCCGAAGATATGGCGGAACGGCAGCACGCGGTGCTGCGGGAATTTTCCGACGGCATCGATCTCGGCACGCCCGGCGATCAGGTGCGCGCGGTGTTGAGTGAACGTGTGAGACGATTGCGCGCCGTGTCTTTGCCGATTTCTGACGCCGAGCCGCTGGCGCTCGCGCCCGGTTCGATCGACCTCGCCGTATCGGCGCTGGCTTTGCAAGTTGTGAATGACTTGCCGGGCGTGATGGCGCAAATCCGCCGCGCGCTGAAGCCGGATGGGCTTTTTCTCGCCGCGATGATTGGCGGCGAGACGCTCACCGAGTTGCGGCAGTCGTTTGCCGCCGCCGAGGCCGAGGTCGAAGGCGGCGTGTCGCCGCGCGTGGCGCCCTTCGCCGATCTGCGTGATCTTGGCGCGCTGTTGCAGCGCGCGGGCTTTGCGTTGCCGGTGACAGATGTGGACCGTATCGTCGTGCGCTACGACAACGCGTTCGCGCTGATGCAGGATCTGCGGCGGATGGGCGCGACAAACATTCTCGTCGAGCGCCGCCGCGCGCCGTCGCGCCGTGCAACGTTTGTGAGAATGGCGCAGATTTATGCCGAGCGCTTTTCCGATCCCGATGGGCGCATCCGCGCAACCTTCGACATTGTCTGGCTGTCCGGCTGGGCGCCGCATGAGAGCCAGCAGAAGCCGTTGAAGCCGGGATCGGCGAAGATGTCGCTGGCCGATGCGGTCAACAAGGCGCGCGATCCGAAGACATAAATGTGTTGAAGCGGCGTGCTCAATCTCTCGCTATGTCGTCCCCGCGCAGGCGCATCTTTCTTTCCCTCCCCCTTGCGGGGAGGGTGGCGCGTTGTGAGCGCAGCGAACAACGGGCCGGGTGGGGGTGTCATCGCACGTCGTCGTTGCCCCACCTCGGCCTCCGCTTCGCTCGGCCGACCCTCCCCACAAGGGGGAGGGAGATGTCGGGCATCACGCTCCACCACAGTTCGTCATGGCCGGGCTTGACCCGGCCATCCACGTCTTAATTCGCGAAATCAGCAAGCAAGGCGTGGATCACCGGGTCAAGCCCGGTGATGACGATCGTGGGTGTTGCGCGCGCGTGCGCTCCATCAAATTTCCGATTCAATTGTCAAACAGCCACTTTCCTTCACGCACGCACGCACGCATCATCGCTCTCGCGCCACGCGCGAGGTGAGCTTTAGTCGCGCCCCTCAAAACACGAGGGGCATGGAGCGCCGCGAGGCGCACCTTGTCTTCGTTTCGCTTCCGGCACCGTTTGCGAAGCGGTGGATTTCCGAAAGCGCATCGCCTCACGGCGCTCCATTCGCGGCGATTTGTGAGCCAGGGACCGTACTTCCGGGTGAGGATGGGGGAGCAACACGACCCCTGATCCGGCGGGCTTTCGCCTGCCTTTATCCTCTCCTCGTCCAGCCGCGAACGGCAGAGCCACGTAGTTGGCCCGGACGGTCAACCCCGGCCTTCCGGACGGTGTGGGTGCGAACCACATCGCGCAGACGCCGCATCCTGCTTCGCCTTCAAGACGCCTCTAGAAAGCGCCCCTCACGAACAGGACGGGCCGAAGATACGAGAGGTTTTGAGAGTGGGGATTCGTATCCCCATCACGAAATGTTGCAGGGTTATTCCGAGTCTCTCCACGTCGTCCCCGCGTAAGCGGGGACCCATCATACTCCCTACGCTATCGATATGAAGGAGATGCTGGAGCAGTTTTCTCGCTATCATCACGATGTTCGGTGGTTATGGGTCCCCGCTTACGCGGGGACGACATCGAATATGAAGAGGCGTCTTGTGCCTCATGATGGCGGTCTGGGATCTAAAGCAGCAAATCCGTCAGATGCGCGATCAGCGGAATGTCCGCCGGCGGCATTGGATAGTCGCGCAGCTTGTTGGCGCGCACCCATGCGAGTTGCTGGCCTTCGCGTGGCGTCACGGTGCCTTCCCACTTCCGGCAGATGTAAAGCGGCATCAGCAGATGGAAGCTGTCATAGCCGTGACTCGCGAAAGTGAGCGGCGCGAGGCATGGTTCTTCCACCTTGATGCCGAGTTCCTCCGCGAGTTCGCGGATCAGCGCGCGCTCCGGCCGCTCGCCGGGCTCGAGCTTGCCGCCGGGAAATTCCCACAGACCGGCGAGGGTCTTGCCCTCGGGCCGCTGCGCGATCAGGACACGGTTGTCCACGTCGATCAGCGCGCAGGCAACGACGAGGGTGAGCTTGATCACGACCGATAGTCGCCGTTGATGGCGACATATTCCTTGGTGAGATCGCAGGTCAGCACGCGGTCGCGGCCCTTGCCGAGGCCAAGCCCCACCTTGATCTGGATTTTCGGCTGCTTCATCAGCGCGGAGACTTCCGCCTCGTCATAGGACGGATCGCGCGCGCCCTTGGTGGCGACGCGGATGCCGTTGAACGAGATCGACAGCTTGTCGCGGTTGGCCGGCTCGCCGGCCTTGCCGACCGCCATCACGACGCGGCCCCAGTTGGCGTCCTCGCCGGCAATGGCCGTCTTCACCAGCGGTGAGTTGGCAATCGACATGGCGATCTTGCGCGCGGATGGCTTCGACGTTGCGCCTTCGACCACGACCTCGACGAGCTTGCGCGCGCCTTCGCCATCGCGCGCGACCTGTTCGGCCAGATCGGCGAGCACGGCGTAAAATGCTTTTATGAAAGCTTTCAGGCGCGGGTCGGACGCGCGCGTGATCTTTGGCGCGCCGTTTGCCGCAGCCGCGCCGGTGGCGAATGCGAGCAGCGTGTCCGAGGTCGATGTGTCGCCGTCGATGGTCACGGCGTTGAACGTATCCTCGACGCCGGTCTTCAGCAGCGATTGCAGCGCGGCTGCCGAAATCGGCGCATCGGTGAAGATGAAGGACAGCATCGTCGCCATGTCCGGCGCGATCATGCCCGCGCCTTTGGCCATGCCGTTGATCGTGACCTTCGTCTTGCCGAGCTTGACGGTGGCAGTCGCGACCTTCGGAAAGGTGTCCGTCGTCATGATCGCGCTGGCGGCGTTCATCCATCCATCGGGCTCGGCGGCCTTTGCGAGATCATCGAGCACGCCATTAAATTTCGTGGCGTCGAGCGGCTCGCCGATCACGCCGGTGGAGGCGAGGAAGATTTTGTTCGCGCTGGTGTCCGCTGCCTTCGCGGCGATCGCTGCCGTCAGCGTTGTCGCCTGCTTTCCGGTCTTGCCCGTGAAGGCGTTGGCGTTGCCGGAATTGACCACCAGCGCGCGGGCTTCGCCGCCCTTGAGCTTGGATCGGCACCAGTCCACCGCGGCGCTCGGGCACTTCGACTTGGTGAAGACGCCTGCCACCGTGGTGCCCTTGTCGAACAGCGCCAGCAGCACGTCGGTGCGGTTCTTGTAGCGGATGCCTGCGGCGGCCGTCGCGAGGCGCACGCCATCGATCGGCGGCAATGTTGGAACGTCGGTCGGGGCGAGGGGGGAAACGGCGGTGGACATGGGATCAGGGCCTTGGATCGAGGATAATCAGTCGTCATGGCCGGATTTATTCCGGCCATCCACGTCTTACTTCCTTGTCGATGAAGGCCCTAAGACGTGGATGCCCGGGGCAAGCCCGGGCATGACGTCAAACTAGAGAACTCGCGAAGAGAAGTCGATTTACTTCTTCTTGGCAGGCGCGGCCGGGGCGGCCTTCGCATCCGGAGCGGCGGCGGCAGGCGCCTCGTCCTTCTTGTCGAGGCGCTCGACCTTGGCTTCCGCGCGCAGCTTGGTGACGTAGTCGGCCTGCGCCTTGCGCACCACGAAGTTCTGGATCTGGCCCTTCACCTGATCGAATTCCGGCGGCTTGCGGTCGCGCACTTCCTCGACCTTGATGACATGCCAGCCGAACTGCGACTTCACGGGGTCCGAGATTTTTCCCGGTGCGAGCGCGAAGGCGACGGCCGAAAATTCCGGCACCATCTGCTCCTTGGTGAAGAAGCCGAGATCGCCGCCGTCGGCAGCGCCGGGGTCCTTCGACTTTTCCTTGGCGAGCTTGGCAAAGTCCGCGCCCTTGTCGAGTTCGGCCTTGATCGCCTTTGCCTCGTCCTCGGTCGGAACCAGGATGTGCCGGGCGTGGACTTCCTTCTCGCCGGACACCTGCTTGGTCGCGTCCTCATAAACCTTCTTCATGGCCTCGTCGGTGACCGCGGCCTTGCCTTCAGTCGCAAGAAGGCTGTCCATCAAAAGCCGGTCGCGTGCGAAGGCGAGCTTCTGCTTGAAATCCGCCGCATCGCCGACCTTCTTGGCTTCGGCTGCTTTAGCGACGATCTTCATGTCGATCAGGAATGCGATCAGATTGTCGCGGCGGGTCGCCGGGTCCATCTGCTGCAGGCTCGGCCCCAGTTCCTCTTCAGCAACCGCCAGGTCGCTCTGGCGGATGTCCGCGCCGTTAACTTTTGCGATCACGGCATTGGCGTCCTGCGCATGAAGCGGCTGGCCAGCGCCCAGAACGACCGTGAGACAAATTGCAGCGGCCGATGTGAGCAGTCCAAGTCGCATGCCAAGTCCGCTGTGGGAGGCTGTGCGGTTCGGAGAGACGGTCATGGAAAATCCTTATAGGTCAAAGTCGGGGCGGTTCGGGGTGCGGGACACTCGCCCAACCGATGTCCAGAAGCAACGCGAAAAAGCCGTCAAAATCATGAAATCCTTGACAGGTTCGCGCGTTGACAAGGCTTTGGACGGCCCATATCTCTGCCCGCAGGCGCGCTTGGCTGCCGCGGGGTGTTTTGCCGCGGTCGAGCGGGTGAACCTCGGAATTCGCTTCCCGCACTCATTCTCAAGAATTCGCGCAAGGGCTTGTCCCCGCAAGCAATTCTGGGGATGCGCCTGACACGGGTCTCATAAGGTTCTTGGGCTGCGGCGATCGCGGCCGCAATGCCAAACTGTAAGACAGGAATTCTTCATGCTCGGCGCGCTCGCCCGCAAGTTTTTCGGCTCCGCCAATGACCGGCGGATCAAGGGGTACCAATCCCGCGTCGATGCCATCAATGCGCTCGAACCCGAGATCTCGGCGCTGTCCGACGAGGCCCTGAAGGCGCGGACGGTCGAGTTCCGCAAACAGCTCGCGGAAGGCAAGGCCCTCGACGATCTGCTGGTGCCCGCATTCGCGACCGTTCGCGAAGCCGCCAAACGTACCCTCGGTCAGCGCCATTTCGATGTGCAGATGATCGGCGGCATGGTGCTGCATGAGGGCGACATCGCCGAGATGAAAACCGGCGAAGGCAAGACGCTGGTTGCGACACTCGCGGTCTATCTCAATGCGCTCGCCGGCAAGGGCGTTCACGTCGTCACCGTCAACGACTACCTCGCCAAGCGCGACTCCGAATGGATGGGCCAGGTTTACGGCTTCCTCGGCATGACCACGGGCGTGATCGTCCACGGTCTCGACGATACTGAGCGTCAGGCAGCCTACGCCAAGGATATTACCTACGGCACCAACAACGAGTACGGCTTCGACTATCTGCGCGACAACATGAAGTACCGGCTCGAGGACATGGTCCAGCGCGGCCACTCCTACGCCATCGTCGACGAAGTCGACTCGATCCTGATCGACGAGGCGCGCACGCCGCTTATCATTTCCGGACCGCTCGACGACCGCTCCGAATTCTACAACACCATCGACACCTACATTCCGAAGCTGGAGAAGGTCGCCGACTTCGAGGTCGACGAGAAGCAGCGCACGGTGACGTTGACCGAAGCCGGCATGGAGAAGATCGAGAATCTTCTGCAGGAAGCCGGTCAGCTCAAGGGCGACTCGCTCTACGACGTCGAGAACGTCTCCGTCGTCCATCACATCAATCAGGCGCTGCGCGCGCACTCGCTGTTCCAGCGCGACAAGGACTACATCGTCCGCGACGGCGAAGTGGTCATCATCGACGAATTCACCGGCCGCATGATGCCGGGCCGCCGCTATTCGGAAGGCCTGCATCAGGCGCTGGAGGCCAAGGAGCATCAGCCGGTCCAGCCGGAAAACCAGACGCTGGCCTCGATCACCTTCCAGAACTATTTCCGCATGTACGACAAGCTGGCCGGCATGACCGGTACGGCGGCGACCGAAGCGGACGAACTGTTCGACATCTACAAGCTCGAGGTCATCGAGGTTCCGACCAACGTGCCGATCGCGCGTCTCGACGAGGACGACGAGGTCTATCGCACGGCGGAGGAGAAGCATCGCGCGATCCTGGCCGAGATCGAGCGCGCCAATGCGCGCATGCAGCCGGTGCTGGTCGGCACCGCGTCGATCGAGAAGTCCGAAGTGCTTGGCGAGTACCTGGCGAAGAACGGCTACAAGCAGATCGACTTCAACAACCCGAAGGCGATGGAAAAGCTTTATGCCGCCGCCCGTGCGGGCAAGCCGGCCAAGCTGTTCGCCGTGCTGAACGCGCGCTTCCACGAACAGGAAGCCTACATCGTCGCCGAAGCCGGCGTGCCGGGCGCGATCACCATCGCCACCAACATGGCCGGCCGCGGCACCGACATCAAACTCGGCGGCTCGCTGGAGATGCGCGCCGCGGCGGCCACCGCCGGCATCGAGGACGCGGTCGAGAAGCAAAAGATCGTCGATCAGATCAAGGCTGACATCGAACGGTTCCGCGACGTGGTGCTGAAAGCCGAGGAAACCGTCGATCTCAACCCGGACAAGCCCGGCACGAAGACGATCCAGAAGCCCGGCGGCCTCTACATTATCGGTTCCGAACGCCACGAGTCACGCCGCATCGACAACCAGTTGCGCGGCCGCGCCGGCCGTCAGGGCGATCCGGGCCGCACCAAGTTCTATCTTTCGCTCGAAGACGACCTGATGCGCATCTTCGGATCGGACCGGCTCGACACCATGCTGACGCGCCTTGGCCTCAAGGAAGGCGAGGCGATCATCCATCCGTGGATCAACAAGGCGCTCGAAAAGGCGCAGCAGAAGGTCGAAGCGCGCAACTTCGACATCCGCAAGAATTTGCTCAAGTTCGACGACGTGCAGAACGATCAGCGCAAGGCGATCTTCGATCAGCGGATCGATCTGATGCGCGACCAGAACGTCGCCGAGACCGTTGCCGACATGCGTCACGCGCTGGTCGACGAACTGGTCAGCAAGCATGTGCCAGAGCACGCCTATGCGGAGCAGTGGGACGTTGCCGGACTGCGCGAAGAATTGAAGCGAGTTCTCGATCTCGACTTGCCGGTCGAGGATTGGGCCAAGGAAGAAGGCATCGCCGACGAGGAGATGCTGGCGCGCATCGAGCAGCGCGTCGATGAGCGGATGGCCGCGAAGTCGGCCCAGTTCGGTCCCGACGTGATGCGCTATGTCGAGAAATCGATCCTGCTGCAGACGCTGGATCATCTGTGGCGCGAGCATCTGGTGATGCTGGACCATCTGCGTCAGGTGATTGGCCTGCGCGGCTACGGCCAGCGCGATCCGCTGCAGGAATACAAGTCCGAGGCCTACAACCTGTTCGAGGGCCTGATCGCTCACCTGCGCGAAGCGGTGACTGCACAACTGATGCGGGTCGAAATCGTACCGCCGGATGAGCAGCCCGAGTTGCCGCAGATGGAAGCGCACAAGCTCAATCCGAACACGGGCGAAGACGAAATGGCGTTCGCGCAGGCGTCACTCGTGCCGGTGGCCGCTTCCGAACGCGATCCGAACAATCCCGCGACGTGGGGCAAGGTCGGCCGCAACGAGGATTGTCCGTGCGGCTCCGGCAAGAAGTTCAAGCACTGCCACGGCAAGTACGCCTGACCGGCACCGTTCGATCCCAAACAAAAACGCCGCTCATTCGAGCGGCGTTTTTTATGAAGTGACCAGGCATGATCCCGAAAAGTGGAAACCGGTTTTCGGATCAGATCATGCCCAAAAGAATCACTAGCGGACGGTGGACCAGCGGCTGTCGAAGGAATTCGCAGGTACCGCCGGCTGGGCGCCCGCCAGCGACTGCTGCGGCGCTGGCGCTGCGGGAGCCGTTGCTGCTGCGACGGGCGCGGCGGCTGCGGGCTTGGCTTGCGGCTGGGCCTGAGCCTGCTGCGGACGGTCGAGCGGGATCACGCGCGGTGGGGCGCTCTTGGCAGCCTCTTTCGTCGGTCCGGCCGATTTCGCCTTCGGCGCAGCGGTAACCGCAGGTTTCGCCGGCGCGGCCGCAGCTACAGGTTCGGGATCCGAACCGCGCAGGCCGACGCTGCGTGACAGTTTGGTGAGGAAGCCCTCGGACGAACCTGCGCTCGCGTTGGCATTGGAACTGGTGGAAGAGGCCGGCGCGCTGCGCGATGTTGCCGCAGGCGTGGCAGCGACCATCGGCTCGCTGGTGGCGGACGTGAAGCTGAATGACGGCGCAGGATCCGGCGCTCGCGGAATGGTCGCGTGCGAAGGCACGGTGCCCGGAGCGGGCAGATAGGACGCAACCGTGTAGTCGGTGACGTCCTTGTCGATCGCCGCTTCGCCCTCAGGCAGCTTGGATGCGAACACCGGATGCATGCCGCCATCGATACCGGCGCGCGACCGTGCAGTCGGCGTGCCGCGCGAGACCAGTTGCGCGGTCTTCAATTCATCCTGACGCTGCTTGTCCTGAACGGCTTCGGCAACCTCGGGCGAGACCTGATAGGCCGGGCACTGCGCGGAGGCGTTGAATGTCAGCGGGCGGGTCGCGTTGGCGGGCTTCTCCGCGTCGAAGACATATTTCCTCTCGCAGAAATCGACCTTCGGCTCCTGCTTCGTGACCTCGAAGTGGTCGTTGCCTTCCTTGATCATCTTCCAGAACGGCATGTTCGGATTGTTGCGATGCCGGGCCATGTTCTGCGGCGTCATACGGAACGGATAAGCCTGCACCTGAAACGCATTCTGGCCGCCGAAGAAGGACTCGCGGCCGAGTGCATAGATTTCCGAAATCTGTTCGTCGGTCATCGCGTAGCAGCCGCGCGACGAACAATCGCCGTGGACCATCAGTTGCGAGCCACTGCGTCCCCACGCTTTGTCGTAAGCATTTGGGTAGCCCATGTTGAACGACAGATAATACGCCGACGTCGGGTTCATCTGCGCGGGCGTGATCGAGTAGAAACCTTCCGGCGCCTGCCGGTCGCCCTCGCGCTTCTTGGGACCGAGCTGGCCGGACCAGCGGCACATCGGATAGGTCTTGAGCAGGGCGTATTGGCCGGAGCGGTCGCGCTTCCAGACCTCGAGCTCGGCCTCCTGCTTGAACAGGCGGACAAGCATCGGCGAGCCCTTGTCCATGTTCTTGGATTCGATATCGGCGAGCAGCTTGTCGGGAATCGGGCGATTGGCCTTCGAACTCGGCGAGAGCTGTTCGCCGTTGCATCCGGCGAGCAGGACGCCAGCCGCGAGCGCAGCCGACGTCACCAGCGCGCGAATATGCGTGCGGTCGATCAATGCAAGGCTCCGCGGAAAACCGGCAATCCCCATACTCCGGCTAGACCCAAGACTAAACCCAAGACCAGACCTCAAGACCGGTGGCTAGATCGTCTTCCGGCAAAGTGGCGCGCAGGAGGCGGCCGGAAAACGCTGTCCGTCTAAACAGGTCGCACGTGTTTTCGTCGTAAAAGCGGCGTTCGCTTTTTGGCTAAAAACGTGCGTGAGCAATTGAGCAATTATTATCCTTAAATACCCCCCTGTCGCAAGCCGAAGGGGCCGTTCCGGTGCGACCCGAACGGCTTTATGGTCAACGCTAAGTAAATCAAATGACTGGCGAAAAACGGATGCGGCTGAAGGAGGCCTGTCCAGAAAAAGCCACGATGTGACTTCGTTACTAGATCGAGCCGGTCCGGCCGTGCGGGACGCGTCAGCCGAGGCGGCGGCCGATATCGAGAAACTTCTGGCGGCGCTGGTCGCGGACGGCCTTGGAATCGAGGCTCCGCAAGTCGTTGAAGGCCTGCGCGATGGCGTCGCCGGTCCGGGCCACCATGGCCTGCGGATCGCGGTGTGCGCCCCCTGGCGGCTCCTTCAGGATGGTGTCGATCACACCGAAGCGGGCAAGATCCTGCGCGGTGATCTTCATGTTGATGGCGGCTTCCTGCGCCTTGGTCGAGTCGCGCCACAGGATCGATGCCGCGCCTTCCGGAGAGATCACGCTATAGACCGCGTGTTCGAGCATGAGCACGCGATTCGCGGTGGCGATCGCGATAGCGCCGCCCGAGCCGCCTTCGCCGATAATGACGGCGACATTGGGCACACCGAGGTTGAGACACGCGTCGGTGGAGCGTGCGATCGCTTCCGCCTGTCCGCGTTCTTCAGCGCCGATGCCCGGATATGCGCCCGCAGTGTCCACCAGCGACAGCACCGGAATGCCGAAGCGATCCGCCATTTCCATCAGCCGCACGGCCTTGCGATAGCCTTCGGGCTTGGCCATGCCGAAATTGTGCTTGAGGCGGGTTTCGGTGGTCGAACCCTTTTCCTGGCCGATCACGCAGATGCTTTCGCCGCGAAAACGACCGAAGCCGCCGATCAGCGCTTCGTCGTCGCCGAATTTGCGGTCGCCAGCGAGCGGCGTGAATTCGGTGATGAGCGACTTGACGTAGTCCACGCAATGCGGCCGCAGCGGATGGCGCGCGACCTGTGTCTTCTGCCAGGGCGTCAAGTTGGCATAAAGTTCGTTGAGCGCCTGCGACGCCTTGTCCTCGATGCGCGAGACTTCTTCACTGATGTCGCTGCCGCTGGCGGCAAGCGCGCGCAACTCGTCCACCTTGGAATCGAGTTCGGCGACAGGTTTTTCAAAATCGAGATAACTGCGCATCGGGTCCGGCATGTCGCGAATATAGGGATTGGGGCGCTCAGGCGAAGGGCGTCCAAAACGGTTAATTCAGTTGCGGGGTCGGGTCTGTGCGCCTTTCAAGTCAAGAAGTGCGCCCAAGTCAAGCACGGCGGTGAAAAGTGCCGGTATTGCTAGCGTCCCAATTCCGAAGTTCGCCCGGTTTTACAGCATTTTCCATAGCGAACTTCGGATTCGAAGGGACACTAGCCGAATGTGATTCCAGTGTGGCTTTGGTTCGCAAGTCCGCAAACAGAGCCTGCTTGAAGGACGAAGCGGACTTGCGAACCGCCACACTGGTGTTTTGAACGGCTCATTTGTCCGCCAGCGGATGCAGATCGCGCACCAGGCTCTTCAGCCGTTCCTCGACGATGTGAGTGTAGATCTGGGTTGTGGAGATATCGGTATGGCCGAGCAGCGTCTGGACGATTCGCAAATCCGCTCCATTATGCAACAGATGAGAGGCAAAGGCGTGACGCAGCACGTGCGGGCTGACGAGGCGCGGTGCAATGCCGGCAGTCTCCGCGAGTTCCTTGAGATCGCGTGCGAAATGCTGCCGCGTCAGATGGCCGCTCTCGCCCGATGATGGAAACAGCCATTTCGAGGCAGATGACGATTTCTTTTGCTCGCGCTGGAGGGCATCCAGCGCGGAGAGGTAATCCGCCATGGCCTGCTTGGACGACTCGTTGAGCGGGACCAGCCGCTCCTTGTTGCCCTTGCCGCGCACGACGATCATGCGGGCGTCGCGCCGCGCGGCCGACAGCGGCAGCGCCACCAGTTCAGAGACGCGAAGTCCCGTCGCGTAAAGAATTTCCAGCAGGCAGGCGAGCCGTAATGCGCGCAGCTTTTGCAGCGGCGATTGCTCCGGCGCCTCAATCAGATTTTTCGCCTGCGTGAGAAGACGATCGACGTCCGCGATGGACAGCACCTTCGGCAGCGCGCGCCCGCGTTTCGGGCCGGACAGGATCGCGGCGGGATCGTCGCTGCGCACACGTTCGCTCAGGAGAAAGCGGAACAGATGCCGCGTCGATGACAGCTTGCGCGCCACGCTCGACGACTTGAAGCCGCGGGTGTCGAGGTCCGCGAGATAGTCGCGCAGGATCTGGGTGTCTGCGTCGCGCAACGTCGATTTGCGCCGTGCGAGAAATTCGGAGAGGTCTTCAAGGTCGCCGCGATAGGCGTCGAGCGTGTTGTCGCCTGCGCCCTGTTCGGCCGCGAGCATGTCGAGAAACAGACTGGTCAGCCGTGCGTCGGAGGATTTGTCGCGGGGCATGATCCTCCGCCGATCTACTTCTTGAGGAATCTGTCGGGAGGAACGCTGACTGTGATTTCGCGAGGCTTTGGATTGACGAAATTGGCGAGCGCAAAGATACCGCCATAGATCAGCCCGCCGATGATCGCGACGACAGTCAGGAAGCGAAACAGACTAGGCATCTACGAGTGTCCCGTATCCGACGTTTGATTCATTTTGCAGCGCGTCCTGGCAAACGTAGGATACGAAAGGACACTCGCAAACTATGATTCTAGTGATCCTTTGGTTCTGACATTCGTAAAGTGCCCGCGAAGGATATGGTACGAATGTCAGAACCGGATCACTAGCCTCGGAATTAACCTTTGAAATGTGAGCCGCGTTAACCAGCGGAACAGCCGCTCGAAGTACCAACATGTTCGGGCCGTTTCGGCAAGAGTCTCCAGACTCGCGAGCCATCACACTAGCGGTGGTATCCGCAGGAGTAGTATAGGTGACGTATCAGCCGTTTGCGCGGCCCACCGAACCCTAAAGCGAGATGACCGAGACCGCAGCCAAACATCAGGACGGTATGACCCATGAGGCCGAGATTGTCGCGGCTCTGGGCAACCGGTCGGTCGTGCTTGTGGGGATGATGGGATCGGGCAAATCGACCATCGGACGCCGCCTCGGCGCGCGGCTTCATGTTCCCTTTCTCGATGCCGATCATGAAATCGAGATCGCGCATGCCGGCCTGACTGTTTCCGAAATTTTCGCTCAGCACGGCGAGCCTTATTTTCGCGACGGCGAGGCGCGGGTGATCGCGCGCCTGCTGGAGGGCGGTCCATCCGTCATCGCGACCGGCGGCGGCGCAGTCATGCGCGAGGAGACGCGCAACCGGATTCGCGACAAGGCGGTCTCGGTCTGGCTTCAGGCGGACGGCGACGTGATTCTGAGGCGGGTCAAGCGCCGTGCCGACCGGCCGCTGCTGCAAACCGCCGATCCGGCCGCGACCATCGAACGCCTGATCGGTGAACGCAGCCCATTCTATCAACTCGCCGATCTCGCGATTGCCTCGCGGGATGTGCCGCATGAGAAAATCGTCGAGGAATGCGTCGAGGCGATTCATGCGTATCTGTTGTCCGGTGGCACGGCTTCACCCACTGCTAGCGAAACAAAATGAGCGCTCCCATCAAGACGACCAATCCGGTGACCGTCGACGTCGCCCTCGGCGACCGCGCCTATGACATTGTCATCGGCCGCGATGTCCTGCCGTCGCTCGGTCATCGTATTGCGGAATTACGGCCCGGCGCGCGCACCGCCATCGTCACCGATCGCACTGTGGCAAAGCACTGGCTCGGCAAGACCGAAGCCGCGCTCGCGGATGCCGGCATCGTATCCTCACGAATCGTGGTGGGCGAGGGCGAAGCGTCCAAGAGCTACGCGGTGTTGCAAGAGGTCTCTGAGGCGCTGATCGCGGCAAAGATCGAACGCAACGATCTGGTCATCGCGCTCGGCGGCGGCGTGATCGGCGATCTTGCCGGGTTTGCAGCGTCGATCGTCCGGCGCGGCGTCGATTTCGTGCAGGTGCCGACATCACTATTGGCGCAAGTCGATTCGTCCGTGGGCGGCAAGACCGGGATCAATTCGCCGCACGGCAAGAATCTTGTCGGCGCGTTTCATCAACCGGTACTGGTGGTCGCCGATACGGCGGTGCTCGATACGCTGTCGCCACGGCAATTCCGCGCGGGCTACGCCGAAGTCGCCAAATACGGCGTGCTGGGCGATTCGGAGTTCTTCGATTGGCTGGAAGCCAATCATGCGGAGATTTTCTCAGGGAGTGCCGCGCGCGAGCACGCCATCGCGATGAGTTGCCGCGCCAAGGCGGAGATCGTGGCGCGCGACGAGCGCGAAACCGGCGACCGCGCATTGCTCAATCTCGGACACACCTTCGGCCATGCGCTCGAAGCGGCGACGGGTTTTTCCGACCGGCTGTTCCACGGCGAAGGCGTTGCGGTCGGCATGGTGCTGGCCGCTGAGTTCTCGGCGCATCTGAACATGATCCCGGCATCGGATGCGGCGCGCGTGCAACGTCATCTTGCGACTGTCGGTCTGTCGACACGCTTGCAGGACATCGCCGGCTTCCAGCAGGAAGGTCTCGCGGACGCCGACACGCTGATGGCGCTGATGGCGCAGGACAAGAAGGTGAAGCGCGGGCGTCTCACTTTCATTCTGCTGGAAAAGATCGGCAAGGCCGTCATCGCCAACGACGTCGATCCGTCGACGGTTCGCAGTTTCCTGCAAGAAAAATTATCGGGGTGAGGGCGATGCTGTCTGGGCACGTGATGCCGGGACGTTTCTCCGGGGAAGCATCGCGTAAAGATGAGGCGGTCGCGGGACAAGCATGAACTCAGCCGTTCTCAATTTGCTCATCGCCATCTTCCTGCTCGCCGCCAATGCATTCTATGTGGCGGCGGAATTTGCGCTCGTGAAGAGTCGCGGGTTTCGCGTCAGGGCCATGGCTGAGCAGAACCGCTTCGGTGCCCGCCTGCTGCAAAAAATGATGGGAAACATTGAAGCCTATCTCGCCTGCTGCCAGCTAGGCATCACCATGGCCTCGCTCGGCCTCGGCTGGGTGGGCGAGCCGACCGTTTCGGCATTGCTCAAGCCTGTTCTCGAACCGCTCGGGATGCCGGACTCCGCGCTGCACTTCACAGCGTTCCTGACCGGCTTTCTGGTGTTTTCCTCGCTGCATATCGTCATCGGCGAGCAGGTGCCGAAAACGCTCGCAATCAGGGAGCCAATCCCGGTTTCGCAATGGATCGCGTATCCGCTCTACGTATCCTATCTCGCTTTCTATCCACTCAACTGGCTGCTCAACACCGCGTCGCGGGCGATTCTGCGCCTGCTCGGCGTGCGAGAATCCTCGCAGAACGAAATTCTCACCGATTCCGAGATTGAAGGGCTCGTGGGGGAATCGGCCGAGCACGGCAAAATGGAAAGTGGCGAGGCCGAATACATCCAGAACGTTTTCCGGTTTGGCGACCTGGCCGTGTCCGATGTCATGGTCCATCGCACCAAGATGATCAGCGTCAATGCGGACGGGCCGCCCGACGCGGTCATTCGCGGAATCCTCGAATCGGAATACACTCGCATTCCGCTCTGGCGCGAGAAGCCAGAGAACATTATCGGCGTCTTGCACGCAAAGGATCTGCTGCGCGCCATCCGCACGAGCGACGGGGACCTCTCCAAGATCGATGTCGCCGCGATTGCGCTGCCGCCGTGGTTCGTGCCGGAGATGCGGCCGCTGTCCGAGCAGCTCAAGGCGTTCCGCCGCCGCAAGACCCACTTTGCCCTTGTGGTCGACGAATACGGCGAAGTCGAAGGCCTTGTCACGCTTGAGGACATTTTAGAGGAAATCGTCGGCGATATTTCCGACGAGCATGACGTCGTCGTGGCCGGCGTGCGCGCGCAGCCGGACGGTTCCGTAGTGGTCGACGGATCGGTGCCGATACGCGATCTCAACCGCGCGATGGACTGGCATCTGCCGGACGAGGAGGCGACGACTATCGCCGGCCTCGTCATTCACGAGGCGCGTTCGATCCCCGATCGCGGCCAGAGTTTTACGTTTCACGGATTCCGGTTCAGGGTGCTGCGGCGCGAGCGAAACCGCATCACGGCTTTGCGCATTGTGCCGCTGCCGCGCGAAAGCGACATGCCGGAGAAGAAGCCGAAGGCGGGAACGGCGTTTTAGCGAGCCACGCAGCCCGGTAGTGGCTAGTGCTTGCAGGCTTTCGCAGGCGCAGGGCGGCGGCCGTTTTCATCCGGTGCATAGGCATGAATCGCCAGCGCGTGGACGGAGCCCGACAGTTCCGGCGCCAGCAGTGAATTTATCATGCGGTGGCGGTCGATCCGGGTCTTCCCTTCGAAGGCCTTCGACACGATATAAACCCTGAAATGGGTCTCGCCGCCCGGCCTGTGGCCCGCATGACCCTCATGCAGATGAGACTCATCCGCGACATCAAGGCTTTCGGGGCTGAAAGCTTCGCTCAACTTCTTTGTGATGTGATCTTTTGCGGTCATGATCTGCGCAATATCGTGCGTTATTCGGTCAGGTCAATGGCCGCATCAATTGCGGTTCACCCACGTGAAGGTGTATGATCCGCGTTCGCGAAAAATTCGTGTCAAGACTTGAAGCTTTCAGCAAGGCATCGTCATAGTCAGCCATGGCCATCGACTCATCCAAATTCTTCGACAGCATCCGCGTCAAACCCAACAAGCTGAGCGCGAAGCAGCAAGCTGCTGCGCGCGAGGAAGCTGTGATGTGCGAGGCACCCGGTTGCAAGAACAAGGGCGGACATCGCGCGCCCAAGGGCCGTGGCCACGAGAGGGAATACTGGCACTTCTGTCTCAATCACGTCCGCGAATACAATCAAGGTTACAACTTCTTCCAGGGCATGGCGCCGGATGCGGTCGCCAGCTACCAGAAGGACGCGCTGACCGGCCATCGCCCGACCTGGAAGATGGGCGCGAACGGCGGCACCAAAGGCAAGAAGGGCAAATCGGATATCGACATGGACGGCGCGTCCGATCCGTTCAAGATGTTCGACGAAATGAACGGGCGCGCGAAGTGGCGTCCGGGTCCCGGCAGCGCAAATGCGGAGCCGAAGGAAGAGACGCGCAAGATTTTCAACGCCGAGAAGAAAGCGTTGCTGGTCATGGGCCTCGGCCCCGACGCCACGCTTGAAACCGTGAAGGCGAAATACAAGCTCCTGGTGAAGCAGCATCATCCCGACGCGAACGGCGGCGACCGTTCGACCGAGGATCGCCTGATCGAAATCATCAAGGCCTACAATTATCTCAAGACGGTTGTCCGCGCGACCTGATTAGGTTCGCCTTTTCGGACGCGCGCGTTGCTCCGAAACTGTCTTCTTGCTCGAAGCCATCTTCTTCTTCGCTGAAGAAGGTTTGCGCGCGTGATAGGTCAGCGCCAGTCCGATGCAGTGGCGCAGCGCCTTTTCGGGGATCTTACTCGTCGCATCGAACAGGATGCTCCGGTTGCCGCCATATTCCATCTCGGTTGGATAAAGCTCGCGGAACGTTTCGACCAGATTGGTCTGGCAATGGAAATACATTGCGATCCGGTCGTCATCCGCCTTCACGCGGTCGATCCGGATCGTGCTGCCGCTGCCGGTCTCGGTGGTGAGATAGCTGGGCTGACCCCACTTCAGCGTCTCCTCCAGCGCTCCGACGCCATCGATCGTCTCGGCGGTCTGGAAGATGATCTCGCGAAGCGCCTTCAGTCTCGTGCGGACGGCTGTGGGATAGGCCGCGAAGATCTTCGCAACGCTCTTGTCCCGGAAGGTGCGCTCCGTTTTTCGCTTCACCGAAAGTTCTCCCTCATGCGGAGCGGCGTTTGTGCCGGTCGCGCCAGCGGTAGATCGCCCACCCCACGCATCCGACGACGATGATGCCGCCGGCCAGAGGCAACCCGTAATGCTCGATCTTCATGCCCCATTGTTCGGCGGCGGAGCCGGCCAGCACGCCCGGCAGAATATGCGCGGGCGCCCATAACAAGATGGCTGCGGCATTGACGGGATAGAAACGCTGCGGCGGCATGCCGAGCGCTCCGGCCGTGATCGGCACCACGGCGCGAACCGGCGGCACGAAGCGCGCGAACAGCACCGCAAGCGTGCCATAGTGGACGAAGAAGGTTTCGGCCTGCGCCACGATCGCCGGATAGTTCGACATCGGCCAGGAGGTCAGCACCTCGCGCTGGCTCCTGCGGCCGATGAAGTAGGCCAGGCCGTCCCCGATAACGGCTCCGGCAATCGCCGCCGCCAGCACCGGCACGAGCTTCAGGCTGCCACCCGGCACCAGCGCGCTCAGCGCGACGATAATGGTCGATCCCGGTACCAGCGACCCCAGAATGGGGATGGCTTCGAGAAGCGCGGCCAGGAAAATGACCGCATAGGCGAATTCGTCGTGCAGCGACACGAAGCCGATCAGTTCATGGAGATAGGATTTCACCCGGTGTCCGATGCTGGCGTCATTCCAAGATCGGACAACATACACCGGCGCAACCGGCGGCAAACTGCCGGGAATGCTGCAAAGCGGCCGTTCCGGCGCGGGAGCATCCCGCCGCGTTCCCCAACAATCGCAGGGCAGACCTACCAAACCTGCGGAAATAGACTATCTAGATGATAAGACAGCGGAACTTTCATCGCCCGGCGGGCTTCTGCCATTCGCATCTGTCTGCTAGGCTGACATTCGCAACCCCACCCGCAGCAAGTACGTCTGGTTTCGGGAGCATCCGGGACCACGGAGGATTGATGAGCGCCGCCACGACTCTATCGCAGGAATCCACGAACCTCCCCGACATGAAAGTGTCGGTTCGTCAGGTCTTCGGTATCGACAGCGATCTCGAGGTTCCTGCCTATTCCAACAGCGATCCGCATGTGCCGGACGTCGATTCGGATTACCGCTTCGATCGCGCCACCACGCTCGCCATTCTCGCCGGCTTCTCCAAGAACCGCCGCGTCATGGTCACGGGATTTCACGGCACCGGCAAATCGACCCATATCGAGCAGGTCGCGGCGCGGCTGAACTGGCCCTGCGTGCGCGTCAATCTCGACAGCCACATCAGCCGTATCGATCTCGTTGGCAAGGACTCCATCGTCGTCAAGGATGGCAAGCAGGTCACGGAATTCCGTGACGGCATTTTGCCCTGGGCGCTTCAGCACAATGTCGCGCTGGTGTTCGACGAGTACGACGCCGGCCGTCCGGACGTGATGTTCGTGATCCAGCGCGTGCTCGAAGTCTCCGGCCGTCTGACGCTGCTCGACCAGAACAAGGTCATCAAGCCGCATCCGGCGTTCCGTCTGTTCTCGACCGCGAACACCATCGGTCTTGGCGATACCTCGGGCCTCTATCACGGCACCCAGCAGATCAACCAGGGCCAGATGGACCGCTGGTCGATCGTGACCACGCTGAATTATCTGCCGCATGACGAGGAAGTCGAAATCGTACTCGCCAAGGCGAAGCACTATCGCACCGATGCCGGTCGCGACACCGTCAACAAGATGGTTCGTCTCGCGGATCTGACGCGTAACGCTTTCGCCAACGGCGATCTCTCCACGGTGATGAGCCCGCGCACGGTCATCACCTGGGCGGAAAACGCCGAGATCTTCGGCGACATCGGCTTTGCTTTCCGTGTCACCTTCCTGAACAAGTGCGACGAGCTCGAACGCCCGCTGGTGGCGGAGTTCTATCAGCGCTGCTTCAATGCCGAGTTGCCGGAGAGCGCGGTCAACGTGGCGTTGAGCTAAGCTACTTCCCTCTCCCCTTGTGGGAGAGGGTGCCGAGCAGCCGAAGGCTGCGAGGCGGGTGAGGGGTTCAGGATAGACGCTTAACCCCTCACCCGGCTCGCCTCCGCTTCGCTCCGGCGATCCACCCTCTCCCACAAGGGGAGAGGGGCAAAGGGTGCAAGATCGAAGCGATGAGCACGTCGAATATCAAGTTCAGGACCGGGTCCAAGGAATCGCCGACGGAGCCGTTCAAGCGCGCGGTGACCTCCGCGTTGCGCGCCATCGCCAAGCAGCCCGAGCTTGAAGTGACATTCGCTGCTGAGCGTCCGGGCTTGTCGCCCGGCAAGGCGCGCCTGCCTGAACCGGCGCGCAAGCTAACCCGCAAGGATGCCGCCATCGTGCGCGGCCATGCGGACTCCATTGCGCTGAGAATTGCCTGTCACGATCCGAAGGTTCATCGCAAGCTGGTGCCCGGCAATCCGCAGGCGCGCGGTGTGTTCGATGCGGTCGAGCAGGCGCGGGTCGAGGCTATCGGTGCCAAGCGCATGAGCGGCGTTGCCAAGAACCTCACGGCGATGCTCGACGATCATTTTCACCGCGGCAAATACGACGAGATCACCGACCGCGCCGATGCGCCTTTGGCCGATGCGTTGGCGATGATGGTGCGCGAACGGCTGACCGGCCTCGCGCCGCCGGTGGCCGCGCGCAAGATGGTCGATCTCTGGCGGCCCGTTCTCGAGGACAAGATCGGTCCGCGCCTCGATATTCTGAAGAACTTTACTGAGGATCAGGCCCGCTTCGGCGACGCGATCCACGATCTGCTGCAGGCGCTGGAACTCGGCGACGACAGAAACGCGGATCAGGAAGAGGACGAGAATCAGGACGACAACCGCGACGGCGAGAAGGATCAGTCCGGCGCAGATGGTTCTCCCGAGACCGAGTCCGCGGAGGAGATGAGCGCCGATCAGTCGCAATCCTCCACCGAGGAAATGTCGGAAAACGCGATGGAGAGCGCGCAGGCGTCCGCCAGCGACGCTTTCGACGACAATGAGATGGGCGAGGATGAGACGCCGGGCGAGGCGCATCGCCCGCCCAACCGCGGCGGCAACGAGCCGCGCGGGCCGGAATATCATGCCTTTGCGCCCAAGTTCGACGAGGTCGTGTCGGCGGAGGACCTGTGCGAGCATGACGAACTGGAGCGGCTGCGCAGCTATCTCGACAAGCAGCTCGCGCATTTGCAGCACATCGTCGCGCGGCTGGCCAATCGTTTGCAGCGCAAATTGATGGCGCAGCAGAACCGCGCCTGGGAATTTGATCTCGAGGAAGGCATTCTCGATCCGGCGCGGTTGTCGCGCGTGGTCACCGACCCGCATCATCCGCTGTCGTTCATGCACGAGAAGGAAGCGACCTTCCGTGACACGGTGGTGACGCTGCTGCTCGATAATTCCGGCTCGATGCGCGGGCGGCCCATCACGGTGGCTGCAACCTGCGCTGATATTCTGGCGCGGACGCTGGAGCGCTGCGGCGTCAAGGTTGAGATTCTCGGCTTCACCACGCGCGCGTGGAAGGGCGGTCAGTCGCGCGAGGCGTGGCTGGCGGCGGGCAAGCCTGCCAATCCGGGCCGTCTCAACGATCTGCGGCACATCATCTACAAATCCGCCGATGCGCCGTGGCGGCGCGCGCGGAAGAATCTCGGACTGATGATGCGCGAGGGCCTGCTCAAGGAGAACATCGACGGCGAGGCGCTCGACTGGGCGCACAAGCGGCTGCTCGGTCGCTCAGAGCAGCGCAAGATTTTGATGATGATTTCGGACGGTGCGCCGGTCGACGACTCCACGCTGTCGGTCAATCCCGGCAACTATCTCGAGCGGCATCTGCGCCACATCATCGAAGAGATCGAGACCCGCTCGCCGGTCGAACTGATCGCCATCGGCATCGGCCATGACGTCACGCGCTATTATCGCCGCGCGGTGACCATCGTGGACGCGGAAGAACTGGGCGGTGCGATTACCGAGAAGCTGGCCGAACTGTTCAGCGAGACCCATGTCGAGGCGCCATCGCCGACGCGCCGGCGCAGACTTCACTCGTGAGACATGACGATTGAACTGAGCCGCCGGCGATTTCTGAAGAGCGCCGCGGCGGCGCTTCCGGCCAGCGCGATCGCTTTCAGAACGGAGCCCGGTTTCGCGCAGGCGGCGCCGGCTTCGGTCGAGGTGAATGCGCGCAGGATTGAGAACTTCGATCAGCGCGATCCGACCCATGTGCGTTACGGTTCGCTTGAATTTCGCAGCGGGCTCATTCTCACCTCTTCCTTTCGCGGCTTCGGCGGATTGTCGGCCTTGCGGCTCGACAAGAAGGGTGAGCAGTTTGTTTCTCTGAGCGACAAGGGCAACTGGTTTACCGGACGACTTGTCTACAAGGGCAAGCGTCTTGCCGGACTGGCTGATGTGAAATCCGCGCCGATGCTGGACTCTGGTGGCAGGAAGATCACCGCCAAGGGCTGGTTCGACACCGAGTCGCTCGCCTTCGACGGGACAACGGCCTATGTGGGCCTTGAACGCGTCAATCAGATCCTGCGGTTCGATTTCAGCAAGGGCGGCATTCGCTCCCGGGGCGAAGTTGTGCCGGTGCCCGAGGGCGTGAGCAAGCTTCCGTTCAACAAGGGGCTTGAGACTCTGGTCTTCGTGCCGAAAGGCCAGCCGCTTGCCGGGACGCTGATCGCGATTTCAGAAGCGGGGCTGGATGCAGCCGGCAACATTCAGGGGTTCCTGATCGGCGGTCCGTCGCCGGGTCAGTTCACCGTGGCGCGGACGAAAAAATTCGACATCAGCGATGCCGTTCTGCTGCCGTCTGGCGATCTCTTGTTGCTGGAGCGAAAGTTCTCGTTGCTGGAAGGTGTCGGCATTCGCATCCGTCGTGTGTCGATCAAATCCCTTGCCCCTGACGCGCTGCTCGATGGTCCGACAATCTTCGAGGTCGATCTCGGATATGAGATCGACAACATGGAAGGCATCGACACCCACGTCACGGAGGACGGCGAGACCGTGGTGACCATGGTGTCGGACGACAATTTTTCGATGATCCAGCGCACGCTGTTGCTGCAATTCACGCTGGTGGGCGAGTAACTGTTCCGTTCTTCGTCATTGCGAGCGAAGCGAAGCAATCCAGACTGGATAATCGTCAAGCAAGGACTGGATTGCTTCGTCGCTACGCTCCTCGCAATGACGGTGGAAACATCCGCCAAACAAAAAAAGCCGGGCTCTCGCCCGGCCTTTCGAAATCAGATGTGCAGGATCGAATGATCAGCTCGCCGCGGCGAGCTTCTTCTTTTCGATCTGGCGCTTCAGCTCGACCGCCTTCGGCGACAGATCGTCGGCGTTGGCCTTGAGCAGGAACGCGTCGAGACCGCCGCGATGATCGACCGACTTCAGCGCGTTGGTCGAGACACGCAGGCGCACCGAACGGCCGAGCGCGTCCGAGATCAGCGTGACGTTGCACAGGTTCGGCAGAAACCGGCGCTTGGTCTTATGGTTCGAGTGGCTGACCTTGTGGCCAACCTGAGGGCCCTTGGCCGTCAATTCGCAGCGCCGAGACATGGCGAAATCCTTGTATCTCCCCGGGACCCACCATCATCGAAGGGGGCTCCGCGCGGGGCGGGTTAAAACCGTCCATTTCAGGAACGCCGGACCTATAAGGGGCTAGCCGCCCAGCGTCAAGGTTGGGAGGCGATTTCAGGGGTTTAACGGGCTCTCAGGCCAAGCCGTCGCGATTTGGCGGAAAGCCCGATTTTCCCCATTAAACCAGTGGTTTCCTAACATATAATCGACGTAATCCGCCACCAAACAGGATATCGACAGACCTCCGTATGAGTTTTTGCTGCTTAAGCGCGATTTTCGTTTTGCCGGTGTTGGCGCAAACAGGGTTTTCGTCGTTGGACATGTCCCGGTTCCCAAAATTCGCGTGGATTGCCGGACCCGGGCTTCGTTTACTGGCTGCGCTGGCGGCTTGCGCCCCTGTCGCGATGGTTGCCGGGCCCGTCAATGCCCAGGGCCGGCTGGACGCCAAGTACGAAGCCTCGCTCGCCGGACTCCCCATCGGGAAGGGCGCCTGGGTGGTCGATATTGCCGAGGACCAGTATTCGGCGGCGGTCAGCGGCGCGACCACAGGGCTGATGAAATCCATCGGCGGCGGCAACGGCACCGGGACCTCGCAGGGCCGCATCGTCGCCGGACAGTTTTCGCCGCTGAACTACATTTCGACCATCAATTACGGAAAGAAGGCCGAGATTATTCGCATTGCGCTGACCGGCGGCAATGTGAAGGATTCCGCGATCGATCCGGAGCCGCCGGAAAATCCGGACCGGATTCCGGTCACCGACGCGAACCGCCGCAACGTGCTCGATCCGATGACGGGCTCGCTTCTGAAGGTGGCAGGCACCGGTGATCCGGTCGGTCCCGAAGCTTGCCGCAAGACGCTGTCGGTGTTCGACGGCCGCATGCGTTACGATCTGCGTCTCGATTACAAGCGGATGGAAACGGTCAAGACCGAGAAGGGCTACCGCGGCCCTGTCGTGGTCTGCGCCGTCTTCTTCACGCCGATTGCAGGTTACGTGCCGGATCGCGTCGCGATCAAATATGTTGCCGCTCAGCGCGACATGGAAATCTGGTTTGCGCCCATCGCCGGAACGCGGGTGCTGGCTCCGTACAGGATTTCGATCCCGACCCCGCTCGGCACCGGGCTGATCGAAGCGACGGAATTCATCTCGGTTCAGAAGACCGCCAAGACGAACTGACAAGACAAACTGAACCGACAGAACGAACCAACGAGCCGAACTGACGCCGCCCTGAGCCGGCGGCCACGGTCGACAGACGACCTGTTCAGCGGCGAATCTCGCCGTGAATCGTGTTGACTCTTCGGCCAATCCGATTCGACTCCGATCTTAACGAATTTAACGCAATTCCGGCTCGCATGGAGCATCCCTAAACCCCATCTAGTATCGTGAGCTGACCGTTTGTGCGACATGTTGATGAGAACATCGTCGGCGACTCGCGAGTCAGCGATTCGGGCTTCTTTCGTTCCGGACTCGTTCCAAAGTTTAAGTTACGGCGCGAAAAGCGTCGCATTGTGAGACACTTCGAGAAACTTGCTGCGGCGTCCGCGTCGTGTGCGTTATGCGGACCCTTTGAAAATGCCCCTATCGTCTTCCGTGCCGCTGTTTTCGAACGACCGCGCTCCCGGCGCCGGTGTTACCGCGGTGCTGGGCCCGACCAACACCGGCAAGACCCATCTTGCGATCGAGCGGATGCTCGCGCATTCGTCGGGAATCATCGGGTTGCCGCTGCGTCTCCTGGCGCGCGAGGTCTACAACAAGATCGCCGCACGAGCGGGCGCGGACGCCGTCGCGCTGATTACGGGCGAAGAAAAGATCAAACCGCCTCGCGCGCGGTTCTGGGTCTCCACTGTCGAGGCGATGCCGCGCGATCTCGACGTGTCGTTTCTGGCGGTGGACGAAATCCAGATCGCCGCAGACCTGGAACGCGGTCACGTCTTCACCGACAAGATTCTGAATCGGCGCGGGCGCGACGAGACGCTGCTGCTGGGTGCCGCAACCATGCGGCCGATCATCGAGCGGCTATTGCCCGGCGCCAATATCGTGACGCGGCCGAGGCTGTCGCAGCTCGAATTCGCCGGTGACCGCAAGATCACGCGGCAACCGAGACGGACTGCGATCGTGGCGTTTTCGGCCGATGAAGTTTACGCCATCGCCGAATTGATCCGACGTCAGCATGGCGGCGCGGCCGTTGTTCTGGGCTCGTTGTCGCCGCGCACCCGCAACGCGCAGGTGGAGATGTTCCAGTCCGGCGACGTCGATTATCTCGTGGCCACAGATGCCGTCGGCATGGGCCTTAATCTCGATGTCGATCATGTGGCCTTCGCCTCGGACCGCAAATACGACGGCTATCAGTTCCGCCGCCTGACGCCTGCGGAGTTCGCACAGATCGCGGGCCGTGCCGGCCGCGCGACACGCGATGGCACATTCGGCACAACGGGACGTTGTGCGCCGTTCGAGCCGGAACTGGTCAATGCACTGCAGAACCATACCTTCGACAGTGTGAAGGTGCTGCAATGGCGCAACACGCGGCTGGATTTCTCCTCATTGGCAGCGCTTCAGGTCTCGCTCGCGCTCACGCCAAATCACGAGGCTCTGACCCGCGCGCCGGTTGCCGAAGATATCCGCGTTCTCGATCACGCTGCGCGCGATGAGGACGTCCGGGACATGGCCAAGGGCGCAGCCGCTGTCGAGCGGCTGTGGGAGGCCTGCCAGATTCCCGATTATCGCAAGCTGTCGCCGGCTGCGCATGCCGAACTCGTCACCACGCTGTTCGGCTTTCTGATGCGAAAAGGGCGGATTCCGGACAACTGGTTCGAGGCCCAGATCGCGCAAACCGACCGCACCGACGGCGATATCGACACATTATCGGCCCGGATCGCCCAGATCCGGACCTGGACATTCGCGGCAAATCGTCCCGATTGGCTCGTGGACCCAGAGCGCTGGCAGGGAATTGCCCGCGCCGTCGAGGATAAATTGTCAGATGCGCTGCATGAACGGCTAACTGAGCGTTTCGTTGATCGCCGGACCAGTGTATTGATGCGGCGCTTACGGGAAAACACGATGCTGAATACTGAGATTGGGAAGACGGGCGAAGTGATCGTAGAGGGCCATATGATTGGCCGTCTCGACGGATTCATGTTCGCGCCAGAGTCCGCCGAAGCGGGCTCCGATGCGAAGGCCCTGCAGGCCGCCGCGCTGAAGGCGCTGGCCGGCGAGATCGACGCGCGCGCCGAAAAGCTTTCGAATGCGCCGGACGATCAGTTCGTGCTGGCATCCGATGGCACGTTGCGCTGGACCGGCGATGCGGTAGCCAAGCTTGTCGCCGCCGACAATGTTCTGCATCCGCGTATCCGCATCATCGCGGACGAGCGGCTGACCGGCGCGCCGCGCGATGCCGTGCAGGCACGGCTCGATCTGTGGCTGAAGACGCATATCGAAAAGATTCTCGGGCCGCTGTTCGACCTGTCGAAGGCGGAGGATGTCACGGGCATCGCGCGCGGCATCGCCTTCCAGTTGATCGAAGCGCTGGGCGTGCTGGAGCGCACGAAGATCGCCGCCGAGATGAAGGATCTCGACCAGCCGTCGCGCGCCTCCCTGCGCAAATACGGCGTGCGCTTCGGCGCCTATCATATTTTCCTTCCCGCGCTGCTGAAGCCTGCCGCGCGCGGACTGGCGTCGCTCTTGATGGCGCTGAAGAACGACAACACCGACTGGTCAGCGCTGACCGGTGCGCAGCATCTGGCGTCGAGCGGGCGCACGTCGTTCCCGGCCGACAAGGCGCTCAATCAGGAGACCTATCGCACGCTCGGCTACAAGCTGTGCGGCGACCGCGCCGTGCGCGTGGATATTCTCGAGCGTCTCGCCGACCTGATCCGGCCTGCGCTGTCGTGGCGTCCCGGCTCGCCGGGCACCAAGCCAGCTGGCGCATTCGATGGCCGCTCGTTCACCGCGACACAGGCCATGACCTCGCTGACTGGATCGGCCGGCGAAGATTTCGCCTCGATCCTGAAGGCGCTCGGCTATCGCATGGAAAAGCGTCCGCCGCTGCCGGTGGAAGTTGCGCCGCCTGTCGAGGCGGTTGCTGAGACCACAGTCGCTGATACAGCGGCCAATGCGGTGATCGAATCCGATCCTGCTGGAACCGAAGCTGCGGCGTCATCTGAAACTGTCGCCGCTGAACCGGAGGCCGCTGCGGCGACGGACGCCGTTGCCGATATCGCCAGCGAGCCGTTGGTTCCTGCCGAGACAGTAGTTCCTGTCGAGGCAGTAGCTGCGGATTCGTCCGCTGCGCGTTTGCCGGGAGTCGACTTTGCTCCAGCACCGGAAGCTGAGCCTGTGGCCGAAGTGGCCGCCGCCGATGTTTCCGTTGAGCCTGTCGCGGCGGCGGAAGTTGCTGAGGCTGGAAGCACCGAAGAGGCTGCAACGACCGAAGCTGCTGCACCAGCGGATCAGGTTGCTGCCGACGCCACGGTTGCGGCAACGCCGGAACTGGTCGAAGTCTGGCGGCCCGGTGGACGTTCCGACGAACGCCGCCCGCGTCACGATCGCAGCCGCTACAAGGGGCCGGATAAGTCGGCCACTCCGGCGGTGGAAGGCGAAGCTATTCCCGACGCGGACAAGCGCGAGCGTCATGGCCGCAACCGGCGTGACCGCAACAACGAACATCGCAGACCGCGCAGCGATGCTCCGGCCGTTGCTGCGGCAGAAGGCGCCGACGCCGCACAGGCGCGTCCGCCGCGCCAGGATCGTCGCGACGATCGCAACGAGAAGGGCGGCCGCCCGCCGCGCGACCACTTCAAGGGCAAGGATCGCAATCAGGAGCGGGGCAAGGGCAAGTTCGAGAATCGCGGCCGCGACGCGCGCAAGGATGATCGCGGTGGTGCGCTTCGCACCTATGCGACCAGCGCCGCGCCGCGCGAACGCGATCGCCCGGCTGATCCGAATTCGCCCTTCGCAAAACTGGCGGCGCTCAAAGAGCAGCTCGCGGGCCGTAAGGATTAAGCTCAAGCTTGGATCGCCAACGCATCGACAAATGGCTGTGGCACGCGCGGGTGGTCAAAACCCGGACGGATGCGGCGGCTCTTGTCAGCAAAGGCCGCGTCCGCATCAACGGCGCACGCCAGTCATCGCCGGGACATGCCGTGAAAGAGGGTGACGTGCTCACCATCGCGCTCGACAGCCGGGTGCGCGTCCTGAAGGTGGCGGGATTCTCCGACCGGCGCGGCGATGCCACTGCCGCACGGGCGATTTACCTCGATTTGCAATCGCCCCCGGAGTGATTAATTGCCAATAATCTCAAGCACAACGTCCCTTGCAGCGCTGCACGTCCTGCGCTACGCCACACGTGAAATTTAGACCCTTCCGGAGCCTTGGATGACCTACGTCGTCACTGAAAACTGCATCAAGTGCAAGTACATGGACTGCGTGGAAGTATGCCCCGTGGACTGCTTCTACGAGGGCGAGAACATGCTGGTAATCCATCCGGACGAATGCATCGACTGCGGCGTGTGCGAGCCCGAGTGCCCTGCGGATGCGATCAAGCCCGATACCGAGCCGAACCTCGAAAAGTGGCTGGAGGTGAATGCGGACTACGCCAAGTCGTGGCCGAACATCACCCAGAAAAAGGACGCGCCGGACGACGCCAAGGAATTCGATGGCGTCGAAGGCAAGTTCGACAAATATTTTTCTGCCAATCCCGGTTCTGGCGACTGATCCGGCCTCTCTGGGGCGGGCCTGGCTGCTGAGAACTTTTAACCCTACCCGCGATGAGTACCTCGCTGGAGGCCTGCGGACGCCTGCCGTGGGCCATAAATCATTGATTTTTGCGGGAAATGTGCTATTTTGGGCACATTGAGCGAGCTGAACCCTTTTTGCCCCCGCTTGGGCCCTGACGGGTTCCCGAAAAACCATTGAACAGGGGCGTGGCGGTTCCACGCAAAGGCGCTGTGTCAGACAAATCGCGTCATAAAAAGAACTCCAAAATAAAAGACAAGGGTTCCAAGGATAAGGGCACCAAGAAGACGTCTGCGGCCACTCGCAGTGCGTCCAAAAAGGATGCTCGCGCATCCGCCCCAACCTCAAAAAACAAAAGAAGCACAATGCCCAACAAAAAGACTGTGAAGCCGTCCGCGAAGGCCCCCGCAAAGTCCGCGGCGAAGCCTTCCAAGACGGTGACGAAGACTGCCGTGAAGACTGTTGCTGGCAAGCCTGCCGCGAAGCCGGCTGCTGCCGCGCCGCGCGTGGAGGAGCCGAAGAAGGTTCTGACCCAGCGTCAGGGATTCAAGACCAACGAATTCGTGGTGTATCCGGCGCATGGCGTCGGCCAGATTCTTGCGATCGAAGAGCAGGAAATCGCGGGCGCCCGGCTTGAGCTGTTCGTCATCACTTTCGTCAAGGACAAGATGACGCTGCGGGTGCCGACGGCGAAGGTCGCCAATGTCGGCATGCGCAAGCTGTCGGATCCTTCGCTGGTGAAGCGTGCGCTGGAAACCCTCAAGGGCCGCGCGCGCATCAAGCGCACCATGTGGTCGCGCCGTGCGCAGGAATACGAAGCGAAAATCAATTCGGGCGACATCGTCGCCATTGCGGAAGTGGTCCGCGATCTGTTCCGTTCGGAATCGCAGCCCGAGCAGTCCTACAGCGAGCGCCAGCTTTATGAAGCCGCGCTCGACCGTCTGTCGCGCGAGATCGCTGTCGTTCAGCATGTGACTGAAACGGAGGCGGTCAAGGAGATCGAGGCGAACCTCGCCAAGAGCCCGCGCCGCGGCGCCAAGGCGGAAGTGGAAGCCGGCGCTGACGCAGCGGCTGACGACTCCGATGACGATGGAGATGACTCGGTGTCTGCGGACGAGGCGGCTTAATTTAGCTCCCGACAAAACCAGAATTAAGAAAGCCCGGCTTTGCAGCCGGGCTTTTTGTTTGAGGAGAACTGTTTGGTCGCAACAAGCGAAGATCAGTCGACCACGATCTTCACGCGGTCGCGCGGCTTCAGGGTCGAGCGCGCATCCAGGCCGTTCAGCACGCGGAAGCGGTCTACCGGGCGATCGACGCCCTGCATGCGCTGCGCAATCGTTTCCACCGTATCGCCGGGTTGCACCGTGACGACCTTGATCCGCAGCGGCCGCGCGGCCTGAATCTCGGCCAGCGTCAGTCGCCGGAACGAGTTCACGGTGTCGCGGAAGCTGCGGTCGGTCTCTGCTGTTTTCGTCTTCGCCGCGAAGATGAAGCGATAAACGTCGCTGCCGAAACGCAACGCATAGATCCGGAATTGCCATTGATCGCCGCTGGCGGTCGCGGTCGCGGACGGAAAGCCGTTGATGGTCGTATCCTGGGTCGAAGTCTTGTCGACGTTCTCCATCCAGCCGGAATTGAGATAATCGCCGAGCGACTGTTCGGACGGCACGCGCACGACGTCGAAGCGCATGGCTTGCGTGCCGCCTTCGCGAACGCCGACGACGGCCTGCGCGGTGTTCTCAAGCACGAAGCTTTCGGGCACCTGGAACGTGAAGCCCAGCTTGGGATGCAGGAAGCGGCGGCCGCGCACAAAGCCTTCACTGGGGTCTTCACCATAGACGAGGTTGTCGATGGCGGAGAGATAGGTATCGCGGTCGCGCTCGACGGATTCCGGCGAAGCATATTGCCGCGCAGTGTTCTGCGCGTTCTGCACGCGCTCCGGCGTCGCGGGATGCGACGACAGGAAGTCCAGCGAGCGCGGATCCGCAGGAGCGCGGCCAGCCTTCAAGGCGGCGTTGCGTTCCATCGCCGTGAGGAAACGCGATGCGCCGAACGGGTCGAACTTGGCCCGCGACGCGATACCGACGCCGATGCCGTCCGCTTCGAACTCCTGCGCACGCGAGAAGCTCGCCATCGTCAGCTTGGTTTTGGCCAGCGCCAGCGCATTCATGTCGGCGTCGCTGCCCATGTCGGCGACGACGCGGGTGACGACCGCAGCCTGCTTGGCCTGATCCTCGCGGATCGCCGCATGCTTGGCGAGCACGTGCGCCATCTCGTGCGCGAGCACGGACGACAGTTCGGACGTGTCGCTGGCAAGCGCGATCAGCCCGCGGGTGACGTAGAGCTGTCCGGTAGGAAGCGCGAAGGCGTTGACCGCGCCGGAATTCAGGATCGTCACCTTGTAGGAAAGATCAGGCCGCTCGGACGCTGCAACGAGGCGATCGACCGTTTTGGTGATCAGGGCCTCCAGCCGTGGATCGTCATAGGCTCCGCCATAGGAGGAGAGAATACGCTCATGTTCGCGCTCGGTGGCGGGGGTTTGCGCGGCGGGTTTGTTCGGCTTGACCGGCGCGAAACCGGGACTGGACGCGGTTTGGAAACGGCCGAGATCGCCGCAGCCGCCCAAAGCCAGCGATGCGCACAGCGCCACCGCCGCGAAAATGCGGCTGGAGCTCCTGCGGTCTTGTCGGCTCGCTGCCATCGCCACGCCGCTACTTGCCCTCATCCTTCGGCACAACATCCTTGGCGGCCGAACCGTCCCTTAAGGTTGTCTCGGCCGCCGCAATCAACTCGATCTGCCCCGGGCGAGTTGCCTCGATTCGGGGTCCGCCACGTGCCTCAATCCAGCCCCGGACCCGAACTCTCTTGTCTTTCAGAGACTTAAGATCGATCCCGGCGGCCTCGAAAGATGGCACCATGCGCCTTGAAATAGTCACGGCAAAGTCCCGTGTCCATCGCCGGCCGAAATTGACGTAAAATGTTGCTCCGGCCAGCCGGGCGGACGAAATCGTCCCCTCCACCACGGCAAACCGTCCCGTCCCGGCCAAAATATCGTCGGGTCTTTCCGCGTTTTTTAAGGCAGCGGAACCGGCCCAAATGCCGCGCCTTGCCGCACGTGCGGCGGCCTCCGCAGTAAGCAGCGTATTGGAACACGCCTTGTCGGCAATGGTTCCCGATGCGAGCGCTTCGCCGCGTGCGAGCAGTTCCGACTGGATCGAAATCCCGGAGCCCTTCGCGAAAACGAAGGCAGGCTGGCGGCCATAACGGTCCGGCCTGTCGTCAACGCCATGCAGCGTGATCTCGCGGCCGCCGATCAGCGACGTGAGAGTGTCAGGGCGTCGCATCGCGATCTCTTCTGGCAGTTCGATGCCGATGAGACGCACCTCGCGTCCGTCGTCGAGACGAAATGTTCGCGCGTCAAGCACGGTGCTGACGCGGCCTTCGCCTTGAAGTGCATCCATGCACGCTGCGTGAAGGCCGCCGTCGCTGTACGTTATCAGCAGCGTCGCGCAGCAGAGCGTCATCGAGATGCGGCGGCCGATCACCACGTTGTCAAACCTTGCAGGCAAGCAGAAGCGGACACGACACACGATCAATTCCGATCTGCGAAATGTGTTGCCGGTGCATGACGCGAGTCAAGTGCGCCTAAGGAGTAGACCGGGCATTTGCATGACCCGTTGCTTGCTGCTGCCTCGGCGTTCCGCCATGATGAGCATAACGAAAGATGTCGCCGATCAAGGCGCACCATCGACAGAGGAGGCAACAATGAAGAAAATTCTCGCAGGGGTGATTTCATCTGTCCTGGTGTTCGGCTCCGGCGCCGCAACGGCCCAAGGCAAACCGCCGCTGAAGCTCGGGGCGATCCTCGATATGTCCGGCCTTTACGCCGACATCACCGGCATCGGCAGCGAAACCGCGGCGAAAATGGCGGCGGAAGATTTTGGCGGCGAGGTGCTGGGCCGCAAGATCGAGATCATCGCGGTGGATCATCTCAACAAGGCGGATCTCGCGTCGAGCATCGCACGTGACATGTTCGACAATCAGGGCGTCGAAGCGATCGTCGATGTTGCGGCCTCGGCGACCGCGCTCGCGGCCAACGAGATCGCTAAGGCGCGCAACAAGATCATTATGTTCAATGGTCCTGGGTCCGTCCGGCTCACGAACGAAGCCTGCGGGCCTTATACCGTGCACTATGTCTTCGATACGTTCGGTCAGGCGAATTCGACCGGCCTCGCCGCCGTGAAGACAGGCCTCGACACCTGGTTCTTCCTTCAGGCGGACTACGCGTTTGGGCAAGATCTCGAGAAGGACACGTCCAATGTCGTGACCAAGATGGGCGGCAAGGTGCTGGGCACGGTCAAGCATCCGCTGAACACGTCGGATTTCTCGTCGTTCCTGTTGCAGGCGCAGGGATCGAAAGCGAAGGTCGTGGGCCTCGCGAATGCCGGCGGCGACACCATCAACGCCATCAAGCAGGCCTCGGAGTTCGGCCTGATGAAGGGCGGTCAGAAGCTTTCGCCGTTGCTGGCCTTCATCACCGATATCGACAGCATCGGGCTCGATACCGCGCAGGGGCTGGTGCTCGCGGAAGCATTCTACTGGGACTTGAACGATGACACCCGCGCGTTCACCAAGCGCTTCATGGACAAGGTCAAGCGCGTTCCGACTTCTGCGCAGGCCGGCGTCTATTCATCCGTCACGCATTACCTGAAGGCGGTGAAGGTGGCGGGTACCACCGACTCGGCTGCGGTGATGAAGATCATGAAATCGACGCCGATCAACGACATGTTCGCCAAGAATGGCAAGATCCGCGAGGACGGGCGCATGATCCACGACATGTATCTCTTCGAGGTGAAGAAGCCGTTGGAATCGAAGGGGCGGTGGGACGACTACAAGCTGTTGGCGACGATCCCCGGCGATCAGGCATTTCAGTCGCTAGATGCTTCGCGCTGTCCTTTCATCAAGAAGTAAGAAGCGCTGGCCTCTACACGTCGTCTCGATTTCAGGGAAGCTCCATCATGACCGACACCGTTCTGCAAAGCCTCGACCGCGGCCTTCTGACCATCACCATGAACCGGCCTGAACGGCGCAACGCAATCAATGCGGAGATGTCGGCCGGCCTGATCGAGGCTGCACGGCGGGCTGCAGACGATTCCGAGGTTCGCGCGATCCTGTTGCGCGGCGCCAACGGAACGTTCTGTGTCGGCGGCGACGTCAAGTCGATGGCTGAAAACAAATCGACACTGTCGTATGAGGCGAAGCGGGAGAACCTGCGGCGCGGGATGGAGATTTCGCGCCTCCTTCACCTGATGCCGAAGCCGGTGGTGGCGCAGATCGATGGCGCAGCGGCGGGAGCGGGTCTGTCGATTGCGCTGTCCTGCGATCTGCGCGTCGCCAGCGCGTCCGCCAAGATCACCACGGCCTTTGCGAAAGTCGGTTTCTCCGGTGACTACGGCGGAACATATTTCCTGACCCAGATGCTCGGCAGCGCCAAGGCGCGCGAGCTTTATCTGATGTCGCCGGTGCTCACGGCGCAGGAGGCTTTTGCGCTCGGCATGGTCACGAAGGTCGTCCCGGATGCGGAGGTTGGCAATGCGGCGACTGAACTCGCGATGTCGCTGGCGCAGGGGCCGACGGTGACCCTTGGCTACATCAAGCGCAACATCAACAACGCCGAGCACTTGTCGCTGGAAGCCTGCTTCGACGCCGAGGCTGCGCATCACACGCGCTGCTCGGAAACCGCCGATCATCTCGAAGCCGCAAAGGCGTTCATGGAAAAGCGCGCGGCGGTATTCAAGGGGCGCTAGGCATGATCCCGAAAAGTGGAAACCGGTTTTTCGGATAAGATCATGCCCCATTTAAAATAGAGCCGGGATAAACTGGAGCGCGCGCGAATGGTGGAGTCCTTGAGGCTGCGGCAGATCTGTCTTGTCGCGCCGCACCTTGAACCGGTGGTCGGCGATATTGCGGCGATCATGGGATTGGAGATCTGCTACCGCGATCCCAACGTCGCGCATTATGGCCTCGAGAATGCGCTGCTTCCGGTCGATACCATTCTGCTGGAAGTGGTCGGGCCGTTCCGTGACGGCACTGCCGCCGGTCGCTTCATCGACAAGACCGGTGGTCGCGGCGGCTACATGGCGATCTTCTCCTGCGCCGATCCGCACGAGCGGCAGAAGAATGCCGAAGCCATTGGCGTGCGAACCTCCCATGTGATCGACCGGCCGCCGTATCTCGGCGTCCAGCTTCACCCGCGCGACTGCCGCGCCGCTTTCATCGAGTTCAATCACACCTCTGGCAGCGACAATATCCGCGGGCCCTATCCGCCGGCCGGACCCGAGTGGCACAAGGCCATCCGCGATGATGTCACGATGGCGCTGACCGAAGTGGTGCTGACAAGCCCCGATCCGCAAGGGCTGGCGGATCATTGGGGCCGCATCGTCGGCATTCCTGCGAGCAGTACGAAAGCAGGCGCGGAGATCGCGCTGGTCAATTGTAAGATACGTTTCACCGAGGGCGGCAACGAGGTCATGAGCGCGCTGACGTTCCGGGTCCGCGATCCCGCCGCCGTGCTCAATGCGGCAAAGGCCAAAGGTCATGCTGTCAAAGGGAATTCATTCTTCCTTGGCGGTGTGGACTTTCAACTTATAGCGTGAACGAGCTGCTTTGCGCATCTGCCATTCGCACACGGTAACGGGCGTAAAAGCGCTATTCCGGACCAGGTTTGATCGCTAGATTTCCCCCACAACAACAGTCTCGCAACAAGGACGACAGATGGCCAAGGATGGATTGACAGTTATCGTGACGGGTTCAGCGTCGGGTCTTGGCGCGGCGTCAGCCGCCATGCTGGCGAAACAGGGCGCGCGCCTGGTGATCAACTATTCGTCCAGCCAGAAGGAAGCCGAGCAGACCGCTGATGTCTGCCGAAGCGCGGGCGCCGAGGTTGTCGTCGTGCAGGGAGATGTGTCGCGCGACGAAGACTGCAAGAAGATCGTGGCGGCGGCCGAGCCGTGGGGCCGGCTCGACGCGCTGATCAACAATGCCGGAATCACCAAGCATATGGATCACGGCAATCTTGACGGCCTGTCGGCGGAGGAGTTTCAGCGGATATTTGCGGTCAATACCATAGGACCCTATCAGATGATCCGGGCGGCGCGCGCGCTGCTCGAAGAGAGCGCGAAGCAAACCGATCGCGCGTCATCCGTCGTGAATGTCTCCTCGGTTGCGGGTGTCGCCGGAATTGGATCGTCGCACGCCTACGTGGCGAGCAAGGGCGCGCTGAACAGCATGACGTATTCGCTGGCCCGTGCGCTGGCCCCGGCGATCCGCGTCAACGCCGTCTGTCCGGGTTACATCGATACGCCGTGGTTTACCAAAGGGCGTGGCGCGGAGGCTGCCAAAATGGTTCGCGATATGGTGACGGCAAAATCACCGCTCAAGATCGCGTCGTCAGCCGAGGATATTGCCGAGCTTGTCTGTTTTCTCGCGAGCCCGGCTTCGCGCACTTTAACCGGCGAAGTCATGCGCATCGATGCTGGCGCGCATCTGGTGTGGTAGCGGCCCGTTCAATCGGAACTGAACGGGCCTATCTGCCGCTTCTTAGACTTTGTTTCCCGGATCGGACACGACGCCGCGCGCCACCAGCCTGTTCCAGATGAACAGCACCACCAGCGCGCCGATGGTCGCGGTGATGAACCCGGCACCTTGGCCCGGGCTGTAGTGGCCGATCGCCTGACCGATGAACGTCGCCAGAAACGCGCCGGCGACGCCGAGCACGATCGTCAGGATGAAGCCGGTCGGATTATTCGGGCCGGGCGACAGAAGCCTGGCAAGAAAGCCTGCGACCGCCCCGACAAACAGTACGTAAAGCATTGCTAATGTCCTTCATGGATGAAACCGCGAGAGTATCTGCTCGATCAACGTGGAGCGAGAAATCGCGCTCCACGATTGCTTGCGACGCTGATTAAATCCAGCGCGAGGCTTCGTGCTCGGTCGGCAGCCGGCCGTTCGGCGTCAGTTGATTGATGACGTCGGGCAACTGCTTCGCGAGTCCTGCGAGCAGTTCGTCGCGCGACAGACCGGTTTGTGATGTCAGCGTGCTGATCTGGTCCGCGCCGAGTGCGGAGGCGAGATCGCCCGGCGAGATTTGTTTGTTGGGGCCGTTGCTGACCCACGAATTCGCGGTCTCGGTGTGGCCCTTTTCCTGGAACTGTTTGAGCAGATCGTTGAGGCCGCCGCTCAAGGCACCTCCGGCTGCGCCGCCTGCGAGCAATCCGCCGAGCGTGCCACCAAGCGGGCCCTTCATCAGATCGCCAAGGCCTCCGCCAAGCAGGCCGCCCAAGCCGCCGCTGTCAGCGCTCGCTGTGGTTGTTCCTGGCAACTGCTGTGGGGAAGGAGCGGAGGGGGCCGGGCTCGTGCCGGACTGGCTGCCGCCGAGATGTTTGACGGCCTTGTAGGCAAGAAGAGCGAGGATCGCCATGGTCATCGGCGACATCCCGCCGCTGCTCTGGCTCGAATTGCTAGGCTCGCTCGGTCCGCGCGGGCCGTTCTGCATACCGTTGAGAATGTCGAGCAATCCCATTGTCATCTCCTGTCGTCGCTTCAGCCCCTGGCCCGAAGACTAGTGTCTGGCTATGACGGTTACAAGGCAGTCCGGCCGCGGGCGGGGCCCATGGAACGTCATTGGCGTTACGCGCCGCCCCCAGCAGCGTCCTTGTATGATGAAATTTCGATCAGACTTCCGTCCGGGTCGCGGCAGTAGACGGACAGGAGTGTCCCTCTCGCTCCCTGCCTCTCGCAGGGGCCTTCCTCGATTGCGACGCCGCAACTCTTGAGGTGATCGACAACCTGCCGGGGTGACGCCGTTGTCAGAAAGCAAAGGTCATCGCTTCCAGCGGCCTCATGATCGGCGGTGAACCATGCCTTCTTGCTTGTCGAGACCGGGCGCAGGTTGATTTTCTGAGCGCCGAACACCATGGCAATCCGTTTCGGCTGGCCCTGGCCAGGGTCGAAGTCGCTCCGTTTCATTCCCAGCACGCGCCCGTACCAGGCGGCAGATTTTTCAGCGTCGGTCACGTTCACCACGAGATGATCGAGGGCCTTGATTTCAACAGGCATGGGACGTCCTGCGCAACTTTAGGAAATTGATAGCAATCACCCCGAGGAATAAAAAAGGAGGGCAACGGCCCTCCTTGCTATCCTACCAGCGCCGGCCGTACCAGCCGCCGCGATAGCCGTAGTAACGCGGTCCATAGTAGCGTGGCGGCCCGTAGTAGCCATAGCCGCCATAGTAATAGTTGGGGCGCCACCAGCATCGGCCCCAGGGATTACAGACCCAGCGAACATGTTCGATATTTTTGACGGCGTCAGAGACTCCGGGCAAACCATTCGGCATCGCCGATGCACCGCCGGAAATCAGCGCAGCGCTTCCGAGCGCTGCCAAGCCGATGACTGCAAGTTTGAGCTTCATCTTTCCCTCCTTCGGTCGAAAGCGAAACGCGATTGAGAGGAAAAAGTTGCCCGAAAATATGGCCTCGCGTAATTGGCTCTGAAGTTTAATGTCGATGAACGGACATTCATCAAAAGCAGCGAATCCCGGGCGCGCGAGTCGTGCCAACGACGAGATAAATTTACGAACCTGTATTCTTGATATACGTCACCAGCGTTCCGCGTCGGTCTTCAAGGAAGGAGCGAAAATGAAAACCCTTCTTCTCGCCGCTGTCTTCGCTTTGGGTCTGCTGACGCCCGTCATGGCGGCCGACTATGCCGGTCAGATCAGTGCGTATCGGCGAGCCCATGGCCTGTCGCCAGTTCAGATCGACAGCCGGCTGAATGCCGTTGCTCTTCAGCAGGCGCGTGCGATGGCCTCCAGCGGAACGGTCAGCCATACGGTTGGTGGCAACTTTTCTTCACGCGTGGCGAAGTTGCGCAAGTCGAAGGCGGCTGAAAACATCGCAGCCGGCTTTACGAATTTCGCAGAGACGCTGAAGCAATGGGAAAACAGCCCGGGACATCGTGAAAATTTGCTGATGGCCGGCGCACGCAAGGTTGGCGTTGCGTCGGTATCCAATCCGGCTTCGCCCTATCGCATGTTCTGGGCCATGGTCATCACGGACTAGATCGGATCCGCCGGGGTAGCGGCGGCATGCGCTCTCTGGTATGGAAATGCAGAATCTCTCATCGCCTTGCCGATGTTCGTGGCAGGGCATGCGACCGGTCCCGTAGCTCAGCCGGATAGAGCGACGGTTTCCTAAACCGTAGGTCGGAAGTTCGAGTCTTCCCGGGATCGCCAACGCTTTTATTGCACTTAAGACAATAAAATCAGCCACTTCTTGTCTGTCCGCAATTTGTTCCTAGCCCAAAAATCGTGTTGCATCGTGCATTCCGTATGCTCCGGTGGCTCCGTATGTTTACACCGAGATACACAGCGTACCGTCAGCTCCATGCAACACAGCTGCGGAGCCACGACATCGCAGCCGTGCGGAGCTTGCTGGCGGTTGCAAGATGCACAGAGCGAGGTCGCTTGGATTCAACTTGCGGGCCGAGCATCGCGCCTAATCCGCGCATGTTGACGCTCGAGCGCCAGGGCTAAAACGCTCCCAACGATGTTGACTTGCGCGTCTGGCGTCGAAGGACGTTCGTCCGGGTTGAATGCAAGGCCAATGACGGCATTCTGCCCTTCGGCTGTCTTCACAGGCCAGAAATCAAAACGCGAGGCCAGATCGGGGTAGACGCCGCCGCGCACGACAGTTCCAGTCGCCAAGGACGATCTTGCCGCCTCTAATTCGGGCTCTTGGAGTTCTGCGTCGTCCACTCTTTCGACGGAAACCACCTTGCCCTCCGCAACGAGCATCACGACGGCAGGAACTTGGAAGAGTGCTGCAAGAGCTTGGGAAGTGATTGAGACGATCGCCTTCGTACTATCGGCCGCGACGACGTCACGACTGTAGCCTTGTAGGACAGTCGCCTGCCTTCGTAACAGTGCCGCCTCGGTCGCCCTCTGGCGGGAGGTGAAGGCAACGCCACTCACGATGAATCCGACGACAAACAACAGTCCAATCGCCCAGATGTTTGCCGGGTCGTCGACCACGAGTGAGTAGCGAGGCTCAGTAAGGAAGAAATTGAAGGCCAGAGCACCAAGTATCGCCGAACAGAATGACGGACCCAAGCCGAGGCTAACGCCCGCGATGATAACTGGCACCACAAATATGAGGGATAGGTTGGGGATCGTTACCTTGCTGTCAATGCTGACAGCCACGACCGTCGTGACGGCGATCATTGCAAACGAAGCAAAGTAACGCACCACCTCCGATGCAACCGAGCCCAAAAGGGGATCGGCATCGGGCATCGGTGTGATGTCCTGTCGCGGCTTCGATTCAACACCGGCCACCGGCTCAACTCCTGCCTAGTAGGCGACACTTCGTTGGCTGAAGAGCAAACCAGCCAAAGCGAGGTCGTCGCCCTGATAAGCCGACCGAGTATACACCAGCTTCATTGGCGCGTGAGCTGCATGAAACATAAATTCCATGTCCTTCCGGTGGTGCCTCGATTTGAACCTTGGAGAGGGAGGAAGGGATTTGACGACGACGTAGCTAGGCGGGCGACGGCTTGTTTATCCTGCCGCCGCGTAGCTTTGCGCGCCAAGTGCCTTGCTCCACCATGTCTGCGATCAGATCGGCCATGACGCGGGCTACGGCCTCGCTTCCGCGCATATTCATCGTTCTCTGTGAAACCACTACCGACAATGTCCATGAAGGGGTGGGATCAACGATTGGGACCGCCGTCATCTCGCCCCGCGCGATTTCGTCAAGAAATGCGAAGTGCGGCAAAATCGTCACGAACTTGGAGTGGCATACCATCTTTGCGATCGCGGGCAGGCTGTCGCAATCCTTGACGTCGATCGTGATGTCGGTTCGAGCGGCAAGTTGTTCGACAACAACACGTGCCACGTTCGGTCGCCCGGGCAGCACGACGGATGATTTGAAAACGTTCTGGAATGGGATTGATTTTCGTTTTGCCAAAGGATTGTCACTGCGCATGAACAGCATGAGCTCTTCCGTAATCATCTCCGTCCAAGCAACGTGTTCGAAGGCCTTGTGGTCGTAGAGAAGCGCTACGTCTAGGCGACCGGCTTGTATCAACTCGTCGAGATAACCGCTCATCGCTTCGACAATATGGAGATTGACGTTAGGCAGCAGTCGCTCCATTGACCGCATGAGCTCGACGGAAATTCCCCGGCACGCCGATGTCGGCAAACCGACAGTGACACGTCCTGAGGGATCCGAGGTTTGCAGACGGATCGAGTCCTTTGCATCATCAACTTCCTGAAGAATCCGGCAGGCGTGATCGTAGAGTTGCTGGCCTTGCTCTGTCAGGGTAACGCCTCTTGCATGGCGCACCAGGAGCTGAACCCCGAGTTCTTCTTCCAGGCTTTTGATTTGCTGACTGAGCGAAGGCTGTGCGATGCGCAGCACTTCAGCTGCGCGCGAGAAATTTCCACTGTCGGCGATCTGCACGAAGTATTTGAGTTGCCTTAGGTCCATCAAGGTTTCTCACTTGGCATGCGTTCTCGCATTTTTGTCGCAGGCAAATGCCAATCGATTGAGCATTTGCAATAGCCTATTGCCTATACCGTGATAAATCCATTAAAAATCAAATACTTAATCTGCATTCGATTGCATCAGGTGTGTGCAGTGCAACTATAATAGGTTTTGCCTATAGATCTCATCGGAATTTGGTCTTTGTTTGGCCGGCGCGCCTGAGATTAGCTCGCGACATGGCGAACACGCTTTTGCGATTGTTCGGACATTGAAGAGCGGGGATGTTGGTATGATTTCGCAAACAAAGATACGGGGCGGGATGATCGCCGGAGCCGCGTTGCTTGTGCTGGCTACCGCTCCTGCCTACGCTCAGCAAAAGCCTTGCATTGGCAACTCAGCGGCTATCACTGGGCCGGCGGCGTTCGGTGGCCTTGCGATCAAGATGGGTGCCGAGACTGCCATCGATGAGATCAATGCCAAGGGCGGCGTCCTTGGCCAGAAGCTGAGCTTCGTTCAGTATGACGACGCTGGCGCGCCTCCACGGGGTGTCGACAACACGCGCCGGATCGCGCTCTCCGACAAGTGCATCGCTGTTCTCGGGGGATATCACTCGACTGTCGCGGTAGCGCAGGCTGAGCCCGTGAATGAAATCGGCATTCCCTATGTCGGTGTGCTGGCTGCGAATACGAAAGCGATCGAGAACGGCCGCAATCCGAACTACATGTTCCGCGTTTCCGCGAAGGACAAGTGGGTTGCGCGCTTCCTTGTCGAGCAAGCATTGAAATCCTCAAAGACCGGTAAGATCGCGTTCCTTTACGAGAATACCGGCTGGGGTAATGGCGCGCTACCCGATGTGAAGGATGCGATGGCCAAGGCTGGCAAAGAACTAGTCGCGGCCGAGACTTTCAATTGGAACGACCAGGATATGACCCCGCAGGTAATCCGCACCCGTGACGCAGGCGCGGACGTGGTGTTGCTCTGGGCGCTCGATCGTGAAGGCAACCAGATCGTCCGCTCGATGGACAAGGTTGGCTACAAGCCGGCGATCATCGGCGCGTGGGGCATTGCCGGAAACCTCGGCGAACTTGCCGGCCCGCTCGCCAACGGTGTTCAGGTCGTACAGACCTACACTTTCATGGGCGACATGGATGCCAAGAAGAAGGCCTTCTGGCAGAAGCTTCAGACGAAGTACGGCGTCAAGGATCCTTCGGAAATCAAGATGGGGTCCGGTGTCGGCAACGCCTACGACGCGGTTTACATCCTAGCGAAAGCGATCGAGAAGGCCGGTGCTTACGACTGGAAGAAAGTTCGCGAAGCTCTTTACACTGTGAACTATGAGGGTCTCGTCGCGGACTATAAGCCGGCATTCGATGCGGCCGATCCGGAACGTCAGGATGCGATCCTTCCGAAGCACTACAAGCTCACGGTTTGGTCTGACGGCAAACTGCTTCCGCTCGAGCAGACCAGCTTCGGCAGGACGAACTGATCCGAGCCCGGATCTTCGTCAGGAATCTTGATCAGCTACTAACAACTCACAGCGTAGCGCCCGTTCGGCGCTCGCCTTCCGAGCCAGCGGTTCTTGCGAACCGCCGCGCAGATGGAATTCGCGCGGGCCGCTTCCTCAGGGCAGATTGAACTGTGACAACGACCATTCAATACTTTCTGTCAGGCCTCGCCATCGGAGGTATCTACGCCCTGGTTGCGCTTGGCTTCCACATTATGTGGTCGTCGGCCAAGGCAGTGAACTTCGCCCATGGCGACACGCTGATGCTCGGCGCCGTGATCGCTGTTCTCGGCGTCGATGCAGGATTGCCGTTGTCCGTGGCTTGCGTGCTAGGCGTCGTTGCTGGCGCTGTGTTCGGCGTATTGCTTGAACGCTTCGCTGTCCGTCCGTTCGCGACCAGTTCGACGTCGATAGGCTGGATGCTCACGACGATTGCTGTCGGCGTTATGATCGAATCTCTCGCGACGATTCAGTTCGGCGGTTTCTCGCGGCCGCTTCCGTCGCCCGGTGTGAAAAGCGCGATTCATATCTTTGGTGCCGGCGTCTATCCACAGGAACTCGTCATTCCCGTTGTTGCGATCCTCATCATGATTGGCCTGCGTCTAATGCAGCGTCACACGCTGGTGGGGCGCGCCATGCAGGCCGTCGCGCACGACAAGCGCGCCGCAGCGCTGATGGGCATCAACGTCAATCGCATCGTCGCCTTCTCGTTCGGTCTGGCATCGCTGCTCGGGGCGGCGGCTGGCGTTCTGGTTGCTCCGGTGATTCAGGTCTCGGCCACCATGGGAACGTTGGTCGGTCTCAAGGGGTTCGCTGTCGCGATCATCGGCGGCATCACGAGCGCGCCAGGTGTTGTCATCGTCGGTCTCGCTTTCGGCGTGATGGAGAAGTTCGTCGAGGGCTACATCTCCACGGCCTCCCGCGAAATCATCGGGTTCGGCGTCATGATCCTGGTGCTGCTTGTCTTCCCGCAGGGCCTCTTCGGCAAGCGAGAGGTGGCCAAGGTATGAAGTACCTCAACCCGATCTGTTTTCTGATCTTTGCGATCATTCTCGTTGCCGTGCCGGTGATGGCCGATAACGAATATGAATTGCGGCTGTTCATGCTGTTCCTGATCTATGGCGTGATCGCAGTAGGTCTGAACGTACTCGTCGGCCTGACCGGCCTGGTATCGCTGGGGCAGGCGGGTCTATTCGCGCTCGGCTCGTACGCGGGGGCGATCCTCGCGATGCGGCTCGGCTTCGATATCGTTGCCGCCGGCATCGGCGCGGCTATCGTCTCCGGACTTTTCGGTGTGTTGCTGGCATTTCCAACCGTGCGCGTGCGCGGCGTCTATCTTGCGGTAGTCACCATCGCATTCGGTATCATTGTCGAGAACGTCGCGATCGAATGGCAGTCGCTCACAGGCGGCACCACGGGTCTGACATCGATCCCGCGTCCGAACATCTTCGGCATCCCGCTATCGGGCTTTGCCTTCTATGGCGTTCTTGCCGTCACGCTGTTTTTGTTTACGTTGCTCATTCACAATCTGAAGTTGTCTCGCTACGGCCGCACCATGCTCGCGGTTTCCCAGAGCGAGACAGCGTCGCGCGCGCTCGGCATCAATCCGACCGGTATGCGCACGATGGCCTTCGTCATCTCGTCCGTGACGGCCGGTATAGCCGGAACCTTCTACGCGTTTCTGAACTCTTATATCTCGCCGGATATCTTCACCTTCTCCGACAGCGTGCGCTTCCTGCTGATGGTGATCCTCGGCGGAGCGGGATCGACCTTCGGGCCGGTCATCGGCGCTTACATCCTCACCTACCTTCCCGAGTACCTCCAGCAATTCCAGCTTTGGCAGAAGTTCGCCTATGGCGCGCTGCTCTTGCTCGTCATGTTCGCGCTGCCGCGCGGCATTCTCGGCACGCTTACGCATCTGTTCAAGCGCTTTCGGCCCGCTGAGCGTGCGCCTGACGCGTCCGAAGGCCTTCCGGCTGAGGCGGCGCTGCACCGGGAGAAGAACGCGCGGTCATCCGAACTTGTTGCCAATGGTCTGACCGTGCGATTTGGCGGCCTGACCGCGCTCTCCAAGGCGTCGCTGCGGGTGAGGGGCGGCGAAATCCACGCGCTCATCGGCCCGAACGGCGCCGGTAAATCGACCTTCGTCAATACGATCTCAGGCTTCTATCGCGCCAACGAGGGCGAGTTCGGTCTCGACGGCATCGACATGACAGGCCGGCGGTCACTTGAGATCGCGCGGCTGGGCCTCGCCCGCACTTTCCAGAACACTGAGCTGTTCGGCGAGCTGAGCGTGCTGGAGAACGTTATGGCCGGATATGATCAGCGGCTGTCCTACGGGGTGTTCGACGCATTGCTGCGCACGCCGCGGATGCGTCGTCAGGAACTCAAATGCCGCAAGACCGCCATCGGCCTGCTCACATTCGTCGGCCTGTCGTCGTACGCGAATGAGGAGGCGCGCTTCCTGCCGTTTGGGTTGCAGCGGCGGCTCGAGATAGCGCGGGCGCTTGCCTCGAAGCCCAAACTGTTGCTGCTCGACGAACCGGCCGCCGGCCTGACAACCCAGGAGATCGACGAACTCGAGGAGATGGTGCGCCGGATCGCAGCGCTGGGCATTTCCGTTCTGCTCATCGAGCATCATGTCGATCTTATCATGGCGCTCGCCGATAACGTCACCGTGCTCGACTACGGCCAGGTGATAGCCAGTGATCGTCCGTCGGTGATTCAGGACGACCCGCGCGTGATCGAGGCCTACTTCGGCACATCAGCGCACCACGGTAAGACCGCGGAGGTCGGCGCATGAGCGACGTTCTTCTCGATATCCAGAATCTCGAACTGCGATACGGCGCGGCAATCGCCGTGCGCGAGATATCGCTCAGCGTCAAGCGGGGCCAGCTTGTCGCGGTCATCGGCAACAACGGTGCTGGCAAGTCTTCGATGGTCCGCGGCGCCACGGGCCTCGTGCGGCCGTCTGGCGGAAAGGTGCTCTTTCGCGGCGAGGACACAACGAGCCTCAGTGCCGACCGCAAGGTTGCGCGCGGACTGGTGATGGTGCCGGAGGGGCGTCTTTTGTTCCCGGATCAGACGGTCGAGGACAACCTCATTCTCGGCGCTTATCTGCAGGGCGGCATCAAGAGCCCGCAGTCGCGCTCGTCGTTGGACAAAGTCCTCGCGCTGTTTCCGCGGCTCAAGGAGCGGCTCCATCAACAGGCGGGCAGCATGTCCGGCGGCGAGCAGCAAATGCTGGCCATTGCACGCGGACTGATGGCCGAGCCCGAGCTTCTCATCATCGACGAACTGTCACTCGGTCTTGCACCGAAGATCGTCGATCAATTGATGGGCGTGCTGACGATGCTCAACAAGGAGGGATTGACGATCCTTCTGGTCGAGCAACTCGCATCCTACGCGCTCGCGATCGCCGATTACGGCTTCGTTGTCGCGAATGGAAAGATCGCGCGGGAGGGACCAAGTGCGGCGTTGTCGCGCGATCCCGAGGTGATGGAAGCGTTCCTCGGCAAAAAGAAGTCAACCACTAACCACAAGCCTAAGGAGTGACCATGGCTCAACGCGTAATCGATCTCAGCCTTCTCATCGAAGATAACATGCCGGCCCACAAGATGTTTCAGCGGCCGGTGATTACCGTCCACCTGAGCCATGAGAGCACCAAAGCATCGGGTCTCGGCGTGCCGGGCGATGCGATGACATTCCAGACCAATCACATCTCGATGCTGGACCACGTCGGCACCCACGTCGATGCCTTCCTGCATGTCAATCCGAAGGGCGCTCCAGTCAGCGACATGCCGCTGGAAATGTTCATCGGGAAGGCAGTTTGCTTCGATCTCCAGCACATTCCCGATCTCGGCGACATCACCGTCAAGGACATGGAAGAGGCCGAGAAGAAGGCCGGCGTCAAGGTCGATGGCCATATCGTTCTGCTGTGCACCGGATTCCACAAGCGCAACTATCCCAAGATTGAGTCGGTCTGGAAGAATCCGCTGCTGACCGTCGAGGCCACCAAGTGGTTGCACGAGCGCAAATCGAAGATGCATGGCGTCGAGGGGCCGTCGACCGACAAGCCGACCGACGACATCTTCGCCCAACACCGTTTGTGCCGCGACCTCGGCATGAGCCACTGGGAATGGCTGGTGAACCTCGAGTCCCTGCTCGGCAAGGGTGAATTTCAGTTCTTCGGCGTGCCGCTGAAGTTCAAAGGCGGTTCGGGATCTCCCGTTCGCGCGTTCGCCATCGTGAACGATTGACCTCTTGAGTATCCGGGCGGTCTTCGCGGGTCGCCCGGATTTTGTCTGTCCGATCCAGGAGGAGCATCCATGTCGCATGAATTCGATACCATGAGCGCGATGGAGATGCGCCGCCGCATCGCTGCAAGGGAGATTTCACCGGTCGAGGTGACGAGGCGCGCGCTCGAGAAGGCGGAAGCCACGCAATCCACACTCAATGCATTTTATCGCCTGCTGCCCGAGCCGGCCATGGGCGCAGCAAGGCTTGCTGAAGATGCTGTGATGAAGGGCGCGCCGCTCGGCGTCCTTCACGGAATTCCGTTTTCGGCGAAGGACCTGATGGCGGTCAAAGGTGTGGGCTACGCTTCCGGCTCACGCACGATGGAATCGAACATCGCCGCTGTCGACGCCCCTGCCGTCGAACGTGCGAAAGCCGCAGGCGCAATTCTGATTGGCAAGACCACAACGAGTGAATTCGGCTGCAAGCCGGTCGGCGACAGCCCGCTCACCGGCATCACCCGCAACCCATGGAATCTCGACAAGACGCCGGGCGGCTCAAGCGCGGGCGCCGCCGCTTCAGTCGCCGCCGGTATCACACCTTTCGCGCTGGGCACGGACGGTGGCGGATCGATCCGAATTCCTGCGGCGTTTACGGGGCTGGCTGGCATCAAGGGACAATTCGGGCGCGTTCCCGTGTGGCCGACGTCGGCGACACCGACGCTCGCTCATGTCGGACCGTTGGCGCGCTCTGTACAAGATGCAGCGCTTTTGTTCTCAGCGATTGCAGGCCTCGATCGACGTGATCCTTTCAGCGTCGCGGGGCCCGTACCCGACGTTCTCGGTGCGGCCTTCGCATCTGTGACGGATCTCAAGATCGCCTACAGTCCGACGCTCGGTTATGCGCGTCCTGATCCTGATGTCGTGAAACTCACGGACAAGGCGGCGATCACGTTCCGGGAGCTTGGCTGCGCCGTTGATCTTGTCGAGAATGTTTTCGACGCCGATCCAGCGGATCTGTGGACGGCGGAATTCTATGCAGGTGTTGGCATCCGGCTGCGGTCGTTCATGGAGAACCAGCGCGATCTGCTCGATCCAGCGGTCGCTGATGTGCTGGAGCCCGCGCTCTCGCAGGACATGCGTGACTACTACACCAAGGTGTTCGCCCGTTATGCGCTGCGCGACAGGATCAATACATTCTTCGAGCGCTACGACATTCTCATATCGCCGGTCATTCCCGTCACCTCACTCGATGCCGGCAAGAATATCCCCGACGGGCTCAGCGACCGGAATCTGGTTTCGTGGGTGTACTACACCTATCCGTTCAATCTGACAGGGCAGCCTGCCGCGTCGGTGTGTGCCGGCATCGCGCCGGACGGCATGCCGGTGGGACTGCAGATTGTCGGGCGGTCCTTTTGCGAAGGTGACGTGGTTCGGGCGGCTGCCGCCTTCGAACGAACCCAGCCGACCGGTTATAATGTGCGCCAGTTCGAGGCCTGATTTCTTTTTAACGGTGTTATCGGGTCGGTTAGGATGCGAACCAACCCCAAAGATGAAAAACCCCGCTGTCGCTGGTGAGGTTTTCACCTAAATAGGGACGTATTATTGGGGGACGTATTATGCTCGGCCGCACCGCACAGATAAGAAAATGTACAGCAGCTTATAAATTGAAGGTCTACTTTTGGCGCAAAGCAGGCCGCCGACAGCGTTGTGCATCCGAGAGAGGTGAGACTGACGCATCCAACACAAGGCTGGTCGGCGCCCTACACTCAAATTGCCCTGCCGTGTGATGCTTGTTCGGACCATGCTGCGGGCGATGCTGTGAATCTGCCCGACGGCGACTGTAGCGTCTTCGATGGATGCTCTCCAAAAAGCGTGTGATAATAGTGGGCGAAACGCCCCAACTCGATAAATCCATGTTGGATTGCGACCCTAGCCACCGTGGTTTGCGCCGGATCGCTTTCTCGCAATATGGAATGAATGTCGCACAAGCGCTTGTGGCGCAGGAACGTCACCGGCCCCATCCCCAGAACATCGTCAAATGCGCGATGGAGGCTTCGACGAGACACAGCGAGTTCGGTGCAAATCTCGGAGATATGTATTGGCCTGGCGCCTGCTGTATCGATGTAGTTTTCAACATCCCGGACCAACCCGATGGCAGACATGTGTGGCCCCGCGTTGTCAGACGGCAGCGAATGCAGGACGGTTGCCATCATGGCATCGGTGATTGATCGTCTCCAGAAATCGGCCGACTGTTCAGGCAAGTCGATGTTTGGGTCCGCGAGGCGCGAGACGATCTTGCGCAGCCTCTGAATCGCAACCGCACCGAGGCGTGGATTGGCCTTGTAGTGGTTCTTTACACTCCATGTCGCGGGATCGGCTAAATCCGTTTCACGGCCGAAGATGCTGGCGACGTCTGTCAAATCCAGACGAATGGCGGCGTAGGAGGAGGCACCAAAGAATCTGCCGTCATGGTCGATACTCGGCGGAATAACCAGAACGTCGCCGGGCTGCATGTCGTAGGACCAGTGCGTCACGCGATTCGTGGATCCCAGCAGCATCCCGACAATGAGTTTTTGCTCCTTCGACGTCCGCTGCGTTCGAATTCCGGCTGAGAATGATCCGATGCTGAGAGAGAAATTTCCGATTTCGACATGGGTCAGAGAGCCACGCAGCTGGCCGCGCTCAAGTTGCATCACGTCCACGTGGGACCCGTGAACTGCTTCGCGAAAACCCTCGAAGTCATTCACGCGGGCGGTTGTCACCGAAAGCTCACTCGTCATGTCGTCCCTTTCAATCGGACAGCGACAGGGTGAAGCGCCTAAGACCGCCTAGAACTTAGCCTTGATCGCGGTGGCCATCGGTTTCACCGATGAATCGACGCCGAGGGGAAGCGAAACGGTGAAGAAGCCGGCTGTGCCCTCCATACGATTCTGCACATCGAACTCACGATAGACCTTGATGCGCGTCGAGATCGGCAGCTTCCCGACTTCAAAGGTGTAGCCGACTGTTCCGCCGAGCGCGATGACGCGCCCTTCAAACGCTCCAAGTTTCGCGCCGCTGCCGCTGTCGCCAGTGAACTGCTGATAGTAATAACCAACGAGACCGATGGTGAATTCCTTGGTGATGTACTTCGAAGCGGCCCATTCGAGATGGAATTCGTCGCCGGTCTTGTAATCCGTCGCCCGGTTAGTTTGATTGAACGTGACACCCATCGCCATGGACAGATCCACGCCGATTGCCGGATCGAGCCACGTCAGCGCGCCGGATACATCCACCGCTGGCCGGTTCAACGACGCATTGGACAACTGCCCCGCAACGTAGCTCCCGGAAGGAATGACACCGTTCAAGCTGAGTTGCCAATGGAAATTTCCCGAATGCCATCCGATAAGAGAGCTCACGAGAAAGTCGCTGAGATTGAGTTGTGAATCGGAAACGTTCGCGCCGATCGGCCCTAGGCGCGGTGAATTCACCAGCAGGCCGGCGTTCACGCGCGGTTCGCCAAACGTCGGCACGGTGACTGAAAAAGCCAGGTCGCCGCCAAGTACTTTCGCCGGCGTTACCCACATCGTGGTCGGAAGATTCATCCAGGTCGATGCGCTGACGTTCGCAACCAGCAAGCCTCCGAACGGGAGCGTCCGCCCGCCACCGATCTTGCCGTCATAAAAATACGTATCGTCCTGGAAGTAGACGCCGGGGGGCGGTGTAAAGCCGGCCATCGGACCGCGAGCACCAAGCAGATAGACGCCGACCGCACCTTCCGCCGCTTTTGCATTCTCGGCGAACGCGGCAAGAAGAAGTAGAGCGCCGAAGCCGAAAGTCATACGAGAATATCGCATCGCTACCTCCGCCCAAGGAATCGACGTGCGACCGAGTATGGCCACATGCAATCTAAGCGGAATTTTTGTGAGACACCAACCTGAAAAGTCAGGCGTAAAAACTCGAGCTGATTTTAGGCAAATTGGGAGTCGTGACGAATGTTCCCTTAATCCTGACGGCGCAATGGAGAACTTTGGCACAAACTGCACATCCCAATCTCAGATCATGCGCATAGTGTACTCGCCGCCTGGATCAATTTAGCTGCGTTATCGTTCGACGCGGCCAAGGTTTTTTTGCTAAAATTTCAGTGCGTTGAAACAAGAAGGGCAGACACCATGACCTTCGGCAATTCAAGGCCTCTTCGCAGGAATGCTGCGATGCTCATCGTGTCGGGACTTCTCGTCGCGATTCCAGATGCGCCGGCGACCGCCGGGTACTGCGGGTACTACACCGACCCAAGTCAGAGGCAGGGATTCTGGGACGTTTGCCAGTAGTCGATAGTTAGTGGGAATGCCATGACGATGTTGCGGGTTGACATCGAGCGAAGCGATCAACCAGCGGACGGTCTGCGAACGGACGGGATGATATGGATTCCCGGCGGCACATTCCGCATGGGATCGGATCATCATTATCCGGAAGAAGCACCGAGTCATCGCGTAGCCGTCGATGGCTTCTGGATGGATCGCACTCCGGTGACGAACCGGCAGTTCAAGGAATTCATCAAAGCCACCGGGCATGTGACCTTTGCGGAGGTTCCTCCTGACCCCAAGGACTACCCCGGCGCGCTGCCGCACATGCTTTACGCCGGTTCGCTGGTGTTCACGCCGCCGCAACGGCCGGTCAATCTCCGGGACTGGAGCCAATGGTGGTCTTTCATGAAGGGAGCCGACTGGCGACATCCTTACGGACCCAAGACCAACATCAACGTGCACGACAATCATCCTGTCGTGCACGTTTCGTATGCGGATGCGCTCGCCTACGCAAAATGGGCCGGCAAGGATTTGCCGACCGAGGCGGAGTGGGAGTTCGCGGCGCGCGGCGGTCTCGATGGCGCCGAGTTCGCCTGGGGCGACGAGTTCACGCCGGGCGGCGCGCATATGGCCAATACCTGGCAGGGCGAATTCCCGCGGCAGAATCTCAATCAGGATGGCTTTGAGCGCACCTCGCCGGTGACGGCGTTCCCGCCGAATGGTTACGGCGTCCACGACGTGATCGGCAATGTCTGGGAGTGGACCAGTGACTGGTACACCACCAAGCACGAAGCCGATGCGCCGAAGGCGTGCTGCATTCCGGAAAATCCACGCGGCGGCCGCGAAGATCAAAGTTACGATTCCTGTCAGCCGAACATCAGAATTCCACGCAAGGTGCTGAAAGGCGGCTCGCACCTCTGCGCACCTAATTACTGCCGCCGTTATCGCCCGGCTGCGCGTCACGCCGAGCCCATCGACACGTCCACCAGCCACGTCGGATTCCGCTGTGTGACAAGGAAACTCGCTACGCAGTGACTTCAACTTTCTTGTAAAAAAACGGAGAGAAGAATGACGAGCAGTGCGAAAGACCGGGATCAACTCGAAGCTCCATCGAACGACGCCGACAATCACGCTCTCAGCCGCCGAAACATTCTGCTTGGTTCATCGGCACTGGTCGCCATGGCAACGATGACGTCGCCGGCGGCGGCACAGGCCCAGAAAGCCGCGCCCGCTCCGGCTCCGGCCGCCCCGTCCGGACGTAAACCGAACATCCTCGTCATCTTTGGCGACGACGTCGGCCAAACCAACCTTAGCGCGTATTCGTTCGGCTTGATGGGTTACAAGACTCCGAACATCGATCGGATCGCCAAAGAGGGCATGATGTTCACCGATTACTACGCCGAGCAGAGTTGCACCGCGGGCAGGTCATCGTTCATTACCGGACAGTGCACGCTTCGGACCGGGCTTTCCAAGGTCGGCATTCCCGGCGCGACTGTGGGGTTGCAAGCCAGGGACGTGACGCTTGCCGAATTACTCAAGCCGCTTGGCTACGCCACCGGCCAGTTCGGGAAAAACCATCTCGGCGATCGCAATGAATATCTGCCGACTGTGCACGGCTTCGATGAGTTCTTCGGAAACCTCTATCATCTCAACGCTGAGGAAGACCCGGAATCGCGGACGTATCCGCGTGACCCTCGCTTCCGTGAAGCCCTTGGTCCGCGTGGCGTCCTGCGCTGCAAGGCATCGGACCGCGACGATCCGACCGAGCAGCCGCGCTGGGGYAAGGTCGGCAAGCAGACCATCGAGGATACCGGCGCGCTTACCAAGAAGCGCATGGAGACGGTCGACGACGAGACCTCGGCGGCCGCCATCGACTTCATCCAGCGTCAGACCCGGGCGAACACGCCGTTTTTCTGCTGGTTCAATTCGACGCGCATGCACTTCCGCACCCACGTGCGGGAATCCCATCGCGACAAGCCGGGACTGACCGCGCGGACTGAATATGCCGACGGCATGATCGAGCACGATGCGGTGATCGGAACGATTCTCAAGGCAGTGGACGACCTTGGCATCGGCAACGACACCATCGTGATCTACACGACCGACAACGGCCCGCATCAGAATTCCTGGCCGGATGCCGGTACGACGCCGTTCCGCAGCGAAAAAAATACGAACTGGGAAGGCGCGTTCCGCGTCCCATGCATGATCCGCTGGCCGGGCAAAGTTCAACCCGGCTCGGTCTCTAACGACACCGTAAGTGGCCTCGACTGGTTACCAACCCTCATGGCGGCTGCCGGCGATCCTGACATCAAGGACAAGCTGCTCAAAGGTTACCAGACCGGGAGCAAGACCTGGAAAGTTCATCTCGACGGCTACAACCAGTTGCCCTATCTCACCGGCCAACAGCCACGCAGCGCGCGCAAGGAGTTCTTCTACCTCAACGACGACGGCGATCTCGTCGCCATGCGTTACGAAAACTGGAAGATCGTGTTCGAGGAGCAGCGCGCGACGGGCACGATGCGAATCTGGGCCGAACCCTTCACCAAGCTGCGTGTTCCGAAAATTTTCGACCTGCGGTCGGACCCCTATGAGCGCGCGGACATCACGTCGAACACGTTCTACGATTTTTTCATGTCGGACGGAGCCGGCCCGTTCATTGCGTCCCAAGCGATAGTGGCGCCTTTCCTCGCCACGTTCAAAGAGTTTCCGCCCAGCCAGAGGCCATCGAGCTTCAGCATCGATCAGTTGGTCGAGAAAATGCAGCGGAGCCTTGAGCCGCCGCACTAACATTGCGCCGTGCCGGCCGGCAGCGATGCTGGCCGGTGCTTTGTCGTTAGTGAGGAGATACACCTCGGCATCGAGGAGCTGCAGCGAAGTTCACCAGACGCTTCGTGTTCGCTGCGCTGTCGGCCATGTTTCTACCAATTCCGACGGCGACCATCAGATGCTGCAATGGACCATGGCGGGAAGCGGCGCACGGTTCGCCGGCATCGTGCACCACACCGACGCCGCGCGCGAATATGCCTACGACCGCCCGTCGAAGATCGGACAGCTCGACAAGGCGCTCGATGAAGCGGGCGCGAAAACTGGACCGTCGTCGACATGAAGAAGGATTGGAACAGGATTTTCCCTATCGGAGACAAAAGTCAATGAAATCGATTTTAGAAGCCCTGCATAAAGACTCTTCGCTACACGAGATGACGCGACGAACCGCATTGCTCGGCTCGGCAGCCTTTGTGGTCGCCATGTCTGGGCCATCACCGATATCGACCGTGGCTCATGCGACAACGCTGTCAGCCGAGGAAGCGCGCGCCATCGCCAAGGAAGCGACGATTTACGGCTTTCCGCTCGTCGACAGCTATCGCGTCCAGTATTCCTATTTCGTCGATCGAGGCGGCCCGGAGTTCAAGGCGAACTGGAACACGCTGTTTAACAACGCGCGGGTCTATACGCCGGACGACAAGTCGATCCAGTCGCCAAATTCGGACACGCCCTATTCCTACGTCGGCGCAGATCTGCGCGCCGAGCCGGTGGTGTTCACCGTGCCGGCAGTAGACAAGGGGCGATACTACTCGCTCCAGTTCATCGATATGTACACGTTCGACTTCGGCTATGTCGGCAGCCGTGCGACCGGCAACGGCGCGGGAAGCTATCTGCTCGCGGGGCCGAAGTGGAAGGGCAAGACGCCGAAGGGCATCAAGGCCGTGATCCAGTCCGAGACCGAATTCGTCTTCGTGCTCTACCGCACCCAGCTCTTCAATCCCGCCGACATCGAGAACGTCAAGAAAATCCAGGCTGGCTACAAGGTCCAGACGCTCTCGCAATTCCTCGGCGCGCCGGCACCCGCCGCCGCACCCGCGGTCGATTTCGTCAAGCCGCTGACGGTCGGGCAGGAGCGCACGTCGCTGCAATTCTTCAACGTGCTGAATTTTATTCTCCGGTTCTGCCCGACGCATCCGTCGGAGACGGCGCTGATGGCGCGCTTTGCGAAGATCGGCGTCGGTTCAGGCAAGCCGTTCGATGCCAACGCGCTCTCGCCCGACATGCGCAAGGCGCTGGAGGACGGCATGGCCGATGCCTTTAAAGCCGCAGATGAATACAAGACCACACAGATTGACACCGGCAAGCGCACGAGCGGTGATAATTTTGGCACGCGTGCGTTCCTGAACAACGACTACATGGCTCGCATGAGTGCGGCGGCGCTTGGTATTTACGGAAACGCGAAGCAGGAGGCGATTTACCCGGCCTACTTTGTCGATGCCGGAAAGCAAAGGCTCGACGGGGCGAACCGCTACACGCTGCGCTTTGCGCCGGGCCAACTGCCGCCGGTCAATGCGTTCTGGTCACTCACCTTGTACGAGCTGCCGGCGAGCTTGCTCTACGCCAATCCGCTCAACCGCTATCTGATCAACTCGCCGATGTTGCCGAACCTGAAGCGCGACGCGGACGGCGGCATCACGCTCTATGTCCAGAACGAGTCGCCGGGCGCGGACAAGGAGGCCAACTGGCTTCCCGCACCGAAGGGACCGTTCTTCGCGGCGATGCGGCTCTATTGGCCGAAGCCCGAGGCGCTCAGCGGGAAATGGAAGGCGCCATCGCTGACGCGGGTGAATTGAACAAGGAAAGGGAACGACATCATGAAAATTCATTCCATTCTTCTCGCTTCCGTACTGGCATCTGTCGCAATCAATGCAGCTCAAGCCCAAACACCAGTAGGTGGCTCCGCTCCGGTCACTGCGGATAATTTCGTTCGCGCCGAAACCGACCTGTATTTCGGTGGCGTTATCAAAGACGCCGGCGGCATCGGGAAATTCTTTCACAATCGCGAACCCACCCCGATCGACAGGCAAACCGTCATTCGCATGAATCGCGACACGCTATATTCGGGTGCAATTTTCGACCTGGACGCAGGACCGGTCACGATCACTCTGCCGGATGCCGGCAAGCGCTTCATGTCGATGCAGATCATCAATGAAGACCAGTACACACCGATGGTGGTCTATCATTCCGGTCCGGTGACACTGACGCGCGACAAGATCGGCACGCGTTATGTCGTGGCCGCTATTCGGACGCTGGTCGATCCGAACGATCCAAAGGATATGGGGCAGGTACATGCACTGCAAGATGCAATCAAGGTGAGCCAGAAGAGTTCCGGCAAGTTCGAGGTGCCGAACTGGGATCAAACCAGCCAGAAGAAGGTACGGGATGCGTTGCTCGTCTTGGGCGCGACGCTCCCCGATTCAAAGGGCATGTTTGGAATCAAAGGGCAGGTCGATCCGGTGCGGCGTCTGATTGGCTCCGCGATGGCATGGGGTGGCAATCCGGAAAAGGATGCGACCTATCTTACGATTACACCACCCAACAACGACAGTACGACGCCGAGAAAGTTGACGGTGAAGAACGTGCCGGTTGATGGATTTTGGTCAATCAGTGTTTACGACGAAAAGGGCTATTTCGATAAGAACCAGTACAACGCCTATTCGGTGAACAACATCACCGGTCAGAAAGCCGCCGACGGTTCGATTGCGGTGCAATTCGGCGGCTGCGACGGCAAGATTCCGAATTGCCTGCCGATTTCAAAAGGCTGGAATTACATCGTGCGGCTCTATCGCCCGCGTGCAGAAATCCTCAGCGGCAAGTGGAAGTTCCCGGAACCGCAGTCGATGTAGCGAGGGACGCTCATGAGCGGTTACGACATCTTTGCGTGGATCGTGTTGATCATCCTGGCCGCCTGCATTGTCGGCGTGTTTTGCATTGCGGGCTGGCTGCCCGGACATATCGCGAAAACCCGCGGTCATCCGCAGGCGCAGGCCGTGACCGTGGCGGGCTGGATCACGCTGATTTGCGGCTTCGCACTATGGCCGGTCGCTCTTATCTGGGCTTATGTCGATGTGCCTGCCTCCAGCAAGAAGGAGCAGCAGTCATGATGATCGCGATCATGGCGGTTTATCTGGTTCTGCTGTTCGTGCTTGTGCGAACGGGCCTCGTTCCTTTCAACCTCTTCTGGAAATGCTCTCCGTTTATCGTTCTCCTGCTTTTGAATTTGCTGCTGTTCATTCCGATGGGATGGGGGGCGCCGCAGGGGCCTGCGCTGGTGGTCCGCCACTCGGTCTCCATCGTCCCGGACATTGCAGGTGAGGTGATCGATGTTCCGGTCGCTGCCAACACGCCGCTCAAGGCCGGTGACGTGCTGTTCCGGATCGATCCGGTGCCTTACGAGGCGCAGGTCAAGGGGATCGAAGCGCAACTGAAATTATCGAACATGCGTCTTGCACAGATGACGCAACTGCTTGAGCGCGACGCCGGGCGCGGCTTCGATGTTCAGCAGCGGCAATCGGAGGTCGATCAGCTCAATGCGCAGCGCGACAGCGCGCGATGGAATCTGGACAAGACCATCGTGCGCGCGCCAGCCGACGGCTATGTGACCAACGTCGCGCTGCGCAGAGGTGCGCGGGTGGCGAACCTGCCGCTGACGCCGGTGATGGCCTTCATCGATACGTCGGATACGATTATTGGCGTCGAAATTGCGCAGAACGACGCGCGGTATCTGCGAGTCGGGCAGCCCGTCGAAGTCACGTTCAAGTATCTGCCGGGCAACGTCTATGCAGGGCGAGTGGAAAGTATTCTGCAGGCTGTCGCCACGGGGCAGGCCCAGACGTCTGGCGTCGCCGTGATGCCAAAAGCGGTGCAGTCCGCGCCGTTCGTGGCCCGCGTGAAGCTCGACGACGCCGGGATTGAGGCGCTGTTGCCTGCCGGAAGTGTCGGCGAGGCCGCGATTTTCACCGACCATGTCAAAGCAACGCATATCATCCGCAAGGTGCTGTTGAGACAGATTGCGATCCTGAATTACGTCAATCTGTTTTGAGTACAAAGATGACCATGAAGCGTCCAACAGAGCGGCGCCCGCTTCGTATCGGGTTTCGCACATCCATCGTCACGCTGTTCTTAGCGGTGGTGCTATTCGTCGGATTGACGTTGGTCTATCTCAGCTTCAGCCGTGTCTCCCTGATCACGCAGACGGCCGCTAGAACTTTCATCGAGAAGGTGGCGCAACTCGGCGCCGACCGGATCGATTCAAAATTCCGCAACGTGCGCGACAGCCTCGAAATTCTCGCCGGCCTTCCGTCGATCCAATCAGCGGAAATCGAAGACAATTCGCGGCTCTACGGCCTGATGGCCTCGATGCTGCGCAACAATCCGCAGATCTTTAATCTTTATGTCGGCTATGAGGATGGCTCATTCCTGGAAATGGACGTGATCGACCGCGCTAAACCGGCTTTCCGTGCAAGCCTCGGTGTGGATGAGGATGCTGCCTTCCGCGTGGTCATCATTTCCCACACCGGAACGGCATCATCGTCGCCCGTGACCATCTATCTTTCGGACAATCTTATTCAGGTTGCCGAGACCAAGGGTCCCGCGACCTACGATCCTCGTCAACGGCCTTGGTACATCGATGCCTTCAAGGACGAGAAGACGCTTCTGACAGGGCCGTATGTGTTTTTTGCCACCAGCCAGCCCGGCTACACCTTGCGCACAGTGCTGAAAGAGGGCCGCCGCGGCGTGGTGGCGGCTGATCTCCTGCTCAATCGTCTTGAAGTGATGCTGGACGAGCAGAGGCTCGGCAACTCTGGACTGGCCTTTCTATTCAACGATTCCGCACAGATCGTTGGCCATCCCGAAATGAACCGGCTGATGGAGGAAATTTCCGAGCGTGGCAACGAACTGCCGCCGATGAGTGCCATCAAGCTGCCCGGTCTTTTGCAAGCGGTCGGGGCGTGGCGAAAGGGTGGCGCGTCTCAGCAGTTTTTTGCGGACGATGCCGGACGAACCTACGTCGCCGCCTTCCACGGCATCGAGACGGCAGGCAATGCCGGTATCAAGCTCGCGGTGATCGCGCCGCTCGACGAATTTTTTGAAAAGATCATCGCGGAGCGCCGCGGCTTGTTTGCGCTGGCTCTCGGTTTCGTGCTCGGCATGCTGCCGCTGGCGATCTGGCTTGGCTCGATGCTCGCGCGTTCGCTGCGAAGCCTCGCGCAACAAACCGACGAGATTCAGCATTTTCGGCTCGCGGATCGCCCGCGGGTGCGTTCGGTCATTGCTGAAATCAACGAGCTGGGCCTGTCGGTATCCACGATGCGGACGGCAATCCGCAATTTCTCAAGCTTCGTGCCGCGGCCGATCGTGCGGCAACTCATCGAGTCCGGAGCATCGATTGAGCTCGGCGGAACGCGGCGGGAAGTCACCGTCCTCTTCACCGATGTCGCCGATTTCACCGCCAAGACCGAAAAGGCCGATCCTTCCGACGTCATGATCTTCACGTCGCGCTATTTCGCGGCGCTATCTGAGGTCATTATGAAACATCAGGGCACGGTCGATAAATTCATCGGCGACGCCGTGATGGCATTCTGGAACGCGCCCGATGACGACCCCGATCACGCCGCCCATGCCTGCGAGGCCGTGCTTGCCTGCGTCAAACGCAACAGCGAGCTGAACGAGCAGTTTCGCGGCGCCGGCTGGCCCGCCTATGGCACCCGCTTCGGCCTGCATGCCGGCGACGCCGTTGTCGGCAACGTCGGCTCCTCCGACCGCATGAACTACACTGCACTCGGCGCTACCGTTAACCTCGCCGCGCGCCTGGAAGGGCTCAACAAGAACTACGGGACGCAGGTGCTGGTCAGCGCCGCCGTGAAGGAGCGTGTCGAAAGACGCTTTGCTTTCCGCAGCGTTGACGAAATCAGGCCGAAGGGCTTTGCGGAGGCTGTGCGGATCTTTGAACTGCGTTGCGAGACGGATGGAGCTCCGGAGCACGCCTTCTGCCAGCGCTGGGAAATTGCGTACGCTGCGATCCGGCAGGATCCGCCAGCGGCGGCGATAGTACGGGTCACTGACTTTCTTGCTCAGTATCCCGGCGACGGTGTTGCGCAATACCATGCCGAAAGGCTTCGCGTGGAGTTGCAGGGGCCGCGCCTTATAGTGAACGGAGCGATGCAATGACGCGCGTACTCCGTCCCTTGGACAGGCGCCAGGTGCTGGCCGGTGGGCTTGCGGCAGGCGCCGCCTTTGCCGCTCCTGCGATCGCGCAGGCGCGAACACGGGTCCGGCTGGGATACCTCCATGTCGTCGCCGTTGATGGCCAGATATTCACCGGCCTCGATCTTGGCTCGTTCGACAAGCAAGGTATCGATTTCGAGCTGGTCGAACGCAACACCGGGCCCGAAGTGTTCGAGGCTATGGCGCGGGGTGAGGTGGACGTCGCATCGGTCGGCGGAGTGATTTCGAACTATCTGGCGCTGGGCGCCGGTCGCGGCTTTCTGATCAACGATATCGAGATCGCCACTGCACAGCTCTGGGTACGCCCAGATCGCGGGGTCAAATCCTTCGCAGACCTCCGCGGCAAGCGCATCGCGACGACGACCCGAACCACGGCGCATATTTTTCTCGACCGTGCCTTGCGCGCCAATGGTCTCGGCCTCGCCGATGTGCAGGTGGTCAACAGCAACATGACGCAGGCTGTGGGTGCATTTATCGCGGGCGAGGTGCCTGCCGTCGCGTTGTGGGTGCCTTTTAACCTGATCGTTCGCGACAAAGTGCCTGACGCCATCAAGTTAGTGGACGCCTCCGCCTTCTATCCGCAGTCGGCCGTGGTTAGCGGTTGGGCCGCGCGCCACGACTATTATGCGGCAAACAAGGATGTGTTGCAGCGGATCATCCGCGGCTGGGCGGCGGCGAATGACCACATGGTGCGCAATCCCAAGGCCGCATCCGAGTCTCTCCAGCAGCGGCACTACCAGAAGGCCTCGATTGCCGACATTGCAGAGGCGCTTAAGGCGCAAAAGATGTTCTCGTCACGGGAATGGAAGCGGCTTTATGCCGACGGCACGGTTACCAAATGGCTGCAGCAAGTCAGCGATTTCTTCATGGCCGAAGCTGGCGTGACGACGGCAATACCGGCCAAGGACTATTTTGATTCTGGTTTATACTTATCGACGTTGGACTAGCCGCAAGCTACTTATCCGATCTGCAGAAGGCGAAACGTCTGCAATTGGCGGCGCAAAGCGGTCATTCGTGACTCCGTCCGACGCTGGTCCAGCGAAAGCTGGATCACGATTGCTGGTTCTCCGATATCGCAAGCTCTGACATCAGGGCCTTTGCCCCATCAAGAAATGTCCTGACAGCATCGACGACGATGGCATCCAGTTGCTTCGGCGTCGGAGTTTCATAAACGAAGCGCCGGATCGCCATATAGAAGATGCGGCCGTGCAATCCCCAGAACATTTCCACCTCACGTTCTGACAGTGGGACCTCATCAGCCGGCGGCAGTTTGAGTTCGTGGCGCAGTTCACCGCAGGCGGGTTCGATGATTTCTTTCCGAACGATCTCAAGATAGCGCTTGGTGATGTCGAACGATTTCATGCCGGAGAAGACGAAGATCCTCACCCAATTGTACTCGAAGACCTGTTCGACATATTCGAGATAGAACCGCGACAGCCGCGTCTGCAGCGGGAGGCTGCGATCGCGGACAAGCCCGCTCCACGACGGCGACCAGCGGCTGAGATAGATCTCTTCATAGACGCGCTCGATCAGCGCCTCTTTGCTCGGGAAGTGCCGGTAGATCGCCGAATGCGTGATGCCCATTCGTTTGGCAAGCTCACGCGTTTGCCCGCCAAATCCATGTTCCGCGAAAAACCGGACGGCCTCATCGACAATGAAGCGTTCGCGGTCGGCCGCGCGCATATTGCGTCGCGGTGCTTTTTTGGCTGCTTTGACTGCTTTTTTGGCCATCTGGGTTCGATGCGTTGCGGGAAACACCGAGATACCTTATTCGCAAAAAGTGACCAAATGGTCTTTTCTTATTGACGGATCGGGCGGAGCGTGATCTAGATTTAAGACCAGATGGTCACAATTCTGGACGCATGAACGAACCGGGGGGGTTGTTTTGAAGGCCCGAGCATTCCGCTATTTGCGACCCGTCACGGTCGCCGAGGCGCTTGAGACATTCGCGAATTCTGGCGAGGACGCGAGCTATATCGCGGGCGGCCAGAGTCTCGTGCCTGCGCTCGCCTTGCGGTTGCAGGCTCCCGAAATCCTGATCGACATCGCGCATATTGAATCGCTTCGCGGGATCGAGCTGCAAGGCGAGTGGCTGCGGATCGGCGCGCTGACGCGGCATTGCGAGGCAATGACCGATCCCCTGATAGCGCAGCATGCGCCGCTATTCCGCGAAGCTGCGCCCCATGTGGCGCATCCTGCCATTCGCAACAAAGGCACTCTCGGCGGCAGCATCTCGCATGCCGATCCAGCTTCAGAGTTTCCGGCGATGGCGCTGGCAATGGGCGCTGAACTCGAAATTTCAAATCGCGCCGGAACCCGCCGCGTTGCCGCCGATGACTTCTTCGTCGATCTGTTTCAGACGGCGATCGAGCCCGGCGAATTGCTGGTCGCAATTCATGTCCCGGTGGCCCGGCCCGGTCACCGCTGGGCTTTCGATGAACTCGCGCGCCGCCGCGGTGATTTCGCCCTTGTCGGCTCAGGCATTCTTGCAGAGTTCAAGGACGACTTGATCGAGCAAATTCGCATCGTGTTCTTTGGCGTTGGCAACACGCCCGTGCGTGCCCGGCAAGCCGAAGAGATCCTGATCGGTCGCAGCTTGAATGAAGAGGCGATCGTCGCGGCGCAGGCGGTTGTCGGCGACGATCTTGCTCCGCCAGAGGATGAACAAGTGCCGCCCGCCATGCGACTCCACCTTGCGCGCGTTCTGCTGGGCCGCTTGCTTGGCCAGATCATGGAGCGCGCGTGAGCGAAGCGGTCAACATCAACCTGCTCGTGAATGGCAGCAAGGTTTCGCGCAGTGTTGCGCCGCGCGACACGCTTGCCGATTTTCTGCGTCAGACGCTTGAACTGACGGGCACGCACACCGGCTGTGAAATGGGTGTCTGCGGCGCGTGTCTTGTTCTGCTGGATGGCCGGGTGGTGCATTCCTGCCTGACGTTCGCGGTGCAGGCGGACGGTTCTGTCGTGGAGACTATCGAAGGGCTCAGCGAACGCGCTGTCATTGCGGATATCCAGGAGGCGTTCCATCAGCGCAATGCCTTGCAGTGCGGATTCTGCACGCCGGGCGTGCTGATGACTGCCTACAGCATTCTGTCCCAGCCAGGCGTGCCATCGCGCGAAGAGATCCGTGATGCGCTGTCGGGTAACTATTGCCGCTGCACCGGATATGAAGCGATCGTCGATGCCATCGAGCGTGTTGCGCAGGGCCGTGCAAGCGCGCCGGCTGACCGGACAATCGAGGAGGTGAGTGCATGAATACGCCGCTGACTTCGCTTGACCGTCCGAACTCCTATATCGGCCGTTCGGTCCCGCGCCCCAATGCGAAGCGGCTTCTCGCCGGACGCGGGCGTTACGTAACGGACATCGTGTTGCCGCGCATGGTGCATGCGGCGTTCGTGCGCAGTCCGCACGCTCACGCGCGCATCGTTTCCATCAATACGGAGGCCGCGCGAAACATGCCCGGCGTGCGGCTGGTGGCGACAGGTGAGGATCTTGCTCGCCTTTGCACGCCGTGGGTCGGAACCCTCGACCATTTCAAGGGGATGAAATCGCCGCCGCAACTGCCGTTGCCGATCGACAAGGTGGTCTGGTCGGGGCAGGCGGTGGTTGCCGTTGTCGCGGACACGCGCGCGCTGGCCGAGGACGCGGCCGAAGCGGTCTATGTCGAATTCGAGGAGCTGCCGGCGGTCGTTGACATCGACGCCGCTCGCGAGCCCGGCTCGCCTGCGATCTCGCCTGAACTTGGCGATAACATTTGTTATCGCGGAAAAATCGACACGGGCGGCGTGGACGAGATTTTCACAAACGCCGCGCATATCGTCGAAGACGAATTCCACTTTGGGCGCCACACCGCGGTGACGATGGAGCCGCGCGCGATTGTTGCCGACTACGATCCGAGCGAACCGCGGTTGACGGTGCATCATGCAACGCAGACGCCGTACCAGTTTCAGGACATCTACGCTCGCCACTATGGAATCCCCGAAGCCTGCGTGCGGGTGATCGCGCCTGATATCGGCGGATCGTTCGGCATGAAGCTGCATATGTATCATGAGGACATGGCGGTGGTCGGCCTCAGCATGATGCTGGGCCGCCCGGTCAAATACGTCGCTGATCGTATCGAGTCATTCGTCTCCGACATCCATGCGCGCGATCATCGGGTCCGCGCCCGCATGGCGACGGATGCCAACGGCACCATCCTCGCCATGGACGTGGAAGATGTGACCGGTATCGGCGCGTTCTCCGCCTATCCGCGCACCAGTGTGGTTGAAGGCAATCAGGTTTACCGGCTGATGGGCGCGCCATACGGCTTCCAGAACTACCGCGCCGACCTGCAGGTGGTGTTTCAGAACAAGGTGCAGATGAGCCAGTACCGGGCCGTCGGGCATCCGATTGCCTGCACGGTCACCGAGCGCCTCGTGGACATGGTTGCGGCCAAGGCCGCGCTCGATGTCTTTGATGTTCGCACGCGCAATCTGATCCCGGACGACGCCTATCCGCGCACGTCGCCGACCGGCTACAAGTTCGAAGCGCTGTCGCATCACGCGTGCCTCGCCAAGCTGCGGGAGATGATGAACTACGATCGCCTCCGCGCCGATCAGTCGGAGCTCAGGAAGCGCGGCATCCATCGCGGCATCGGCATCGCTGCGTTCGTCGAGATTACCAATCCGGGTCCGGCGTTCTATGGGGTCGGCGGTGCGCGCATTTCCTCGCAGGATGGTGCGATCATCAAGATTACGCCATCCGGTGACGTCCGCTGTCTGATCTCGGTCACCGAACTGGGGCAGGGCACCGAAACGATTATCGGTCAGATCGTCGCCGAGCATCTTGGTGTCGACCGAACGCGGGTGAAGGTGATCACCGGCGATACCGAGGCGACCCCGCATGGCGGCGCGACCTGGGCTTGTCGCGGGGCAGGTATCGGCGGCGAGACTGCGCTTCAGGCGGCGAACAAACTCAAGGGTAATGTGCTGGCAGTCGCAGGCGCCATTTTGCAGGAGCTGCCGGGCAGGCTCGACATTCAGAATGGCTGGATCGTCGATGCGGCGACAGCCCAGCAGCGCATCGAACTCGCCGAAATTGCACGCATCGCCTATTTCCGGTCGGACACGCTGCCGCCTGGCACGCAGGCACAGCTATCCATCGCGCATCATTATGCGCCGCAAGGCTATCCGTTCGCGTTTACGAACGGGCTTCAGGGATGCCACATCGAACTCGATGTCGAGACCGGCTTCGCGAAGATTTTGAAGCACTGGGTCGTCGAGGATTGCGGCCGCGTCATCAATCCGTTGCTGGTGGACGAACAGATACGCGGCGGGGTCGTGCAGGGCCTCGGCGCGGCGTTCTTTGAAGAGTGCATCTATGGCGAGAGCGGCCAGCTTACCAACGGCTCGCTCGCGGATTATCTCGTGCCGATGGCGGTCGAGATGCCGGACATCGAGATTGCTCATGTGGAAACGCCCACGATGGATACGCAGTTAGGGGCCAAGGGAGTCGGCGAGGCCGGCACGGCCGCGGCATCGGCTGCGGCGCTCAACGCAATCAACGATGCGATGGCACCGTTCGGCGCTTCGATCGCACAGGTGCCGATGACGCCGGGCAGAATCCTGAAGGCATTGGGACGGTTCTAAACGAAGCAAACAAATCAACAAACTCTTATGGAGGAGGAAACCATGACGGACGTAATCCGGACTATTGCTCAGCGAAAAATCTCCCGACGTAGCGCACTGACGGCTCTCGGCGCGGGCGCAAGTTATTTTGCCATGCCATGGATCGCGCGGGCGGCAGACGACACCATTCGCATCGGCTTTCCGACGCCGCTGACGGGACCTTTCGCTGCCGAAGCGAAGGATCAGGTCAAGAGCGCCGAACTCGCCGTCAAGCAGTTCAACGACAAGGGCGGCATCAATGGCCGCAAGATCGAACTGCTGGTGCGGGACGACAAGCTCAACGGTGGCGAGGCCGCGACGCGCACGCTGGAACTGATCGAGAAGGACAAGGTGCATGCGATCGTCGGATCGCTGTCGAGTGCCGTACAGCTTGCTGTCAACGAAGTCACCCGTGCGCGAGGCGTGATCTATGTGTCGATCAGCCAGTCGGATACGATCAATGAGGTGAAGGACTTCAGCAAGTACACATTCCATGAAGCGCTCAATCCGCACATGACCGCCGGCGCCGTGGCGCGCCAGACTTTCAAGAAGGGATCGAAGGTCGCGTATCTCTCCGCTGACTATGCCTATGGACACGAGATGCTGCGCGGTTTCAAACGTGCGCAGGCAGCGATCGGTGCGGAGAGCGTCGGCGAGATTTTGCATCCATTCGGTGCCGCCGATTATTCGACGTTCATGCCGCGCCTGCGGTCGATGCGTCCCGACATTCTGTGCATCAGCAACTTTGGCCGCGATCAGGCCAACTCGATCAAGCAGGCCGTCGATTTCGGCATGAAACAGCAGATGAAGATCGTGGTGCCGGTCCTGCTGCACAACCAGCGGCTGGCAGTCGGTCCCGAGGTCTTCGAGGGCGTTGTCGGCGGCGCCAATTACTATTGGGGCCTGGAGAGCCAGATACCCACCGCGAAGGCTTTCAATGACGCCTATCGTGCCGCCAACGGTGGCGCGATTCCGACTGACTACGGTGCCTACGGCTATACCGGACTTTTCTCGCTGCTGCTTGCGATGCAGGCGGCCGGCGGCACGGACACCGACAAGGTCATCACGGCGCTGGAAGGCCTCAAATACGACGTCGCAAAGGGCGCGCAGCGCTATCGCAAGTGCGACCATCAGTCGGTGCAGTCGGTGCTTGTCCTCGAGTCGAAGAAGAAGGCGGACATGAAGAACGACATGGATCTGTTCCAGATCGTCGCGAATGAAGCGGCTTCCGAAGACGTTTTGCGGAGCTGCACCGAACTCGGCTTCCCCGCCTGACAGGAAAGCCAGACCTCCAATGGATGCAGAACTGATCTTGATGCAACTCTTTTCCGGAGTTGCCCTCGGCGCGATCCTTGTTGTCACAGCGCTCGGCCTGTCGATTATTTTCGGCATGCTGGGCGTGGTGAACTTCGCGCACGGCGCCCTGTTCATGGTCGGTGCTTACGCTGGACTATGGGTTGCGTCGCTGACTGGAAGTTTCTGGTGGGGCCTGCTGGTTGCGCCGATCATGATCGGCGTATTCGGCATGGTCATCGAGTTTGTTCTGGTGCGTCCATTGTATGGCCGGTCGATCGACGATCCGCTGCTGCTCACTTTCGGGCTGAGCTATGTGTTGGTCGAGGCCGTGCGGATGATCTTCGGCAGCGACGGCATTCCGTTCCCGACGCCGCCGCAGCTCACCGGCGTCGTCGACCTCGGCGTCGGCTTCTTCCCGATCTATCGTCTGTTCGTGGTCGGCGTCATCATGGCCGTGCTGCTGTTGTTGTGGCTCGGTCTTGAGAAGACGAAGTTCGGCCTGATCGTGCGCGCCGGCGCGCGCGATCCGACCATCATGCGGGTGCTTGGCGTCGATATCGGCAAGGTCTGGTTGCTGGTGTTCGGTCTCGGTGTCGGGCTGGCGGCTCTGGGCGGCGTGCTGGCCGGACCGATGCGCAGCGTCAATCCGGAGATGGGGTCGCTGGTGCTCGCCGAAGCCTTCGTCGTGACGGTGATCGGCGGCCTTGGCTCGCTGCTCGGGTCGATCATCGCGGGACTTTTGGTCGGTGTCGCAATCAGCATGACGGCGCTGTTCGCGCCGGAAATGGCCACCATTGTGATGTTCGCGCTGATGGCGATCGTCCTCCTGATCCGGCCGCAAGGCCTGTTCGGCAAACTCGCGTAACGGAGCGGAAACATGACATCTCCGGCGCTTGCCGCACCCGCCTTGTCCACCGAGCGTAAGCCCTCGGGGCTGGCGGCGACGTTAACGACATATCGCGTGCCGCTGTCGATTGCAGCGCTTTGCCTGTTGCCCTGGCTGTTGCCGTCGCAGGCCTTGGCCGTCAACGTTCTTGTCTATGGCGTCCTGGCGGTCGGCTACAATCTGCTGTTTGGCTATACCGGAATGCTGTCCTTCGGGCATGCGGCCTTCTTCGGCGCGGGCGCCTACATTGCCGGTATCGCAATCGGAAAATTCGGCATCCCCTGGTATGCCGCGGTGCCGCTCGGCGTTCTCGGTGGCGGCTTGCTGGCATTCATCATCGGCGCGTTGTCGACGCGGACGCGCGGCATCTACTTCTCGATGGTGACGCTCGCGCTGGCGCAGCTCATTTATTATGTCGCGTTGCAGGCATCGTCCTGGACCGGGGGAGAAAACGGTCTGCGCGGGCTGACCGTGGACAAGATCAACCTGTTCGGCTGGAACATCAATTTTCTCGACCCGGTCAACAAGTACTACATCTTGATGATCTTCGCAGCACTCGCGTTGTGGATCATCTCGCGTATCCTGAATTCACCGTTCGGCGCCGCGATCGAGGCCATTCGCGAGAACGAACGGCGTGCGCAAACCTGCGGTTTCGACGTGGAGCGGACCAAGCTGCTGTCGTTCACACTGTCGGGCCTGATCTGCGCACTGGCGGGCACGATGTCGGCGCTTCATCTGGCGTTCGTACCGCTCGACGTCCTGCATTATCAGACCTCCGGCATGATCGTGATGATGACCTTGCTCGGCGGCGCGCGAAGCTTCTTCGGCCCGTTTATCGGCGCACTTGTCTTTCTTCTGATGGAGGACGTGTTCTCGCTGTGGACGTCACACTGGCAGATCATCGTCGGTTCGATCTTCATTCTTTTCGTTCTGTTTCTGCCCAAGGGAATTTGGGGCACCTTTCTGTCGAAGGTCATGCGATGAGCGAGCCGCTTCTTGCCGTTGAAAATATCGGACGCAGGTTCGGCGGGTTTGTCGCGCTGGAAGGCGTCACCGCGGCTTTCCAGCCGGGCAAGGTGACGTCGATCATCGGGCCGAACGGCGCGGGCAAAAGCACATTCTTCAACGTGCTTTCCGGCGTGCTGACGCCGTCGAGCGGGTCGATTCGCTTCAAGGGCAAGAACCTGAAGGGAACGCGGCAGCATGAGTTCGTGCATCTCGGGATCGCGCGGTCCTACCAGATCACCAACATCTTTCCTGAGCTCAGCGTGCATGAAAATGTGCGTGTCGCAGCGCAGGCGAGCCGGTCGCGGTATAACATCTGGACCAATCGCGACAGGTTTTCCGAGCTGAGTACACAGGCCGATGCCGCACTCGAAGCCGTCGGCCTGACCGGCAAGCGCGACGAAATCGCAAAGTTTCTGGCGCATGGTCAGCAGCGCTCTCTTGAGATTGCGATTGCGCTGATCTCCGATCCCGAAGTGCTGCTGCTGGATGAGCCGACGGCGGGCATGGGGCCGGAAGAGACGAAGGATATGGTGGCGTTGCTTGAGAAGCTTGCTATGCAGCGGACCATTCTCCTGGTCGAACACAAGATGAAAATGATTCTCGGCCTCAGCGACCGCATCCTCGTATTGCATCACGGCCGGCTGATTGCAGACGGCACGCCGCGCGACATTCAGACGGACCCGGAAGTCCGTCGCGTCTATCTGGGACAGAACGATGGCTATGCTTGAAACCAAGGACCTCCACGCCTGGTATGGCGCGAGCCATACGCTTCACGGGGTATCGATTTCGGTCGGGCAAGGCGAAGTCGTCGCTCTCGTCGGCCGCAATGGCGCGGGAAAGACCACCACGATCCGCTCTATCATGGGGCTGATGCCGAAGACCAAAGGAAGCGTGAACTTTGCGGGCACGGATCTCATGTCCTTGCGCTCGCATCATCGCTTCAAGCTTGGTCTTGCCTATGTTCCGGAAGAGCGTCGGATCGTGCCCGGGCTGACGGTGCGCGAAAACCTTCAACTGGGTCTCGTCGCCAGCGATGCGGGTATCAACGAGCGCGTTGCGATCGATGAGATCGCAGAAAGCTTTCCTCGCCTGAAGGAGCGGCTCGATCAGGAAGCGATCACGATGTCCGGCGGAGAGCAGCAGATGCTTGCCATCGCCCGGGCGACGATCGCAAAGCCGAAGATGATCCTGCTCGATGAGCCCTCTGAAGGCATCATGCCCGTGCTGGTCGAGGAGATGGGCGTGTTGTTTCGCCGTCTGCGCGATCAGGGCGTTACGCTGCTGCTGGTTGAGCAGAATGTGGAATGGGCGCTGCGCCTCGCTGACCGCGCGATTGTCATCGATCAGGGCGAGGTCGTTTACGAGAGCAGTGCCGCGGCTCTGCTGGCCGATAAATCCATCCAGGAGCGCTACTGCGCTGTCTAAACCGTTTTCCTCTTTGATCCGGGTGATCCCATGCAAATGAACGATAGCCAGCGCATCCCAGCGTCGCGAGAAAAGGTCTGGGCGGCCCTCAACGACCCGGACATCCTGCGGCAGTGCATTCCGGGCTGTCAGAATCTCGAGATGACATCGCCAACCGAGATGATGGCGAAGGTGGTGATCAAGGTCGGGCCAGTGAAAGCGACATTCGGCGGCAAGGTCACTCTGAGCGATCTTGATCCGCCGAACGGATACAAGATTACGGGTGAGGGCTCCGGCGGCGTTGCAGGCTTCGCCAAAGGGGGCGCGGCGATCAGGCTCGAATCCGCCGGCGAAGGCGAAACGATTCTGCACTACGAGGTCGACTCGCAGATTGGCGGAAAGCTGGCTCAGCTTGGGGGCCGGTTGATCGATTCAACCGCAAAGAAGCTTGCGGGGGAGTTCTTCACCAAGTTCGGCGCGGTTGTCTCGGAGGGCGCGAACAGCGCCGCTTAGCTTTATCGATGCAGGAATTCGAGCACCGCTAGGACACGATGAACTGGTTTCGCGCTTCGCGGACCTTTGCGACAATGTAGCGGCGAACCTCTCGAACCCTGCGGGTTTCGTGCGTATCGGGATGCGAGACCAGCCAATAACTTCTTGTGAAGCGGGTGGCGGGGAGAATTCGTTTCAATTCCGGATAGCGCTCGGCTGTGTAGTCATGAAGAATGCCGACGCCGTGTCCGGCGCGGACGGCCTCGACCTGACCGACGACACTGCCGCATTCGTATCGGCGAGTGACCAACTCATTGAGGGTTGAAGCATAATCCAGCGCGCGGCTGTAGATGATGTCGTGAATGTAGGTAATCAGCAGGTGGTCGGCCAAATCGTCGGGCTTCAGGATCGGCGCAGCGCTCCTCAGGTAACCTTCGGATGCGTAGATGCTCAGCGTGTAGTCGGTGAGTTTTGTAGAAATCAGCCGGCCCTCGGTCGGGCGCTCAAGCGTCACGACAATATCGGCTTCCCGTTTGGCAAGCGAGAAAGTCCGCGGCAGGGCCACAAGCTGGAGGACCAGCCCAGGGTTTGCCGCTGCGAAGGCGCCCAGATGATTGGCCAGAAAGTAATTTCCAAGACCATCCGGAGCGCCGATTCTCACCGTGCCGGAGACCTTTTCGGCCACGGACGTGAGTTGCGATCCAACACGCAACAGTTCGGATTCCGCACGCTCCGCCGCGGCCAGAAGCGCGACGCCTGACGGAGTCAGCGAAGAGCCTGTCGTCTGGCGGTTCACCAGCTTGGTTTTCAGGTCCTTTTCAAGCGCGGTCAGTTTGCGTGCCACGGTCGCGTGATTGAGCTTCAGGCGCTTGGCTGCTCCCAGAATCTGGCCGGTGCGCGCGACCTCAAGAAAAATCCGAACTTTGTCCCAATCCATCGGATGACTTTATTTGCTGCACATCGAAGCCGCAATACTTCACGTTGTCTGCTTCGAGGGAGGCGCGCAAAGACCATCTAAACATCAGAAGGAGAGAGTTCGATGGCTTCGGAAATCAAGCACTATATCGGCGGTCAGCTTGTCGCCGGACGCAGCGGCCGCACATCGCCTGTCTTCAATCCCGCGACGGGCGAGCAGACCGCGACGGTCGGCCTCGCCAGCACGGCTGAGGTGAACCAGGCCGTCGCAGCGGCGCGCGCTGCCGCCGAGAGCTGGGGCGAGACGCCGTCGTTGCGCCGGGCCCGGATTCTCAATCGCTTCCTGCGGATCGCCGAGGATCGAATCGACGAACTGGCTACGTTGATCACGTCCGAACACGGCAAGACATTCTCCGATGCCAAGGGCGAGATTCAGCGCGGCCTGGAAGTTGTCGAGTTCGCTGTCGGTGCGCCCCAGCTTCTGAAGGGTGAGGTCAGCGAGAACGTCGGTACGCGGATCGACAGTTTTGGCGTGCGTCAATCGCTTGGTGTCGTTGCGGGCATTACTCCGTTTAATTTTCCGGCCATGGTGCCGATGTGGATGTTTCCGGTGGCGCTGGCATGCGGCAACACATTCATACTGAAGCCGTCCGAGCGTGATCCGTCAGCGTCGCTTCTGATCGCGCAATGGCTTACTGAAGCAGGCTTACCGGCTGGCGTCTTCAATGTCGTGCATGGCGACAAGGAAGCGGTCGATGCTCTCCTTTTGAATCCGGATGTCGAAGCCATCAGCTTTGTCGGATCGACGCCGATCGCACGCTACATCTATTCGACTGCGACAAGCACGGGCAAACGCTGCCAGGCGCTGGGCGGCGCGAAGAACCATATGGTCGTGATGCCGGACGCCGATCTCGATCAGGCCGTCGATGCGCTGATGGGTGCAGCCTACGGTTCGGCCGGCGAGCGCTGCATGGCCATTTCGATCGCGGTTCCGATCGGAGAGAAGACGGCCGATGCGTTGATCTCGAAGCTGGAGCCCAAAATCCGAGCGCTCAAGATCGGTTCGGGATTCAATGCGGAATCCGAAATGGGGCCGCTGGTCACCCAACAACACCTCGACAAGGTCCGAGGTTACATCGATTCCGGAGTCGCGGAAGGCGCGAAGCTGGTCGTCGATGGCCGCGACTTCCGCTCCAATGAGGGCGGCTACTTCATCGGCGGCACGCTGTTCGATCGCGTCACCACCGACATGAAGATCTACAAGGAAGAGATTTTTGGACCGGTGCTGGGCGTGGTGCGCTCGCCTGACTACGCGGCGGCGGCGAAGATGATCAACGAGAACGAGTACGGAAACGGAACCGCGATTTTCACCCAGAATGGCGACGTGGCCCGTGAGTTTGCTCATCGCATTCGCGTCGGCATGGTCGGCATCAATGTTCCGATTCCGGTGCCGGTGGCATTCCATTCGTTCGGAGGATGGAAGGCGTCGTTGTTCGGCGATCACTCCATGCACGGACCAGAAGGAATCCGGTTCTATACCCGGCTCAAGACCGTCACCACCCGCTGGCCGACAAGCATCGCGCAGGGGCCTGAATTCGTGATGCCGACCATGAAGTGACGCTGCCGTATTCAGGTCGGCGGCGCCGTCACTCGGATTGTGCCGCCGTTCTAGTTCGGTCTCGTCTTTCCATTTTTGTTCTGCTCCGCCGCGCGGCGCATCGCCTCCGCCAGAGCGCCGCCGCCTGATGTGTTGGGCTGCGGCGCTCTGCGCGGCGCTGGCGAGGTGGAAGATGGGCGGGCATTGCTGCGTGGTTCGCTCCTTGTGGAGCGATCGGGCTTTGCCCCGATCTCGTCGTCAAGCCGTAACGTCAGCGCAATGCGTTTGCGCGGTATGTCAACCTCCAGCACTTTGACGCGAACGATATCGCCGGGCTTCACCACCTCGCGCGGATCTTTGATGAAGGTCCTGGACATCGCCGAGATGTGGACCAGACCATCCTGGTGCACGCCGATATCGACAAAAGCGCCGAATGCCGCGACGTTGGTCACTGCGCCCTCCAGCACCATGCCGGGCTTGAGATCGCTGACCTTCTCGACGCCGTCCTTGAATACTGCGGCCTTGAAAGCCGGGCGCGGATCGCGGCCAGGTTTTTCCAATTCGCGCAGAATGTCAGTAATCGTCGGCAGGCCGAATGTGTCATCGACGAATGTTTGTGGCTTGAGCTGCCGCAGAATCTCGACGTTGCCGATCAACGCTTTGATGTCGCTCTTGGTTGCGGCGAGAATTCGCCGTACGACCGGATAGGCTTCTGGATGGACGCCGGACTGGTCGAGAGGATCGTCACCATTTGTGACGCGCAGAAAGCCCGCACATTGTTCGAACGCTTTCGGGCCTAATCGCGGCACGTCCTTGAGCGCCTTGCGCGAACGGAATGGGCCATTGGCGTCGCGATGCTGGACGATGCTTTGCGCGAGCCCCGAACCGATTCCCGATACGCGGGCCAGCAAGGGCGCAGAGGCCGTATTGGCATCGACGCCAACCGCGTTCACGCAATCTTCGACTACGGCATCGAGCGAACGTGACAGCTTGGTTTCGCCGAGGTCATGCTGATACTGGCCGACGCCGATCGATTTCGGATCGATCTTGACCAGTTCGGCCAGCGGATCCTGCAACCGCCGTGCGATCGAAACAGCACCGCGCAGCGTCACGTCAAGTCCCGGTAGCTCTTCGGAGGCGAAGGCGGACGCCGAATAGACCGAAGCGCCGGCTTCCGACACCACGATCTTCAACATCTTCAGCTCAGGTAAAAGTTTCACCAGATCGGTCGCCAGTTTGTCGGTCTCGCGTGAGGCCGTGCCGTTGCCAATTGCGATCAGCTCGACGCGATGCTCGCGCGCGAGCTTGCCGAGAATCGCAAGCGATTCATCCCAGCGCCGCTGCGGTTCATGGGGGAAAATCGCGGTTGTGGCGACGACCTTGCCGGTTGCATCGATCACGGCAACCTTGACGCCGGTTCGATATCCCGGATCGAGGCCCATGGTGACGCGTGCGCCGGCGGGCGCCGCCAGCAGCAGATCGCGCAAATTCGAGGCGAAGACACGCACCGCTTCCTCCTCGGCAGCAGTCCACAGCCGCATCCGCAGATCGATATTGAGATGTATCTGGATCTTGGTGCGCCACGCCCAGCGTACCGTTTCAGCCAGCCATCGGTCGCCGGGACGTCCCTTATCAGAAATGGCGAAGCGCTGCATAATGCGCAGTTCATAGGAACTGACCGTGGCTGGCGTCGCCGTGACGGCCTCGGGAAGCATCTGAAGATCGAGTATTTCTTCCTTCTCGCCCCGGAACATCGCGAGGATTCGATGCGACGGCAGCTTGTTCAATGGCTCGCTAAAATCGAAATAATCGCTGAATTTGGCGCCGGATTCTTTTTTCCCGTCGCGCAATTTCGATGAGAGAAGCCCGTTCGACCACATTTGTTCGCGCAGTCCGCCGATCAGATCTGCGTCTTCAGCAAAGCGCTCAACCAGAATGGAACGCGCGCCGTCGAGTGCCGCCGCCGCATCTGCTACTTGTTTGTCTGCATCGATGAAAGGCAACGCAGCGCTTTGCGGATCGTTCTCCGGTTGGGTGAGCAGCAATTCCGCCAGCGGTTCCAGCCCGGCTTCCCTGGCGATTTCCGCTTTGGTGCGGCGCTTGGGTTTGAAGGGCAGGTAGATATCCTCGAGGCGTCCCTTGCTGTCCGCCGCTAGAATGGCTGCTTCCAGCGCGGCGTCGAGTTTGCCTTGCTCGCGAATCGAATTGAGGACAGTGACACGGCGCTCTTCAAGCTCACGCAGGTAGTTCAAGCGCTCTTCCAGCGTGCGCAACTGCGCGTCGTCCAGCGCGCCGGTGGCTTCCTTGCGGTATCGCGCGATAAACGGAACGGTGGCGCCGCCATCAAGCAGATCAACTGCGGCCTCGACCTGCTGTTCACGAACGCCAAGTTCGTCGGCGATCTGTTGAGAAATTGTTTTGGCCATGCAGTATCTTTCCTAACGAGAAAATCGCGACGCTGAATCGCGACCGCAGGAAGACGGCTTATGGACCACAGATCGGCGATTCATCAACCCCGTTGCAAAGGAAAATGGATCTGTGGATGAACTATGTTCAATTTCGGATGTCGTCGATCTCGGATGCGGTGAGCATCGGGACGTAACCTTCCGCCCCTCGGTAAATTCGGCGAGGCAATCAACCGATTTGACGAGGTGGTAAGGTTGGGTTCGTCATTGGGCGTATTCATGCTTGGGCGTGCCGAAGCATATAATCGTTCGGGTCTACCAAAAAAGAGCGCTGTAGGACGACGACAGGGTGCTGGTATTCGGGCATCTGACGCGAAACGATACGAGGCGCGCCGGGTTTAGTGGATCAAAAAGCACAACACCCCGGGACGCATCCCGGGGTGCGAGTGCACGTATCGATCAAGCCGTCAGAAGTTGAAGTTGATGCCTCCGAAACCGACAACGATGTCGCGCTTTGCGTCGGCAAAGGTGGCGGCCACGCCGGTGTTGACCTGACCCTGCAACAGGTAGTCGTTGATCAGGTGATAGTACTGAAATCCGCCGCGCACGGACCAGTTTCCGAAGTTCTTCGGAATCCAGGTGATCGGAACGGTTGCGGTCAGACCGGTTGAGAATACGCCGCCGTTGCTGGTGCCGCAGGGCGTGGCGATCGTTCCGCAGACCGTCGTGGCGTCGGCGGTCCAAAACTCCTTCGGACCCACGGAGACCCATGTGGGAGCCGTGAAGATAACGCCATACCCGTACTTGGTCAGATTGAGAGTGGGAACGGCGCCGAATTCGGTATAGCCGCTGCCGACCTTACCGGTGGTGACGTTCGACGAGCCGGAGAATTGATACCAGCCGCGGATATAGGGCTTCAACTGAACCGGCAGTCCCCACGATGTGTCGTCATAGGACAACGTGACCGAGATGTTGCGTTCTGTGCGGAAGCCGTTCACCGGCGGGCTCAGAAACTCGATGTACATCGTGTCGATGGTCCAGTTATTCAGGAAACCGACCTTGCCGCCGACCCACCAGTCGAACTCATTCCATGAACCGACACGCGGGTCCTTCTGTTCGCTCCACAGGTCGTTCCAGATTCCGGTGTACACGCTGATCGCGTTGATCGGACCGGTCTTATTCTTGTAGAGGTCGAAAGACAGGCCCATCGCGATTTGTGATGTCAGGCCGGTGCCGGTGACATGCAGGCCGCGCGATGTGATGTAGTCGCCGCCAAAACTCGCATCGATATAGCCGTGGATGTCGAGCGGCGCTGGAGGCGGCGGCGCTTTTGTATAGATTGGCAGATCGGCGGCCATTGCTGCTGTCGTTGTCACGAAAGCTGCCGTCGCAAGAGAAGCAGCCCAGGAGAGGCTGCGCTGTTTCGAACGTGTCATCGTCATCTGATACCCCAATGTAATCGAAGCACGAGCGCGTGGCCCGGCTTCATCCCCACTTGCTCATTCAGCGAGCAAGAGTCGCGGATGCCCCACAAGCGGGTTGCCTGTCTTCATTCGCGTTGCATCAGATGTCGCAAGTCGTATGCCAGTATTGTTGCAAAAATGTCATTGTCTCTACCCAGCACATGGCAATCAAAGAAACCGCTGGGGTGCAGTGGCTTCTTTGCGTAGACGTATCGATATACGACTTTAGTTTTGGATGAGATTTGCAAACGCGTACGCGATTTCGCGTAGGCTGCGCGCGGCGCTTTGACCAACGGCGCTGCAATTTATGCTGATGCTTTTTGCAAAGGTGCGATGTTCGGGTTTTGTGTTGCGCACGCACGCATTGCGGAGAAATGCGTCAGGAGGTGCTGACCAGTTCAGCATCGAGCTGAACTGGTCGTTTTGTCGTTCGCTACATTCTGCGTAGTTCAGTCCAGTTTCACGCCAGCTTCCGTCACGACCTTTTGCCAGCGGACGGTTTCCGCGGACACCATGGTTGCGAACGCCGGGCCCGTTACGTTGGGGACGTCGGAGCCGTTGCGCTCCCACGCCTCTTTGATCGTCGCCGCTTGCAGGGCCTTCTGCAGTTCCTTGGTCATGCGCTCCACGACTGCCGGCGGTGTGTTCTTCGGTGGCTCCACGACTGCCGGCGGTGTGTTCTTCGGTGCGAACACGCCATACCAGGTCGCGACTTCGTAACCGGGCACGCCAGCTTCCACGGCGGTGGGAATATCGGGGAATGCCGGCACGCGCTTTGGAGCTGCGACCGCGAGCGCGCGCAACTTGCCATCCCGGATCTGCGCGGCTGAAGAGCCGAGGCCGTCGAACACGAGCGGCACGTGGCCGGCGACGAGATCCTGCATGGCCGGTCCCGCGCCACGATAGGGCACGTGGACGATGCGTGTTTTGGTGACGATCTTGAACAACTCGCCGGCAAGATGATGCGTCGTCCCGGCGCCGGCGGAACCGTAATTCAATTTATCCGGGTTGGCTTTGAGGTAAGCGATGAATTCCGCGAGTGTCTTGGCGGTGACCTTGTCCGGATTGACGACCACGACCTGTGGCGGCCGCGCAATCAGCGCGACGGGGATGAAGTCTTTCTCCAGATTGTAATCGAGATTGGGATAGAGCGCCGGCGCGATGGCGTGGTGCGCGGCGCCGACGAAGAAGGTGTAGCCGTCCGGCGCGGCCTTGGATGCCTGCGATGCACCCACGGTGCCGCCAGCGCCCGCGCGGTTCTCGATCAACACACGCGTTCCGAGCTGCATGTCGAGTTGCGCGGCAAGAGGCCGGGCGAAGGCGTCCGTGCCGCCGCCGGCCGCGAACGGTACGACGAAAGTGATCGGCTTCTCCGGCCATGTTTGGGCCTGGGCGTGGCTGGCCACGGCGGCAGAACCTGCCAGAAGCATGAACAGGGCGTACCAACTGGATTTTGAATTCACGGCTTTTCCTCCCGGGATATTATGCTGCGCCAGCTTGTGCGGGCGCTTTTGCCGGATGACTCCGGATTGATGGGCGAGGTGAGAACAGGCGACGAGCCTGCAAACGGCGTGGATGATCCGGTAAGCGGGTAGCCCCGGCAACGGGTCTTATCGTCGCTGCCCCAGCTCCATAGCCAAGGACGAGCCACCTCAGCCCCGGTGCATCAGGGTTGTATGACGAATTATTGACAACATCACACCCAGAGTGTCAGCGTCGGCACCCTAAGGTCGGCACGGCATCGGCCAAGCCAATCCTCAAACGAGATCGTGGCGCGTATGTTCGGAATTCTGGGATTTGGCTTCGTTCTCGGAATGCAGCACGCGCTCGAGGCCGATCACATCGCGGCGGTGTCCAGCATCGCCGCCCGGCGCACCAATGTCGGCGACATCGTCAAACACGGGCTGACCTGGGGACTGGGTCACACCGTGACGCTGTTCGTGTTCGCCGGCGCCGCGATCTTGCTGGGTCATGCCATTCCCGAACATCTGTCACAGCCGCTGGAAACCGCGGTCGGCGTCATGCTGGTCGGGCTGGGCGCGCATGTGCTGTGGCGGCTGTGGCGCGACCGCGTGCACTTCCATCAGCACCGGCATGGCGACGGCACCGCACACTTCCATCTCCACAGCCACGCCGCTGATCCTGTTCCGCATCAGCGCAGCCCTCACGCGCACCAGCACGGCTTTCGCTGGCGGACTTTGCTGGTCGGCCTGATGCATGGCATGGCCGGCTCAGCCGCGCTGCTGGTGCTCGCTGTCACCCAGGCCGCGAGCCCGGCATATGGCCTGCTGTACGTTCTGCTGTTCGGAATTGGCTCGATGCTGGGGATGGGGGCGCTGTCGACCGCCATCGCCGTTCCGCTCGCTGTTTCGGCACGCTGGCTGACTTTCGCCAATCGCACCCTTCAGGGCGTCGTCGGTATCGTCACCATCGCGATCGGAGTCACGACGATCTATTCGACGGCGTTTGCGTAAGGCGACCTATCCTTTTCTCGCGGCTTGTCGTGATGGCTGCCCGTGTGCAGAGTGTCGGTAAAACGATAACAGCCGACGAGGAACGCCTTGGCCCATCATCGCGAGATCTATGCGATCCGTTATGCAACGAATACCGGGCGCCAGCCGCATCAGAATTATCTGACGCCGGACATCCACAACGAAGGCACCGATCTCGATTATTTCGTCTGGTTGATCAGGGGCAGCGATGGCGACATCCTGGTCGATACCGGATTCAACGATGTCGCGGCGCGCGAGCGGTCGCGGATGCTCACGATCAACCCTGCCGATGCGCTGGAGCGCTTCGGCGTGCGGCCCGACAGCATCCGCGACGTGGTCATTACGCATCTGCATTACGATCACGCCGGAAATCTCGACCGCTTTCCCAATGCGCGGTTTCATCTGCAGGATCGCGAGATGAGCTACGCCACAGGGCGTTGCATGTGTCACGGGCTACTGCGTCATCCGTTTTCAGTGGAGGGCGTGACGCTGATGGTGCGCCATGTGTTCAGCGACCGCGTCGTATTTCACGGTGGCGACGGCGAGGTCGCGCCGGGCGTGACCTTGCATCATGTGGGCGGCCATTCGGACGGCTTGCAAGTGGTTCGCGTCGAAACCGAACGCGGGCCCGTGGTGCTGGCCTCCGACGCCGCGCACTATTACGGCAATATGCATCGCCGCAATCCATTCCCGATCGTCTACAACGTCGGCGACATGATGGAGGGCTGGAAGGCCGTCGGGCGCTTCGCGGGGCATCCCGATCGCGTCATTCCCGGTCACGATCCGATGGTGCGCGATCTCTATCCGCGCGCGAGCGATACGTTGGACGTCGTCGCGCTGCACAAGAGCCCGAAGCGGTCGTTCGTGGTCTAGCCAATGCCGAACAAGCAATCTTGATTGCTTCGCATCGGCGCGCATTGATATAGACTTCGCAAGTCCGAGACGAAGAGTCGGATGAAAGACGCGGAGGCTATTGTCCCACGCAATGCATGGCAGAGACGGACGTTCTGAAAAAAAGACAGCTTTCGTTTTCGCAGGCGGCGGCAGCTTTGGCGCGATTCAAGTTGGAATGATGCAGGCGCTCGCGGCCTACGGGCTACACGCTGATCTCGTGGTGGGGTCGAGCGTCGGCGCGATGAACGGCGCCTACTATGCCGGTGCGCCGTCGCTGGACGGCGTCAAGAAACTGGCGGACATCTGGCGCGGTCTGACCCGGCACGACGTCTTTCCGGTGTCCTTTCATTCATTCATAAATTTTCTGTGGCGCCGGGATTTCCTGATCTCGCATGACGGCATCCGCAACCTGATCGAGACTCATCTTCCCTACAAAAATCTGGAAGATGCTCAGGTTCCGGTTCACATCGTGACCACCGATATCGTCACGGGTGAGACCGTGGTGCTGTCGGAAGGTTCTGCTGCCGAGGCGATCGTTGCCAGTACGGCCATTCCCGGAGCGTTCGCGCCGGTCAAATACAAGAATCGCTATCTAGCCGACGGGGCGATATCGAGCAACACGCCAATCCGCGTGGCTATCAATAAAGGCGCGCAACGTCTCATCATTGTCCCGACGGGGTTTGCCTGTGCGGGGACCGCACCGCCGGTAGGCGCGGTCGCAAACGTGCTTCATGCGCTGACGCTGCTGATCTCGCGGCAGATGACCACGGAACTCGAGTATCTCGAGCCGACGATCGAATATTACGTGGTGCCGCCGCTGTGCCCGCTGGTCGGTTCGCCTTATGATTTTAGCCGGACCAATGACCACATTACGCGTGCCATCAAGAGCACCGAGGCATGGCTCGCCGATGGCGGACTGGAGAAGGGCGGCATCCCCGGCGAGATGCGTCCACACAGCCACTGACCGCGGCTCGAGGAAAACGAGCGAGCCAGACCACACCAGAATTATTGCTCTGCAATAAATGCAGAGGCCGCAACTCCGACGCTTGCGATATGACAGAATGACGTCAGATACCATGGCGGCGTCGATGTCGAGGCCTCCCGGTTTCGTGTATGGTTTCGCCGGTGGCGGCTGTTCTTATTGAGCTATCGACCCGCGCAAGGAAACGCGCCAACATGCGCGTTGCGATGGTTCCGCCGAACTCGTTATCGAGGTTTTTATGCAAACTCTCATGCTGATGTTTTCGCCTCGTTTCATCATCCTGACGCTCTGCATCTTTTTCACCGCTGTGCTGGTTTGCGGTGCGATCTACGATTTCGAAGACATTTTCCTGTTTGCGATACCGATCGCCATCTTCGGCTCGTTGTCGGTGCTCGGCATTCATGACCTGCTGCAGAAAAGTCACGCCGTTCTGCGCAACTATCCGGTCTCGGCGCACATCCGGTTTCTGTTGGAAGAAATCCGGCCGGAGATGCGGCAGTATTTCTTCGAAAGCGAGAAGGACGGCAAACCGTTCAGCCGCGATACGCGCGCGGTGGTTTACCAGCGCGCCAAGATGGTGCTCGACAAGCGTCCGTTCGGCACCCAGGAAGATGTCTACGCCGAGGGCTATGAATGGATGAATCATTCGGTGTCGCCGAAGCCGCTTGCCGACGAGCACTTTCGCATCACCGTTGGCGGTCCGGACTGTACGAAGCCGTACTCCGCGTCGGTGTTCAATATTTCCGCCATGAGCTTCGGTGCGCTCAGTCCCAATGCGGTGCGTGCGCTCAACGCCGGAGCGAAAAAGGGAAATTTTGCGCATGACACCGGCGAGGGCGGAGTTAGTCCCTATCATCGCGAGAACGGCGGCGATCTGATCTGGGAAATCGGGTCCGGGTACTTCGGCTGCCGCAATCCTGACGGGACATTCAATCCCGAACTGTTCGCGAAGGTTGCGAGCGACGACCAGATCAAGATGGTCGAACTGAAAATCAGCCAGGGCGCCAAGCCCGGCCATGGCGGCGTGCTTCCGGCCGCGAAAGTGTCCGAGGAAATTTCCCGCATTCGCGGCGTCCCAATGGGCGAGGATTGTATTTCGCCGGCCTATCACCGGGCGTTCTCAACTCCTATCGAAATGATGCAGTTCATCGGCGATCTGCGGCGGCTGTCGGGCGGCAAGCCCACAGGCTTCAAGCTCTGCATCGGTCACCGCTGGGAATTTCTGGCGATCTGCAAGGCGATGGTGAAAACGGGAATCTATCCTGATTTCATCGTCGTCGATGGCAATGAAGGCGGCACCGGCGCTGCACCGGCCGAGTTTATGGATCACCTCGGGATGCCGATGCGTGAGGGCGTCAGCTTCGTCCACAATGCCCTGATCGGCATCAACGCGCGCGATCGCATCCGGATCGGCGCCGCCGGCAAGATCGCGACAGGTTTCGACCTCGCTCGCGCCATGGCGCTCGGTGCGGACTGGTGCAATTCCGCGCGCGGTTTCATGTTCGCTTTGGGCTGCATTCAGTCGCTGAGCTGTCACACCGATCGCTGCCCCACCGGGGTGACGACGCAGGATCCGACGCGCAGTCGCGCGCTGGTGGTGCCGGACAAGACCATGCGGGTCTATAATTATCATCGCGCCACACTGCATGCGCTGGCGGAGTTGATCGCGGCCTCCGGTCTCAGCCATCCGCAGGAGATTCGCCCGATTCACTTCTCGCATCGCATATCGGGAACGGACGTGCTGTCGTTCGCCCGGCTTTATCCGCAGCTTCGTCCCGGTGAATTGCTGGAAGGTAAGGTCGAGAGTCCGCGCTTCCATGCCTGGGCGTTCGCGCAGGCGGAGTCGTTTTCGCCGCTTCCTGCGACGCCTGCGTCGGTACCTGCGCCGCCGATCGCGGTGCGTGGAGTTGGGGCCTAGAACTCGCCGTGCAACCGGCCTGAGAAGATCGAAACCGGCCCCCGGTCCGCGTTATAGGCGGGGTTCACAATAAGCTGGTAGTCGGCGGTGAGCGTGAAAGCCTTGTTGAGCGCCACAGCGTAGTAGGTCTCAAGAATGCGCTCGGTGCTGTAGTTCAACAGGCCATCGCCGATCAAAAGACCCTTGCCGCCGGCAGCCAGGAAATCGCGGTGCGCGCCGGACAGGCCGTTGATGGCGCCGCCCAATGCGAATGTATCGGTGGGCCGGCCCCAATAACTCCCCTTAATTGAAATGCCTCCCGACACGCTGCGGTCGATATCCGTGAACGACAGGATCTCGTTCTGGCCGTCGTTCCAACTCGCACGCGCGAAGATGCCGACGTCGTTCGCGACTTGCTGTTCCGCGTTGACGTAGAAGCCGTATTTCAACCGATCGCGGCGCTCGCCTGTGACAATGTCATTGATGTCGAGCCCCGGGTTCGCTGCACTGATTCCAAGGACGTCGCGATAATTGGCTGTGTTGCCCTTGTTGGCGAAGACGCCGAGCCGGAGCTTGCCGGGCTGATCGAAGATCGTATGGCGTTCTTCAAATTCGACCACTGTGCCGCCGGTCTTGAAGGTGAGAACGTCGCTGTTGGGTGCGGACGGCACCTGAAAGAGACCAGCCCTGATAGCCCAGTCCTTGCGATTGAGCTCTACCACCGCGCCACGCGTATAGCCCGGCAGGTCCGCCGGAAAATCATAAGCGGCCGATGACCACATCGCCCAGTTCATGAAATCGATGCGCGGGTCCTTCGCATAGGAATTGCCGTCGAAGAAATCGCCGACGGCAAACCGTCCGACCGTGACGGTGACGCGGTCGATGTCGCGCTTGCCCGGCAATTGACCGGCAGCGTCTGCAACGTCTTCCTGCTCGCCGCCAAGACCGAATGTTTGACGGAAGAAATAGCGCTGGGCCCGAAACTTCGGATATTCCCCGCCGCCCTTTTGCGCTTCGCCATTCGAGAATCCGGCAAGGCCCAATGTGCTGCCGATGCCGAAGCCCTGATTGAGTTCCGGATTGAAATACAGCTCTCCGCCCTCCCACAGCCGCCATCCGAGAAAAGCGCCGACGGTCCAGGTTTCTCGCCCCTGACTGATTCGGGGCAAACTGTTTGCGCCCTGATATGGCGACCGGAATCCTGGATAGCCCTGAGTGATGAAGGTTGTCTGACCGTGGATATTCCAGTCTGTCGACTCCGGAAGAGCGAGCGGCTGGATCGCGGAGCCGGTGGTCCAAGGCGGCGTGTCCCAAAGCCGGTAGTTCAGCCCGAGCTTGATCGCGTGAACTTGCGGATCGACCCGCACGTCGGGCAGCGACACGTCGCCGAGCCCGTAAGTTCGTGCGCCAAGATCGATGTAATTATATTCGACCTTGCCGCTCCAGTTTCCGCCAAGCGCGAATTCGAGGCCGGCACCGGCAACCCAGCCGAGATGCATGCGGGCTTTCATGCCGATGATGTCGCCATCGGCATCATTGAGATCGACGTGGGTCCGTCCCCATGCAAGGCCGCCGGTCACATAAGGCAGCCACGTCCCGAATGCGTAGCCGACGCGTCCTCGCGCCGTGCCGAAGTAATCAAAAGTTGTGTTGAACGGCGCAGGCACGATCTTGGGACGATCCAGCGGACTCGGAGACGATATGTCAGCCTCGACGCCGAGGACCCAATTGTTTGGAAGCTGAAGATTGTAGCCCGCCTGAAAGCCTCCGATCAGGCCGGTGATGCTGTGCGGAAAGAAGATGCCTTGCAGCGGCAGTGGGTTTGTGCCGGATCCGAAGTCGCCACCGCCATAACCAACATGTCCGCCGACGTAGAAACCGCTCCAGTCGAAAACAGGCTTGATGCGCTGAGCCTTGACCGACAATGCCACCGGAACGTCAGCCGCCAGCGCATATCCAATCGGCGCTACGCCAAGCATGAGCCCGGCGATGACGCCTTTGAGAAATGCCGGATGATATGGCGGCTGTGTCATGACGGGCCGAATCGAAAGGAGCGGTTGTGTGTTGCAGGGCATCAGAAACAGCGCTTGCTTCCAAGCATCTAGCTTTAGATGCAAATGCCTCGCAAGTGCAATTCTGAAGATTGTTCGCTGTTGGTGTGATGAACGGGCAACCAAGACCCGTCCGGCGAGCCATGACACCGCCTGATGACAATCGCATGACGTGAGCGGTACGAGCGCGGTTTAGTGGCGCAGTGGCTGACAATGTACCAGCAAAAAATGACCCACCCGGGGGGACAACCGGGTGGGTCCTTGGGCCGACACGGCGTGGATGAGGCGCCGCGTCGAACTCAACTCGGAATTCGATCAGTAACAGCTACGAACGCGACCGATGTAGTTGCCGTACGCGTCGAACTGGCGGACCCAGGCGCAGCGGCGATAGCCATAACCGTCGTATGCGTAGGCATTGTTGGCAGCGGCGGCCGCGAACAGCGCGCCGGCAGCGAGGCCGACACCGATGCCGAGACCACCATGATGATGATGGAAACCGCCGGCCTGGGCTTCCTGAGTGGAGGCGGCAATGCCACCGGTCAGCGCAACAGCGGCAACTGCGAGGGCGGCAATCTTGGTCTTGATCGACATGAAACTCTCCATCCTTGTTTGGGGCGGGCCGTGTGGACCGCATGCCAATTGGTGGAGAGCCGACCGAGTTTGGTTCGAAGGCTGGCGATAAAAATCGATAAAGAGAATAATAATAGCAATATCAGCTGTTTATGAGGCTATCGCAGGGCTTGCGGCTGGTTTGCAAGCCGCGCCAGATCGAACTTCTGGACATCCGCGAGCAGTTCAACGAACGCACGCGCGCCGTAGTCGATCAGCACCTTGCCTTTGTCCACGGTAGCCGTCGTCGCGTCGCCGACTGCACCCAAAGGATTGAGATCCTGCATCGCCCATGCAAACGGCGCCGGACGTCCCGCCGAAAGCCAGCGGAATTCTGTGATCATCTTCTTTTCAGCGGATTCGAAATTCGCGATCCGCTCCTTGCGAACCGAATCCGGAAAGGCTGCAAGCATGATCGATGTCTCAACAGCGCCACCGTGAACGCCGAAGCGTAATTCATCGGTTGAGAACAATCCTGCCGGCGCGCCGAACCGGCTCCAGCTTGTGGTCACGGCCAGCATCTCGTGCTTCGCGCGCAGATCCTGCGCGATCAGCGCCATCGCGGCACTGTTGCCGCCGTGGCTCGTGACGATGACGAGCTTTCTCACACCCATGCGCGCCACGGTATCGCCGAGCGCCATCCACTTGCTCAACGCGACATCGGTCGGCAGCGTCAGCGTGCCCGGATAGGCGGTGTGTTCGGTTGAAATCCCGATCGGCTCGATGGGCAGGAACGTCACCGGCATGCTGTTCGGCAGAATTTCACGGACGCGCGCGAGATAGGCCTGCGCGATCAACGTGTCGGTCTCGAACGGAAGATGCGGACCGTGCTGTTCAGTGGCCGCGAGCGGCAGCACCGCGATCCAGTCGCGCGCGGCCGCTTTGTCCACGTCGGACAAGCGGATCTCGGACCAGTCATGCGGGGGTATTGTGGTCATCGCGCGTGGGTTTCTTCGAACAGGCGTTTATTTGAGGCAATTTGCAGGATAGCCTTTGAAAGTTCGACCGTCCCTGCCGCCCATCATGGGCAAAACGATCCACGGAGTCCAATGATGCCACCCAGCCTTTTGCTGCGAGCGTTAATCATCGGGGTGGCGCTGTGGCCCGTCACCGGCGTGCCGGCCCGCGCGCAAACGGCGGCGGATCTGGACAAGGTGTCGTTCGGCACCAACTGGGTCGCACAGGCCGAGCACGGCGGATTTTATCAGGCCGTGGCGGACGGCACCTATAAAAGTTATGGCCTGGATGTCACGATTGTGCCGGGCGGTCCCAACGTCAACAACCGCATCCAGTTGGTCGCCGGCAAGCTCGATTTCTTCATGAGCGCGAACACGCTGCAATCGTTCGATGCGGTTGCGAACAATGTGCCCGTCGTTGCGGTCGCGGCGATCTTCCAGAAGGATCCGCAGGTGTTCCTGGCGCATCCCGAATCCAAGGTCACGAAGCTCGAGGATCTCAAGCCGCTGACGCTGTTCGTGTCCAAGGAAGGGATGCCGACCTATTTCCAGTGGCTGAAATCCGAATACGGTTTCAGCGAAGAGAAGGTGAAGCCCTACACGTTCAACGCGCAACCGTTTCTGGCCGACAAGGCCAGCGCGATGCAGGGCTACGTGACGTCGGAGCCGTTTGCCGTCGAGAAGCAGGCCAAGTTCAAGCCGACCGTGATCCTGTTGGCCGATTACGGTTTCAACAGTTACTCGACCTTGATCGAGACGCGCATCGCATTCGCGGAGAAGAAAGCCGATCTGGTGCAGCGCTTTGTCGATGCCTCAGTCACCGGCTGGTACAATTATCTGTATGGCGACAATCGCCCGGGCAATGCACTTATCAAGAAGGCCAATCCCGACATGACAGACGATCTGCTCGCCTATTCGGTCGACAAGATGAAGCAATATGGCATCGTCGATTCGGGTGATGCGCTGAAGGATGGCATCGGCGCGATGAACGATGAGCGCATGGCGGCCTTCTTCGGCAAGATGGTTCGCGCCGGCGTAACGCGGCGCGACATCGACTACCGCAAGTCCTACACCTTGCGTTTCATCAACAAGGCGGTGGGTCTCAACCTGCGGCCGAAAAACTGACGGCGGCGGTCTCCCGATATGTCCATCCTTGAGGCTGACGATGTGAGCGGCAGGCCGCCGGGTGGCGCGGCGGTTTCGCTGCGCGATGTCACCAAGGTCTACGGCAACGGCGTCGTGGCGCTCGGACCGCTCGATCTGGATGTCCGCGCCGGAGAGTTCGTTTCACTGCTCGGGCCGTCGGGCTGCGGCAAGTCCACCGCGCTGCGCATCATTGCCGGCCTGAATGAGCCGACGTCCGGCACTGTGCAGGTTGCCGAGCGTGGTGCGCAGGATCGTTCGCGGCATGATATCGGCTTCGTGTTTCAGGAGCCGACCCTGATGCCATGGGCGACGGTAAGGAGTAACGTTCAACTTCCGCTCGATCTCGCACATGTATCACGAGCCGAAGCAGGTACACGCGCCGATCAGGCATTGGCGCAGGTCGGACTGACGGAGTTCTCGGAAGTCTATCCGCGCGAATTATCCGGAGGCATGAAGATGCGGGTCTCGCTGGCGCGGGCGCTGGTGACAGATCCGGACATTCTCCTGATGGATGAGCCGTTCGCCGCGCTCGATGAAATCACGCGCTTCAAACTGAACAACGATCTGCTGGCGCTGTGGCGCAAGCTGCGCAAGACCGTCGTCTTCGTCACGCATTCGGTATTCGAGTCGGTGTATCTGTCGCAGCGCGTATTGATAATGACATCGCGGCCCGGCCGTATCGCCCGTGAATTTCGTATCGATGCGCCTGAACCGCGAGGCGAGGATTTCCGGACCTCGCCGGAATATGCAGCCTATTGCCGTGACGTGTCGGCGGCGCTTGCCAAGGCAAGCAATGCCGAGGCAATCCGATGACGGTGCGCGACACATCGCCAACAGTTGTGAAATTCCTTTTGCCGCTGCTCGCCCTCGCGGGCGGCGTCGCGATCTGGGAAGCGGTCGTTCGCATCAACAATCTTCCGGTGTATGTGCTGCCTGCGCCGAGCGTGGTGTTTGCGACACTGGTTCAGGATTGGCCGCTCCTGTTCGGATCGCTGCTGACGACGCTCTTGACCACGGTTCAGGGTTTTGTCGCGGCGGCCGTCGGCGGCATTGCGCTCGCGGTGTTGTTCAGCCGTTCGAAATGGCTCGAATATGCGCTGCTGCCTTATGCGGTGATCCTGCAAGTCACGCCGGTGATCGCGATCGCGCCGCTGTTGCTGATCTATCTTCCGCAGCATGTGGCCGTGGTGGTCTGCGCCTGGATTGTCGCGTTTTTTCCGGTGTTGTCCAACACGACGCTCGGGCTGAATTCGGTTGATCGCAATCTGCTCGGCCTGTTCGAACTCTATGGCGCTTCGCGCGCGCAGACGTTGCGCTATCTGAAACTGCCTTCGGCGCTGCCGCATATTCTCGGCGGCCTGCGGATCGCAGGCGGGCTGTCGCTGATCGGCGCGGTGGTGGCCGAAATCGCCGCGGGCTCGGCCGGAGCCGGTTCCGGACTGGCCTACCGGATCGCTGAGGCGGGCTACCGGCTCAACATCCCCCGGATGTTCGCGGCGCTGTTGTTGCTCTCGATTGCCGGAATTGTCATCTATTTGGGCCTCTCGCTGGCCTCGTATCTTGTGCTACGACGCTGGCACGAAAGTGCGCTTGGAAAGGAAAACTAATGGCTGCCAATGGTTCTCAGGAAAAAGTCGATGTGCTGGTCTACGGCCCGTCGAAGCCGGTCATCGATGGAGGTTTTCCCGCGAACTTTGTGCTGCACAAATTTGAGAACCAGCGCGACCTCGGACGGCTGGCGCCTGACGTGGCCGCTCGTATCCGCGGCATCGCAGTCACCGGTCTGGTGCAGGCTGATGCCGCCATGCTGGCGCGTTTTCCGAAGACCGAAATCGTCTCCAGCTTTGGCGTCGGCTACGACCACATCGACTCCAAATATGCGGCCGGGCACAACATCATCGTCACCAACACGCCGGATGTGCTGACGGAAGAAGTTGCCGACACCGCGCTCGGTCTCCTGATCGCCACGGTGCGCGAATTCATCAAGGCGGATCGCTATCTGCGCGCCGGACACTGGACCACGCAGAATTTTCCGCTGAGCCCCGGCTCGCTGCGTGATCGCAAGGTCGGCATGGTCGGCATGGGCCGTATCGGCCAGGCCATCGCGCGCCGTCTGGATGCGTCGCTGGTGCCGGTGGTCTATCACTCGCGCAACCCGGCCAAGGGCGTCACGCACAAGCACTATCCGAACCTGATCGAAATGGCGAAGGAGGTCGATACCTTGATCGCCATCACACCCGGCGGTCCATCGACCGCGAAACTGATCAACGCCGATGTTCTCAAGGCACTCGGGCCGCGTGGCGTTCTGATCAATGTCGCTCGCGGATCGGTGGTGGACGAGGAGGCGCTGATTGCTGCGCTCAAGGACGGAACGATCATGGCGGCCGGTCTCGACGTGTTCGCCAACGAGCCGCAGGTGCCGGATTCATTGAAGACGATGCAGAACGTCGTGCTGTTGCCGCATATCGCGTCCGCGTCGGTGACCACGCGCAACGCCATGGATCAGCTGGTGGTGGACAATCTCAAGGAATGGTTCGCCGGCAAGGCGCCGCTCACACCGATTGCCGAGACGCCGGTGAAGGGCCGCTGACAGTGCCCCGCGCCGCGCCGTTCGCATTCATGCGCGCCCGGTTGAGCAAGCAGGCTTGCCTGCTTGCCTTGGTCGCGGTCGTCATGAGTGCGCCGAACGCCGTGGCGCAGGACGCGCGGTCGCTTTCCAGCGACATGGTCGGGCAATGGGAGCTGTCGACGGCAGGCCGCGACAAGACCTGCGTCGTGACGCTCAAGAACGAATCCTCATCGCAAGGTCTGAAGCTCGAACTTGAGAAGGGGTGCGGCGACGCGCTGCCGTTCACCAAGGCCATCGTCGCCTGGAGCGTGAAGGGGCTCGATATCGTGCGTCTGCAGGACGCAAAGGGTGAATCGGTCATCGATGTGACCGAGGTCGAAAGCGGCATCTTCGAGGGCCGCCGGGAAGGCGAGGGGATCTATCTTCTGCAGAACCTTGCGGCTGCACGGGCGCTGTCGAAATCGACGGATCAGTTGATCGGCGACTGGGCCATGATGCGTGAAAGCGGCAAGTCGATTTGCGGACTGACGCTGACCAATACGGAAACCTCGCCGGAGAACTTCGCGGTCTTTCTGAAACCGCGTTGCGATCCGCTGGTGGCGGCTTTTGCGCCGACTGTGTGGCGCCTTGAGCGCGGCGAATTGCTGCTGCAGTCGGCCAAGGGAGAGATCTGGCGCTTCGAGGCCGATGACAACGCACAATGGCGGCGCGTTCCCGACAGCGCCGATCCGCTGATCCTGATGCGGCAGTAGCCGCGAGCGGCTAAATCAGCCGCATTCCTTTCAGGCTGGCATGACCGTTCTTGCCGACGATGATGTGATCGTGCACCGCAATTCCGAGCGGACTCGAGATCGACATGATCGATTTCGTCATCTGGACATCGGCGGTCGATGGTGTCGGGTCGCCGGACGGATGATTGTGCACCAGAATGATCGCGGTGGCCGACAATTCCAACGCACGCTTGACCACTTCGCGCGGATAGACCGGCGTATGATCGATGGTGCCGACCTGCTGCAACTCGTCTGCGATCAACTGATTGCGCTTGTCGAGAAACAGAATCCGGAACTGCTCCTTGTCGGCAAAGGCCATGGCGGCGCGGCAATATTCGATCACATTGGACCATGACGACAGCACGGTCTTCTCTTTGCTGATTTGCCCCTTTGCAACGCGGCTCGCCGTTGCGGCGATAAGCTTGATTTCGGTGATCGCTGAATCACCAAGCCCGCTGACTTCCTTCAGGCGCAATTCCGGTGCGTGGACCACTTCGGCAAATGATCCGAACCTGGCGATCAGCGCTTTCGCCAGCGGCTTGACGTCGCGGCGCGGCAGGGCGCGAAACAGCACCATTTCGAGCAGTTCGTAATCGCTGAGCGCATCGGCACCGGCATCGCGAAAGCGGTCGCGCAGCCGTTCGCGATGGCCGTGATAATGCGGCGCTTCCGCGAACCCATTTGGGTCAGATGGCTCTTTGGGTTTGGTCGGCATGATGCAATGCGTGCTCGAAAACACTGCGAGCATCGCCGTGAGTTGCAGCATTTGCAACCGGCATTATGCCGGTATCAAGAGACAAAAGACGCTATCGAGATGTACGGAAAGGTACATCTCGATGAGCAGTCTTGCGCAGTCACTTATTGAAGACCGGCTTGTCCAGTTTACCCGGGGAGAGCGTAAAAATTTCCACGCCGTCCTGGGTCACGCCGACCGAATGCTCGAACTGCGCCGACAGCGAGCGGTCGCGGGTCACCGCCGTCCAGCCATCGGACAGAACCTTCACGTGCGGCTTGCCGAGATTGATCATCGGCTCGATGGTGAAGAACATGCCGGGCCGCAGGACGACGCCTTCACCCGGACGGCCGATGTGAATGATGTTCGGCTCGTCGTGAAACATCCGCCCCAGGCCATGGCCGCAGAAATCGCGCACTACGCTCATCTGCTGCGGTTCGACGAAGCTCTGGATCGCATGGCCGATGTCGCCTGTGGTCGCACCGGGCTTCACGGCGGCGATGCCGCGCATCATCGCCTCATAGGTCACGTCGATCAGCCGCTCCGCGCGGCGTGAAATCTCGCCGACGGCGTACATCCGGCTTGAATCGCCATACCAGCCATCAACGATGAACGTCACGTCCACGTTCACGATGTCGCCCTCTTTGAGCGGACGGTCGCCGGGCATGCCGTGGCAAACCACGTGGTTGATCGAGGTGCAGGTCGAATAGCGGTAGCCGCGATACATCAGCGTCGCGGGATAGGATTTGTGGTCGAATGCGAATTTCCGGACGAAATCGTCGATCTGCGAGGTGAAGATGCCGGGGCGGACGATGGCCGTCAGTTCGTCGAGGCATTGCGCCACCAGCGCTCCCGCCTTGCGCATGGCAGCGAACGCGCCGGGACCGTGCAGCTTGATTTGCCCGGTCTTGCGTAGGGAGGTTTCGTTGGCTTCGACGTAGGTCATGCGGAATCTGGCTTCAAATCGAGGAAATTGCTGAGCTCTCCTCCAATTTAATGGATGCAGCCCCCAGCGCAAGCGGCGGTATCCGCCGGGCTGCCAAGCCTTGTTTTCAGGGCTTATTTTCGGGTTTCAGGGCTCGATCGGAACGGAACGCGCCAGCCTGATCTCCTGGCGGGTGAGATCGCACGTCCATGCCAGGGCTTCGACACCGGCCGCGCGCGCCTTGTCGAAAGCGCGGCCATAGGTGGGATCGATGTCGCGTGCCAGCGCAAACGAGCGCGCCGAGCCGATCTGGATCACGAACAGCATCACTGCGCGTGCGCCTGCCCCAACCATCTCCGCCAGTTCGTCAAGATGCTTTGTGCCGCGCGCCGTCACCGAATCCGGGAATTCGGCGACGCTTGCGCTGCGCATCAGGTGAACGTTCTTGACCTCGACATAGCAGGGCGGCCGAGCCGGGTCTTCCAGCAGGAAATCGACGCGCGAGCCCTTGCCGTTAATGGTACGGCCGTATTTCACCTCGCGGCGGATGCTCGCGTAACCCGCCAGTTCGGGGATCGTGCCGGCGGCTAGCGCTTCGGCGACGATCGGGTTCGGATGCATGGTGTTGACGCCGGTCAACTCGGTGCCACCGCCGAAATCCACCTCGATCAGTTCCCATGAATAAGGCAGCTTGCGCGCAAGGCTCGGAGACTTCGAGAGCCAGACGTGTGCGCCTTCGGCCTGCAGGCCGGTCATCGCGCCGGGATTGGCGACATGCGCGGTGATGATCGTGCCGTCGGCCAGTTCAACATCGGCGAGGAAACGCTTGTAGCGGCGGATCAGGGTTGCCGGGACCAGTTCACTGGCAAAACGCATGTCGTGTCAGTTCTGTACGTCGATGACGGTTTCGACCGGCAGCGCGCCGCCGCGCACGCGGATTTCCCGCACCGGATAAGGCACGCGGATGTTCTCGCGCTTGAAGGCGTCCCACAGCTTCAGCATCACTTCGCTGCGCACATTGTCCGCGCCCACATCGAGATCGGCGACCCAGAACGTCAGGGTGAACTTCATGCAGGTCTCAGCGAATTCCACCAGCAGGCAGTTCGGTGGCTTGAAACTGGCAACGCTAGTCGTCTGCTTGGCGATGTCGACCGCCAGTTTGCAGACGATGTTCGGATCGGCGTCGTAGTTGGTCGCGAAGTTGACCTTCACCAGCATGTTCTTGTTGGTATAGGTCCAGTTGACCACGCGCTGGGTCACCAGATCCTCGTTCGGGATGAGGATTTCGCGGCCGTCACCCGCCGCGACGGAAATATAGCGCGTGTTCATCGCGCTGATCCTTCCCGAACTGTCGCCGATGGTGATGAGATCGCCTGGCTTGACCGACTTGTCCGCCAGCAGGATCACGCCGCTGATGAAATTGGCGACGATCTTCTGCAAGCCGAAGCCGAGGCCGACGCCGATGGCGCCGGAAAACAGCGCGAAGGCGGACAGATCGATGCCCGCGGCGCTCATCACGACCGCAAAAGCGGCCACCATCAGCAGCAGGCGGACCATCTTGACCAGGAGAACCTGAACCGACGGCGTGAGGTCGCGCGAGCGTGTGATCCGCGATTCGAGGAAATTGCCGGAAATGCCGACCAGCCACAGCGCGATGCCCAGGGACACCGCGACTTTCAGGACCAGCAAGGGTGTCACGCGCAGCGCACCGAGAGGGATCGACACCGAGTCCAGCGCCGCCGTCACATCGTCCAGCTTGCCGATGATGCTCAGCGCCGCCACGATCCACGCTGCCACCGAGACCGCGCGGACGACGAATTCATTCCGGATCAATCCCGTCGCCAGCCGGATGATGACCCAGGCCGTCGCAAGGCTGGCTGCGGTGGAGAGCAGGTAGCCGTATCGCAGGACCTCGGTCTTCACGATGATGGCGCGGGAGATGCTGATCAGCAGCGCGAAGATGATCGTTCCGGCACGGTTCATCAGAACCCGGACCAGCATGCGCAGCGGCGCCGGCAGGCCCATTGCCAGCGAGGTGGGGTCGATCCGCGCGCGAAGGAAGCTGGCAAGAGCTAGCGACAGGCCCGCGGCGACAATGATGATGCCGGCCTGCATGTAGAACCAGGGCGATACGAGATAGGCCTCAGCGGACTTAACGCTGGCCTGCAGCGCCTGCTGGATGTCATCCCATTCCATGGGCAACTCACCTCAAAAGGAGGCAGGCTGGTTTGCCTGCCTCAGCTTCGATTTTGGATTCGATTCGATAACTTCGCCAGATTCCCACATTCCGCAGGTATCGGTGTGTGAGAATCTCGCGTGCGGACGACTTAACACCAGCAAATCCGGCACAATCGTGATCGGATGACAAATGAGTTGGCGTGAGGCCGCTGCGACGATATTCATGCAAATGCAGGTATTTTGAACCTGCTCACCGATACGGAGACACCCACAGGCAATGGCATCCCTCGATTCGGTCAGCATTGCCATTCTGCTCGGCTCGGTCCTCGTGATGGCAGGCATTCTCTCCAGCCTGCTCGCGTTGCGCTTCGGTGCGCCCCTGCTGCTGGTCTTCCTGTTCGTCGGCATGGCAGCGGGCGATAGCGGGCCAGGTGGACTTAAGTTCGACGATGTGCGGACCACCTATCTGGTCGGATCGGTAGCGCTGGCGCTGATCTTGTTCGATGGTGGATTGAAAACCCGCTTCCAGAGCATTCGCGCGGTGCTGGCGCCTTCGGCGGTGCTGGCCACCATCGGTGTGCTGGTGACGGCGCTGATTACGGCGCCTGTTGCCAAATATGCGCTGGATATCGGCTGGACCGAGGCCCTTCTTGTCGGCGCGGTGGTGGCCTCCACTGACGCAGCCGCAGTCTTTCTCCTCGTGCATACGCAGGGTCTTCGGCTACGGCCGCGCGTCGGCGCAACGCTCGAGGTCGAATCCGGCACCAACGACCCGTTCGCGATCTTTCTGACGCTGATGCTGGTGGAGTTTCTGTCGGTCGGGCAGAGCACGCCGGCGCATGTCGCGCTTCAGTTCGCGCGCGAAACCATCCTGGGCGCGGCATTCGGGATTGGCGGCGGATGGCTTGTCGTTTTCGCGCTGAACCGCGTCGCTCTGCCACAGGGCTTGCACGCGCCCTTCGTCACGACCGCCGCACTGGTTATCTTCGGACTGGCTCAGATATCACATGCGTCCGGATTTCTCGCGGTCTATCTCGCCGGCATGATGATCGGCAACCGGCCGACGCGTGCGCATAATTCCGTCGTCGCCTTTCTCGATGCCGCGACATGGCTGGCGCAGATCGTCATGTTCGTGATGCTGGGCCTTCTGGTGTCACCCGAGCGAACGCTCGCAACAGTGCTTCCGGCCGTCGGCGTGGCGCTGGTGCTGATGCTGGTGGCGCGGCCCGTTGCAGTGTTTCTTGGCCTTGCGCCGTTCCGGTTCAACTGGCGGGAGAAGACATTTATCGCTTGGGTCGGACTGCGCGGTGCGGTCGCGATCTTCCTCGCCTCCATCCCGATGCTGGTCGGGCTGCCGAATGCGCAGGTTTATTTCGACGTCGCCTTCGTCGTCGTCATCATTTCGCTGCTGCTGCAGGGCTGGACGCTGGCCTCCGCGGCGCGGTGGCTCCATGTGGCGCTGCCGAGAGCAGACCGCGGTCCGCGACGTGTCGAGCTCGATCTGCCGGGGCAGCTCGAGCAGCAATTGGTCGGCTATCCGGTTCGCGCCAACAGCTTGTTCCTGAAACGCGGCCTCATCCCGTCATGGTCGAAGCCGACGCTGGTGATCCGCGACGAGAAAATTCTTTCGCCGGTCGAGGCCGAACCTGTGGTCAAAGGCGACTATCTCTACTTGCTGGCGCCGCCGGAGAAAGCAGAATCGCTGGACCGGTTCTTCATCGACATGCCTGTGGTGCCCGCGCCCGACCCGCATCTGCTCGGCGACTTCATGATGCCCGGCGACGTGACGCTGCGGGATGTCGCCGACATTTACGGCGTCACTGTCTCCCCCAGCGATGCGCACCTCACGCTGGCGGATTATTTCGACATTCATCTCGATCATGCGCCGCGCGTGGGTGCAACCTTGCCGCTCGATTCCATCGTGCTGGTGGCGCGCAACATCGGCGGCAACCGCGTGAACGTGGTCGGCCTGCGTCTGCCGGAAGACGAAGAGCCGGCGCCGCCTCCGCCGACCCGTGTTGGCGCTGCGAAGCGTAAAGTCGCGCGCGCGTGGACCAGGCTGCAAGGCCTGTAATCAGCATCTCAAAGTGCGCGGGAGGGCAGCAGCAGCGGTCCGTCCGGCGTCTCGACGCGGTTCACCGAAATGCCAAAGACTTCCGCGATGCGTTCGGGCGTCAGTGCGAGAGAGGGGGCGTCGTTGGCGATGATGCGGCCGTCGTTCATCACGACGACACGATCCGCGAACCGCATCGCCAGAGCGAGATCATGGATGATCGCCAGCACCGCCGTTCCCTGATGCGCGATACGCTGCAGCAGATCCATGACGATGAGCTGATGACGCTCGTCGAGCGAGGTCGTGGGTTCGTCCGCGATAAGCACGGACGCCTCGGTGGCGAGTGCCCGCGCAATAGCGACGCGCGCCCGTTCGCCGCCCGATAGCGTCGTGATCAGCCGCGACGAAAATTCGCCGACAGCCGTTGCCTCCATGGCGCGCTCGATCGCGATCCGGTCCTTCACAGACGTCTGCGAGAACGGATCGGCGTGCGGCTCGCGTCCAAGCGCGACGATGCTGTCCACCCGCATCGGCCAGTGAAACTCATGACCTTGCGGCAGATAGGAAATGGCGCGGGCTCGCGTGCGAGGCCGCATGTCACGAAGATTGATCCCGTCAAACGTGACAGAACCCTCAGCGCTCATCACGCCGGCCATGGCGCGCGCCAGCGTGGTTTTGCCCGCGCCGTTGGGGCCGGCGAGAATCGTCAACTCACCGGCATTGAGCGTCAGATCGGCATTGTCCACGATCCGGCGCGATCCGCGGACGACAGTGATGCCGGTGGAGACCAGGCGCGGTGCGGCGTTCGGCTTCATTGCGTACTGTCCTCCAGCGCGCGGCGCTCGTGGAAGATCATCGCCAGGAAGAACGGCACGCCGATCAGCGCCGTCACCACGCCGATCTTGATTTCGATGACGGCGGGGATCAGGCGCACTGCGATATCTGCCGCCATCAGGAGCGCCGCGCCTGCGAGTGACGCGGGCAGCAGCACCCGCGCGGGATCGGACCCGTAAAACCGACGCACCAGATGCGGCGCAACCAGTCCAACGAACGAGATGGCGCCCGCGACGGAGACCGCCGCACCGACGCCGAGTGCGACGCCGATCACCACCAGCACGCGGGTGCGTTCAACATTGACGCCGAGCGAGGCGGCTGCGTCCTCGCCGAGCGTCAGCGCGCGGAAGGCACTCGCATTGAATGCCAACACGAACCAGCTTGCGATCATGAAAGGCGCGGCCAGCCAGACATGCTCCATGCTACGGTCCCGCAGCGAACCGAGCAGCCAGAACGCGATCTCCAGCGCGATGTACGGATTGGGCGCAAGATTGAGGATGAGAGCGATGGCCGCTCCTGCGAGGCTTGCGAGCGCGAGACCCGCCAGAAGGGTCACCGTCAGCGAGGCGCGGCGTCCGGCGATGGCGACCAGTGCGCCGACCGACAGCAACGCGCCCGCGATGCCGCCGAGCGGCACCGCCAGCGACAGCGCTCCGGCAAGACCGAACGCCATAATCGCCGCAGCGGCTGCTGCGGCTGCCTGTGGCGCACCGAACAGCGACGGCTCGGCGAGCGGATTGCGCAGCAGGCCCTGCAACGATGCGCCAGCCAGACCAAATGTCGCGCCGATCAGCATCGCCAGCAACGTGCGGGGCAGACGAATGTCGCGCACGATGATCGACGCCACGCCCTGATCGGAAAAGAGGGCTGCGACGACCGTGCGCGGCGAAAAGTGCGCCGGCCCGGTCATGAGCGACAACACGAACAGCACCGCCACCAGAATGGCGAGCATCGCGGTCAGCAGGGTGCCCTGAACATGGCTTTGGTGATCGCTCTTCATCTTGTTCCGGCATATCTCCACAGCGGAAGAGCCGCTGACGCAACACAATTGGCGTGGCATAACAGGCCATCATGATCAAGAAAACCATCTTCGCTTGCGTGCGTGTTCTGGCCATGTTCACGGCGTTTTGCGGTATCGTGCAGGATGTGCGTGCGGACGGGCCGCCGAAGCGCATCGTGTCCTTCAATCTCTGCGCCGATCAGTTGCTGCTCGCGCTCGCCGATCCTACCCAGATTGCGGGGCTTTCGCCGTACGCGGTCAATCCCGTTCTGTCCGTGATGACGGACAAGGCCGCGGCGTTTCCCCGTCTGGATTGGGATGCGGAGTCGGTGGTGAATCTTGCGCCTGATCTGGTGCTCGGTGGTCCGAGCCATCGTCCGATACATGCCATGCTGAGCGCGATGGGTATCCGCGTCGTGGACGTCGAGCTCATTCGCAATCTTGCCGACGCCCGCCGGCAGGCGGTCGAGGTGGGAAAGCTGGTCGGCCATCCCGAACGCGGCGAAGCATTGGCCCGTCAGCTTGAACAGGCCGAGGCACGACTGGCATCGGTGGCTTTAAAGCCGCCGCTGACAGCACAGGTCATTCAGCGCGAAGGATACCGCGAAGGCCCCGCCAGTCTTGCATCGGGCATGCTGTCCATCGCGGGATTGCGGCCACCCGAACGCGCGTCTGCTGGCGTCGGCGGCTTCATGTCAGCAGAGCAGGGCGGCTTCGTATCGTTGGAGCATTTGTTGACTGCCGGGCCGGATGTGCTGGTGCTGCAAGACCCGCCAGCCGAGGCGCGCGATCAGGGCGCGCTGTTCATCACGCATCCGGCGCTGTTGGCGCGGTATGGCGCGAACCGGCGGATCGATCTTCCGGAGCGCTACACGCTGTGCGGCGGGCCGCCGCTGCTCCAAGGGCTGGATTATCTCGCGAAAGCGATCAAGACGCTGAAGTAGAGATCATTCTCCCTCACGCGACAGCTGGCAAAACTTCGATGCCGCCGCTGGCGACAACCTTGCCGCGCTTGAGCATCACCACATTCGTGGCCAGTTGTCGCATCTCCCCGGCGTCATGGCTGACGAGAACCATCGGCACGCTGGCTTCGTCGCGCAGCCGCACAAAGTAGGGAAGAATTTCCGCCTTGCGTTCGTCGTCGAGTGCGCCGAGCGGCTCGTCGAGCAACAGCAGGCGCGGCTTCGCCAGCAACGCGCGGCCGAGCGCCACGCGCTGACGTTCGCCGCCGGAAAGCTGTCCGGGACGGCGATCAAGCAAGTGCCCGATGTCGAGCAGATCAACGGTGTGCTTTTCGGCGGCGGCATCCGGATCGAGGCGGTTCATGCGCCGACCGTAGTCGAGATTCTGCTGGACGCTGAGATGCGGAAACAACCGCGCGTCCTGAAACACATAGCCGATCCGCCGCCGGTGCGGCGGAATGTGTAGGCCTGACGCCGTATCGTCAAGGTCTTCGCCGTCGAGCGAGATGCGGCCGCGATCCGGCGCGACGAGTCCCGCGATCATGTTGATGATCGAGGTTTTGCCAGCGCCGGAATTTCCGAACAGCCCGGTCACGAGTCCGTTGCTTGTGAATGATGCTTCGAGCTTGAAATCGCCAAGCTGCTTTTCGACGTCAACTAACAGCATATCAATAACCGTGCAGACGCAACGTCGCGCGGCGCGCCAGAATCTCGGATGCGATCAGCGCGGCCATGGCAATCGCGATCGATACGATCACCAGGCGCAGTGCAGCCGTGTCGCCGTCCGGCGTCTGGGTCAGCGAATAGATCGCCGCAGAAATCGTCTGGGTCTCGCCGGGAATATTGGAGACGAAGGTGATCGTTGCGCCGAATTCGCCGATGGCCTTGGCGAAGCCGAGCACCATGCCGGCAACGATGCCCGGCAGCGCCAGCGGCAGGGTGATGGTGAGGAAAACCCGCCAGGGTGCGGCACCGAGCGTGCTGGCCGCCTGTTCGAGCTTGCGATCCACCGCTTCGATGGACAGTCGTATCGGCCGCACCAGCAGCGGAAACGACATCACGCCGCAAGCCAGCGCCGCGCCTGTCCAGCGGAACGCGAAGACGATACCGAGGTGATCGGCGAGCCAGCCGCCGACCAGGCCCTTGCGCCCGAATGTCAGCAGCAGCAGGTAGCCGGTCACAACCGGCGGCAGCACCAGCGGCAGATAGATCAGCGCGTCGAGGGCGGCCTTGCCCCAGAAGTCACGCCGCGCAAGCAGCCACGCCACCGCGATACCGAGCGGCGTGGCAATAAGCGTGGCGACGGCGGCGACCCGCAATGAAAGCAGGATCGCCGTCCATTCCTCGGCGGTAATCTCAGACATATTGTCTGCGCTTATCTTATGAAGTTGGCTTGATCAGGAACGTAAAGCCGTACTTCTCGAAGATCGACTTCGCTGCGGCGGAACGGAGGAACGCAAGGTAAGGTGTTGCGTCTGGCTTCGCACTCGCTGTCGCCGCGACCGGATAGATGATCGCGGGATGCGAATCCGCCGGGAAGGTGCCGATGATCCTCACGCCGGGTTCGACTTTGGCATCGGTCTCATAGACGATGCCAAGGTTGGCTTCTCCGCGCGCCACCAGTGCAAGTGCCGCGCGCACGCTCTCAGCCATGGCGAACTTTGGTTCGGCCGCCTGCCATGAACCTAGCTTTTCGAGCGCCGCCTTGGCGTATTTGCCGACCGGCACTGCCTTCACGTCGCCGGTTGCGATCTTACCGTCGCCCGCAAGCTTGGCGAGATCGAAGCCCTGTCCGATTGTGACGTCAGCGAGTTTGGAATCTTTCGGTGCGATCAGCACGATCTTGTTGCCGAGCAGGTTCACGCGCGACGCGTCGCTGATGGTCTTTTTGCCGGCTGAATAATCCATCCAGTCGGTGTCGGCGGAAATGAAGATGTCGGCCGGTGCGCCCTGTTCGAGCTGCTTGGCGAGCGCGGAGCTTGCCGCATAGCTTGAAACCACCTTGGTGCTGGTCTTGGTCGTATAGGCGGCATTGGCCTCGTCGAGCGCGTTCTTCATGGATGCTGCTGCGAACACGGTGAGGGTCTTGTCCTGCACGGCCGCCGCCGGTGTGCCGGGCGGCTTCGCGTCCTGCGCGTGAGCCATTGAGAAAAGTGGCGCGCAGACAAGCGCGGTCACAACGAGAAAACGGGGCATAAAGGTCATTGGGCGCTCCATAGCGGGGCGCGCGCAAAAACGCGCGCGCAAACCGGCTTTGATCAATTCGTTTGACGACAAGCGGAAGCGCCGTTCCGGCAACCCCGGCAGCGCGCAGCATGCTGGGGCATCGTTCGCGGGGACAATATCAGGCGTGGTCGCTGCGTAAAGTCCCGGATCGCTACCCAGTTACGGGCATGCCGATCATTTTGATGGCGATTTATGCCCGCACTCACATCTTATGGTGCGAGCAGGACTTGCCGGCACTCCGCGGGCAGATCCGCCAGCGTCATCGGCGGCTTCGGCTTTGGCGGTGTCACCGGCGGCTTGGGATGCAGCACTGTGTCGCTGAACCAGTAGGCGAGGTCACCCGCACTGCAGCCCTCGCTTTCGTTGGGCGGCGGCTGCGCTTCGCAATTCGTGCTGCCCGGTGGACATTTCATGCGGATATGGAAATGATAGTCGTGTCCGTACATCGGGCGGACTTTCGACAGCCAGCTTCGGTCGCCCTTCGCTTCCCGGCACAGCGCTTTCTTGATGGCGGCATTGACGAAGATGCGTTCGACCTGCGGCTCCTGCGCCGCGGCGCGGATGACCGGAAGGTGCGACGGCGTCCAGGCGCTGGGATCGATGTCGAGGCGATCCTTCCGCACCATCATCACCGCGGAGGTTTCCTCGCGCTCCTCGCGCGAGAGCTGCCGGTTCGGCATCGGCGTCAGCCAGATATCGGCATCGAGCCCGATCTGGTGCGAGGCGTGGCCGGTCAGCATCGGCCCGCCGCGCGGCTGCGACATATCGCCGACCAGAAGCCCCGGCCAACCGGCGGCCTTTTGCGCCTTCGCGGCCACTCGTTCGAGCAGAGCAATAAGATCGGGATGGCCCCAATTGCGGTTGCGCGACAGCCGCATCACCTGCCACGCCGATCCGTTGATCGGCAATGCGACGGCCCCGGCGATGCAGCCCTTGGCATAAAAGCCGATGGATCTGATTGCGAGCGAAGCCGCGGGCAGCGGCTTGCGGCCGAACAATTCCTTGGCCGCGACATGAGGATCGTTCGGATTGGCGAGCGGCGGAAGCGGCTTGGGATTGACGCTTCCCTTGTCCTGAGCCCGTACCGCGATGGTCGCCATCATCACGGCCGACGTCGCGAGGGTCGTGATCAGGGCCACCGCGAGAATCGGACGGAATCGCATCATGGCCTGTCTTATAGCGTAACGGCGGTCCGGCGACGAGATGACGGCATTTCTTAACCCCCCGTTAGCCATGGCAAGGACTGATGCATATTGGTGCGAAGCGCCGCTCACGGGCATATTTGTTGTGCATGCAGCGCATCACTGTCGCGTGACCGCGCGCGCCGCAGCGGAAAAGCGATGCCAGATGCCGCATCCAGCGTCGAAAACACGCGCCGCAGGTGCGATAAAGCCCGGCAATTGGGCATCGGCGCGCTCAAGGCAAGAGCCCGCGGAGCGCCAAATATTCGCAGGCTCCGCGAAAGGAACCATTTTTTCAGACACTTGTATGAAGACTACCGCCCGCAGAATGCGAGAAATGGCGGGGCAATGCCGACACATCGGCCAAAAGCAAAAAACAGGACCGGAAAAGCAAAGCTGGCTCGGGGAAGGTTGTCGGTTCGGCGGCCGAAGGCTGCGCCGAAATTGCTGACCAGAGGCCGCCAGGTTTCCGAGATCGGCGAGATCGTGCGCAAGCGCGCCGAAGCCGAGGCGGCCATTGCGGACGCCCAGAAATCGGACGCGCGACTGCGCGAAGCGATCGATATTCTTCCGCAGGGCATCGTGTTTCTGGATGCCGACGGCCGCTACATCCTCTGGAACAAGAAATACGCGGAGATCTACTCCAAGAGCGCGGATCTGTTTGAGCAAGGCGCCAAGCTGCGCGACACGCTCAAGGTCGGCGTCGCACGCGGCGATTATCCGGAAGCCATCGGCCGCGAGGACGAATGGATCGATGAGCGTCTTGAGAAGCTCTATCATCCCGGGCATCGCCACGAACAAACCCTGTCGGACGGCCGCTGCATCCTGATCGAGGAACGCCTGACCAGCGATGGCGGCGTGATCGGATTGCGCGTCGACATTACTGAATTGAAGCAGCGTGAAGCGTCATTCCGTCTGCTATTCGACGGCAATCCCGTTCCGATGATCGTCTGCGCCCAGGACGGCGAGCGCATCATCGGCGTCAACGACGCGGCCATCGCGCATTACGGCTACGCGCGCGAAGACTTCGAGAAGCTGAAGATTTCGGACATTCAGGCGTTCGATCAGGCCGCGCCCTGGACCGGCGACCAGAGCACCGAGGAGCGCGCTGCGCGGACCTGGAAGCACGTCAAGGCCGACGGTTCGCTGATCGATGTCGCGATTTATTCGCGCCTTCTGGTGTTCGAAGGGCGGCCCGCGGTCTTGCTGGCGCTGATGGACATCACCGAGCGCAAGCGCGCCGAGGCGCGGCTCGCCTTCATGGCGCAGCACGATGGCCTGACCGGGCTGCCGAACCGCATCCTGCTGCGGCAGCGGCTCGACGAACTGCTGGCGCACACGCGCCGCAGCGGCGACAAGGTCGCGGTGCTGTTTCTCGACCTCGACAACTTCAAGGCCATCAACGACACGCTGGGTCATGCCATCGGCGACAAGCTCCTGAAGGGCGTGACCAAGCGCCTGCGCTCGTCGCTGCGCGAGGAGGATGCGATTGCGCGCCTTGGCTCCGATGAGTTCGCCATCGTGCAGGCGGATATCACGCGGCCGGAAGAGGTCGCCATGCTGGCGCGGCGCCTGATCGCGGCGATCAGCGAACCCTATCTGTTCGACGGCCATACCATCGTCAGCGGCGCCAGCATCGGCATCGCCATCGCCCCCGGCGACGGCGACGACGCCGAGAAGCTGCTCAAGAACGCCGACATGGCGCTGTCGCGCGCCAAGAGCGAGGGTCTCGGCACATTCAATTTCTTCGAATCCGAAATGGATGCGCGCGCCCAGTCGCGCCGCCGGATTGAAATCGATTTGCGCGCCGCCATCGAGAACAGCGTGCTTCAGCCGCATTATCAGCCGCTGGTCGATCTCAAGAGCGGGCTGATCACAGGCTTCGAGGCGCTGGTGCGCTGGCCGGACCGCGAACGCGGCATGATCCCGCCGGCGGAATTCATTCCCGTCGCGGAGGAAACCGGTCTCATCAATGCGGTCGGCGGGCTGATGCTGCGGCGAGCCTGCATGGACGCGGCGCAATGGCCGGACGACGTGCGTGTCGCGGTCAACCTGTCGCCGCTGCAGTTTCGCATCGGCAACCTGTTGTCGGTGGTGATGGATTCGCTGAAAACATCCGGCCTGTCGCCGAAACGGCTGGAGCTTGAGATCACCGAAACCCTGCTGCTCGAGAAGAGCGATCAGGTGCTGGCGACGTTGCACGCGCTGCGCGCGCTCGGCGTGCGGATTTCAATGGACGATTTCGGCACGGGTTACTCGTCGCTGAGCTATCTGCGCAGTTTTCCGTTCGACAAGATCAAGATCGACCGCTCCTTCGTGCAGGATCTCGATTCCAATCATGACGGGCAGGCGATCATTCGCTCGATCATCTCGCTCGGCATAGGTCTCGGCGTCACGATCACGGCGGAAGGCGTCGAAACTGAAGCCGAACTGAGCTGTCTGCGCGCGGAAGGCTGTCACGAGGGACAAGGCTTCCTGTTCAGCCGCGCACGGCCGAACGCCGAGATCACCCAGCTTCTGCTGGCCCAGCGCAACGCGCGCGGTTTATCGCCGACAACTCCGGCCAGCAAAATTCTCGTGGCGTAACGATCGCAGCCGATCGTCATTCCTGCATTCACACCCAAACAAAAACCCCGGCCTTGAGCCGGGGTTTGATTGATTGCGACGTGGATCGTCAAAAAATCACTTCTTGGATTTCTTCTTCTTCGCCTTCTTGGCTTTCTTCTCGGTCTTGGCCTTCACGGCCTTCGAGATGTCGTCGATCTCGGCTTTGGCGACGTGCTTCACGATCGACTTGATCGTGCTCTTGGCAGACGCCTTGTTGGAATAGCCTTCCGACGCGAACATCTTTTCGCCGTTCGGTGCGCGGAAGCGAAAACGGAATTCGCCGGACTTGTCTTTGTAGATTTCAAATTTGTAGGCTGCTGCCATCACTCTCTCCGATGGTTGAAAAAATTCGATCACGCGGCACCGTCGATGGATGAGCGCGAAGAGTCAAGCATGGCTCATGCTTTTCCCTCGACGTTGCACCCAACAGATTCGACTTGAATGCACGATGAACGGCCGATGTGAAGCGATGATGCATTGTCATAAATGAATTCGGTCTGAGAGATTGCAGGAGCCTGTAGCAATGCGAGGTCTTGTCATACCGTCATTGCGAGGAGCGCTTGCGACGAAGCAATGCATCTTTTCATTTGCGACCACTTTGAAATTGATTTTGAAGCAGACAATGGCTGGATTGCTTCGCTGGCGCTCGCAATGACGATGCTGATGCATCATTCGAAAAGATCGCAAACCCGACGTGCGTCATTCAATGCGCATCGTCTTTGTGAGCGCGTAGCGATGCATCCGCTTCACCAGGGGTGCGGACAACCCTGTCCCGTTTTCCGTCTCTCCGTGAAGAGAGAATGGAGCGCCGGGAGGCGCCAGGGGTTTGCGAAACCCCTCATGACGAACCTTGCGAGGGTTCGTCCGCGTGCCGTGACGAGAGCGGATTGCGAGTCCGTCTCGCGAGGCGCGCGCGTCGTGCATCGATGGGGTTGCGAAGCCCACCGCGCGGACGCTGCGCCTCCCGGCGCTCCACCAGCCGCGCCCCGTAATGATGGGGTGGCGGCGCGGTGTTTATCCCCCGCGTCATGAGCGCGGGAGGGATAGATGAAATAGGAATATAATCTTTAGTGGATAAAATCAAGAGTTGATTCGAGTTTTTCTACGAATCTGCTCACCCATTGAGGCGCGGTGGCAAGTTATGCTTCATCGCGAAATATCCACTGCGGAGGGGAATGACTCCGAAGTGTTCTGAATACGGTGACTCCACCTCCGCCTTCAAATGAAAGGGGAAAAGTCATGCTTCAGATTCCAGAAAAGAAAATCAGATAAGTGCCCTTTCTTCGGTTGAACGAACCGGCCTCGAACTTGTTCAGAAGCGAAAGTGTCGTGGCAAGCCCGCTACCATGCGAGACTACGCTAAGATCAATTTTGAGCCATGGACGCGGGACGAAAGTATGCGTCCAACTGAATTGGTCCCATCAAATGAAACCTTGATAAGCTGTGGTGTGCCAGCCCGCATGGCATACGGTGTCATGCTTCAGACAAAGGAGCATTTGGCAGGTATGTTCGACAAAATTGAGCTTGAGCATATCGATAGTATGCTAGCGAGCTTTGTTGACTCTGCCGAGACGTTGAAAGCAATCGTGTTGATGCTGGATACGGCTTATCTTCGTATGCTTGTTGCGGCGAGTGCAAATGAGATTGAGAAAGGAAAAGCACGGGGATTGGAAAAACGCCGCCGCACGCTTGCACGGCGACGAAGAAGATAATTCTTACAAGTTTGAGTGAAAAGTCGGCGTGGTAGAGCGACCGCGCCGATCCCTTTGATTTAGCATAGGCGATGCGGCCTCAGCTATCCACCTTCAGCGCGGCAATGAACGCTTCCTGCGGAATGTCGACCTTGCCGAACTGCCGCATCTTCTTCTTGCCTTCCTTCTGCTTCTCCAGAAGTTTGCGCTTGCGGCTGATGTCGCCGCCGTAGCACTTGGCAGTCACGTCCTTTCGCAGCGCGCGCACCGTTTCGCGCGCGATGATCTTGCCGCCGATCGCCGCCTGGATCGGGATCACGAACATATGCGGCGGGATCAGTTCCTTCATTTTCTCGACCATGGCGCGGCCGCGGCCTTCGGCGCGGGTCCGGTGCACCAGCATCGACAGCGCGTCCACCGGCTCGTTGTTGACGAGGATCTGCATCTTCACCAAATCGGCCGCCTTGTAGTCGGTGAGGTGATAGTCGAACGAGGCGTAGCCTTTTGAAACCGACTTCAGACGATCATAGAAATCGAACACCACTTCGTTGAGCGGCAACTCGTAAACGACCATGGCGCGCGAGCCGGCGTAGGTGAGTTGCTTCTGGCGGCCGCGGCGGTCCTGACACAGCTTCAGCACGCTGCCGAGATATTCGTCCGGTGTCAGGATCGTGGCTTCGATCCAGGGCTCGTCGATTTCCTTGATCTGCGTCACTTCCGGCATGTCGATCGGATTGTGAATCTCGATCTCGCTGCCGTTGTTGAGGTGCATCTTGTAGATGACGCTTGGTGCGGTCGCGATCAGGTTGAGGTTGAACTCGCGCGAGAGGCGCTCCTGGATGATTTCCAGATGCAGCAGGCCGAGGAAGCCGCAGCGGAAGCCAAAGCCGAGTGCCGCCGAGGTCTCCATCTCGAAGGAGAAGCTTGCGTCATTGAGCCGCAGTTTGCCCATCGCGGCGCGCAGCGTCTCGAAGTCGTCGGCGTCCACCGGGAACAATCCGCAAAATACGACTGGGACGGCCGGCTTGAAGCCCGGCAGCATCTCGGTGACCGGCTTGCGATCGTCGGTGATGGTATCGCCGACGCGCGTATCGGCGACCTCCTTGATCGCAGCCGTAATGAAGCCGATCTCGCCGGGGCCGAGCTCGTCCACCTGCGTCATCTTCGGTGTGAAGAAGCCGACGCGTTCGACATCGTAGGCCGCACCCGTACCCATCATGCGGATGCGCGAGTTTTTCTTCATCACGCCATCGACGACGCGAATGAGAACCACGACGCCGAGATAGACGTCGTACCAGCTATCGACCAGAAGGGCCTTCAGCGTCGCGTCGCGGTCGCCCTTCGGCGGCGGCAGGCGGGTGACGATGGCTTCCAGCACGTCGGGAATGCCGAGGCCGGTTTTGGCCGAGATCATCACTGCATCGGAGGCGTCGATGCCGATCACGTCCTCGATCTGCTGCTTGATCCGCTCCGGCTCGGCGGCCGGCAGGTCGATCTTGTTGAGGACCGGCACGATCTCGTGGTTGGCGTCGAGCGCGTGATAGACGTTGGCGAGCGTCTGCGCCTCGACGCCCTGTGAGGCGTCCACCACCAGCAGCGAGCCCTCGCAGGCGGCCAGCGAGCGCGAGACCTCGTAGGCGAAGTCGACGTGGCCGGGCGTGTCCATCAGGTTGAAGATGTAGCTCTTGCCGTCCTTCGCCTTGTAGTTGAGGCGGACGGTTTGCGCCTTGATGGTGATGCCGCGCTCGCGCTCGATGTCCATGGAATCGAGCACCTGCTCCTTCATCTCGCGCGCCTCGAGCCCGCCCGTGGTCTGGATCAGGCGGTCGGCCAGCGTCGATTTGCCATGGTCGATATGGGCGACAATGGAGAAGTTGCGGATGTTGGAAATAGGGGCAGTTGTCATGGGCGCGGGATAGCACCCGCGCCGCAAAGCGGCAACAAAATTGGGCTGTTCCGAGGCCGACTTCCGCAGAAATCGCAATGATTTGCTGTTGCCGCCTGCGGCGTCGCGCTGCTAGCAAACACCAGCACTCACAGCCGATACGGGTCACTGGAATGTCCGATGCTTCATCGACCGAGATAGGCCGCAGAACCGGAAAAAACCCGGGCCCGCGCACCGGATTGCGGTCCCGTCAGAATGCGCGCCTGCGCCATGTTCCCGTCACCCGCCGCGTGGCTGCATGGATCGCGGCGGTTGCCCACGATCCGGCGACCTCCCTCAAATTCGTCATCGGCTTTGCCGTCGCCCATACGCTGCTCTGGACCATTATCCTCACCGCGCTGAAGGGCGCGCAGGACATCCACATGGATGTCGCGGAAGCCTATGCCTGGGGCCAGAAGTTTCTGCTCGGCTACGGCAAGCATCCGCCGCTGGCGGGCTGGGTCGCGGGCGTCTGGTTCCGGATCTTCCCCGTCACCGACTGGGCAACCTATGCGCTGGCGATGACCACGGTCGGCATCGGCCTCGTGCTCTGCTGGCTGATTGCCGTGCGCGTGGTTGATCACCGCCGCGCAATGTTCTCGGTGGCGATGCTAGCGCTCTACCCGATCTTCACCTTCAAGGGCTTCAAGTACAATCCCGACCTGCTGCAACTCGTGACCCTGCCGCTGTTCGTGCTGGCCTACCTCGATGCATTCCAGAAGCGCACGTGGATGTCCGGCGTGTGGCTTGGCCTCGCGGCGGCGCTGGCCTTGATGACGAAATACTGGGTGCTGACCATGATCGGCGCCGTCGGCCTTGCGGCGCTGATTCATCCCGACCGGATGCGGTTCCTGCGCTCGCCCGCGCCGTGGGTGGCGTTTGTCGCGTGCTTTGTCGGGATGCTGCCGCATCTGTGGTGGCTGAAGCAGGCGGATTTCCTGCCGCTGATTTACGCCGACGATGTTTATGGCGGGCGGCACTTCGCGGAGACGCTGCGGCTGGTGTCGATCTATGCGGCGCACAACGTCGGGCTGCTGCTGATCCCGGTGGCCTTCGCGGCCATTGCGCTGGCGTGGAAACTGCAATGGTGGAAATCCATCCGCAGCAAGGGCGTTGTGAGTGAGTTTGTCGACTCCGTGAAACGCCCCTGGATGCGCGGGCCAAATTCCAGCGTGTATCTCACACAGGCGCGCCACATCTGGATCATCCAGATTATCGTCGGCGTGGTGCCGCCGCTGGCCGCGCTGGTGTTCGGCATCTACATGAAGACCGACTGGGGCATCTCGCTGTTCTTCCTGGTGCCGTTGGCGCTGGTCGCGCTGCCCGCGCTGCGCGTGACGCAGATGGCGCTGATCCGGCTGATGCTCATGTGGCTGGCATTCACGCTGGTGATGCTGCTGATCTCGCCGATCATCGCGGCGCAGACCGTGCGGCGCGACGGTGATGCCGGCCTGCCGTTCACGCCGAAGTCGGAATTCGCGCTGCAACTGACCGAGGCGTGGCGCGCCCGGTTCAACACCCGCTGGGCCGTGGTCGCGGGCACCACCGAAATCGGTGAGCCGATGACGTTCTACAGCCCCGACCATCCTGCGCCGTTCACGCCGCGCGAGATCTGGGCCTCGGGCCTAACGAGTCTGGAAGAAGCGCTGCGGCTCGGCTTCATCGGCATCTGCGACACAAAAGATCTCGAATTGCAGAAGTGCGAGACGTGGATGAACGACACCGTGCCGAACGCGGAGCGCGTCGATCTCACCTCGCGGCGCTATTTCCACGGCAAGGCGGGTCCGGCAGTGAAATGGAAAATCTGGATCAAGGGACCGGCGAAGCCGGACGACGAGAAGTAGGGAGCGCCGTCAGCCCGCTTCTTCCTCGCCAAACTTGTTGGCGAGCAGTTCGGTGATGGCGTCCATCGCGGCCTGGGCTTCGCGCCCCTTCGCTGCCACCGTGATCGACGTGCCGATCCCGGCGGAGAGCATCATCAATCCCATAATCGAGGTGCCGCCGACGCTCTCGCCGTTTCGCGTGACGGTGAGTTCGGCGTCGAATTTCTCCGCGGTCTGCACGAACTTCGCGGAAGCGCGCGCGTGAAGGCCACGCTTATTGATAATGGGAAGTTCACGGACGATGACGCCGGGCTGTGCAGTCTGCTCGTCCGGCGCGGAACTCATTTTCCGGCAAGCACGCGGCTGGCGATCGTCACATACTTGCGGCCGGCTTCCTGAGCGGCGGCGATCGCGTCGGGGAGGGGCTTGTCGTCGCGGACTTTCGCGAGCTTGACCAGCATCGGCAGGTTGATGCCGGCGAGGACTTCGACCTTCGGACGGCTCATGCAGGAGATCGCGAGGTTCGACGGCGTGCCGCCGAACATGTCGGTGAGAATCGCGACGCCGTCGCCGCTGTCCACGCGCTTGACGGCTTCAATGATATCGCTGCGACACAGATCGGCGTCATCTTCAGCGCCAATCGTGATCGATTCGATTTGTTTTTGCGGACCCATGACATGCTCGAGCGCTGCCTTGAACTCGTCGGCAAGACGCCCGTGGGTCACCAGTACTAGACCAATCATCCAAAACTCCTCGCGGGCGCTTTTTGATGCACCGCACGAAAGGGCCACATGTTGACCATCCAGAGCCCCGGCGCAAGGGGGGATCTTGCCGCGTACCCCCTTAAAAAAGGGTCCGCGCTGGCCGTCTTCAGTGGCGAGGGTACGGCTTATATGGCGAGCGGCACCGGTTCAGCAATCAGCCTTAGGTCCATAAGTTCAGTTTTGAAACCTTAAGTTGTTGTAAGGAACGCCAAGACCAGAGGCAGGGGGGCGTGGCCTGCGGCCACGGGGATACGCGGCAATTCCACCCCTGAAACAATGGTTTTCAGGGCTTCCGGCGGCGGAAGCCGCTCGGCGTCGGCAGCGTTCAGATCGACCACCAGCCCCACGGCGCCCTCCGGAACGAAGTCGAGAGTCCGGATCCCAAGCCCGCGAATTTCGATTTTTCCGGCAAGTTGGCCGACGCCTTGAACGAGTAGCTCACCGCTGCGGACCGTCAGGCGAACGCGGTCATCGCCAATTAAAGTGGTTGCGGCGATCTGTCCGGCGCGTCCAGCCAGCACGAGATCGAATGCGAGGCGGGATTTGCCGGACCCCGAGGGGCCGCGAATCAGCACCGCGCGCCCGCCTGTCAGCACCGCCGAGGCGTGAATGCTTGCGCTGTCGTTGGTGGTCACGCGCAGGTTCTCATATCGCGGGCAGCCGGACCGTGAAGCGCGCGCCGGCGATGCGGGCATCGCCTTCGGCGTCGATCGGGCCGGGACGGTTCTCGGCCCAGATGCGTCCGCCATGGGCTTCGATGATCTGCTTGGAGATCGACAATCCGAGTCCGGAATTCTGCCCAAAACCCTGCGCCGGGCGGTCGGTGTAAAAACGCTCGAAGATTTTTTCCAGCGCGCCGGGACGGATACCACTGCCGTCGTCGTCCACCGTGATCTCGATTTCGGATTTGAGGCGGCGGCAGGTGATACGCACCTTGCTGCCGGGCCGCGAGAACGACTGCGCGTTGCTCAAAAGATTCGAAATCACCTGACCCAGGCGTGAGTCATGTCCGGGCACCGAGAATGTGTCGTTGGCGCGGCCCTCGAAGCGGCATTCGACGGTCACCTCGGTGCCGTGCTGGGTTTCGTTGGCGACCGTTGTCAGCGTATTGAGCAGGCGGCGGATGTCCACCGGCTCCACATCCTGCCGCTGCAATTCCGCGTCGAGGCGGCTCGCGTCGGAAATGTCGGAGATCAGCCGGTCCAGCCTGCGCACGTCGTGTTCGATGACGGCCAGGAGCCGCGAGCGGCTTTCGTCGGACCGTGCCAGCGGCAGCGTCTCGACGGCGGAGCGCATTGAGGTCAGCGGATTCTTCAATTCATGCGCAACGTCGGCGGCGAACCGCTCGATGCCTTCGATGCGGTTGTAGAGCGCGTCGGTCATGGCGCGCAGTGCGCGCGACAGATGGCCGATCTCGTCGCCGCGCGAGGAGAAGTCCGGAATTTCCACGCGGGTCTGGATGCGACGGCGGACGCGCTCGGCGCTGTCGGCGAGGCGGCGCATCGGGCCGGCGATGGTGCTTGCGAGCAGCAGCGACAGCACGATCATCACCGCCGCCGCGATGCCGAACACTTTCAGGATCGCCAGCCGCTCGGTGTTGACCATCTGATCGATGTCGTCGCCCTGCGTGGACAGCATCAGCGCGCCGTGCACCGCGCGGAAACGCTGCACCGGCACAGACACCGAGACGATCACCTCGCCGCGGTCGTTGATCCGCACCATGCTGCCCTTCTGGCCGTCCAGCGCCTGCTGGACTTCCTGATAGCCGTTGCCGTTCTCCGGTCCCAGCTCGCGGTAACGCGGCAGGTCGCCGCGATTGAGCCAGGTGCGGATCGCGATCATGGTCTTTTCAGTGAAACCCGGCTTCTCGGCGGACGGTGGCGGCAGCTCGAAGCGCAGCACGTCGCCTCGGCCGTAGAGATTGCGGCTGTCGAGCACCAGCACACCGTCGCGGTCGTAGATGCGCGCGCGGGTTTTGGTCGGCGAGATCAGCCGACGCAGCACGGGCGCAACGCGCTCGGGATTGATGGGAAAATCGATGCTGGTGAGCGACTCGTCGTTCGCGCCGTAGCTTTCACCGGGCTTCAGATCCAGCAGCCGTTCCGGATCGACGGTGATGGCATTGGTCTCGACGGTGGCCGAGGCTGCGATCGCACCTGAAATAATTTCGGCCTGCACCAGAAGACTCTGCGCGCGCGCGTCGATCAGGCCGGCGCGGAACTGCGACAGATAGAGGATGCCCGCGAGCATCGCGAACAGGCCGATCAGGTTGAGAAAGACGATGCGGCGGGTGAGGCTGGAGAAGGTGAGCGCGACGAAGTAGCGGCTCGCGCGCTTGATCAGATCGATCGGACTCCGCCAGCCCCGGCTTGTTTCCTCAGGCGAGGTGGATGGCTCGTCCGACACCGGAGCAAGCGGCAGCGCGCCGAGTTCGGCGTCGTCGTCGCAATCGTGCTGCGTTCGATCAAGCAATGGTTAACCGCCCGATTGTCTGGTTCGAGATCGGCACCTTATAGCACTAACAGGCATGTGCGTGACCCAAGGCTGCCTCGACGCCGGGACAAGCCCGTGCATCTAGTGTCCGGAATCCGAAGTTCGCCTCGTTATGCCGCGCGCTCCGTAGCGAACTTCGGATTCGAGGGACACTAGCAAATTTATCATTTTAGTGTGGTTTTGGTTCAGAAGTTCGCTTGAAGAGGTTGCAGAAACCGATGAAGCGAACTTCTGAACCACCACACTAGCGCATGCCGGAGCAATCAGGTTTCCTTGAAACGGTACCCGACGCCGTACAGCGTTTCGATCATCTCGAAGTCGTCGTCGGCCGCCTTGAACTTCTTGCGCAGGCGCTTGATGTGGCTGTCGATGGTGCGGTCGTCGACATAGACCTGATCGTCATAGGCCGCGTCCATCAGCGCGTTGCGGCTTTTCACCACACCGGGCCGCGTCGCCAGCGCCTGAAGGATGAGGAATTCGGTGACGGTGAGCGTCACCGGCTCGTTCTTCCAGGTGCAGGTGTGCCGCTCGGGGTCCATGCGCAGCAGGCCGCGCTCGAGCGCCTTGGCGTCCATTTCCTTCTGCGTGGCGGCGGGGTCTTTTGGCACCGCGCGACGCAGCACCGCCTTGACACGCTCTACCAGCAGGCGCTGGGAGAAAGGTTTGCGGATGAAATCGTCGGCGCCCATCTTGAGGCCGAACAGCTCGTCGATTTCCTCGTCCTTGGAGGTGAGGAAGATCACAGGGAGATCGGACTTCTGGCGAAGGCGGCGCAGCGTCTCCATGCCGTCCATGCGCGGCATCTTGATGTCGAGGATTGCAAGGTCCGGCGGCGACGTCTTGAAGCCGTCGAGAGCCGACGCGCCATCCGTGTAGGTCATGATGCGATAGCCTTCGGCTTCCAGCGCGATCGAGACCGATGTGAGAATGTTGCGGTCGTCATCGACCAAGGCGATTGTGGGCATGAGCCTGCTTTCCAAATCGATAGTTTCGGGCGTGGCGACTGTTTACTGACCGGCTGAACCGGGATGCCGTGAAATAAGGCGTTCGCTTATCTTCAACGAGCAATGCAAGCTGGGCTGAAATGTGACCGAGTTCCTGGCGCGAGAGATTCCCGTGCCGATACCGCTATATAGGCCCATAATTCGCCGAGATAACCCCTTTTTGCCGGAAAAAAGCCCCGTTAACTAATGCGGTTCCAGACCCTTTCGAGGGTCCCCGGTCCACTCAAGGTTCGCTCATGGATCCCTCCACCCACGTCAAGCCCGCCCGTCTCACGCGCTCTCTCCTGGGGCGAAGCAGGCAGGGCGCGCTCGCGACCCTGATGCCGGGCTCAGGCGATCCCTACTGCTCGCTGGTCAATGTCGCCTCCACGCCGGATGGCTCGCCGATCCTGCTGATCTCGCGGCTTGCGATCCATACCAAAAACATCCTGAACGATCCCCGCGTATCGCTGATGCTGGACGAGCGCGCGCCGGGCGATCCGCTGGAAGGCGCGCGCATCATGCTGGCGGGCACGGCAGAAGAAGCGCAGGGCGATGATGTTGCGATGCTGAGCCGGCGTTATCTCGCGGCCCATCCTTCGGCCGAAGAATTTGTTGGCTTTCGCGATTTCTCGTTCTTCCGGATCAAGCCAAGCGGCGTCCATCTGGTCGCGGGCTTCGGCCGCATCGTCGATCTCGCGCCGGAAGATTTCTTGACGGACCTCACAGGCGCGGAAGCGCTGATCGAAGCCGAACCCGACGTCATCGCGCACATGAATGCCGATCACACCGACACGATGAATCTGTACGCGACAAAACTTCTCGGTGCGACGAATGGCGCGTGGCGCTGCACCGGTTGCGACCCGGCAGGACTCGATCTGCAGGATGAATCGCGCACATTGCGGCTCGAATTTCCGCAACGGATTGTCACACCTGTTGCACTGCGGCAAGCGCTGAAAGCGTTGGCAGACAGCGCACGCACCGCACAAATTTGATGCGGCTCAGATGCAGGTGATGTGTGAAACATAACTGAAGTCGTTGAGTTGGAACGATTCCGGCGCCTCATCAACCAAAACGCCGGGACCCGCTTGGCAAGCTGCGCATTGGTCACTAAAAGTTCGCCGGATCGAGGCCCGGGAGTTATGATCCCCGGCATCCGCGACGGGTGGGGCGTTTGTCGCCAAGCGCGTAGTTAACGACCGCGGTCTTTGTAGGAGATTCTAGAAGTGCAGGAAACGGGTGTGCGCAACGGTGCTTTCGGCGCCGACAAATTCGGCTTAAAAAAACTTGGATCGGTGTACTGGAATCTCGGTACGTCGCCGCTCTATGAGCATGCGCTCCGCGCCAATGAAGCTGTGCTGACCGCGGAAGGCGCGCTCTGCGCCGAGACCGGCGTGTTCACCGGCCGAAGCCCGAAGGACAAGTTCACCGTCCGCGACGCCAACACCGACAAGACCATGTGGTGGGGCGGCAACCAGTCGATCACCTCCGAACAATTCCAGACGTTGCACGACGACGTCATCAAGCATTGCGAAGGCAAGACGCTGTTCGCGCAGGATCTCTACGGCGGTGCCGATCCGACCTTCCGCATCAAGACCCGCGTCTACACCGAACTCGCGTGGCACTCGCTGTTCATCCGCACGCTGCTTCGCCGCCCTGAACACGCTGAGCTCGCGAGCTTCGTGCCCGAGTTGACCATCATCGATCTGCCGACCTTCCGCGCCGATCCGAAGCGTCACGGCGGCAAGTCCGAGAACATCGTCGCGATCGATTTCACCCGCAAGATCGTCATCATCTGCGGCAGCCAGTACGCCGGCGAGATGAAGAAGTCGGTGTTCACCACGCTGAACTACTTCCTGCCCGCGCAGGGCGTGATGCCGATGCACTGCTCGGCCAATGTCGGCCCGGACGGCGATGCCGCGATTTTCTTCGGCCTGTCGGGCACCGGCAAGACCACGCTCTCCGCCGATCCAAACCGCACGCTGATCGGCGACGACGAGACCGGCTGGGGTCCGGACGGCATCTTCAATTTCGAAGGCGGCTGCTACGCCAAGACCATCAAGCTGTCGCGCGAAGCGGAGCCGGCGATCTTCGACGCCAGCATCAAGTTCGGTGCGGTGCTTGAGAACGTGGTGCTCGATCCGCTGACCCGCGTGCCTGATTTCGACGACGGCTCCAAGACCGAGAACACGCGCTCCGCGTATCCGCTTGAGTCGATCCCGAATGCCTCGCTCACCGGCCGCGCCGGTCATCCGAAGAATCTGGTGATGCTCGCCGCCGACGCATTCGGTGTGATGCCGCCGATCGCCAAGCTGACACCGGCGCAGGCGATGTATCACTTCCTGTCGGGCTACACCGCGAAGGTCGCGGGCACCGAGCGCGGTCTCGGCAACGAGCCTGTGCCGGAATTCTCGGCGTGCTTCGGTTCGCCGTTCCTGCCGCGTGATCCGGCCGAATACGGCCAGTTGCTGAAAGAGCTGATCGCCAAGCACAACGTCGATTGCTGGGTGGTGAACACCGGCTGGACCGGTGGCAAGTACGGCACCGGCAGCCGCATGCCGATCAAGGTGACGCGTGCGCTCTTGACCGCTGCGCTGAACGGATCGCTGCGCAACGCCCAGTTCCGCACTGACAAGTATTTCGGCTTCGCGGTGCCGACCGCGCTGGATGGTGTGCCGAGCGAGATCCTCGATCCGGTCAACACCTGGAAGGACAAGGCCGAGTTCGACAAGACCGCGCGCGGTCTGGTCGCGATGTTCCAGAAGAACTTCGAGAAGTTCGAAAAGCAGGTTGACGCAGAAGTTCGCGCCGCTGCTCCCGAGGTCAAGCTCGCGGCGGAGTGAATACCGCTCGCAGGTTGAATAGCGAAAGGCCGCTCAAACGAGCGGCCTTTTTTTCTCCGACAAGGATGGCCGACATGACGCTCGCATCAGGCACGTTCCAGTCCTACGATTTCGACCGCATGGTCGTCATGTTTACAATGATGGATGACGGCAAAGTTGTTCCCTGCGCCATCAGCACGTCGGCCATGGACGATCTCGAAAAGTCGGTGGGCACAAAAGGAGCTCAGCGCGAAGCGCAGTTCCTGCGCCTGAGAGAGCCGATCGAAACGCGTGCGGCCCGGAAGTTTCTCAATGCCGAGCTTGAGGGAAACCCGCCGGGCATCATTCTGCGCAGTCTCGACTTTCGCTGAACCTCTCAAGCCTTGAAATACACGACCTGCGAGGTCGTCGCGAGCAGGCGCCCTCCGGGGGACCACAGTTCGCCGACCTGATCGCTGAAACTCTTGTGAAAGATGTTTGCGTCCGCCACGCCGAGCACCGCCGTGATGTCTTCATCGGCGAGGTCGGCGGCGTCGGTATGGAACACCGTGGTCATGGACACCGTGCCAATCGGAACGATGGTGCCGCGGGCATGAAAGATGCGCGCGAAAAACGTGTCGGACATCGACAGCAGCGACAGGAAGTCGATGCGCCGGAGCGTGGCGTCGCTGAGCCACATTTTTGAATACGCGCTCGCCGGGACATCGAGAGGCGCTGCGTTGTATCCCGGCGCGCCCTCCACGAAACGGAACTGGTATTGTCGGACCCAATTCGCGATGCCGCTGTCGGGCAGCGGCTTGATCTGCTCGAACGCCGGCGCGCCCGGAAACGTCGCCGGCTGATGCGACCATGAGGGCCGGCGGGCGGCGAACACGGCGGTCGCGAAGGCCGCGACGCCGCCGTCCTGCGACAGCTCGACCATCCAGTGCTGCGTCGAGCGCGTCGCCTTGATGAGGCGCACATCGAGATCGAACGCGCCTTGTGCGACCGGTGCGCAGAGATTCACCGTCACCGACAACGGGTCGCCGGAACATTCCGGGTGCTCCATGATCGCGCGCAGCAGGGTCGCGGCGGTGGCGCCGCCGAACGGGCCGACGAAAGCGAAATAGTCTTCGCTGGCAGCGCCGCGCAGCCGGCCGTCCACACGGGTGACCTGCGTGGCGCGGTCGAACGGATGGGCCACGGTCTCCGGCGTTTTCACAAGCATGACGTCTTCCTGATTGATGGCGGGAGTTTGGGTGATGATTTTGTTCAAGCCAATGACCTGCGAGGTCATGGCACCCTTGCGCGGAGCGTGCCAGCCTTGGGGCGTCTGTGCTAAATTGACGCGGCATATCCGGGCAAGGGAGGGCCAGATGACAGGATTAGTAAGACTGCTATCAATCGTATCAATCGCACTGCTCGCCGCCGCTCCGGTTGTGGCCGTTGCAGGACCGGCGGAGGATGCAAATGCGGTGATCGACCGCTGGTCGGCAACCTACAGCGCCAATGACCGCGATGCGCTGGTGGGCCTCTACACGCCGGATGCGATTTTGCTCGGCACGACAAGTCCGATTGTCTCGAAAGGGACGGAGGGGCTCCGGACGTATTTCGAGGCATTGCCGGGCAGCGGGCGAAAGAACGCGATCACAGAGCGCTATACGATCGTGCTCAACGACGACGCCGTGGTTGGTACGGGCTTCTATACCTTCACCCGTGCGGCGGATAACGACACGCCGCGGCCCTCGCGGTTCACCATGCTGGTGGTGAAGCGGGATGGCAAATGGATGATCGCGCATCATCATTCCTCGCCGCGCGCGGAGACGCGGCAGTAAGGCAAGCCCTGGTTTGACCGGCGGTTGACCCGGTTTGAACGAAATCATCGGCCGCTGCGACACAAGAAAAACCGTGTCGCATCGGAGGGGCTCTCATGGCAAAATTCGTCAGACTTGGCGCGCTCGCGCTGGTCGTCTTGTCCATGGCGTGCGAGCCGGCATCGGCCGCCAGGAAACGTCAGCGCAAGCCGGACACCCGCCCGCAGCAGCAGTCTGTCGCCAGGGAGCCTGTCTATACGCCGCGCCAGATCCAGCCGTGGGGCGTACTGCCCCTGTCGGCAGAGGTCGAGGCAACCCTGAAGCCGAAAGACAGCTTCAAGGAATGTCCGGAATGCCCTGAGATGGTGGTGGCGCCGAAGGGCAGCTTCATGATGGGTACGCCTGCAACCGAAGTCGATCGCAGCAAGGGCGAAGACCCGGTCCATCGCGTCACCATCGCAAAGCCGTCTGCTGTCGGGCGTTTTGCGATTTCCTTCGACGAATGGGACGCGTGTCTCGCCGATGGCGGCTGCGGCGGTGTGAAGGGCGACGATCACGGCTTCGGGCGCGGTAGGCTTCCGGCGCATGGACTCTCTTTCGAGCACGCGCGGGCGTATCTCGCGTGGCTGTCGAAGAAGACCGGGCGCACCTACCGGCTGCCGAGCGAATCCGAGCGCGAATATTTCACCCGCGCCGGAACGACGACTCCTTTCTGGTTTGGCAAGACGGTCGGCCCGCAGGATGCCAACTACGACGCGTCGATTCCGTATGCGGACGGGCCGCGCGGCGAGCGCAGCAAGGGACCGAAGCCGGTGGACGCCTACGCGCCCAATCCGTTCGGGCTCTATCAGGTCCACGGCAACGTCTATGAATGGACGCAGGACTGCTTCAACAAGCGCTACACGGAAGACACGCCAACTGATGGTTCGCCGTGGCTCGAAGGCGATTGTTCAAAGCGCATGGTGCGCGGCGGCGAGTGGGGCTGGTCGGCCAACAATATCCGCGCCGGCGCGCGCAACGAGTCACGAGCCGACAGCGGGGCGGGACCGTATGGCTTCCGCGTGGTGCGGGATCTGAATGCGGTGAAGTGAGAGGCGCGCGTTGCGTTTTTGGGTCTCTCTTCTCTCGATGGCCGGATCCGTCACAATCCAGTCGAAGGGCGTGCTATTCTGACCGTCAACCGGGAGGTTCAGATGGCGGATAACGACGGCATCAAGATCGCCAGTCTCACGCACGACTTCGTGGCGAAGAAGTCATTTGTCGGATTGGTGTGGGAAAGCGACGCCAACAAGAAATTGGGGCTGGAGGTGCCATTTTGCTGCAGCCCGGAGCAGCTTCCAGCTGAGGCCGAGAAAGCCGTGCGCAAACTCTCGCACGAACTCGCTTCGATACCCATTACGGTCGTGCCCTGAGGTCTGCGCGCGTCATTGCCGGCGCGGTTGTTGAGCGCGGCAGCAAGGAAACGCCGCGAGCTTTTCACACCTTCCGGAATTCCATTCTGTAAACCACTTCTTCGTCCGTCGCCGGATCCTTGCCCGGTGCGCCGCTGATTACCAGCGTGTCGCCTTCAAGCGTATAGGGCCGGATCAGATCGGAAATACCCCATGCCGGATTCCATGACGCATCGACGTGATGTACGACCTTGTCGTCATAAAGCGTGTAGGAGGCGGAATAGGCCAGCATGGAATCGAACAGTGCGACCTTTTCTTCGTCCGTTGGCGTCGCTCCCTTGAGCTTGGCCCGATGACGGTCGACAACCAGCGCCATCATGCGCCCGTCGGCGTGATAGGCGATGTACCCAATCGGATCGGCGCCCATGGCATCGGTCACCTTGCCGGTCGCGATCGCCATGCGGGTCCACGACGTCATTCGCCACGTTCCGAGAAGCGCTGCTGCATCCGCCATTAAAGCCTCCAAGCTTTGATGGTGCGATAGTAGCGCTGGCGAGGCGACGGGAGAATGAACCTGAGCAAACAAAATTTGGTACTGGCCTATTCTACCCCCGAGTAGCCTAGTTTGAATTTGGCGCTGGCCTAGCTTTACGTGGACAATCCAACAACGTCCTTTTTTACTTTGAAATCCTGAGTAACCCGATGATGCTTACTGAACGCGACTACGTCAGCCCAGATGGGGCGCTTCGTTTCTTGGTGCGATTGCCCGATGGCGATCCAACCATGGGCTTTGACGGACATCCTTGGCACACCCATGGCGACATTTTAGCTGCCCTTTCTGGGGGAAGCCCTGAAGAAGCCACGGCACGATTCGTAGCCGATCTTCTTGCCAATAAGCTCATCATCGCAGTGGCAAAGGTAGCTGGGACAATCCGTGACGTTTGGATCACAGACAGCCCCGCTAACGACCTACGTTATTGCCCGTCGAATGAAGTCATTGATTTCAGACTTTGGGACGGCACAAAAGTAGTGGGCTAATTCAGCAATACCCGAAATTTGCCAGTGAACAAATTAAGAACACTTTAGTAAGCCATTGATATATCATTGTGATTCGCCCCCCTCGGCCACCACATCTTGGGTCTGTCAATGATCTCGGGGACTACATGTCCACTATCGCCTTCGACAACACGGCGCTGACGCGCATTGCGGACTTCGCCCGCACGCTGTCCCGCCTCCACACCGCCGCCCGCACAAGGCTGGTGGACGACGACCAGATCGACCGCGAGTTCAACGCGGTCTGCATGTCGGTGTGGGGCTACACCACCGACGACTTCAGCGACGATCTGTTCTCGCTGAAGGATCACGAATTTCTCGACACGCTGGACGAGGCGCGGGCACGCATCTTCGCCGCCGAGCACGGCTACGATCTGATCGACGATACCGGCATCCTCACGGACTGGTGGGGTTATTGCTGGATGATCCTCGCGGAACATCGCGGCCTGCTGACGCCGGAGATCAGGGCCAAGGCGCGCATGGCGATGGAGGAGAAGTATCTCGCCGCGCCCAATGTGATCGGCGTCATCGTCGGGCGGTGAATTGTGCAGTCATTCCGGACGGTCCGCGAAAGCGGACTGATCCGGAATCCAGAAGCATTGAATGATGGATTCCGGGTTCGCTCGTTTCACTCGCGCCCCGGAATGACGACAGTGGTGTGTTTCAGCTTAGGGACGACGTGGAGAAATTCACATCCGTGCGCGGGCTTTCGGCGCGGCGATCTTGGGCATGGTGGCGTCCGGTGCCATTGGCTGCGCGAACCTCGGCTCCGGCAGCGATCCGGTGATGTCCTGCGATGAATAGGTGTCTTCTGGAACTTCAGCCGCAACCGGCGCGACCTTCATCTCGCCGAGGCGCGCGCGCAATTCCTGGGTGAGGCCCGGATAGCTGTTCACCGGGGTGAACTCCGCGGTCTGGCCGTTCGCCGTCTTCGTGCCGGAATAGGCGACAAGCCCGCTTGAGGTCGCGACGATATCGCCGGGGCGCAACGTGGTGTCGAGCGACAGATCGACCGGCGCGAGGCCGGTGGGGTCGCGGCCGTTGCAGGTGCAGTCCGCTTTCAGCGCCTTGCGATAAGCGAAGGCGTTCGGCGTATCGACATAGCGCTCGCCCATGTTGCCAACGGCGTAGTCGATGCTGTTGCCGGAGTAGACCTTGGTTGCGCTCGCCGGGCAGAACGACTGGCACATCTGCGCCGGCGTGCTGCCACTGCGTGCGGTCAGCGGGAAATAGCGGCCGTCACAGGTCCGCACGCAATAGGTGGTGAAGCGTCCGCCTGGGGCAGCCGCCGGTGCCGGTGCTGGATTCGGATTGGACAGGCCGAACGGATCGGCGAAGGCATTGCTTTGCGACTGCGCAGGCGCGCGCGAGGGCTGATCGCCTCCGAACAGGAAATCGAAAATGCCGGCGGAAGCCATGCGTGGCGCGAACGCCAGGGGCATTGCCAGCATGAGGGCGAGAACAAGCGTCATGCGGCGCCGCACGCGCGAAATACGCAACTGTTTACGCAACACCGGCCCCACTCACGCAACGCATACGCCCGCGGCAGCGATTGCCGCAGCGTCAACGACCTTAATGCGTGATGGTAAACGCGAGGTTAGGAGTGCGGTTGTTGCCGGTGTTAACCGGCACGGAGTCGGTGAGCCTCGCGCAATTTGACCATGACCTGCAGCGCGAGATTCACCGGCGTTGAAATGCCGAGCTCCGCGCCCTTCCGCACGATATATCCGTTCAGGTAATCGATCTCGGTCGGCTTGCCGCGCGCCAGATCCTGCGCCGTCGAGGAATACTGCTCCGGCATCGTGCTGGCCAATGCGAGCACGGTGTCACTGATATTGCCGGGAATCGAAATACCCAGCGCTCCTGCGACAGCGATGCATTCGCCGATCACATCTTCCGCGACGTCGCTGACGCCCTCGACCTTGAACAGGGGGCCGTAGGGGAGCTGCGCCACCGCCGACAGCGCATTGTAGACGCAGTTGGTGATGAGCTTGACCCACAACTCATCGATGACGTTGTTCGAAATCGTCGTGGGAATCGCGGCATCGCTGAATTGCCGGGCAATGTCGTCGCTCGCCGGTGACGAGCCGATAATCAGATCGCCGCGTCCCTTGTGCTTGACGTGTCCCGGGCCTGCCATCTCGGTGGCGACATATACGGCGGCGGGGACCGCGGTCTGCTCGATGATGGCCTGCAGGCGTTCCGCATTGTCCACGCCKTTCTGAAGGCACAGCACCGTGGCATCCGGCTTCAGGTGCGGTGCCATCGCGCGGCCCGCGGCTTCGGTATCGCCCGACTTCACGCACAGCAGCACAACGTCTGCGCCTTCGACGCCCGCAGCCTCGGTGGTGGCCTGCACCGGGACGCTGCCATGGAAGCTGCGGCTGTTGAACAAGAGACCATGTTTCTTGATGGCGTCGACATGCTGAGGCCGCGCGATCAAGGTGACATCGTGCTTCGCGCGCGCCAGCATCGCGCCAATGTAGCTTCCGACGGCTCCGGCGCCCATGACCGCAACTTTCATGCCGGTGGAATCTCCGCTCAGAAGAACAAAAACGTCGCCAGAATGAAGGTGGGGATCAGCACCAGCCCCGACCAGACCATGTAGCCGAAGAAGCTCGGCATCTTCACGCCGGCCTGCCGTGCGATGGCATAGACCATGAAGTTCGGCGCGTTGCCGATATAGGTGTTGGCGCCCATGTAGACCGCGCCCGACGAGATCGCCGCCAGCGTCGCGGACTTCGCGGTCATCAGGACCTGCGGATCGCCGCCCGCGAGCTGGAAGAACACGAGGTATGTCGGTGCATTGTCGAGGAACGACGACAGGATGCCCGTGAGCCAGAAATAGGCAGCGGCGTTGTTGCTGCCGTCGGCATTGGTGACGAGGCCAAGCAGCGAGGCGAACGGCCCCTTCGCACCCGCCTGCAACATCGCCATCACGGGCAAGATGCAAATGAAGATGCCAGCGAACAGGATCGCGACTTCCTTGATCGGTCCCCACGAGAACCCGTTGGCTTCACGATCCTGCTTGCGCGTCAGCGCCAGCGACCAGATCGTCACCAGGATGAAGATCACGTCGCGTAGCAGATCCTGAATCTGCAACTCGACGCCCGCGACAAGGAATGAGACGCCGGGCTTCCATTGCGCGCTCATCAGGATGGCGGCGATGATGATGGCGATCAGCAGGAGGTTGATCTTGCCATGGAGCTTGAGCGGCGAGTCGGGGGTCGGGTCTTTCAGACGCGTGAAGCGGCCTTCCCGGTGATGCAAATAAAGATCGAGCACCATGAAAATTGCCAGCACCACGCCGCCGACGAACAGCGTCTCCTGCCACAGATGCTGCGTGGTCCAGAAGAAATCGACGCCTTTCAGAAAGCCGATGAACAATGGCGGGTCGCCGAGTGGCGACAGTGCGCCGCCGATATTGGCGACCAGAAAAATGAAAAACACCACGACATGGGCATTGTAGCGCCGGTCGTCGTTGCAGCGGATCAGCGGCCGGATCAAAATCATCGCCGCACCCGTGGTGCCGACGATGCTCGCTATCACCGCGCCGAAAGCGAGCAGCACGGTGTTGGTGAACACGCTGTCACGCAGGTTGCCTTCGAGATAGATGCCGCCTGCGGTGACGAACAGCGCCAGCAGCAGCAGGATAAACGGCATGTATTCAAGAAACGCGGTGTGCGCGAGCGTCGTCGTCACGGTGTAGACGTCGGTCGTCAGAAACAGCGGAACGACAATCAGCGCCGCCCACAGCGCGGTGAACTTGCTGTAATGATGCTCCCAGACGTGCGGATAGAACACCGGGCCGGTGGCGATGCACAGCAGAATGCCGACGAACGGCAGCGCCCACAGCACCGAGAGTTTTGCGCCGTCCAGTCCCTCGGCGGCGAAGGCGGCATCCGGCCACAGCAAAAGCAAAGCAGAGGCAGCGGCAAGCCGATGCGAAACGGGGCGCGACAGCAAATGTCAGCCTTTCAAAAACTCGCCCGCCTTGTAGAGCGCGCGGAACGGAATGCCGGCTTCGGAGAATGCTTCCGTGGCACCCTCGTCGCGGTCGACCATGGTGAACACCAGCACGACCTGGCCGCCGGCGTCTTTCACGGCATCCACCGCCTTGATGGCCGAGCCGCCGGTGGTGGTGACGTCTTCGACGATGACGATACGTTTGCCCGCGAGGCTTTCGCCCTTGGCGAGGCCTTCGACCGCGAGCCGCGCGCCATGCTCCTTCGGTTTCTTGCGCACGAAGAACGCCGCGATGGGATGGCCCTTCAGCCACGACAGTTGCGCGATGGCGCCGGCGATCGGCACCGCGCCCATCTCAAGGCCGCCGATGTAGTCGATGGCGTCGTCCTTCAGCGCGTCGAGCGACAGTTCCGCGAGCAGCGCGGCACCCTCGGGATCGAGCATGGTCGGCTTGAGATTGAAATAGAAGTCGCTCTTGCGGCCGGAGGCCAGGGTGATTTCGCCGCGCCCGAACGAGCGTTTACGGATGATGTCGGCGAGGCGTGCGCGGGAAGCTGATTTGGTCAAGGCGATCTCTTCAGGGTGCGGGAATTTTGCGGAATTTACGGCATGATCCCGAAAAGTGGAAACCGGTTTTCGGAAAAGATCATGCCCAAATGAAAGCTGGCGTGGACATTCCACAGCGGATCGACCACCGTCAACAGCGCAAGATCAATAAAGGTAGCGAGATGACCATCGACCTCTACGCCTGGAATACGCCCAATGGCCGCAAGATCAGCGTCGCGCTGGAAGAAATGGGCCTGCCTTACAAGGTGCATCCCATCAACATCGCCAAAGACGAGCAGTTCGCACCGGATTTCCTGAAGATCAGCCCGAACAACAAGATTCCCGCCATCGTCGATCCGGATGGGCCGGGCGGCAAGCCGGTCGGCATCTTCGAATCCGGCGCTATTCTTTTGTACCTCGGCGAGAAGACCGGCAAATTCCTGCCGAAGGATATCGGCGAGCGGATTCCGGTGCTGGAGTGGCTGATGTGGCAGATGGGCGGCTTCGGGCCGATGCCGGGCCAGGTGCATCATTTTATCGCGCTCGAGAACGAGCAGGATCGCAACTACGGCCTCGAGCGGTTCTCAAAGGAGACGCGGCGGCTCTATGGCGTGCTCGATGGTCGGCTTGAGGGGCGCGAATTTGTTGCAGACAAAATATCAGTCGCCGACTTCGCCATTCTCGGCTGGGCGTGGCGGCACGAGCGCCACAAGGTGCCGCTTCGCGAATTTCCGAACGTCGAGCGCTGGTACGCGACCATGATGGCGCGGCCCGGCGTGAAGCGCGGTTTTGAGGTGAGGCTCGGTTAGCCGCGCTGGGTGCTCAGTGCGAACCAGACGGCAATGCCTGCGAGCGCCACCGCGAGGCCTTTGCGGACCCAGCGGCGTTTCTCCGGCGTTTCGATCATGCCTTGCAGCGATCCGGCGAGCAGCACGATGACAAGATGAACCGCCGTTGCGATTGCAACATAGATCGCCGACAGCAACACGGTCTGCGATACGAGCGAGCCACGCCCGATCTGGATGAATTCCGGCAAGATCGCGACATAGAAAATCGCGGCTTTCGGATTGAGCATGTTGACGATCAGGCCCCGCCTGAAGGCGGTGCGAGGCAATTCCTCGGCATCGGCGGGCGCCTGCACGGCTTCTTTCTCCTGGGCCCAGCCTTCCCAGGCAAGCCACAGCAGATAGGCGACGCCGCCCCACCGCAGCGCCTCGTAGAGAAATTTTGAATTGTCGATGATGGCCGCGAGGCCCAGCGCGGCCGCCAGTCCACAGAGTGACAGCCCGAGCGCGATACCCGCGACCGCCGCCGCCCCGGCACGCCGCCCATTCGAAAGCGTCAGCGCCGCGAGATAGGCCATGTTGGGGCCGGGCGTGAGTTCGATGATCAGCGCGGTGATCGCGAACGCGAGCAGAGAGGAGGAGAGCACGGAGAGTTCTTTCGGCTATTTAACCTTGGTTCTCTTTCGCCCTTCTCGGCTGGAGACGAAAAAGGGTTGCATGACTTGTTGCTAGTTCTAACGGCAAGTATTTTAATCTCGTGCGGGGGGAGCGAAATGGCCAGACGTAAGAAAGCGGATGATACCGCTATTTTCTACATTATTGCCTTTGCCATCGCGCTGAGTGCCTTTGCTATCGTTACCCCACTTGTGCTGTTGGCGTGGTGGTTGTCGTCGGAAGCCAAAAACATGAGCCTGATGTTTCGCGGGTCGGTTGATGCTAGCCCGGAAGAGATGCGTTTGTTAGAGCTTTGCAAAACTCAAATCGAGGATAATAGCCGTCAAATCTCATCGTTTGAGCATGCCGGACTCGGTCTGATGAAACGAACCGACGGTATGTTTGACGGGCGCGATACGCTTGGTCGTGAACTAAACTCGAGAATTAAAGAAGTGCAGTCTTTCCAAGATGCGATTTTCATTGAGAAAGCCAATATAGAAAATCAGATATCTGAGCGAATTGAGAATTGGGCGACGGTACGTGCCCAAACCATCGGTTTGCGGTGGAGTTTGATAGCGTATTTGCTTGTTGGATACTTCGCGTTTTCGTCGCGGCCTGATTGGCTACAACCAATCGGGCGCCTCGCAGGATTTTATCTCGACGAGAAGAATGTGACGGCTCACATGATAGTAGGAGCTTCTTTAGCCGGAGCAATAGTGGCTCTTGGCGCCATGTTTATTTTCAGACGTGGATACCAATCCAGACTGCTCTCATTGAAAAGGCGCAAGCTTCAACTGTCTTAGTGCGCCTCGTCCCAGTTGTTGGCCGCACGGGCATCGACGTGCAGCGGTACCGACAGCGCCACCGCGGGGAACGGCGCGTCCTGCATCACATGCTGCACAACGGGCAGCGTCTTCGCCACCTCGTCGTCCGGCACCTCGAAGATCAGTTCGTCGTGCACCTGAAGCAGCATCTGCGCCGAGAGCTTTTTCTCCGCGAGCGCATCTTCCATCCGGATCATGGCGCGGCGGATGATGTCGGCGGCGCTGCCCTGCAAGCGGGCGTTGATGGCGGCGCGTTCGTTGAAGGAGCGGATCGACGGATTGCTGGCCTTGATGTCGGGGTAGTGACACTTCCGGCCGAAGATCGTCTCGACGTAGCCATGCTCGCGGCAGAAATCGCGCGTCGCGTCCATGTAGGCGCGGATGCCGGGGAAGCGCTCGAAATACTTTTTGATGTATGCCCCCGCTTCCTCGCGCGGAATACCAAGCTGGTTCGCAAGGCCGAACGCCGAGATGCCGTAGATGATGCCGAAGTTGATGGCCTTGGCGCGGCGGCGCACTTCGCCCGGCATGTCCTTGATCGGCACGCCGAACATTTCCGACGCCGTCATGGCGTGAATATCGAGGCCGTCCTGAAACGCCTGCTTCAGCGATGGAATATCCGCGATCTCCGCGAGCAGCCGCAATTCGATCTGCGAATAATCCGCCGACACCAGCTTGTGACCCTTCGTGGCGATGAACGCCTTGCGGATCTTGCGGCCGTCTTCGGTGCGCACTGGAATGTTCTGCAGGTTGGGTTCGTTGGACGACAGCCGGCCGGTGGTCGTCGCCGCGAGCGCGTAGGTCGTGTGCACGCGATGGGTCTGCGGATTGACGTATTCCGGCAGCGAGTCGGTGTAGGTCGACTTCAGCTTGGTGACCTGACGCCATTCCAGAATCTTCGCCGGGAATTCGTGTCCGGCTTCAGCCAGCTCATCGAGAATCTGTGCCGAGGTGGACCATGCGCCGGTCTTTGTTTTAGCGCCGCCGGGCAGCCCCATCTTGCCGAACATGATGTCGCCGAGTTGCTTCGGGCTGCCCGGATTGACCTCTTCGCCAGCGATTTTGCGAATATCTGCTTCGACGCGCGCGGCGGTCTGCGCGAATTCGCCGGACAGGCGCGAGAGGACCTGGCGGTCTATGGAAATGCCGCGCCGCTCCATGCGCGCCAGCACGGGGACCAGCGGCCGCTCCAGCGTCTCGTAGACGGTGTTGACACGATACGACATCAGACGCGGCTTCAGCACGCGCCATAGCCGCAACGTGACGTCGGCGCGCTCTGCCCCGTATTCGGTGGCCTTGTCGACCGGCACCTGATCGAACGCGATGCGGTTCTTGCCGCTGCCGGTGAGCTCTCCGAAGCCAATCGTCTTGTGGCCGAACCAGCTTTCCGCCAGCGATTCCTGATCGTGCTTCGCGCGGCCCGCATCGAGCACGTAGGAAATCAGGATCGTGTCTTCGATCGGCGCCATGGCGATGCCGTGCTGCGCCAGCACCACGGCGTCGAATTTCAAATCGTGTCCGATCTTGAGAACGCCGGCGTCCGTAAGCAGCGGCGTGAGCGCCGCCAGCGCGTCGGCAGCCTTGATCTGATCGGCCGCCAGTCCTCCAGCGAACAGGCCCGAGCCATCGCCGGGCTTGGTATGCGCCAGCGGCAGGTACGCCGCCTCATTGACGCCGACAGCGAGCGAGATGCCGCAAATCTCGGCCTGCATCGGGTCGGCGGTGCTGGTCTCGATCGTCAGCGCGAGATGACCGGTGTCAAAAGCGCGGGCGATGTAACGCTGCAACTCGTCGAGGGTGGTGACAGTCTTGTAGGCCGCGCGGTTGAACTTGGCGCTGCGCGCTTCCTCGGCGCGCGCATCTGCAAGCGCCTTCGGCGTTTGCGGTCCGGCACCATTTGCGGCGGTTTGTTTCGGTTGCGGCGTCGATCCCGCCCATTGACCGGCGCTGGACGTTCTCTCCGATGTCCCTTTGGCGAACAGGTCGGGCTCGCCGCCGAGCGGCGGTGTTGCGGGTGAATCCGCCGCTACGTCGGCAGGCGCGAACGCGCTTTTCATCGATGCATTGGCTTCGATATCCGCCGGATCGATCTGTGAATACTCCGCCACACGCCGCGTCAGCGTCGAGAATTCCATCGCCTTCAGAAACGAGATCAGCTTGCGGGAATCCGGCTCGTGCACGGCCAGATCGTCCAGCGGCACGTCGAGCGGCACCTTGTCGTCGAGTTGCACCAGCTTCTTCGAGATGCGCGCCTTCTCCGCGTTCTCGATCAACGCCTCGCGCCGCTTGGGCTGCTTGATTTCGGGGGCGCGCATGAGCAGCGTTTCAAGATCGCCGTATTCGGTGATGAGCTGTGCGGCGGTCTTGATGCCGATGCCCGGTACGCCCGGCACGTTGTCCACCGAGTCACCCGCCAGCGCCTGCACCTCGATGACCTTCTCCGGCGGCACGCCGAATTTTTCGATCACCTCGGGGATGCCGATGCGGCGGTCCTTCATGGTGTCGTACATGGTGACGCAGTCGGTCACGAGCTGCATCAGGTCTTTATCGGAAGAGACGATGGTCGCGGTGGCGCCGCGCTCGCAGGCCTCGCGCACATAGGTCGCGATCAGGTCGTCGGCCTCGTAGCCGATCTGTTCCAGACACGGCAGGTCGAACGCGCGCACCGCTTCGCGGATCAGCGCGAACTGCGGTATCAGGTCGTCCGGCGCGGGCGGACGCTGCGCCTTGTATTCCGGATAGAAATCGTTGCGGAAGGTCTTCTCGGATTTGTCGAAGATGATGGCCAGATGGGTCGGCCGGTTATCCGGCGGCATGTCACGCATCAGCTTCCACAGCATGTTGCAGAAACCAAGCACGGCGTTGACCTGCAAGCCGTCGGATTTGCGGTTCAGCGGCGGCAGCGCGTGATAGGCGCGGAAGATATAGCCCTGTCTCTTATACACATCTAGATGTGTATAAGAGACAGCCTGCAAGCCGTCGGATTTGCGGTTCAGCGGCGGCAGCGCGTGATAGGCGCGGAAGATATAGCCCGAGCCGTCCACCAGAAAGACGTGGTCGCCTTTTGAAGGGGCGTTGGCGGCAGGGGGCTTGGCCGCAGCAGGTTTGGCGGCTGGCGCTTTGACAGCGGCGGGTTTCGCGGCGGATGATTTCGCAGGGGATGCTGGCTTTTTCGGCATGGCGGCAACTTAAGGATTTTGGCCGCGATTAACACCCCCGAGCGGGAGGGTTGCACATCAGAATTCGTCATGGCCGGGCTTGACCCGGCCATCCACGACTGTCCCTCAGCAGGCTACAAGGACGTGGATGCCCGGAACAAGTCCGGGCATGACGACGTGTATGCAGAGGTGAATCTATTCCGCCGCCTGCAACCGGGCGCGCGGCTGCTTCGGCGCGATCCAGAACATGGCCGGCCGTTCGAACAGGAAGTTGAGCCCGGCGCGTGTCGCGCCCCACCAGATCGCCAGCGCGCCGAGCACGCCCGCGGCGGTGTCGATCAGCGAGATCATGCCGATGTCGGGGATGATGTTGGTCTTGAGCAGCGCGATCCGCACAATCGCCATCGGCAAGAAGAAGGCGAGATAGATGACGATGGAGTGTTCGCCGCAATAACGCAGGAAGCCGATCCAGTTGAGGCGGGCGAGCAGCGTCGCGGTGACGATGACGGCGCAGGCGCCGGCAAATCCCAGCACCAGTGAAATGCCTGGCCGGTCGCCGAATCCCGCGAACACCAGCACGCCGTTGGCCACACCCCATGCCGCAAGGCCGATCAGTGCGACGCCCGGCTGCGCGCGCGCACGGTCAGCCAGCACGAAGACATAGTTTGCGAACAGATAACCCGAATAGAAATAGACGAAGCGCGCGGCGAATTCGTCGATCACGGTCCAGCCGGTCGAGACATGCGCCATTTCGAGGGCCGCGGCGGCGAGCCAGATCGCGGGCGCCGGCACGCGCAGCGTCGCCTTCGTCGCCACGAAAAAGATCGGCAGCAGATAGATGAACCACAGCGTGCCGAACGGCTCGATGAAAGATTGCAGATACATGACACCGGTATGGCTCCAGCCGTGCTCGGCGGCGAAGCCAGGCGTCTTGAAGCCGAACTGGATCGTCACCCAGAGGACATAGAAATAAGCGAAATGGACGACCTTGCGGTCCAGATAGGTGCGCCAGTCGCGGTCGATCACGCGCGCCAGGAACAATCCCGAAATCAGGAAGAAATCCGGCATCCGGAACGGCCGTGCGAACTCCACGAACAGGTGCATGAAGCCCTGCTTCCCAGCGGCCATCTCGACGCCCAGGGTCGAGTGCATCATCACCACCATGACGATGCAAATGCCCTTGGCATAGTCGACCCAGTCGACCCGCTCGGAGGCGGGCGACAGGCGCGTGCCAATTGTGCCTTTATCGCTCATGGTGTCTCGTTTCGGTCCAATCCGGCGCCATCTTGGGCGGCATGGGTTTCATTCTCCTTTATTCATACAAATGTTGTGCCCAATTCACGCCGAACTGCGCTAAAATGGCTCGCGAAAACAACGTCGTTAATTTGCTTTGGGGATAGGTAACTTCATGCGGATTGCCATGATCGGCACGGGCTATGTGGGGCTGGTTTCGGGCGCCTGCTTCGCGGATTTCGGCCATCGCGTCACCTGCGTCGATACCGACGCCGGCAAGATCGACGCGCTGAACCGCGGCGAAATCCCGATTTTCGAGCCTGATCTGGACCGGCTGGTCGAGACCTCCGTGAAGGCGGGGCGGCTCGATTTCACCACCGATCTCGCCGGCCCCGTCGGCAAGGCCGATGCGGTGTTCATCGCGGTGGGAACGCCGTCGCGGCGCGGCGACGGCCATGCCGATCTGACCTATGTCCATGCGGCGGCGCGCGACATCGCAAAAGCCCTGCAGGGCTTCACGGTGGTCGTCACCAAATCCACGGTGCCGGTCGGCACCGGCGACGAGGTCGAGCGCATCATCCGCGAAACCAATCCGCAGGCGGATGTCGCGGTGGCGTCCAATCCGGAATTTCTGCGCGAGGGTGCGGCGATCCGCGACTTCAAGCATCCTGACCGCATCGTGGTCGGCACGGGTGATGAACGCGCACGCAAGGTGTTGGGTGAGGTCTATCGCCCGCTGTATCTCAACCAGGCGCCGATCATGTACACCGAGCGCCGCACGGCCGAGCTAATCAAGTATGCGGCGAATGCATTTCTCGCCACCAAGATCACCTTCATCAACGAGATAGCGGACCTGTCGGAAAGGGTCGGCGCCGACGTGCAGGAGGTTGCGCGCGGCATCGGTCTCGACAACCGCATCGGATCGAAATTTCTCAACGCCGGTCCCGGCTTCGGTGGTTCGTGTTTTCCGAAGGACACCCGTGCGCTGGTGAAGACCGCGCTGGACCATGATGTTCCTCTGCGCATCGTCGAGGCGGTGCTGGCGGTCAACGATAACCGCAAGCGCGCCATGGCGCGCAAGGTATCCGCCGCGCTCGGCGGCAACCTGCGCGGCAAGACCATTGGTCTCCTGGGCCTGACCTTCAAGCCGGACACCGACGACATGCGTGAAGCGCCGTCGATCCCGCTGGTGACTGGTCTGCTCGATCACGGCGCCAAGGTGCGCGCCTACGATCCGGCCGGCATGGAGCAGGCGAAGAGCGAATTGCCGGACATCACCTATTGCGAGGATCCGTATGCCGTTGCGAAGGGCGCGGACGCACTGGTGATCGTCACCGAGTGGCGGCAGTTCCGCGCGCTCGATCTTGCGCGGCTGAAGCGTGAGATGAAGACGCCGGTGATCGTCGATCTACGCAATATCTATCGCCGCGAAGACATGGAAGCGCTCGGCTTTATCTACGAGAGCATCGGGCGCGGGGCGGTTTGACTCGGAACACATCCACGATGTCGTCCCCGCGAAGGCGGGGATTCATACTCCCTGAGCAAGCTGTTTTCGCCGCGATGGCTAATAACCTTCGGTGGTTATGGGTCCCCGCCTTCGCGGGGACGACGCAGAATTTTTTGCAGGCATCCATCCACTAAATGGCCCAGCAAGACGTGGATGGCCGGGACAAGCCCGGCCATGACGCATTATAGAAACTTCATGAACTTCACCACGCCTCTTCCCATCGACGCAGTACTCGGCGATCTGACCGCCACGCTGGCGCGCAGCAGCACCGCCGTGCTGGTCGCGCCGCCGGGTGCGGGCAAGACCACGCGCGTGCCGTTGGCGCTGCTCGATGCCGCATGGGCGGGCAACAAAAAGATCATCGTACTGGAGCCGCGCCGCATCGCCGCGCGCGCCGCGGCCGAGCGTATGGCGCAAACATTGGGAGAGAAAGTCGGCGAGACCGTCGGCTATCGCGTGCGCTTCGGCTCGAAGATCTCGCGCGCGACGCGAATCGAGGTCGTTACCGAAGGCATTTTCACCCGTCAGATTCTCGACGATCCGGAATTATCCGGCGTTGCTGCCGTGCTGTTCGACGAATTCCAYGAGCGTTCGCTCGATGCCGATCTCGGACTTGCGCTGGCGCGGGACGCGCAGCAGGGCCTGCGCGAGGATCTGCGTATTCTGGTGATGTCGGCGACGCTGGATGGCGCGCGGGTGGCGAAACTGCTCGGCGATGCGCCGGTGATCGCCAGCGAGGGCCGCGCGTATCCCGTGGACACGCGCTATCTTGGCCGCAAGCCGGACGTTCAGATCGAACGCCAGATGGCGGACGCCATTGCCACGGCACTGCGTGCCGATGCGGGTTCGGTGCTGGCGTTCCTGCCGGGTGCCGCTGAAATCCGCCGCACGCAGACGTTTCTGGGCGAGCGTGTCAGCGATCCGAACACCGAGATCGTTCCGCTGTTCGGCGCGCTCGATGCGACCGTGCAGGACCGCGCCATTTCGCCGCCACCCAAGGGACAGCGCAAGGTGGTGCTCGCGACCTCGATCGCAGAGACTTCGCTGACCATCGAGGGCGTGCGCATTGTCGTCGATTCCGGCATGGCGCGGGTGCCACGTTATGAGCCCGACATTGGTCTCACGCGGCTGGAAACCATCCGCGCCTCGCGCGCCGCGGTGGATCAGCGCCGCGGCCGTGCCGGACGCACCGAGCCCGGCGTGTGTTACCGGCTGTGGGACGAGCCGCAGACGGCGTCGCTGGAGGCTTTCACGCGCCCCGAAATTCTCTCCGCCGATCTCTCCTCGTTGGTGCTTGATCTTGCGCATTGGGGCGCGACCGATCCGTCCACGCTGGCGTTTCTCGATTCCCCACCATTGCCGGCGCTGACCGAGGCGCGCGCCTTGCTTCGCGAACTCAATGCACTTGATGAAGCGGGCCGCATCACGCCGGAAGGCAACAGTCTGCGCGCGCTGGCGCTGCCGCCGCGGCTGGCGCGCATGATCGTGGATTCGCATCGGCTCGGGGCAGGCGAGGAGGCCGCGTTGATCGCCGCCATCCTCACCGAACGCGGCCTCGGCGGCGACAGCGCGGATCTCGATGCGCGGATCGATAATTTTCGCCGCGACCGTTCGCAGCGCGCGCAAAGCGCCCGGCAGTTGGCGGAACGCTGGGCGAAGCAGGTCGCAGCGAGCGAGCCGTTCGACGTTGAAGATCATTCGCTCTCCACCGGTCTCATGCTGGCGCTGGCGTTTCCGGATCGCGTGGCGAAAAATCGCGGCAATGGATCGTTCGTGCTCGCCAACGGGCGTGGCGCATCCGTCGAACAGACATCGGCGCTGGCGAAATCGCCCTACATCGCCGTCGCGGAACTGACAGGCACGGCGGCAAACGGACGCATCCTTCTCGCCGCGCCGATCACGCAAACAGAGATCGAGCAGCAGTTCGCCGATCACATCCAGACCGACGACGAGGTCACCTTCGACAGGTCCGCGATGGCGCTCCGCGCGCGCCGTCGCAAGAAGTTGCATGCGATCACGCTGTCCGAACAGCCGCTGTCGATTGCGCCGTCGGCGGACACTGCGCGCGTGCTGGCGGATGGTCTTGTCGTGGCGGGAATGGATCGCCTGCCGTGGTCGAAGCCGCTCAAGCAATGGCGCGACCGCGTGATGTTTCTGCGCGCGGCGTCACCGGACGAGTGGCCCGATCTGTCGGACAATGCGCTGGCAGAAAAGCGCAGCGAATGGCTGGTGCCCGCGCTGTTCAACAAGACCTCGCTGGCGAATTTCTCCGCTGGCGATCTGTCTGACGCGCTGATGGCGCTGTTGCCCTGGGATCTGCGCGCACGGCTCGACCGCGAAGCGCCGACGCATTTCGAGGCGCCGACCGGAACCTCGCTGCCGATCGACTACGAAGCGGAGCAGGGGCCGACCATTGCCGTGCGGTTGCAGGAATTGTTCGGGCTCACGGTTCATCCGTCGATCGCGAAGGGGAAAATCCCGCTGGTGCTCGAACTGCTGTCGCCCGCGCATCGGCCCGTGCAGGTCACGCGGGATCTGCCGGGCTTCTGGCGCGGCTCTTATGCCGCCGTCCGAACCGATCTGCGCGGGCGGTATCCGCGTCATCCCTGGCCGGAAGATCCGGCATCTGCGCCGCCGACCCGTCGGGTCAAGCCGCGCGGGACGTGATCCCGGTCGCCCGTTAACCTTTCGCTCACCCTTATCGCCGAAAACGCTCTCTTGGCTGGGTGCGTTAGACCGAAGGGCCAGCCCGTTATGGTCATATCCGTACGGGTTGGGCGGCAACAGGTGTGTGCGTTATGCGTAGCATCATGATTATGGCGGCCATTCTCGTCGTGCTCGGCACGTCGATGGCGCAGATCGCCGACAAGATGACCAGCGACAAGGCGCAGGCCAAGGCCATCGACCGGGCGAAAGCCATGAACGCCTTTGCGTCGGTGCAGCCGCAGACAATGCAGGCCGGCGTTCGCAGCGTCACCGTTCCGCGCGACAGCCGCGGTCATTTCCAGACCGAGGGCCGCGTCGATGGCCGCCGTCTTGGCTTCATGGTCGATACCGGCGCATCGGTGATTGCGCTGAACGAAAGCTCCGCAGCGCAGATCGGTGTTCGTCCGCTACGCAGCGATTACACGGCAAATGTCTCCACCGCCAACGGCTCAATCAAGGCTGCGCGCACGCGGCTTGCGATGGTCGACATCGGTGGCCTTGTGGTGCGCGATGTGGATGCACTGGTGCTGCCCGACGAGGCACTGTCGGAAAACTTGCTCGGCCTGTCGTTCCTGTCGAAGCTCAAGCGCTTTGAAATGGCCGGCGGCAAGCTGGTGATGGAGCAGTAGGCTTCGCACTTCTGCGATTGAAACGCCGTCATTGCGAGGAGCTTTGCGACGAAGCAATCCAGCTTCCTTGCTCGCAGCTCTGGATTGCTTCGCTTCGCTCGCAATGACGACTATAAACGCAGGAACACCACGCTCAGATTATTCGCCGGCATTTCGGTGACCGTCGGCGCTGAAAATCCCTCATCCCGCGCCAGCGCCGCGACTGTTTCCAGATCGCGCAACCCCCATTCCGGATTTCTCGCTTTCAAACTGGCGTCGAACGCCTCGTTGCTCGGGGCTGTGATGACTTCTGCGCGTCGATAGGGCCCATACAGATAAAGCGGCGATCCTTTGCTCAACAGGTTGGACGCTCCGCGGAAAAGTCCTTCCGTCGCGCGCCACGGCGAAATGTGGATCATGTTGATGCAGAGGATGGCGTCAGCCGAAGTGACCGGCCAGCGATCCGATGCCGCATCCAGCATCACCGGCGGCAGCACGTTCGCGGCACCGGTGTCCTGCGTCCATGCCCCGATGCTTTGCAGGGCGGCGTCTTCGGGATCGGATGGCTGGAACGTGAGGTCCGGAAAAGCTCGCGCGAAATGCACGACGTGCTCGCCGGAGCCGCTGGCGATCTCGAGTACGAGTCCAGACGCGGGCAGCACACCGCGCAGCACATCAAGAATGGCGTCGCGGTTACGCATGGTGGCGGGATACTCAAGGCGACGGTTGGTCATATGCGTCCGATCTGAATGAAAGCTGTACAGATTGGCTGCCAATATGCCGTATTTCATTCGTAAATGCTTGGCTCCCGCCTTTCCACGGTTCCAAGCATTCGCTAAAGCTGCTGGATATCGCCCGCCCGCATTGTCACGAGGCCATCTGAATGTTTCCGAAGCCAAAGCCCGAACTGATTCCGAATACCTATGCCTATGAATCCGAGCCGATGGTGAAGGCGACGGGTTTCCGCGAGTACGACGCGCGCTGGCTGTTCGGCAAGGAAATCAACCTGATGGGCATTCAGGCGCTGGGCATGGGGCTCGGCACGCTGATCGCTGAAATGGGACAGAAGCAGGAGATCGTCACCGCGCATGATTTCCGCGGCTATTCTGCCTCGATCAAATACGCGCTGATCTCGGGTCTTTTGGCGTCCGGCTGCAAGGTGCACGACATCGGCCTCGCGGTGACGCCGATGGCGTATTTCGCGCAGTTCGATCTCGACGTGCCGTGTGTGGCGATGGTCACCGCCTCGCATAACGACAATGGCTGGACCGGCGTGAAGATGGGCGCGAACCGTCCGCTGACATTCGGGCCCGATGAGATGACGCGGCTGAAGGAGATCGTGCTTAACGCCGATTTCAAGCTCAAGTCTGCGGGCGGATACCAGTTTCACGAGAATTTCCCGGCGCGCTACATCGCCGATCTCACCAAGCGTCCGAAGCTGAAGCGCAAGCTGAAAGTCGTGGTTGCCTGCGGCAACGGCACGGCGGGCGCGTTCGCGCCGAAGGTAATGGAAGCGATCGGCTGCGAAGTGATCCCATTGGACGTCGAACTCGATCACACCTTCCCGAAGTACAATCCGAATCCAGAAGACATGGAAATGCTGCACGCGATCCGCGATGCGGTGCTTGAGCACAAGGCGGATGTCGGACTCGGCTTCGACGGCGACGGCGACCGCTGCGGCGTGGTCGACAACACCGGCGAGGAAATCTTCGCCGACAAGGTCGGCGTGATGCTGGCGCGCGACATGTCCGCGATTCACAAGAACGCGCAATTCGTGGTGGACGTGAAATCGACCGGCCTGTTCGTGACCGATCCGGTTCTGCAGAAGCAGGGCGCGCATACGACCTACTGGAAGACCGGCCATTCGTACATGAAGCGCCGCACCCATGAGCTGAAGGCGTTGGCGGGCTTCGAGAAGTCCGGCCACTTCTTCTTCAACACGCCGGTCGGGCGCGGCTATGACGACGGTCTCGTCTCCGCGATCGCGGTGTGCGAGATGCTGGACCACGCGCCGGGCAAGACCATGGCGGACCTGAAGGACGCGCTGCCGAAGACCTGGTCGTCGCCGACCATGTCGCCCCACTGCGCCGATGAGACGAAGTATGGAATCGTCGCGCAGGTGGTGAAGCATTTCGAGGATGTGAAGGCCAAGAGCTGCAAGGTCGCCGGTCAACCGATCCGCGATCTGGTCACGGTCAACGGCGTTCGCGTCACTTGCGAGGACGGAAGCTGGGGTCTGGTGCGTGCGTCATCCAACAAGCCGGAACTTGTGGTGGTGGTCGAAAGCCCGGTCTCGGAACAGCGCATGCGTGACATGTTCGAGGCGATGGATTCGGTGCTGCGCACGCATCCCGAAGTCGGCGAGTACAATCAGAAGATCTGACGCAAGGCCGTATGCGCTTTGCCATAACAAAAGGCCGCTGCATGGCAGCGGGTTTTTCGTTTGCGTGTGAGAGCGGAGTTCAGGCCGCGCTCAGCGCCGGCACCGGCAGCGCCGTCACCGACTTGATCTTTTCCATGGCGAAGCGCGACGTGACGTTCTTCAGCGCCACCGCGCTGATGAGCTTCTTGTAGAAAATATCGTAGCTCTGCATGTCGGCGACGACCACGCGCAGCATGTAGTCGACATCACCCGCCATCCGGTAGAATTCCATCACTTCGGGCATGGCGCTGACCGCATCGGCGAATTTCTTCAGCCAGGCGTCGGAATGGTCACCGCTTTCGACCGACACGAACACCGTGATGCCAAGGCCGATCTTGTTCTGATCGACCAGCGCGACGCGGCGCAGGATGATGCCTTCGGCCTCCATGCGCTGGATGCGCTTCCAGCACGGCGTCGAGGACAGCCCGACGCGGTCGCCGATTTCGGCCACCGACAGGGAAGCGTCATCCTGCAGAACGGTCAGGATCTTGCGATCTATAGCGTCCAGGCGGCGTGGGGCATCAAGAATTGCTACGGCGGCGTCAGACATTAGAAGAACTTTCTTCCATAATTGAGGGCTTAATACCTCATATATAGAAAATTCTTCTCTGACAAGTCCAAATCTGCACCTTTAGAGGGCCTCTATGTCGTCAGGGCGACCGTGCCAGATGCCAAAAGGGCATCAACTTCAACGCGTTGGGGCGACGCAAAGGCGCCGCCGAAGCGGGTGCATTTCAGCGCGGCCGTTGCCGAAGCGAATCGCATCGCCTGCTCCAGCGCCTGCCCTTCGGCCACCGCCAGCGTGAACGCGCCGTGGAATGCATCGCCCGCGCCGAGCGTATCCACGGTGTGGACCGGGAAGGCCGGCATGTGCTTCGCCTCGCCCTTTTCGTCCAGCCACTCCATGCCCCTGGCGCCGGATGTCACGCCGAGAAACGCGGGTGTAATCTTTGCAATCTTGCGCAGCGCGGCGATATCGTCGCTTTCTCCGGCGGTGGCGCGGAGCGCTTCCGCCGAAAAGATGATGTGCGACGAGACCTGCAACAGGCCCTCGCGCATCGACATCATCCGGTCCGCATCGACGACGACGGGAATGCCGCGCCGATGCGCCTCGGTACAGACATCTGTGGCGAATTCCGCGCAGCGGTCCTCAGTGAGGATCGCATCGCATTCGGCGAGCAGCACATCGGGCGACGGCAGCTTCACGGTCCACAGCTTGGGATCGCGGAAGGTGACGATGGTGCGCTCGCCGCTGGGGTCGATCATGATGGTGGAGATTGGCGTGACCACACCGCCCACGGCCACAAGGCCGCTGGTATCGATGCCTTCACTCCTGAACTGATTGTCGATGGTGGCGTTGCTCGCTGGCTGCGCGCCGCCGATCGGACCTGAGAGCAGAACGCGGCCACCGAGACGCGAAATCGAAATGGCGGCGTTGGGCGAATTGCCGCCGGCGAGTTCAATGAATTCGCTGGCGTGTTCCTTGGCGCCGCGTTCGGGCACGTCCGGCACGCGGAAAATTAAATCGCGCACCGGCATGCCGATGCAGAGAATCCGCGGTGATTTTGTTTTGCGCGCCTGAATGTTCATTGACACTGCGTCTCGCCCCAAACGGCATGGGTTGCCGCGATCAAGACAATCGATGACACGCGATGCGGTTCCCGTTTTCCGGAACCTTAAAAGAACTCAGGCGGTTTCCGCCAGCCAGTTCGCCAGAAGGTGGTGTGCGATTGCGACCGGATGAGGGCCTGTCAGGCCCTCCGGGTGCTGTCTGGCCAGCATCGCCACGGCTTCGTCTCGCGTGAACCAGCGCGCGTCCTCGAGTTCGGTCTTGTCCACGACGATGTCGGTGGTGGTGGCGCGCGCGGTGCAGCCGATCATCAGCGATGACGGATAGGGCCATGGCTGCGTCATGTAGTAGCGCACTTCGGTGCAATGGATGCCGGACTCTTCGAGGATTTCGCGTTGAACGGCTTGTTCGATGGTCTCCGCCGCTTCGACGAATCCGGCGAGACACGACCACATGGTCGGTGGAAACTGCGACTGGCGTCCCATCAGGCACTTGTCGCCGGAGGTCACCAGCATGATGACCACCGGATCGGTGCGCGGAAAATGCTCGGCCTTGCAGCTCGGGCAATCGCGTTTCCAGCCGCCCTGCGTCATCGCCGTGCGCGTACCGCAATTGGCGCAGAAGCCGTGGCGCTGATGCCAGCTCACCAGCGACTTCGCCATCGCGATGGTGGACAGCTCTCGTGCCGGAATGGCCCCGCTTGCAGCAACCGCGCGCAAATTTTCCACGGCGACATCTTTGCGGCCCATCAGGTCTTCGGTGGCGGCGGCGCTGATACCCATGCCGAAGATCGCCGCGCCTTCGTTGAGGCCGAGGAAGATGGTACCGGGATTGGCGCCGAATTTCCGCGCTTCATCCAGCGTCAGCAGCGCGCGCGGTCCGTCCGCGCCCTGCGTCACCACCAGCGAATCGCGATGCACCACATAGGCTCGCGCCTTGCGATCACCCTCCAGCGCGAACAGTTTCTCGGCGTCGGTGCGGATATGCGCCGCGCGGTCGATGGGATGGGACACGAAGCCCGGCTGTCCGAGCGGAAATGGGTCATTTTTTGTTGTCATTGATTTTTCAGCTCTATGAAAAATTAGCTCAGCCAGATTTTGCGGCGCAGGGCGCCGATGAATGTCTCGACTTCCTGCGGATCGTGGGCGAGTGCAGGCACCACCCCCCAGACCGGCCGCGGCCATGCCGCGTCGGTGGTCCGGCGTGCGATGATATGGACGTGCAACTGAGGCACCATATTGCCGAGTGCTGCGATGTTCAGCTTGTCGGGCTTGGTGACCTCTTTCAGCGCGCTCGCGACGCGGTTGATTTCGGTCATGAGCTGCGCCTGCTCGATGTCGCTGAGATCGGTAATTTCGACCGCATCGGGGCGGCGCGGCACCAGCAGCAGCCACGGGTAATTCGCGTCCTTGATGACGAGCACGCGCGACAGCGGCAAATCGCCGATGTTGATGGTGTCTTTTTCGAGATTTGAATTCAGCGACCAGGTGGAAGAGGGCATTTGGTTTCTCTGGTGATCCGGTTCTGACATTCGTATGAAATTCTTCGCGGGCGCCTTTACGAATGTCAGAACCAAAGGATCACCAGAATCATAATTTGCTAGTGTCCTTCGTATCCGGCGTTCGCTCAGGAGGCGCCGCACCATAAGGCGAACGTCGGATACGGGACACTAGCGGTTCCCGCAATTTTGCAGAGTGCAGTGCTGCAAACAACACCTGTCATGCCCGGCTTTGCGCGGGGCTTCTATGCCTTTGTTCGGCCGGGGCGGGACCCGCGGACGCCAAACCAGGAGGCGGGCCCTTTCGTGAGCCATAACAACGTGGTGTGAAGGTCCGCCGCGCGCTTGCTTTCCGGCGCTTTTGGCCCCAAATAGGGACCGGGAGATTGGCGGTGGACGAGCCACTCGCCAACCGGGTCAGGTCCGGAAGGAAGCAGCCCTAACGAGGTCCGGATCGGGTCGCTCGTCAGTCTCCTACTTCTCTTTTTTCGTGCGTCCGCAGCGGCGCAACGCGCGCCCAGCGTGCTCAATCGCGGATCGATTGATGACCGATGCTGACATTGCCGGCGCGACTACGGACGATCAGCCCGGTTTCGAACTCGGCGGAGCGGCGGGCTCAGGCGATTCGCCCGCCGGCTATCGCGTCCTTGCGCGCAAATACCGCCCCGCCACATTCGAGGATTTGATCGGCCAGGAGGCGATGGTTCGCACCATCTCGAATTCGTTCGAGGCGGGGCGTGTGCCGCAGGCCTGGATTCTCACGGGCGTTCGCGGCGTCGGCAAGACCACGACCGCGCGCATTCTCGCCCGCGCGCTGAATTACGAACTGCCAGATGGCTCCGTGAAGGGGCCGACCATCCACATGCCGAAGATGGGCGTGCACTGCCAGGCGATCATGGAAAGCCGGCACATCGACATTCTGGAAATGGACGCGGCGTCGCATACCGGCATCGACGATGTGCGCCAGATCACTGACGGCGTGCGCTATGCGCCGTCGAGTGCGCGCTACAAGGTCTACATCATCGACGAGGTTCACATGCTTTCGGAGAAGGCGTTCAACGCCTTCCTGAAAACGCTGGAGGAACCGCCCGAGCACGCCAAGTTCGTGTTCGCCACGACCGAAATCCGCAAGGTTCCGGTCACGGTGCTGTCGCGCTGCCAGCGCTTCGATCTCAAGCGCGTCGATTCCGACGTCCTGATGGCGCATCTGGCGAACATCTCCGGCAAGGAGGGCGTGCAGGCCGAGCCGGAAGCGTTGGGACTGATTGCGCGCGCCGCCGAAGGTTCGGTGCGAGACTCACTCTCTTTGCTCGATCAGGCGATTGCGCATGCGGCGGGCACGGTCCGCGCCGAGGACGTACGGCAGATGCTGGGTCTCGCCGATCGCACGCGCGTCATTGATCTGTTCGCCTCGCTCGCCAGCGGCGACATAGCAGCCGCCTTCAAGGAATTTCGCGACCAGTACGACACCGGCGCTGATCCGGTGGTGGTGCTCAGCGATCTCGCCGAGTTCGTGAACTTTGTCACCCGTGTGAAGGTTGTGCCGGCGACGGCGGACAATCTGGCGCTGGGCGAAACCGAGCGCACGCGCGGGCGCGATTTCGCGGCCAAGCTGTCGATGCGGGTGCTGTCGCGGATGTGGCAGATGCTGCTCAAGGGCATCGCCGAAGTGCAGGCCGCCACACGTCCGCAGGCGGCCGCCGAAATGGTGCTGGTGCGCATCGCTTATGTCGCCGATCTGCCGACACCCGATGAAGCCATCAAGATGATCGATCAGGGCGGCGGTGCGTCGCCTGCGCTCGGCGGTAATGGCGGAAGCAACGGCGCGCCGCGCGGTTCGTCCGCCATGCTCTCATCCAGTGGCGATGACGGTTCCCAGTTGCGGGCGGTGGCGTCCAGCGCGCGACCAACTCTCGATACATCGCCGCGCCCGCAGATGAGCGTGCCTGCGCCCGCTCCGGTTGAGGCCGCGCCCGCGCGTCGGCTGAATACGTTCGCGGAACTCGTAGCGCTCGCCGGCGAAAAGCGCGATCTGCAAATCAAGACCGCGCTGGAAGCCGACGTGCGCCTGGTGCGCATGGAAGACGGCAAGCTCGAAGTGTCGCTGGAGCGCAGCGCCGCGCGCTCGATGATCAACGATCTGTCGCGCAAGCTCGAACAGTGGACCGGCCGGCGCTGGACCGTAATCGTCTCCAACGAGCCGGGCCAGCCGACATTGCGTGCACAGGCGCAGGTCGCGAAGGACAAGCTCACCGACGGCGTGCAGGCCGATCCGCGCGTGCAGGCTGTGATGTCGCGGTTCCCTGGTACGCAACTGGTGGAGGTGCGGCGCATCGCGCCCGATAATGCATCGGGTGCCGACGATGCCGGCCCTGTCGCCGCGGCGGATGAAGACGACGATCTCTAGGGGTGTGATCCCGAAAAGTGGGAACCGGTTTTCGGACAAGATCATGCCCGAACATAAAGCACGAAGGACCATCGTTCATGGCTGACTTTCTCGGCATGATGAAACAGGCGGCGCAGCTTCAGTCGAAGATGAAGGCGCTGCAGGATGAACTCGACACGATCGAGGTCGAAGGCCTGTCCGGCGGCGGCCTCGTTAGCGTGCGCATGACGGCCAAGGGCGAAGTGAAGGCGGTGAAGATCGATCCGTCGCTGATCAAGGCCGATGAGGGCGAGATTCTCGAAGACCTTTTGGTGACCGCGCATAACGATGCGCGCCGCAAGGCCGAAACCGCAATGCAGGAAAAGATGCAGGCGTTGACCGGCGGCCTCGGCCTGCCTCCGGGACTGGGTCTCGGCTAAAATGCCCACCGCTGTTGCCGGTCCGGAAATTGAACGTCTGATCCAGTTGCTGGCGCGGCTGCCGGGGCTTGGCCCGCGTTCGGCGCGCCGCGCGGCGCTGCATCTCATCAAGAAGCGTGAAGCGCTGATGACGCCGCTCTCGTCCGCGCTGCAGGTGGCGATCGACACGATTCAGGTCTGCAACACCTGCGGCAACATCGACACCAAAAATCCATGTACGGTCTGCACGGATACGCGGCGTGATCCGTCCATCATCGTCGTGGTCGCGGATGTTGCCGATCTGTGGGCGCTGGAGCGCGCGCATGCCACCAACGGATTCTATCACGTGCTCGGTGCGACGTTGTCGCCGCTTGATGGTGTCGGCCCGCAGGATCTGACCATCGACGCGCTGGTTCAGCGTGCACTCGATCCGCGTGTCACGGAAATTATTCTCGCATTGAATGCAACTGTGGACGGACAAACCACGGCGCATTACATCACCGATTTGTTACAGGAAGCTAACGTCAAGATTACAAGGCTGGCGCACGGCGTGCCTGTCGGCGGAGAGCTTGACTACCTCGACGAAGGAACGCTATCGGCTGCCATGCGGCAGCGGACGCTGTTCTGACTCTGCCCGGAACTCGAACTACAATTCACTGGAAATGGAAGTCGTATGATCTCGCGTCGATTAAAATCCGCGCTGACGAAGTCCGCCGTGATTCTCGTCACCGCATGTTGCCTCACCTCATTGCCGACGTTCAGCGCTTTCGCGCAGCAGAAGGCCAAGCCGATCACTAGCGGCGGCGTGCTGTCGGGGGAACTGACTGCCATGCGTTCCGGCCCGAAGAAAAAGCGGGTTATTACCTACCAGTTGACGAGCGAGCCGCGCCGGCTTCCGTCGCCGTCAGGCCTGTGCAATCTCGAAACCGGTCCGGAGACGTTCCAGATCGTTGCGAACAGCGACGCGGAGGCCGCGGCGTTAAAGCCATTCATCGGCAAGAGTGTCGCGCTGAAGGCGGATGAACTGTCCTGTGCGCAGGCGGCTGGGCAATTCAGCGACGCCATCGTCACGAAGTGGAGCGTGGTGGCGAAGCATTGAGCGCATGGTTGCGATGGCTCAGGTCACCCCGCCGTTACGTTGTCCCAATCCCTCGAAATGCCCCCGCCGCTGCAGCCACGCCAACAGGATGAGGCTCGGTATAGCGACCAGCACGCAGATCACGAAGAACAGCGGCCAGCCGGTAGCCTTCGCCACATATCCCGCGCCTGATGACAGATAGGTGCGCCCGACGGCGGCCAGCGCCGTGAGCAGCGCGTATTGCGTGGCGGTGTGCAGCGGATTTCTACAAAGTGACGACAGATAGGCGACGAAGATCACAGTGCCGATGGCGCTGGTGAAATTCTCCGCCGTGATGGCGAACGCCAGCGCCCATTGATTGACGCCGACCAGCGCGAGCCAGGAGAACGACAGATTGGCAATCGCTTGCAATACGCCGCCGATCCACAGGCTCGTCGGCAAGGAATAGGCGCGCGCAACGAACCCGCCCGCGAATCCACCGAGAAGCGTCGCGGCGAGGCCGACACCTTTGACGATGGCCGCATAGTCGTTGCGCGTGAAGCCGAGATCGATCACGAACGGCGCGGTCATGGTGCCCGAGAACGAATCCGTGAATTTGTAGAGCACGACGAATGCGAGAACGGCCCACGCGTCCTTCCGGGTGAGAAATTCGGTGAACGCGCCCGCGGCCGCCGTCATGACACGGGTGAACGCGCTCTCGCCGGTCTTGGCTTCCTCGGCGCGGCGGGATTGCTCGGGCTCGGTGGCGAGCAGCGCAGTGACGGTGCCGATCAGCACCAGCCCTGCCATTGCAACGTAGCCCCACATCCATGCCGATGTTCGCGGCAGGCCGGTGCCTTCAAATGCACTGACCAGAAACAGCGCGCCGGCGGTGGAGACCAGCATGCCGATGCGATAGGCGGCAACATAGGACGCCATGCCGGCGGCTTGTTCGCTCTCGGGCAGGCTTTCGACGCGGAAGGCATCGACGACGATGTCCTGCGTCGCCGAGGCGGCGGCGACAAGCAGCGCGCCGAGCGCGACATAGAACGGCGAGCGTCCCGGATCGGTCAGCGCCAACAGCAGGATCGCCGCGATCAGCAGCAGTTGCGCGAACACCAGCCAGCCGCGCCGCCTGCCGAGAAGCTTCGTCAGCAGCGGCACATGCAGCGCATCCACCAGCGGCGCCCAGAGGAATTTCAGCGTGTAGGGTGTGCCCACCAGAGCGAACAGGCCGATGGTGCCGAGATCGACGCCGGATTCGCGCATCCATACCAAGAGCGTCGAGCCTGAGAGAGCCAGCGGTAGTCCCGACGAGAAACCGAGAAACAGCACGATCAGCACGCGCCGCTGCAGATAGACCGCCATCGCCTCGCGCCATGTGGCGCGGCGAGGGGGCAACGACGTGTCGGGAGTTGCGGCCATCCGTCCCACCTAGCTGATTTGGCGGGATGTGGCCACTGGCTGCGGCTATTCGCCTGCCTGGAGTTTGCGCGCGATTTGCGCCGGAAACAGGTCGTTGCCGCCGGTCACGATGCGCGCTTCGGCCGGTTCGGTGGACTTGCTGAAATCCAGTTCCTCGATACGGCCGGCGCGCTTTTCGATCTTGTCGGCCGAAATCAGGATCTGGCGGACGTCCTCGTTCACTTGCCCGAAATGATTTTGCAACTTCAGCACGCGGTCGCGCAGCCGGGAAAGATCGTCCGACATGTGCATGACCTCGGTGCGGATCTGGTCGGCGGCGTCGCGCATCCGCGCGTCCTTCAGGATCTGCTGCATCACCTGGATCGCCAGCATCAGCAGCGACGGCGACACCAGCACGATCCGCGCGCGATAGGCCTTCTGGATCACGTCGTCGAAACCGTCGTGGATCTCCGCATAGACCGACTCCGACGGCACGAACATCAGAGCGGTGTCCTGCGTCTCGCCGGGGATCAGATATTTGTCGGCGATATCGGTGACGTGTTTCATCACATCCTGACGCAGCCGTTGCGTGGCGTATTTCTTCTCCTCGTCGCTGCGGGCGTCGCGCAACGCCGTGACAGCCTCCAGCGGAAACTTTGCGTCGATGCACAGCGGCCGCTGATCGGGCAGAAACACCACGCAATCCGGCCGCTTGTTGTTGGAGAGCGTGTGCTGGAAGGCATAGGAGCCCTTCGGCATGCCGTCCTGCACGATGGCTTCCATTCGCGCCTGGCCGAATGCGCCGCGCGACTGCTTGTTGGCCAGCACGTCGCGCAACGTCGTCACCTGCGAGGTGAGGTCCGTGAGATTCTTGTGCGCGTTGTCGATGATGCCGAGGCGTTCGTGCAGCACGCGCAGGCTGTCCATCGTGTTGCGTGTGGTTTGCTCCATGGACTGGCCGACGCGATGGGTCACCGAATCCAGCCGCTCGTTGACAGCGCGCGCCATGTCGGCCTGCCGTCCCGCCAGCGCCTGCCCCATGGCATCGACGCGGCCGGTGGCCTCGTTCTGGATGCGCAGCACTTCAGCGAGGCGTTCTTCAAGCTCGTCGGCGCGCACGGCCTGTGCCATCGCGGCCTCGGCACCCTTAGCGCCTGAGCGCGCGATCACGATGGCGATGGTCGCCAACAGCAGCAGCGCCAGCACGCCGAAGCCGATGAGGGCGGCGCCCACACGAACCGGCACATCGCCGATGATGAAAAGGATCTCGTTCATGCCGCTCTTGTAACCCGATTCGGCGCTAGATGCGAACGAATAGGGAACATTTATGGTTAACAACTCCCTGATTTTTATGGTTAATCGCCGGTTAACGACTTTACGGCGCGGCCCAACCGCTTGGCGCGACAAGAGGTTTGACCGCGGCGAGCGCTCCCATTACATCGCGCAGCATGGCCATTCGCGACATCATCATCCTGCCGGATACGCAGCTTCGGCTGGTCTCCAAACCCATTGAGAAGATCACGCCGGAAATCCGCGCGCTCGCCGACGACATGTTTGAAACCATGTACGACGCGCCGGGCATTGGGCTGGCCGCGATCCAGGTTGCGCAGCCGCTGCGGCTGATCACGATGGATCTGTCCAAGAAGGAAGGGGAGACCGAGCCGCGCGTCTTCATCAATCCGGAGGTTCTGTCGGCGTCAGAAGAACTCTCGGTCTATGAGGAAGGCTGCCTGTCGATCCCGGAATACTATGAAGAGGTCGAGCGGCCCGCGCAGGTGCGCGTGCGCTTCATGGATATCGACGGCAAGATTCACGAGGAGGATGCCGACGGGCTTTATGCCACCTGCATCCAGCACGAGATCGATCATCTCAATGGCGTGCTGTTCGTGGATTATCTGTCGAAGCTCAAACGCGACCGCGTGCTGAAGAAGTTCACCAAGGCCGCCAAGCTCGCGGCGAAATAAATTCAATCGCCGAAAGCGATTTGGCCATGCCGCTTCGTCTGATCTTCATGGGCACGCCGGATTTCGCGGTGCCAACGCTGCTCGCGCTCGCGGCCCATGGCCACGAGATCGCGGCGGTGTACGCGCGCGCGCCGAAGCCGGCCGGGCGCGGCATGAAACTGCAGCCGACGCCGGTGGAGCAGGCGGCGCGGCAGCTCGGCATTCCAGTGCTGACACCGAAAACTTTAAAGACGCCGGAAGCCGAAGCGGAGTTTCGTGCGCACAATGCGGACGCCGCGGTGGTCGTCGCCTATGGCATGATCCTGCCGCAGAACATCCTCGAAGCGGTGCCGCTCGGCTGCTTCAATCTGCATGGGTCGTTACTGCCGCGATGGCGCGGCGCCGCGCCGATCCAGCGCGCGATCATGTCGGGCGATGCCGAGTCCGGCGTCATGGTGATGAAGATGGATGTCGGCCTCGACACCGGCGATGTCGCGATGGCAGAGCGCCTGCCGATCACCGACACGATGACGGCGCAGGATCTGCACGATGCGCTGTCGCCGCTCGGTGCGGACCTGATGGTGCGCGCGATGGCGGCGCTGTCGCGCGGGGGCTTGCAACTGACGAAGCAGAGCGAGCAGGGCGTCACCTACGCTGCCAAGATCGACAAGGCCGAAGCACGCATCGACTGGACCAAGTCGGCGCGCGAGGTGCTGCGGCATATCCACGGCCTGTCGCCGTTTCCCGGCGCGTGGTTCGAAGTCGCTCTCGAAGGGGAGCCGGTGCGCATAAAAGTCTTGCGCTGTGAGTTGGCGAAAGGTTCGGGTGCGCTTGGCGATCTGATCGACGACAAACTCACAATTTCCTGTGGCGACGGTGCAATCCGTATTCTCGACCTGCAGCGCGCCGGCAAGCCGCCGATGAAGGCCGATGCGTTCCTGAACGGCACGCCGCTCAAGCCGCCGCTGCGTGTGACTCCGTGATGAGTTCTTCAGATCGAAGGTACGGAGGCATGTTGTTTATTTTTCTGAGCATGATCTTTTCGGAAAACCGGTTCCCATTTTTCCGGATCATGCTCTAATGCCCCGATACAAACTCATCATCGAATATGACGGCGCGCCGTTCTGCGGCTGGCAGTATCAGGACAACGGCCCGTCGGTGCAGGGTGCGCTGGAATCTGCAGTGAAGGCGATGACCGGCGACGATGTGCGGGTCAACGGTGCCGGGCGCACGGACGCGGGCGTTCATGCGCTCGGGCAGGTCGCGCATATCGATCTTGCGAAAGACTACAAGGCGGACCGCGTGCGCGACGCGCTCAATGCGCATCTGCGGCCGAATCCGATCGGCGTGTTGTCGGCGGAGATCGTGCCGGAAACGTTCGACGCACGCTTTTCCGCGACCAAGCGGCATTACATCTACCGGATCGCCAATCGCCGCGCCAATCTGGCGCTCAATGTCGGCCACGCGTGGCGCGTAGCGCGGCCGCTCGATGTAGGGGCCATGCAGGAAGCCGCGCAGGTGCTGATCGGCAAGCACGATTTCACGACATTTCGCGATACCGAATGCCAGGCGAAATCGCCGGAAAAAACGCTCGACGCGCTCGACGTCACGCGCGACGGTGACAACGTCAACATCACGACCTCGGCGCGCTCGTTCCTGCACAGTCAGGTGCGCTCGATGGTCGGCTCATTGGTGTGGGTCGGGCACGGGCGCTGGAACGCAAATGACATGCGCAGCGCGCTCGAGGCGCGCGACCGCGCCGCTTGCGGCCCCGTTGCGCCGCCGGACGGGCTTTATCTGGTGCGCGTGGAGTATTAGCGGAGTTAACGCTCTATGCTCCGCGTCATGGCCGGGCTTGTCCCGGCCATCCACGTCCTTCATCATTGCCATATGGCCGGAGGCTATGTTTACATACTTGCGAGCGCGCCAAACGGCATCCTGTATGTCGGTGTTACCAGTGATCTGGTCCGTCGGGTATACGAACACCGAGCTGGATTGGTGGCAGGTTTTACAAAACAATATGGAATTAAACGTCTCGTTTATTTTGAACGCCATGAAGAAATACAAACGGCGATTCAGCGCGAGCACAACATGAAGCACTGGTCGCGGAAATGGAAAGTCAGGCTCATTCTTGCTGAAAATCCAGAGTGGAATGACCTGTACGATTCGATAGTTTAAGAACGTGGATGGCCGGGACAAGCCCGGCCATGACGCACCTAAACAATTGTCTTCAACGCATCCCAGAACAAATCCTCGCCATTGGCGACGTTCTCGTTCCAGTGATCGGCGGCGTTGTCGTCCGCGGCGTCAGTGATGAACTTGAAGGCGCGCCAAGGCACGCCGTGACGCTGGCAGACATGCGCGATGGCGAACAATTCCATATCGACGATATCGATGTTGTTCTCCACCAGCCACGGATCGGCGGCGGTGACAAAGCTGTCGCCGGTGCCGCAGACCACGTCGCCGAAGCCCGACGAAATGCGGTCCATCTCCGGCGCGAACGGCGTACGTCCGCGCGGCGCGAGCGGCATCGCCGCCATGTCGCGCTGAACAGTGTGAGCGACCTCCACGAGGCCGTTGTGGATGTGGGCGATCTTGCCGGCGGTGCCGTAGTTGATGATGAGCTTCGGCTGCAGCGCGAGCACAGTGAGCGCAGCAACGTGCGCGGCGTTGACCTTGCCGACGCCGGTATAGATCACCTCGACGCCATCGGGTGCGCGCGCCTTATTCAACTCGTTGTCGATCGCGGTGAGAATGACGACGTGGCCGCTCATGTCCGGGCCGCTCATGCGAAGTAACGCTCCAGCACGCCGCGATAGATGCGGGTAAGTTTTTCGAGATCGGACACCGGCGTGCGCTCGTCGATCTGGTGCATGGTCTGGCCGACGAGGCCGAATTCGAGCACCGGGCAGTAGTTGGTGATGAAGCGTGCGTCCGACGTGCCGCCGCCGGTGTTGAGTTCGGGCTTGCGGCCCGTCACGTCTTCGATGGCGGCGACGACGAGATCGGTGAACGGCCCCGGCTGCGTCAGGAATACGTCGGCATTCGACGACTCCCACACCACATGCGCTTTGATGCGATTGCCGCTCGCCTTCGTCACGCGCTCCTCGATCAGCGCGCGCAGCGATTCGCGGGTATGGCAGTCATTGTAACGGATATTGAAGCGTGCACGCGCCTGCGCGGGGATGACGTTCCATGCCGGGTTGCCGACATCCACCGACGTGAATTCGAGGTTCGAGGGCTGGAAATGTTCGGTGCTCTTGTCGAGCGGATCGTCACTCAGCGCCGCGATCAGCGTCGCGATGTCCGGGACAGGATTGGAGGCGCGGTGAGGATAGGCGACATGGCCCTGCACACCGTCAACGATCAGCGTGCCGGATTGCGAGCCGCGCCGGCCCGTCTTGATGGTGTCGCCGAGTTCGTTGACGTTGCTGGGCTCGCCCAGCACGCAATGATCGAACTTTTCGCCGCGCTTCGCCGCCCATTCCAGCAGCTTGACCGTGCCGTTGACGGCGATGTCTTCCTCGTCGCCGGTGATAAGAAACGAGATCGAGCCTTTGGGCTTGCCGCCGTTCGCGGCGAGGTAGTCCAGCGTGGCGGCGACACAGCAGGCGATGGCACCCTTCATGTCCACCGCGCCACGGCCATAAAGCACGCCGTCTTTCACATCGCCCGAGAAAGCTCCGTGGCTCCACGCGGTCTCGTCGCCCGGCGGCACCACGTCGGTGTGGCCGGCGAAGGTGATGTGCGGGCTGCCTGTGCCAATACGGGCGTAGAGATTGTCGATGTTGGCCGCGCCCGGCTCGGAGAAAGTGACACGATGCACCTCGAAGCCGGCATCGCCCAGCAGCTTCTCCAGCACGCCGAGCGCGCCGGCGTCCGCTGGCGTGATCGACGGACAGCGCAAAAGATCGCGGGCGATAGACAGTGCGTCGTTTGACATCAGTTTTCCGGACTTGTCATCACCGGGCTTGTCCCGATGATCTCGCTTACGCAAGCACCACGCGTCTCTTGTCGGGATTGGCGGGTCAAGCCCGGCAATGACATTGAAAACGTGATGGTGCTCTTCGTTACATTTTAGTCCCGCAGCAATTCGTTGATGCTGGTCTTGGAGCGGGTGCGCTCGTCGACGCGCTTGACGATCACCGCGCAGGCAGTGTTCGGGCCGGGCTGACCGTTCTTCAGTGGCTTGCCTGGCAGCGTGCCGGGCACCAGCACCGCATATTCCGGCACCTCGCCGATGAAGGTTTCGCCGGTTTCGCGATCGACGATCTTGGTCGAGGCGCCGAGGAACACGCCCATGGCCAGCACCGCGCCCTTGCGCACGATGACGCCTTCGGCGACTTCCGAACGTGCGCCGATGAAGCAGTCGTCCTCGATGATCACCGGACCGGCCTGCAGCGGCTCCAGCACGCCGCCGATGCCGACACCGCCGGAAATGTGCACGCGTTTGCCGATCTGCGCACAGGAGCCGACCGTGGACCACGTATCGACCATGGTCGCTTCGTCGACATAAGCGCCGAGATTGACGAAGGACGGCATCAGCACAACGTTCTTGGCGATGTAGGCGGAGCGGCGCACGATCGCGCCTGGCACGGCACGGAAGCCGGCGTCACGGAAGCGGTTCTCGCCCCAGTCTTCGAACTTGGACGGCACCTTGTCCCACCACTGCGCGCCGCCGGGGCCGCCGGTGATCGGCGCCATGTCGTTGAGCCGGAACGACAGCAGCACCGCCTTCTTCAGCCATTGATTAACGTGCCATTTCCCGTCGGCCTGCCGCTCCGCAACGCGGGCCTCGCCCTTGTCGAGCAGGTTGAGCGCCAGCTCCACGGCGTCGCGCACCTCGCCCTTAGTATTGGCGTTGATGGTATCGCGGGCCTCGAAGGCGGCATTCAGCGTGGTTTCAAGCGCGGAGAGGGGCATCGGAATTCCTTGGGTATTCTTATGGAAAGAAGTCGTTCGTTGGATGCCGCTTTTGTCGGGATTTGCAGGCTTTAAGTCAAGCTGACGCGGTCAGTTTGAGCCCCTAATCGCCGCCAAAAAACCCGTCAGATCGTCGGTGATGTGATCGACATAGGCGGCGTCGCGGCCTTCCAGCTCCCAGTCTTCGCGGACCACATTTTTTGTCCCGTCCGGCACCACGAGAACGGTGGTCATGCCGAGATCGTGCGGCGTCACCAGATTGCGCGCCAGATCCTCGAACATTGCGGCCCTGGCGGGGTCGACACCGTGCAGCTTGAGGAACTTCATGTAGGTTTGCCGCGCGGGCTTGGGCTCCAGTTCGGCTGCGACGATGTCGAACACGTCCTCGAAATTCCTTTCGATGCCGAGACGCTCCAGCACCTTGCCGGCGTGGGCGCGCGAGCCGTTGGTCAGGATCAGCTTGCGGCCGGGGAGCTTTTCGATCGCGGTGCCCATCGCCGGATTTGGCTCCAGCGGTGAGTGGTCGATCTGATGCACGTATTCGAGGAAGTCATCGGCGTTGAGACCGTGCTCGGTCATCATGCCGCGCATGGTGGTGCCGTAGCGGCGATAATAGTCCTTCTGAATCTTGAAGGCTTCGTCTTTCGGCACATGCAGATACTGTGCGACGAAATCGCGAATCCGCACGTCCACCTGCTGCCAGAGATTGACGTGATGCGGATAGAGCGTGTTGTCGAGGTCAAACACCCATGTGTCGACATGGGCGAACGTGCGTTTTTCATTTTTGGTCATGGCATTCCAAATCGTAACGTCTTGCCTGCGCCCGCCGCCATATCGACCTGTGCGTAGCCGCTGGCATTTAACCCGCGCCCGCCGCAGTCGCCCTGTTCGGTGAATTCGAACTGGGTTTCGCGGGTGCAAAGCCTGTTGGTACCGCCCCAGTTTAGCGGCCGGCTATCGATCTTGATGGTGCGGCCCTCAGAATCGACCGCCTCCGCAAAGCTGAAGATCCTGCGCGGCTGTCCCGTCACATCAGGATGTAGGCATTTGCCGGGCTCGATGCGATACCAGCCGCGGCTGGTAACGGCCTTGCCGTCGTCGGTGGCGATGGACGCCATCACGCGATACTGCGTGTCATTGCACCAGGTGAGGCCGGTGGCGGAGGGCGTCTCCACCGCGGCGATCATGGTTTCGAAGAAGTTGGGCGCCTCGGGCGCGTTGGCACTAAGTCCCCGCGCTTTGAGGAAGGCGGTGAGGGCGTTTTGCGTCTTCGGCCCATCGACGCCGTCGATCGGCGCGGCATCGTAGCCCGCGATCACCAGCAACCGCTGGATGGCGGCAAGCTTGGCCTGCTCGTCGTCGTATTCGGCGCCTTCCGCCAGATACGCCACCTGATGGCCGTCTTCGCTGATACTCGGCTTGATCTCGGTGAAAGGGACTGCGGTCTGGCCGCCGCGGCACTGGCGTCCGGCGATGACGAAATCCTTCGGCGCGATGCAAAGGTTGTCGGTGCCGTTCTGCGGCGCGGGCGACGCGCCATAAACGGGGAGAGATCGCGCATGCAGCAGAATGCGCTCCGCCGTGATGTTGCCCTGTGCCACCACGCGGCATGTTGCGGGATCGATCCTGAACCAGCCCCGCGTGGCGGTCGCGGTGCGCTCGTCGATGCCGATGGCGGCCTCGACCACGTAGCTCATGCGGTTGCAGATTTTGAGATCGGCGTGGGCGGGGGAGGCAACAAGCAGAGCCGTCATTGCGAGGAGCGCAGCGACGAAGCAATCCATTTTGATGTGCGTGGATTGCTTCGCTTTGCTCGCAATGACGATGTGAACTGCCATCACTTGTGGATCAGCGTTCCCGTGCCCTGATTGGTGAACAGTTCGAGCAGCACGGCGTGCGGCGTCTTGCCGTCGATGATGACCACGCCCTCGACGCCGGCTTCCAGCGAATAGATGCAGGTCTCGACCTTCGGGATCATGCCGCCGGAAATGGTGCCGTCGGCGATCAGCTTGCGCGCGTCCTTGATCGACAGTTCGGGAATGAGCTTCTTCGACTTGTCGAGCACGCCGGGCACGTCGGTGAGCAGCAGCAGGCGCTTGGCTTTCAGTGCGCCGGCCACCGCACCGGCAAAAGTGTCGGCATTGACGTTGAAGGTCTGGCCGTTGGACGATGACGCGAGCGGGGCCAGCACCGGGATCAGTTCATAGCCGATCAACTGATTGAGCAGCGTGAGGTCGACCTTGTCGGGTTCGCCGACGAAGCCGAGATCGACCACCTTCTCGATGTTGGAACCGGGATCGACCATGGTGCGCGTCGCCTTGACGGCGGTGACCATGTTGCCGTCCTTGCCGCACAGGCCCACGGCCTTGCCGCCGGCCTCGTTGATGTGGCTGACGATGGATTTGTTGATGGAGCCGGCCAGCACCATCTCGACGATCTCCATGGTCGGCGCATCGGTCACCCGAAGTCCCGCCGCGAATTCCGACTTGATGCCGAGTCTCGCCAGCATGGATGCGATCTGCGGGCCGCCGCCATGCACCACCACGGGATTGATCGCGGTCTGCTCAAGGAGAACGATGTCGCGGGCGAACTGCTTGGCGAGTTCTTCCTCGCCCATGGCGTGGCCGCCGTACTTAATGACGATGGTTTCTTCGTCATACTGCTGCATGTGCGGCAGTGCTTCCGACAGGATGCGGGCCTGATCCTGTGGGCTGATATTTGGGGGCAGATCCATCATGGGAATCTCGTTCACGCGGGCTGGCAAAGATTTGGCCGAGGGTTTAGCCGATTGCGGCAGCGGCGCAAAGCTCCCGCGTCGCGGATCAGCCCGCGCGGTGTGGCCAGGCAGCGGCGATTGCCAGCACCAGCCAGCTTAAAATCAGTAGCGTGCCGCCGGTCGGCGCGGCCATTGTGAACAATCCGTGACCGGCGTATTGGCGCATCGCCAGATCCCCAGCGAACAGCGCCGCGCCGAAGATGAAGCCAAAGGTCGCGGTCAGGCCAAGGGCGCGCTGGGCGATGCCGTGCCCGGTCAGCAGCGCCGCGCCGATGACGGCGCTGGCGTGGAACAGCAGCATCGACGACGCGGAGGCGAGCCGTGAGGCGTCCGGCTGATGGGCCGCAGCAGCGGCCAGCGCGACACCGGCCGCGCCCATGAGGCCGGCAAGAACAACGGCGAGGCGCAGAGCGCTGGTCTGGGTCATAATCTATCTTTCTGCTTGGGCATGATCTTGTCCGAAAACCGGTGCTCACTTTTCGCTCGCGCGGCCCTTCGGGTCGGGATAAAGCCCTAAATACGTTCCCTGAGCAGACGGATCATGGCGGCGCGCAGTTCGGGCATGCCGTCGCCGGTGCGCGAGGACGTCACTAGCAATTCCGGGAACGCAGCGGGATGCTTCGCCAGCGCCGCGGTGGTCTTTGCGATGGTCTCTTCAAGCTCCGACTTCTTGACCTGGTCGGCCTTGGTCAGGACCACCTGATAGCTCACGGCGGACTTGTCGAGGGTTTTGAGAATCTCAGTGTCGACGTCCTTGAAGCCGTGGCGCGAGTCGATCAGCACATAGACCCGCGCGAGATTGGCCCGGCCCTGCAGGAATTTGTGAATCAGCGTCGTCCACGACGCGACCTTGGTTTTCGGCGCAGATGCGTAGCCGTAGCCCGGCATGTCCACGAGCCGCAGACCGGCATCCTTGCCGTCCGCCGGGGTCGGGCCTTCGAAGAAGATCAGTTCCTGGGTGCGCCCCGGCGTATGCGAGGTGCGCGCCAGCGCGTTGCGTCCGGTCAGCGCGTTGATGAGGCTCGATTTGCCGACATTGGAGCGGCCGGCGAACGCGACCTCGACGCCGGCCATTGGCGGCAGCGTTTCGATCGACGGCGATGCCCAGAAGAATTGCCAGTCGCCGGCGAAGATCTTTCGTCCGGCTTCGATCAGCTCCGCATCGGTTTTATCGGTCATGCGAAGGTTCTCGGACATGGAAACGCCCGGCGAATCCGCCGGGCGTTTCGCGTTTCAGACGGTCTACGTCGTTTTCTTGCTGCCGGCGAAGGTCGACCTCACGTTGTCGAACAGTTCGATCTTCGCGCCGTTCTTTTTCATGATGTAGCTCTGCTGAAGCACCGACAGCAGGTTGTTCCAGGCCCAGTAGATCACGAGACCGGCCGGGAAGCCTGCAAGCATGAAGGTGAAGATCAGCGGCATCCAGTCGAAGATCATCTTCTGCGTCGGATCGGGCGGCGTCGGGTTCAGCTTCATCTGGAACCACATCGTGATGCCCATGATGATCGGCCAGATGCCGAGATGCAGGTAGTAGCCGAGAACCGGAAGCTGCGTCGGATCGAATGCGAACAGACCGAACAGGTTGAACAGGTTGGTCGGGTCCGGCGCTGAGAGGTCCTTGATCCATCCGAAGAACGGCGCGTGCCGCATTTCGATGGTGACGAACAGAACCTTGTAGAGCGAGAAGAACACCGGGATCTGGATCAGAATCGGAAGACAGCCCGCGATCGGGTTGATCTTCTCCTTCTTGTAGATCTCCATCATCTCCTGCTGCTGCTTCATCTTGTCGTCGGGATACTTGTCCTTCAGCGCGGCAAGCTGCGGCTGCACAGCCTTCATCTTCGCCATCGACGCATAGGACTTGTTGGCGAGCGGGAAGAAGACCAGCTTGACCAGCACCGTCACCGCCAGGATGGCGATGCCGAAGTTGCCGAAGATGTGGAAGAACCAGTCGATGGCCCAGAACATCGGCTTGGTGATGAAGTAGAACCAGCCCCAGTCGATCAGGCGGTCGAATTTGTTGAGGCTGAGCTGCTTGTCGTAAGCGTCAACGGTGGCGCTTTCCTTGGCGCCGGCAAACAGGCTGGTTGACGTGGTGGCGGTGCCGCCGATGGCGACGGTCAGCGGATCGAGCAGATAGTCTGTCTGATAGGTGCGCAGGGTGCCGACGAGATTCGACGAGAAGCGCGCCTGCACGTTGGCCTTCGGGCTCGGCAGCAGCGTGCCCGCCCAGTATTTGTCGGTGATGCCGAGCCACGCATTGGTGACCTTGAATTCGACGGCCTTGGCGTCGTCGATCTTCTTGTAGCCGTACTCCTGCAGGCCCTGGTCGCCGAGAACGCCGATCAGGCCTTCGTGAAGGATGTAATAGCCGGAGACGTGCGGTGTGCCGTGACGGGAAATCAGGCCGAACGGATAAATCGTGACCGGCGCGTCGCCGACGTTCGACACGTCGTCCTTGATGGTGAAGAGATACTTGTCGTCGATCGAAATGGTGCGCTTGAAGGTCAGGCCCTGGCCGTTGTTCCAGGCCAGCGTGACCGGAGTGGTCGGCGTCAGCGAACCTGCGCCTTCCTGCTTCCAGACGGTGTCTTTGTCCGGCATTTTCGTCGTCGCGCCTGCGGCCGGCACGAAGCCGAACTCGGCGTAGAACGGCTCCTTGGTGCCCGACGGCGAGAACAGTTCGATCGCAGGTGACTTCGGATCGACGGTCTCGCGGTACTTCACCAGTGCGACGTCGTCGATGCGTCCGCCGGTCAGCGCGATGCTGCCGCTGATGCTGGGTGTATCGATCTTTACGCGCGGTCCGGCCGCGATAACGGTGGAGCGGCTCTGGACAGGCGCGGCCGTTGCCGGTGCGCCGGGGATCGGCGTTTGCGACGGCGTTCCGCCTGGTGACGGCGTGGCTGATGGATTTGCAGGTGTCGGTGTTGTCTGGCCTGCGGCCTGCTTCTGCGCCAGTTCAGCCTGCTGCGCGGCGCGCTGCTTTTCCATCGTTGGAATGTTGTAGAAATATTGCCATGCGATCAGCACGAGGCCCGACAGGATGACGGCGAGGATGGTGTTGCGATTTTCGATCATCGTTCAGGTCTCGTCATTCACTCGCGTGTGCGGGAGGCGGCTGCGTTTGGCTTTAGGTCGTTGGACTGTCTCGACGTCTGGCGCTCGAGGCGGCTGAGCGCCGAGCGCAGATCGTTGAACATGGTTTCAAAGCCGCGGTCCAGCGCGGCTCGACGGCCCACTATCACATAATCATGGTGGGGTCGCATGGATATGACGTCCAGGCGCTTCACCAATTCGCGAAGCCTGCGCCGGACGCGGTTGCGTTCCGTTGCGGTTCCGACCTTCTTGGTGACGGTAAAACCGATGCGTACCGGGCCGCTATCATCGCGGGCGCGGGTCTGCACCACAAAGGCAGGGCTGGCCATGCGTGGTCCGCTGGCCGCTGCGACGAAATCAGCGCGCTGCCTCAACCGGTCCATGATCTCAACCGGCGCATGGCAAAGTGTCCCGGATGAAATCCGTTCAGGCGCTCAGACGCTTACGGCCGCGTGCGCGGCGGGCGGCGAGAACCTTGCGGCCGCCGGCGGTCGCGAGACGGGCACGGAAGCCGTGACGGCGCTTGCGCACCAGTTTGCTGGGTTGATAAGTCCGCTTCACGGGTCGTTCTCCGCTGCCGAATAGCTCGTCCGATTAGCTCGTCGGAGGCAATTCGCCGATAATTGAGATGAAATCCAGCGATGTTGGCCCTGAAGAGGACCAATTTCGATCCAAAATGAACCGGCCCGGTCAAGCCGGGCCATCGAGGACAGTTGGCGCGGCTTATACGGGAGCGGCCTGTTTTCGTCAATCTTGGGGTTTAAAGTATGGTTCTGGAAAGCGGGAACTGGTTTCCAGAAAAGATCATGCTCTGTCAAAGAGATAAGCGTCGGGCTGATTCCATGGAATACCGGCCGGTTTGACCCCGTTAGCGGCTGGGCGCATCTTGAGGCGGTAAATCATCTGAACGGCGGGCATTTCGATCCATGGCGGCATCCGGCAGTGAGCCAGATCTGACGACAGCCACGCGGCCCGAGCCTCGGCTGCGGTTCGGGCTGTCCGGAAAGCTCTTGCTGCTGACGATCCCGCTGATCCTGATCGTCGAAATCCTGATCTATGTTCCGTCCATCGCCAACTTCCGGGTGAACCGGCTCAACGACCGGCTGGCGGCCGCGAGCACCGCGGCGCTGGTGCTGGACGCCGCCCCGAGCGGCATGGTGCCTGAGGTGCTGGCGCGGCAGATTCTCGCCAGCATCGGCGCGCGCGCGGTGGCCATCAAGAGCGGCAAGCAGCGCCGGCTGCTGGCATCGGCCGACATGCCGGCGAAGATCGACCACGATGTCGACATGCGCGATATGAACGCGTGGTCGGCCATCGTCGATGCATTTCAGGTGATGCTCGACAGCGGCGATGAGGTCATGCGCGTGCTGGGGCCGGCGCCGGGCAGCGGCCAGTTCATCGAAGTGGTGATCGACGAGAAGCCGCTGCGTGCGGCGATGTTCCGCTTCTCGCGCAACGTGCTGCTGCTGTCGCTGGTGATGACGAGCATCACCGCGGGATTGATCTATTACGCCCTGCATCACCTGTTCGTGCGGCCAATGCGGCGCGTCACCGCCAATCTCATCGCGTTCCATGAGAACCCGGAAAGCACCGCGCACGTTATCGCGCCCTCAAAACGCAGTGACGAAATAGGCCTCGCAGAGCGCGAACTGTCCGACATGCAGCGCGATCTGGTGTCGATGCTGCATCAGAAAAACCATCTCGCGGCCCTTGGATTGGCGGTGTCGAAGATCAACCACGATTTGCGCAATCTCCTTGCGTCGTCGCAATTGCTGTCCGATCAGCTCGCCAGTGTGCCCGATCCGCGCGTGCAGCGGTTCGCGCCGAAACTGATGCGCTCGCTGGAGCGCGCCATCGCGTTCTGCCAGTCCACGCTTTCATACGGCAAGGCACAAGAAGCGCCGCCCGATCGCCGCATGATTCCGGTGGAAGCGGTCGTCAACGAAGTGCGCGAATCGGCCGGACTCGCCAACGGCACGTCGATCGAATGGATCAACGCCATCGAGCGCGGGCTCACCGTCGATGCCGATCCGGATCAACTGTTCCGGGCGCTGCTCAACTTGGTGCGCAATGCCGCGCAGGCGCTGGAGAGCGACAAGTCGAAGGTCGTGACCGCCAAGCAGATCCGCGTCACCGGCCGCCGCGAGGGCAGCGTGACCATTCTGGAAATCTCGGATACCGGCCCCGGCATTCCGGCGAAGGCGCGAGAGCATTTGTTCGAGGCGTTTCAGGGCTCGTCGCGGGATGGCGGCACAGGGCTCGGCCTTGCCATTGCCGCGGAACTGGTCCGGGCCCATGGCGGAGAGCTCAATTTGGTGGAAGGCACCATCGGCGCGACGTTCCGAATCATGATTCCGGATCGCGCCGTGGAGCTCTACAGTTTGCGGGATACGCGGATCCGGGCCTGAAAAACTCGCGTTTTGGCCCGAAATCATCGTCGTATCGATCTTGCAAAGCCGTTCCGGAGCCGGTAGCTATGGCGCTCTTTCGCGGCACGGCCTCCGGCCTTTATATGTCTCGCGAAATGCGCGCCCGTAGCTCAGCTGGATAGAGCACCAGACTACGAATCTGGGGGTCAGGAGTTCGAATCTCTTCGGGCGCGCCACTCAGTACTCATCTCCGAACCCGGAACGGCCGCGCTCCGGCTGGCCAGGGCGGCGCCGGTGCCCGTGCCAGCAACGCGTTGATCCAACCGGCCAGGTTAGGCTGTTGCAGAATTCATCGCATATGCCAAATGAACGTCCCCTTCGTCACTGAGACCGACAGCCGCGGAGCAACTCAACGATCTTTGCGATCGCTCCGGTGCGCCCGGCCGACCGATAGTAAACGTAGTAGGATTGTCCCTTAAAACCGATCTGGGGAAGGATTGGGCGGAAGATGCTGCTCCCTGCCTCGTTCTCGAAAATATTGCGCGGCGCGACGATGGTGCCGAGACCATCTCTGACGCAATGGAGAGCGATGAACAAATGGTCGAACAGGTGCCTGAACCTGACGTGCGCGCCTCTATGCGCGCAGCGGGCTGGGATCGTTGCCGCGACAATCACGATCGGCGTCAGAGGTCGCTGTCGTGAAAGGTCTGTTCGATCGCATTTGCAGCTCTTTCTAGTGCTGGCGCCAAAGCGATAGCCTGCGCTAGCGGCAAACGGCTTGTGGGGCCGTGTACGGCAACAGTGGCGCATATGTTGCCTTTAGAGTCTCGCACGGGGACGGCGACGGCCGTCATGCCCTCAATGAATTCCTCATTGTCGGTTCCGATGTTCGTTTCCCGTATCTTGTCGAGTTCTGTCTCCAGTGCCGCCAAGTCGACAATGGTGTGCGGTGTATACTTGTGCAGCGGATGCGTTCGAAGAAGTGCCCGCCGCAGCGAAAGCGGCGCAAGGCTTAGGAACAATTTGCCGCTCGCAGTGCAGTGGACCGGAACACGTGATCCGATCTTGAGGCGAATCTGGAGCGGCCAATCTGACTCGACGCGGTCCAGATAGATGAGCTGCGCTCCGTCGAGCATTGTGATGTTGCAAGTTTCGCCGACTTCTTTCACCAGTCCGGAAAGTATCGCGCGTCGTGGTGCGAGTTGAAAAGAATGGCGCATTGCGTCGACCGCGAGCGCGGTCAGGCGATGTCCGACTTCGTATCGCTTACCGTCCATCGTTCGCTGCGCGAATCCCAGTTTCTCGAGAAGCGTCACAAAACGGTGCGTGGTCGCTTTCGGCAACTCAGTCATCGCGATGAGTTCATTGAGAGTCGGCGGTTCTTCCGCCTTCGCAATGATCTCAAGCAGCAAGAGCGCGCGTTCAGAAACGGTGGTGGTCGTCTGTGTCGTCATCGTTGGAAGCAGCTCCAATGTATTGAAACTCATGCCAGTGCTCTCCGGAGTTGACAAACTATAGGACCCCAACCAGTATATGAGACAAATCGTCTCAATAAATGAGACAAATGTGCAGGGGGCGGGGACTTGAGCGTAAGAGCGTTCGATTACGTCGTCGTGGGGGCCGGATCATCAGGCTGCGTGCTGGCCAATCGGTTGAGCGCTGATGGCCGCTACAAAGTCTTACTTTTGGAGGCTGGACCGAAGGACAACTATCTCTGGATCCATATCCCCATCGGATATGGAAAGACGATGTTCCATAAGGCCTACAATTGGGGATTTTACACAGATCCCGAGGCCAACATGCATGATCGAAGGATCTACTGGCCACGGGGACGAGGGCTCGGCGGATCAAGTTCGATTAACGGACTGATTTTCATTCGCGGCCAAAGCGACGACTACGACCACTGGGCGCAGCTCGGGAATACCGGCTGGGACTGGAATAGCGTTCTCCCCTATTTCAAGAAGTCCGAGCACAACAGCCGCGGCGCGAGTGAAACGCATGGCGGTGACGGGCCCTTGTGGTCGTCCGACATCAAAGAGAAAAACGAACTGATGGAGGCCATCATTCGTGGAGCGGGTGAACTGGGCGTTCCACGCACGGATGATTTCAACAGTGGCAGTCAGGAGGGCGCTGGGTATTTCCAGCTCTTTACGCACAACGGCTGGCGCATTAGTTCGGCGGTGGCCTATCTCAAGCCTGCCCGTGCGCGAAAGAATCTGCACATCGAGACGGATGCCCATGCAACTGGCGTCATTCTCGAAGGCCGAAAAGCCGTTGGCGTGCGGTATCGTCAGAACGGCGTCATGCACGAAGTGCGAGCGGCGCGCGAAGTGATCTTATCCGCAGGGTCGTTGCAGTCGCCGCAACTGCTGCAGCTCTCGGGCATCGGGCCGGCTGACCTTCTGCGTCGGCATGGAATCGAAGTGGTTCATGATCTCCCGGGGGTTGGTCAAAACCTTCAGGATCATCTGCAATTCCGGCTGATGTACCGGATCTCCAAGCCCATCACCACGAACGATGACTTGCGCACGCTGGCGGGCCAGGCGCGCATCGGCCTGAAATGGTTGATGACGGGAGCAGGACCGCTTGGAATCGGAATCAATCAAGGTGGTCTTTTCACGCGGGTGCTGCCGGGCTCGCGAACGCCAGACATTCAATTTCATTTCGGGACTTTGTCGGCCGAACAGGCGGGAGGAAAGCCGCATGACTGGTCCGGCTGCACCTTCTCAGTTTGCCAGTTGCGGCCGGAATCGCGTGGAAGCGTCGAAATCCGATCAGCGGATCCGATGCTGCCGCCGTCCATGCGCCCGAATTACCTCGCTGCGGAAACGGATCGCATCTGCGCCGTTGAAGCCATCAAATATGCGCGCCGGTTGGCGGAGACGGATGCGCTGAAGCCATATATCGAGAGCGAGTACAAGCCCGGGGCTGCGGTTCATTCCGATAGCGATATCCTGGAATTTGCGCGCGAGAACGGTGCGACCATTTTTCATCCCACCGGGACCTGCAAGATGGGCTCCGACCCGATGGCAGTGACAGACGCGAGCCTTCGTGTCCACGGCATCGCAGGCCTTCGCGTGGTCGACTGTTCGATCATGCCGACGCTTGTATCGGGAAATACACACGCCCCGGCGGTGATGATTGCAGAGAAGGCGTCCGACATGATCCTGGCGGGCGCGAAGGGAGAATCCAAAGCAGCGTAAGTAAAACAAAATGAAAATAGGGGAGAAACGTAATGAAACAAGATCCTTTGCTAAGGCGGGTCGTCATTGCTTCACTGATTGGCGCAACCGTCGAATGGTATGATTTTTTTCTCTACGGCGTTGTCGCCGGTATCGTGTTCAACCAACTTTATTTCCCGACCGGAGATCCGTTGATCTCCACCCTCCTGGCTTACACGACTTTCGCAGTCGGATTTGTCGCCCGCCCTCTGGGCGGCATCATCTTCGGTCATTTCGGCGATCGAATTGGCCGCAAGAGCATGCTCGTTCTGACATTGATGATCATGGGCGTCGCAACGTTCCTGATCGGCCTCGTTCCGACCTACGCCCAGATAGGCGTGTGGGCACCGATCCTGCTTCTGTTGCTCCGCATCTTGCAAGGTCTCGGCCTTGGCGGTGAATGGGGCGGGGCGGTACTCATGACATACGAATATGCTCCGCCGGAGAAGCGAGGTCTCTATGCCAGCTTCCCCCAGATCGGTTTGGCGATCGGATTGTGCATGGCGTCAGGTGTTGTCGCTTTGCTTTCCTACACACTGACAAATGAGCAGTTCCTTGCCTGGGGCTGGCGTCTTGCTTTCGTACTCAGCTTCGTTCTCGTCATCATCGGGCTCTACATTCGTCTGAACATCATGGAGACGCCCGAATTCGCGAAACTCAAGGAGAGTCGGGCGGAGGTGAAGGTTCCGTTCGTGTCGATGATCAAGGAGTATCCGAAAGAGGTCGTGGCAGGCATGGGCGCGCGTTATATCGATGGCGTGTTCTTCAATATATTTGGCGTGTATTCGATCGCCTATCTGACACAACAGCTCAAAATTCCTCGCACCGAGGCGCTTCTCGGTGTCTGTGTTTCTGCTTTGATCATGTGTGCCTTCATCCCGTTCTTTGGTTCGGTGTCAGACAAGATTGGACGAACGAGAACCTATTTCTGGGGCTCGCTCATCACCGGTCTGTCGGCGTTGCCGGCGTTCTGGATTTGGATGACGTTCCCCGATCAGCCCGTCATGGTCTGGGCGGCGCTCATCATTCCGTTCGGGATACTCTACGCATCGATCTACGGACCGGAAGCGGCATTGTTCTGTGACCTCTTCGGCCCGCAAGTCCGCTACACCGGAATTTCGTTCGTGTATCAATTCTCCGGTATCTTTGCGAGCGGCCTGACGCCGATCATAGCGACTGCGCTGCTACAAGCGTACGGGCCGAAGAACGGCGGCTGGGCGATCGCCTTCTACTGCGTGTTCGCGGGCGTGGTGAGCGCCCTCTCGGCGTGGTGGATCAGTCGCTTGGCGAAGCAGCGGGCACGAGAGGGCTTGTCGGTTCCCGCGGCGATCGCCGCGTAAGGCTTAGGCCAGGTCGAAACCAAGGCGGCCCGATTAATCGGGCCGTCTTTCTTTTTGGTGGGATGCTACGACAGGCTGAGCTGCGCCAGTGCACATGATGCAATGCGGGCGCGCCGCGAATCCGTGCGACTGGTCAGAATGATCGGTACGCGCGCGCCCAGCACGATGCCGGCGCATTCACCTCCGCCCATATAGATGAATGATTTATAGAGCACGTTTCCGACGTCGAGGTTCGGCACCATCAGGATGTCCGGATCGCCGGCAACGGGCGAGGAGATATCTTTGGTCGCGGCGGAAGCCGCCGAGATCGCGTTATCGAATGCAAGCGGGCCATCAATTATCGCGCCCTTGATCTGGCCGCGATGCGCCATCTTCGAAAGAGCGGCCGCATCCATGCTGGAGTTCAGATCTATGTTGACGTTCTCAACGGCCGATAGAATGGCGATCTTGGGCATCGCGGTGCCGATCGCATGGGAGAAGGCAATGGCGTTGCCCAGAATGTCGGCTTTGTCCTTCAAGCCAGGCATGATGTTGACGACTGCGTCAGTCACCATCAGCGGCTTGTGGTAAGCTGGAAGATCGAACCAGAAGACGTGGCTCATGCGTTTTGCGGTCCGTAAATTGGCGCTTGGCGCGACAACTGAGCCAAGGAGTTCGTTGGTGTGCTGCGAGCCTTTCATCAGAGCGTTGACCTCGCCGGCTCCGGCGAGCGCGACTGCGATCTGCGATGAGGCAATCGGGTCGTCATCTGCTTCCACGCACCGAATTCCGTCGAGGCTGACTCCTATTGCACTGGCGCAGGCTTCAATGCGCCGACGCGGTCCGACGAGCACCGGCTCGATAATTCCCTCATCGCGTGCTGCGAGAGCCGCAGCAAGCGAATCGTTTGAGCAGGGATAAGCAACTGCGACCGAGAGACGTCCCTTGCCGCGTGCGGCCGCTTCGAGTGCGTCGAGCTTCGGAAATGCCTGCGTTTGCATTATGAACTTTCCAAATCATGGGTGAGGCTCGTGGCGAGCGCCTTGGCGGCGCCCTGAAGAACTGGAAGTTTGGTCAGAATGTCCGTGCAGGACAGCCGGGTGACGGGGGCCTGGATTGCGAGTGCTGCAACGCATGTGCGGGATCGCCCCTTTTTCTGGAAGATCGGCACCGCGAGGCACACAAGACCTGACATGAACTCTTCTCTGTCGAGCGCATATCCGTCGCGGCGAATATTGGAGAGTTCTTTGAGGAATGAAGATTTGTCGATCAATGTATTTTCAGTAAGCCGTTCGAACTGCATCTCGCTCAAAGTGAGATCGCGCTTGGCCGGTTGCATCAGCGCGAGGAAGAGCTTGCCGCTTGCAGAGCAATAGGCCGGAACTTTCGATCCCTGCTGAAACGTAATCCGCAGCGGCCACTCCGACTCGACACGATCCAGATACGTCACCTGCGTACCGTCGAGCACGGTCAAATTGCAGGTCTCGCCGATGTCTTGCACGACACGGCGCAGAATTTCGTGGCGTATCGCGCCGCCCGGTTTGTTCGACAGGATAGAGAATGCGAGCCGTGCTGCGCGCGCTGCAAGTTCATAGCGGCGGCCATCCGGGGTTCGCTGCAACAGTCCCGCGGTTTCCAGAGAGCTAAGCCAGCGATGCATTGTCGGCTTCGGGATGCCGACCGTGGTCACGAGTTCAGCAAGCGTCGCGGGATGCTCCATCCCGGCGACAGCCTCCAGCACAGCCAAGGGTTTCAAAGCGCCAATCAGTTCTTTCATGCTGCGCATGTAGCATATATTCCGGAAAATGGAACCAAAAAACTATAAAAATGATATATTCGTTGCTACCGGTAAGGAGCTATGCCAATGCTTCTGTCGAACATCTGTCTGTTTCGCCGTCCGAGCTGGACATCAAAAGGGGCGCCATCCATGAAAATGACCACAGAAGAAGCCTTCGTGAAGGTTCTGCAGATGCACGGCATCGAGCATGCCTTCGGCATCATCGGTTCGGCCTTCATGCCAATCTCGGATCTGTTTCCTCAGGCCGGCATCACGTTCTGGGATGTTGCGCACGAAACCAATGGTGGTCTGATTTGCGATGGCTACACGCGATCGACGGGAAAGATGGCGATGGCCATTGCCCAGAACGGTCCCGGTGTGACGGGGTTCGTCACTCCTGTTAAAACAGCCTACTGGAATCATACGCCGATGCTGCTCGTCACGCCGCAGGCGGCGAACAAGACGATCGGCCAGGGCGGCTTCCAGGAAGTGGAGCAGATGGCGCTCTTCCGCGATATGGTTTGCTATCAGGAAGAAGTGCGCGATGCTTCGCGCGTCGCGGAGGTGCTCAATCGCGTTATCTTGAAAGCGAAGCGGCTCTCCGCTCCTGCGCAAATCAATATCCCGCGCGATTTCTGGACGCAGGTCATCGATATCAATCTGCCGGCTGTCGTCGAGTTTGAGCGCCCGTCGGGTGGCGATGTCGCCGTCGCGGAAGCAGCGAAATTGCTTTCCGAAGCAAAATTTCCGGTCATTCTGTCAGGCGCAGGCGTGGTGCTTGGAAGCGCGATTGAAGAGTGCGTTGCGCTAGCCGAAAGACTCGATGCGCCAGTTTGCAATAACTACCAGCACAATGACAGCTTCCCCGGAAGTCACCGGCTTGCGGTCGGCCCGCTCGGCTATAACGGCTCGAAGGCTGCGATGGAACTCGTCGCGAAAGCCGACGTCGTGTTGGCGTTGGGCACGCGCCTCAACCCATTCTCGACCCTTCCCGGTTACGGTATCGACTATTGGCCCAAGACTGCAAAGATCATTCAGGTCGACATCAACGCGGACCGCATCGGGTTGACGAAGCCCGTTACCGTTGGAATTTGCGGAGATGCGAAACTGGTTGCCAAGAACATTTTAGCCCAGCTTATGCCGGCCGCGGGTGATATGGGTCGCGAAGAGCGGAAAGCTCTGGTGCATTCGACCAAGTCGAAGTGGCTTCAGGCACTTTCCAGCATGGATCATGAGGACGATGATCCAGGTACGACGTGGAATGAGGATGCACGCCAGCGGGACAAGGATCGGATGTCGCCGCGGCAAGCCTGGCGCGCGATTCAGGCGGGACTTCCGCGCGACGCGATCATATCGAGCGATATCGGTAACAATTGCGCAATCGGAAATGCCTATCCGGCGTTTGAAAAGGGACGAAAGTATCTTGCACCGGGGCTGTTCGGTCCGTGCGGATACGGCTTTCCGTCAATCATCGGCGCAAAAATAGGTAATCCGGATACGCCTTGCGTCGGCTTCGCGGGCGATGGCGCATTCGGGATTTCAATGAATGAAATGAGTTCGATCGGTCGCGAGGAATGGCCCGGCGTGACGATGGTCATTTTCCGCAATTACCAATGGGGCGCCGAAAAGCGCAATTCGATTCTCTGGTATGACAACAATTTCGTCGGCACCGAACTCGATGTGAATCTGAGCTACGCGAAGGTCGCCGAAGGCTGCGGTCTGAAAGGCGTTGTGGTCAGGACGCAGTCCGAACTGACCGAGGCCCTCCGGCGCTCCTGCGATGCGCAGAAGCAGGGCATCACGACGTTCATCGAAGTTCTTCTCAATCAGGAGCTTGGTGAGCCGTTTCGCCGCGATGCCATGAAGAAGCCTGTCGTGGTTGCGGGTATCAACCGCAGCGATATGCGCCCGCAGAAGACAGCGTAGAGGCCCTCACAGGGATTACTGTTTCAGGATGGCTGCGTTCGATGCAGCCATCGGCCTGCGCCTGGGATCCGGAGCAGCGGATGCTCACACAGTTGGGGCAGGGGTGGATGCCGTGTCCCCGAGCTCGCGCGCGATATATTGAGCGAGTTGCTCTGCAGCGTCGGAGATGCCGTGGGCCTTGCGATGCATGACAAGCTCTATAGGGGGCAATTTCGGAAACCCGTCAGCCTCACCAAGACAGCGCACATTCGGCACGATGGCGCAACGCGGGAAGACCGAGACTGCAAGGCCCGCGAAGACGGCGGCCTGCAGTCCGGCGATGCTGTCGCAGACCGAGCGTATTGACCATTGCCGGCCGGCCGCGCCCAGCGCGTCAAGAGCACGCTGACGATAGATACTTCCCTGAGGAAGAACGGCCAGGGGAAGAGGTTTCCGTAACTCCGGGTTACTTCTGACGCCGGCAACCCATACAAGAGGTTCGCGACGAACCAGTTCGCCGCGGCGGAATTCCGGCTGGTTTGTCATCAATGCGATGTCGATATCATCGCGCGCCAGTGCGGCATGCAGGTGAATGCTGCGTGTGCAGCGCAATTGAATTTCCACGTTCGGGTGCGCGCGGGAAAAATTCTCAAGGACTTCCGGCAGAATATATGACGCGTACAGATCCGGTGTCCCCAACGTAACGTGGCCGGCTATGTCAGGCGTTGCGAAGCGATCACGTGCCTCATCGTTCAATCGCAGCATTGCGCGCGCGAATTCGAGTAAGACCTCCCCGTCACGTGTCAGGTTGAGTTTACGGCGATTGTCTTCAAACAGGGTGCAACCGACCAAATCTTCCAGGCGCCTGATTTGATGTGTGATCGCCGGCTGCGTGCGGCCGACCTTTCTGCCGGCTGATGTCAGCCCTCCTGTATCGACGATCGCGACAAACGTTCTGAGCAATGCAATGTCGAGGTCGTGGCTCAATGATAAATTCCGCGAATGGTGACGATGCACATAATCAATTTTGTCACGGTTGTGGCGTCGTGCACCATAAGAAAAAATAGCCAAAGCTGAATCGGACATCAAAGTTCGACGGTTGAGGTCATAAAACGGGAAAAATCGTGGGGGAGACATGAAGGTCAATCAACAAGCGGTCATGCGCCGGGGTTTGCCTCCGCGCTCGGCGATGCGAAGATTCTCGGTATTGTTCGGCGCTGCATTGTGCGCTGCAATGTTTGTCGGCAAGGCAACGGCAGCCGGTTACCCCGAACGGCCGATCGAACTGATCGTGCCTTGGGGGCCAGGCGGCGGCGCAGATCAGCTCGCACGCCTTGTTGGGAAGTTAATCGAGCCGTTGCTCGGGCAGGGCGTCCCCGTCGTGAACGTGCCGGGTGGCACAGGTGCCACTGGCATGGCGAAACTTCTCGCCGCGCCGGCCGATGGCTATTCGATGGCGGTCTATATCGCCGATAGCCACGCTCTGCTTGCGGGCAAGACTCCACGATGGACGATGGACAACATCACGCCTGTCGCGGTGATGATCAAGGCGCCATCTTTCATCTTTGTAAAGGAAGACAGTCCGTTCAAGACCTGGGCTGACTTCGAGAAAGAGGCCAAGGCAAACCCCGGCAAGCTGAAAGTGGCGACGCTTGGCTTCGGTAGTGTCGATGAATTCTCGCTCTCTGTCCTCGATCGAGGCGGCGTCAAGGTCGTGCAGGTGCCGTTCGGGAAGCCGAGCGAGCGTTACGTCTCCATTCTCGGTGGTCACGCCGACGCGCTCTATGAGCAAGCCGGTGACGTCGGGTCATTCCTGACCGGCAAGCAAATGCGCCCGATCATGCTGTTCGGCGAAAAGCGGTTGGCGGCATTCAAGGGTGTGCCGTCTTCGTTCGAGCTCGGATACAAGGTTGCCTTGCCGCAGTTCCGCGCCATCGTCGTGCGCTCCGGAACGCCGCCGGAAATCATCCAGAAGCTTTCCGATGCGCTCGCCAAGGTTGCCGCGACTCCGGAGTACAAGAAATTCCTCGAGGATCAGTACGCCGACCCCGCAAGCTTCGAGAACTCAACAAAGGCACCTGCCTTTGTCAAAGAGCAGCTCGAAGACATGAAAAAGACGGTTGCGACCAACTAACCGCGATTGGGCGAGGCCAAAAGCATGGAAAGAAACTTAATTCAATCGACGTTGCCTTATGTGGCCGGCCTCGCCGTTGCAGTGCTTCTCCTTTACTTCACGAAGCAGATCGAATACGCGCCGCGGGCAGGCACGCTCGGGCCGCAGGTGTGGCCGCAAATCGCGATCCTTCTGCTGAGCGTATCTTGTATCTATGAAATTGTCCGGCGCATGATCGTCGGCAACCGGGATGCGACCGGCCTGATGGAAGCCTTCGAGCGGGAGGGCGACAAGGAACAAGCGGAGCCGGTTTATCCGCGCATGCTACTCGGCGGCATCGCGCTGATGGCCGTGTATGCGGTTCTCGTTCCCTATCTCGGCTTTATCTTCGGTACGTTCCTGTTTCTCGTCGCCTTTATGTATGTCGGCGGTTTCCGCCGGCATAAGGCGATCTGGCTGACGAGTATTTTTGTCACCCTGTTATGCGGCGTGCTGTTTCTTCGTGTCGCCTACGTTTCGCTACCGCGGGGCATCGAGCCTTTCGCTTATGCCACCGATGTCTTCTTCAAAATTCCGGCTATGTGGTAGGCGCGCATGTTCGACATTCTCGTTCAACTCGGCCACGGCTTCCTGAACTGCTTCACGCCGATCCACATGCTGATGCTGTTCGTCGGCATCGTCATCGGTTTGCTGATCGGCGTCTTGCCGGGGCTGACGCTCGTGATGGGCGTCGCGCTAGCGTTGCCATTCACCTACAAGATGGACGTCACGCCATCGATCATTCTGCTCGGCGCGATGTACGTTTCGGGCACGTATGGCGGCGCCTTCACGGCGATCCTGTTCAAGATACCCGGCGAGCCAATCGACGTTCCGATGTTATGGGACGGCTATACCATGGGCCGCAAAGGACAGCCGGCGAAGGCGCTTGGGTGGACGCTGGTCGCGGCTCTCGGCGGCGGTCTGCTTTCCGCCATCGTCATGGTCGCGCTTACCGAGCCGCTCGCAAAATTCGCGCTCAGCTTTTCGTCGCCGGAATACTTCGTGATCGTGATGTTCGGCTTGCTGAGCGTGGTGGCAATTGGCAAGGGCTCGCTCGCCAACGCCTTCATCAGCATGAGCGTCGGCATCCTGATCTCGACTGTCGGCGTCGATCCCGTTTACGGCGCGCCGCGCTTTACCTTCGGATCGCCGCTTCTCGCAGACGGCATCGAATTTCTCGTCGTTATGGTCGGCGCTTACGGCGTCGGCGAAGTTTTGATGCGGCTCGAAACTGGCTTCTCGACGAAGCCGATCGAGAAAATCTCCAACGCCCGCACCGAACTTCCGACCTGGAAAGAGCTAAAAGAAGTAAAGGGCATGTTTTTCCGCTCGGCGGCGATCGGCGACCTCATCGGTCTTCTACCGGGCGCGGGCGCAACCATCGCTTCCTTCGTGAGCTATGGCGTCGAAGCCAAGTTCGGCAAGCGCAAGAACGAAATGGGCACCGGCATCGCTGAAGGCATCATCGCGCCGCAGGCGGCGGCGACGGCTTCGGTCGGCGGCGCGCTTGTGCATCTTCTCGCGCTTGGCATTCCGGGCAGCGGTGCGACCGCCGTTATTCTCGGCGCCTTCATGCTGCACGGCATCCAGCCGGGGCCGCAGGTGCTCGTGACCTCGTCGGCGATGGTCTACACGATCTTCGCTTCGATCTTCCTTGGCCTGTTCCTGATGTGCATCATCGGCTATCTCGCGATCCGGCCGCTCATCAAGATTCTTGACTTCCCCGAAGCGGTGGTGTCGGCCTATGTGCTGATCCTATGCTTCATCGGCGCGCTGTCGATCCGTAACAACGTCACGGATCTGTGGCTGATCATCGCTTTCGGCGTCATCGGCTATGGCTTCGAGAAACTGAAATTCCCCGTCGCGCCACTCGTGCTGGGGGTCATTCTCGGGCCGATCGCGGAAGAATCGTTCATGAACACCATGATCAGCTTCAGCAACGACTGGACGGTGTTTTTCACCCGGCCGATTTCCGGCTCGATCGTCGCCTTCACGGTGATCGTACTGCTGCTTCCTTTCATGCAGCGTTTGCGTGCGCATTATCTCTCGAAGCCGCAGCCCGCTGAATGACGAACTGACCAATGGAGTAAATGATGGCTGCTGTCGCTGAGATGCAAGAAACGATGTCGCCCGCGCAGGAGATCGCGGCCGATCTCATGCGCCGCGCACGGATCGCACAGAGGGAATTCGCGGATGCGGATCAAGCCCGTGTGGATGAAGCCGTGCGGGCGATTGCATGGTCTCTTTACAAGCCTGAGCATGCCAAGGCGCTTGCCGAACTTGCAGTCGAGGATACAGGTCTTGGTAACGTTCCAGACAAGATCATCAAGAAGCAGCGCAAGACATTCGGTGCGCTCCGCGACCTGCTTCGCGTTAAATCTGTCGGCGAGATCGAGCGTGACGACAAGCGCGGAATCGTGAAATTCGCGAAGCCGATCGGTGTCATCGGAGCCATCACGCCATCGACAAATCCCGGGGCGACACCGGTCAACAAGGCGCTGTTGGCGATCAAGGGCCGCAATGCCGTGATCGTCGGGCCGTCCCCGCTGGGTTATCGAACAACCAAAATGGCGGTCGACTTTATGCGTGAGGCACTCGTGCAGATAGGCCTCCCGGAAGATCTCGTCCAGATGTTGCCTTCTCCGGTCACCAAGGACACGACGCAGGCACTCATGGAAGCCGTCGATCTTGTTGTCGTGACCGGCTCGCAGGACAACGTCAGGCGCGCTTATCAGAGCGGAACGCCCGCGATTGGCGTCGGTGCGGGAAACGTTCCGGTGATTATCGACGAGACCGCCGACCTTGCGTTGGCAGCGCAGAAGATCTGCGCCTCGAAGATATTCGACAACGCCACGTCGTGCTCGTCCGAAAACGCTGTCGTGATTGTGGCCTCGGTTTATGACGCCGCCATCGCCGCTCTGGAGAAGGCAGGCGGTTACCTCGCCAACGGCGCGCAAAAGGCGAAGATTCAGAACGTGCTGTGGAAGAACGGAAAGCTAAATCGGCATTTAATCGCGCGCGACATGTCGGTTCTCGTCGATGGGTTTGGACTTCCGGCCGAGGTTGCATCATCAAAATTTGTTCTGGTGGAAGAGACCGGAATCGGGCCGCAGTTTCCGTTGTCGGGCGAAAAGCTTGCTCTTGTGCTGACCGTTTATCGTGCGCCGGATTTCAAGGCCGCGAAAGAAACCGTGCGCAGGATTTTGGATTTCCAGGGACGCGGCCATTCGATGGGGCTGCACACGACAAATATGGCGCGGGCGAGGGAGCTTGCGGAAGATCTTCCGGTTGTTCGCGTGCTGGTGAATTTCGCACACACCTTCGGCAACGGCGGTGGTTTCGATAGCGGGCTTGAATTCACCCTGACGATGGGATGCGGTTCATGGCAGAAAAACAGCATATCGGAAAATTTGAACTACAAGCACTTTCTCAACATCACGCATCTTGTCGTGCCGATTCCCGAGGACAAGCCTTCTGAAGAAGAGCTCTTTGGCCCTCACTGGGCTCGGTACGGACGATAGGATTACTGCTATGAACTTCGAGGAATATGCTGCGAAGCTGAATGTTCTTGCGCCCGCAGGAGTGCCAGTTCCAAAGGGGGTGGTTTGCAGGACCCCGGAAGAAGCATCAGCGGCCGTCGCAACGATCGGACCGTCGGTCATCAAGGCACAGGTGCCAACGGGCAAGCGCGGAAAATCCGGCGGCATCAAAATGGCGAATAAGCCCGAAGATGGTGCTGCGGCTGCGCGCGACATCCTTGGTATGATGATCGGCGGCAGTCGGGTCGAGCGCGTCCTTGTCGAGGAGCGTTGCCCGATCGAACGTGAACTCTATGCGGCTGTCTTGATCGATGTCACCAGCCGGAGTCCGCTTGTCCTGTTCTCGACAGAAGGCGGAATGGACATCGAGGAGGTCGCTGAGGCGAAGCCCGATGCGATCAGGCGGCATGTGGTTGACGTCAACCGGGGTTTCGGCGCGTCGGATGCATCTGCGCTCCTCAAGGGCCTGGACGTCGAACCGGCTGCCGACGCCATCGGAGATGTACTCGTCAAGCTCTACCGTATCTTTTGCGAAAAGGATGCCGAGTTGGTGGAGGTCAATCCGCTTGCGATTTTGCGGGGAGGCAAGGTTGTTGCGCTTGATTGCAAGTTCGTCCTGGACGATGCATCGACAGCCCGGCAGGCGGAACTCGTCACGGTGGCATCTCCACCAGAGATGACAGCTTTGGAACAACGCGGGGCCTCCCACGGGTTGCGGTTCATTCAGCTTGAGGGAAATGTCGGCGTTCTGGCCAACGGCGCGGGCCTGACGATGACGACGATGGACGTCATTGATCATTTCGGAGGACGGCCCGCAAATTTTCTGGAGATCGGTGGAGAGGCCTATACGAAGGCCGAGGTGGCGTTGGATCTCGTCTTGTCGAACCCCGGTGTCAAAAGTCTCGTCGTCAATTTCTGTGGCGCGTTCGCGCGCACGGATGTCATGGCGGAAGGGGTGGTTCGGGCGTGGGAAACGCTCAAGCCAAAGATTCCAGCCTTCTTCTCTATTCATGGCACCGGCGAAGACGAGGCCGTAAAGCTCGTTCGCGAGCGGCTCGGAATCGAACCCTATGACCTGATGGAAGATGCCGTGAAGGCGGCAGTCGAGGCGGCACAATGATCTATCGGCGGGGTCAAAAAGTTCTGGTTCAGGGGCTCACCGGCAAGCAAGGTTCGTTTTGGGCAGCCAAAATGATGGAGTGCGGCACCGACGTTGTTGCCGGCGTCAATCCCAGGCGGGCCGGTGAATCTCATCTCGGCGTGCCGCTTTTCAACTCCGCGGTGGAGGCCGCAAAACACGCGCCTTGCGATATCTCGGTCATTTTTATTCCGCCGACCATGGCCAAGGATGCGATCATCGATGCGATCGATGCGGGCGTCGGCACGATTGTTGTACTGACGGAGCACATTCCGAGCCACGACGTATTGGAAATATTTGCGCGCATCCGTGGTTCGAACAGCAGAATCATCGGCCCCAACACCGCCGGCATTGTGACGCCCGGTGAGGGATTCGTCGGGATCATGCCCGGTCACAATTCGAATATCTTCTTGCCCGGCAATATCGGCGTGATTTCGCGGAGCGGTAGCCTCGGCACGTTGATGTGCCTCAATCTGACGCGATCCGGTCTTGGGCAATCCGCCTTCATCGGCATTGGTGGCGATCCGATCATTGGGACGACAACTCTCGATGCGATTCAGGCTCTCGATCGGGATGCGCGGACAAGCGCTGTTGTTCTGGTCGGTGAAATCGGCGGTGCGATGGAGGAAGAAGCCGCTGAGTATGCCCGTAAGATGAAGAAGCCCATTGTTTCGTTCATCGCGGGACGTTCTTCTCCTCCCGACAAAAAAATGGGGCATGCGGGAGCGATCGTCACCGGCGGCCGTGGTGGATATGCTTCAAAGCGGAAGGCGCTCGAAAACGCAGGTGTCCGGGTTGCGGATACACCGTCCGAGGTCGCGGCGTTTCTTGCACAAGCGCCCGTGGCCTGATCGCACTGAAGCGTCACGCGGGCCACAGTCTTCTGACGAGCTCGGCCGGAATTGGGCTGCTTTAGTGACGCCAGCCCCGGCAGGGAAAGATATTCTCCGTTGCCAGCGCCAAGAAGAATAATGGTCTGCGGCTGAGGGGATATTTGCACGACGGTTCGTTTGCTTTCCGCGTTAGACCGACCGCATATCTACGGACGATGTTGAACCTTTCGACAGGTCCGGAGGCGGCAGTGCAAGAGGTGCAATTTGATGCTTTCGGCGAGCCGGCGAAGTATGATGAGGATCGCGCTTCGATAACAGGTAGAACGATCTCGAGTTGGGCTTTGTTTGCCGGCGTAGGTCTTTTCTGGCTGCTTGTGGCCGTAACTATAGTTGCGCGGGTCTTTTACTTTGACCCGGATTTTGCCAGCAAATTTCACTAGTTCGAAGGCGCTTGCGAACGATGCGCGGCGCCTAGGGCGGACTACTGGCGGCAGCCAAATTCGCGGATTTTCCATTCAGGAGTTGCTCGAAAACGACGGCGGCCGGGGCATCGAGCCGACCTGGTATTTTCAGTTGCCATAGTCGCCGCTGTATTTTCAGATCGCGCATGGGAATGATCTTCAATCGGCCCTGCGCCGTCTGATCGGTGACAGCGGCCGTTGAGACGATCGAGACGCCAAGCCCCCCAGCAACAGCCTGCTTGATCGCCTCGGTGCTTCCGATCTCCAGTGTGCGACGAGGTTCTATGCCATGATCGGCCAACGCCTTCGTCACGACCTCCCGTGAGCCAGATCCCGGTTCGCGCACAATCAGTGTTTCTGTTTCAATAGTATGCGGGTCGATCGGCATCATCGCCGTTGCGAACGGATGATGCGGGCCAACGATCAATTCCATGACGTCTGTTTGCCATGGTTTCGCAATTAGATTTTCGTCCGTAATCGGTCCTTCGACCAGGGCGATATCGACCTCATGGCCAATCGTCAGGTCGGCGATTTCGCGCGTGTTGGCGCTAATGATATGAAGATCGATATTCGGATAGGCATTGTGGAAAATGCCGAGGTACTCCGCAATCATATAGGAGGCGATGGTCGTGCTCGCGCCGATGCGGAGCGAGCCCTCTCTGAGATTGCGAAAGGAGCGCATTTCTTCCTCTGCCGCGCGCTCCGTCGCAAAAAGCGCTTCTGCATGGCGCATCAGGGCCTGGCCTTCACGCGTCGGACGGACGCCTTTCGGCACACGGTCCAACAAGCGGCTGCCGATCTGAAGCTCGAAATCCGCCACGCCTTTTGAAATTGCTGGCTGGCTGACGTGGAGCGCCTCCGCCGCCCGGGAAAAACTGCCCGTTCGCACCACCGTCGCGAACATGCGGAGCAGATGGAGGTTCAATGGCATAACTTTCCCCTATAGGCCTAAAGGTAAACGGTATTTCCTTCGGTTTCGCCTTTTAGCGCATAATCTCTTCTCGCGTAGGGGGGATTATGCCTGTTCTTGAGAAGTCTGCCGGAAAGGATACGGGCAGGGGTGCCATTGTCGCGTATGTTGCGGCTTTGTTGCCTGGCGTCGGGCTGAGCGTCGCCGTTACATTGGTTTCGCTTGGCGTTCAACATCTTGAAGAGAGCATTTTTGGTCATCCCTATATCGAAGCCTTAGTCATCGCGATCGTGCTGGGGATGGTGATCCGGACCGTATGGGAGCCGAATGCGCGTTGGCGCGCCGGAATCGCCTTCAGCGCTAAACAGCTCCTTGAAGTCGCGGTCACATTGCTTGGCGCTTCGATCAGTTTTTCTACGATCGTTGCTTCAGGGTTCTCCTTGCTCGTTGCAATCGTTGCGACCGTCGCGATCATTCTCGGAGCGAGCTACGGCATCAGCAGGTTACTTGGATTGTCGGTCCGGCTTTCGATCCTCGTTGCCTGCGGAAACTCGATCTGCGGCAACTCGGCGATCGCGGCAATTGCACCGGTCATCGGGGCTGACGGAGATGATATTGCGTCTGCGATATCGTTTACAGCAATCCTTGGAGTGGTACTGGTCCTAGGCCTGCCGCTACTGATCCCCCTGCTGGCGCTTTCTCCGACCCAGTACGGAATTCTCGCCGGTCTCACGGTGTATGCCGTGCCGCAGGTCCTCGCAGCGACTGTTCCTGCCGGTCTCCTCAGCACCCAGATCGGGACCTTGGTCAAGCTGGTGCGGGTTCTGACTCTCGGGCCGATCCTGATCGGATTTTCCGTGTTTGGACGGAGGCTCCGGAAGAGCGCCGAGAGCCCCGTCGCATCCGATCGCCTCAGTCCGCTTCAAGTGGTTCCGTGGTTCATTATCGGCTTCCTTGTCCTTGCAGGATTTCGCTCGTTCGCAATATTGTCCGACGATGTGGTTGCGCCGCTGCTGAAGGTGGCTTCTCTTCTCACCGTTGTTTCGATGGCGGCACTTGGATTGGGCGTTGATGTGCGCGTGATCGGACGCGTGGGAGGCAGAGTAACGGCCGCCGTAACGCTCTCGCTTCTTTTATTGTTGTTCATTAGCCTTGGCGTCGCTCGTTTATTCTCGTAGCGGAGTCGATTGGTCCAAGTTGAAAGTCTTATCCGGCGCAACGCTACCCGTTTCATGCAAGCGTCGCACCCAGGTGATGACCGTGCTGATGCCCACGCGTCAACTGCGCCGACGCCCGGCGCCGGGGCATTCCACCATTCTCAACCGGCGCAATCTTCCGCTCGCCAAGGTTAGGGACTCATGCCATCGGATGCTGGCCTAGTGTCTCTGGAATGGAGTCTAAGACTGGCTGATGGCATCAGCTCAAGCGTCTTGAGTTGATGTGCTTGGGTAAACGATGACGAGCAAGTCCATTCTGGCGCAGCCTGTCGGAGGGCTGTCTACGTCATGTTGGATTGATCTTCTTTGCAGTTTCGCGCGTCGACGGATAGGCCAATCAGTCCTTCAACGTACACAGCTTGACTTATCCCGGCGTCACCAGCCCGTTCAAAAATATGAACATCACGCTCAAGCCAGAAGTTGCTGACCGGGAATTTGAGATTGGCGAAGTGTGGCTGATCTGCGATGCCGCTCCAAGAGTGGCAGGTCAGGAACTGCAAGCTGTTGCGGGATTATTCGATCGCCGCGCTTCACTCGATTCCTGAGACAAGCCCAGTTCCTTGGCCTGCTTCCGCTGTCGGGTCCCCCGGTTGAGCGCGGCTGGAGGCAAGCAGTACAGCCTAGGGTTCAATAGCAACTGGCGTATTTTAAGACGCGCTGCACAAGCTTGGGACTCTGAAAATTTGCGGATTCTACGCATCGCCTTATAGTCAAAAGCCGTCCGCATCCACGCCGATGCGCAATCGATTGAGACCATATTATCGGGTCGCAATGCTACCGCCGTCGCTGGTTTGGGTATCTGTGTCTGTCAGGAGCAAGATGATTTGAAGCTGTGGAACACAGCAGCAACAAGGCGACTTACCGAGGAATGATCGATGAAGGCAAGATACAAGGCCAAAGAGATCGTTGCAAAGCTGCGGATCGTCGAAGAATTGTCGGCGAGCGGCAGACGAATTTCGGATTGTGTGCAAGAAATTGGTGTCACTGAAGTGACGTACTATCGGTGGCGAAGCAGATACGGAGATATTGAGAGTGATCAGGCGGAGCGCCTGGTGGAGTTGGAGGCAGAGATTGCCCAGCTGCGCCGAGCTGTGTCCGATCTTACATTGGACAAGCTCATCTTGCTGGAGGCGACAACGGGGATTCTGAGCCCGGAGCGTCGTTCGACTTATGTGAGTCATGTCAAGGCGGTGCTCGGAATCTCCGAAAGGCGTGCGTGCCAGGCGCTTGGGCAGCACCGATCAACGCAGCGCAAGATACAGGCTCGCCTGTCGCTGGAGAGGGATCCGGCGGGCGGCAAAAAGTATTCGGGATTCGTACAGTCCGGCTGACGTAGCGCTCGCAGAATTGCCTGCTTCTGTGGAAGCAGGCGTGGTTGGCGCTAGATTTGAACTCGCAATAGGTTGTCTATCCGCGCCGGAGTGGCTCGTCTCAGGATGGCGCCCAAACCGCCTACCACCAACGAGACGCGTGTCAGGCTGGCTTCCCGGTTGCCGGCTCTGCCTCGGTCGCCTTTGCGAGGGTTTTACGCAGCAGCTGTTCCTTCGTGTCATCGAGTGATGTTTTCAGGACAGTGCCGCCGGCATCCTGAATTTCCCTGAGAACTTTATCGGCAGTCATTTCCTTGATGAGCACAAACAGAGCGGCGTTGCCGGGCTGAAGATTCGTGGAAAGCTCCTTCATAAACGCATCATTGATGCCATAGTCCGTCAACGCTCCGCCTAGAGCTCCCGATGCAGCGCCCAGCGCGACGCCGATGATGGGATTCAAAAAGAGAACGCCTATCAGAAGTCCCCAGAAGCTACCGGAGGCCGCACCGGCCGCTGTGGTGTTGACCAACTGGTTCAGCTTAACTGGACCCGCTTCTGTTTTGACGGCGATGACAGCATCGGTGAATTTTATCAGGTACTCTTTCTGCAACTTGAAGAGACGCTGACGGACTTCCTCGGCTTTCGCTTCGGAGGGATAAACGATAGCCACGAGATCCGACATGAGAATAATCCTCTCAGGTTAATGGACACACTGCTTGCTAAAGGATGTTGGTCAGCGTCCTGTTCGTACATCGATCCTTACGACGCGGGATTTTATCCTGTTCAGCAAAGCACGTAAAACAATCCCGTCGGCTGCCGCCACTGAGTGGTCCGAGCGGGAGGTTAGTTGAGGCGCTCTCATTTGCTCCGCGCGTAATTCGATAGTTTGAATCAAATGCCGCTGCAGGTTCTCTCCGTAGCCGTCGAAATACTAAACGGATGGTTGATTATTTTAAGCTCTTCAAACAGCCCTTTGACTTTTTGCCGAGTGGTCCGTTTGATATGTTAGTTTGGAGTGTGTGCTTGCGTCATATTGCTAATTTTCCGCTCCTCTTTCGATGTCACATTATCTTGTTAGCGCTGACGGATATTGTCGACGTTGCATTCGGCGTTGATCGTAATAGGCAAGCGAGTTGGGTCCAATGAAATCACTTTGCCTTGGCGCCGAAAGGCGGCGCGGTTGTTGTGTGAAAATCTTCATTCCAATAGATTTTTGAGCATTCGTCGATTTAGGAGGGCTTGATGCAAGTGACTGCTTCCGATGCTTCGGTTAGTCGCGAAACCGTTCTGGTTGATCTGGCATTGCAGGGCGGCGGTTCTCACGGCGCGTTTACCTGGGGCGTTCTCGATAGACTCCTCGAGGAAAAGTGGCTTCGGATCGACGGCATTTCCGGTACGTCGGCCGGCGCAATGAACGCTGTGGTGCTGGTCGATGGTTATGAAAAAGGCGGACCTAAGGGGGCGCAGGCTGCGCTTGAAGGTTTTTGGCGGCAGGTTTCTCATTCCGCCCGGTTCAGCCCAATTCGGCGGAGCCCTCTGGATATTCTTCTGGGCAGGTGGACGTTGGACACATCGCCGTTTTTCGTTGCATTTGATCTCGCCGCGCGTGTGTTCTCGCCCTATGACATGAATCCGCGAGGGGTTAATCCGTTGCGTGAGGTTCTTGCCGAATGCGTCGACTTTGGCCGCGTTGCAAATTCGTCGATCCGATTGTTCGTGACCGCGACGAATGTTCGTACCGGCCGCGGCAGAGTGTTCAGAAACAGCGAGCTGACGCCTGATGTGCTGCTTGCTTCCGCCTGTCTGCCGACGTTGTTTCAAGCCATAGAAATCGACGGTGAGGCGTATTGGGATGGCGGCTATTCGGGCAATCCCACCATTACTCCTCTGGTCCGCGAGTGTGCATCGCACGACACGTTGCTCGTTGCGGTCAACCCCGTCGAACGGCAAGGTACGCCGCGTTCGGCGCGAGAGATACTCGACCGTTTGAACGAGGTTTCCTTCAATGCCACCTTGTTGAAGGAATTGCGTATGATTGCTCTATTGCGCCAAGTGGTCGAGGCTGGCACCGGCGAAGGGGCTCTGTGGGCGGCAATGCGTATTCACCTTATCTCCAGTGCGACCATCGACCAGCTCGGGGCTTCTTCCAAGTTCAATGCGGAATGGGATTTTCTGAGCATGCTGCGGGATGAGGGCCGACGTTGCGCGGAATCGTTCTTGAAGGCCTCTGCCGCGGATGTAGGCAAGCGTTCCACGCTTGATCTCGATGTCCTCCTGAAGGAGATATAATACGGTGGGCCTGTTCGGCATTCTCCTCGCGCTCGGATTACTTATTTGGTTAGCCTATCGCGGCTGGAGCGTGCTTCTTTTGGCGCCGGCAGCAGCGCTTATCGCGGCTGCTGTTTCCCGAGAGCCATTGCTTGCTCATTGGACACAGACTTTTATGGGTAGTGCTGCGCAGTTTCTTGCGCAGTTCTTTCCGCTGTTCCTGCTCGGCGCTCTGTTTGGCAAGCTTATGGACGACAGCGGTTCGGTCGAAGCCATCGCGCGATTTATGACTGAGCGACTGGGTGCCCGCCGCGCGATATTGGCGGTGGTGCTCGCGGGCGCATTGGTGACGTATGGCGGTGTTAGCTTGTTCGTCGCGTTTTTTGTTCTGGCGCCGATGGCGCAAGCGCTTTTTCAGGCCGCAGATATTCCGCGGCGGCTGATGCCGGCGGCGATCGCGCTCGGCACCTCGACATTTACAATGACGGCGTTCCCCGGCACGCCCGCCATTCAGAATGCGATTCCGATGCCATTCTTTGGCACTACGCCCTTTGCTGCGCCTGGCCTTGGCATCATTGCCTCGGCAATCATGCTGGGATTTGGACTGTGGTGGCTCACCCGTAGTGAAGCTGCTGCCCGGCGAGCGGGTGAGGGTTATGGCAGTGCCGCGGATATCACCCCCCGTACCGTTGCCGATGATCCGATCATTCGAGAGCGGGCGACGACCGCGCGTGAGTTCGACCCTGCCGAGATGGCTCACGGCCGTCACACCGAAGTCGCGGTGCCCATTGGTATAGCCGTGCTGCCGCTGGCCGTGGTCGTGATCGTCAATTTACTGATGTCGCTGATGATCCTGCCGCGGCTGGATTTTTCCTTTTTGGCGGAGGCGCGCTGGGGAGGCACGTCGCTGTCCGCAGTTGCGGGTGTGTGGTCGGTTGTCGTCGCGCTCGCTGCCGCGATCCTGACGCTCATTCTTGTTAATCGTCGACGGCTGCGGTCGTTGCGCGAGAGCATGGATGCGGGTGCTAACGCCTCCGTTCTGCCGGCGTTCAGTGTCGCCAGTCTTGTGGGTTTCGGCGCCGTCGTCGCAATGCTGCCAGCGTTCGCGATCGTACGTGAATGGGTGCTCTCGATCGGCGGTGGTCCGCTGGTGTCGCTTGCGACGGCGACTAACGTGCTTGCCGCGCTGACTGGATCTGCTTCCGGCGGCATGACGATCGCGCTCGACGCGCTCGGCGACACCTATATGCGTATCGCCGCGGAGCAAGGCATCGACCCCGCCTTGATGCACCGGGTCGCGACAATTGGATCGGGCACGCTTGACAGTCTGCCGCACAATGGCGCGGTCGTGACGCTGCTGGCCGTCTGCGGATCGACGCATCGCGAGAGCTATTTCGATATCGTCATGGTTGGAATTGTCAGCGCGCTCATTGCTCTTGTTGCCGTTATTGTTTTGGGAACGACTTTTGGATCGTTCTAGTATCGGGCAGACGCTCGGGGTTGTGGCGGCCCAGGTAGTGCGGGCGACGTTGTCGGCTTGACGATTGTGGAAGCCAAAACAGTTGCGTCTCTGTTTTCGCCAGCCCTTGAGCACATCGCCACTTCCGTCTTGTTGCTTCGGCGTTGCACAAAGCTAACATTTCAGATGGACCACTAACGTGGTTGGTAATGAAGATACTCTTGACCAATATGGACAAACGCAGGGAGATTGTGCGTTCGTGACGTTTGACCAAGAGACTATCGGAGATCTTTGTGAATCGCGCCTCACGCTAGTATTCGGCATTCAGTGCATCTCGATTCAAACAATTATAAAAAGAGCAACAGTGTCTGGAGCGAGCGATGAATACGCCAGCGAGCGCCGAAGATTCTTCCGACTATCCATATGTCTCAACCGGCCACTTACCTCCCGTGGAAGAAATCGTCAGGTTAGTGGATGCCGCCCATGCACGATACGAATCAAACACCGACGGCGAGAACTCACAGGTCTATCCGGCGTTAGCTGAAGTACCCAGTCAGTTATTCGGGATATGCGTGGTCGGTACCGACGGGGCCGTTCATTCCGTTGGCGAAGCGGAACACGAATTTTCCGTCATGAGCGTATCGAAGCCGTTCGTCTTCGCTCTGGTTTGTCAGGCGGTTGGTGCGGCGCAGGCGCGCGAGAAGCTTGGCGCGAATGCCACCGGATATGCGTTCAATTCGGTTGCAGGCATCGAGCGCAGCCCCAACGGGCGTACAAATCCGATGGTCAACGCGGGCGCCATCGCCACCACCAGCTTGGTGCCGGGTGCGACTGTCGACGCCAAATGGAAGTTCATCCACAGCGGTCTGTCCCAGTTTGCCGGGCGCAAGCTGCCGATGAATGAGGAGGTCCTCAAATCCGCCTCGGAGACCAACTTCCGCAACAGAAGCATCGCGCAATTCCTGCTCAGTGTGAACAGCATTTACTGCGATCCCATGGAAGCCGTGGACTTGTATACGCGGCAATGCTCGCTGAATGTTAGTGCAAGAGATCTCGCCGTGATGGGGGCAACGCTGGCTGACGGCGGGGTAAATCCCGTTACCAAAGAGCGTGTCGTCGATCCGGCCATCTGTCACTATGCGTTGGCTGTGATGACAACCGCCGGTTTGTACGAAACCTCGGGCGACTGGCTCTACGACATCGGCCTGCCCGGCAAGAGTGGAATTGGCGGCGGTATCGTAACCGTGTCTCCGGGCAAGGGCGGTCTTGGCACATTTGCTCCTCCACTCGACGCGGCAGGCAACAGCGTCAAGGGACAGCTTGTAGCGAAGTACTTGTCGCAGAAGCTGGGCATGGATCTGTTCGTGTCAAAACCTGAAGCTTAAGCTTGTTCGCGATCAGGCGGAACCGGTCGAGACCTATCTTTGAAATTCTTTAAGTCAGGGGAAATCAGGCATGACAACGGCATCCGCGAGCGCAGCTAACCCGGCGATAGAAATAAAAGCATCATGGGTGCCGATGATAGCCATCGCGCTCGGTCAGATGATTATGTCCTTTAACGTCGCCTCCCTGCCGGTCGCGCTGGGCGGCATGGTGAAAAGCTTCAGTGTCCCGCCAACGACTGTCGCCACCGGCATCGTGGCTTATTCGATGTTGGTTGCTGGCTTCGTCATGCTCGGCGCCAAACTCGTCCAGCGCTACGGTGCCGCGCGCGTATTCCGCATCGCCGTTATTCTGTTCTGCGCCGCATCGGCGTTGATGACGTTTAGCCCCACAGCCAACCTGATGATTACGGCCCAGGCGCTCTGCGGCGCGGCCGGTGCCGTGATTGTGCCGGCACTGGTGGCGCTCATCGCCGAAAACTATAGCGGACGTCAGCAGGCAACAGCGGTGGGTGCGCTGGGTTCTGCGCGTGCCGCCGCCGGCGTGCTGGCGTTTGTGATCGGCGGCGTTCTGGGGACATTCATCGGCTGGCGTCCGGCTTTCGGAATTCTGATCGCCGTTTCTGCCATTGTTTTCTTTCTGAGCTTCCGTCTCAAGTCCGGGGAGGGGCGTCCCGAGGTGAAGATTGACCTGGTCGGCGTTCTTCTGGCGGCCTCGGCCATTGTTCTGATCAGCTTCGGATTCAACAACCTGAATCGTTGGGGCTTGGGATTGGCAACACCGAACGCGCCGTTCGATCTTCTTGGCCTGTCTCCCGCGCCGATCATGATCGTGGTGGGCATCGTACTCGGCCAAGCCTTTTTTATGTGGACGCACAGGCGCCAGGAGGCTGGGAAAACGCCACTTCTTGCGCTTGAAGTGATCGATTCGCCGCAGGAGCGGGCAGCGGTTTATGCGATGTTTGCAGTTGTTGCGCTGGAAGCGATGCTGAATTTCTCTGTACCGCTGTATATCCAGATCGTGCAGGGGCAGTCGCCGATCGCCACAGCCGTCGCCATGATGCCGTTCAATCTCACGGTGTTCTTCACGGCGATGCTGATCGTCCGGTTTTACGGCAGATTTACCCCCCGGCAGATCGGACGTTGTGGCTTCATACTTTGCACGATCGGGCTCCTGTGGCTTGCCTTTGTCGTGCGCAACGATTGGAGCGCTGTCCCCGTACTCTTCGGTCTTGTGTTGTTCGGCATAGGTCAGGGTGCGTTGGTTACCCTGCTATTCAATGTGCTAGTCACGGCCTCGCCGAAAGAACTCGCTGGCGATGTCGGCTCGCTGCGCGGGACCACGAACAATCTGGCCGCCGCCGTCGGAACGGCTGTCGCGGGGGCGCTTCTTGTCGGACTGTTAAGCGCAATTGTCCTCGGCGGCATCGCCGCGAGTCCAAAATTGACGCCTGAAATTCAAGCGCAGATTGATCTCGATAACATCAACTTCATCAGTAACGATCGGCTGCAAAGCGTGATGGCCAACACCACGGCTACGCCAGCGCAGGTGGCAGAAGCAGTACGTGTCAACACGGAAGCACGCCTGCGTGCGTTGAAGATTGGCCTGCTCATAATGGCGGGCATTGCGATGCTTGCGATTTTCCCGGCAGGCCGACTCCCGAATTACATTCCGGGAGAATTGCCAGATCCTGATGCCGCGCCAACAAAGCGTGGAAATGGAAAGTGAGCGGCTGCTGCAAGACGACGTTCTTCATAGAAAGCGCAAGGTCGAGCGCAAACCACCAAAGGAGTGACCAATGGGCCGGATTACAAGTTTTCTTTTTTTGCTCGCGCTGATGATGGCCGTGCCCTTGACTGACGCGCTCGCGCAGAGTTCCGCAGGACGAGGCGCAGTGTCTGGTGCGATCATCGGTGGTGCTATCGGTGGCCGCCGTGGTGCTGCTATCGGTGCAACCAGCGGCGCCATCGTGGGAAGCCACAGGCATCATTCGCGCAGCCGCTATTATTGGCGCCACGGTAGTTGCTGGGTTCGTACGTCCAGCGGGAGATCACATCAGGTATCGAGTCGGTATTGTCGTTGACATCTCCCTTCGCTGTTCGCATCGCCTGCGATGCTAACTCTGCCCCGCAACCCGCCGTCTCAGGCGCGGTGCGGGCCCCGGAGGCGAATGAGGCGTCACTGACAGCGGTGTCGGGATGGGATATGCTGTGTATTGGCTTCTCCACAAGACTCGGTTGCGAGATTGCCCATGAGTGAATCTGGATTGCCGCCAAGTCGGACTATCGGCGATGACTCGGGTGATTCCGGTAAGGCGAGCTTTTTACGAAGGCAATTACCCTTTCTCGCCGTACTCATATTGGCGATTGCAGGCGTGGCCTACACGAATATTTCTCGCCAGCCCCTTGTCGGCTATTGGGAGTTTTTAGCCTTGGCGATGGGAGTTGTGTGCGTCGTCACAGAGTGGGCTGGGCTCGACGAAAAGAAAGCCCGCGTCAGGTTGATCTGGACACAGGCACTGCATTGGGTGGCTGTTTTGATCGCGATGAACATTATGCTGCTATCCAATGTTCAGCAGCATATACCGACACTGGCAACGAGCCTCACGCTGTTGATCTTATTGGCGCTGGGCACTTTTCTGGCGGGCCTCAGTCTTCTCTCGCCTCAAATTTGCTTTCTCGGCCTCGCTTTGGCGCTCGCAGTTCCGGCGATCTCCTGGCTCAAACAGTCCATGCTTTTTTTGACTTTGGCGGTAGTATTTTTAGTCGGCCTTGGCTTTATTTTTTGGTTGAGCCGGGGCGACGGCCGTTCTGCCAAGTTCAAGTAGAAGCCGCGGATCAATCCATGCTTCATGCAAACCAAGGCTGACTAAAATCGAATGAGTAGATCTCTTGCGGATAGAGGCATGACGCGTATTTGCGATACCGTATTCGATATTGCGCCTGTGAAACACACTGCGGTCTAGGTCGATGCCAGGGAGTGTTGAGAGCTCAATGACTGAACCGAAGGCGGATACAGACAGAATTGTCGAGAACATTCAACGCCGCCAGTTGCCATCTGAGGTCGAGAGCGCCGGCCGGCGGTTTACCCTCGCAGCGGCGCTTATTGTGTTGGGCGTTGCCATTGGCGCTTTCCTGATCTGGAAAACGTCTTCCAGCCTTCTCATCATTTTTGCGGGCATTCTGTTTGCATCGTTTCTCGATGCTTGTGCCCGAGCACTCGGTCCGGTCATTCCGGTCGGCCGTGCGTGGCGGCTAACTCTGGTGATTCTGGTTCTGACTGCTTTGATTGTGCTGAGCGCCGTTTGGGGGGTAGGCAAACTACCCGAACAAGCCCGCGTTTTGATTCGCGTTATGGATGCGCAGCTTGATGTCCTGCAACAGCGTCTTCTATCCATTGGCGTTGATTTGTTTGGTCCCGATGGTGGGCGCGATTTTTCCCGCTGGTTTCCCGACCATGACAAGCTGTTCGGCCATGCTCAAACTGCGGTCGGGACTGCGGCCAGTTTTCTCGCCAATACCCTCGTCATCATGTTTCTGGGCCTGCTTTTCTCGCTCGATCCGGGAGCTTATCGCGATAGCGTCGTGCTGTTGGTCAGGCCCCGGTCGCGCGACCGGGTACGTGCCGTGCTCGACGAGATGGGCAGTGTCCTGCGCTCGTGGCTTGTCGGGCAGTTTATCAGGATCGTGCTTATGACCGCGTGCGTCTGGCTTGCGCTTTACCTGTTGGGGCTACCGGGTCCATTTCTTCTCGGCGCGCAGGCTGGCGTGTCAAATTTCGTGCCCTACCTCGGCCCAATTCTGGCAGCCATTCCGGTCGGCCTGGTAGCCATGCCTCTCGGACCCTCGATGCTGATCTGGGCAGTCGGAATCTACACCGTCATACAGTCTATCGAAGGTTACGTGATCGGACCGCTGATCCAGCGTCAGGCTGTGGAGTTGCCGCCGGCCTGGACATTAGTGGCGATCGTTTTGTTCGGTTCCTTGTTCGGCGTATGGGGTATTGCACTTGCGATGCCCTTGTTCGCAATCGGTCGTGTCGCCGTCATTCGGCTGTATGTTGAAGATTGGTTAGGAGATGACCGCAGCTAGCATCTGTGTGAGCCAGCTTGGCGGATGGTTCGGGCCCGTTGAGTCCCGTGGCTTGAACGGAAGGAAGCGATGCTGCCATGTTCCTTATGGTCAGAAACCTGCCATGAGTCCCGTCATCGATCCTCGGCGCGGTGACATTGAGGACGACGCATCGAGCACCAAGCGTCGCTCGTTGCTATCACTTGCCGGCAGTCTGCTGGCGGAGATTAGTCTTCCCAAGCTGATTTTGTCCTGGATAATGCTGTTCGTTATTCCAGGTTTTCTGCTCGGACTCACACCGCTTGTTGCTTCCGCTTGGATAAGGCTGGTTTCGCACAAAATCACATCCCCTCTGCTTGGAATTTGGCCTGTCCTGCTTCTTGTGACAGTGCTCGCCGTTGGATTGTTCGGCGTGCGATCGCTGTTTCGCATGGCCGAGAGCAGTTTCTGGTCTTTGAATTCGCTTGCTGTCGAACCGATATACGTCGCTTGCCGGGAGGGTTTACGGCACCTTGTCGAAAAGCTCCTGCAATCGCGACTCAATAAGTCTCAGCTTGCCAGGCTGCGAGCCGGCACTGCGGTGGCGGCAGGCATCATCATCTTCTCTGTCGCGTTGGCAGTGCTACTCGCTTGCTGGCCAAGTTCGCGGTGGCTGGCCAATTTTATTGACCTTGCTTCGCCCCATGACCTGGTCTCCGTCGCCCTGGCCAACAGTATCGTGCTCGTCGCCGCCTATCTCGCTGTCGCCGCGCTCGTTTGGGCCTTTGCTGATGCGACCATGCATCAACTTCGTGATTTCGGCGAGTTTCCTGCAGGTTCGGGCGGCGCCCGCACGTGGCGCGTCGCTCACTTGTCCGATATTCATGTCGTAGGCGAGCGCTACGGCTTTCGGATCGAAAGTGGTCGGGCGGGTCCGCGGGGAAATGAGCGTCTGAATCGGCTACTTAAGCTGTTGGACGTCATCCACGCGAATAATCCTCTCGACACGATTCTGATCACCGGCGATTTGACGGATGCAGGTCGCTCTGCGGAGTGGTCAGAATTGCTTGATGCGTTGGCGGCCTATCCGAGACTTGCCGAGCGGATTCTGATTTTACCCGGAAATCACGACCTTAACATCGTCGACCGGGCCAATCCTGCCCGCCTCGACCTCCCGACCAGCCCGAACAGAAAACTGCGCCGACTTCGATTTCTGTCGGCTGTAGACGCTCTTCACGGTGAGCGCGTGCGTTTGATCGACCAGACCAGACGATGTCTGGCTGGCAGTCTCAGTGAGGCGCTGAAACCGTATCAGGCGGAAATGGCAAAGTTTGCCGAGGTCGGACGGCCGCGGCTATCCAAGAGGTTGAACGAGCTATGGGCAGCGGTCTTTCCAATGGTGCTGCCGCCGGACAGCGACGATGGTCTCGGCATTATCCTGTTGAACTCGAACGCGGATACGCATTTTTCCTTCACCAACGCTCTGGGAATGATTTCGGTGGAGCAGGTGAGGGGAATTGAGATTGCAGCGGCGCAGTATCCTCAGGCGTGTTGGATCATCGCCCTTCACCATCATGTTATTGAGTATCCCAAAGCGGCAAAGGTGTTGTCTGAACGTATCGGTACGGCACTGGTAAATGGAAACTGGTTTGTTCGGCGGCTTCAGGCGCTAGGAGGCCGGGCAGTGCTCATGCACGGTCACCGGCATATCGACTGGATCGGAAAATGTGCTGGGCTTTCGATCGTGTCGGCGCCGTCTCCGGTGATGGAGGCGGCCGATGACGCTGATACTTACTTCTACATTCATACTTTGGCTGCACGAAACCGCGGACAGTTCTGTTTGCTGACTCCTGAGCGAGTCGTTGTGAATACCAAATCCAAGGCCAGCGGGTAGACTTCGTCTGTCAGCGGAGCGTTGGTCGAAATTCACGAAAGCGAGGTTCATGGTGGTCGCGTATCACTTGGACAGGGTATCCTTAAAAATCACGCCGTCCTTCATGATGATCAGAAAATTCTTGGGATCCGCGACGAGGTTGATATTTTCCAGCGGATTGCCGTCCACCAGCAGCAGGTCGGCAAGAGCGCCTTGCTCCACGACGCCGAGCTTACCGGGATAGGGATTGCGTTTTCCGGACAGCGCCAGCAGTTCGGCGTTGGTCGAAGTTGCCATGATCAAAGCCTCGGCAGGGGTGTACCAGCGGGTCAGCGAAGCCAGGATGGCTCCCTGCTGCTGCGCCAGCGCGCGGGAGAACAGCACATCGGTGCCCCACGCCGTCTTGAGTTTGTACTTCTTCGCCAACTCGTAGGATCTGGCTATGCCGGGCCAGATCTCGTCCGCTTTGGCGCGCTGGACTGAACCCACCGGAAAGCCCAGCCTCAAGCCTTCGGGGAGTGGCTGCAGGCTTACCCAGATCCCCTTCTCGGCAAGCAGCTTGGCTGTTGCTTCGTCCATCAGCGTGGCGTGTTCGATACACTTCACGCCTGCTGCGACCGACCGCTGGATCGCAGCCGGTGTAAAGGCATGCGCGGCGACATACGTGCCCCAATTCTCTGCCGCTTCCACCGCGGCGCGCAGTTCGGGTTCGGTGAAGGTGGTCACGTCGATCGGACTGAAGGGCGACGACACCCCGCCGCCCGCCGTCAATTTGACCTGGGAGGCCCCCTGCATGAGTTGTTCGCGGGCGCGCACGCGGACCTCGTCGGGACTGTCCGCGACCATGGCGCCGCCGAGCTTCTCCATGCGGGTGAGCATGCCGCCGATCGTGCGCGGCAGATCGGTCAACTCCCGGAAATCCCCATGCCCGCTCGTGATGGTGATAATGGCGCCGGACGGATAGATGCGCGGACCCTTGACGATACCTTCATCGATGGCGCGCTTGAGGCCAAACACCGGCCCGCCAACATCGCGAACGGTGGTGAAGCCGCGCATGAGGGTGTCTGTCGCCTCGTCGCCGGCCATGAGGTTGTTGTAGCCGACGTCACCGAACGCCTGCGCCGGAGTCGCCCGGATCAGCATCGCGTGCCAATGCGCGTCGATCAGGCCCGGCATCAGGGTCCGGCCGCTGCCAGAAATGATTCTCGTATCAGCGCGGCGATCAGTGGGGATCGGGGTGGTTGAGATGCGTTCGATGATATTGCCGCGGATCAGCACGTGGGATGGAGCGGAGAGCGACGTGCTTTTGCCATCGAAGATGCGGACGTTCTCAAAAACCGTTACAGGTGCGCCATCCTGCGCGCCAGCCTGCGGACACGCCCCGACTGCTAGGGTCGAGAGTATTGGCAGGGTCAGGAAAAATTTGCGCATTTTTCTCATCGTCTCCTCCTGCGATACGTTTCTTAGATTGTTATGGGTCGTGACAGCAGGCTGTGAACTGCGATGACGCGGATGTCAGAAGGCCTGAAATCTACGCCAGATTGCCAAAGCTTTTCAGCATGGTTGCTAAACCCGACTAGAAGTCCTTTAGCGGTTTTGAATACGCCGGCTGCCATAGTGTGGATGTTTTCCGCCACGGTGGCGCCAATAACGAGCCTTCCGTGGGTGTGCGGTGGCTGCGAATTTGCGGTGCGAGTCCCGGCTAGCGGTTGCGGCGCTCGTATCTGTCATACCGAGAGGGTGGGACTGTGCCTGAGCCGAATTCTGGGGCCAGGCAATTAGAGCGAATCCGAGTCCTGCGATCAACGCAAAAGCGAACTTGGTAGGCATCACTGTACTCCATAGTCTGTTCATGGGGGGCGAAGCTGGGGGCGGCACGTCCTATGGTACACGCAATCGTTAGGCGGACGTGCAAATAGAGCACAGCTCGTTGCTGTGGAGGCGACGACACGCCGACGCAGTCGAACGTAGCGTGCTTCTCCAAAATTCCGTCGCGCCGTTTCCCTGTCTCGATTTGCAAGCGCGCTATCGCAGGGTCAGACTCGACACGCCGACCGCGAGGTTCACACCTGTCTGGCCCTGAATCGAGAGCGGTTGCAACGTAACTGAGCGGTTTCTTCCGCCTATCAGGATATTCGCGCCCAAGCCGAATCCGAAAGAAGCGTCCCCGCTCGCCCCAACGTAGCGTCCTGCGAGAGTGTTGCGCTTAACACGGGATTGCGCAGAAAAAACCAGCCAGAGCAACCTGGATCCGCTTGTTACGCCAATGTCGAGACCAACGCGGCTCATCGTTCCGGAGTAAGTGTATCGCCGACCAGTCTGAAAAGAACGAAAAGTGCAGCTAAGCCTTTGGCTCGAACCGACGATCAGCCCCACGCTCGGTCCACCACGACATACGAGCTCACCAGCCCGGGCACGGGACTCCTGTGCATTGGCGTGTGACGTGCACATGATCAGCGAAAGACAAAACAGAATCAGTATTCCTCGTCGCATTTTCATTTCCTGTTCAAGAAAGAGCCGCCGTTATACCCATCATCGATGGATATAACGGCGGCCAATTACACGCTCCGTTGCATACCATCGTGATCAATCGTGACGCTTTGTGCAGTTGCGCTCGAAACCACATGTGGCGTCAGTTCCGCAAAGAACACGGTGCCGGTCACCAGGACGAACGCTAGAATTTTATTCATATGCGCGCCTTCCTATGGCTTCTTGGAAGAGCCAATACTCGGCGTGCAGCGAGCTATAAGCGCTTCAGTGTCAAAGACTAGCAAGACGTCGGACATTAGCAACAGCACTGTGACCGCCTCCGTCCGCCGAGTGGTCCGTTTGTAATGTTAGTCTGGTGTTTGCGTTTTATGCCATCGGTTTTGTCTGCAATCAGATCATCGTAACACGGTCTTGAGCTTGTTCGCTCGGCGTCTCAGTCTCCCTCTCAGGGAGAGTATTGTAGCCGGCGTCGAAGCTATATTTTTCATGAGATTGCGAAACACCTGTCCGCAAAAGATACTGATGACAGGTGCCTAACGACACGACGCATGAAAGGACTCGATATGCCGGATGATCATGGGAGCGATTTGGATCGTCGCAATTTTGTCGTCGCCGCAATTGGCGCCTCGGCCGCCCTCGTCGCATCGACAGGCATAGCTGACGCTCAAGGTGCCACACCGGCGGCCTCCGGGGCGAGTACTTCACAAGGAACCGTTTATACAGGAGACGTGATCGACGGAAAGAAGGTGATTTTCGCCCTCAATATCGGTGATCTCGAGCCGGGCAAAAAGCATCTCTTGTATTTTCAAGGCGTTCAGATGCCGACGGGCCAACATTGGTATGTGTCGGTGATAGTCGCGAAGGGCTCGAAGCCTGGCAAACGCGTTGCACTTGTCAGCGGCGTACATGGCGATGAGATGAGTCCCGTGCGCACCATTCAGAGCGTCATGGACCGGCTCAACCCAGCCGAAATGTCGGGCTCTGTCTTGGCGGTTCTTGACGTATCGCGACCTGCTCTCGAAGGAATGACTCGCCGCTGGCCAAATTCAGGACGTGGCATCGATCTCGTCGATATCAACCGTGAATGGCCGGGGCATGAGAGTGGTCCCACAGCGTCTTCACGGCACGCAGGGATGCTGTTCAACAGGCTTCTTCGGCCAAACACCGATTACGCGATAGATTTCCATACATCGACAACGGGCATGGATATGAGTGCGTTTCATCTTGCTCGCATGGACTTACCCGAGGTTCGGGCTATGGCTGAGCTTTATCCCATCGACCAGATTTTCGACAATCCTGCCTATCCAGGTCTCCTGGCGCGCGCCTTTATCGATGCAGGCATTCCAGCATTCACGCCGGAAATCGGAGCGCCGCGCGTTCTCGATCACGACATGATCCCTTTGTTCGTGGAGGGGACAATGAATGTCCTGAAGCATCACGGCATCATTGCAGGTCCAATGGGGCGGACCGGCAAGGATACGGGTATCTTTGTAGGTAATAGCGCTCACGCCGTACTCGCGAGCCGCGGTGGATTTGTCGAGCTATTGGTCGATTTGAATGACAAAGTCGAAGCCGGACAACGAGTCGCTATACAGCGCAATACATTTGGTGAGGTCGTGGCCGAATACACAACCGGTGTAAGTGGCGAGGTGGCTGCTTATCGCACCGATGCAACCTCTGAGCCCGGTAACATGCTTGTTTACGTTCTGTATAATCGCAATCAGCCAGATGGGACCTATCCGTATCCGGAGTGATCCCCGCGCATTGCTCACGCACGGACTGCGCATTACCGGTTAGGCTGGAGAACCGGTACGCTCAGAAACCTGATTGGGGCTCTGTGAAAGCATATTCCGGCTGGTCGCAAGACTGTATCGATACGAATGGGCGGCGGAATGTCTCAGGGAAACATCGTTGGTAAGGACGCTCGAATGCGCTCTGAGAAATCGGATGCGCCATCGGCGGCCCGCGCGGCCTCGTTAATCAGAGAGCGCCGCCGGAGTTCGTCAAACGGCAGTGTCGTGTCTACCCGGCCCGAGTGATAGAGGTAGCTGTCGACCAGACCGTTAAGGAGATGACGGATGTCGAACCGGCCGGCGCGTCCGGCGGCATTCGCGTAACGCACGATGTTGATCGTGCAACTGTTGGTCAGCAGGTTATAGAACTCCGGCCGGTCGGCGAGTTCGTTGATCCGCGCCAGGTAAACCAGGAGCAGCCGGCGCGCATCGTCGGCCGAGGTATTGAGGCGATAGAGGTAGACGGGTTCGCGTCGGTGGTTGGTGCGCACGCCCACGAGGTCGCGTTCGTCACCCGCCACATAGATCAATTCGAACTGCTTGAACAGGGACGCGACGGGCGCAAAGCCTTCACCGATCTCCGGTCGCGTTTCGATGGAGATACTCAGTGGCGGCGCGTTGTCGAAGATGAAACTTACGAATGTGTGTCCGACCGGCCCCTCGGTAAAATAGGACACAAAGAAATCGATGGCGGTCAGGTGCGACAGCGATATCTCGCGTTCCTCCCAGCGCACCGTGAAATCATTCCGGCTGCGGTAGTCGAAATTGCGCACCCCGGTAATGCGCACACGGTCGCCGTCGATGACTGCCCGCGGCATCACCGCGACTTCCGGCCGCCATTCGCGATCGTGCGAGGGAGGAATCGATATCCACCAGGCGACCACGCCGAGAAACAGCGCGCCGAAGACCACGGGCATCCGCCTCTGACGCGAGAACCAGAGGGACCAGATTGCGAAAACTGCAAAAGCTATCGCCAGTGGAAGGCGCAGCGTGGTCCATGGCAGGTTCGAGTAATAGATGGCCAGGGTAGCCCACGCGATGAGCAAGACCCGGCAAAGAAACCAAAGTCCCACAGTCAACCAGCCGAGAGAGGTGGACAGTAATCTGCGAAGCGAACTCATGAGCCTCTTCCGCTGTTCAACCGCCGACCGCGATATTGGTATCGCCGCTCGCGAAGAGATATGTGTCAGGCTGCGATTGAAGGCGACAGCAGGAAACGTATCGGCCAGACTTCATTTGTTAAGTACGTTCTGGTAGTTTTTGCAACTCTACATGATTGTCTGAATTCGTTTCAAGTTTTGACCCGGGTGGGCATCGCGGATTTTGTGGCAGAAACTCTCGCGTGGCCCAGTGATCTATTGTTTGGTCAATCCGTCACGTTACCGCGTCAGTAAGCCCCTTCGTTTGGTGCCCGCTCCGCCGATGGTTCAAAGTAATTATCAAGGGCGTGTCGATAAATGACAATCCATAGCATCATCCGAGATCGGCCCGTGGCGGTTCTGTATGGTTTGATAATTGTTTCACTCGCAGCATTGCTGCCGCTTCCGCCGCTGTTGCAAGATCAGAACTATCACCAGTTCGCAGATCAACGGGATTTATTCGGAATACCGAATTTCTGGAACGTTGTCTCGAATCTGCCCTTCATCACGGTAGGCGCTGCCGGTCTGTTGCGATTTCGTGCCGATGCAACATCCATTGTGCTTTTTGCGGGGATATTTCTGACCGGCTTTGGCTCATCCCACTACCATTTGAATCCGACTGACGTAACGTTGTTTTGGGATCGACTGCCGATGACTCTTTGCTTCGCCGCAATCCTTGCCGCTGTTGTCGAGGAGCGCGTGGATGCGAAGGCGGGAGCGATGTTGTTGCGGTCGCTGCTGGCAATCGGCATTTTCAGCCTCCTGCTATGGCGCTGGACCGACGATTTGCGACTCTACGCCTGGGCACAGTTTTTTCCTTTTCTTGCGCTGGTGCTGATCCTCCGATTCTTCCCGCCGAAGTATACCGGCGCATTTTATTGGATTGTCGCTGCAGGACTGTATGCGCTCGCCAAGTTGCTGGAATTCTACGACCACGCGATTTATTCGGTTGGCTCGATTCTGAGCGGGCATACGCTCAAGCACCTCGCCGCGGCTGCCGCCGCCTTCGCAATTCTGAGGCTTTTTCAAATCCGCCGGCCAATCTCGGCCCATCAAACTGGCAGCAGCTCATGACTCCGCTTAATGCGCGCTCCCGCAACGTCGATTTTCTTGATATTGGCAGAGCTCAGAGCGTGCTGCTGGATTGATCAAACGATGAACAGCGCAGCGCCCGCCTCAAACGCCTGAGCCGCCTCAATCGATCAAACAGTTGGCTGGGTGCGATGTTGGATGTTCCGGCTGCACCCGACGTGCAGTAGTGAAAGCCATCTTGCCGAACGGTGCCGCTTTCAGCGACGCGCTCGTCGAGATGAAGCGCTTGAGGATTCTGTTACGCGCAACGTCTTCGGCGTCCGGTCCGTCATGCGGCATCTGCGGGCGGCGAGCGCTAACATTCCCACGATTATGATTGCCGAGAAGATCTGGATGCGCTGCTGGCGATACAGCACCAGGATGCTGCGCGTTAGGCGTGTGCCGATCAGCACCTCTGAACAGCAGCGGCTTCTCGCGCAACCGCCTTTAGAAGAGTAGGTCTCAGCATTTCGCAACGCAGCATGCTTAATGAGACGGATTGGTAATTTGTAAGAGCGCTCGGTATCGCCGCAGCGAGCAACATCTTCGAGAAAGTTCATGAACGTGTCTTCAAGAACACGGACAGGACGAGGAGATGCGTGTTTCGCTCCGGCCCGGACGGGTTGTTCATCGCGGCACGCTATACCTGCACACCTTCCTATCGTCCCAGACTTTATCACCGTGGTCTTGAGTGTCGTCCTCGGCGCGAGAGCCAATGTGTTTATGGAAACAAGAGCTCGCATCAGCGGAGCATTGGTTTTGAGGGAGACACTGCCATGACAAGGACCGCCGTCGTACTGGCGAGCCTGCTCGCCGCCACCGCCATCACCAATCCGGCTTTGGCCGACGAACCGATCAAGATCGGCGTGGTTACGCCGCTGTCGGGTACCTATACGCCGATTGGACAGCAGGTGCGTTGGGGTCTTGAACTCGCAACGAAGGAAGTCAACGCGGCCGGCGGCATCATGGGTCGGCAGGTTCAGCTCATCTTCGAAGACGAAGAAGCGAACCCGTCAGTCGCGGTGCAGAAGGCAGAGAAGCTGTTCGAGGTTCAAAAGGTGGACTTCCTGACCGGCACCGTCAATTCCGGCTCGACGCTCGCAGTCGGGCAGACCGCTGAACGCGCCGGGAAGCTAATCGCGACCACCGTTTCGTTTGCGGATTCGATCACCACCGACAAGTGTTCGCCCAACGTCTTCCGCGTCAACGCGCGGGCAGGTCAGCAGTCCACGGCTCTTGCCGCATGGGTCTCAAAGCAGAAGCCGAAGGCCAAGGTCTTCTTCCTCGGCCCGGACTATGAAATGGGCCGGTCGACGGTCGCGACCTTCAAGAAGACGATCGAAGGACTTGGTGCAACCGCGGCCGGCGAAGTCTTCGCGCCGCTCGACAGCAAGGACTATACGCAGTACTTCGGCCAGCTTCGCCAGGCTAAGCCAGAGGTGCTCTATACATCGGTGGCAGGTAACGACACGGTGCGCCTGCTGACCCAGATGCAGGACTTTGGCCTGCTTGGTAATCTTCTCGTGGTCGGTGCGTCGGGCACGGTGACGTCACAGAACATCGCGGCCATCGGTGCGGCGGCTGACGGCTTCGGAACCGGTGTTGGTTACTCAACCCAGATCGACTCGCCGGAGAACAAGAAGTTCCTTGATGCCTTCAAGGCGGTGAACAAGGCAGATCCTGATCTCTACGGCGCCGACAGCTACGGCCTGATCTACTTCTACAAGGCCGCGGTCGAGAAAGCGAAGTCAACCGAGACGGACAAGGTTCGCGCCGCGATGAAGGATCTGTCGTGGGACACGCCGCAAGGCAAGAAGACCATGCGCGGAGGCGACCATCAAGCCATTCAGCCTATGTATGTGGTTCGTGTCAGTGGCGGCCAGTTCAAGATCGTCGGGCAGGTCAGCGGAGACGAGGCGATCGGCCCCGACGAGTGCAAGCGCTTCTGACCTCGGGATAAGGCGCGCCGCCGCTCTCGGCTTTCTTGCGAGCGGCGGCGACCGGATCATGGACCAATAGCGGTGATAGCGGATGTCCGGATTTCTTGAATATTTCCAGTTCGTGCTGGCTCCGCAAATGATAACGGGGCTGGCTCTCGGCGTCGCGGTGGTGCTTGTCGCGCTTGGCCTCACCATCATCTTCGGCCTGCTGGATGTCATCAACATGGCGCACGGCGAGTTCTACGCCGTAGGCGCCTATCTTGCGCTGGCGCTCGGTGCGTCCGGCATTAGTTTCTGGCTGCTCCTGCTGATCGTGCCGCTGCTCATGCTGCCGGTCGGTTACGTCGTGGAGCGCGGACTGATCCAGCGTGTCTTCAACCTGCCGGATCGGCATGTGACCACGCTGCTTCTGACCTTCGGGCTTGGGCTCGTCATTGAAGAAGGCCTCAAGATCGTGTTCGGCTCCAACACCCAGCGCCCGCCGACGCCGATCTCCGGCGCAATCGACATCATGGGTGTGTTGCTTCCGACTTACCGGCTGTTTCTGATCTTGATCGGCTTTGCCATCGTTGCGGCGGTCGCAATCGTCATCAACAAGACCTCGCTTGGAGCTATGGTGCGGGCCGCCGCGTTTGATCGCAACATGGCAGCCTCTCTCGGCGTGCCGGTGAAAAAAGTGTTCGCGCTCACCTTTGCGTTCGGCGTGGCGCTCGCGGGGCTGGCTGGCGTGCTGCTCGCGCCAATCTATTCGGTGTTCCCGACCATGGGCCGCGACTTTATTTTTCTGGCATTCACCGTGGTCATTGTCGGCGGCATGGGGTCGATTGCCGGGGCGGTTGTTGCGGGGCTCTTTCTCACGCAGGTGCAGGCGATTTCGAGTCTGATCGTGTCTCCGGTCTGGAGCGATCCGATCCTGTTCAGCATCATGGTTCTGATGCTGGTAATCCGGCCGCAAGGCCTGTTTGGACGGCTCGGTCATGGTTGACGCAACATTTCGCGGGCCGCAGATCATCGACCGGCTTGGTCTTGCCATGCGGGCAAGTCACGTCCTCGTGGCGATCTTCGTTGTCGCGGCGTTGATATTTGCCGCAGTGGGTGCATCGACTGGCGACACTTTTTACCTTCGGCTTGCGACGGAAGCGTTGATCTTTGCAGGCCTCGCGCTTTCCGTTGATATCTTGCTCGGTTACACCGGGCTGTTGTCCCTCGGCCAGGCGCTGTATTTCGGAATGGGAGCGTATATTTCCGCGCTCGTTCTGAAAGAAGTTCCTTCGTTCTGGCTTGCGATGGCCGCCGTGCTTGTCGCTTCGCTTGTGGTCGGTATCGCAGCGGGATTGATTGCCAATCGCGTGCGAGGCGTCTACTTCGCGCTCGTCACATTCGGTCTTGCCCAGGTCGCGGCCCGCGCCGTCTACAACACACGCGCCATCGGCGCCTCCGACGGTCTTATCGGAATTCCGATCGTGCCGATCAATCTGGGCGTCGGAACCATTATGTCGAGCGCGCCGGCGAGCTTCTTTCTCTTCACGCTCGCGTTCATTGTGATCTTGTATCTGGTCAGCGCCTATCTGCTGGATACGCCGTTCGGCCGCATTCTAGTGGGGCTTCGCGCCAATGAACGCCGCGTCCCGTTCCTCGGTTATTCCACCCGCAACGCGCGGCTGGCGGCTTACGTGTTGGCGGCCGTTGTCGCGGCCATGTCCGGCGCGCTCTATCCCATGCTGCGGGGCTTCGTGTCGCCGGAACTGATGTTTTTCTCGACATCAGGCAACGCGGTCATCACGGTGGTGACCGGCGGCGTCGGTACCCTCGCGGGCGCACTCTATGGCGGCGTCATCCTGACCGTCCTGAAATCCGTCATCGGATCGATGACCGAACACCACCTCATTGTCATTGGTCTGTTGTTCATGGCCGTGGTCATTTTCCTTCCGAAGGGCTTGATGGGTCTCGTCAGGCCGCGGATCGAACGCATGCTGAGCGGAGAACGGCGGTGACGGCGGTTCTCGAAGTTCATGGTCTCGGCGTTGCCTTCGGCGGCATCCGTGCTGTTGATGGCGTGTCGTTCGCCGCCGAGCCGAACGCCATTACGACGGTCATCGGCCCGAATGGGGCCGGCAAGTCGACCTTGTTCAACCTCATCAGTGGTCTGATACGTCCCAATGCAGGCCGTGTCGTCCTGCGCGGTGTCGATCGTACGGGCGCGCCGCCGCATCTGATGCAGCGTGCGGGTCTCGGCCGCTCGTTTCAGATCACCAACCTGTTCTTTGAATTGACGGTGTTCGAGAACCTGCGACTGGCGGCCCAGCGGCTTGAGCCGGCAAGCCAGCTCTGGAAGCCGGTGTGGAGCAGCAAGCTGGCGCTGGCGCGTGTGGATGCATTGATCGAACGCTTCGCCCTCGGCCCGAAAGTCGGTGAACTTGCAGGTGCGCTCTCGCACGGCGAGCAGCGGCGACTGGAGATCGCGGTGGCTTTGGCTGCGGAGCCCTCCATCCTGCTGCTCGATGAGCCGACGCAGGGAATGAGTCATGCCGACACCGCGGATACGGCCAGCCTGATCCGGGATCTCGCGCGCGATGTGACCATTCTGCTGATCGAGCACGACATCGGTGTTGTGATGGATATCTCCAACCACATCGTCGTGATGCATCAGGGCAAGAAGCTCGCCGAGGGCGCACCGGCTGTTGTGAGAGCCGATCCGGCTGTCAAGGCCGCTTATTTCGGACACGCATGATGTTCAGGATCGATAATCTCCAGGTCCATTACGGACTTTCCCACGTGATCCAGGGCGTCACTATGGAAGCCGCGCCCGGCGAGGTGGTCGGCATTTTTGGCCGTAATGGCGTCGGCAAGACCACGCTGATGAAGACGATTGCCGGCTGGGTCGCCCCGAGCGGCGGTTCGATTGAATTGGACGGGACGCGGCTCGATGGCCTTGAGCCGGATGTGGCGTGCCGTCATGGCATCGGCTTCGTACCGGAAGACAGACGGATATTTCCGGGGCTCAGTGTCGAGGAAAACCTGAAACTCGGTCTCATGCAGCGTGCCGGCCGCTCACGTGCCGAGGAGAAAGCGGAGATCGATCGCATCTACCAGCGTATGCCGCGTCTCGCCGAACGGCGGCGGCAAGTCGGGACCACTTTGTCCGGCGGCGAGCAACAGATGCTCGCGATGGCTCGCGTCATGGTGGGCCGGCCCAAGCTTGCGCTGATCGACGAGCCCAGCGAGGGACTGGCGCCGATGATCGTTGCGGATATCTTCGCCATCATCGAGGAAATGAAAGCTGCGGGTTCGATCATTCTGCTTGTCGAGCAGAATGTGAACGGCGCGCTGGGCGTGTCCGACCGCTTCTATGCCATCGAGCGCGGCTCGGTCGTTCTGACTGGCAATGCGAAGGACGAAGCCGACAAGGCACGGCTGATGGATGTCATCGCTGTCTAGTGTGCCGAATCTGCAGTTCTTGCAAGTCACCACGCCAAGACGGTGTTGGCGCCATCCGCAGGATCCGCATGACGCAGTTTAGCGAGCGCCTAGCGGTTCACGAGATGAGACGCCGAGGTCGCAGCCGTCTGAAGGTCTTCCGCAATGACGTCCATGACCGCGGTCATGGCTGCGGACACGACTCTTCGTGGATGCGTAACCCACGCGATTGTTCTGACGATTCCGGGCTTGCGTAGACGATGGGCTTCGATCCTCCCAGCCGTGAGGTCTGGATAAAGCGCGATGCCGGGCAGCACCGTGATGAGATCGGTGGTGGCGATGACCTCGCAAATGGCCGACAGGGTGTCGATCTCCAGCCGTGGTTTCAGCGTGAAATCGACCTCGGCGGCGGTGGCGTCGAGGATACGCCTCAATCCGTGACGGCGCGAGGGAATGACGATGCTGAGGTCCTTCAGCCGCCGATAGGGCACGACACCGGGCAACTCAACCTTGTTCTTCGGACTGTGCGCCAGCATCATCTCCTCGTCGAGGATATGCCGTGCCGCCAGCGACGATTTTCCCGGCGGCAGGTTGATGATGGCGATATCGAGCTGGCCGGACGCGACCCATTCGACCAGCACCTCGGTGTAGCCCTCGCACACGAGGAGCTGAATTTCCGGATAGCGCATTGCGATTTTTGCTGAGGAAGCTGCAAGCGTGCTTTGCGCCGCCGAGGTGATCATGCCGATGCTGACCCGGCCCGAAATCGTGCCGTCCAGCCGCGCCATCTCGTCCCGCGCGTGATCGATGTTCTGCATGATCGAGCCTGCGAGTCCGGCCAGCGTTTCTCCGGCAGGTGTGAGCGATACGCCATGCGCGGAACGGTAGAAAAGCCGCTTGCCGAGAGACTTCTCCAGCTTGGCGATCTGCATGCTCAAAGCGGGCTGCACGATGTTGAGCTGACGTGCGGCACGCGTCACGTTGCCCTCCTGGGCAAGGCAAAGAAAATACTGGAGTTGCTTGAAATCCATCCGCTCGCCTTCAGGGAGATGCGCCGCTTATATCATCAATATAAGTGATTGAGAAAATCAAAATCTATTATTTGTGTTGATTGAGGGCACTGCGTAGCTTGCAGGACAAAAGTGCCCGCCCTGTTCCGGCAGATGTGTCGTGCGCGAAATGAATAAACCTGAAGGGACGGGAACGGATGATGGAGCCTTCGCAGCGGCGTATTATCGTGGGCATTTCCGGCGCGTCGGGCGTGGTTTATGGCGTCCGCCTGCTGCAGTTGCTGCGTAATGCTGGCGTCGAAACCCATCTTGTAATGTCGAAGACGGCCGAAGTGACCTTCGCCTACGAGACATCGCTCAAGATCGCGGACGTCAAGGCGATGGCTCACACCAGCCATGGCATCGACGATATGGCGGCATCGATCTCGAGCGGCTCATTCCGAACTGCCGGCATGATCATCGCGCCGTGTTCCATGCGCTCGATGTCCGAGATCGCATCGGGCGTCACCACCACCCTGTTGACGCGCGCGGCGGATGTCACGCTGAAGGAGCGTCGGCGTCTGGTTCTGATGGTGCGGGAAACGCCGCTTCACACCGGGCATTTGCGCACCATGACGGCGCTGTCGGAAATGGGCGCGATCGTCGCGCCGCCGGTGCCTGCATTCTATGCCAAACCCGACAGCATTGAAGCGATGGTGGACCACACGGTCGGCCGCGTGCTCGACATGTTCGACATCGACGTCGGCGTGGTGGAACGCTGGGGCGAAAGCCTTGGCCTGAAGCGCCGCCCGGCGCTGCGTGGCGACGCGTCCTGATCTGAAACGACAAGACCAATAATCCCGAAGGAAACAATGATGGAAGCCAAGAATATCCAAGCCGCGACCGGCCACAATGCTGCGTCCGATTTGCGAAGCTGGTTGCGGCAACTCGCCGCAACCGATCGTCTGGCCGTGACGCGCAGTGGACTGTCGCTGATTGACGAGATCGCGGCCGTCTCCAAACGACTTGAGAACGACAGCGCTGTTCTGTTTCCGTCGCCGAGCCAGCACGATATTCCGGTGGTAGCGAATATCTTTGCGAACCGCGGCTGGGTCGCGGACTCGCTTGGCATCGCGGCGGACGATCTGCTGAAGCGTTTCCAGGAAGCTGTGCGTGCGCCAATTCCCTGGGTGGAGGTCAAGGATGCCGCCGCGCAGGAAGTGGTTCATCGCGAAGTGGATTTGCTGAAGCAGTTACCTATACCCAAGCACAATGAACATGACAGCGGACCCTATATCACTGCTGCGCTGCTGATCGCACGAAATCCCAAGACCGGAATCCAGAACGTGTCGATCCACCGCTGCCAGGTCAGCGGCCCCGACCGGATCGGCGTTCTTTTGCTGCCGCGTCACACGCTGCATTACTACAAGATGGCGGAGCAGGCCGGAGAGGGGCTGGAGATCGCGCTCGTGATCGGTGTTCATCCCGCCTGCATTCTTGCATCGCAGGCCATCGCCGCGGTTGACGAAGACGAGATGGAAATTGCCGGCGCTCTGATGGGGCATCCGATCGAAATGGTGAAATGTCGCACCAATCAGGTCCGGGTGCCGGCGCACGCCGAGATTGTGATCGAGGGACGTATTCTCCCGAAAGTGCGTGAGGCTGAGGGACCATTTGGGGAGTTCCCGCAATACTATGGTCCCCGCGCCAATCGCGAGGTTATTCAGGTTGATGCGATCACGCATCGCAAGAACGCGATCTTTCACACCATCGTCGGGGGTGGTGCGGAGCATCTGGTGCTTGGCGAGATTCCGCGAGAGGCGACGCTGCTCGAACACCTGCAGCGCAGCTTCTCCAGCGTTCGCGACGTGCGGCTCACGTGGGGCGGCACGTGCCGCTACCATCTCGTCGTGAAAATCGACAAGACCAACAACGGTGAGCCGAAGAACATCATCATGGGTGCTTTCGGCGGCCATTACGATCTGAAGCAGGTCGTCGTCGTGGACATGGATGTCGATATCGACAAGCCGAATGAGATCGAATGGGCCGTTGCGACGCGCTTCCAGGCCGACAAGGATCTGCTGGTCGTTTCGGGAGCGCAGGGGTCGAAGCTCGACCCCAGCAGCAATGGCGGCATCAGCGCCAAGATGGGTCTCGATGCAACAAAGCCAATCGAATCGGAGCCGATGACCTTTAAACGCATTCACGTCAAAGGCCAGGAAGACGTCGATCTGCACCGCGTGTTGCTCGACGATCCAAAGGCTGCATTTGCGCGCATCGTCAGCGGCTAGCTTCCGGCAGCCGAACGCGACCATGAGCGCCACATCCGCATTAAGCGGGGATAAAGGGAGGACAAGAGGATGAACAGGCGAGCAGCAATTCTGGCGATGGTGGCGACATGTTCGCTGCTGGCCGGCGGCTTCGACGGTGCTCACGCGCAGAAGGCAGAGACGGTCAAGGTCGGCGTCAACAAGGTCATCAGCGACGTTGTCTTTTACATCGCGCAGGAACACGGCTTCTTCGCCGAGCAGAAGCTTGCCGTCGAACTTATTCCGTTCGATTCCGGGCCGCGCATGATTGCGCCGCTGGCCGCAGGCCAGATCGATATCGGCGCGGGCGCATCTTCGGCGGGCCTGTTCAATGCGGTCGCACGCGGCATCGGTGTGAAGATCGTCGCGGACAAGGGCTCTACCGCGATGACCTATGACTACATGCCGCTGATCGTGCGCAAGGATCTCGTCGATTCCGGGAAGGTAAAGACATTTGCCGACCTCAAGGGATTGAAGCTCGCTGCCGCAGGACCGGGATCGGCCACGAATGCCAAGCTCAATGTGGCGCTCACGCAGGGAGGCCTGACCTACAAGGACAGCGACAACGTCAACATGAGCTATCCGCAGCAGGTGTTGGCTCTGACCTCAAAGGCGATTGACGGCGCGATCACCACAGAGCCGTCAACGAGCCAGGCCATCGCAAGCGGCGTTGCCGTGCGGCTTTCCAGTGACGTGCTGTATCCGGGTCAGCAGGTTGCGGTGCTGCTCTACGGCAATGACATGCTGACGAAACGTCGCGAAGTCGGTCAGCGTTTCATGACTGCCTATGTCAAGGCGGCCCGCGTTTATAACGACGCGACACACAAAGGGCTTTTCAGCGGCACCGGCTCGAAGGAGGTCATCGATCTCATCATGAAGACAACGGGGCTGACCAACCGGCAGATGTTCGACGCCATGGTGCCGAACGGCATCTCGCCCGACGCGGCGGTCAATATCAAAAGCCTCACCGACGACCTGAAGTTCTTTTCCGATCAGGGGCAAATCGAAAAGCCCGTAGCGGTCAGCGACGTGATCGACATGTCATTCGCGGAGACGGCCGTCAAGCAGCTCGGTCCTTACAAGTCAAAGTGAAAGCGGAAGACATAATGCCCGTTGTTCAGATTGCATCCGATCGGCTTGGGTCCCGGCCTGAGACTCAGATTTCCCTGTCCGGTGTCCGGAAGTACTTTGGCACGTCGGGGTTCGTTGCGCTCGATGGCATCACCATCGATATCCCGCAAGGACAGTTCTTTGTCATCGTCGGACCGAGTGGTTGCGGCAAGACAACGTTGCTGCGGATTCTGGCGGGACTCGATCGGGAAAGTGAAGGCAAGGTCGCGGTTCATCAATCCGATCCATCCCGTCCCACGAATTCGATGATCTTCCAGGGCGACTCGTTGTTTCCGTGGATGACCGTCTATGACAATGCCGCCTACGGTCTGCGGATGCGCAGGGTCCCGGAAAACGAGGTCGCAGATACCGTGCGCGTTTGGCTGGAGCGGATCGGTCTGTGGCGTTTCCGCGATCGCTATCCCAGCCAGCTTTCCGGCGGTATGCGCCAGCGCGTCTCGATCGTTCGCGCATTCGCCAACGATCCCGAGATACTGATGATGGATGAGCCCTTCTCGGCCCTCGACGAACAGAACAAGCTGCTGCTGCACGAGGAGCTGTTGCGAATTTGGGACGCGACCAAGAAGACGGTCGTCTTCATCACGCACAGCGTTGACGAGGCCGTGACCCTTGGAGATCGCATCATGGTCATGACCGCGAACCCCGGACGCGCGAAGACCGTCATCGACGTGCCGTTCGGCCGGCCACGCAACGTTCTTGAACTGCGGCAAAAGCCTGAATATGGCGAACTCGTTTTCGATATCTGGGAGCAGCTTCGCGAGGAGGTCAATCGCGCCCGCCAACTGGAAGGCAATTTGTGATGAGCGGTGAATCGAAAGGACTTGAACGCATCGTCGGGATAGCGACGCCGCTTGCGCTGCTGGGGGCGTGGGAGATTGCAGGGCGGTTCGGCCTGATTGATGTGAGGTTCTTTCCGCCGCCGAGCAACATCATGCATCAGGTCGGCGTGTTGCTAGCGTCCGGTGAATTGGTGACGAATACGCTGGCGAGTTTGCGGCGGCTTGCGCTCGGGATGTTGCTCGGCGGCGTGCCGGCTCTGCTTCTCGGTCTTGCCATGGGTATTTCGCGGCCACTGCGCGCGGCCATCGACCCCTTGATCTCCGCGACCTATCCAGTCCCAAAAAGCGCGATTCTGCCGCTGGTGCTGCTGATCTTCGGTCTTGGCGAAACATCGAAGGTCGTGATGGTCGCGCTCGGTGCATTTTATCCGATCGTCATCAACACCGTCGTGGGAGTGGTCAATCTGGACCGCATCTATCTCGACGTCGGCCACAATTTCCGCGCCAGCCGCTGGCAGGTGTTCCGGACGATTGCGTTGCCGGGAGCGCTCCCTTCGATTATGGCGGGGGTCAAGCTCGCCGCGGGAATGGGGTTGATCCTCATCGCAATCTCCGAAATGGTCGCCGCCAATGACGGTATCGGGTTCATGATATGGAACGCGTGGCAAGTCCTGACGGTTGACACGATGTATGTGGGGTTGCTTGTTATCGCGATCCTTGGTTTTGTGTTCTCATTCATGCTCGATGAAATCGAGCGCTGGCTGATCCCTTGGAAGTCGAACGCCTGAGCAGGGAGGCTCGAATGTCGACAGCATTACGCATCGCACATGGGGTGTTCGGCAGGGTCGCCTTGCTGGACATGGATTGTTCGCTGGTGCGACATGCACATCCGCACTGTCACGTTCTGCTGAAGGTCGAAGGAGCCGATACCCAGTTCGCTGTTGGCGATCGTGTGTGTCCTTTGACGGATACCAGCGCCGTCCTGGTCGATGGCTTGCAGCCGCATGCCTACGTCCACGATCCGCGCCGCCCCCGCACATTGATCCTGGCGCTCTTTGTGGAACCGAAGTGGCTGATGGAGTTCCGGCCGGGCTGGGCCGCGAGCGGGTCTCCCGGGTTCTTTGGAAACCCGAGCGGCGAGGTCTCTCCGCGTATCCGTGAACTCACGATGTCGCTGGCGGCAGACATGATGGCGCGGCCCGAATGCGTGTCCGACCACGAAGCGCTGCTCTCCGATCTCATGATTGCCGTGATCGAACGCTTCACGCCATGGCGCAGCTTTCCGGCCTCGATCAGGGATATGGGCACACAGGGGCACGACTGGCGGATCCGCAAGGCCGCCCAGGCGATGCGGTCCGATGGCGGACGAACCACCAAAATCGACAAGTTCGCCAAGGAAGCGGGCCTGTCCCGCGCGCATTTCTTCCGGCTGTTCGAGTCATCGATCGGTCTGCCGCCGAGGGTCTATCTCAATGTCGTGCGAATGGAGCAGGCCTATGATGCCGTGCTCCATCAGGACGCCGCCGTCGGAGAGATCGGCGAACAGCTTGGTTTTGCGGAGCCCGCGCACTTCACGCGCTTCTTCCGCAACCATGCCGGCGTGGGGCCGCGCGAGTTCCGCGCCGTCTCGCGGCTTGCGAGCTGATGCTGCAACGCACAGCCGTCCACCAAATGAGACGGTTTGGTAAGTCGTGAGAAGAGCCGGTATGGCTTGCACCCTTTTATCACTGAAAAACACCTGTACGCGCGGTTGAACAAGCGTGATCGGGAGCAAGTTTCGGGATGACGCAGCCCGTCGCAGCGGACGTCGAACTCAATCGTCCATGGGTCGGTCGATCGATTGAACGTGTCGAGGATTTCGCGCTGCTCATGGGGCGCGGTCGCTTTGTCGATGATCTCGGCACACGTCCTGGCACGCTGCATGCCGCCATTCTGCGTTCGCCTCATGCACACGCCGATATCGTCGCGATCGACGTATCGGCCGCGCTGAAGTCCAAGGGCGTCGCCGCTGTGCTCGTCGGCGAAGACATCAAGAAGCTGACATCGAGTCTTGTGGTTGGCGTGAAAGCGCCGGTCGAATGCTGGCCGGTTGCAGTAGGGCGTGTCCGCTATGTCGGCGAGCCCGTTGCGGTGGTTGTCGCTTCCGACCGCTATCTGGCCGAGGATGCGATCGATCTCATCGAAGTCCAGTACAGCGCTCGGCCCGCTGTGATTGATCCGCTTGTCGCCTTGCGTCCGGATGCACCGGTGCTGCATGACGGTTTCTCGGGCAATGTAGCCAGTGACAGGCGCTTTCGGTACGGCGATCCCGAGCGGGCCTTTGCCGAAGCGGCGCATCGTATTTCCATCGATATCAAGTATCCGCGTAATTCCTGTACGCCGATTGAAACCTATGGATTGATCGCGGACTACGACCCTGCGGAAAATGCGTTCGATGTCCTCGCCAATTTCCAGGGCCCGTTCAGCATCCACACCGTGCTGGCGCGGGCGCTGAAGGTCCCCGGCAATCGCCTGCGTTTGCGCATGCCACCGGACTCCGGCGGCAGCTTCGGCGTCAAGCAGGGCATCTTTCCTTACATTGTCCTCATTGCGGCGGCCTCGCGGATGGTGGGCCGGCCAGTCAAGTGGATCGAGGACCGGCTCGAGCATCTGACCGCGTCGGTGTCGGCCACCAATCGCGCAACGACGCTCGCGGCCGCCGTCACGGCTGAGGGCAGGATTCTCGCGCTGGACTGGGATCAGGTCGAAGACTGCGGCGCTCATTTGCGCGCGCCGGAGCCGGCAACGCTCTACCGCATGCACGGCAATCTCACCGGTGCCTATAACATTCGCCATGTGGCCGTAAGAAATCGCGTCGTCGTCACCAACAAGACGCCGACTGGACTGAACCGCGGCTTCGGCGGCCCCCAGGTCTATTTCGCGCTGGAACGTCTTCTCCACCGGATTGCGATCGAACTTGGGCTCGATCCGCTTGAAGTGATCCGGTTGAATCTGGTGCCGGCGGATGCATTCCCATATCGGACTGCGACGGGCGCGCTGCTCGATTCCGGTGACTACCAGGAGGCGCTCATTCGCGGCGCGCGCGATGGCAAACTCGCCGAATTGAAGGCGCGGCGTGACCAGGCCCGTGCGGAGGGGCGTCTTTACGGTATCGGCTACACCGCGGTGGTCGAGCCCAGCGTGTCCAACATGGGCTACATCACGACGGTGCTGACGGCCGAGGAGCGCCGCAAGGCCGGCCCGAAGAACGGAGCGCAGGCCACTGCGACCATTGGCCTCGATCCTGTTGGCGGTGTGACGATTCACGTCGCGTCTGTTCCGCAAGGGCAGGGGCATCGAACGGTGCTGTCGCAGGTGGTCGCCGACGTGTTCGGGCTTCTGCCGCAAGACATTCGCGTCAATACCGAGATCGATACCGCAAAGGATGCCTGGTCGATTGCGTCGGGCAATTACGCGAGCCGCTTCGCAGCGGCGGTCGCCGGCACCGCGAAACTGGCGGCGCAGCGTCTTGCCGCGAAGCTGGCGCGCATTGCCGCGAGTCAACTCAATGTGGATGTATCGGATATCGTATTTGTGGGCGGGAGCGTCGGCTCGAAGCACAATCCGGAAAACAAGATCTCATTCTCACGCCTCGCAGCGCTCAGCCACTGGTCGCCCGGTTCGCTGCCGGATGATGTCGGTGACACCATTCGCGAGACAGTGTTCTGGACGCCGCCCGAACTGACGCCGCCGGACGACCACGATCTCATCAACTCATCTCTGTGCCACGGCTTCATCTTTGATTTTTGTGGCGTCGAGATCGACCGCACGACCCTCGAAACGCGTATCGATCGCTACGTGACGATGCACGACTGCGGCACCATTCTGCATCCCGGAATGGTGGATGGACAAATCCGCGGCGGCTTTGTGCAGGCGTTGGGTGCCGCGCTGTATGAGGAGTATGCCTACGGCCCCGACGGGAGTTATCTGACCGGCACGCTGGCGGACTATCTGTTGCCCACCACGACAGAGGTTCCCGACCCAGTCATTCTCCACATGGAGACGCCATCGCCGTTTACGCCGCTCGGCTCAAAAGGTGTTGGCGAGGGTAATTGCATGTCGACGCCGGTCTGCATCGCTAATGCGGTCGCGGATGCGCTCGATGTGAAGGATCTCATATTGCCGCTGGTCCCCGCGAGGCTGGCTGAACTCGTGCGCGGAGCCGAGCCGAGTGCGCCCGCGGGCCGGTCGTCGAGTGCGCCCAAGTCCGGCAGCAATGACCGCCGCCTGCGGGGCGAAGGAAGTGCGAGTGTGAATGTGCCGCCTGAGCGCGTCTGGAACATGCTGCTCGATCCCGAAACGCTCAAGGCCGTGGTTCCCGGATGCCAGAGTGTCGAGAAAGTCTCTGACACACATTTCCGCGCGGATGTGACGCTCGGGATCGGGCCTGTAACCGGCCGCTACCGCGCCAATGTGAAGCTGTCGGACCTTGATCCGCCCCGCGCGGTCACGTTGAGCGGCTCTGCCGAGGGTGCGCTCGGATTCGGCGGAGGTGAAGGCCGCATCACGCTCACGCCTGACGGCAGTGGCGGCACGACCATGCACTACGTCTACGACGCAGCGATCGGCGGCAAGGTCGCCAGTATCGGCGGCCGTCTGCTGGACGGCGCCACGAAAGTCATTATCGGACAATTCTTCTCGGCTCTGGCCCGTCAGGCTGGCGGCGGCGGCTCAGAGGGCAGCGGACTATCGCTTGCCGCGCGGCTCAAACGTTTGATCGGGATCGGATCATGAAGCCGGCAGCCTTCGATTACATTCGCGCCGAAGCGCTCGGTGAAGTGCTCGATACGCTTGCCAGGAACGGTGGCGACGCGCGGATCATTGCGGGCGGCCAGTCGCTGATGCCGATGCTGAACATGCGTCTCGCCAAGCCGAAGATCCTGATTGACATCATGCGATTGCAGGAACTCGACCGCATCGAGGTCAAGTCGGGGACCGTGACGATCGGTGCCGGTGTTCGTCAGGCCAAACTGCTGGCGTGGCCTGATCTCGCCAAGACATTGCCGTTGATCTCGCTCGCACTGCCGTGGACGGGTCACGTTCAAACCCGCAGCCGGGGGACCGTTTGCGGTTCGATCGCGCATGCCGATCCCAGTGCCGAATTGCCTCTGATGCTGATCGCGCTTGGCGGTGAAGTTCATTTGCGCAGCAGCAAGAAGCGCCGGCGTCTTTCCGCCAGGGATTTTTTCGCGGGAATGATGGCCACTGGAAAGGCCAACGACGAACTGATCGAAGCTGTCTCGTTTCCCTCCGGCACAGCGCGATGTGCATTCCGAGAGGTGGCGCGCCGCCACGGCGATTTCGCCATCGTGGCCTGCGCGGCCGTCGCAACGAAGGATGGCGTGCGTCTCTCGGTTGGCGGCGTCGCCGATGTGCCGACGGCGCGGGATTGGCCGCGTCTGGAAGGCAGCGCCCTCGACGATGCCCTGAATGCATTTGCCTATGAACTTGAAGCCCGCGACGACGTTCATGCCACCGCGCGCTATCGGCGCGATCTCGTACGCAGCATCGGCCGTGATCTGGTGCGGGAGGTACTGCAATGACCGGCCTGTCGGCGACCGCGCGTCATACAATCCGGTTCACGCTCAACGGCAAGCCCGTCGAAGGCGAGGCGGAGCCTCGCATGCTACTGACGGATTTTTTGCGTCATCAGATCGGCGCCACGGGTACGCATGTGGGCTGCGAACACGGCGTCTGCGGCGCCTGTACGATCGAGATCGACGGCATGCTCGGGCGTGCGTGCCTCACATTGGCCGTCCAGATCGACGGCTGTGACTTGCGAACCGTCGAAGGTCTCGCACCGGCGATAGACCGGCTCGGCATTCTGCAGGCCGCCTTCCGACGAAACCATGCTTTGCAGTGTGGCTTCTGCACGGCTGGCATCCTCATGTCGCTGGATCATTTCCTGCGTGACCATCCATCACCCAGCGAGAGTGAAATCCGCGACGTCCTCAGCGGCCATCTATGCCGCTGTACGGGCTACACGCCAATCATCAGGGCCGCGCTCGAAGCCGCGGACGAACTCGCAAATCAATCAAGGAGCGAGAAAGCAGATGCTTGATCTCGGAAGCAGCTTCATAGCCAGCGTGGCGCGCGATCCCGATGTCGTTGCCGTCATCGATGGCAGCCTGCGTTTGACCTATCGCGAATGGTACAGCCGCATTTCGGCGCTCGTCATGTCATTCGACCGGATCGGGCTGAAGCCTGGCGATCATCTTGTCACGGTGCTGCAGAACCGCTGGGAAGCCGCGACCATCCATTGGGCCTGCCAATTGGCGGGTATCGTCATCACTCCGATCAACTGGCGCGCAAAGGCCGACGAAGTCGATTATTGCGTCGAGAATTCGGAATCCTGCGCGATCGTCTATCAGGACGTTTCAGCAGACGCCGTTCGGGATTCGAAAATGGCGCGGCGGCTTCGATGCATTTCTGTCGATGCCGCTACGACGGATCAGAATGCGATCTCGTTCGAAAGCATGATCGCCGGCGATGTGCCGGACGTGACGCAGCGCGTGAGCGCGGATGCCTGGTCGATCATGCTGTATACGTCCGGTACGACGTCGAAGCCGAAAGGCGTGCCGCGCCGCCATCGTGCGGAACGAGCAGCCGGCGTCGCTCATGTGGCCCAGAATCTGTACCGCCGAGGCGAGCGGACGCTTGGCGTCATGCCGCTGTATCACACCATGGGCGTTCGCTCGCTGATCTCGATGTCCCTGATCGGTGGCACGTTTGTGTGCCTTCCGCGCTATGACGCGCTTCAGGCGCTCAAGCTTATTGAGGTCGAGAAAATCGACAATCTCTATCTCGTGCCGACGCTCTATCACGATCTCGTCCATCACGAGTCGTTTGCAAAAACCGACGTCTCGACAGTGCGCAAGCTCGGCTTTGCGGGTGCATCGATGACGGACGGTTTGCTCAAGAAGCTCGACGAGCACTTTAAGCCGGACCTTTTTGTCAATCACTACGGCAGCTCCGAAGTTTACACCTTCACCATCGACCAGAAGGCTATTGCCAAGCCTGGCTCTGCGGGAAAAGCCGGAATCAATCAGCATATCCGGGTGGTGAAGCTGAATGCAAAGTCTGTCAGCGATCTGGCGGACATTGACGAAGAAGGTGAAATCATCGCGTTGCTCGCCAGCGATGAGGCTTTCGAGGGTTACTGGCACCGTCCCGACGCGGATGCAAAGTCGTTGCGCGAGGGTTGGTACTTCACAGGCGACACGGGCTTCATGGACAAGGATGGCGATCTATTTGTGACCGGCCGTGTCGACGACATGATCATTACCGGCGGCGAAAACGTATCGCCTGTCGAGATCGAAAGCTGCCTGTCGCTTCATCCGGCGGTGTCCGAGGTCGCGGTTGTGGGCCTGCCGGATGAAAAGTGGGGAAAAATCGTCGCCGCTTTCGTGAAGCGAAATGCGCAGGTGACGGAGAAAGACCTCGAGCAGTTTTGCCAAATTTCGGGTCTCGCGAACTTCAAGCGCCCGCGACGATTCGTATTTGTCGACGACATTCCAAAATCGCCGGTCGGGAAGCTGCTGCGCAGACTGCTCGTTGCAGGCGAATATGATCTCGAACGGTCTCCGCCGCCCAGCGCGGCTTGATTTTTAGTTTCCAACAGAAGGAAGTAACCCCATGCCATCCCCTTATTCGTTTGTTGACCCGCGTCTCGGAAAGCTCGACGGCTTTCAGGTGGAGATCGATGAAGCCCATGAGCGCGCTGACATCATTCTCAACCGGCCACCCTACAACATCGTCACCATGCCGCAGCGAGACCAGCTTCGGCTGGTGTTCGAAACGCTGGATGAAGATGCACGCGTGCGTGTGATCGTGATCCGTGCCGTGGGTGAGCATTTCTCGAGCGGTGGCAATATCGGCGGGTTTATGGAGGCGACGCCGGAGCATGTCTCGAAGCTCGCCTGGAACATTGCCGCGCCGGCGCGTTGCGCCAAGCCGGTGATCGTCGCGAACCGCGGTTATTGCTTCGGTGTCGGCTTCGAACTGTCGCTGGCCTGCGACTTCCGTCTGGTGTCCGAGACCGCGTTCTACGCGCTTCCGGAACAGAAGCTCGGCCAGATTCCGGGGTCCGGCGGTTCGGCCCGACTGCAGAAGATGATCGGTATCACGCGCACGAAGGACATCGTGATGCGCTCAAAGCGCATTCCCGGCAAGCAGGCGCAGGAGTGGGGCATCGCCACGGAATGCGTGCCGGATACCGATCTCGAAAAGGCGACCGACAAGCTGGTGGATGAATTGCGCACCTTCTCGCCGCTTGCCCAGCGCACCGCGAAGAAGCTCCTCAACGATACCGAAGACTCGACGCTGGCCATTGCGATCGAACTCGAAGGCCATTGTTACAGCCGGTTGCGGCAGTCCGACGACTTCAAGGAAGGCGTCGAGGCTTTCAACGGCAAACGCGCGCCGAAATTCACCGGCCGCTAAGCCGCGTCCGCAAGGCGCGGACCGACGAGTTTCGCAATCTTCGGCGCGGCGGTTCGCCGCCGTGCCTCATTCCTGCAGGGTTCGTTTCGCCATGTCGCTTCATGCACAAAACTTGATCGATGGCCGCTGGCAGCCAGCCTTCTCGGGCGGATCCGCAAACAGCATCGATCCCTCGAATCAAGACGTCATCGGCGGTTACAGCGCGAGCGGCACCGCTGATGCGCAGGCCGCCGTGGCCGCTGCCAGAACGGCATTCGAACGACCGGAGTGGGCGCAGAATCCGCGACTGCGCCAGACCGTAATGCTCCGCTGGGCCGATCTGATGGAGCGTCGCAGCGATGAACTGGCTCGACTGCTGACGCTGGAGAACGGCAAGCCGCTCGCGCAATCGCGCGGCGAGATCGCGGGTTCTGTCTCGGAGATACGCTATTACGCGGGCCTTACACGTTATATCCCCGGCCATGTCTTCGAGGTCGAGCCCGGTACATTTTCCACCTTGCTCAAGGAGCCGGCGGGAGTTGCCGGTCTCATCATCCCGTGGAATGCGCCGGCTATCCTGCTGATCCGCTCATTGACGCCTGCTCTGGCGGCGGGATGCACGGTGGTCATCAAGCCAGCGCCGCAAACAGCTCTGATTACGGCCGAGATCATCAAGTGTCTTCATGAGGCCGATGGATTGCCGAAAGGCGTCGTCAATCTCGTGAGCGAACAAGGGCACGAGGTTGCGGCGCATCTGGTCGCGTCTCCCGAGGTCGATGTCATCAGCTTTACCGGCTCGAATGCCACCGGCCAGCGCATCATGGCTGCGGCTGCGCCAACGATGAAGAAACTGTCCCTCGAGCTGGGCGGCAAGTCAGCCTGCCTTGTGTTCGAGGATGCGAACGTTGCCGAGATCGCGCCGAAGCTCGCCGCGGCCGCGACGATCATCTCCGGGCAGCAATGTACCGCCGCGCGGCGCGTGCTCGTGCATGCCTCGCGGTATGCGGAGATGAAGTCGGCGCTCAAGGCCGCGCTTGCGGGACTTAAAATTGCGCCGGGCGCGGTTGCCGGAGCCGATATCGGGCCTCTGATCGATGCGCAAGCGCTCGCCGCCGTATCCAGACGAATCGCGGAATCGATGGAAGCCGCAGACGAAGTGGTGTTACGCGGCGAACGTGCCACCGGCGATCTCGCCAAAGGCTTCTTTATAGGCCCCACGTTGGTCGCGCACCGCGACACGTCCGCATTCTTCGTTCAGGAAGAGATCTTCGGCCCTCTCGTGATTATCGAAAAATTCGAGGATGAGAAGGAGGCTGTCGCGCGCGCCAACCACAGCGAATATGGGCTGTCCGCAAGCGTATGGACCAACGATGGCGCCCGCGCCATGCGGGTCGCACGCGCGCTGCGCAACGGAACGGTCTGGATCAACGATCATAACAAGCTGTTCGCGGAAGCGGAGACGGGCGGCTATCGCCGCAGCGGGCTCGGCAGATTGCGCGGATACGATGCGCTGATCGATTTCATCGAGATCAAGCACGTCTTTCAGAATTGCGGAACGGTGTAGGCATGAACACCGCCTGCAACGGCGATATCGCGGTCGGCACACTGCGGGACGGCTACGGAAACGTCCGCGACCAAGATTACCAAAAGAGCCTTGATGCATCTCTGACAACATAACGAGGCCGATGCTGCTCAGGCAGACACGATACGCGCGCCAATCACGCTCCGGCCTGCCGGCCGACAGCGACCGCTTGTGCCGGCGTATCGCCTTCGATCTTCAGTTTCTGTTCCATGAAGTCGAGAAAGGTGCGCAGTCGCCGCGATTCCTTTCGCTTGCCGGGGAAGGTCGCGGAGACTTCGAGGGCAGGGCTTTCCCAGTCGGTCAACACGCGGATGAGCCGTTTCGTCCTCACATCGTTCTGGCACATGATGTTCGGAAGGATGCCGAGACCGACTCCGCCGATCACGAGTTCGCGTGCGATACCGATGTGATTGACGGTGACGCGCCCGGCCACACTGATGACCTTGGCGCCAAGCTCGCTGCGGAAATTCCAGACGCCTTCGGCACGTTGATGTTCAGTCACGATGCAGTCGAACCTGCCGAAGTCCTCGACGTTGACCGGCGTTCCCATACGGTCGAGAAACTGCGGACTGGCGTAGACGCCGCGCGTGATGCTTGCCAGACGCCGTGTGCCGCTCTGCGTCTTGGGCAACGGACCGAGCTGCACGGCCACATCGTAAGGCTCGACGGTGACATCGACCCATCGGCTGTTGGCGTCGATCACCACATGGATGTCCGGGTAGCTGACCGCGAAAGCCGCGATGGCGCGGCTGAGCCATCCGATGCCGAAGTCCACAGGCATGCTCACGCGCAGCGTGCCGCGCAGCTCGGTTTGCATGCGCGCCGTGCCGAGGCCCGCTTCTTCGATCTCGGCTGCGATCCGCTCGCAATGCTCGTACAGCGCCTGACCGATATCCGTAGTGGCCAGCTTGCGGCTTCCCTTCCTGAACAGCACTGCGCCGGTTTGATCCTCAAGGAACTGGATCTTGCGGCTGATGGTCGACTTCGGAATGCCGAGTTTCTTGGCCGCCGCGCTGATGCTCCCGGCGTTGGTGACCTCGAAGAAGAGGAGCAGGGCGTTCAGATCGAGTTTTCGGGTCATCGCGCGGCGTCTTTCGTCGGTTGGACGGTCAGGCGCCTGTACGGTCTTACCGCGCCAAAATGTCTCATATTTGGAACGAATGGGGGTGGAAAATGCGCCACCGTCCCGGCTTTGGCAAGGTTAGAGTGATTTTCAACGAAGGAGAGGCTCTGCGCTCGCTGCGACGCGGGCGCCAGGATCTCTCAAAAATGCGCGCAATCAGACGCGCGAAACCGGGGAGGAAACGTGATGGCAAAGTTCACACGACGAGGTTTTGTCGCCGCATCGGGGGCCGCGTCCCTGATGGTCTCGCCGAGCATCCGCACGGCGCTTGCAGCGACCGCGAGTCCCGTAAGATGGGCGGCGCTGCAGCCGGGCTTCACCGTGCTGCCCGTTCAATACATTCTCGCAAACAAGCTCGGGCAGAAGAACGGCCTGAGCTTGCCAGACCCTGCGCCCTATACGGCGGTCTCGACCTACTACAACGATTTCGTTGCGGGCAACTACGATGTCTGCATCGGCAGCTGGGATACGTTTGCCGCGCGTCATCAGGCCGGTGTTCCGATCAAGTATCTCTGCACCATCACCGATGCGAACATGATCGCGCTGCTCGCGCCGAAGAACGGCGTGAGCGACGTGGCGCAGCTCAAGGGCAAAACGGTCGCTGCACTTCAATCCACCGGCACCTATCGCATGGTGCGCGCACTCATCAAGGAAGCGAACGGCATCGATATCGAGAAGGATGCGACCATTCAGAACGTCGACAATCCGGCTGCCTCCGTAACGCTGGTGATGGCGGACCGAGCTGACGCCGCTTTGTCGTGGGAGCCGAACATCACCACGGGACTCGTCAAGAAGCCGGACCTGCGCGTGATCTTCAAGGCGGGCGACGCCTACCACAAGATCGGCGAGGGTGATCTGCCTTACTTTGGCATCGGTATCCGGCAGGAACTCATCGACAAGAATCCCGGGATCGTTGCCAAGGTCAGCAAGGTTTTCGAAGAGTGTCTCAGCGGCATCAACGCAGATACTGCAAAGGCTGTTGATCTGTTTGGCGAGAAGACGGGCGTTCCCAGTGATATTTTGAAGGAAGCCATGGGATCGAAACGTCTTTCGTTCAGGTTCCGGCCGATGACGGATGAAGCGTCGCGCATGTCGGTAATCAAGGCCAGTGAATTCCTCGCGCGTAACGGGCTGCTGACCAAGCCCGTTGACGACAAATTCTTTGCGGTCTGACATGAGCGCGGCGGAAATGTCAGCGGGTTCGAAAGCGCAAGGTGTCCCCGGGAAAGCGCTCCCGGGTGATCGGGAGATCGTAAAGCCTCTTGCGATGGTCGCAAGACCTCGTGGGAACCCGGAAGGCAGACGAGATTTTTTTGCGACGACTGTCGTTGTCATCGCGCTATTAATCGCGATGGAAGTCACCAGTCGGTATGTGCCGGATTATATCATGCCGTCGCCGGTGACGGTCTGGAATGCGGCGCGCGAACTCTTCTTCACCGACCCGTATCATGTCGCCGTGACATTGGTTCGTCTTGCGGTGGCGGTCACTATCGCGATGACTGTCGGGGTTCTGCTCGGCTTGGCGATGGGCATGCTGCCGTCGATTAGGCCTTACCTCAAAGCCATCGTGGTGATCGATACCGGAATTCCGGCGCTGTCCTGGATGCTGATCGCGGTGTTTTGGTTCAAAAATCCGGAAACGCGAATCTTCTTTATTTTGCTGGTGATCCTGCTGCCGTTCTATGCCCTCAATATCTATGAAGGTGTGCGAGCACTGCCGAAAGATTTCGTCGACATGATCGAAAGCTTCCGGCCATCACGCTGGCAGGTGCTGCGTTATCTTATCCTGCCGCACATCGTGCCTTACATCTTCCTGACCACGAAATCGGTGATCGGCTACGCGATCCGCATGGTGATTTTCGCGGAGCTGGTCGCATCCGCCGTCGGCATCGGTGCGCGAATGAATCTCGCACAGTCCACATTCCGTATCGATCAGGTGCTGGCGTGGACCTTCTTCCTGGTGATCCTCAATCTCCTGCTTCAGGCTGCCGTAAACGGAGTTGAAAAACTCGCATTGCGCTGGCGCGCGGAGGCGACAGTCCGATGACGAACAATCTTATCGAAGTGCAGAGCGTCACCAAGACGTTCGGCTCCTATCTCGCGGTCGACAACCTGTCGCTGAATGTTCAGCGCGGCGAGATCGTCGTTCTGTTGGGCCAGACCGGCGCGGGCAAGAGCACCGTGCTCAACCTTATCATGGGCACCACGTCGCCTAACCAGGGTTCGGTTCGCGTGGCGGGTGTGGATCCCTACAACTCGTTCAAAGAGTTGAAAGGCCGACTGTCCGTCAGTTTTCAGACGGATCGCCTGCTTCCGTGGCGTACGGCTGTCGAAAACGCCGAACTCGGACTGCTCATTCTCGGCAAGCCGAAGAGCGAGGCGCGTGCGCGCGCCAGGGAGTGGCTCCGGCGTGTGCGTCTCGATGGGGCGGATGACAAGTATATCCATGAGCTGTCTGGGGGTATGCGCCAGCGTGTCTCGCTCGCTCGCGCGCTTGCGATCGATCCGGAGATCGTCTTCCTCGACGAGTCGTTCAGTCAGCTTGATCACGTCACATCAGGAACGCTGCGCCGCGATTTCTATCAGATCGCACGGGAGTTCCAGAAAACCTGTCTGCTGATCACGCATCGCATCGACGACGCACTGGAAATGGCCGATCGCGCCATCGTTCTCAGTTCTCCAGCGAAGATTGCGCTGGAAGTCCGGATCGATGACGCCGCGCGAGCTGATCCAAGAAAGATTGCTGAGCTTCATGCCCAGATCGCCGCCGCCATGGGCGGCGACGGTGGCACCGAACATTAAATTTCTGAAACAGAAGACAAGAGAAAGTAACGGAGACCGAGTTCCATGGACTATCAAGATGTTATTCTGAAACGCGAGAAGGGGTGGATCGAAATCACGATCAACCGCCCCGAGAAGCTGAATTCGTTGCGCGAGCAGACCGCCGAGGAAATTCTCGGAATCCTGAACGAGGTCGAGCATGATCGCGATGTTCGCGCGGTCATTCTTCTCGGCAGCGACAAGGCATTCTGCACTGGCATCGACACCAGCGAATTTCAGATTCAGGAAAACGGCTATTTCGACTTCTATCGCTTCCGCAAGCGCAACCGGAAAGTGAATCGCCTGTTCCGCGAAATCGGCGCGTTCACCAAGCCGCTGATCGCCGCGATCGAAGGGTTTGCCCTGGGCGGCGGCCTCGAGCTCGCGCTCGTGGGTGATATCATCGTCGCCGGCGCGAATGCGAAGTTCGGGCTTCCCGAAATCAAGCTTGGCATGATGCCCGGCGGCGGCGGAACGCAAACATTGCCGCGCCTGATCGGCAAGCCGCTTGCCAAGGAGCTGATGTGGACCGGACGGCGTATCACGGCCTCGGAGGCGGAGCGTTACCGGATCGTCAATCATGTCACTGAGCAGGGCAAGGCGCTCGACAAGGCCCGTGAGATTGCCCAGAGCATCAGCGAGAATGCGCCGATCTCGGTCATGATGACGAAATCCGTCATCGACCGTGGCGTCGACATGTCGCTTCCGGACGGCTTTGAGGCCGAAGGCGACGCCTCCTTCCTGCTTTACTTCACAAAAGACCGCGACGAAGGCCTGAAGGCCTTCCGCGAAAAGCGGTCACCAGCGTTCCGCGGAGAATAAACATGACAAAAAAACGCGATATCGTGATCGCCGGCTATTCGGAAACGGCGATCAACTTCAAGTCAGGCCGCAGCGCCTATGATCTCGGCGGCGAAGCACTGGCGAAGCTGCTGGAAGCAACCGGCATCGAAAAGGATGTCATTGACGGTCTGGCGGTGACCTGTCCGCTCAGCGAAGCGCCGAACCCGTTCTTCGCGGTGTATATGACCGAAGCCCTTGGGCTCACGCCGAACTGGTTGAACTATGGCGGTACGGGCGGTTGCTCGGCGACGGGCGGCGTCGCCCGCGCAGCATCGGCAATTCGCGACGGATTGTGCGAAGTGGTGGTCGTGCTCTCGGCAGATGCTCCGAGTACCTCGTGGCGTGCGAATTACGGCGCGTATCGCTCGGAATTCCAGGACCCGCCGGGCGTGCAGGGACCGCCGGCGACGTTCGGTCTGCTCATGAGCCGCTATCAGCATCAATACGGGATCAAGCCGGAAGCGCTCGGCAAGATCGCCATCACGCAGCGCGAACATGCTCTCCACAACGAGAATGCCTACGGCAAGTTCAAGACCCCGATCACGATGGACGACTACAACAAGTCCCGTGTCATCGCCGATCCGCTGCGTCTGCTCGATTGCGTGATGTTCTGCGACGGTGCGAACGCGTTTCTCGTGATGAGCGAGGCGAAGGCCAAGAGCCTTGGCATCAAGAAGATGGTGTATCCGACGGCCTATGCCGAGATCACCAACGTCAACGGCAATCAGTCCTGCCCGGACATCACGGAGACCGGGTTCTCGAAGATTGCGCCGAAGGTCTACAAACAGTCCGGTCTGACGGCGAAAGACATTCGCATGTTCCAGCCCTATGACGACTTCACCATCGCCGTGATGATGAAGTTCGAAGACTTCGGCTTCTGCAAGCGCGGGCAGGGCAGCGACTACACCCTCGACACCGACCTCTCGTTCAAAGGCACGCTGCCGCTGAACACCGGCGGCGGACAGATTTCCGCCGGTCAGCCGGGCCTCGCGAGCGGCGGACTCAATCTCGCGGAAGCCGTGCGGCAGATGTTCGGCGAAGGCGGTGGCCGTCAGGTGAGCAATCCGAAGAACGCGCTGATTACGGGCATCGGCGTCATCCCCTATGCGCGGAACTGGGGCACCAGCGCCGCAATGATTCTGGAGGCCTGACAATGGCAGAAGAAAAGGCGGGACGTCCTGTCCCAAAACCATCGGTCTATGTTGATACCCAGGCCTTCTGGGACGGCGCCAAACAAGGCAAGCTGGTTCTGCAGTACTGCAAGGACACCGGAAAGTTTCAGCACTATCCGCGTCCGGTCAGCATCTATACCGGCAGCCGCAATATCGAATGGCGCGAGGTCTCGGGCAAGGGCACGATCTACGCCTGCACCGTGATCCGCGTCCCGGGTCCAGGTCTCGACGGCCGGCTTCCGCTGTCCGTTGCGACGGTGGAGCTCGACGAGGGTGTGCGCATTCTCGGCAACGTGATCGGTGCTGATCCGGACAAGGTGGCGATCGGGCAGCGCGTCGAGGTGGCGTGGGATCATCTCGCCGATGATGTAAACTATCCCGCGTTCAAGCTCGCTTAGGATCAAGTGATATGAGGATGGAAACCGTCCTGCGCGCGCAGGCCGTCCGTTATCCCGACAAGATCGCGCTCGTTTGCGAGGACGAGCGCATCTCCTACCGCGATCTTGAGCAGCGGATTGCCCGTGTGGCCAGCGGACTGAAGGAGCAGGGGCTCGGTGCGGGCGACCGCATCGTGCTCTTTCTCAACAACGGCGTAGAGATTGTCGAACTGTTCTATGCGGCATTTTCGCTTGGTGCCATCGTCGTCCCTGTGACGACGCGTCTCACTCCCCACGAATTGGCGCATATCTGTTTCGATAGCCGGCCGTCGGCGATCGCATTCGAAGGTCCGGGCGGTTCCATCAAGGACGTTCTCGATGCCAATCCCGATGCCGTGTGGATTGCGGTCGGAAAGGGGGCAGAGAGCGCCATTGCCTATGACAGCCTGCGGAAGTCCAGCATTGTGCCGCTGCCGGCGCTGTCCGTGAACTCCGACGATGCCGTCATCATGTATACGTCGGGAACGACGGGAAAGCCAAAGGGCGCGATCATCACCCACGCCAACATCATCACCCAGCATTGTTTCATCAATGCGGTGGAATGGGGCATCTCGCGTGACGATCATTATCTCGTCACGACGCCGCTGGCGCATCGTACGGGTTTCGCGCGGCTCTCGAATTCCATGACGCTCGGCGGCACGCTGGTGGTGATGAAGAAATTCGATCCGCGCCAGACCGTCGAGACCATCGCGCGCGAAAAGATCACGGTGTTGGGGATGGTGCCGACGGTGTGCCGGATGATGCTGCCGGAGATCGAGGTGGACCCCTCCAAGTGTGCGTCGCTGCGGCGGATCGTCGTGACCGGGGAAGCTTTCCCGGTCGAACTCAAACGCAAGTTCCTCGCGCTTCTCCCGGATGTACGGCTGGTGTCGTTTTTCGCCATGACCGAAGTCGGCGGCGTGACATCCCTGTCTCACGAAGAGCAGTTCGACCATGCTGCCTCGATCGGTCGGCCGACGCCGGGCGTGGAAGTGCGGATTGTGGACGATGCTGGCAACGCCGTGAAAACGGGTGAGGCCGGTGAGCTTCTGGTTCGTGTCGGTGAGCCCGGCCGCTACTCGGTGATGCGCGGTTACTACAACCGGCCGGATGACACCGCCCAAGCCATCGTCGACGGCTGGATACGCACCGGCGACGTGGCAAAGGCAGACGATGACGGCTATCTCTATATCGTGGACCGCAAGAAGGACATGGTCCTGAGCGGCGGCTTCAACATCTATACCAAGGAAGTCGAGCAGGCCTTGATCGCAAATCCCGATGTGGCCGATGCCGCCGTGGTCGGGGTGCCGGATGCGATTTATGGTGAGGCTGTTGCCGCCTTTATCGAACCAGCGCCTGGGCGCAAACCCACGCCGGAATCTATCGTCGAACAGGTGCGGGGTCTCGTCGCGGGTTACAAGAAGCCGAAGTACGTCTTCATTGTTGACGAACTTCCGCGCAATTCGCTCGGCAAGGTTCTCAAGCGAGAGCTTCGCGAAAAGGCGAGCGGCCTCGTCGATGCTGGACGCTCGCTCGATGCGGGCAAAGCGGAACCGGCTCGCGCCGCTCGTTAGCGAAGGGTGTGGTCGGGTTCGATTCGGCTTCGGGCGCGGAATCGCTCAGCATGATACCGTTCTTCTGAACAATGCTGATCAGCAGGAAGGCGATCATGTTCCTGATCGACGGGCCCGAGCAGGCCAGAATGACTATTCTTCTTGCGCATGGCGCCGGCGCGGCGATGGATTCATCCGCGATGACAGCGAGTGCCAGAACTCTGGCTGAGGTGGGATTTCGCGTCGCGCGTTTCGAATTCGGCTATATGGCGAGCCGTCGAACCTCGGCTGGTCGAAAGCCGCCACCGCGTGCGGATAAGCTGAAGCCGGAATACATCGCCGCAATCGATGCGCTCGACGTGAAAGGGCCGCTCATTATCGGTGGGAAATCCATGGGCGGCCGCGTCGCAAGCATGGTTGCCGATGAGCTCTATGCGTCTCGCCGGATCGCAGGCCTTCTTTGTCTTGGCTATCCGTTCCACCCGCAGGGTAAACCCGAGCAGTTGCGCACGGAGCATCTCGCGAAGATCGAAACCCCGACGCTCATCGTTCAGGGAACACGAGACTTGTTCGGCGCGCGGGAGGAGGTCTCATCGTATGCGCTGTCGAGGAAGATCGAAATCCTCTGGCTGGAGGACGGCGATCACGACTTAAGGCCGCGAAAGAGCGTATCGGGGTTTTCGGCAGCCGATCATTTGAAGACTCTTGGAGCGGCGGTCTCATCCTGGGCCGAAAGAATCGCTTCCTGATCACGATCTGTGGAGATTTATCGCAGCGGCATTGGCGGCCGGGGGACGCTGGTGTCGCCGGGCTGCGGCGGAAGTTGCGTGGGCGCAGGTGGCGGGATGTAGGCGTCGCGTTGGGCGGCGCCTTGCGGATAGGTCTGCCCTTGCGAAGTGGCCGGTGGTGGCGAATAGGGTGCAAGGGTACCAAGGGTACGCGGAGGCGCACCGGGTGTTAACGCGCGCTGCGGTCGCGGCGGCGGGGCTGGCTTCGCGGCCTGCGCGGTGAGCTTGCGGCGTGCTTCATGCTCTGTGACTTTTGCGATATCGCGGCCCATTTGCTGCTGGCCAGCCTGCAGCTGCTCTACCGTTTGCTTCAATGAAGCGATTTCGCGCGCCATCGTTTCAATCGACTGCGCAGCTTCGGGAGGCAGCGCCGCCTGCGTCGAAGGAGTCTCCGCCGCCGGCGTGGCCGGAGCCGTCGCAGGTTGCGTTGGTGTTGCGGGTGCCGCGGCGGCCTCTTGCGCGGGCGCTGGGTCGGTGGCTGGCTGAGGTGCAGCACTCTGTGGTTCGGCGGCGTTGGCGCTTTGCGTCGGAGCCGGCGCGCCTGGGAAAAGCTGCGGCACAAGGTGCGAAAGCCTCTGCTTCGCTTCCTCACCATAGGAATGCCAGGCCACCGTTGCGGCAATGCCTGCGCAGACGATCAGCAGCATGACGCCACGACCGGACCGCGCGCGCGGTGTCAGATTGCGGATATTGCCGCTGTTGTCGTTCAACGGCGCGGCGCGGAGCGACGGCTCGCTGGCCGGTTCCAGCGCCGCCGCAGGCGTGACGCCGATCTCAGACGGATCGTGCGCGAGACGCGGTGCCAAGTCGCGGAGCTGCGCCACGATGACATCGTGCGGATCGTCGGTTTGCGAGTCAGCGTGTTGCAATTTGAATTGCATTGGCGCTCCGTGATTGTGCGAGGTGCGATGCGCAGCGGATATTCCGGCCAATCTGCGTGCACAGGGAGGCATCGTGCTTTGACCATAGCAAGGCGGCACGATGAAAAGTATGAGGCAGGGGAACTAAGCGTCTTGGCGGGCGCTTGATCGGGGCAGGCCAAGGGGGCGCCATTTCACGGAATGGTCAAGTCAGGGTGTTCCGTCCGGCCGCGGCGTGAGATGGCGGAGCAGATCCATTGGCAGCGGAAACACCACTGTCGAGGATCGTTCACCTGCAATGTCGTGCAGTGCCGAGAAATAACGCAACTGCATCGCCTGCGGCTCCTGTGCGAGTATCCGGCCGGCCTCGACAAGCTTTTCTGCGGCTTGCTGTTCGCCCAGTGCATTGATCACCTTCGCGCGCCGCAGCCGCTCCGCCTCGGCCTGCTTGGCGATGGCGCGCACCATGTTTTCATTGAGGTCGATATCCTTGATTTCTATGTTGGTGACCTTGATGCCCCAAGCGTCGGTTTGCTGATCAAGGATCTCCTGAATGTCGGCGTTGAGTTTGTCCCGTTCTGCGAGCATCTCATCCAATTCATGTTTGCCGAGCACCGAGCGCAGCGTGGTCTGCGCGAGCTGGCTGGTCGCGGCCATGTAATTTCCGACCTTGATGATCGCACGTTCGGGATCAACGATACGGAAGTAGAGAACGGCATTCACCTTGACGGAGACGTTGTCGCGGGAAATCACATCCTGCGGCGGCACGTCCTGCACCATCACTCTAAGATCGGCCTTCACCATCTGTTGCACGAACGGGATCAGGATGATGAGGCCGGGACCCTTCACTCCAGTGAAGCGACCGAGCGTGAAGACGATGCCGCGTTCGTATTCGCGCAGGATGCGAATGGCTGATGAGAAAAATACGATCACGATAATCGCGAGCAGCATATAGGTTACATAATCGAGCATCATCGCACACCTCCTTCGCCGGCGGTCAGGGCCGGCCGGCGACGCACCACCAGCGTCAGATCCGTGATGTTGGTCACCTCGACCGTCTCTCCAGGCTTGAAGGCTTCGACGCCGCGGGCTTGCCAGCGCTCACCCTGCGTGAAGACGTGGCCTTCAACGTCGGACCAGTCGAGGACCTGGGCGGACTGGCCGTGCATCGCTTGTGCGCCGACCCGTGCAGGGCCTTTGCGGGCGCGCCGAAGCGAGCCGAGGACTACGAGAATCAGGCCGATGAACATGGCCGCCGCGATACCCACGACCGTCCATGACAGCCGGTATTCAGGGGATTCGACCTTGAACAGCATGACCGCTCCGAGCAAGAAGGCGATGATGCCGCCGGAGCCGAGAACCACGGTCGGGTTGAAGGCTTCGATGATCAGAAGCGCCATCCCCAGCAGCATGAGCGCAAGGCCGGCATAGTTGATCGGCAGCAAGTTGAGGGCATAGAGACCGAGCAGCAGACAGATCGTGCCGATCACCCCGGGCGCGACAGCGCCGGGCGACGTGAACTCGAAGAACAGCCCGTAGATGCCGACCAGCAAAAGAATGAAGGCAACGTTGGGATCGGTGATCACCGACAGAAATCGCGAAATCCATCCGGGTTCGAGCGTCCCTATCGTTGCGTCCTTCGTTGCCAGGTGCCGCGTCTCGCCACCGGCAACGTCCACGACGCGACCATCGATCAGCGTGAGCAGTTCAGCCGGATTGCGCGCGATGAGTTCGATGACATTCGCTTGCAACGCGGCGCCGGCGGAAAGGCTGGCTGCCTCGCGGACAGCCTTTTCGGCCCACTCGGCGTTGCGTCCGCGCAGTTCGGCAAGACTGCGGATAAAGGCAACGGCGTCGTTCGTCACCTTCGCCGTCATCGTCTGCGACTGGGTGCTGTCTTTATTGTCCTTGCCGTTCTTGTCGGGGGCGACACCCGGCAGACCCGGCACCGGATTGCCAATCTGCACCGGCGTTGCAGCGCCGAGATTGGTGCCCGGCGCCATTGCTGCGATATGCGTTGCATAGAGGATATAGGTGCCGGCGCTCGCAGCGTGGGCTCCGGGCGGAGCAACATAACCCACGACGGGAACGGGTGACGCCAGCACGTCGGCGATGATCTCGCGCATGCTGGTGACGAGACCGCCCGGCGTATTCAGACGGAGGATGACGGCCTCGGCGTGCCGTTCGTTTGCCTCGGCGAGAGCGCCTTTCACGTAACCGGCGGTCGCCGGTCCGATTGCGCCGTCGATTCCGATTGTCAGCACAAGCTTGCCGCCCCCCTCCGCCGAGACAGGAGTGGGGGAGACAATCAAAGTGACGGCTGCAATTGCCGCAACAAGAGTCGCCTGCACGGTCTGCACAGTCAGGACTCCCTTATTAAAATGATATGGGGATATCCTCGCTGAACCTCAATATGACTTGGATTGGTGCGAGGTCCTTTCGTCCGCCGAAGCGGATGGAAGGGATCGCGCGAGATGGGCGTTAATTAAAATTGTTAAGTAATTTCAATAGTATAGATGGGCGTTGTTCTGCTCTGTAACGGCACGCCTTTTGCCTGCAAGATCACGCGTATCCGTTCTCTAACGGCTTCTGCAGGTGGCGGAGCCAAGGGCATGGCCACTAAAATCTACCTCGCCCGAAAAATGCCGGTACAACGCCGTGAAGAGGTTCGTGTCGGAAGATCATGGTCAGAAAATTCGTGGGTGTCGTCGCATGGGCGACCGTTGCATTTATTGTTTATTCGACGCTCGTTCCGCTCGGAATGCGACCGACCGTGAGCTGGATCGGTCCCAACTATGAGCGGTTCGCAGCCTATGCGGTGATGTCGGCTCTGATGGTCGCTGCCTATCCGCGTCGGGTGCTGCGCGTTGCATTGATCGTCATCGCGATAGCGCTCGTGCTGGAGATTTCACAGTTGGCAATATCCGACCGGGACGGCCGCGTGACGGATGCTCTCGTGAAGGTGGCGGGCGGACTTGCAGGAATCGCTGCTGCATCTTTCTGGACCAGAAGATTAGGCCGCCCGTCGTCATAGTCTGGCGACAATCGCGCGGTCGCGCGATCTGCTCGTGGATCGCAGGACCGATGCTTACCTCGGGCGAGATGCGAGGGCCCGCTCTTGCGGAATGCGCGCGGTTTCAATCAGCCAGTCGCGGAACGCGCTGATGGCCGGGGTCATGACCTTGTCCTGCGGTGTGACGAAGTAATAGCCCGCCGAGGGCATGGTGATATCGAACGGGACCACGAGACGCCCCTGCGCGATGTCGTCCGCGACATAGGCAGTGTGTCCCATCGCGACGCCGAGACCGTCGATGGCGGCCTGCACGGTCATGAACGCCAGATCGAATGTGAGCCCGGGACTTTGCGCGATCTCCACCGGCAGGCCCGCCGCCGTCAGCCATAGCCGCCAGTCGTCCCTCGTCGTTGCCGTGTGCAGCAGCGTGACACGCGCCAGATCTTCCGGCTTCCGCAGCGCGCGCTCGCCGGTCACCAGCTTCGGACTGCAGACCGGAAACAGATCTTCCGCCATCAGCCATTCGGCGCGCAGTCCGGGCCATTGTCCGCGCCCGTAGCGGATCGCCGCGTCGACATTACTGCTGCGGAAATCGACCAGTTCGGTCGAAGTGGTGATGCGGACGTCGATTTCCGGATGCCGTTCCTGAAACGGCGACAGCCGCGGCAGCAGCCATTTCACCGCGAGCGACGTCAGGGTGCTGACGGTGAGCACGCGGTCGTTGCCGTTGCGCAGCAGACGGTCCGTGGCGGTGCGTAAATCCTGAAACGCGGCGCGGATATTCGGCAGATATTCGGAGGCCTGCGGGGTCAGCGCCAGCGCTCGGCTTTGCCGGACGAACAGCCGGATGCCGAGTTCTTCCTCCAGCCGCCGGATCTGATGGCTGATGGCGGTCTGGGTGACGTTCAGCTCCAGCGCGGCCTTGGTGAAGGACAGGTGCCGCGCGGCAGCCTCGAAGGCGCGCAAACCGTTCAGGGAGGGCAGCCGGGCGGTCATGGGACTCTCTTATGCATGAGATTATATCATATAACGGAGGACAAGCTGTCGTTTGTCAAGAGCCTTCTGCGGACAGATATTGACGCCAATGGATTGGTTTTCAGGAGGCGACCATGGCGACTTGCACAAGCGATTTGATGACAAATCATCATCACGATTTTTACACCCACCCGCTCACATCGATTGCCGATGTCCTGCACATCTGGCGGCAGCGCTATCAGCGGCGTGTTGAACTGGCCCGGCTCACCGAGCGCGATTTCCACGATGTCGGAAAGAGCTGGAGCGATTTCGCCTACGAGGCGAACAAGCCGTTCTGGCGTGCCTGAGACTCCCTCGCGAGTCCGATCCACTCCTCCCTGGATCGGACTCGCGTTTTTCTGAACGCTGCTCTTCACACCATGAATGGACGGAGCTTCACGATGCTCGCCGCTGCCGATCATCGCTTCACCTTGAGCAACCTCGGACGCTACACCGACGTGCTTCGGTTGCGCGGCGGCAAGACGCTGACCGTGCGCTTCGTTGAGCCGCGCGACGCGAATGCGCTGCTGACTTATTTTAGGTCCTTGTCACAGCGTTCGCGTTACAGCCGCCTGATGGGGGCTGCGAGCGAGCTGCCGCCGTCGGAGCTCGACAAGGCGCTGCATGTCGGTGAAGGCAATCGCTTCGCGGTGGTTGCGGAAATGAAAGTCGATGGCGTCGATGCGCTCGTCGGCGAGGCCCGCTACAGCTATGACGCCGCGACACAGAACAGCGAGTTCGGATTGTCGATCGGTGACGCATGGCAGGGGCTGGGCATCGGACGTGCGATGCTGGCCAACCTCGAATGCCGCGCCACCGTGCTGGGCGCGGAAAGGCTGTTCGGCGAAACGCTGCGCAACAACGAACAGATGATCGGCCTCGCCCGCAAGTTGGGTTATGTTTTCTCGGCCGCGCCGAGCGACTGGCGGGTGACCCGTTTCGAGAAGGTGCTGCATCGCGTGGCCGATATTCCCTGCGAAAGCTGGAAGCAGGCGGCAACGGCAGGCTGGCCCTTGAAGGAAGCATCGCTGGCCACGCGTTAATCACAGCACAGGCGCCTCGCTTGTGTGCTATCGGCTGGATCGAATAGTGTCTCGAAGCGCCCCGGTAAGGCGCTCGATCCAGGATCTGTCCCGATGGCGCAATCCGTAAAAACCGATGTCTGGCTGGCGGCGGGTGTCCGCACGCCGTTCGCGAAGGTCGACGGCCCCCTGAGCGGCGTCGATGCCATCGCGCTGTCGGTTCCGGTGGTCAAGCAGATGATCGAGCGGCTGGGCGGCGGCAAGCCGGACTTCGCGGTGTGGGGCAATGTTGTGCCCAACCTGACCTGGAGCAACATCGCACGCGAAGTCCTCATGGATGCCGGCGTCGATGCGACGGTACCTGCCTATTCCACTGTGATGGCGTGTTCGACCAGCATGATGGGTGTGTTCGACGCTGCCGGCATGATCGACGGCGAGGTGCGAAATCTCGCGCTGGTGGGCGGCGTCGATAGCCTCAGCCAGGTGCAGCTCGGGCTTGGCATGTCGCTGTCGAACTGGGTGCGCCAGTTTCAGGCTGCGCGCTCACTCGGGCAGAAGTTGACACATGCGATCGATCTCAAGCTGAGCGACGTGCGCCTCTACATTCCGGCGGTCAGCAATCGCACCACCGGCATGAGCATGGGCGAGCACACCGAAATCACCGCCAAGGTCTGGAACATCTCGCGTGAAGCGCAGGACCAGATCGCGCTGGAGAGCCATCAGCGCGCGGTCGCCGCGTGGGATCGCGGTTTCTTCGACGACCTCGTGATTCCGTTCGATGGCGTCAAGCGCGACACTATTCCGCGCAAGGATACCTCGTTGGAAAAGCTGGCGCGGCTGTCGCCGTCGTTCGACCGCACCAGCGGCAAGGGGACGTTGACCGCAGGAAATTCGTCGCCGCTGACTGACGGCGCGTCGAGCATCTGGGTCGCCTCAACAGCGGGACTTGCAAAGATTCCTGCGAATACACCGCGCGTCAAATTGATCGACTGGGAAATCGCGTCGGTGGATTTCCGCACCGAAGGGCTGCTGATGGCGCCGCCCTACGCGATCCCGCGTTTGCTCAAGCGCCATGGACTGACTTACGCAGACATCAACCTCTGGGAGATTCACGAGGCATTCGCCGCACAGGTGTTGGCGCATATCAAGGCGCTGGAAAGTCCGGAGTTCATCCGCGACAGGGCCGGCGTGACTGCGGAGTTCGGCAAGTTTCCGCGCGAGCGCATGAATCCGAACGGCGGCTCGACCGCGCTCGGCCATCCGTTCGGCGCGACCGGCGCGCGCATCCTGAGTCAGGCGGTGAAGGCGCTGGCAGCGATGCCGAAGGGCAGCCGCGCAATCGTCAGCATCTGCGCCGATGGCGGCCAGGGCACCGTGGCACTGCTGGAGGCGGCCTAGTCGCCCTTGAACACCGGCTTGCGCTTTTCGACAAAGGCTTTCACCGCTTCCTTGTGATCGGTCGTACCTGCGGTCCGAACCATACGTTCGGCCTCGTGATCGAGCGAGGTGAGGAAATCGTTCATCAGCGCCTCGTCGAGATTGTCCTTCATGAAGCGCAGCGCTTTCGCCGGGCCCTCGGCGAGGGTCTTCGCCCAGGCAAAAGCTTCTTCGCGCAGCTTGTCGTCCGGCACCACGCGATTGACGATGCCGAGCGCCTCGCATCGCTTCGCATCGATCTTCTCGCCAAAAAACATCAGCTCACGTGCACGCGACGTTCCAACGAGGCGCGTCAATAGCCATGACATGCCATAGTCGCCGCTCAGACCGATCTTCACATAGGCCGTGGTGACGAATGCGGATTCCGCGGCGATCCGCAGGTCGCAGGCCAGCGCCAGCGAGAAACCGGCGCCTGCGGCCGGGCCGGGCAACGCGGCGATGGTCGGCTTGCGGACATTGACGAGAGTGCCGGTCAGCGTGCGTTGCCGCTCCTGAAGACGCGCGACCTTCTGGTCATACGTCAGTTCGGCGGCGAAGCTGCCGGTGTTGCCGCTCCGTCCGCCCATGCCCTTGACGTCGCCGCCGGCGCAGAAGCCCGTGCCTGCGCCGGTGATGAGAAGGGCGCCGACATTCGGATCCTCGCCGCAGAGTTTGATCATCCGGCGCAGCGCCGGGGTCAGGTTGTCGGAGAGTGAATTGCGTGCCTGCGGGCGATTGAGCGTGATGATGGCGACGCGATCGCGGATTTCGCAGAGCAGTTCGTCCGTTCCGGTGTCGATCGTGACGTCGGGGCTGGCGGGGACCGATGCGGTGAGGGTCATGACGCTGTTCCGATATTAGTTTCGAAACAGAACTGTGAACGCAACGACGGCGGTTTTCCAGCGAAACCTCGTGCAACCCAGTCATGTTGCGCGAGGTTCCGGTTCGGCGAAACCATCGTCGCGTCGCAGCGCACCGAGTGCGTTCATCGGCTGTTCAAGAACAAAGTAGCTAAAAAGCGAACGAGCAAGGCAAGATGACCCGGTCATACAGGATGTGTATGCTCAGCGTCACAGGACCGACCTATGGTCGCTTGCCGGTTCTCTGTCTCGACATCTTGGCTGGGAGATTTTCATGCGCAAATTCTTGACCGTCCTCGCTGCGCTCGCGTCGCTGAGCCTTACCAATTGCGGATACAACGCAATTCAGCAGAACGACGAATCGGTGAAGTCGAGCTGGTCCGAGGTGGTGAACCAATATCAGCGCCGCGCCGATCTCGTTCCGAACATCGTCAACTCGGTGAAGGGCTTTGCGCAACAGGAAAAAGACGTGCTGCTCGGCGTAACCAACGCGCGTGCCAAGGTCGGCACCGTGCAGGTGACGCCGGAAGTTCTCAACGATCCGGCGGCTTTCCAGAAATTCCAGCAGGCGCAGGGGGAACTGACCAGCGCATTGTCCCGCCTCCTGGTGACGACAGAAAACTATCCGCAGCTCAAATCCGATCAACTGTTCCGTGATCTGGTGGCGCAGCTTGAGGGCACCGAGAACCGCATCGCAGTCGCGCGCAACCGCTATATCAAGGCAGTGCAGGACTATAACGTCGGCATCAGGACGTTCCCGAACAATCTGACGGCCATGGTGTTCGGCTACAAGGAAAAGGCCAACTTCACTGTGGAGAACGAAAAGTCGATCTCGACCGCGCCTAAGGTCGATTTCAACGTACCGCCGGCCGCAACGCCGGCGCCTGCTCCCGCTGCACCTGCACCCGCCAAGTAGAGGTGAATAGCGGACGCCTGCGATGAAATCGGTCAAGGCGATCATTCTCGCGTTCCTGCTGTGCTGGGCGTCTGCTGCTTCGGCAGACGTCGCGGTGCCGCCGCTGACCGGCCGCGTCGTCGATCTGACGGCGACGCTGTCGGCTGACCAGGCTGCCGCGCTCGAACAGACCCTGAAGGATTTCGAGGCCCGTAAGGGCAGTCAGCTCGCGGTGCTGATCGTACCGACGACGCAGCCTGAAACCATTGAGCAGTATTCGCTGCGGGTGGTCGAGCAATGGAAGCTCGGGCGCAAGAAGGTCGACGACGGCGCGCTTTTGATTGTCGCCAAGAACGACCGCAAGCTGCGCATCGAGGTCGGCTACGGTCTCGAGGGCGCGCTGAACGACGCGACCTCGAAGCGCATCATCGATGAGGTCATCACGCCGAAATTCCGCAGCGGCGATTTCGCGGGTGGTATTTCGGATGGCGCCGATCGCATTCTGAAAGTGATCGACGGCGAGCCGCTGCCCGCACCGAAGCCCGAGGGCGAGGTGCCGGATCTGAGTGCGATCGGCGAGTATTTTCCGTTCCTCTTCATTGGAACGCTGTTCGCCGGCGGATTTTTCCGGGCGCTGTTCGGGCGGCTGTTCGGTTCGATGATCGCGGGCGGCGGCATCGGGCTCGTGATGTGGTTCCTGATCGGCGCATGGCCGCTCGCGGCGATTGCCGCCGTTATCGTGTTCGTGATCACATTGATCGGCGATACGATGATGTCGTCTGGCGGCGGTGGCCGAGGCGGTTACGGCGGCGGCTTCAGTTCCGGCGGATCGAGCGGTGGCGGTTTCAGCGGAGGCGGCGGCAGCTTCGGCGGCGGCGGCGCATCGGGCAGTTGGTAGGCTAGAAATCTGCAATGGGTATCAAGCGCATCGGCAAGCATCTTGTTCTCAACCGCTGGCGGGTCCGGCGCGCTTTCCCGCGTCAAGCGCTCGCCAATATCGAGAAGGCCATCAAGGCCAGCGAAGCGACCCATGCCGGGCAGATTCGCTTTGCAGTTGAGGGCGCGCTCGACGGCGTGCCGCTGTTCAAGGATCAGCCCGCGCGCGCCCGCGCCATTGATGTGTTCGCGCAGCTCCGGCTTTGGGACACCGTGCATAACAACGGCATCCTGATCTATCTGCTGCTCGCCGACCGAGATGTGGAAATCGTCGCCGACCGCGGCATCAGCGAGAAGGTCTCGCAGGCGGAGTGGGAAAAGATCTGCCGCGCGATGGAGGCGGAATTCCGCGCCAAGAATTTCGAGGGCGGCGTGCTGAAGGGCATTGCCGCGGTGACGCAGTTGCTTGCGAAGCATTTCCCGCCGGACGGTCCGCAACGGAACGAGCTCCCTGACAAGCCGGTTGTGCTGTAACTAATCTCCCGTCATCAGCCCGACATTGCCGCCGGCCGCCGCCGTGTTGATCGTCACCGTCTGTTCGGTGGCAAGGCGCGGCAGATAGTGCGGTCCGCCGGCTTTCGGTCCGGTACCAGATAAGCCGTGTCCGCCGAACGGCTGCACGCCCACCACAGCGCCGATCATGTTGCGGTTGACATAGACGTTGCCGACACTGAGCCAATCCACCGCTTCCTCTACGGTGTCGTCGATGCGCGAATGAATCCCGAGCGTCAGACCGTAGCCGCTGGCTGCGATGGCTTGCAGCACGCGCTCGAAATCCGCCGCCTTGTAGCGCACCACATGCAGGATGGGCCCGAACACCTCTTCGGTCAGTTCGTCTGCGTTGTTCAGCTCGAAGATATGCGGTGCGACGAAATTTCCGGATGGAGCCTTGCCGGCAAAGTGGACGATAGCTGACGTTTGCATCCGCGCAATATGCGCATCGAGACGCTGCTTCGCCTCTGCGTCGATGACCGGGCCGACCTGTGTGGCCGGATCGTGCGGATCGCCGACGGTCAACTCGCGCGCCGCGCCCGCGATCATCTCGATCATGCGGTCGGCGACATCTTCCTGCACAAACAGCAACCGTAACGCCGAGCAGCGTTGCCCGGCCGATCTGAAAGCCGATGTGACGACGTCGTCGGCGACCTGTTCGGGCAGCGCGGTCGCGTCCACGATCATGGCGTTGATGCCGCCGGTCTCGGCGATCAGCGGCACGATGGGGCCGTCCTTTGCAGCTAGCGTGCGATTGATGGAACGTGCAACCTCCGTCGAGCCTGTGAACACCACGCCGGCGATATGCTCATCGGCCACCAGCGCCGCGCCGATCTTGCCATCGCCCTGCACCAGATGCAGCGCCGAGGTTGGGATGCCCGCTTCATGCAGCAGCGCGATTGCTTCCGCCGCGATGCGCGGCGTCTGTTCGGCAGGCTTTGCGACGACGGCGTTGCCCGCCATCAGGCATGCGGCGACTTGGCCCAGGAAAATCGCCAGCGGGAAATTCCACGGCGAGATCGCGACCATCACGCCGCGCCCGCGCAATCGGAGAACATTGCTTTCGCCGGTGGGGCCGGGAAGCGGCTGGCCGTCGCCGAACAGCTTGCGGCCTTCCATCGCGTAGTACCGGCAGAAGTCGATGGCCTCGCGGACTTCCGAGACCGCGTCGTCGATGGTTTTGCCGCCTTCGGTCTGCAGCAGCGCAATGAAATGCGCCATCCGCTGCTGCAGAAGATCGGCGGCGCGTTCCAGCGCCGTTGCACGTGTGTCTGCGGGCGTCCGGCTCCAGAATGCGGAGCCGGTCCGCGCGAGCGCCACGGCAATCGCAACGTCCTTCTCCGTGGCATTCGTCACGCTGCCGGACGGGAGGGCGGCGTCGCGGACCGATTGCAGCAAAGCGTCGAGCGCGGCGCGGTCGCCGAACTCGATGCCGCGCGAATTGATTCGCGGCAGATAGAGATCGCGCGGCAGCGGCAGGCCAGGAGAACGTGCCTGATCGGGCGACGCGACGATCTGTTCGGGGCGCTGGAGCAGCGACGAAACGGGAATGCTGTCGTCCGCCGCCTGCGCCACGAACGACGAGTTGGCGCCGTTCTCCAAAAGCCGCCGCACCAGATAGGCCAGCAGGTCACGGTGGCTGCCCACCGGCGCGTAGGTGCGCAGCGCGAGTGCTGGTTTGTCCGCGTGAAGCTGCGCATAGAGGGCGTTGCCCATGCCGTGCAGCCGCTGAAACTCGAAATCGCCGTCGTCGCCTGCGAGTTCCGCAATCGTCGCCACCGACAATGCGTTGTGGGTGGCGAATTGCGGAAAGATGAGCGGACGCAGGCCAAGCAGCTTCCGCGCGCAGGCGATGTAGTTCAGATCCGTCGTCGCCTTGCGGGTGAATACTGGATAATCGTTGAGGCCGCGTTCCTGCGCGCGCTTCACCTCGGTGTCCCAATAGGCGCCCTTCACCAGCCGCACCATCATGCGGCGGCTAGCACGTTGCGCGAGGTCGTGGGCGTGGTCGATCACGGCCTCGGCGCGTTTTTGATAGGCCTGCACCGCCAGACCGAAACCGTCCCAGCCCTCGAGCGATGAATCGGCGAACACCGCGCCGATCACGTCGAGCGATAGCTCGAGCCGGTCGGCTTCTTCAGCGTCGATGGTGAAATTCAGGTCGTATGCCTTGGCCTGACGTGCAAGATCAATCGTCAGCGGCACTAGCTCAGTCATCACCCGCGAGCGGCTCAGCGCCTCGTAGCGCGGATGCAGCGCGGACAGTTTGACGGAAATTCCTGGCCGGTCAGGCTGAGGCGTATTGCCTCCCGCACGGCCGATCGCCTCGATGGCGGAAGCATAGGATTCGAAATAACGCGCGGCGTCCGCCGCCGTGCGTGCGCCCTCGCCGAGCATGTCGAACGAATAGCGGTGGTGATGGCGAGGACCGTCGTCATCGGACGCGCGTGCGAGCGCGGCGTCGATGGTCTCGCCGAGCACGAAGTGATTTCCCATCAGGCGCATCGCTTGCCGGATCGCGGCGCGGACGGCGGGAAGGCCGATGCGTTTCGCGATCAGACCGACGGTGCCCTGCGGAGTCTCGCCCGGCTGGATGATCCGCGCGGACAGGCCGAGCGCCCATGCCGACGCATTGACCAGCAGCGCGCTGGATTTGGTCCGGTGATGGGTGAAATCGCCCTGGCCGAGCTTGTCCTCGATGAAACGGTCGGCGGTGGCAGCGTCCGGCACGCGCAGCAGTGCCTCCGCCATCACCATCAAGGCGAGGCCTTCCTTGGTGGACAGCGCGAATTCGCGCAGCATGTCCTCCACCCCGCCGAAGCCGCCGTCCTCGGCGCGCACGGCCTCGATCAGGCGCGTAGCGGCGCGGTCGATACGGGCGTTTTGTTCGGCGGAAAGCTGCGGCATGGCCAGCAGTCGCGCGGCGATCGCGCTGTCGTCGGGCGCATAGGGCGCTGCAAAAAGTGGAAGGCTGGTATCCGGCCTGAGCATGGCGTCATGGTACACGCAAATCGCAAGGCCGGAAGCGGCTGTGAAGGCGATTGGCGCTCACACGATTGTTGATGGTCGAGGTATTCGCCCTGTTGATCCCGCAGAAAATTCGCCATAGTCCAGTGGCGCAAGCCCTTCAGGAAATCATCTTGTTCCACACCAAGTACCGCGCCGCTTTGATTGTCGCTGCTTTGACCGGTTCCGCGTTAAGCGCGGCGCCCGCGTCTGCCATGAAACTCAGTCCGGAGCAGAACGAACTCTACACCTCCGTATCGATCAACCCGCCTTCGGCGGAGACCATGACGGTCTGCTATGGCTTCGTCTGCCGCCGCCGCGCCGAGCTTGATTTTTCGGACGCAGACCGCAAGGCGCTGACGCAGATATTGGCCTCCGGCAAGGCGACCGCTGCCGCCGAGCGCGCGGCGGTTCAGAAGGCGGTGGTCTGGTTCGACAAGCGGATGGGTCCGGTGATCGGAACCACGACGCGCGTGGCGCGGGCCGATATTCGCAACCGCGCCGACGCCAGCAACTACGATTGCTGGGATTCGACGCGCAATGTGTCGAGCTTCCTGCTGGTGTTGCAGGAATGGGGCCTGCTGAAGCATCACACGGTCGGTAATCCGCGCTATCGCGGCAACATTTTCGCGATGCAGTTGCCGCACAACACCGCGGTGCTGATGGAAACGGCGAGCCGCGTGGAGTGGAGCGTCGATATGTGGACGACGCGATATGCCCAGCCGCCCGACGTCATGCTTGTGGAGCAGTGGCTGAAAGAGGAGTGAGTTTCCTCTACGTGGCTTAGCGCTTTGACGGGAATCTCTCACCGTCATTGCGAGGAGCGAAGCGACGAAGCAATCCAGTGGTTGGCTTTCTGGATTGCTTCGCTCGCAATGACGAGCTCTTTACGCCTGCGCCGGCGTTTTCTTCACCTTCGCCCAATACTTGTCCCGCAGATGCCGCTTCACCAGCTTGCCGGTGGGCGTGCGCGGCAACTCGGCTTCGAAGTCGACGCTCTTCGGGCATTTGATCGGCGACAGGTGCTTGCGGCAGAACGCGATCAACTCGACCTCTAGCGCTTTGCCGGCGTGTGACATGTCGTGCGGCTGCACCACGGCCTTGACCTCTTCACCCATTTCCTCATTCGGAACGCCGAACACTGCGACATCCGCGACTGCCGGATGTGAAATCAGCGCATCCTCGGTTTCTTGCGGGTAGATGTTCACGCCGCCGGAAATGATCATGTAGGCCTTGCGGTCAGTGAGGTAGAGAAAGCCGTCGTCGTCGAGATATCCGACATCGCCGAGGGTCGACCAGCCGCGGTCGTTGTAAGCTCGCTGCGTCTTGTCGGGATCGTTGTGATAGGCGAACTGAGGCCCCCCGGCGAAATACACCGTGCCGGTTTCGCCCACGGGCAGCTCAACGCCGTCGTCGTCGAGAATCTTGATCTCGCCGACGACGGCGCGGCCGACGGTGCCGCGATGCGCCAGCCAGTCTTTCGACGTGGACACCGTGACGCCGTTGCCTTCGGAGCCGGCGTAATATTCGATCAGCACCGGACCCCACCAGTCGATCATCTTTGCCTTGACGTCGGCCGGGCAAGGGGCCGCGGCATGCACCGCGCCCTTCAGCGACGAGACGTCGTATTTCGCGCGAATTTCGTCCGGCAGTTTCAGCATCCGTACGAACATCGTCGGCACGAGCTGGGATTGCGTCACCTTGTGCTTCTCGACCAGCCGCAGAAATTCCTCGGCGTCGAAGGATTCCATGATGATCGACGTGCCGCCAAGCGCAGCGCACATCATGTTGAAGCGCAACGGTGCTGCATGATACAGCGGCGCGGGCGACAGATAGATGCTCTCCTCCGTCATGCCGCACATGACGGAGCACAGCAGCTTCAGCAGCGGGTTGGGCACCAGGATGGATGGCTCGAGCAGCGGGCGCTTGATGCCTTTTGGCCGTCCTGTGGTGCCTGATGAGTACAGCATGTCATAACCGGCGGATTCGTCGGCGATCGGCGTCGCGGGCTGCGCTGCAAGCGCTTCGTCCCACGACTTGAATTGTCCTTGAGCGGGGCCGGTGATGTAGAAGATGGGCTCGCCGGGCGCACCGGTGATCAGCGGTGCGACGGCCTCCACGCATTTCGGGGTGGTGATGACGACCCGCGCGCCGCAGTCCTTGACGATGTAAGCGATCTCGTCGGCGGTGAGATAGCGGCTGATCGCCGTGTAGTAGAGTCCGCTGCGCTGCGCCGCCCAGCAGACCTCCATGAAGACTGGCGTGTTCTCCATCAACAGCGCGATGTGATCGCCCTTCTGCAGGCCGAGCGAGCGAAACAACTGCGCACCCTGATTGGAGCGGCTGTCGAGTTCGCGATAGGTGATGGCTTCCCCCGATTTCGCCATCTGGTAGGCGATCTTGTCGGGCGTTGTCTGCGCGTGAATCGATGGATGAGACATAGAGCTCCCTTGGCGTTTCCTCGGTCTTCCCGATGCATCGGCGGCTTTTGCCGCTCGTTGATTGTTTTGAAGAACAGGTATGGCGGCGCGTGCAGCGCCGCCAACAAAAAAGGCGGGTGATGAACCCGCCCTTTGCTAGAGAGACTTACAGCCGCTCGACGATGGTGACGTTGGCCATGCCGCCGCCTTCGCACATGGTCTGCAAGCCGTAGCGCTTGTTGCGTTGCTTCAGTGCGTTGACCAGCGTCGTCATCAGCTTGGTGCCGGAGCCCCCGAGCGGATGGCCCAGCGCGATCGCGCCGCCATTGACGTTGAGCCGCGACGGATCGGCACCGGTGTCCTTGAGCCATGCGGTCGGCACCGAAGCGAAGGCTTCGTTGACCTCGAACAAATCGATGTCGTCGATCTTCATGCCGGCCTTCTTCAGCGCACGATGGGTCGCGGGCAACGGCGCTTCCAGCATGATGATCGGGTCGCCGCCGATCATGGTCATGTGATGGATGCGCGCCAGCGGCGCGATGCCTAGCGCCTTCAGGCCCTTCTCGTTGACGATCATGACGCCGGAGGCGCCGTCGCAGATCTGGCTGGCGCTGGCGGCGGTGAGCTTGCCGTTCTCCGCGATCGTCTTCACGCCGCGGATGCCTTCGATGGTCGCATCGAAGCGGATGCCTTCGTCGATGCTGTGGATGTCGGTAGAGCCGTCATCGCGCGTGAACTTCAGCGGAACGATTTCATCCTTGAAGGCGCCGGCTTGCGTCGCCGCGATGGCCTTCTGGTGGCTCTGATAGGAGTACTGGTCGAGTTCGTCCTTCGCGAGGCCGTACTTCTCCGCCATCATTTCCGCGCCGGTGAACTGGCTGAACTGGATGTTCGGATACTGCTTCTGGATGTTCGGGCTCATGTAGGTGCCGAAGCCATTCTTGAAGGCCAGCGACGCCGGAAGGCCCATCGGTACGCGGGTCATGCCTTCGACGCCTGCCGCGATCACGATGTCCATCGAGCCGGCCATCACGGCCTGAGCGGCGAAATGCAGCGCCTGCTGCGACGAGCCGCACTGGCGGTCGACCGATGTGCCGGGCACGCTTTCCGGAAGTTTCGAGGCCATCACCGCGTTGCGCGCCACGTTGTTGGACTGCTCGCCGGCCTGCATTACGCAGCCCATTATAACGTCTTCGATCTGCGCGGGATCGACGCCGGTGCGGTCCACGAGCGAATCCAGCACCGAAGCTGCGAGATCGACCGGATGCCAGCCTGCGAGGCGGCCTCCCTTGCGTCCCCCTGCGGTGCGGGCGGTGGCGACGATATAGGCTTCGGCCATGGTGGTGCTCCCTGATTGATTGTTATGTGTTGGCGTCGATTAAAGTGGCCCGGCAAGATTTAGTCAATCGCTCAATTAACTCTTGAGCCCGGCCCTATCATCGGCTTAGCTGGAGGTTCCTTCTAATGAGACATGCATGTCATCGACCCTGACCCAGAAAGCGCCACGCCGGTCTGCGCCGCCGAAGCCGGTTCCTGAAAAGGAGACCGCGCCGATGAATGCGACCGCGGCCAAGCTGCTGGTGGCGGCGGGCGATCTGATGATCGAGCGGAATACGACCGACGTGTCGTTGAGCGAGATCGCGCAGAAGTCCGGCGTCAATGCCGCGCTGGTGAAGTATCACTTCGGCAACAAGGACGGCCTGCTGCTTGCATTGCTGGCCCGGGATGCTGGCGCGGAAATGGCCAATCTGGCGTTCGTGCTCGACCAGCCGATTTCGCCGACCGAGAAGATGCGGCGGCATATCGCCGGCATCGTCAATGCCTATTACCGCGTGCCTTACTTGAACCGGCTGATCCATCTGCTGCTGCATCAGGGCAGCCCGGCGACGGCGAAAGAAGTTCACCGCTTTTTCGTGGGCCCGCTGTTCGAATTTGTGAAGCGGCTGCTTGAGCAGGGCATGGAGACCGGTGAATTCCGCAAGGTCGATCCGGCGCTGTTCTACATCAGTCTCAATGGCGCATGTGATCACCTGTTCTATGGACGGCAGATGAACTCGCACTTTGTCGGATCGGGTGGCGTGACCGACGAGGTGCGGCGGCAGTATATCGACCACATGACGAAACTGGTCCTTGGCGGGCTGCTGACCGACAAGACCACGATGCCGGGAAAACCTTCCGGCAAGGCGTGAGCGGCATGATCCCGAAAAGTGGGAATCGGTTTTCGGACAAGATCATGCCCAATAAAATAAGCGATGATCGGCGAAGCTGATCATAAAACAAGAAGACGTTGAGTTCGGGAGAAGCGTATGAAGGAACAATCGGCAACAGGCCCGCTGCGCGGCGTTCGCGTGATCGAATTTGCCGGCATCGGGCCGGGGCCGTTCGCCTCGATGCTGCTGTCCGACATGGGCGCGGATGTCGTGTCGATCGCGCGGCCTGGACAGGGCAAGCGCGACGTGCGCGATTTCGTCAACCGCGGGCGGCGCGTCATCGAACTGGACCTGAAAAATCCCGCGCATATCGAGCAGGCGCTTGATCTCATCGCCGCCGCCGACGTTCTGATCGAAGGTTTCCGGCCGCTGGTGATGGAGCGTCTCGGTCTCGGACCTGACGTGGTGCTCAAGCGCAACCCGCGCGTGGTCTATGGCCGCATGACCGGCTGGGGCCAGACCGGGCCGTTGTCGCAGGCCGCGGGTCACGACATCAACTACATCGCTATCACAGGCGCACTGGATTCATTCCGCGCCGGCAACGGCGAAACCGTCTCGCCGCTCAATCTGGTCGGCGATTATGGCGGCGGGGCGCTTTTTCTTGTGGTCGGCGTGCTCGCGGCCGTGATCGAGGCGCGCACCTCGGGCAAGGGCCAGGTCGTCGATGCCGCGATGTGCGATGGCGTCTCGAGCATGCTGACGATGTTTCACAGCATGCGCGCCATCGGGCGCTGGACCGAACAGCCGCGCACCAACCTGCTCGACGGGGGCGCGCCGTTCTATCGCACCTACGAATGCAAGGACGGTGGGTTCATGGCGATCGGTGCGCTGGAGCCGCAGTTCTATGCCGAGTTGCGCAAGCTCGCCGGACTCGACGAGGAATGTTACGACGCGCAGATGGATCGCAAGGGGTGGCCCAAACTGCACGAGAAAATGACTGCGCTGTTCAAGACCAAGACGCGCGACGAATGGTCGAAGATTCTTGAAGGCTCCGATGCCTGTGCTGCGGCAGTCCTCGGACTGTTCGACGCGCCAAAGCATCCGCATCTTGCCGCGCGCCAGACGTTCATCACCGCCGATGGTTATGTTCAGCCTGCGCCTGCGCCGCGCTTCTCGCGCACGCCCTCCGCAATTCAGGGATCGCCCGCCGCTCCACCGGTCGACGCCGCCGATATTCTTGCGCAGTGGTCGGAGACGACTGCCGCGCACGTTTCATAGAAAAAGTCCCCTACAAAAATCAGACCTCACTTTCTCAACCCCAAAGCAGGAAACCAACTTATGCAGCTCAAGGATGTTTCGGTACTCGTGACTGGCGGCGGCTCGGGCCTCGGCGCCGCGACGGCACGCGCGATGGCGGCAAAGGGTGCGAAGGTCGCCGTGATCGACATGAACAAGGAAGGCGCCGAGAAGGTTGCCGCCGAAATCAAGGGCCTTGCGCTGGTCGGCGACGTCTCTGAGGAAGCACCGGTGAAGGAGGCCATCGCAAAGGCTGAAGCTGCTCACGGTGTCATCCGTGTGCTGGTGAACTGCGCCGGCATTGGCGGCGCGGTGAAGACCGTCGGCAAGAACGGCGCTTATCCGCTCGATCATTTCTCGCGCATCATCAAGGTCAACCTGATCGGCTCGTTCAACTGCATCCGGCTCGTTGCCGAGCGTATGCAGACGGCGGCTCCGATCGGCGAAGAGCGCGGCGTCTGCATCAACACCGCGAGCGTCGCCGCCTTCGACGGCCAGATTGGCCAGGCGGCGTATTCCGCCTCCAAGGGCGGCATCGTCGGTCTCACGCTGCCGGTGGCGCGCGATCTCGCATCGCTCAACATCCGCGTCATGACCATTGCACCCGGCCTGTTCCTAACGCCGCTGCTGATGGGTCTGTCGGAAGAAGCGCAGAAGAGCCTTGGCGCGCAGGTGCCGCATCCGGCGCGTCTCGGCGATCCGAGCGAATATGCCCAGTTGGCGGTCGCGATTGTCGAGAATCCGATGCTCAACGGCGAAACGATCCGCCTCGACGGCGCGATCCGCATGGCGCCGCGATAGCAGGAGTCACTGCCGTCATTGCGAGCCAACGGGTCGGCTTCGCCGGCCCGATGACAGGCCCCGCGAAGCAATCCAGAAAGAGAAAGACAAGATCTGGATTGCTTCGTCGCTAACGCTCCTCGCAATGACGATAAATGGGTCGAGGCGTAATCGGCCGGCGAGGGGCGCCATAACAAGAATGCCCCCGCCGTTTCTCCTGGGAGGAAACGCGATGAGCGCGAGTTTGAGTTCGAATCTGGCTGAGAAGAGCGCAGATACAGCGCCGCAGAAGCCGCCATTCCGCAAGATCGAATGGCTCAGGCGGGACATCGCGGTCGAGCGCCGTCCCGACGGCGTCATCATTCTGAAATCGCGTATTCCGCTCGATCCGTTTGAGCCGCATATCCCGGCCTCATTGGCGAAGTGGGCGAAGGCGCGGCCCGATCACATCTGGCTGGCGCAGCGCAGGGGCCCCGAGCGGCAATGGCGCAAGGTGTCTTATGGCGAGGCTAAACGCACTGTCGATGCGCTCACGCAGGCGCTGCTCGACATGAAGCTGCCGGAGGGCCGCCCCGTTGCGATCCTCAGCGGCAACTCCATTGAGCACGCCTTGATGACGCAGGCCGCAATGCAGGCGCGGATTCCGGCAGCGCCCGTGTCGCCGGCCTATTCGCTGATGAGCCAGGATCACGCCAAGCTGAAATACCTGTTCGATCTTATCAAGCCCGCCGTGGTGATGGTGCAGGATGGTGTTGCTTTCGAGAGGGCGCTGGCCGCGCTTGATTTTCGCGGCATCACGGTGATCCATGTCGAGCGTGCACCTGCCAGCATCAAGAGTGTCGCTTTTGCCGATCTCGTTGCGACGCCGGTGACGCCCGCGGTTGACGCATCGATTGCGAAGATCACGCCGGACACCGTCGGCAAGTTTCTGTTCACGTCGGGTTCGACCGGCATGCCGAAGGCGGTCATCAATACGCAACTGATGATGTGCGCCAACGCGCGCATGATGATGCAGGTGCGTCCGCGCCCGCCCGGCGATTCCGAGGCGATCTACCTCGACTGGATGCCGTGGAATCACACCATGGGCGGCAACGCGCTGTTCAATCCGGTCTTGGTCGAAGGCAGCACGCTTTATATCGACGACGGCCGTCCGTTGCCCGGCATGATCGATGAGACGCTGCGCAACCTGCGCGAGATTTCTCCAACTTACTACGCCAACGTGCCCGCCGGTTATGCTGCGCTGGCGGCGGCGATGGAGAAGGATGACGCGCTGTGCCGCAACTTCTTCAAGAATCTCGGACTGATTGCTTACGGTGGCGCGCGCTTGCCGGACGATCTGTATGAGCGTGTGCAGGCGCTGGCGGTCCGCGCCACCGGCGAGCGCATCGTGTTCTACACCGGCTGGGGTTCCACCGAGACGGCGCCGACATCCACCGGCACCTATTGGGACACCGAACGTGTCGGCCTGATCGGCCTGCCGTTTCCCGGCGTCGAGTTGAAGATGGTGCCGGTGGAGTCGCAATACGAACTGCGCCTGCGCGGCGTCAACGTGACGCCGGGCTACTACGGCCAGCCCGAACTGACGCAGAAGGCCTTCGATGACGAGGGTTTCTACTGCATCGGCGATGCTGGCGTGTTCGTCGATCCGGAGGATCCCGCGAAAGGGCTTATCTTTTCAGGACGCGTGGTCGAGGACTTCAAGCTCACCACAGGAACCTTCGTTCTGGTCGGCTCGCTGCGCACCGATGCGATTGCCGCCGCGTCGCCTGTGATTCAGGACGCGCTGATCGCGGGACAGGATCGTCCCTTCATCGGGCTGCTCGCATGGCCGAATCTCGATGCCTGCCGCCGGATGATCGAGGACATGAACGCGACCATGGACACTGTTGTGAATCATCCGAAAGTCCGTGCGCATCTGCGCGAGGGCCTGCTGGCGCACAACAAGGCGTGCTGCGGCGTCAGCAGCATAAAGATTGCCCGCGCGATGCTGATGGCCGAGCCGCCGTCCATCGACGGCAACGAACTCACCGACAAGGGCTACATCAACCAGCGTGCAGGGCTGGAGCGCCGCGCCGCGCTGGTCGAGCAACTCTATGCCGACAAACCGGGACCGGACGTCATCGTCCTCGCATAACTTCACGTTCACAACACGAGTCAGAAACCCATGAATTTCGAATTCTCCGACGACCAGAAGCAGTTGCGCGATCAGGCGCGGCGCTATCTCACCGAACATTCACCGCCGAAAGCCGTGCGCGCCGTGCTTGAAGGCAACGCGCCTTATGACAAGGCGCTGTGGAAGGGCCTTGCCGAGATGGGTTTTCTCGGCGTCGCGATCCCGGAGGAATTCGGCGGCGCGGGCGCGGGCCATCTCGAACTGTGCGTGATCGCCGAGGAAATGGGCCGCGCGCTGGCGCCGGTGCCGTTCTCCTCCACGATCTATCTCGCGGCGGAAGCCATCATGCTCGCGGGCAGCGATGAGCAGAAAGCCAAATGGCTGCCGAAAATCGCATCAGGCGAAGCCATCGGGACGCTGGCGCTGTTCGAAGGTGCGGGCAATCCGTCGCCCAAAGCGATCAATGTCTCGAGTTCGCAGGGCACAGTCAGTGGCACCAAGAAGCCGGTGGCGGACGGTGCGATTGCCGATTTCGCCATCGTCGCGGCACGCACCGGATCGACCGGACGCGAAACCGATATTGGTTTGTTCATTGTCGATCTCAATGGCGCGGGCGTGACGCGCAAGCCGTTGTCGAATATCGACCAAGCGCACAGTCAGGCCGAGATCACTTTCGACAAGTGCAAGGCGGAGCCGCTCGGCTCTGCGAACGAAGGCTGGAGTATTCTCACCCGCGTGCTCGATCGCGCCGCCGTGCTGGTGGCGTTCGAGCAGGTCGGCGGCGCGGACCGCGCGCTGGAGATGGGGCGCGACTATGCGCTCGACCGCATCGCCTTCGGCCGTCAGATCGGATCGTTCCAGGCGGTGAAGCATATTCTGGCCGACATGTATGTGTCGGCGACGCTGGCGCGCTCGAATTGCTATTACGGCGCGTGGGCACTCTCCACCGATGCTGCCGAGTTGCCGGAAGCCGCTGCCACCGCGCGCGTCAGCGCGACGCAGGCGTTTCTGCACTGCGCGAAGAACAACAACCAGGTTCACGGCGGCATGGGCTTCACCTGGGAATTCGACTGCCATCTGTATTACCGCCGCGCCAATGCGCTGGCGCTGGTGCTTGGAAGCCTGACCTACTGGGAAAACCGGTTGATCGATCGCATGCGCTTCCGAAACGCGGGTTGAGAATTGTTCGTCATTCCGGGGCGCTCGGCTTCGAGCGAACCCGGAATCCAGTTGAGACAAGATTCCGGATCGATCCGCGGGGCGGATCGTCCGGAATGACAGCAAGGGACTAATCTCATGAATTTCGATGATACTCCGCAGGAAGCCGCATTCCGCACTGAGGCCCGCGCATGGATTCAGGCCAACGCGCCGAAGCACCTTGAGAGCGAACTTTCCGAACCGTCGGTCGGGCGCATCAAGCTGCGCAGCGGCGAGATCCTTACCGAATCGAAGAAGTGGCAGAAGAAGAAGGCCGAGGCCGGCTGGGCCTGTCTGCATTGGCCGAAGGAATATGGCGGGCGCGGTGCGTCTCCCATCGAGCGTGTGATCTGGCAGCAGGAAGAAGGCGTCTTCATCAAGCTGGAAAGCGTGTTCCTGATCGGGCAGGGCATGTGCGGCCCGACCATGATGGCCTATGCCGGCGAGGACGACAAAAAGAAGTACCTGCCGAAGCTCGCTTCCGGCGAGAACATCTGGTGCCAGTTGTTCTCCGAACCGGCGGCCGGATCCGACGTCGCAGGCCTTCGCACTCGCGCGGAGAAGCAGGGCGACGACTGGATCATCAACGGCCAGAAGGTCTGGACCACCGGCGCGCATTTCTCGGATTACGGCATCGTCATCACCCGCACCGATCCGACACAGCCCAAGCACAAGGGCCTGACCATGTTCTTCCTGGACATGAAGAGCCCGGGCGTTGTGGTGAAGCCGATCAAGCAGGCCAATGGCCAGGCCGAGTTCAACGAGGTGTTCTTCAACGAAGTGCGGATTCCGGACTCGCAGCGCCTCGGCAAGGTCAATGACGGATGGAACGTGTCGCTTACGACGCTGATGAACGAGCGCATGTCGATCGGTGCGCGCATCGTGACCGGCGTGCCGGAGATGTTCGATTTCTGCAGCAAGCTGATGCTCGAGGACGGACTCGCTATCGACGACAAGAATGTCCGCTCGAAACTCGCGAACTGGGCGGTGAAGGCGAGCGGCCTGAAATACACCAGCTATCGCTCGATCTCGGCGCTGTCGCGCGGCGAGCGCCCGGGGCCTGAGAATTCCATCGGCAAGCTGGTGTCCGGCTCGATGCTTCAGGACATTGCCATGTTCGCGCTCGATCTTCAGGGCGCGGCCGGCGTGCTCAACGATGGGGACGCGGTTGCGGCCGCTGGACAGTTCCAGTCGATGCTGCTGCGCTCGCCTGCGACGCGTGTCGAGGGCGGAACCGACGAGATTCTGCGTAACATCATCGCGGAGCGTGTGCTGGGGTTGCCCGGCGATATCCGCGTCGACAAGGACGTACCGTTCAATGCCATCCCGACCAAAGGGCGTTAAGTCATGTTAGACAAGATCGACAGCCACGACATCGAGGTTGTGGAGAAACTCATGGGCGCACGGTATTCCTGTCGCGCGTTCAAGCCCGAACCCGTCGCGCGCCCGATCATTGAGCGCGTGCTGAGCGCGGCGCAGAAAACTGCGTCCTGGTGCAACAGCCAGCCGTGGCAGGTGACGATCGTCAGCGGTGACGCGACCCGTGCCTTTGGCGAAGCCCTGTACAAGAACGCGAGCGAGGGAAAGTTCTCGGCGGACTTTCCGTTTCCTCGTGAGTATCGCGGCGTCTATCTCGACCGCCGCCGCGAGAGCGGTTTCCAGCTCTACAATGCGCTCGGCATCCAGCGCGGCGACAAGGCCGCCTATCAAAAGCAGATGCTGGAGAACTTTCGCTTCTTCGGCGCGCCGCATGTAGCCATCATCACCAGCGACGAAGCGCTCGGCGTCTACGGTGCTGTGGATTGCGGCGGCTATGTCGGCAACTTCGTGCTGGCGGCGCAGGCGCTTGGCATCGCCACCATCCCGCAGGCGGCGCTGGCGGGTCAGTCCAATGTAGTGCGCGATCATCTCGGTCTCGCCGCTGACCGCCGCGTGGTCTGCGGCATTTCATTCGGATATGCGGATGAAGCGCATCTTGCCAACAGCTACCGCACCAACCGCGCAACGATTCCCGAGGCGGTGACGTTTATCGACTAGGGCATGATACCGATGGCGGACGCACAGCAATCGAAAGAGGATGCGGCCGCCACCGAGCAGGTCCGGCAGGTGATCGCGCGCTACGCGGCGGCGTGGGCCGCGGGCGATTTTCTTGCGGTCCGGGACTGCTATCACGATCAGTTCACGCTGTACTATGCAGGTAACAATCCGCTGTCCGGCGTGCACAGAGGCAAGACGGCCTGCCTTGCGGTGCTGGAAGAGTTCCGAAAGCGCACCCGCCGCAAGCTCATCAGTGTCGATCACGTCATGGCCGGCCCGCAGCGCGGCAGCGTGCTGGTGCGCGAGCAATTCAGCCATGACGGCAAAACAACGGACGTCCAGCGGCTTCTGGTGTATTCGATATTGGAAGACAGACTCCACGAATGCTGGGTCTACGATCAGGATCAGGCGCTGATCGATCAACTCCTGTCGTGAGGGAATACCCATGACCGAACAGCCGCTCGCAAAGAAATTCGCCAACGTTCTCGGCCGCCGCATGGCCTGTCTCTTATACACATCTAGATGTGTATAAGAGACAGGTCCTATGTCGAGGCGGGCACGGAGGGGCCGACCGTGCTGCTGCTGCACGGCAATCCGACCTCGTCCTATCTCTGGCGCGACGTCATGCCGGCGCTTGAAGGACAGGGCCGCCTGATCGCGCCGGACCTGATCGGCATGGGCGATTCCGACAAGCTGCCCGATGTGAAACCGGATACCTACCGCTTCGTCACGCACCGCGACCATCTCTGGGCCTTCATCGATGCCGTGATCGGTCCCAAGGAAAAGGTGCTGCTGGTGATTCACGACTGGGGGTCGGCGCTCGGCTTCGACTGGGCCAACCAGCATCGCGATCGGGTGCGCGGTATCGCCTACATGGAAGGCATCGTCCGGCCCGTCACCGGCTGGGACGAATGGAGCGAGGCCGCGACGCCGGTGTTCCAGGGCTTCCGTTCCGACAAGGGCGAGCAGATGATTCTCGACCGCAACCTGTTCATCGAGCGCGTGCTGCCGGGCTCGGTGCTGCGCAAGTTGACCGACGCGGAGATGACGGAATACCGCAAGCCGTTCCTCAACCGCGAGGACCGTTGGCCGACGCTGACCTGGCCGCGCCAGATACCCATTGCGGGAGAACCCGCCGACGTGGTCGCCATCGTCGATGCTTATGCGAAGTGGATGTCGGAGAACGACCTGCCGAAGCTGTTCGTGAATGCGGAGCCCGGCGCCATCCTGATCGGCAAGGTGCGGGAGTTCTGCCGCGGCTGGAAAAACCAGACCGAGGTGACCGTTCCCGGCAGTCATTTCATTCAGGAAGACTCCGGTCCCGCCATCGGCCGCGCCGTCGCGGACTGGATCAAGGCGAACGGCATCTAATCAACGGGATAAGTCCGGCCCGAGCCGTCATTGCGAGGAGCCCTTGCGACGAAGCAATCCAGTCCTTGCCATGCTGAATTGCTTCGCTTCGCTCGCAATAACGCAGATGACCGAATCACTCGCGTGATTCGCGATGGAACTCGCTTCAGCGACCCCTCTACATATTATGAACACCCGCACCGAGCCGGGCGCGTGGTTAACCCTGCGTTAGGAAATTGCATTGCATCTTCCCTTCAAGCGCGGTCGGCAGAAGAACTCTGTTTGGCGGATCGTGCTTCGGGAGATTTGCAATGTGGTCCAGCCGCGAAGCCTTTGAGAACGACGTTTGCCCGGTGGGCGACGAGATGCTCGGAAGCCTGTATCGCGCCAGCGAACATGGCCTTCCCCAACTGGTTGAATCGGTATCGTCAGACGTCAGAGCGATGCTGGCGCTGTTCTGCTACAAGCGCGCGCATCTGCACGGCATGAGCCTTGCGATCGCCGCGACCTGCACCGAGCGCGATCTGGTCGAGCAGGGCGGCATCGTCGGATCGACCTTGTTTGCGATGTCGCGGGAAGCACCGTCGGCGACGCCGTCTGCGTCGGCTTACGGCAATCGCCGCACCATCACGCTGTCGACCAAGCCGCTCAGCACATTCGTGCACGCCATGGACGAGATCGACGACGACGACAGTGATCTGGCAGCCATGCCGGCGTAAGCCGCGATTCTGCCGGAACCTGCGCTAGATATCGTAATACAGATGAAACTCGTGAGGATGGGGGCGAAGCCGGATGGCATCGACCTCCTTCTTTCGTTTGTAGTCGAGCCAGGTTTCGATCACGTCGCGGGTAAATACATCGCCGCGCAGCAGGAACGCGTGATCGCGTTCGAGTGCATCAAGCGCTTGATCCAGCGACCCGGGCGTCGATTTCACCTTCTTCGCTTCGGTAGGCGGCAGATCATAAAGATTCTTGTCGATCGGTCTGCCCGGATCGATTCGCTTCTCAACGCCGTCGAGTCCGGCCATCAGCATCGCGGAAAAGGCGAGATAAGGATTGCACGAGGGATCAGGCGAACGAAATTCGACACGCTTCGCCCGCGGGTTTGGCGAATACATCGGAATCCGGCAACATGCCGAGCGGTTGCGCTGAGAGTAGACCAGGTTGATGGGAGCTTCGTAACCCGGCACCAGACGCCGATAGGAATTCGTGGTCGGGGCGCAAAGTCCGCATAAAGCCCAGGCGTGTGTCAGAAGCCCGCCGATGTAGTAGCGGCCAAGCTCGCTCAACTCGGCGTAGTCCGCCTTGCCGTAGAACAGATTAGTCTCGCCCTTCCACAGACTCTGATGCACATGCATTCCCGAGGCGTTGTCCTCGAACAGCGGTTTGGGCATGAACGTCGCGGTCATGCCGTGCTGGTGCGCGGTGTTCTTGACCACGTACTTGTAGATCATCAGGTTGTCGGCCATGCGCGTGAGGGTCGTGAAGCGCATGTCAATTTCGTTTTGGCCACCGGTCGCAACTTCATGGTGATGGGCTTCGATCGCGATCCCCAGTGACTCCATCGTCAACACCATTTCGGTGCGGAGATCCTGCAGGCTGTCGGTCGGGGGAACCGGAAAGTATCCCTCTTTCGGTCGCGGCTTGTGGCCCAGATTCGGCGCTTCCTTCTTGCCGGTGTTCCAGCTGCCTTCGCTGGAATCGATTTTGTGGAAGGCGTAATTGATGCCTTGTCCATAACGCACGTCGTTGAAGACGAAGAACTCCGCCTCCGGGCCGAAATAGCTCGTATCGGCTTGGCCGGTGCCCTTCAGGTACGTCTCGGCCTTCTGGGCGATATAGCGCGGGTCGCGGCTATAGGATTGGCCGGTCACCGGGTCCCTGATGTTGCAGATCAGGACGAGCGTCGTTGCCGGAGTGAAAGGGTCGATGAAGGCGGTCGTCGGGTCGGGCACGACCAGCATGTCGCTTTCCTGTATCTCCTGGAAGCCGCGGATCGATGAGCCGTCGAATCCGATGCCCTCATTGAGGGCGCTGGCATTCACTGCACTGGGCGGGACGGAAAAATGCTGCCAGACACCGGGCAAGTCGGTGAACCGCAGGTCGATCATCTGGACCTCCTGGTCCTTGATCGTCTTGAGGACATCTTCGGCGGTCGCACAATTGGGAACCATGGCCTCACTCCTGCAATCGAGAGCGATTCCTCGTAAATCACGCGGCCGTCCGCTGTTGGACGGCCGTGCGATTGTGAACCATGCTGGATGCTTCGCGACGCGCTCCGCCGCGCCGACTTCGATCCGGCATCGCAAAGTCCGCGTTCAGCAAATCCGTTACCTGCGGGCCGACAGCTTCAGCTTTGGTGCGGCCCGCGCATCATCTTGAGAGCATCCTCGACATGCCGCCAGTTTCTGGCCAGTTCGACCTCGCCTTGTTTTTCGCACTCAATGGCTTTCTGAGCGGCTTCGGCAATGGCCTGGGGGCCGTGTGCCTCCAGCAATTGACGCGCATAGTCGTGGATTTCGATTTCTCGCACGGCGTCATGCTCCTCTTGTTCAGGGGCTGAAAGATTGACGCCTGAAGGGAACATTAGTTCCCGACTATTCGGGGCCAGCCGAACAGGGCGGCAATTCCCCGAGGCCAAATCGCCGCCGCGCCATCAGGCATTCCGGGTCACCGGGCATGCAGGTGCGGCAGACTTCGGGGCGCACCTCGTAAATTCCGCAGGCTGTCGAGGTTCCGACCTTGCCGTTTAGCGCGGTGCAGCGGTCGCCGTCGCAGCGCATGCCCGAGAGCCGGTCGTTGACGAACTTCCCGGGGATCAGGTCGAGCGCGGCGTCATCCTCGATGGTGAAGCGCGGCCAGTTACTCGAATAGGAGCAGCAGGCGCCGCAGCTCTGGCAGGGGCTATCGGTGGCGGTCATGGCATCCACGCTGGCGCATGCGCATATCGTGCATGCTCTTCATCCATTTCACCCGCAACGCCGTGCGGCGTTCGGGATACTTTTCATCGAGGAACACCGCCTGCGCGATCCGGTCGATCCGGAAGCTGCGAAAATCCTTGCGCAATTCGCACCAGCCGGCCAGATGCCGCACCGTTTCAAGATAACCGACGGCAATCGGCCAGATCGTGCGCTGGGTGTCGCGGCCCTGTTCGTCGCGATAGTGCAGCAGGACTTTCTTGTTGGCGTGAATATGCGCACGCAATTGCGTCATATCGATGCTGTCCGGCTCGTCGTCCCATTTCGGTGGCGCACGGCTGGCGGGTTCGAGTGCGAGCGGCTGCAGCCGTTCCGGCACGGTCTCGACGATCTTGGCGATCAGATCCTGCGCTGCTTTCGCCAGCACCGGATCGGCCCGCCCGGCGACCCATTGCGCGCCCAGCACCGCCGCCTCGATCTCGTCTGGCGTCAGCATCAGCGGTGGCATGTCGAAACCCTTTTCCAGCACATAGCCGGTGCCGGCCTCGCCCCTGATCGGCACACGCTGGCCGATCAGTGTGGCAATGTCGCGGTAGATCGTGCGCTTCGAGGTTTCGAGTTCGGCGGCGATGGCTTCCGCGGTCAGCGACTTGCGGGTGCGCCGGAGCACCTGGATAATCTGAAACAGCCGGTCGGCGCGCCGCATTTTCTCCAATCCCATCGGCTGAGGCCGGTTTGCTGCTGACACCACGTTGGCAGCAGGGGGTAGCTACAAACGGACATCTTTTCAACGCACAAAGGGTGCCCGTCATGATCGTTCTCTATGGAATCGGCCCTGGATTCGGCCTCCCGGAAATCAGCCCCTACGTCACCAAGACCGAAGTCCAGCTCAAGATGATGAAGCTGGCCTACGTCAAGCAGCAAGGACCGCGCGAGGCGTCGCCAAAGGGGCAATGGCCCTACATCGACGACGGCGAGACGCGGGTGGCAGACTCCACCTTTATCCGGCAGCATCTGGAGGTGACGCGGGGTCTCGATCTCGACGCCGGGCTCGACGAGCGTCAGCGTGCGGAAGCCTGGGCAATCGAGCGTATGATCGAGAATCATTTCAACTGGGCCATGGTCTACAAGCGCTGGCTGATTCCGGAGAATTTCGCCAAGGGCCCGGCGCACTTCTTCGATTCCGTGCCGGAAGATGCGCGCGAGCTTGTGCGAGAGGATGCGCGCCTCCGGGTCGCCGAGGTTCATCGTCTTGCGGGTCTGGCCCGGCACACACCTGACGAAGTCACCGAACTCGGCACGCGGTCGTTATCGGCGCTGTCGATGCTGCTGGGCTGGAGGCAGTATCTGATGGGCGATCATCCGTGCGGCACGGACGCGACGGCATTCGCTGTATTGGCTGGATTGCTGACGCCGTTCTTCGATTCGCCGCTGCGCGACCGGGCCTTGGAGTTCGCCAACCTCGTTGCCTATGTCGAGCGGATGATGGCGCAATACTATCCGGAGCACTCCTGGCAGCGGTTCGCGGCCGCCGCCTGAGAAGTGCACCGGCGTTACGTAACTGAGGCGCGCTGCTTCAGTTGCGCGACTTCCGCTTCAAGTTCGGCAATGCGTTCGTCGCGGGCGGCGATGGCCGCCGCCACATCGGCCGCATCGAACTTCATCGGAATATGCTGCGGGCAGTTGGTGTCCCAGGCCGTGATCTTGAAGACGATGGCCTGCTCGGGCTTGGCCTTGTAATCCTTCGGCATCAGCGATGCTGTCAGCGCGGGATCGTCTTCGACCACGCGCGCCTCGCCCCAGATCTTGACGCGGCGGCGATTGACGTAGTCGATCAGGAAAATATACGCCTTCGGGTTCTCGGTGAGGTTTCCCTGCGTGATGTATTGCCGGTTGCCGCGGAAATCCGCGAAGGCCAGCGTGGTCTTGTCGAGAATCTTGATGAAGCCAGCGGGCCCGCCGCGGTGCTGGATGTAGGGCTGTCCGTCGGCGGTGGCCGTCGCAAGAAAGAAACTGGTCTGCTCGCCAATGAAGGCTGCAAGCCCGGCGTCCACTTCGGTGCGCCAGCCGCCGCCCTCTTCCATGTGGGCATAACCGTTGCGTGAACCCTTGCGCGCCTGAATCGCCTTCACGGCGGCGGTAAAGGCGACATCGCTGGAATAGCTCTGTGCGGTTGTCATGGCGGACCTCGTATGGCCGGCGGAGTCCGCTCAAGGTAGTGAGCGGATCGTATTGCAGCAATCGCCGCCATTGACAGTTGATCATTGCAGGATATGAAATAATGCCATGGATCGTCTCGACGCCATGCGCGCCTTCGTTTCCGTCGCGGACCTTGAGGGATTTGCACCCGCTGCGCGCAAGCTGGGTCTGTCGGCTTCGGCTGTCACGCGGCTGGTCGCGGGGCTTGAAGAACATCTCGGAGCGCGGCTGCTTCAGCGCACCACACGCTCGGTGACATTGACCGATGTCGGCGCGCGTTACCTCGAGCGTGCGCGGCGGATTCTTGGCGATGTCGACGAAGCGGAGGCCTCGGCACAGGCCGAGCGCACCCAGCCGTCGGGCCGGCTCGTGGTGTCCGCGCCCCTGATGTTCGGCCGGCTGTATGTCGGCCCGATCATGTCGGCCTACCTTAAGAAATATCCGGACGTGAGCGGCGAACTGCGACTGTCAGACCGGTTGATCAATCTGGTGGACGAGGGCGTCGATCTCGCCGTGCGGATCGGGCATCTGGCGGATTCCAGCGTGGTCGCGCGCACGGTCGGCGAGATGCGGCGGATCGTGGTCGCCTCGCCGCGCTATCTCAAGACGCACGGCAACCCGCTCAAGCCGTCCGATCTCGCTGGCCATGAAGTCATTCAGTTTTCGGGCGGCAGTTCGCTGTCCGAATGGCGCTTCACGGAAAACGGCCGGGAGATCCGCGTGCCGACCGCGTCGCGCTTCGCCACCAACAGCACCGACGCCGCGATCCTGCATGCGGAGCAGGGTGGCGGCTTGATCAGCGTTCTGGCGTATCAGGCGGCGGAGGGACTCAAGGCCCGCCGGTTGAAGATCGTGCTGGCGGCCTATGAGCCGCCGCCGCTGCCAATCCATCTGGTCTATCCGACCTCGCGTCTGCTGTCGGCGAAAGTCAGGGCATTTGTCGATCTGGTGGTCGCGCAAGCGGACTGGCGTTTCGGGACTAAATAGCGGCGAGCGGTATCAGGACTTCGGTCGCAAGATCTTGAACGTCGCACTGGCCCGCGCGCAGGGCTCGCCGTCGGCCGTGATCAGGCTTTGCGCAAAGCAAATCGATCCGCCGACCTTTACGAAATTGGTTTCGACCTGAAGCCACTGGCCGATATTTGCCGAGTCGAGATAATCGACCGAGAGACTGATGGTGACGATCCGTTGAGGATCGGCCATGTTGACGCCGCAACTCAATCCCATGGCGTTATCGGCCAGTGTTGCGATCAGTCCGCCGTGGACGAGGTCGCGCGAATTGGTATGCACCTTGGCAAGACGAAGCCCGAGAATGTAGGCCTTCGATGTTTTCTTGAAATAGATTGGTTCCCACGGTTCGGTAATCGGACTGTGCCGCGGATGAGGTTCGAAGCCCGCTGGAATCTCGGTGAGAGTTCCGTTCGTTTCCATGTTTTCTCTTTCAAATGCTGCGTGGTGCAGATTGCTTGCCTCATCATAGAGTGGGCCGCACGCGCGATCATTCGAAATCAAGTTTGAAACACGGCATCGCTGCATGTTTGAAACAGCAGCGGCGTCATCGTCTCTTCACCTCTCTCCGCAAAACATGCGTCACGGCCGGACTTGTTCCGGCCATCCACGCCTTGAATCTTTAAAGAAAGACGTGGATGCCCGCGACAAGCGCGGGCATGACGAGCTATTGAGATTGAAGCTAGTAAGGCAATCCGACGTAGTTTTCCGACAGTGACATTTGCGCGGCGTCGGACTCGACCAGATAGTTCAGCTCCGCAATCTGAATGCGCGAGCTGAACGCATCGGTATCGGGAAAGCGATGCATCATCGATGTCATCCACCACGAGAAGCGCTCGGCCTTCCACACCCGGCTGAGCGCACGGCGTGAGTAATCGTCGATGCCGGCGGATGACTTCTCCGAATAGAATTCGCGCAGCGCCTGCGACAGATAATGAACGTCGCTGGCGGCGAGGTTGAGACCCTTGGCTCCCGTCGGCGGCACGATATGCGCGGCGTCGCCGGCTAGAAACAGGCGGCCGAACCGCATCGGCTCGGCGACGAAGCTTCGTAACGGCGCAATGCTCTTTTCGATGGACGGGCCCGTGACCAGATGGTCCGCTGCTTCCTGGTCCACACGGCGTTTCAACTCGTCCCAGAATTTGTCGTCAGGCCAGTTATCGACATGCTCGTCGAGCGGACATTGCAGATAGTAGCGGCTGCGATGCATTGAGCGCATCGAGCACAGCGCGAAGCCGCGTTCGTGGTTGTTGTAGATCAGTTCGGGCGACACCGGCGGCGTTTCCGATAGCAGGCCGAGCCACCCGAACGGATAGACGCGCTCGAAGATCTTCAGCGCGTCTGGCTTCACGCTCTGGCGGCTGACGCCATGAAAGCCGTCGCAGCCTGCGATGACGTCGCAGGCGATCTCATGGGTGGTGCCGTCCTTGACATAGCGCACGCGCGGACGGTCGGTGTCGAAGTCATGCAGGCTGACGTGATCTGCGTCGTAGATGATCTTCAGGCCGGCCTTGTCGCGGGCGTCCATCAGGTCGCGGGTGACTTCGGTCTGGCCGTAGATCGTGACCGTCTTGCCGGTGGCCCGCGTCATGTCGATGCGATGGCGTGCTCCGCCGAACGCCAGTTCGATGCCGTGATGGATCAGGCCGTCGTGATGCAGCCGCGCGGAGACGCCAACCTCGTCCAGCAGGCCGACGGTGCCCTGTTCGAGAACGCCGGCCCGGATACGCGCCAGGATGTAGTCCCGGTCCTTGCGCTCCAGGATGACGTTGTCGATGCCGTAGCGGTGCAGCAATTGTCCGAGCAGCAAACCTGCCGGGCCCGCGCCGATGATGGCAACCTGTGTCCGCAACGTCTCTCTCTCCTGGCCCTGCGGCATCGTTTCCCAGCCCGCGAATATGGGTTTTGCACGCCGGTGAAATTGATTATACCAGATAACAATGTACGAAAAGCTATCGCAGTGTCATACCAATGGCAGAGGCGGCAGGCATTGCAAATGGCCGATAACTTCTATCTGAATGGCCGCAAATCCAGGCGCGATGGTGCACCGCAAATGGGGTGCCGGTCGCGCCGCACGCTGAACGAAACCTACGCTCAACGAAACTTGAAAAGAGTATTTTAGGGAGGACTTGATGACAAAGCTAACCTGGACCGCCGTGGTACTGGCGGCTTCTGTTGCGCTGCCGGGCGCCGTGACCCTGGCGGCTGCGCAGGACATCACCATCGGCGTCAGCATCAGCACCACCGGCCCCGCGGCCGCGCTCGGCATTCCTGAAAAGAATGCGCTCGAGTTCGTGCCGACCGAAATCGGCGGCGCCAAGATCAAGACCATCGTGCTGGATGACGCCGGCGATCCGACCGCCGCCACCACCAATGCGCGCCGCTTCGTCACCGAGTCCAACGCCGATATCATCATCGGCTCGTCGACCACGCCGCCGTCGATCGCGATCTCCACCGTCGCCAACGAAGTCGGTGTGCCGCAGTTCAGCCTCGCGCCGCTGCCGATCACACCGGCCCGCGAAAAGTGGACCGCCGTGATGCCGCAGCCGGTGCCGATCATGGGCAAGGTGCTCTACGAGCACATGAAGAAGAACAATATCAAGACCGTCGGCTATATCGGCTTCTCGGATTCCTACGGCGATCTCTGGCTCAACGATCTGAAGACCCAGACCGGCGCCATGGGCGGCATCACTGTCGTGGCCGAAGAGCGCTATGCGCGTCCCGATACGTCGGTGGCGGGTCAGGTGCTGAAGCTGGTTGCGGCGAATCCCGACGCCATTCTGATCGGCGCGTCGGGCACTGGTGCTGCGCTGCCGCAGTCGGCCTTGCGCGAGCGTGGCTACAAGGGGCTGATCTACCAGACCCATGGTGCGGCTGCGATGGACTTCATCCGCATCGCGGGCCCGTCGGCGGAAGGCGTCATCATGGCGGCCGGCCCGGTGATGGCTCCGGAAGGCCAGGACGACAGCGCGCTCACCAAGAAGCCGGGCATGGCGCTGAACACCGCCTATGAGGCCAAGTACGGCGCGAGCACCCGCAGCCAGTTCGCGGGTCACATGTACGATGCGTTCGAAATGCTCAAGCGCGTCGTTCCGGTGGCGTTGAAGAAGGCCAAGCCGGGCACCCCGGAATTCCGCGAGGCCATCCGTCAGGCCTTGCTCTCGGAGCGGGAAATTCCGGCAAGCCAGGGCGTCTACAACTTCACCGAGACCAACCGTTTCGGCACTGACGATCGCTCGCGCATCATCCTGACCGTGAAGAACGGCAAGTATGAAGTCGTGAAGTAAGCGGCTGCGAAAATTCGCAAAGACTCGAATGGCCGGGCTCGTCCCGGCCATTTTCGTTTTGGCGTCATGAACGGCTTGCTAGCTCGCAAGTCCAACGACGTCGATACCGTCCGACTTGCCGCGAATGTCCCGGACCCCCAAATCGCAAAGCGGAATTGGCAGTGCGGACCTGAATCGGTTGATGGCAGCGCGCGAGGCGACAAATCCGCCGTCGACATTGCGGCTGAGCTCCTCGAGCCGCGCAGCGGTGTTCATGACGTCCCCATTGAACACGATTGCGCGCTTGATATCGCCAATCTCGCCGACGATCACAGCGCCAAAATGCAGGCTTCCGCGAATTCGGGGCGCCGCGCCGAACTCTTGCTCGAACCGGCCTTGAAGCTGCTGCAAGCTGGCGCGCATTGCCAGAAAACAACGCAGGGGACGGCAATCCACAGCCCCGGAGACCTCCGGCCAAGTGACGATGATTTCGTCTCCGACGTAGTTCAGAACCTCGCCCCGGTAGTCGATGACGGGCCCGGTCAAGGTGCGGAAGGTCTTGTCGAGAAAGCGATGGATCCCGAGACCACCCAGGCGCTCGGCAAGGGTCGTCGACCCTGCAATATCCACGAACAGGACGAACCGGTTTTCCTCAACGGGAGCGTGATAGCGGCCGGTTGCGAGATGGAGGAAAGCCCGCGGGCCGATGATATTGGTGACCGCAAACACTAGATTGAGCGCGATCGAAAAAATTGCTGAGAAGACAATTGCAGTCCAGAGGTCGCGATCGGAGAGATCGGGCGTCTCCCCCATGATCCGGACCCCAAGCTCGAAGTATTGCACCGGAATGATCGCCGCAGCGTAGAACGCGCTGCGGACTGCAAGGCTCGCGCGCAGCGACAGGCTGCCCAACCAATCGCGCAGCGGACCGGACGAGGCGAGAAATTCGAACGTTCCGATCGCGGCGCTGATGAGCACGCCGTAGATGAGGCCGATGGCGATTTGTTTCGGAGCAACGCCGACGCGGGCAACGACAAAGACGATCCCGCCGATCATGCCGCCGGAGAGAATCGCCGCGAACAGACGTAGCTTTCGCTCCAGCCTCGCGTCCATGATGGATACCCCGCAGAAGAATCGTCGCCTGACGATTATCGACCAGAACGAGCAGGATTGTTAGATCAGTTCGACGGTTCGCAAGGTATCACAGCGCGCTGCTCTCGCTGTGCTGGAATCCGAGATAGCTCGCCACCACGCGCTGATCGCCGCTGATGTCCTTCGCCGATCCGCTCATGACGAACTCGCCGAGCTCCATCACATAGGCGCGGTCGGCGATCTCCAGCGCGGCGCGGGCATTCTGCTCGACCAGCAGCACAGAGACGCCGGCCTGCTTCAACTCCGCGACGGTGCGGAAAATATCCGCGACGATCAGTGGCGCAAGGCCGAGGGAAGGCTCATCCAGCATCAGCAGGCGCGGTTGGCTCATCAAGGCGCGGCCCATCGCCAGCATCTGCTGCTCGCCGCCGGACAATGTACCGGCGAGTTGTGTGCGGCGCTCCTTCAATCGCGGAAACAATGTGTAGACGCGTTCCTGCTCGCGGGCCGCTGTGGCGCGGGGCACGCGGAAGCCGCCGAGCTGGACGTTCTCTTCCACCGTCATGGTGCCAAACAGCTCGCGATGCTCTGGCACGATGCACAGCCCCGCGGCGACACGATCCTCGATCTCGAGCCTGGAGATCTGTTGACCCGCGAAAGTCGCGCTGCCTGTGAGCGGCAGGATGCCCATGATGGCGTTGAGCAGTGTGGTCTTGCCCGCACCGTTCGCACCGATAATGGTGACGATCTCGTTGGCGCCGACGTCGAGCGTAGCGTTGCGCACAGCCTCGACCTTGCCGTAGGAAACATGGACGTCGTCGACGGTGAGCAGTTTCCCGGTCATGACGCCGCTCCGAGGTAAGCCTTGATGACGTCGGGGTTGGTACGGACTTCCGCGGGCGTGCCTTGCGCGATCTTGGTGCCGAACTCCAGCACCACGATGCGGTCGGCAATATCCATCACAAAACCCATGTCGTGCTCGACCAGCAGCACCGACATGCCCTCGCTGCGCAACTGGCGCAGTAGCGCGGAAAGCTTCTGCTTTTCCATGTGACGCAATCCGGCAGCGGGTTCGTCGAGCAGCAGCAGGACCGGATCGACGCACAGCGCGCGGGCGATTTCTACGATGCGCTGCTGTCCGAGCGACAGGCTCCCGGCAAGCTGATGTATCTGGTCGCCGAGGCCAACGCGTTCGATCTGCCTGGCGGCTTCCGCCAGCAGTCCGGCTTCGTCCTTGCGGTCGAGCCGCAGCATGCTGGCGATCGCGCCGGCATGGCCGCGCAGATGCGCGCCGATGGCGACGTTTTCCAGCACGCTCATGTCGGGCACCAGCTTGACGTGCTGGAAGGTGCGGGCCACGCCGAGCTTTGCGATGTCCTGCGGCGGGGCATTATCGACGTTGCGGCCGAGCACGGAGATGGTACCGCCCGAGGCACGCAGCACACCGGTGATGAGATTGAACGTCGTGCTTTTGCCGGCGCCGTTCGGCCCGATCAGCGCGACGATCTCCCGGGCCTGAACGTCGAAGGAGACATCGTTGACGGCGATCACGCCGCCGAACTGTTTGCGCGCCGCCTGAATGTCGAGCAGCGTGTTCGAGGTGGCGACGGCTTTCGCACGCGGCGGCAGCGCGTCTGCGGCTTGCGGCTTTGGCGGCTTGACGCTGAACGGCAACAGCGCGGCGAGCTTCGGCCACATGCCGCCTGGCGCGATCTGCAATAGCGCCACCAGCAGGATTCCGAAGATCACGGTCTCGAGCTGTGCGTTGCCGTGAAATACCAAAGGCAGATAGCTCTGCAGAATTTCCTTCAGCACGATCACGATGCCGGCGCCCAGCACCGCGCCCCAGACATAGCCCGCACCGCCGACCACAGCGATGAACAGATACTCGATGCTGGCATTGAGCCCGAACGGCGTCGGATTCACCGCGCGCTGGAAATGGGCGTAGAGCCAACCAGACAATCCGGCGAGCACCGCCGCATAGATAAAGACCAGGAGCTTGGCGCGCGCGGTCTGCACGCCGAACGCCTCTGCAGCGATGTGACCTCGGCGCAAGGCGCGGATGGCGCGGCCGGTGCGCGAATCGAGCAAATTGATCGTCAACAGCGCGCAAACGATCACCGCGAGCCAGATCGCGAAATAGATCTTGCCGGGATCGGTCAGTTGCAGCGATCCGATCGCCAGCGATGGAATGCCGGAGATGCCGTCATTGCGGCCGACGAATTCCAGCTTGCTGAACAGATAAAAAAGACTGATGCCCCAGGCGATGGTGCCGAGCGGAAGATAGTGACCCGACAGGCGCACGGTAATGAGCCCGAGGATCACGGCTGCCGTGCCGGCGACAATCAGCGCCAGCGGCAGCGTCACCCATGGCGAGAATCCATAACCGGTTGTCAGCACCGCAGTGGTGTAGGCTCCAAAGCCGCAGAACGCGGCCTGGCCGAACGACGTAAGGCCGCCGACGCCGGTCAGCAGCACGAGGCCCATCGCTACCAGTGCCGCGAGGCCGATGTTGTCGAGCAGCACAATCCAGAATGGCGGCATACCGGGAATGAACGGAATGACCGCCATCACCAGCGCGAATACGATCATGGCCCATCGCTGCGTCATTAATCGTTCTCCTCTTCGACCTCTGGCGAAGCCAGAGAGCGCAGGACGAGAACCGGGAGCAGCAGCGTGAAGACGATGACCTCCTTGAAGTTACTGGCATAGAACGACGAGAACGCTTCGACGATACCGACCACGATGGCGGCGGCAGCGGTGAGGGGATAGCTGACGAGACCGCCGATGATAGCAGCGACGAAGCCTTTCAGGCCAATCAGGAATCCGGTGTCGTAGTAGATCGTGGTGATGGGAACGATCAGGATTCCCGAGATCGTGCCGATCACGGCGGCGAGCAGGAATGCAAACTGCCCCGACACCGACGTGCGGATGCCGACGATGCGTGCACCGAGACGGTTGACGGCGGTGGCGCGCAGCGCCTTGCCGTACAGCGTGTAGCCGAACAGCAGCCACAGTCCGACGATGAGGATGATCGTGATCGCGTAGATGCCGATGCTCTGGCCGGTGAAGCGTAACGGCCCGATGGTGAAGGCGGCGGCGGAGATCGCCGGTCCACGCAGGCCTTCGGGACCGAAGAACACCAAGCCCAATCCTTGCAGCGCAAGATGGATACCGACCGACGCGATCAGCAGCACCAGCACGGACGCATGCGCAATCGGCTGATAGGCGATGCGATAGAGATAAAGGCCGATGGGCGCCACGATGACGATCGAAAGCAGGAAGTTGACGGTGACGCTGTTCTGCCGTCCGGCCAGCGTCATCGCGACGCCGTAGATGGCCAGCGGCAGCAGGATGTTCACCGCGAGCGAGCGCGCTACCTTACGCGCATGCATCGCGTTGCGTCCCGTCACCATGTCGAAGCAGAAAGCGATAACGCCCATGCCGAGTGCGAGCAGGGCGGTACCCGGCATCTTGCCGGCGGCGAGCGTCGCGTAGGTCAGCGCGCCGAAGGTGATGAACTCGCCCTGCGGGATCAGGATGACGCGGGTCACCGCGAACACGAGGACGAGCGCGAGACCGAGCAGCGCATAGATCGCGCCACTCGTGATTCCGTCCTGCAACAGGAACAGAAGGATCGTGCTGTCCAATGCGCTTCCCCCAGGCGTCGGGCGCGAGGCGATGGAAGGCCCGCCATGCAGCCCAAATCAGCGGTTGAAACCCGCTGCCGCTATTTGATATGGTTGATAACAATTATGAGATATAATCTCAAGGCGTGATCGGTCGGGCCCTTATAGCAAATCGACGGCGGGACGCACGCGATGGCTGTTGCGAAAACTGCGGGTGCTGGTTTGGCGAAACGAAAGCGGCCCGCGCGCGAATTGCCGCAGGCTCCCGCGGACGCCATTCAGCTCGGCGACCTGGCGGAATTCCTCGGCTATTCGCTCAAGCGCGCCCAGCTTCGGATTTTCGACGATTTCATCGGCTGCGTCGCGCCGTTGCAACTGACACCCGCGCAGTTTTCGGTCCTGATGCTGGTGGAGACTAATCCGGGGCGCAACCAGACCGAGATCGCCAGCACGCTCGGCATCCTGCGGCCGAATTTCGTGGCGCTGCTGGACGAGCTGGAAAGCCGCGATCTTTGCGTCCGGGTCCGCTCCAGCAACGACCGCCGCTCGCATATTCTGCGGCTGACGGAAAAAGGTCGTGCGGTTCTCGTTCGTGCCAGAAAGCTGATCGAGACCCGGCACGAAGCGCGGCTCAAGGAACTGCTGGGCGCGGAGAACCGCGAATTGCTGCTCGCGATGTTGGGCAAGATCGCGCGGGAGTTCTAGGCCGCGTCCACCAGAATGATGCGGATGTCGTTGACGTTGGTAAGCGTCGGGCCGGTGTTGAGCAGATCGCCAGTGGCGGCGAAGAACGCGGTCGCGTCGTTGTTGTCGAGATAGGCCTTCGGATCGAGCTTGAGTTCGCGCATCTTCGCGAAGGTGCGCTGATCGATCAGCGCGCCGGCCGGATCGTCCGCAGAACCCGCACCGCCGTCCGCGCCGTCGGTATCGCCCGCCAGCACGCAGATGCCGGTCGTGTCGGCCAACAGCGCCGCCAATGCGAGCACGTATTCCTGATTGGGGCCGCCGCGTCCGTTGCCGCGCACCGTGACGGTGAGTTCGCCGCCGGACAGGATCGCGAGCTTCCTGCCGTCCGCCTGCGCCTTCAGCGCGATCTTTGCATGGGCCGCGGCGACATCCCGCGCTTCGCCTTCGAGATCGGCGCCGAGATCGATGATGTCATAGCCCGCTTGCCGCGCGAGTGCGACGGCCGCGTCGAGCGATTCCTGCGGCCGCGCGATGACCTTGAACTGCGCGCGCGCGAACGCCGCGTCGCCCGGCTTGCAGCTTTCGTTGCGCGGATCGTTGAGCGCGTCGCCCACAGCCTGATCCGCCCTGATGCCGTAGCGGGCGACGATCTCGCGCGCGTCGGCGAGCGTTGTCGTGTCCGGCACGGTCGGGCCGGATGCGATGGTCGCCGGATCGTCGAACGGCACGTCGGAAATCGCCAGCGTCAGAATCTGCGCGGGCGATGCGGCGCGGGCGAGCCTGCCGCCCTTGATGCGCGACAAATGTTTGCGCACGGTGTTCATCTCGCCGATCGGCGCGCCGGATCGCAGCAGGCTCTTGTTCATCGCCTGCTTCTGCGCGAACGACACGCCGTCAGTGGGGGCGATCCAGTTGGCCGAGCCGCCACCCGAGAGCAGCACCAGAACCAGATCGTCGGCGGTTGCGCTTTGCGCGATATCAAGTGTGCGGCTAGCGGCTTTCAATCCCGCCTCATCCGGCACCGGATGGCCGGCCTCGACGATCTCGATGCGCGTGGTCGGCATGCCGTGGCCGTGACGCGTGGTGGCAAGCCCCGATAGCCGCGACGGATCGATGCGTCCTTCGTCGAGATAATGCCGTTCCGCGGCATGGGCCAGCGCGCCCGCGGCCTTGCCCGCGGCCAGACAGATGATCCGGCCCTTCGGCGGCGACGGCAAGTGCGCCGCAAGAATGCGGTCGGGATGGGCGGCGGCGACCGCGGCATCGAACATCGCGCGCAGCAGGGGACGTTTGTCGGTCATCGTGTCATCGCGTGGCATGTGGAGCCACAGAGATGGCATGATCGGCCGGTCAATAAAAGACCCTCCGCAAGGTTATTGCGGAGGGTGGAAACATTGTCTGATCTGCTTGTGCAGAGCGAGAAAACCGGATTACAAAACTGGAAACCCGGGACCTCGCCATGTCTCGGCCGATCGTCAGCCGCTGATCTCGCCGCTGAGCACGGGGCCGAACAACTCCCAGCGCTCGCCCTTGAACTTCTGAAGCTGGAGTTGCTCGAAGGGTGCAAAGTCCGTTGCGCTGGTGTTGATCATCACACCCGGTAGCGCCATTTCCAGTTGCAGGTCCTTGATGCTGGCGGCCTGCTTCATCACGTTTTCACGCGTGAGGTTGTCGCCGCATGCCTTGAGCACCTGCACGAGAGTCTGGGCGACGCTATAACCCACCACCAGGGAGCCATCGTTGCGATTGCCTTCCGGGAAAGACTTCGCCAGGAAGGCGTCAAAGTTCTTCATGCCCTGATCGCTCTTCCATTGCGGATCGGTGGGGTCCTTCAGGTAGGCTGCCGAAATGATGCCCTGAGAATTTTCAAAACCCGCAGGTTGCAGCACGGTGCCAACGGAGGCGCCGACATTATTCAGGATGAACATCGGCTTCCACTGCAACTCAGCGACCTTCTTGATCGACTGGGCTGCGAACTTGGGCGTGGTGATGCTGACGAAAACATCGGCCCCCTTCGATTTAAGATTCACGATATGAGAATCGATGGTGGGCTCGGCCGTCTCATAACTTTCCTCAGCGATGATCATCGAAGCCGCCTTGGCGCCGAGACCGTCTTTCAGGCCCTTGAGATAGTCCTTGCCGTAGTCGTCATTCTGATAGAGCACGCCGATCTTGGCGTTGGGCTTCTCCTTCAGAAGGTATTTTGCGTAGATGCGCGCTTCGCTCTGGTAGCTGGGCTGCCAGCCCATCGTCCAGGGAAACTCCTTCGGATCGTTCCACTTTGTTGCGCCGGTGGCGACGAACAGCTGGGGGACTTTCTTGGTGTTCATGTATTTCTGGATCGCCGAATTTGACGGCGTGCCGAGCGAATTGAAGATGAACAGAACCTCGTCGCTCTCGACCAGCTTGCGGGCCTGCTCCACCGCCTTCGGTGGGCTGTAGCCGTCATCGTATGAAATGAAGTTGATCTTGCGGCCGTTGATGCCGCCCTCGGCATTGATCTTGTTGAAGTAGGCCGCCTCGGTCTTGCCGATGACGCCATAGGCGGAGGCGGGTCCGCTGTAAGGCATGATGTTGCCGATCTTGATCTCGGTATCGGTCACGCCGGGACCGTAGGCCTTCTGGGCCAGTGCGCCGGTGCTCGTCGCTGCGAGCACGGCGAATGCGGCCGACAGGGCCGCCAAACGGGATGTGCGTATGGTCATTCACAAGTCTCCCTCGGGTTGTTGTTGTGTCTTTGATTTTTCTTTTGGAGCTCTTTGCGGCTCACCGGCATTGAATACCTTTTGTCAGAGGCCTTCAATGAAAAGCCCCCTGCGACGGGATCGCAGGGGGCCTATTGTTGGGGCAGTCCGTCGTTAGACGGATCTTATTGCAATGCGGAAAATCAGCCGCCGACCTCGCCGCTGATGATCGGGCCGAACAGCTGCCAGCGCTCGCCGGTGAAGCGCATCATCTGCAACTGTTCGATCGGGGCGAAGTCGGTCGCGCTGGTGTTCAGCTTGATGCCGGGCAAGCCCATCTCCTGTTGCAGGTCCTTGATGCTGGCGGCCTGCTTCATGACGTTCTCGCGGGTGAGATTGTCGCCGCAAGCCTTGAGAACATGAACCAGCGTCTGTGCGGAGCTGTAGCCGTAGGCCACCGAGCTGTCGGCGCGGTTGCCTTCCGGGAAGTATTTCACAAGGAACGCATCGAAGTTCTTCACGCCGGGATCGTCCTTCCACTGCGGGTCGGTCGGGTCCTTGCCGTAGGTCGCGGAAATGACGCCCTGCGCATTCTCGAAGCCGGCGGGCTTGATGACCGAGCCGGTGGACGATGCCACGTTGTTGAGGATGAACAGCGGCTTCCACTGAAGCTCAGCCACTTTCTTGATCGACTGCGCACCGAACTTCGGCGTGGTGATGCTGACGAAGACATCCGCGCCTTTCGACTTCAGTGCGACGATCTGCGAGTCGACGGTGGGAACGGAGGTCTCGTAGGGTTCTTCCGCGATGATCATCGACGCGGCTTTCGCGCCGAGGCCGTCTTTCAGTCCCTTGAGCACGTCCTTTCCGAAATCGTCGTTCTGATAAAGGATGCCGATTTTTCCGGCTGGCTTTTCCTTCATCAGGAATTTCGCGTAGATGCGGCCTTCGCTCTGGTAGTTGGGCTGCCAGCCCATGGTCCAGGGAAATTCCTTCGGGTCATTCCACTTGGTCGCGCCGGTGGCGACGAAAAGCTGCGGCACCTTCTTGGCGTTCATGTATTTCTGGATCGCGGTGTTCGACGGCGTGCCGAGCGGGTTGAAGATCAGAAGAACCTCATCGCTCTCGACCAGCTTGCGGGCCTGCTCGACGGCCTTCGGCGGCGAGTAGCCGTCATCGTAAGACAGGAAAACGATCTTGCGGCCGTTGATGCCGCCTTCGGCATTGATCTTGTTGAAGTAGGCAGCCTGGGTTTTGCCGATGACGCCGTAGGCGGAGGCCGGTCCGCTGTAGGGCATGATGCCGCCGATCTTGATTTCGGTATCGGTCGCGCCGGTGTCGTATTTTTTCTGGGCCAGTGCGCCGCTGCTCATCGCCGTAACAAAAGCGAAAGCCGCAGCCGCGGTCACAAGTCGAGACGTAGTTTTAGACATTCATTTGCTCCCTGATTCTTGTTCGTATCCTCGTTTTATTTTTTGTTTTGAAAGCTCTTAGCGGCTTCGCGAATATTCAATACCTTTTACCGGGCCCGTTCAACGAAAAGCCCCCTGCGACGAGGTCGCAGGGGGCTGATTTTGTTGGCAGTTCGTTTCGCAGGGCGAAAGATTAACTGCCGCCCATGCCGCCTTCGATGACGGGGCCGATCAGGTCGTACTTGTCACCCTTGAACTGCATGATGCGCAGCTGATCGATCGGATAGAAATCCGTCGCGCTGGTGTTGATCTTCACGCCCGGCAGCAGGGTGTCGGGGGTGAAGTCTTTCAAGCTCGCGGCCTGCTTCATGACGTTCTCGCGGGTGAGATTGTCGCCCGCCTGCTTCAACACCTGAACCATGGTCTGCGCCTGGCCGTAGCCATACACGACCGAGCCGTCGGTCTTGTTCATGTCCGGAGCGTACTTGGCGAGGAAGGCGTAGAACTTCTTCATGCCCTCGTCGTTGTCCCACTGCGGATCGGCGCCGTCCTTCGCATAGGCGGCGGAGAGGATGCCTTGTGCATTCTCGAAGCCCGCGGGCTTGAGCACGCTTCCGACCGATGCGCCGACGTTGCTCTGGAAGTACAGCGGCTTCCAGCCCAGCTCGGCGACCTTCTTGATCGCCTGCGCGGCGAACTTCGGCGTGGTGAAGCTGAAGAAGACGTCAGCGCCGGAGGCTTTCAGCTTGATGATGTGCGAGTCGATGGTCGGCTCGGACACTTCGTAGCTCTCTTCGGCAATGATCTGCGACGCCTTCGCGCCGAGGCCGTCCTTGAGACCCTTCAGGATATCTTTGCCGAAGTCGTCGTTCTGATACATCACCGCGATCTTCGCGTCCGGCTTCTCCTTGAGGAGATATTTCGCGTAGACGCGCGCCTCGCTCTGGTAGGCCGGCTGCCAGCCCATGGTCCAGGGGAATTCCTTCGGTTCGCCGAACTTGGTCGCGCCCGTCGCGACGAACAGCTGCGGGACCTTCTTCGCGTTCAGATACTTCTGGATCGCGGAGTTCGACGGCGTGCCGAGCGGTCCGAACACCAGGAGGACTTCGTCGCTTTCGACCAGCTTGCGGGCCTGCTCGACGGCCTTCGGCGGCGAGTAGCCGTCGTCATAGGTGATGAAAGTGATCTTGCGGCCGTTGATACCGCCCTGCTCGTTGATCATCTTGAAGTAGGCTTCTTCCATCTTCCCGATCACGCCATAGGCCGAAGCCGGGCCGCTATAGGGCATGATGTTGCCGATCTTGATTTCGGTATCGCTCGCGCCGGTGTCGTATTTTTTCTGAGCAAGCGCATTGCCGCTCGTCATCGCAAGCGCGGCGATAGCCGAGACCGCTGCTACGTTGACCTTGAGTTTAGACAGCATTTTCTTTTCTCCCTGAGGTGCGGAATTCCGCATTGCGGAAGACCGGTTCCGTGAGGAAGATCATGCCTGAAAAGTAATGATGGGTCTGATTCAGATGAGACTGAATCAGACCCGATTGCATGATCCGGATTCGTGGAACCGGTATCCGGAAACGACCATGCTCAATCAAACGGATGACGACAAGCCCGATTCAACACCGTCGAATCAGACTTACGACTTACTTTTCTTGCGGAACAAGGCCTCGATTATGGCGGCGACCTGCCTTGCACCATGCGGCACGAGGAAGATGACCGCGAACAGGAAGACGCCGAACACAGCGCCCGAGAGACCCTTCGAGATGCTCTCCGCGACGTTGGGCACGAACACGATGAAGGCTGCGCCGACCAGCGATCCCGGCAGCCAGCCTACGCCGCCCACCACCATGCCGACGAAGATCGCGATCGCGAGCTGGATGGTGAAGCTGTCTGGCGCCACGAACTGCACCACGATGGCGCCGAGCGCACCGGCGATGCCGGTGAAGGCGGCGCTGATGCCGAACGCCAGCGTCTTGTAGAGCGGCAGATCGACGCCCATCGCGGAGGCGGCGATCTGGTTGTCGCGGATCGCCATCATGGCGCGTCCGGACCGGCTGCGCAGCAGGTTGACGGCCAGGATGTAAATCGCGGCCGAGATGACCAGCGTGAAGTAATAGAGCCACATGTCCTGCGACATCTTCAGGCCGAACGGTGCGTCCGGCTTGGTGATGACGAGGCCCTGCACGCCGCCGGTCCAGTGCTCGAACACGCCAAGCTTCAGGAGTTGCGGCATCGCCACCGCGAGCGCAAAGGTCGCGAGCGCGAGATACACGCCGGACAGCCGTAGCGCCGGGAAGCCGAACAGGAAGCCGAAGATGAAGCAGATGATGCCTGCGATCGGCAGTGTCAGCACATAGTTGACGCCAAAGTGCTCCATCAGGATGCCGGTGGTATAGGCGCCCACCGCGTAGAAAGCGCTTTGTCCGAGCGAGAACTGTCCGCTGCCGCCAGTCAGGAGGTTAAGGGAGAGAATGGCGATGGCGTAGATCAGCACCATCGTCATCTGGAAGATGATGAAGTTCTTCACGAACAGCGGCGAGATCAGCAGAGCTGCGAACACCACCAGGGTCGCGGTGGAGCTTACCGTCATCGATTTTTTCGACGGCGCGGCAACCGCAGCGGACTGGGAGACGGAATCCTGAACTGTGCTCATGTTAAACTCGCTGTACGATTGCGCGGCCGAACAGACCGGAAGGTTTGATGACAAGCACAAGGATGATCAGTGCCAGCGCGATCGGCAGTTTCAATTCGTTGCCGACACCGGGAATGTAGGTGCCGACAAGGTTCTCGAAGACGCCAACCAGGAAGCCGCCGACCACTGCGCCGAGCGGGCTGGTGAGGCCGCCGAGCACCGCCGCTGCGAAGCCGTACAGCAGGATGCCGCCCATCATGTTGGGTTCGAGGAACACGACCGGCGCGATCAGCATGCCGGCGATGGCGCCGATGGCGCTCGCCATGCCCCAGCCGAGTGCGATCATCCAGCTTGTGTTGATGCCGACGAGACGTGCGGATTCCGGCAGCGAGGCGGCCGCGCGCATGGCGAGGCCGACCCGCGTAAAGCGGAAGAACAGATAAAGCAGCAGCAGCAGCACGAGCGTCACGCCGATCATGCCGGCCTGATGGGTCGAGATGAGCTGGCTGCCAAGGAATCCCGAGGAGCCGAATGGCGAGGGGAACTGCTTGATGGTGAAGTCCCAGGTCAGGCCCGCAACGCTGTTGAGAATCGCGAACAGCGCGATGAAGCCGGCCACATGCACCAGCACGGGTGCGTTCGTGAGCGGCTTGAACAGCGCGCGTTCGATGATGATGCCGCCGACGAACGAGATAGCCAGCGTCAGCAGGAAGGCGGGCCAGAACGACAGGCCCCACTGCATCAATTGCCAGGCGATGAAGGTCGAGAACATCGCCATTTCGCCCTGGGCGAAGTTGAGGTGGTCGATGGCCTGATAGATCATGACGACGGCCAGCGCCATGCATGCGTAGATCGCGCCCGTGGCAATGCCAGCCAGGACTTGGTTGGTAAACAGTTCCATGGCTGCCTCCTCAGTAACCGAGATACGATTTGCGGATGTCTTCGTTATCCGCGATTTCTTTCGCGCTTCCCGACATCACGATGCGGCCGGTTTCGATCACATAGGCCTTTTCCGCGAGTTCGAGCGCGAGCTGGGCGTTCTGCTCGACCACCAGGATCGTCACCTTGTCCTCGCGGTTGATCTTGCCGAGAATCCCGAACAGGTCGCGCACGATCAGCGGCGCGAGGCCGAACGACGGCTCGTCGAGCAGCATCAGCCGTGGACGCAGCATCAGCGCGCGGGCGACCGCGAGCATCTGCTGTTCACCGCCGGAGAGCGTTCCGGCCTGCTGCGTATAACGCTGCTTGAGCACGGGGAAGTGCCCGTACATGCGCTCGATGTCGTCCGGGATGTTCTTGGTGTCGCTGCGCGAGATCGCGCCGAGCTGCAGGTTTTCCTCCACCGTCATGTTGGTGAAGGTGCCGCGGCCTTGCGGAACGTGGGCGATGCCGAGGCGGACGACGCTTTCGGTCGACATGCCGGCGAGTGGCTTGCCCTGGAATTCGATATTGCCGGTGGAGCGGATCATGTTGCAGATCGCGCGCAGCGTCGTGGTCTTGCCCGCGCCGTTGGCGCCGAGCAGCGTGGTCACGCTGCCCTCGTTGAGCGAGAACTCGAGTCCGTGCAGCGCCTGCACCTGTCCGTAATAGGCGCGCAGATCCTTGATCGTCAGCATCGTGCTCATTGGTCCTTGCTCCCGAGATAGGCCTTGATGACGTCGGGATCGGACTGCACTTGGGCGGGCGTGCCTTCAGCGAGTTTCTTGCCGAAATTCAGCGCGACGACGTGGTCGGCGATCTTCATGACCAGCCCCATATGGTGCTCGACCAGAAGGACCGTGATGTTGCGTTGATCGCGGATGCGGCAGATCAGATCGCCCAGCACATAGACTTCCTCGTGATTGAGGCCGCCGGCGGGCTCGTCGAGCAGAAGGATCTTCGGTTCGGCGGCCAGCGCGCGGCCAAGCTCGACGCGCTTCTGGGTACCGAAGGGAAGGCCTGCAACCTCGCGGTCGGCGACATCGTGCAGGTCGAGATAATCGAGGATCTCGTGCACCTTGTCGTTGAGTTTGCGCTCCTGTTCGCGGACCCATGGCAGCTTCAATGCGTCGCTGATCACATCGCTCTTGGTGCGGCAATGGCCGCCGATGCGGATGTTGTCGCGCACGCTCAGTCTCGGGAACAGCGCGACGTTCTGGAACGTACGGCCGATGCCGATTTCGGCGATCTTCTGTGGCTGGCGGGTGAGAATGCTCTCGCCCTCCATCAGGATCTCGCCCTTGCTCGGCTGGTAGAGCCTGCTGAGACAGTTGAAGAGCGTCGTTTTGCCCGCGCCGTTCGGACCGATCAGGCCCAGAATCTGGCCCTTCTTCATGTCGAACGAAACGCCATTCAACGCGATAATGCCGCCGAACACGACGCTGACGTCGCGTACCGCGAGCAAGGGCCCAAGCCCTTGCGTAACCTGAGCCTGCATCATACTTTGGTTCCTTTACAGAACTGGACTTTGTCCCAGCCCTGCCTGAATCCGCAGTGACGGCGGCTATCTGATCCCCTCGGCAATACGTGCAACTTTCCCTCCTGGTGGTCTGATTTTCTTAGTATTTTCTTTGTTTTGTGGCCCGCGCGCGATGTGGCCAGTCATCGCAGTTTCGATCTTCCTTACCATCTCGACGAGGCGAGGTCCAATATCGTTCTTTAATAGAACCTCACTGAACTTGAAGGCCGGGGCGCCGCAGTTAAAGGCGTAAGGCCCTGTGCCGTCATTTAATTTCAACGCCACGCCGACGGCATGGATGTCGTTGTGCCATTCCCCGGCGGACATGGCGAAGCCGTGCTTGGCGATGCATTCCCCGGCGCGCTCGATGCCCTCGCGCACCTTCGGCCAGTTCGGGCCGACGTGTTCCTTGATCTCGCGCATCAATGTTGCGCGCTCGTCGTCCGGCAGCGCCCACAGATAGGCGCGGCCCATCGCCGTCGTCGCGATCGGCACCTTGGAACCGACGTCGAGCAGCACGCCGACGGTGAGTTCGCTGCGGCTCTGCCCGAAATAAATCATGCTCAGACGATCGCGTGCGCCGATGGCGACCGCGCCGCCGGTTTCGCGCATCAACTGATCGCGATACGGATCGGACAGATGGCGAATGCCCATGTTGGCGAGCGCAGAGTATCCAAGCGCCATCGCGGCAGGCGCGAGCTGGTATTTTTCAAAGCGCGGAACAGGCGTCAGATAACCGAGCTTCGTCAGCGTGTAAGTCAAACGCGAAATCGTCGGCTTCGGCAGATTTGTGCGCGCCGCGAGTTCCTGATTGCCCAGAAGACCGTCGCTTGGGCGAAACGCGCGCAAGACATCGAGCCCGCGTGACAACGCGATAACGAAACTGCGATCCGTCGCTTGTTTCTTGGGCGGGCGTTTCATCTGTGTAACCGCATATGTGGTCTTCGTTGACAAGCGACGTGCTTCAAAATATCCCTCCGTGTCAAGATGTGGAATTAAATTCCGCACTGCGAAATATCTTAAAAACCGAGCATTCCAAGGAGAGTTGCGTGAGCGAAGTGGTCAAGGTGGAGCGTCATGACGCAGTTGCTATCGTCACCGTCGATAGCCCTCCGGTAAATGCGTTGAGCGCCGCGGTGCGCAAAGGCATTTTAGAAGGTGTCAAAAGCGCGTCGGCGGATCCGCAGGTTCAGGCCATCGTGATTGCCTGCGCGGGGCGCACGTTTATTGCCGGCGCCGACATCACCGAATTCGGCAAGCCGCCGCAGTCGCCGAGCCTGCACGAGGTGATCGCCGGAATTGAAAGTTCCACCAAGCCGGTCATCGCCGCAATTCACGGAACCGCATTGGGCGGCGGGCTTGAACTCGCGCTCGGCGCGCACTTCCGCGTCGCCACCAAGGACGCCAAGCTCGGTCTTCCGGAAGTGAAGCTCGGCCTGCTGCCGGGCGCCGGCGGCACGCAGCGCCTGCCGCGCGCGGTCGGCCCGGAACTCGCCGTGAAGATGATCGTGACCGGCGACTTCGTCAGCGCTTCGGAAGCGCTCAAGAACGGCCTGATCGAAGAGATCATCGATGGCGAACCCGCCGTCGGCGGCGAAGCATTCGCACGCAAGGTGCTCGCGGAGAAGCGTCCGCTGCGCAAGCTGCGCGACGACGATTCCAAGCTCGCTGCGGCCAAGGCAGACAAGTCGATCTTCACTAATGCAGCGGCTGCGGCAAATAAGCGCAATCGCGGTCTCGAAGCACCGCTCGCCGCCGCGGAGGCCGTCAGCCACTCGCTCGACATGCCGTTCGACGAGGCGCTCAAGGCGGAGCGCGATCTGTTCCTCAAGCTGATGAACGGCGACCAGTCGAAGGCGCAGCGCTACGCATTCTTCGCCGAGCGCGAAGCTGCGAAGGTTGCCGGCGTTCCCGAAGGCACCAAGTCGCGCAAGGTCGAGCAGGTCGCCATCATCGGCGCCGGCACCATGGGCGGCGGCATCGCGATGTCGTTCGCCAATGCCGGCATTCCGGTCACCCTGATCGAGACCGGCGACGAGCAGCTCAAGCGCGGCCTCGGCGTCATGCAGAAGAACTATGAGGCGACAGCGGCGCGCGGCGGCATTCCCGCCGATGCCCCGGCCAAGCGCATGGGCCTTATCAAGGGCGTGGTCGGCATCGAGAACGTCAAGGATGCTGACCTCATTATCGAAGCCGTGTTCGAAACCATGGCGATCAAGAAGGACGTGTTCGGCAAGCTCGACCAGTTCGCCAAGCCCGGCGCGGTCCTCGCCACCAACACCTCGTATCTGGACATCAATGCCATTGCCGCCATGACCAAGCGTCCGCAGGACGTGCTCGGCATGCACTTCTTCAGCCCCGCCAACGTGATGAAGCTGTGCGAAATCGTGCGCGGCGAAAAGACCGCGCCGGATGCACTGATGACCGCGGTGAACATCGCCAAGCGTATTGCCAAGGTTCCGGTGGTGGTCGGTGTGTGCGACGGCTTCGTCGGCAACCGCATGCTGGCGGCCCGCGGCAAGCAGGCCGAGAAATTCCTGTTCGAAGGGGCGCTGCCGCAGCAGGTTGACGCCGTCATCACCAAGTTCGGCATGCCGATGGGTCCGTTCGCCATGGGCGATCTTGCGGGCCTCGACATCGGCTGGCGTTCGCGTCAGGACCGCGGCATCAAGTCGGAAATCGCCGACGCGATCTGCGAAGCCGGCCGCTTCGGTCAGAAGACCGGCAAGGGCTACTACAAGTATGAAGCCGGCTCGCGCGCGCCGCTGCCGGATCCGGAAATCGAAAAGCTGATCGAAGAAACCACCACCAAGCTCGGCCTCAAGCGCCGTCAGATCGATGATCAGGAGCTCCTCGAGCGCCTGATGTACCCGATGATCAACGAGGGTGCGCGCATCCTCGAAGAGAAGATCGCGGCGCGGCCGTCCGACATCGACGTGGTCTGGCTGTACGGTTACGGCTGGCCGATCTATCGCGGAGGTCCGATGTTCTATGCCGACCAGGTCGGCCTGAAGAAGATCGCGGATCGTCTGTCGTTCTACGCCAAGCAGACCAACGATCCGTCGCTCGAGCCGACCCCACTGCTCAAGCGTCTGGCGGACGAAGGCAAGACATTCGCGTCCCTCGCCAAGGGGTGATGTCATGACCCGTCCCGGGGAACAATATTATCCGGAGGGCGTCCGCTGGGATTCACCGATCCCGCGCGGCACGCTGCCGGATCTGTTGTCCAAGGCGGCCGCGGATTTCGGATCGCGGCCGGCGGTCGAATACCGCGACCGCCCCATCAGCTTCGTTCAGTTGAACGAGATGGTCGATGTCGCTGCGTCGGCGTTCCTCCGCGCCGGCATCGGCGCGGGCGCGTCGGTGGCGCTGTTTCTCGGAAATTCGCCGGATCATCCGGTGAATTTCTTTGGCGTCTTGCGGGCCGGTGCGCGTGTCGTGCATCTCAGCCCGCTCGACGGTGAAATCGCGCTTACGCACAAGCTGAAGGATTCCGGTGCGCGCGTTCTCGTCACCAGCAATCTGGCGACGCTGTTGCCGACCGCGCTGAAGTTTTTCGAGAAGGGCCTGCTGGATCGCCTGATCGTCTGCGAGGACCAGACCTGGGGCGAGGTTGGCAATCCGATGGCGGCGATCCCGTCGAATCCTGCGATCGTGACTTTCGCGAATTTTGTCAAAGGCGCACAGCCACCCGCAAAGTGGCCTGAGGTCAGTGCCGACGACATTGCCTTGCTGCAATATACCGGCGGTACGACTGGTCTGCCGAAGGGTGCGATGCTCACCCATGGCAATCTCACCTCGGCGGTCTCGATCTATGACGTATGGAGCGCGAAGCAGAAGGCCGAGCGTAACGCCATCGAGCGCGTCATTCTGGTGCTGCCGTTGTTTCATATCTACGCGCTCACCGTCGTCCTGCTGCGTACATTGAAGAACGGCGATCTGATCTCGCTGCATCAGCGCTTCGATCTGGAAGCCGTGATGCGCGACATCGAGGTCAAGCGCGCCACCGCATTCCCCGGTGTGCCGACCATGTGGATCGCCATCGCGAGCCTGCCCGATCTCGACAAGCGCGACCTGTCGTCGCTGGCTTTTGCCGGCTCCGGCGGTGCGCCGCTGCCGGTGGAGGTCGCGAAGATTTTCGAACGCAAGACCAAGCTCGCACTGAAAAGCGGGTGGGGCATGACCGAGACCTGTTCGCCAGGCACCGGCCATCCGCCGGAAGGTCCGGAGAAGCCCGGCTCGATCGGGCTGATGCTGCCCAGCATCGAGATGGATGTGGTCTCTCTCGATGATCCGACCAAGGTGATGCCTGTGGGCGAGACCGGAGAAATCCGCGTCCGTGGTCCGAACGTCACCAAAGGCTACTGGAATCGCGAGGCGGAAGCCGCCGAGTCATTCGTCGGCGATCGCTTTCTCACCGGCGACATCGGTTATATGGACAGCGACGGCTATTTCTATCTGGTCGATCGCAAGAAGGACATGATCATCTCCGGCGGCTTCAACGTCTATCCGCAGATGATCGAGCAGGCGATCTACACCCATCCCGCCGTGCAGGAAGTCATCGTGATCGGTATTCCCGACGACTATCGCGGCGAGGCGGCCAAGGCCTTCGTGACCCTGCGCGCCAATGCACAGCCGTTCACCATCGACGACCTGCGCACGTTCCTCGCCGGAAAGATCGGCAAGCACGAAATGCCGGTCGCGGTGGAGTTTCTGAAGGAACTGCCGCGCACCAGCGTCGGCAAACTCTCGCGCCACGAATTACGCAACCAGCAACGCCATCAAACGCAACAACAACCCAAACTTGCAACAGGAGGTCGCTCATGACCGAAGCCGTTATCGTTTCCACCGCCCGCACTCCGATCGGCAAGGCCTATCGCGGCGCTTTCAACAACACCGAAGGCGCGACGCTGCTCGGTCACGCTATTGAGCATGCCGTGAAGCGAGCCGGGATCGACGGCGCCGAGATCGAGGACGTGGTGATGGGCGCCGCCATGCAGCAGGGCGCAACTGGCGGTAACATCGCGCGCAAGGCCGCGCTGCGCGCCGGCCTTCCGGTGTCGGTTGCCGGTACCACCATCGACCGCCAGTGCGCCTCGGGCCTGCAGGCCATCGCGCTCGCCGCGCGTTCGGTGATCTACGACGGCGTTGAAATCGCAGTCGCCGGCGGCGGTGAATCGATCAGCCTCGTGCAGAACGATCACATCAACAAGTTCCACGCGGTCGATCCTGAACTGGTGAAGATCAAGGGCGACGTCTACATGGCGATGCTCGACACCGCCGAAGTCGTCTCGAAGCGCTACGGCATTTCGCGCGAGAAGCAGGATGAGTATTCACTCGAGAGCCAGCGCCGCACCGCAGCCGCTCAGCAGGGCGGCCGCTTCAAGGAAGAAATCGCGCCGATGACCACCAAGATGGCGGTCGTCAACAAGGACACCAAGGAAGTCTCGTACAAGGAAATCACCCTGTCGCAGGATGAAGGTCCGCGTCCGGACACCACGGCGGAAGGTCTCGCAAGCCTCAAGCCGGTGCGCGAAGGCGGGGTCATCACCGCCGGCAACGCCAGCCAGCTGTCGGACGGCGCTTCCGCCGCCGTTATCATGAGCGGCGAAATGGCTGCAAAGAAGGGCCTCAAGCCGCTCGGCATCTTCCGCGGCTTCGTGTCCGCCGGCTGCGAGCCGGACGAAATGGGCATCGGCCCCGTGTTTGCGATTCCGCGCCTGCTCAAGCGTCATGGCCTCAAGATCGAGGACATCGATATGTGGGAGCTGAACGAAGCCTTCGCGGTGCAGGTGATCTATTGCCGCGACAAGCTCGGCATCGATCCGGAAAAGCTCAACATCAACGGCGGCTCCGTCGCGGTTGGCCATCCTTACGGCATGACCGGTTCGCGTCTCGCGGGCCACGTGCTCGTCGAGGGCCGCCGCCGCAAGGCGAAGTACGGCGTGGTGACCATGTGCGTCGGCGGCGGCATGGGTGCTGCTGGCCTGTTCGAAATCCTTCAGTAAGTTCGAGTGCTATCACCTCCCCTGAAAAGGGGAGGTGAGCAAAAAGACAAATCGCCCAAGGAGGGTCCAATGGATCTCAGTTTCAGCAAGGAAGAACTGGCATTTCGCGACGAGGTGCGGACCTTCTTCAAGGAAAGTCTCCCAGCCGACATCCGCAAGAAGCTGGTGGAAGGCCGTCATACCAGCAAGGAAGATCTCGTCACGTGGCAGCGCATCCTGAACAAAAAGGGATGGGCGGTGCCGCACTGGCCGAAGGAATACGGCGGCACCGGCTGGACGCCGGTGCAGCAGTACATCTTCCTTGAAGAGTTGCAGGCCGCGCCGGCTCCGTCGCCGCTGCCGTTCGGCGTCAACATGGTCGGACCGGTGATCTACACCTTCGGCAACGAGGCACAGAAGAAGCATTACCTGCCGCGCATCGCGAACCTTGACGATTGGTGGTGCCAGGGCTTTTCCGAGCCCGGCGCCGGCTCCGATCTTGCCTCGCTGAAGACCACCGCCAAGCGCAAGGGCGACGTCTACGTCATCAACGGCCAGAAGACCTGGACCACGCTGGCGCAGTACGCCGACTGGATTTTCTGTCTCTGCCGCACCGACCCTGAAGCGAAGAAGCAGTCGGGCATCTCCTTCATCCTGTTCGACATGAAGTCGCGCGGCGTCACCGTGCGTCCGATCCAGACCATCGACGGCGGCGCCGAGGTCAACGAGGTGTTCTTCGACGACGTCGAGGTGCCGGTGGAGAATCTCGTCGGCGAGGAGAACAAGGGCTGGGATTACGCAAAATTCCTGCTCGGCAACGAGCGCACCAATATTGCGCGCGTCGGCATGTCGAAGGAGCGCATCCGCCGCATCCGCGACCTTGCATCCAAGGTCGAGTCGGATGGCAAGCCGCTGATCGAGGATTCCCGTTTCCGCGAGAAGCTTGCGGCGACCGAAATCGAACTCAAGGCGCTTGAATTGACGCAGATGCGCGTCGTTGCCAACGAGCACAAGAACGGCAAGGGCAAGCCGGACCCGGCCTCCTCGATCCTCAAGATCAAGGGCTCCGAGATCCAGCAGACCATCACCGAACTGCTGCTTGAGATCACCGGACCGTTCGCGCTGCCTTACGCGCCGGAAGACGACAAGAGCAACGAAGAAGCGAGCTGGGCGACCCATGTCGCGCCGGGCTACTTCAACTATCGCAAGGTCTCCATCTATGGAGGCTCGAACGAGATTCAGCGCAATATCATCACCAAGGCCGTGCTGGGTCTGTAACACGTCGCAATTCTCGTCATGCCCGGCCTTGTGCCGGGCATCCACGCCTTCACTTTCCGTCATTGCGAGCGAAGCGAAGCAATCCAGACTTGAATCAAGTCAGCAAGCACTGGATTGCTTCGTCGCAAGGGCTCCTCGCAATGACGTACATTTGGTTAGTAGCCGAGGAACACAAAATGGATTTTGATTTGTCCGAGGAGCAGCGTCTCCTGAAAGACAGCGTCGAGGGCCTGCTGGCCGACTCGTACGATTTCGATCAGCGCAAGAAGTACGCCAAGGAAAAGGGCGGCTGGAGCAAGGCCGTCTGGAGCAAGCTGGCGGAGCAAGGCTTGCTTGGTCTACCGTTCGCAGAGAGCGACGGCGGTTTCGGCGCCGGTGCGGTGGAAACCGCCCTGGTCATGGAAGCGCTTGGCCGTTCTCTCGTGCTCGAGCCCTATCTCTCGACCGTCATTCTCGGCGGCGGTTTCCTCCGTCACGGCGGATCGGCCGCGCAGAAGGCGGCGCATGTTCCCTCGATCATCGACGGCAGCAAGACGCTGGCGTTTGCGCAGCTCGAGAAGAACTCGCGCTATAACCTCGCGGACGTGACCACGGCGGCCAAGAAGAAGGGCAGCGGCTGGGTCATCGACGGCGAAAAATTCGTCGTGCTTCACGGCGAGACCGCCGACACGCTGATCGTGACCGCGCGGACCAAGGGCGGCCAGCGCGATCGCAATGGCATCGGCGTGTTCCTGGTGCCGGCGAACGCCAAGGGTGTCACCGTCAAGGGCTATGCGACCCAGGACGGCATGCGTGCCGCGGACATCCGGTTCGAGGGCGTCGAGGTCGGCGCGGACGCCGCCATCGGCGATCCGGAGAACGGCCTGCCGTTGATCGAGCGTGTGGTCGACGAAGCGCGCATCGCGATGTGCGCCGAGGCTGTCGGTGCGATGGACGAGTCGCTCAAATCGACGGTGGAGTATCTGAAAACCCGCAAGCAGTTCGGCGTGGCCATCGGCCAGTTCCAGACTTTGCAGCATCGGGCGGCGGACATGTTCGTCGCACTTGAGCAGGCACGCAGCATGTCGATGTTCGCCACCATGGCGTCCGATATCGAGGACGCCAAGGAGCGTGCGCAAGCGGTCGCGGCGGCGAAGGTGCAGATCGGCAAGTCGCTGAAGTTCGTCGGCCAGCAGTCGATCCAGCTTCACGGCGGCGTCGGCATGACCATGGAGCTCAAGATCGGCCACTACTTCAAGCGGCTGACCATGATCGAGAGCACCTTTGGCGACACCGACTATCACCTGCGCCGCGTCAGCGAAGCAGGCAATCTGGTGTGATGTGCAGGCCTGTTTGAAGCCTGCGTGATAAAAATGTTCGTCATGCCCGGCCTTGTGCCGGGCATCCACGTTTTAAGGCCATCGATGAGGGCGTGGATGGCCGGGACAAGCCCGGCCATGACAGAGCACGAAAGCCAGCGCCTTGACGTGCGCGCTCGTAATCGCTTTGTTTGCGGCTCGAAACCAAAACGAAGAAATTTCGAGGAAACCGCATGGCGTCGCACATCCTTGCCATCGATCAGGGCACGACGTCGTCGCGCGCCATTGTATTCCGCTCCGATATTTCCATCGCGGCGCAGGCGCAGCAGGAATTCCAACAGCATTTTCCGGCCTCCGGCTGGGTCGAGCACGAGCCTGAAGATATCTGGACCTCGACGGTCGCGACCTGCCGCGAGGCCATGAGCAAGGCGGATGTCAAAGCCTCTGACATCGCCGCCATCGGCATCACCAACCAGCGCGAGACCACCGTGGTGTGGGACCGCGCCACCGGCCACGCGGTGCACCGCGCCATCGTCTGGCAAGACCGGCGCACGGCGGAAATCTGCGCGAAGCTGAAGGCCGAGGGCCATGAGCCGCTGATCAGCGCACGGACCGGGCTCATTATCGACCCGTATTTCTCCGGCACGAAAGTGGCATGGATTCTCGATCACGTGCCCGGCGCGCGCGAACGCGCCGAGCGCGGCGAACTGATGTTCGGTACGGTGGACTCCTATCTCTTGTGGCGGCTGACCGGCGGAAAAATTCACGCCACCGATGCCACCAACGCCTCACGCACGCTGCTGTTCAACATTCACAAGGGCGAGTGGGATGACGACCTCTTGAAGCTGTTGCGGGTGCCGCGCTCGATGCTGCCGGACGTGCGCGATTCCTCCGCCGATTTCGGCGAAACCGAGCCGCATCTGCTCGGCGGGGCGATCGCCATTCGCGGCATTGCCGGCGATCAGCAGGCGGCCACCATCGGGCAGGCATGCTTCACGCCGGGCATGATGAAATCCACCTACGGCACCGGCTGCTTCGCGCTGCTCAACACCGGCACCACGGCCGTCGCCTCGAAGAACAAGCTGCTGACGACGATCGCCTACCAGTTGAACGGCCAGCGCACCTATGCGCTGGAAGGCTCGATCTTCGTCGCCGGCTCCGCCGTGCAATGGCTGCGCGACGGCCTCGGTCTTATCAAGAACGCGGGCGAGACGGGTCCGCTGGCGGACGCCAATGACACCACGCAGTCTGTCTATCTGGTGCCGGCATTCGTCGGCCTCGGCGCGCCATACTGGAATCCGCGGGTGCGCGGCGCGCTGTTCGGGCTGACGCGCAACACCGGGTCTGCGGAGATCGCGCACGCCGTGCTGGAGAGCGTGTGCTACCAGACCTACGATCTGTGGGCGGCGATGCGCGCCGACTGGCCGGAGGCGACAACGACGAACACCGTGCTGCGCGTCGATGGCGGCATGACCGCGTCGGACTGGACCATGCAGCGCCTTGCAGACTTGCTCAACGCGCCGGTGGATCGCCCGATGATCCAGGAAACCACGGCGGTCGGCGCGGCCTATCTCGCGGGACTTGGCGCCGGCGTTTATCCGGAGCCGTCGCGGTTCGCGGATTCATGGCGGTTAGAGCGCCGCTTCAAGCCGAACATGAGCGACGCCACGCGCACGCGTAAGCTCAAAGGCTGGTCGCAAGCGGTGAAAGGTCTCCTCGCCAGCGATCCCGAGGAGGCATGATCCCGAAAAGCATGCCCTCGTGCTCGACCCGAGGGTGGACACCGGTTTTCGGATCGGATCACGCCCAGTAGGGAGACTGACGTTTCGCGCGGCGCTCTTGCCAATCCGTCGTGTCTCAGGGTGTAATCGGGCGGCGGAGATCGCTCATGAATCTGATTGGTCAATACGATTCCCCGTTCGTACGGCGGGTCGCACTCGCGTTGCGGTTCTACGGCATTCCGTTCGAGCACAGTCCGTGGTCGACCTTCGGCGATGCGGAGAAGATCGCGCTCTACAATCCGCTGATGCGCGTGCCGACGCTGGTGCTCGACGATGGTGAGGTCTTGATCGAGAGCACCGCCATTCTGGATTATCTCGATGAAATCGCCGGTCCCTCACGGGCTCTGATCCCCGATTGCGGCCACGTCCGGCGCGAGGTGCTGTACATCTGCGCCCTTGCCACGGGCCTCGGCGACAAGGCGGTGAGTCTTCTTTACGAGCGGGTGCTGCGCGGAGAGGAATCGAAGCGCTGGGTCGAGCGATGCCGTTCGCAGATCGCGGGCGTGCTTGACCGTCTGGAGGAAGATCGCGCGCGTCACAAGACGCGGTATTGGTTCGGCGACCAGATCACCCATGCCGACATTGCGGTGGCCTGTGTGCTGCGGTTCACGCGCGAAGCACATGCCGGGTTGTTCGACGGAGCGCGTTATCCGGCGCTCGATCGTCACACTGAGATATGCGAAGCTTTGCAGCCGTTTCAGGATATCGTGCAGCCGCTGGCGCCGCCGAGCTGACGTCGCCATGGACAATCATCCCGCCATTGCGACAACATTTCTTGATGGCGGTCGGATATCCTTAATATACTGCCGCAATATTGCCCGCCGTGAGAATTGATCTCGATTTGAGTTGCTGACACAACCAATGGCAGAAAGGATTCTCCCATGCTGAACCGCCGTTCGTTTTGCAGTTGCGTCTCCGCTGCTCTTTTTTCCGGCCTTGCGACGACCGGTGCGCGGGGCACGCCGGTCGAATGCGCCGTGATGACGCGAGACCGTCAAAAGGCCATCAGCCCTGATGACGCGATTGCCCAGTTGAAAGAAGGAAATATCCGCTTCGTGAGCGGCAAGATCGTCAACTGCAATTTGATGGAGCAGGTGAAGGAAACATCGGCAGCGCAAGCGCCATTTGCCGCGGTCGTTGGCTGCATCGATTCGCGCGTGCCGCCGGAACTGGTGTTCGATCAAACCATTGGCGACGTGTTCTGCGCGCGCATAGCTGGAAACTTCGTCAACACCGATATTATCGGCAGCCTCGAATTCGCAACGAAGGTTGCGGGTGCGCGCGCGATCGTGGTGCTCGGGCACAACGACTGCGGGGCCATCAAAGGTGCGGTCGACAACGTCAAACTGGGAAATCTGACGGCGACACTCGCCAACATCATGCCCGCCGTGGCAGCGAGCAAGACAACCGGCGAGCGGACGTCGAAGAACGCGTCATTCGTTCAGGCCGTGGCGGAAACCAATGCTCGCATGGCTGCCGCGAATCTGATGTCGCGCAGTCCGGTTCTGAAGGGGCTGGTGAGCGCGGGCCAGTTGCGGATCGCAGCGGCAATGCACGATCTTTCTACCGGCCGCGTCACGTTCCTGACGTGAAGCCATACGCGAGCCCTGCGCGGGCTCCGTGGTCCGGATCGGCGACAGCACAAGAAAGCGGCCGGAGATTGCTCCGGCCGCTTTGCTTTTATCGGATCAGGATCTACTGGCAGATGGTCCGCGTGCCTTTGATGAACGTGCCCGGCCGGCAGGAGAAGCCGTTGCGGGCGTCATAGTTTGCGGAGGTTGGCATAGCGATGCCATTGTACTCGTAGCCGACCTCGTAGCCCATCGGGCCATAGGCATAGCTCTCGCGATACGGGCCGCCGAACGGCGCCGTTGCGACCGCGCCTGCGGTGCCGACCGCGGTTCCGGCGATTGCGCCCGCCGTCCCGACCGCGCCGCCGACCACGTCTCCAGCCCAGAAGCCGGTGTTGCGATTGTTCCAGTCGTCACGGGAGGTCATTTCGTCGGTGCGATAGGCGCGCGCATGATGCCTCATGTGCCTGGACGCATGATGCTGCTTCATGTGCTTGGCGCTCATAGGCTTTTCAGCGCGTGGTTTCATCGAGTCCTGAGCCAGTGCGGGCGTAGCAATCAATGCGGTCACAGCCGCAGCCGCGGCGAAAAAGGTCACCTTTTTCATGGTCATGATCCTTTGTGAAATTGTGACGAACGGCGCTTCCAACACAGCATGCGGCGCGTTGTTCCGGGTTCCAGCTTCGCGGAGTTCAAACTCGCGTGAAGATAGAAGTTCCGGAATCAGGATGCGTGCTCGGTCGCCGCATCTTCATTGCTAAATTTTATTTGAAAGGGATGTATGTTCCGCACCGTCATTGCGAGGAGCGAAGCGACGAAGCAATCCAGTCTTTGGCTCTCTGGATTGCTTCGCTTCGCTCGCAATGACGAACGACTAGTTCAATTCGGAATCGCTTCCGCGCGCGGCTTCATGTTCAGCCGCATGTGCATGGCGCAGCCGCAGCCCGGCGGATGTTTCGCCAGCGGCAAAGCCGCGACATCGTCCTCGGTTTCGGCCGGCATGTCGCGCGACGGAATGTAGTTGAGGATCGGCGCCAGCCAGCGTTCGATTTCCTCGGGCGTCATGCCCTTGCGCTCGGCGTAGTCCTCGACCTGATCGCGTTCGATCTTGCCGACGCCGAAGTAATAGCTCTCGGGATGGCTGAAATAGAGACCGGACACCGACGACCCCGGCCACATCGCAAAACTCTCGGTCAGCGTCACGCCCGCGGTGCGCTCGGCGTCGAGCAGCTTGAACAGCGTCGCCTTCTCGGTGTGATCGGGCTGCGCCGGATAGCCCGGTGCGGGGCGGATACCCTGATATTGTTCGAGGATCAACGCGTCGGGCGTCAACGCTTCGTCGGGCGCGTAGCCCCAGAACTCCTTGCGCACGCGCTGATGCATCCGCTCGGCGAAGGCTTCAGCGAGGCGATCCGCCAGCGCCTTCACTAGGATCGATGAGTAATCGTCGTTGGCGTTCTTGAAACGATCCGCGATGACATCCTCGCCGATGCCGGCTGTGACCACGAACATGCCGATGTAATCCGGCACGCCGCTGGTGACCGGCGCGACGAAATCCGACAGCGCGACGTTCTTGCGGCCTTCGCGCTTCTCCAATTGCTGGCGCAGCGTGTGCATTGTGGTGAGTGGCTTGGTGCGGGCCTCGTCGCTGTAGAGAACGATATCGTCGCCTTCTGCATTGGCAGGCCAGAAGCCGATGGTGGCGCGGGCCTTGAACCAGTTTTCCTTGACGATGCGGTCGAGCATCTTGCGGGCGTCGTTGTAGAGCGAGCGCGCGACCTCGCCGACCTTCGGGTCGTCGAGAATGGCTGGGAAGCGCCCCGTCAGTTCCCAGGTCTGGAAGAACGGCGTCCAGTCGATGTACTCGGCCAGCTCTTCAAGCGAATAATCGCTGAAGCTCTTGATGCCGATGAAGGCCGGCTTCTTCGGCTCTGTCTTGCTCCAGTCGATCTTGTGCGCATTGGCGCGTGCGGCTTCCAGCGACAGCCGCTTCTTGTCCTGCTGCGCCTTGAAATGCGCTGCCGAAATCTTTGCGTAATCGGCGCGCACCTCGCGGGCATATTCCTCGCGCTTGTCGGCTGAGAGCAGCGACGACGCGACGCCGACCGCGCGGCTGGCGTCGTTGACGTGCACCACAGGCCCGCGCTTGTAGGCGGGATCGATCTTCACGGCGGTGTGCACGCGGCTCGTGGTCGCGCCGCCGATCAGGAGCGGGATATCGAGGCCCTGGCGTTCCAGCTCGGAGGCCATGAACACCATCTCGTCCAGCGATGGCGTGATGAGACCCGAGAGGCCGATGATGTCGGCGTTCTCTGCTTTCGCGGTTTCGATGATCTTGGCGGCCGGCACCATGACCCCGAGATCGACCACCTCGAAGTTGTTGCACTGGAGCACGATGCCGACGATGTTCTTGCCGATGTCGTGAACGTCGCCCTTCACCGTTGCCATGATGATCTTGCCGGCGGAGTTGCGTCCGTCGCCGACGATGCCATTGGCTTTGTTGCGCGCCTTTTCCTCTTCCATGAACGGCATCAGATAGGCGACCGCCTGCTTCATGACGCGTGCGGACTTCACCACTTGCGGCAGGAACATCTTTCCGTCGCCAAAGAGATCGCCGACGATGTTCATGCCCGCCATCAGCGGGCCTTCGATCACGTTGAGCGGGCGCTCCACCGTGAGTCGCGCTGCCTCGGTGTCGGCGTCGATATATTCGGTGATGCCGTTGACCAGCGCGTGGCTCAGGCGCTTCTCCACCGGCCATTCGCGCCAGGCAAGATCCTGTTCCTTGACCTGCTTTTCCTGGCCGCGGAATTTCTCGGCCAGTTGCAGCAGCCGCTCGGGCGCACCGGGATCGCGGTTGAGGATGACGTCCTCGCAGACCTCGCGCAGCTCCGGATCGATGTCGTCATAGATGACCATCTGACCGGCATTGACGATGCCCATGTCCATGCCGGCCTTGATGGCGTGATACAGAAACACCGAATGCATCGCCTCGCGTACCGGCTCGTTGCCGCGGAACGAGAACGAGAGATTCGAGACGCCGCCGGAAATATGCGCATGCGGCAGGTTTTGCCGGATCCAGCGCGTGGCCTCGATGAAATCGACGCCGTAGTTGTTGTGCTCTTCAAGTCCCGTCGCGATGGCGAAGATGTTCGGGTCGAAGATGATGTCCTGCGGCGGGAAGTTCAGCTTCGTCGTCAGCAGATCGTAGGCGCGCTTGCAGATCTCGATCTTGCGCTGATAGGTGTCGGCCTGACCGGTCTCGTCGAAGGCCATGACCACCACCGCTGCGCCGTATTGCCGGCAGATGCGGGCATGCTCGAGGAAGGCTTCCTCGCCCTCCTTCATCGAGATCGAGTTGACGATCGGCTTGCCTTGAACGCACTTCAGCCCGGCTTCGATCACGTCGAATTTCGACGAGTCGACCATCACCGGCACGCGTGCGATATCCGGTTCCGAGGCAACCAGATTGAGGAAGTCGATCATCGCCTGCTTGGAGTCGAGCAGACCTTCGTCCATGTTGACGTCGATGACCTGTGCGCCGTTCTCGACCTGATCGCGCGCGACCTGAAGTGCTGCGGTGAAGTCGCCGTTCTTGATTAGTTTCCTGAACCGCGCCGAGCCGGTGACATTGGTGCGTTCGCCGACGTTGACGAACGGAATGTCGGAGGTCAGCGAGAATGGTTCGAGGCCTGACAGCCGCAGAAGAGGTGCGATTTCGGGGACGATGCGCGGCTTGTGCGGCGCGCAGGCCTCGGCAATCGCTTTGATGTGATCCGGCGTGGTGCCGCAACAGCCGCCGACCACGTTGACGAGACCGGCCTGCGCGAATTCGCCGACCAACCGCGCCATGTATTCCGGGCTTTCGTCGTACTGGCCGAATTCGTTCGGCAAGCCGGCGTTCGGATAAGCGCAGACCAGCGCATCCGCCACGCGGCCGATGTCGGCGATATGCGCGCGCAGGTCTTCCGCGCCGAGCGCGCAGTTGAATCCGATGGTGATTGGGTCGGCATGCTGGACCGAATACCAGAAGGCTTCGGGCAACTGGCCTGACAGCAGGCGTCCTGATTTATCCGTGATGGTGCCGGAGATCATCACCGGCATATGAATCCCGCGCGCCTCGGAGATTTCCGCGATGGCGTAGAGCGCGGCCTTGGCGTTGAGCGTATCGAAAATGGTTTCGACCAATAGTAAATCCGCGCCGCCGTCCAGCAATCCGTTGATCTGTTCGCTATAGGAGATGCGCAAATCGTCGAAGGTCACCGCGCGATAACCGGGGTTGGCCACGTCCGGCGAGATCGAGGCGGTGCGGTTGGTCGGGCCGAGTGCGCCTGCGACGAAACGCGGCTTGCCGTCTTTTGCGGTGGCGCGGTTCGCGGCATTGCGCGCGAGCTTGGCGCCGTCGCGGTTCAGCTCATAGGCGAGGTCGACCATGTCATAGTCGGCCTGCGCGATGGATGTCGACGAGAACGTGTTGGTCGCGACGATATCCGCGCCGGCGTCGAGATAGGCGAAATGGATGTCCTCGATCGCTTGTGACTGCGTGAGGATCAGAAGATCGTTGTTGCCTTTGACGTCGCGATGGAAATCCTTGAAGCGTTCGCCGCGAAACGCCGCTTCGTCGAACTGCAATCCCTGAATCATGGTGCCCATCGCGCCGTCGAGCACGAGAATGCGTTCGCGGGCGAGCGCGCGGAAACGGTCGGCAGTCGGAGATGTCTTCGCGGTCATAAGATCAGGCGGCTTTCTGCGCACCGCTGGGGCGAATGCCCAGAAGGTGGCTGATGGCGAACACAAGATCCGCACGGTTCATCGTATAGAAGTGAAAATTCTCGACGCCCTGCTTGGCAAGCTTCTGGACCTGACCGGCGGCCACGGTCGCAGCCACCAGCCGGCGCGTGTCGGCATCGTCGTCGAGGCCCTCGAATTTCTTCGACAGCCAGTCCGGCATGGTGGCACCTGCGCGGGCCGCGAAGTTGCTGGCCATCTTGAAGTTCTGCACCGGCAGAATTCCCGGCACGATTGGAATGTTGATGCCGGCCGCACGGACGCGGTCGAGGTAGCGGTAGTAGAGATCGTTGTCGAAGAAGAACTGTGTGATCGCGCGGGTCGCGCCGGCGTCGACCTTGGCTTTCAGCGCATCGATGTCGGCATCGAGGCTGGCGCTTTCCGGATGCTTCTCGGGATAGGCCGAGACGCTGACTTCCATGTCGGGATGGTTGCGCTTGATGCTCGCGACGAGATCGGAGGATTGCTGATAGCCTTCCGGATGGGCCGTGTATTTCGTGCCGATGCCGCTGGTCGGATCGCCGCGCAGTGCCACGATGTGCCGGACGCCGACGTCATAATAGCGTGCAACCACCTCATCGATGTCCGCCTTGGTGGCGGCGACGCAAGTGAGATGCGCGGCTGGCGTCAGCTTGGTCTCTTCGAGAATCCGCGCGATGGTCGAATGGGTGCGCTCGCGGGTCGAGCCGCCCGCGCCGTAGGTCACCGAGACGAAGTTCGGCGTCAGCGGCGCAAGCCGGTTGATGACCTCCCAGAGGTTTCGCTCCATCTCTTCCGTCTTGGGCGGAAAGAACTCGAAGGAAATCGCCGGAGGTTTTTGCGCCTGCGCTCCGGCCGGGGAGGGTGTCTCACTCGTCACGCGTCTCAACTCCATGGAACGACAGCAACGCACGCTGAAAATTGGGCGGCGGGTTTTGCGGCAGGACGCGCCTCGATCCTGCCTTATGGGGCAGATTTGGCCGCCATTCCGCCATTTGCACTAAAATAGGTGGAAACGGCTTTCCGGAACAGCCCATTGAGTTGCCTTTTCAGGTGGGAAATTGCCCAAATCGGCTGTTATGGGTCGATAATTTGCGAATGCAATGAATGGAGAGAGAGGCTCGATTTCGAGGAAAATGACCTGTTTAGGCCTGTAGTTCCGCTAATCTCCCGCTCTTAGCCCATGAATCGTGGGCAGAAATATCATGTTTCACGAAAATGTTGCATATCTGCCCACATGGTTGGTTCCTACCCAAGACTGGGTGTCATGCGATCCGCACCTTTGCCGGGCTCATGGGGAGCCACTAGCTTGGCAAAATGATCCCGCTTTCCGTTCTCGACCTTTCGGTCGTCACCACCGGCACCAAGCCCGCCCAGTCGCTGCGCAACAGCATCGATCTGGCGAAGCATGCCGACCAACTCGGCTACACCCGCTACTGGCTGGCGGAGCATCACAGTCTCTTGTCGGTCGCGTCTCCCGCACCCGAAATCATGATCGGACAGATCGCAGCCGCGACGCAGCGGATTCGCGTTGGCTCCGGCGGCGTGATGTTGCCGAACCACGCGCCGCTGATGGTCGCCGAGCGTTTCAAGATGCTGGAAGCGCTGTTTCCCGGCCGTATCGATCTCGGACTCGGCCGTGCGCCGGGCACCGATCAGACCACCATGCATGCGCTACGCCAGCGGTTCGATCCGCGCGGCGGCGATGACTTCATCGAACGGCTGATCGAACTGACATTGTGGGAGACGCGGGAGTTTCCTGAAGGCCATCCCTACAACAAGGTCGTTGCGATGCCGGACGACACGCCGCTGCCGCCAATCTGGCTTTTGGGATCGAGCGACTACAGCGCGCAATTGGCAGCCCAGATCGGGATGGGCTTCGCCTTCGCGCATCACTTCGCTTCGCACGACGCGGCGGACGCGATGATTCACTATCGCGCGCACTTCAAGCCGTCGCGCTGGCGCGAGACGCCACGCGCCATCCTGGCCATCGCGGTGATCATGGCCGAGACCGATGAGGAGGCTGACAAGCTGGCATCGTCGGCCGATCTCAACCGTCTGCTGCGTGATCGCGGCCAATACCGGCCGCTGCCGAGCGTCGAAGAGGCGCAGGTCTATCCCTACACCGAAGCCGAGCGCGCCAGCATAGCGCGCAACCGCTCGCGGCTGTTCGTCGGCTCACCGCAGACGGTGATGGAGAAGATCACGCCGCTGATCGAGACCAGCAAGCCCGACGAGGTAATGGTGATCACGGCGACTTACGATCACGACGCGCGCAAGCGCTCGTACAGCCTGCTCGCGGATGCGTTCGGGATCGGCCAGCAGGCGGCGGCGTAGTTAGCCTTATTCCGCGCCCTTTTCCGTAAAGGCGACGCGGAACGGATGCGCCGGATAGACGCCGACGATCCGCAGCTCTTTCGAGAAGAACTTCAGCTCTTCGAGCGCATAGGCGAGGTTCTTGTCGTCGGGATGGCCGTCGACATCGGCGTAGAACTGCGTGGCGAAGAAATTGCCTTCGACCATGTAGCTTTCCAGCTTGGTCATGTTGACGCCGTTGGTGGCGAAGCCGCCCATCGCCTTGTAGAGCGCTGCAGGAAGGTTGCGCACGCGGAAAACAAAAGTGGTCACCAGCGGGCCAGAACCTTGCGCGGCCCAAAGCTGCTCGCGCGCAAGGATCACGAAGCGCGTGGTGTTATGGGTTTCGTCCTCGATGTCTTCCGCCAGAATGTCGAGGCCGTAGATTTCCGCGGCGAGGCGCGAGGCAATCGCTGCGCAGCTCTTGTCGCCGCGTTCGGCGACGATGCGCGCGGAGCCCGCGGTATCGCCGGCGACAATCGGCTTGATGCCGAGCTTGCGGATGATGCGGCGGCATTGACCGAGCGCATGCACATGGCTCTCGACGGTCTTGATACCGTCGAGCTTCGCGCCGCGGGGCGCCATCAACTGATGCCGGATCGGCAGAAACCATTCACCGACGATGAAGAGGCCCGACTGCGGCAGCAGGTGATGAATGTCGGCGACGCGGCCGGCCACCGAGTTCTCGATCGGAATCATGCCGAGGCCGGCTTCGCCCGACGAGATCGCCGCCAGCGCGTCCTCGAAGGTGGCGCAGGGCAGCGGCGTTGCATCCGGGAAAGCTTCCTGAATCGCAATATGCGAATTCGCTCCGGGCTCGCCCTGGAAGGCGATTTTCATGGACTTGGTCATGACGGTCTTTCAGCCAGCATCTGGCGCGCGGTCTCAAGATCGTGAGGCGTATCGACGCCCAGCGGCACGGTGTCAACCACCGTGACGTCGATCCGCATCCCGACCTCAAGCGCGCGCAACTGTTCGAGCTTCTCGCGCCGCTCCAGCGGCGAGGGCGGTAGCGTCACGAATTGCGCCAGCGCCTGCCTGCGATAGGCATAAAGCCCGATGTGGTGATAGCGCGGGCCGTCTCCATAAGGAGCGGTCGCGCGCGTGAAATACAACGCCCGCAGCCGTGTTGCGCTCACCGGTGAGCCGATCACTTTCACCACGTTGGGATTGGTGTGTTCTTCGTCTTTCCGAATCACGGCGGCCAGCGTGGCGATGTCGACGCTCGCATCATCGAGCGGCGCCAGAACCGCACGAATATCGGCCGGCGCGATGGTGGGCAGATCGCCCTGGACATTGATGATGGTGTCGATCTGTCCCTTGGGGTCGAGGGTTTCCAGCGCTTCGAAGATGCGATCGGAGCCAGAGGGATGATCCGCGCGGGTCATGACGGCTTCACCGCCGCCATTTTTCACCGCCTGCGCAATTTCCGGCGCATCGGTGGCTACAACCACCCGGCCGATGCGCGCGGATTCCGCCCGGCGCAGCACATGGACGATCATCGGCAGCCCCGCGATGTCGAGCAGCGGCTTTCCCGGCAGGCGAGTCGCGGCCATGCGGGCGGGAATCAGCACCAAAGCGCGGGTTTCGGTCATCGGGGGCAAGCGGCTCGGACAGCCAAAATGATGAGGAAATGACGGGTCTTTTCAAGGAGTCGCGCGTTTATACGGGTTGCCAGAAGGCAGGCAAACCGTTATCTCGATCCCCGCTGCCCGTATTGCGCTGCACGCCTGTTCCCGGTAGCAATTCATGGTCGCTTCACGCGGCCAAACGTGTCGACTTTCCGGCTAGGGCCTGATCGAAAATGGACTCCTTCGAACTCAACAAGATCATGGGCGCAGTGCTTGGCACCTGCCTCGTTCTGCTGGCGACCAACATGGCTGCCAATGCGATTTTCTCACCGAAGAAGCCGGAAAAGCCCGGTTTTGAAATCGCGGTGAAGGAAGCTGAGGGCGCCGGTCAGGCTGCTGCCGCAGCTCCGAGCGAGCCGATCGAAAAGCTGCTTCAGACGGCCTCCGTCGAGAAGGGCGCCGCCGCCGCCAAGAAGTGCGCGTCCTGCCACACGTTCGAAAAGGGCGGTCCCAACAAGGTCGGTCCAAATCTTTACGGCATCCTCGATGACGAGGTCGGCCATGGCCGCGGCGGGTTCAATTTCTCGGCTGCCATGAAGGCCAAGGGTGGCAAGTGGACCTATGATGATCTCAACAAGTTCATCAACAGCCCGAAGGGCACGGTCCCCGGCACGGCGATGGGCTTCGCCGGCATCCAGAAGGACAGCGAGCGCGCCGATCTGATCGCCTATCTGCGCACGCTGGCGGATACCCCGGTCCCGCTGCCCACCGCGAGCAAGTAGCTTCCGGCGCGTGACAGAAATTTAATCCCAAACGGCCAGGTTCGCCTGGCCGTTTTGCGTTGCAATTGCTGCTGTTTTTGATCGGGACGTTTGGCCGCAAAGATCACGCCGCAACGGGCTGGCATCATATCCAAAAACCGACATAATCGGCCAAGACGTTGCCTCAACACCGTTTTTCGATCAGCAGCAGGAACATTCGATTTGAGCATTTCCCGCCGCCGTCTTCTCCAGAGCGGAGCTTTTGTTGCAGCAGCCCCGATGCTAAAGGCAGCGGGCCTGAATCCAATAGAGTCCGCGCATGCCCAGTCGGCTCCCGCATGGCGACATGCACTATCGCTGTTCGGCGATATCAAGTACCCGGCCGATTTCAAGCGCTTCGACTATGCAAATCCGGATGCGCCCAAAGGCGGCATCGCGCGGCAGATTTCCATCGGCACGTTCGATAACTTCAACATCGCCGTCGCCGGTGTGAAGGGCAACATCGCGCCTGCGGTTGCGCTGATCTACGAGACCCTGATGGCGCGGTCTTTCGACGAGGCCTCGACCCAGTACGGTCTTCTGGCCGAATCGGTGTCGCATCCCGACGATCATTCTTGGGTGGTCTATCGCCTGCGCAAGGACGCGCGCTGGAACGATGGCAAGCCGGTGACGCCGGAAGACGTGTTGTTCTCGATGGAGTCGCTGAAGAAATACAGCCCGATGTATTCGTCCTACTACAAGCATGTGGTGAAGGCGGAGAAGGTCGGTCCCCATGAGGTCAAGTTCACCTTCGATGCGCCGGGCAATCGTGAGTTGCCGACCATCGTCGGAGAGTTGACGGTGCTGCCGAAGCATTGGTGGGAAGGTACCGACAGCGAAGGCCGCAAGCGCGACATTGCCGCCACGACGCTCGAGAAGCCGCTTGGCTCCGGGCCCTACGCCATCAAGGATTTTGTCGCCGGCCGCTCCGTGACTCTGGAACGCGTGAAGAACTACTGGGGCGAGAAATCGCCGACGCGAATCGGCCAGAACAACTTCGACGAAATGCGATTTGAATTCTTCCGCGACACCACGGTGTCGCTCGAAGCCTTCAAGGCCGATCAGGCCGACTGGATCATCGAGGCCTCCGCCAAGAACTGGGCGACGGCCTATGACTTTCCGGCGGTGACTGAAAAACGCGTGGTGCTTGAGGAATTCCCGATCAATGATTCCGGCCGGATGCAAGGCTTCGCCTTCAACATCCGCCGCCCGCTGTTCGCGGACAAGCGGGTGCGTCGTGCCTTCAACTATGCGTTCGACTTCGAGGAAATGAACAAGCAATTGTTCTATGGCCAGTACAAGCGCATCGGCAGCTACTTCGAAGGCACTGAACTGGCGAGTTCCGGCATCCCGCAAGGCAGGGAGTTCGAGATCCTCAAGGAGGTTTACGGCGAGATTCCGCCCGAGGTGATCGCAAAACCTTACGAGAATCCGGTCGGCGGCGATCCCGAGAAGGTCCGTGAAAACCGGCGTCAGTCGACACGGCTTTTGAAAGAAGCCGGCTATGAGGTCCGCGATCAGAAGCTCGTGGACAAGGATGGCAAGCAGGTTTCGGTCGAGTTTCTCGTCTCAAACCCGCCGTCCGAGCGCATCGTTCTATTCTACAAGCCCGCGCTCGAACGCCTCGGCATGGAGATCACGGTCCGCACCGTGGATGATGCGCAATATCAGAACCGTCTGCGCAATTTCGATTACGACATCATTACCGATGTCTGGGGGCAGTCGCTGTCACCGGGTAACGAGCAGCGCGATTTCTGGGGAACCGAAGCCGCCGACGTGCCAGGATCGCGCAACACCATCGGCATCAAGAATCCGGTGGTGGATAAGCTGATCGACAAGATCATCTTCGCATCAGATCGCGAGACGCTGGTTGCCGCGACGAGGGCGCTGGATCGCGTGCTGCTGTGGCACTATTACGTGGTGCCGCAGTTCACCTATGGCTTTTCGCGCTATGCGCGATGGGATCGCTTCAGCCACGCGCCGTTACCGAAGTACGGCCGCTCCGGTCTGCCGACGCTGTGGTGGTTCGACAAGGAGAAGGCCGAGAAGATCGGCAGGCGTTCTTGACCAGTTTCTCGCGGCGTAAAGTTCTTGTTCTTGGCGGCAGCGCGATGGCCGTGGCATGGGCGCAGCCTGTGCTGGCCGCCGGAGAAGGTATCGACGCCGCTCCCGACTCCCACGGCATGTCGGCGTTCGGTGATCTGAAGTATCCGGCGAATTTTTCCAACTTCGACTATGTCAACGTCAGCGCGCCGAAAGGTGGCGTGTTCTCGACGATTCCTTCGACGCGCGCGTACAACCAATCGTTCCAGACTTTCAATTCGCTGAACAGCTTCATTCTCAAGGGTGACGGCGCGAAGGGAATGGAGCTGACCTTCGCCTCTTTGATGGCCCTGTCTCTTATACACATCTAGATGTGTATAAGAGACGCGCGTACAACCAATCGTTCCAGACTTTCAATTCGCTGAACAGCTTCATTCTCAAGGGTGACGGCGCGAAGGGAATGGAGCTGACCTTCGCCTCTTTGATGGCCCGCGCAGAGGACGAGCCCGATGCGATGTACGGCCTCGTCGCGCGGTCCGTAAAAATTTCGCCGGACAAACTGACGTATCGCTTCACCTTGCGGCCGGAGGCGCGATTTCACGACGGCACGAAATTAACCGCGCAGGATGCGGCATTCTCCCTGAATATCCTCAAGGAGAAGGGTCATCCGATTATCCAGCAGCAGTTGCGCGACATGACGAAGGCGGAAGTCAACGACGACGCGACGCTGACGGTGACGTTCGCGGCGAAACGCGGCCGCGATGTGCCGCTATATGTCGCGGGACTGCCGATCTTCTCGAAAGCTTATTACGACAAGAAACCGTTCGACGAATCCACCATGGACATTCCGCTCGGCTCCGGGCCCTACAAGGTCGGACGCCTCGAGTCCGGGCGCTATATTGAATACGACCGCGTCAAGGACTGGTGGGCGAAAGATCTGCCTGTCTCGCAGGGATTTTTCAACTTCGATACGGTGCGTTACGAATTCTATCGCGACCGCGACGTTGCGTTCGAGGGCTTCACCGGCCGCAATTATCTTTATCGCGAGGAGTTCACCGCGCGCATCTGGAACACGCGCTACGATTTCCCAGCGATCAAGGACGGCCGTGTCAGGCAGGAGATTTTGCCGGACGATACGCCGTCCGGCGCGCAGGGCTGGTTTATCAACACGCGACGGGAGCAGTTCAAGGACCCGCGCGTGCGCGAGGCGCTGATCCAGGCGTTCGATTTCGAATGGACCAACAAGACGATCATGTACGGCGCCTATGCGCGCACCGTCTCGCCGTTCCAGAATTCCGACCTGATGGCGAACGGGCCGCCGTCGCCGGAAGAACTCAAGCTGCTCGAGCCGTTTCGCGGACAGGTGCCGGATGAGGTATTCGGCGCGCCGTTCGTGCCGCCGGTCTCCGATGGATCGGGGCAGGATCGCACGTTGTTGCGTAAGGCGTCGCAAATGCTGCTGGATGCCGGATGCCCGATCAAGGACGGCAAGCGCCGGTTGCCGAACGGCGATGCGCTCCGGATAGAATTTCTGCTCGATGAGCCGGCCTTTCAGGCCCATCACGCGCCTTACGTTAAAAATCTCGGAACGCTCGGCATCGACGCTAGCGTGCGGCTGGTCGATCCGGTACAGTACCGCGCGCGCCTCGACGATTTCGATTTTGACCTTGCAATCCAGCGCTTCAGCATGTCGTCTACGCCGGGCGATGCGATGCGGACGTTCTTCTCTTCGCAGGTCGCGGACATCAAGGGTTCGCAGAATCTTTCCGGCATCAAGAGCCCTGCGCTCGACGCGCTGATCGAGCGCATCATCGCAGCGGACAACCGCGATGAGTTACGTATTGCCTGCCGGGCCTTTGACCGGGTGTTTCGCGCGGGCCGCACCTGGGTGCCGCAATGGTATTCGGCCAGCCACCGCATTGCCTATTGGGACGTCTTCGCCCATCCTCCGAACATCCCGCGTTACGCGGGTGCCGTCGGCGCGCCGGATTTTTGGTGGCTCGATGAGGCGAAGGCCAAAAAGCCCGAGCAGGCCAAGCCTGAACAAACGAAGCCCGAGTCAAACAAGTCTGGGCAGGCGAAGTAATTCATGAGCGCGTATATCGCCCGCCGCATCCTTTTGATGATTCCCACGCTGCTGGGCATTCTGTTCGTGTCGTTCGTCGTGGTGCAGTTCGCGCCGGGCGGACCGGTCGAGCGGGTGATCGCGCAGCTCTCCGGCTCGGATACCGGTGCAAGCTCGCGCATTTCGGGATCGTCCGGCGGTGATTTCGCCTCGCGTCCGCAGGCCGGCGCGTCGGCCGACGCCGTCAGTTCGAAATATCGCGGTGCGCAGGGTCTCGATCCTGATTTCATCAAGAGTCTTGAAAAGCAGTTCGGCTTCGACAAGCCGGCGCCTGAGCGCTTTGCGCTGATGGTGTGGAATTTCGCGCGCTTCGATTTCGGCAAGAGCTATTTCCGCGACGTCTCGGTCTTGGACCTCATCAAGGAAAAGCTGCCGGTTTCGATCTCGCTCGGCATCTGGATGACGCTGCTGACTTACCTGATTTCGATTCCGCTCGGTATCCGCAAGGCCATTCAGGATGGTTCACGCTTCGACGTCTGGACTTCGGGCATCATCATTATCGGTTTCGCGATCCCCGGATTTCTGTTTGCGATCCTGCTCATCATCCTGTTTGCGGGAGGATCGTTCTTCGACATCTTCCCCTTGCGCGGGCTGACGTCCGACGGCTGGTCGCAGTTTCCCTGGTACTGGAAAATCCTCGATTATTTCTGGCACATCACGCTGCCGCTGATCTCGATGGCGCTCGGCGCCTTTGCCACCATGACGCTGCTGACCAAGAACTCGTTTCTCGATGAAATCCGCAAGCAATACGTCATGACCGCGCGCGCCAAGGGCTGCAGCGAGACGCAGGTGCTGTACGGCCATATCTTCCGCAACGCCATGCTGATTGTGATCGCCGGATTCCCGAGCGCGTTCATTCACGCGTTCTTTTCAGGCTCGCTGCTGATTGAGACGATCTTCTCGCTGGACGGGCTTGGATTGCTGGGCTTCGAGAGCGTGCTGAACCGCGATTATCCGGTGGTGTTCGGCACGCTGTTCATCTTTTCGCTGGTCGGCCTCGTGGTCAATCTGATCTCGGACCTGGCCTATATGTGGATCGATCCGCGGATCGATTTTGAGGCGCGCGAAGTATGACCGTGGCTTCAACCCCACCGGTGGAAACAACCGCGCTGTCGCCGCTGGGTGAAGCCGTGCCGCCCTCGCGGCATCCACTCGGCATGTCGCCGCTCAATCAGCGGCGCTGGCGAAATTTCAAATCCAACCGCCGCGGTTACTGGTCGTTCTGGATTTTCTCGGCGCTGTTTCTGATTTCGCTGTTTGCGGAGTTGATCGCCAATGATCGTCCGTTTCTGATCAAGTCCGACGGCAAGCTGTATTTCCCCGCTTTCGTCAACTATGCCGAGACGACATTCGGCGGCGATTTCGAAACGTCGGCTGATTACCGCGATCCGTATCTGCAAAGGCTGATCGCTGAGAAGAACGGCACCATCATCTGGCCGCTGATCCGCTACTCCTACGGCACGCACAATCTCGATCTGCCGACGCCTGCGCCCTCGAAGCCGACATGGATGCTGACCGAGGCGCAATGCAAGCCGGTGGTCGAGAAGAAGGGCCTCAAGAGCTGCCGCGATCTTGAATACAACTGGCTCGGCACCGACGATCAGGGGCGCGATGTGGTCGCGCGCCTGATTTACGGCTTCCGCATTTCGGTGCTGTTCGGCCTCGCGCTGACGATCATCTCGTCCGTGATCGGTGTCGCAGCCGGTGGCATCCAGGGCTATTTTGGCGGTTGGGTCGATCTGCTGTTTCAACGTTTCATCGAAGTCTGGACCGCGATCCCGTCGCTCTATCTGCTGCTGATCCTGTCGTCCGTGCTGGTGCCCGGCTTCTTCGTGCTGCTCGGCATCCTCTTGCTGTTCTCCTGGGTGGCGCTCGTCGGCGTCGTCCGTGCCGAATTCCTGCGGGCGCGCAACTTCGAGTATGTCCGTGCGGCGCGTGCGCTCGGCCTCTCCAACCGGGCGATCATGGTCAAGCACCTGCTCCCCAACGCCATGGTGGCGACGCTGACCTTCCTGCCCTTCATCCTCAACGGCTCGATCACCACGCTGACCTCGCTCGACTTCCTCGGCTTCGGCCTGCCGCCGGGTTCGCCGTCGCTCGGTGAGTTGCTGTCGCAGGGAAAGGCGAACGTGCAGGCACCGTGGCTCGGATTCACCGGCTTCTTCTCGGTGGCGATCATGTTGTCGCTCCTGATCTTTATCGGCGAAGGCGTGCGCGACGCTTTCGATCCGCGCAAGACGTTCAGGTGAGGGCTAGTATGTTGGACGCAATCAACCAGCCTTTGCTCGATGTCCGCGATCTGTCGGTGGCTTTCCGCCAGGGTGGCTCCGAGAGCGTAGCGGTCGACAAAATCTCGTTCTCGATTGAGCGCGGACAATGCGTGGCGCTGGTCGGCGAATCCGGATCGGGCAAGTCGGTCAGTGCTCTGTCAGTGCTCAAGCTGCTGCCCTATCCAACGGCGCATCACCCGACGGGCAGCATCCGCTTCAAGGGCCAGGAACTGCTTGGCATGAGCGAGCGGGAAATTCGCGGCATTCGCGGCAACGACATCTCAATCATTTTCCAGGAGCCGATGACGTCGCTCAACCCGCTGCACACCATCGAGGCGCAAATTGCGGAGGTGATCTATCTCCATAGCGGCGTGCGCGGCGCGATGGCGCGGTCGCGGACCCTCGAACTGCTGACGCAGGTCGGCATTCCCGATCCCGAGACCCGTTTGGCGAGCTACCCCCATCAGTTGTCTGGCGGTCAGCGCCAGCGCGTGATGATCGCCATGGCGCTGGCGAACGAGCCGGATCTTTTGATCGCCGACGAGCCGACCACGGCGCTCGACGTGACCGTGCAGGCGCAGATTCTGAAATTGCTGGCGGATATCCGCACGCGGCTCGGCATGAGCATGCTGTTCATCACCCACGATCTCGGCATCGTGCGGCGCATTGCCGATGTGGTCTGCGTCATGAACAATGGCAAGATCGTCGAGCAGGGACCGGTCGAGCAGGTGTTCACGGCCGCGCAGCATCCCTACACCAAAGCGCTGCTAGCTGCCGAGCCGAAGCCAGATCCCGCGCCGCCGCGCCCGGATGCGCCGGTGGTGATGTCGTCGGACGATCTGAAGGTCTGGTTTCCGATCAAGCGTGGCCTGCTGCGCAAGACCGTCGGGCACATCAAGGCGGTGGACGGCGTCAGTGTGTCGGTGCGCAAGGGCGAGACGCTCGGCGTGGTCGGTGAATCCGGCTCCGGCAAGACCACGCTGGGTCTCGCGCTGCTGCGGTTGATTTCGTCCAACGGGCCGATCGTGTTTCTCGGCAAGGACATTCAGGGACTGAAGTTCAAGGAGATGCGGCCGGTCCGCCGCGACATGCAGATCGTGTTTCAGGATCCGTTTGGCGCGCTCAGTCCGCGCATGTCGGTCGGCGACATTGTCGCCGAAGGGCTTGGCGTGCATCAGCCGTCGCTCACGGAAGACGAGCGCGAGGCGCGGGTTATCAAGGCGCTGAAAGAGGTCGGTCTCGATCCGGCGACGCGCTTCCGCTATCCCCATGAATTCTCCGGCGGGCAGCGCCAGCGCATCAGCATCGCGCGCGCCGTGGTGCTGGAGCCGAATTTCGTGGTGCTGGACGAGCCGACCAGTGCGCTCGACATGCTGTTTCAGGCCCAGATGGTGGATCTGTTGCGCGACCTGCAACGCAAGCGTGACCTGACCTACATGTTCATCTCGCACGATCTGCGCGTCGTCGCGTCGCTGGCAAGCAATCTGATCGTGATGCGCCACGGTAAGGTCGTCGAAGAGGGCGCGGCGGCGGATATTTTCAAGAATCCGAAGAGCGACTATACGCGCGCGCTGTTCGCCGCGGCATTCAATATCGAAGCCGCGCCGAATATCGTTCCGGATTTATGATTGCTCTGCTGTCTTGGCTCGTCATTGCGAGCGAAGCGAAGCAATCCACCCTTTTGATTCGACAACAAGACTGGATTGCTTCGCTTCGCTCGCAATGACGCTGTGGGCAGCTCACGCATCAGGATGACGAAAGCCGCCTGATACTCGTCACGTCGCTGCCCGCAGCTTTGATCCGTGCGATAGCTGCTTGCGTCGGCTCGATGGCCGTCGCCATGTGATGCGCATTGGCATGAACAATAGTCGTACTATCGCGGACGATTGCTACATGGCCTTTCCAGAAAATCAGATCGCCGCGTTTAAGGAGGCCCCGCTGCGATGTCGGCAGCAGCGTTCCCAGCGCGGCCTCCTGCATATCGCTGTCGCGCGGCGCAGAGATTCCTGCCGCGGCTAAAGATGTTTGCACAAGGCCTGAGCAGTCGATGCCGAGGCTGGACTTGCCGCCCCAGAGATATGGCGTGCCGACAAAGCGCTCGGCCACGGTGACGAAATCGGTCTCGTCCGTATCCAGCGGGGCCAAATGCTGCGCCGGCAGATAGTGCCGCTGGCTGGTGATGGCGAAGTCGCCATCGATCTTGATGACTTCGATGCGCGCGCCGAGCGGCAGGCTTTCAGCGGGCGGCAGCTTGATCGATGGACCCGGGAAAGCGAACGTGCGCAGCGCCGTCACCTTGTGTGTCGGGGTGCTGCGCGGCTGCACCAGAGCATTGTCGGGTAGCCATCCCACATAGCCGTCGGACTTCAACTGGCCCCATGCCCAGCCCTCCGCGTCGCGATCATAGATCGTGACGCGCTCGCCCTTCAGCGCCTCAGTATCCAGTGCAGCATCGTGCGATGGCGCCCGCCGGACGGGCGCAACCGGATCGAAAACCTCGAATTCGATGCCTTCGACAAACCGTGCGGCGTTGACCTTGCCTTCGAGATGCTTTGCAGCGAGGTCCGGACGTGCCGGTGTGATGCGTGGATCAGCCATAGCGCTCGCTCAGCAGCTTGTAGATCGCGCGCGCGGCCTGGCATTCCCCGCCTTCGGGGCGCGCAGGCTTCGCTGTCGGCGTCCAGCCGTAGATATCGACGTGCAGCCAGCTCTTCGCGCTCTCGACAAAACGCTTCAGGAACAGCGCGCAGGTGATCGAGCCGGCGAATGTGCCGCCGGGCGCGTTGTTGAGATTGGCGGTCTTGGAGTCGAGCCACGAATCGTAGGGCATCCACAGCGGCATGCGCCATAGTGGATCGTTCTCGGTGCGGGCATGGCGCGCGACATCCGTCGCAAGAGCTTCATCATCGGTATAGAACGGCGGCAGATCCGGCCCCAGCGCCACACGCGCCGCGCCCGTCAGTGTGCCGAGATCGATCAGCAGATCCGGCTTCTCCTCGTCGGCCAGCGCAAGCGCATCCGCCAGCACCAGCCGCCCTTCGGCGTCGGTGTTGCCGATCTCGACGTTGAGACCCTTGCGCGAGCGAAAAATATCGAGCGGCCGGAACGCATTTCCGGCGACCGAATTCTCGACCGCTGGAATGAGAACGCGCAGGCGCACCTTCAGCTTCGCGTTCATAATCATTTGCGCCAGCGCCAGCACGTTGGCTGCACCGCCCATGTCCTTCTTCATGATGAGCATGCCGCTCGACGGCTTCAGATCGAGACCGCCGGTGTCGAAGCACACACCCTTGCCCACCAGTGTGACCTTGGGGTGCGAGGCATCGCCCCATGTGATGTCGATCAGGCGCGGCGCGCGGGTCGATGCCATGCCGACCGCATGGATCAGAGGAAAGTTCTGCTTGAGCAGGTCGTCGCCGACGATGCAGGTGTACGCGGCGCCGAATTTCTCCGCGAGCGCCTCCGCGGCGTTCGCGAGTTCATCCGGTCCCATGTCGTTGGCGGGCGTGTTGATCAGATCGCGCGCCAGCGCGGCGGCCTCGGCCATGCGCGTGATTTCCGCCATGTCGACGCCGTTCGGCGGGACGAGCCGCGCGCCGGGAACGTCGTTCTTGCGGTAGCGGCCGAAGCGATAGCTGCCGAGCGCAAACGCCAGCGCCGCAAGCCGCGCATCGTGTGGCGCATTGGTGAAACTGTAGTTTCCCGCGGGCAGCAGGCCGGGCAGTTGTCCGGGTCGGAACGGATCGCGCCATTCGCTCGATGGATCTTCGATGCCGAACAGCACGTGGGCGAGCGATCCGTCCTGAGCCGGCAGCGCGAGGTACTGGCCGGGCTTTGCGGTAAAGGCGTTGGCCTTGGCGAATTGCCGGGCAGCGGCAGGAAGCGTGGCGCTGATCGCCTCCCAGGTCGATTTGGCGGTAAAGGTGATCGGGATGGCGGAGGCGGCATTTTGGAAGGCTGGATGCATGGGTTTCCCAGACAGGGCAGGCGGCGGGCCTTCACTATAGCAGCGCCTCAGTGCCGCGCGGCAGGCTCAAGACGGTGTTTTTACGTGTCTTTTTTGAACGCACCTTCCATCCGGCGCGGGCTCGTCCAACCCGCTAGTTAACCAGCCATTAGGGTTAACGCTCTATTGCTGACCACATCCGGCTTCGCCAAACCTCCCAGCGAGTCCTGCGTCATGCGTCATCCGTCTCGTTTCGCCCGATACCTTGGGTCCGCCGCCGTCGCGACGATTCTGGCCGTCGGCCTTGCCGGATGCCAGACCGCGCGCTCGCCGGACATCACCGGATCGCTCGATGCGCGTGCGGATGCAAATCCGGGTGGCCTTGCGCGCACCGACATCGAAGCCCTTGGTGAGCGCTATCGCGCCAATCCGCGCGATGCGGCCGTGGCTCTTCAATACGGTCAGGCGCTGCGTGCGAACGGACAGCGTCAGCAGGCTGTCGCGGTGCTGGAGCAGGCGACGATCGCCAGCCCCAGCAACAAGCCGTTGCTGGCGGCTTACGGCCGTGCGCTGGCGGACAACGGAAGCTTCCAGCAGGCATTCGACACTCTTTCCCGCGCCCACACTCCCGCCAATCCGGATTGGCGCATCCTGTCGGTTCAGGGCACCACGCTTGATCAACTCGGCAAGCACGAGGAGGCGCGGCGCTACTACGCGAGCGCGCTGAAGATCGCCCCCGAGGAACCGTCGGTGCTTTCCAACCTCGGTATGTCCTACGTTCTGTCCAAGGAGCTGCCTAAGGCCGAGGAGGTCTTGCGCAGGGCCTATCAACGCGGCGGGTCCGATGCCCGCGTGCGCCAGAATCTCGGATTGGCCGTCGGGCTTCAAGGCCGCTTCGCCGAGGCCGAGACCATTGTAAAAGCCGATCTGCCGCCCGATGAGGCGGAAGCAAACGTCGCCTATCTGAAGCAGATGCTCAGCCGCGACGGCCGCGGTCCGCGGGCGACGGCGGTGGCAGAGCCCAGCCGATCCTAGCGCCTGTCGTCATTGCGAGCGAAGCGAAGCAATCCAGTCCTTGGAATTAGCAAGGAGTGGATTGCTTCGTCGCAAGCGCCCCTAATATGGAAGCCGGTGTGGCGGCGCCGGTCAGGCGCCGCTGCGAATCACTTCATGTATTCCGACACCTTGATGCCGGTCGGGCCGAGAATGACGATGAACAGCACGGGCAGGAAGAACACAATCATCGGCACCGTCAGTTTCGGCGGCAGCGCCGCGGCCTTCTTCTCGGCCTCGTTCATGCGCATGTCGCGGTTTTCCTGCGCCATCACGCGCAATGTCTGTCCGAGCGGCGTGCCGTAGCGCTCCGCCTGCATCAAGGCCAGACACACCGATTTGACGCCCTCCAGGCCTGTTCGCTTGGCGAGATTCTCGTAAGCCGATTTACGCTCCTGGAGATAGGACAGTTCCGCCGTCGTGAGCGAGAACTCTTCAGCAAGCGCGATCGACTGGGAGCCGATCTCGCCGCTGACCCGGCGAAACGCGGCTTCGACCGACATGCCGGATTCGATGCAGATCAGCAGCAGATCAAGCGCATCGGGAAACGCGCGCTTGATCGATAGCTGGCGTTTGGTGATGGCGTTGGTCAGGAACAGCATCGGCGCCTGCATGCCGGCCCATGTGGCGGCGATGCACATGCCGATTTTGATCGGCGTCGATTGCTGCATGTTCGAAATGACGAACACGTAAAGGATCGCGCCGATGAGAAACGCGATCGGCATGACGAGACGAAAGAAGAGGAACGTTACATAAGGTGCCTGGCCGCGATAGCCCGCCATGACCAGCTTGTCGCGGGCCTCTTCCTGGGCCAGCCATTTCCCCAGATTGAGTTTGCCGACGACGCCCTGCACCAGTTGCCTTGGGTTCTGACGCAGCGAGACCTTCTCGTTGCGGTTCATGCGATCGCGTTCGCGCTGGCGCAGCCGCTCCCGCTCGCTGGCGACGGCCTTCATGCGCTTGGCAAGTCCTTCGCCTGCGAACATCGGCATGATGAGCGTATAGGCCGTCGCGCTGGCTGCGATAGCCGCCAGGAGCATGGTCATGAACCTGATGTCGTGGAATTTATCGATGAGAAGATCGACCATGGTCCCTCGTCAGAAGTCGAAGTTGATCATTTTTTTCATCACCATGATGCCGGCTCCCATCCACAGCACGCAGCCGGCAAGCATCAGCCGGCCGGTCGGATGGGTCCACAGCAGAGAGATGTATTCAGGCGTCATGATGTAGACCATGATCATCACGATCGGAGGCAGCGCGCCGATGATGCCGGCAGAGGCCTTGGCTTCCATCGACATCGCCTGAATCTTCGCGGCCATCTTGCGCCGGTCGCGAAGCACCTTGGACAGGTTTCCAAGGGCTTCCGACAGGTTGCCGCCGGATTTGGTCTGGATCGCGATCACTATGCCGAAGAAGTTGGCTTCCGGCAGCGGCATTCTCTCGTACAGGCGCTGACACGCGTCACCGAGCGGCATGCCGATGGTTTGCGTTTCGATGATGGCGTTGAATTCGCTGCGCAGCGGTTCAGGCGCGTCGGCGGCGACCACCTTGATCGAATCGAACAGTGGAAGGCCGGCCTTGATGCCGCGCACGATCACGTCGACGGCGTCTGGCAAGGCATCGAGAAACTTCGCCTCGCGGCGCTTCTTGAGAAAGCTCAGCACCCAGCGCGGCAGCCCGAAACCGGTTGCGGCGGCGAAACCGATCGCGGGCAGCAGTGCAACGCCCCCAAGAAACGCGACGATCAGCACGACTCCGCCCATGATGCTCGAACCGACGAGGAATTGCTGTTTCGTCCAGCTCAGTCCGGCCTGCGCAATGCGGGTCTCCACCGAGAGCTTCTGCGTTTCCGCAAGCCGCCGCTCGAGGTCTTTCATCGATTCTTCAACCTGTACGCGGCGCACGCGCATCCTGTCGTCGCCGCCGCGCAGAGCGGGTTCCGTGGTTGTAAAGGACGCGCGGCGTTTCTCGGCCTGCTTTTCGCCGGAGAGCAACGGATAGATGAAAACCCAGGCCAGGCCGCCGACGGTGACGGCGGAGAGGAAGGCCAGTGCGAGCGCCTGCATGTTCATGAGGGCGCTCCCTATAAGCTGGTCACTTCGGCCGCATCGAGCGCCGCGGCAAGCCGCTTTTCCTCGCCGTAGTAGCGTGCACGTTCCCAGAACCGCGGGCGGCCGATGCCCGTCGAACGGTGCCGTCCGATGACGTTTCCGTTGATGTCCTCGCCGGTCAGGTCGTAGACGAAAAGGTCCTGGGTAATGATGGTATCGCCTTCCATGCCCATCACCTCGGTGATGTGCGTGATGCGGCGCGAGCCGTCGCGCAGACGGGCCGCCTGAATGATAACGTCGATCGAGGCGCAGATCATTTCGCGAATGGTGCGCGACGGCAGCGAAAAACCGCCCATCGTGATCATGGACTCGGCGCGGGAGAGCGCTTCGCGCGGGTTGTTGGCGTGAAGCGTCCCCATCGATCCGTCGTGGCCGGTGTTCATCGCCTGCAGCAGGTCGAAGGCTTCTGGTCCGCGGACTTCGCCGACGATGATGCGTTCGGGCCGCATGCGCAGGCAGTTGCGGACCAGATCGCGCATGGTGATCTGACCTTCGCCCTCGATGTTCGGCGGACGGGTTTCGAGGCGCACCACGTGAGGCTGCTGCAACTGAAGTTCGGCGGCGTCTTCGCAGGTGATGATTCGCTCGTCGTCGTCGATGTAGTTCGTCAGGCAATTCAGCAGCGTGGTTTTGCCGGAACCCGTACCGCCGGAAATCAGCACATTGGCGCGGCAGCGTCCGATGATTTGCAGGATTTGCGCGCCTTCCGGCGTGATCGCGCCGAATCTGACAAGCTGATCCAGCGTCAGCTTGTCCTTCTTGAATTTACGAATGGTGAGCGCGGGGCCGTCGATCGACAGCGGCGGAACGATCGCGTTGACGCGCGAGCCGTCGGCGAGGCGCGCGTCGCAGATCGGCGAGGATTCGTCGACGCGGCGGCCGACCTGGCTGACGATGCGCTGGCAGATGTTGAGAAGCTGCTGATTGTCGCGGAACCGGATTCCGGTGCGCTGAATCTTGCCGGCGACTTCGATGTAGACGGTGCCGGCGCCGTTGACCATGATGTCGGAGATATCGTCGCGCGACAGCAGCGGCTCGAGCGGTCCGTATCCCAGGACGTCGTTGCAGATGTCGTCGAGCAGCTCTTCCTGCTCGGCGATCGACATCACGATGTTCTTGATCGCGATGATCTCGTTGACGATATCGCGGATTTCCTCGCGCGCGGACTCGACATCGAGCTTCGCGAGCTGGGCAAGATCGATGGCTTCGATCAGCGCTCCGAAGATCGTCGCCTTGACCTGATAATAGGCGTCCGAGCGCCGCGCCTCGATGACGGGAGGCGGTGCGGGTTGCCGCGCCGGCGCCAGTGGCGGCGACGCAACGCTTGCCGTCGCGGATCCAATCGGCCGCGCAGCCGCAGGCGCGACGTCCTGCCCACGATCTACGGGCTGTGGCGCTCGGACCTCGGCCTCTGTTCCGCTACGCTTACCAAACACGACGATACCCCACGCGACAGTCTATTTGGCCCGAAGTTTCTCGAGCAAAGGCGAAAGGAACGAATTACGCGGCTTCTTGGTCTCGCCGCGGCCAGTCAGGCGCTGCGCGATCTGCAGAAACATCTCGGATGTGCGATGGTTGGCCGCGATCTCGGCGATCATCTGCCCGTTGTTCGCGGCCGCGCCGAAGATCTGCGGTTCGAACGGTATCGTCACGATCGGCGGGCTTTCGATGGCCTTGGCGAACTCGCTGGTGTTGATCTCGGGCCGTTTCGGCACGCCCGCCTGGTTGAGGCAGTACAGCGGCGGCCTGTCGTTGGGCCGCGCAGCCTTCAGCGTATCGAACATGTTTTTGGTATTGCGCAGATTGGCAAGATCCGGGCACGCCACGATCAGGATGTCGTCCGCGCCCACCAAGGCGCGCTTGGTCCAGCCTGACCACTGATGCGGCACGTCGAGAACGATGCACGGCATCGTTGTGCGCAGCGTATCGAAAATCGAATCAAAGGCCTCTGCGCCGAAATCGTAGACCCGCTCCAGCGTCGCAGGCGCGGCGAGCAGGCTGAGATGGTCGGTGCACTTGGACAGCAGGCGATCGATGAAGGCGGTATCGACGCGGTCGGGAGAGAACACGGCATCGGCAATGCCCTGCGGAGGGTCCTGATTGTAGTCGAGGCCCGCGGTTCCGAAAGCGAGGTCGAGATCGGCGACAACCGAATCCAGCGCGAGATCGCGCGCGATCGCCCAGGCGACGTTGTGCGCGACGGTGGAAGCGCCGACGCCGCCCTTGGCGCCGACGACGGCGATGATCCGCCCGACAGCTTTGGCTTCCGGGACCGAAAATAGTCCGCAGACCGAGCGGACGACGTCGAGGGGCGTCACCGGCGCGATCATGTAGTCGCTGATGCCGCGCCGCACGAGCTCGCGGTACAGCGTCACATCGTTGACGCGCCCAACCACGATAACGCGCGTACCGGCGTCGCAAACGGTTGCAAGCTGATCGAGGCCGGACAGGATGTCGTTGCGGCCCTCGGTTTCGAGAAGGATCACGTTCGGCGTGGGCGCGGTACGATAGGCCTCGACGGCCGCCGCCATGCCGCCCATCTGAATCTTGAGATGGGCCTTGTCCAAACGCCGGTCTTCGCCGGCGGCCTGCACCGCCGCCGCGGTCTCGACGGTTTCGCAGAACGCCTGGACGGAGACGCGTGGCGCCGGCGCGATATGCTCCTCCATGGCGGGAGAGGCCGCTCCGTCTTCCTGATCTTGACGCGCGTAACTAATCATTTGCCCACATCGCTGAGTTTGGCTCGATCGGATTCAGGGTAGGTGGTCGCTGTCGTGTTGCCCTTGCGGTACTTGTCGAATGCGACATTGCGCCGTGACATCAGCGGCGGTGTTTCCGCCCGCGGTTGCACCAGATCGGATGGATTGTCGACCATGGCGGCGAGATTTCGCTGATTTGCGCAGCCGAAATTGTAGTAGGGGCGATTTTCAAGATAACCCTTGTTCTTGATGGACGGGCCGAGATCTTCCGGCCAGGTCCCGCAAGGACCGGCGTCCGCCATGATACGCGGATAATTCACGCGGATGGTTGCAAACAGCCGGGGATCGGTCGGGCGATAGTTGCGCACCGTGATGCCGCGCGGCGGCACGCCGGCTGCGGTGAGAATGGCCTGGATCTCGCGCAGTGAATCGGTGGCGACGCGGGCGTTCGGTGTGTTGACCGGCATGTCGATGATGATGCCGCCCGTGCCTTCGCGCAGCCATGTTTCAGCAAGACCCGCAATGTCCGAACGCTGCGCGGCGGTGAGGCCGCCTCGCGCGTGGCCGACAAAGACTTCGGTGGCGCGGTTCGCTTCCTGAATCACGATCGGATGGCGTTCGCGATAGTCGGTCGGAATACTGGCCGTCACCGTGTCTTGATTTGTATGCGTGCAGGCGCCCAAAGCAGCAGACGCCCCGAGAAGGGCGGCCGCGACCCGAAGGCTGCGCTTGAGATTGGGTACTCGCATCGTCATCGCTACTGTCCTTGTCCCATCTCAGTCGGTGATAAAGCCGTAAGTGCCGCGATACTTGCGGGCCGGTTCGGCGCGCCCGGGGACGCCGTAGATGCGGTTGAGGGTGCCCAGAAGATCCGCCTGCGGATCCGACGATTCGGCGAAGCCGTCATCCGGACGCGAGAGATCCTTCTGCGCGACGGCGCGGACGACATATGGCGTCACCAGGACCATGAGTTCGGTCTGGTTGTTGACGAAGTCGCGGCTGCGGAACAGCGTGCCGAGGACCGGCACCTGCGACAGGCCCGGCAGGCCGTTGATGGCCTGTTTGGTCTGATCCTGGATCAGGCCGGCCATGGCCATCGAACCACCCGACGGAATTTCGAGAGTCGTTTCCGCGCGGCGCGTCTTGATCGATGGCACCGTGAACCCGGTGATGGTGACCGAGTTCTCGTTCGAGACTTCGGACACTTCCGTCATCACCCGCAGGCTGATCCGGCCTTCGCTCAGCACGACCGGCGTGAAATTCAGCGAGATGCCGAATTTCTTGAAGCTGACCGAAGGCGAACAGGGCCCGGTGCCGCCTCCGACGGGCGTTTGGCAGGTGACACCGGTCGGGATCGGAAATTCGCCGCCCGCGATGAAGGTGGCGGCTTCGCCAGAGATTGCGGTCAGGTTCGGCTCGGCCAGCGTGCGAATGACACCGGCGCTTTCCATGGCGCGCAAGGTTGCCTGTACCGACGGAACGACGGTGCCCGCCGACGTTATGGTCTTGCCGAACTGGCCAACCGTGGTGTTGCCGTCCACGAGAGGGCGGCCAAGCGCTGTGAACGGATTGGCATTGTTGAAGTTCACGACCGCCGTGCCGTAGTTCATGCTGGCGCTGAGATCGACGCCCAATTGCTTGATGATGCTGCGCTGGACTTCAGCGACAGTCACCTTCAGCATGACCTGATCGCGTCCGCGGACGATGATGCTGTTGACGACCTTTTCAGCACCGCCGGCCAGACGTGCGGCGATTTCCTGGGCCTGCTGCGCTTCGCCGGGATTGGCGGCTGAGCCGGACAGCACGACACCGTCGCCGACGCCCTCGATCCGGATGTCGGACTGCGGAAACGCCTGTTTCAGCGCGGCGCGGACGCCGTTGAGATCGCGCGTGACGGCGATGTCGTAAGCGGCGATCTGCTGGCCGGTCGTGTCGAAGAAGATGATGTTGGTCTGGCCGACCGCGGCGCCGATGATGTAGGCGCGCTGCGCCGAGCGCACAATGGCGTTGGCGATCTTCGGATCCGCGACCAGAACGTCCTTGATGTCGCGCGGGAGATCAATGACGACGGATTTTCCGATGCCGAGCGGCAGGAAACGTGCGTTCAATTGTCCGCCGCCCGATGCGGCTGCCGCTGCGGGAGTGCGATAGTCGCTCGCGATGACCGGCGACAAAACTGGATTCAGCGTCAGCGCGCAGACCGCGGCAAACGACAGGGCACGCATCATGAAGGTCCGTACAGGTGCCTGATGTCCCTCTCGCCTCATATTGTCGATCCCCTCGATCACTTTCGTGTCGTCATTGTCGTTGAAACGCCGTAGCGAACGATATCGACGCTGTCGCGCTTGCCGTTGTCATCGTTTGTCGGCTGATTGGCGTCGACGAGGCTGCGCAGCGCGAGCGACAACGTTCCGCTCTGCCGTGCGCGCGCCAGCAACTCCGCCTGTTCGGGCTTCAATTCGAGCGTCGTGGTCTTGCCGACCACGACTTTCTGTCCGTCTTTTTCTCCAACCGTCTGATCGATCGCGAGAACGCGGATGTTGGTCAGGATGGTTTCGGAATTGATCGCATCCGCACCTGCCCGGTCGGCGCCCTTCTCGCGCTTGGTGAGGATGACATCGACCTTGTCGTTCGGCAGGATGAAGCCGCCGGCACCGGTTTCCGGCGAAATTTCGGTCGAGATCGCGCGCATGCCGGTCGGCAGGATCGCGGCCATGAAGCCGGAGCCGTTGCCCTTGACGAGCTTGTTCTCGCGGATCGGTTCGCCGGCCAGAAACGGCGATCGTGCAATGGACCCGACGATCTGGGTCATTGCCTCGCCGCGATCGCTGCGGCGGATGAAACTGGAACTTGCCGTGGTCGAGGGCCAGGATTGCCACTGCATGTCGTCCGCGGTGACCGTTTGACCCATCGGGATGTCGCCGCGGGCAACGAGAACGTCCGTGGTTTCGAGTTGCGGCTTTTCAGCGACAGGCTTTGGGTCGGAGCCGCTTGCAAGATACGCGGCAGCGCCGCCGGCACAGACAGCAACAGCGAGAACGACAATCCGCGCGGTATTCATACGCTTCACTTTCCACATCACGCGACGGAGCCGCCGCCGTGGTGGGATTTGACCAGCTAAACGTCAAAGCATGGTTAATAAGGCGTATCTAAATCGCGTTAATGAGAAGTTGCCAGCGTGTTACAGCAAGTGCTGCAACATCAACCGAACTTTGGATTCAGGACACCAGATAGGCTCAGTGACCGATGAAGCGGCTCAGGTCGACCGCCTTCATCCACTCGGTTTCGGGGTAGATCATCAGCGCACCGAGGGCGAGAGCGATGCCGTAGGGGATTCCGCTGTCCTTGCGATGAAGGCGTTGCAGCCACTCCTGCGAAACGAGCGCGTAGGGCAGCGGCCACTGCCGGAACTGAAGCATCAGGAGCGTCAGAGCGCCGCCGAACAGGGACGCATAGACGAGGTAGCTGGCGAGGGGCGGAAACCCGAACCAGAGTCCGGCCGCGGCTGCAACCTTGGCGTCGCCGCCGCCCATCCATCCGAAGGCGAAGCAGGCGAAGGCGACGACCAGCACCGTCAGGCCGGCCGTCACATGCATGCCGATCTCGGACAGCGGCATGCCGCTGAAGCCGGCCAGAATAAAGAAGCCCGCGATCAGCAGCAGCGAGACGCGATTGGGGATCGTCATCGTGAACAGATCGCTCGCCGCGGCAAAAGCCATCAATGCGGGAAACAGAAAGACGCGGGCGAGGTCGAGGATCATGGGTTTACCGGGGTCTGACGAGACTGAGCCGCGGGAATTCGGTCCGAATGAACGACGCGGCAGGCTAACCGGCAGAAATGAACAATCGTAAAACGGCGCTCTACCAGATGCTGACGATCCGGAACCATGTTGCGAGCGACGCGAGGATGAGGGCCGCGCACACGACAGCAGTGCCGCCGGACAGCGATACGAAGATGTCGGAGGAATGTATCCGTTTCTCGGCGTCGGGCTGTTTCATGCGCGCTTTGACAGTTTGGGCGGACGAGATCGAAACAAAAAAAGGCTTCGGTTTCCCGAAGCCTTTTTGGTCACCGAACGAGCGCGCTTAGCGAAGCGAGCCGTTGATGTTCGTGAACTTGGTGTTGAGGTTGGTGCCGAGGCCGTTCACAGCAGCGATGATCGCCAGCGAAATGCCAGCAGCGATCAGGCCGTATTCAATTGCGGTTGCGCCGGATTCGTTCTTGATGAAACGAGCAACGAGCTTGGTCATCTGTAACTCCATTTGTACACGTGGCTTTAGAACTCTGGTCGTTGCGGGGCGGAAACCACCGTGACCATGGCGTCAACCTAAGAGCGAGGAATTGCAGCGCAGTTAATTCGATTGCCAAAAGCCCGAGGTATCAGGCTCTTCTTGCAGACGGTAAACGCTGGTTTAATTGGATCGCTCAAATGCCGGCGATCTGCCGGCTCGCTTCCCACCGCACGAATCTAACGCTTGCTCTGCTGGACGGCCTCCGGCGACGTGCGTCGAGCGCGCGCCGTTTGCAGTTCATTCATCAATTAACGTCAGATTTGCCATGTCGGGCGCCGGCACCGTTGCGTATCGTTTTTGCCGGCTTGTAGACGTCCCGGAGTAGAGTATGTCGATCAATGTCTCGCGTCGTAGCGCGCACGGGTCCGTAGCGTTGCGTCTTCTAATGGCCGGCTTTTTGATGTGTCCGGTCGTGACATTCGCCGGGACCAGCGATGAGCCGGTCGCGGTCGTTGTGGATCAGGCCAGGATCATTAAGCTACCCGAAAAGGTTGCGACCATTGTGGTCGGAAATCCGCTCATCGCGGATGTCACCCTTCAGCCCGGCGGCATGGTGGTCGTGACCGGCAAGGGCTACGGTTCGACGAACATGATCGCCATGGATCGCACCGGCACCGTTCTGGCCGACCGGTCCATCCAGGTTGAAGGTCCGACCGACAAGCTGGTCACCGTCTTCCGCGGCGTTGAGCGCGAATCCTACAGTTGTACGCCGACCTGCCAGCGGCGCGTGACGCTAGGGGACGGGGAATCTTATTTTTCGCAGACGATGGGTCAGGCCGGCACTTTCAGCGGCAACGCCACCACCGCTGCGGGGAAACCCTGAGCACCTCGCCGGCTGATTCCTTAACAATCGGTTAATCCGGCGCGGTATGTTGTTCTGATCCCGCGCAAGCATTCGACAATCTCTGTCCTTTATATGTCGGCGGTAGTTATTTCCGCTGCATGCCAAGGATAGTTTGATGCGCACCTCCGCGACATCCCTGACCGCGCTCAACAGGGCGTTGCGCCGGTTTCGCCGCAATCGGCACGGCTCCGCCGCCATCGAATTCGCGTTCATCGCTCCGCTGTTCTTTGCCCTGCTCTTTGCGATTCTTGAGACGGCGCTGATGTTCTTCGCGGCGCAGGTTCTCGAGACGGGTACGCAGGATTCGGCGCGTTTAATGTACACCAACCAGGCCCAAAATGCGGGCATGACGCAGGCTCAGTTCGAGACGGATCTGTGCAACCGCGTTAAGGTGTTGTTCACCTGTGGCGGCTCCACCGGGACCCCACAACTCACCATCGTTGTGAAATCCTATGCTCCGGGTGCGGCGATTCCGTCTGCCGATCTTGCCGATCCCATCACGGCAGGAGTTTTCACTGGCAAGCCTGCGTATGTGAAGCCCAACCCGGGCGAAACCGTTTTGATTCGTACTTTCTATCAGTGGCCGCTGTTCGTCACTCAACTCGGCTACAACATCGCAAATCTTGGACGCGATGGATCGAGCGCCCAACGCCTGTTAGCTGCCTCGGCTGCGTTCCGTGTCGAACCGAATGGCTCGTAAAATGATCAGGACATCAAAGACCGTGTATCGCGGCCGGGGACTCCTCACTCGTTTCGCTTGGGATAGTCGGGGCCTGGCCGCGGTCGAATTCGCGTTCATCGTCCCGCTGATGCTGACCATGATATTCGGCACGATCGAGATATCGAGCGCCGTGGCGGTCGATCGCAAGGTTACGCTTGCGGCGCGCACGATCTCCGATCTCGTCTCGCAAGGGACCCAGGTGAAGGATGCCGATCTCACGAATTATTTCGCGCTGGGCGCGGTCATCGTGGCGCCCTATCCCGTTACATCGACATCATTGAAGCAGAGGATTTCCGCGGTTAGCATCGATGCGACGAAGAAGGCAACGGTGGCCTGGAGTAAAGTCGCTAGCGTAACCAATGGCATTGCCACCGTCACCGATGATAAAATGGATGCTGCGGCCGGAACGACCGTCACTTCGCGAATTCCGCCCGAACTCCTGGTCGCGAACACGCAATTGATCTGGAGCTCCGTTACCTACACCTATCAGCCAATCACGAAAACAGTGATCGGCGGCGATATTCCGCTCAGCGATCAATGCTTCACGCGGCCTCGCCAGTCGAACACCGTCAGTTATTCCGCCACTTGATCGCGGACTTGAAGCTGCCAAAGACAATCAGCAAGAGCCAATAAAACAAAACATCAAAGAAAAAGGCCGTGCGAACCGCACGGCCTTCTGTATTTGGTAGCTGGAAATTCCCGCAGCCGCAGCTTGCGGAAATAATTTAGCCAGCGGCGCGGAGATTGTCGGCCGACGACTTGCCCGAACGGCGATCGGCGACGATTTCGTAAGAGATCTTCTGGCCTTCGCGCAGCGTTCCGAGACCAGCGCGTTCAACGGCGCTGATGTGAACGAACACGTCGTTGCCGCCGTCGTCCGGCTGAATGAATCCAAAACCCTTAGTCGCGTTGAACCACTTCACAGTTCCCATGCTCACGCAGGTAGTCCTTCTCAAGATAGTTATAGTCAAAGCCCACGATCAAATGAGCTGGTGAGATCGAAATTTGGATGAGGTCGTCAGCGTCTAAACCGGCTGTACCGGTGGATAGCTATGTCGTCCGGCCGAAGATCGATCCCTCGATATTAGGCGAAAAAAGCCCCTAAAACAATCCTGAGGTGCACGGATTTTTGATGTCCGCGCGACCGGGGCATGGAAGCGGGGGGATCGCGCATGACGTGTGCCATGCGCGATCTGTATGGTGTTGCGGGCAGGTCGTTACCGGCGGCGAAACTGTCCGCGCGGCGGGGTGCCCCGGGGCGGGCCGCTGCCGGCGCGCTCGTCCTTGTGGCGGAAAATCAGGCGGCCCTTCTCGAGATCGTAAGGCGACATCTCGATCGTGACCCGGTCACCGGCCAGTGTCTTGATGCGGTTCTTCTTCATCTTTCCCGCGGTGTAGGCGACGATCTCGTGTCCGGCATCGAGCTGGACGCGATAGCGCGCATCGGGAAGGATTTCGGTCACCAGTCCTTCGAACTGGATCAGCTCTTCTTTAGCCATAGGGTCTCCAAGTCCTCTATTTAGGTGTCCATTCAAAACGAACTATGAGCGCTGCGGGCGCTGATTACGTCGGGGCTGATTCTGCGCCGGTCGGCTTTCACGGTGCAGGAAGGCGACCCCCTGAATACTATCGCTCTTCGAATTTTGCGATGGCCGCGATTGCTCGTGGCGGTTGGCTTCGTGGCGGCCGGCCTCGTGGCGATCGGATTGCGGCATGCCGCCGCCCGGACGCCGGCGGCGCCGTGGACCCTTCGAGCCGGGTGCGGCGTCGTTCGTGCGCGGGGAGTGTCCATTGGATCCGGAGCGTCCCGGACGATGCTGAGCTGGGGCGGCTGCGGCCGGGCGCTGCTGATGTCCCGGCGTGCGGCGATCTTCCTTCGGCAAGGTGACGCGGATCAGCTTTTCGATGTCGCGCAGATAGCCGAGTTCCTCGCCGCCGGCCACCAGCGAGATCGCTGTGCCGTCCGCGCCGGCGCGGGCGGTGCGGCCGATGCGGTGGACGTAGGTTTCTGGCACGTTGGTCAGGTCGAAGTTGATGACATGGCTGATGCCGTCGACGTCGATGCCGCGTGCGGCAATATCAGTAGCAACCAGCGTGCGGATGTCGCCGGTGCGGAACGCCGCCAGCACGCGCTCGCGGTGGTTCTGCGACTTGTTGCCGTGAATGGCTTCGGCGGGAATCCCCGCTTTCACAAGGCCTTTCACAACCTTGTCGGCGCCGTGCTTGGTGCGGGTAAACACCAGCGCGCGGTTGACCTGCTCGGTCTTCAGCAACTGCGCCAGAATGGCGGGCTTCGCTGAATGATCGACCTGCAGAACGCGCTGCGCGATGCGTTCCACCGTGGACGCCACCGGCGTCACGGCGACGCGGGCCGGATTTTGCAGCATCTGCTCGGCGAGATCGGCGATATCTTTCGGCATGGTGGCCGAGAAGAACAGGGTCTGGCGCTTGATCGGCAGCTTGGCGACGATTTTGCGGATGTCGTTGATGAAGCCCATATCCAACATACGGTCGGCTTCGTCGAGCACGAGAAACTCGACCTGGTTGAGCTTCAGGGCGTTGCCTTGGACCATGTCGAGCAGACGGCCGGGTGTCGCCACCATGACGTCGATGCCCTGCATGACGGAGCGGACCTGGCGGCCCATCGGGACGCCGCCGATCGCCAGCGCCGACGTCAGCTTGATGTGGCGACCGTAAGCATTGAAGCTCTCAAGGATCTGGCCGGACAGTTCGCGGGTCGGGCTCAGCACCAGCACGCGGCAGGTCTTGGGCTGCGGCTTGATGCGATTTTCAAGAAGGCGGTGCAGGATCGGAAGCGCGAAGGATGCGGTCTTTCCGGTGCCGGTTTGCGCGATGCCGATGACGTCTCGTCCGGTCAGCGCGATGGGAATGGTTTGAGCCTGGATGGGGGTGGGCGTGACGTAATTTTCTTCTTTAAGTGCACGCGAGATTGGATCGGCGAGGCCGAAATCCTGAAAGGAGGTCAAAAGGGTATCTTTCTATGAATCGCAACGCGCGCCCGACGGGATGTCGGGTGCGGGCGGGTGTCGGAGACACCCGCGTGTCTGGGGCGTCGGTTTCGGTTAGCTGAAGGGGCAAGCCAGAAACCGTTGCACGGGATCAGAACACGCGGCTCGCAGAGACCTGATGATTCTCAAGGTCGTGGCGCTCATATGGAACAGGAACGCGGCGCTTTCAAGGTAAAATCCATGGGAGGTGCCCAGTACCGGCTGTTCCTCTCGCTGCTCCAAATTTAGACATGCGCACTTTTCTGCTCAATTATCGTGCATATGCAAAAAACAATGTCAGTTTCGTCGCACATAAATCGGGCAGAGAAGCCGCGAGCAGCCGTAAAAATCGAATTTATCAAAATATATCAATCGCTTATTGAAATCAGTCCCATGGCATAGTTCTTGCGATTCCCTGAACGCCGCCGGCCGGAGGCCGTCGCACAGCGTTTCACGTCTGCGTCAGGGAGATGACATCGCATGACTACGCATTTCAGCAGCGCTGCAGTTGCACCGTTCAGCCGCCGTAAATGGCTGGCCGCAACTGCGGGTCTTTTTTTGGGTCTCGCTACGCTTGGCGGAGCGAAGGCCGCCGACGACACCATCAAGGTTGGCGTCCTTCATTCGCTTTCCGGAACCATGGCCATCAGCGAAACCACGCTGAAGGATACGATCCTTTTCCTTATCGACGAGCAGAACAAGAAGGGCGGCGTTCTCGGCAAGAAGCTCGAAGCCGTCGTTGTCGACCCCGCATCGAACTGGCCGCTGTTCGCCGAAAAGGCCCGTGAGCTGATCACCAAGGACAAGGTGTCCGTGGTGTTCGGTTGCTGGACCTCGGTATCGCGCAAGTCCGTGCTGCCGGTGTTCAAGGAGCTGAACTCGATCCTGTTCTACCCCGTCCAGTACGAGGGCGAGGAGAGCGAGCGCAACGTCTTCTATACCGGCGCCGCGCCGAACCAGCAGGCGATCCCCGCGGTCGACTATCTCGCCAAGGAAGAAAAGGTGCAGCGCTGGGTTCTGGCCGGCACCGACTACGTCTATCCGCGCACCACCAACAAGATCCTCGAGGCCTATCTGAAGTCGAAGGGCGTCAAGCCTGAAGACATCATGATCAACTACACGCCGTTCGGTCACAGCGATTGGCAGACGATCGTGGCCGACATCAAGAAGTTCGGTTCGGCCGGCAAGAAGACGGCGGTGGTCTCGACCATCAATGGCGACGCCAACGTTCCGTTCTACAAGGAGCTCGGCAACCAGGGCATCAAGGCGACCGACATTCCGGTCGTTGCGTTCTCGGTCGGCGAAGAAGAGCTCGCCGGCATCGACACCAAGCCGCTGCTCGGCCATCTCGCCGCCTGGAACTACTTCCAGTCGATCAAGACGCCTGAGAACGAGGCGTTCATCAAGGCGTGGCAGGCCTACACCAAGAATCCGAAGCGCGTGACCAACGATCCGATGGAAGCGCACGTGATCGGTTTCGACATGTGGGTGAAGGCGGTCGAGAAGGCCAAGTCGGTTGACGCCGACAAGGTGATCGACGCTCTGCCGGGCACCACCGCCAAGAACCTCACCGGCGGCGTGTCGGAGATGCTTCCGAACCATCACATCACCAAGCCTGTGTTCATCGGCGAAATCAAAGCCGACGGCCAGTTCGACGTGGTGTGGAAGACGCCTGGCCTCGTGGCGGGTGACGCCTGGTCGAAGGAGCTTGAAGGCTCCAAGGACCTGATCGGCGACTGGGTCGGCAAGAAGTGCGGCAACTTCAACACCAAGACCAACAAGTGCGGTGGTCAGGGCTCCTGATTTCGTCCTGAGTTGAACGTCATTGCGAGGAGCACTTGCGACGAAGCAATCCAGTTTTCCTTGCTGCGCTGGATTGCTTCGCTCCGCTCGCAATGACGAACTCTAATATCGGAAGGCGGCGGCAGTCGCCGCCTTCCTCTCACCTCTGCCGGGGTTGTCACGTGTTTTCCTTATTCCTTCATCGCTGCCGTTCGGCGGCCATTGCGCTGATACTCATTATCCTCTCGGGCGTGCCGGTGCTGGCTGGTCCCTTTGAAGATGCCGTCGCGCAATTCGCCAACGATTCATTTTCCGATACCGAGGCTGCCGTCGGTGCGCTCGCGACCAGCGGCAATCCGCTTGCGTTTCCGATCATCGACGCGCTTCAGGACGGCCGCTTGCTGGCCGATCCGCAAAGCAAGAAAGTCTTCGTCAAGGACAAGAGCGGCAAGATCACCGACGCCGCCACCGGCGAGGCGGTCAGCGCTGCGCCTGCCACCGCTGTCTCGGTGCGTCTCAACAACCGCTTGCGCCGCACGGTCGAAGCCGCGCTCGGCGGATTGACGCTGCTGTCGCCGGATCCGGCAACGCGCATCCAGGCGGCGCAATCCGTCTTCAAGACCCACGATCCGGCCTTCCTGCCGGTGATCGAGGGCGCGCTCAAGAAGGAAACCAACAGCGGCGCCAAGCGCGCATTCTCCGAGGCCAAGGCGGCCATCATTCTGTTCGATCCAAAAGCTTCCGAGGTCGACAAGCTCGACGCGGTTGCAGTGATCCGTGATCGCGGCGATCAGGAAGCTCTCGCGATCCTCACCGGGCTGTCGCCCGAGCCGTCGTCTGCGCTTGCACGCGTGTCCGCGGCGGCGATCAGTTCGATCCAGAGCAACCTCGCCCTATGGGCCACGGCGCAGAACGCCTGGTACGGTCTCTCGCTCGGCTCCGTGCTGCTGCTTGCCGCCATCGGTCTTGCCATCACCTTCGGCGTGATGGGTGTCATCAACATGGCGCACGGCGAAATGGTGATGATCGGCGCCTATGTGACCTTTGTGGTTCAGGATCTGATCCGCACAAAATATCCAGCGCTGTTCGACTACTCGTTGCTGATCGCTGTGCCGCTCGCCTTCCTGGTGGCAGGCATCATCGGCGTTATCATCGAGCGGACCATCATCCGCTTCCTGTACGGCCGGCCGCTAGAAACGCTGCTTGCGACATGGGGTCTCTCGCTGGTGCTGCAGCAGGCCGTGCGCACCATGTTCGGACCGACCAATCGCGAAGTCGGCAATCCCTCGTGGATGAGCGGCGCGTTTGAGATCGGCCAGATGACGGTCACCTATAACCGACTGTGGATCGTAGTCTTCACCATCGCTGTGTTCTCTATTCTGCTCGGCATGCTGCGCTTCACCAGCCTCGGACTCGAGATGCGCGCTGTCACGCAAAATCGCCGCATGGCCGCTTCCATGGGCATCGCGACCTCGCGCGTCGATGCGCTCACCTTCGGCCTCGGCTCGGGCATCGCCGGCATTGCCGGCGTCGCGCTGTCGCAGATCGACAACGTCAGCCCCAACCTCGGCCAGAGCTACATCATCGACTCGTTCATGGTGGTGGTGTTCGGTGGCGTCGGCAATCTGTGGGGTACGCTGGTCGGCGCGCTGACGCTCGGCATGGCGAACAAGTTCCTCGAGCCTGTCGCCGGCGCCGTGCTCGGCAAGATCGCCATTCTGGTGTTGATCATTCTGTTCATCCAGAAGCGGCCGCGCGGCCTGTTCGCGCTCAAGGGCCGGTCGGTGGAAGCATGATGCCGTACCTGCTGACGCGTTCGCTGAACAAAAGCGCGACGGTCTTTCTGCTGATCGTTGCGGCCGTCGGCATTTTCGTGCCGTTGTCGAACCTGCTGCTGCCGGCGTCCTCGCCGTTGCAGGTGCCGACCTATCTCATGGCGCTGTTCGGGAAGTATCTCTGCTACGCGATCCTTGCGCTCTCGATCGATCTGATCTGGGGCTATTGCGGCATTCTCTCGCTCGGTCACGGCGCATTCTTCGCGCTCGGCGGCTATGCGATGGGCATGTACCTGATGCGGCAGATCGGTTCGCGCGGGGTCTACGGAAATCCGGTGCTGCCGGACTTCATGGTGTTCCTGAACTACAAGGCGCTGCCGTGGTACTGGTACGGCTTCGACATGTTCTGGTTCGCGGCGCTGATGGTGCTGCTGGTGCCGGGGCTGCTGGCCTTCTGCTTCGGCTGGCTGGCGTTCCGCTCCCGCGTCACCGGCGTTTATCTGTCGATCATCACGCAGGCGATGACCTATGCGCTGCTGCTGGCGTTCTTCCGCAACGATTTCGGCTTCGGCGGCAACAACGGTCTGACCGACTTCAAGGATATTCTCGGCTTCAATGTTCAAGCTCAGGGCACGCGTGCTGTGCTGTTCGTCCTGTCCTGCGTGGCGCTCGCTGTCACGTTCCTGATCTGCCGGGCGATTGTGACCTCGAAGCTCGGCAAAGTTCTGATCGCCATCCGCGATGCTGAATCCCGCACGCGGTTTCTCGGGTACCGTGTCGAGAACTACAAACTGTTCGTGTTCACGCTATCCGCCTGCATGGCCGGCGTCGCCGGAGCGCTGTACGTGCCGCAGGTCGGCATCATCAATCCCGGTGAGTTCGCTCCGGGCAACTCCATCGAGGCCGTCATCTGGGTGGCGGTCGGCGGACGCGGCACGCTGACCGGCGCTGCGCTCGGCGCCATTGTCGTCAACTACGCGAAGACAGTCTTCACGTCCGGTTTCCTCGCGCCGTACTGGCTGTTCATGCTCGGCGCGCTGTTCATTCTGGTGACGCTGCTGCTGCCGAAGGGCATCGTCGGCACCGTCAAGGAATGGTGGGCAGGGCGACGCGACCAGTTAGCTGCTGATGAGGCGAGTGCGGCGGCGGAAGACGGCGTTATCACCAAGCCCGGACTCTCCAAACCAGGTCCTGCGGAGTAGGCACATGAACGTCATGGACACCCGCGCCACATCCGCCATGCTCTACCTCGACGGAGTGCATGTGTCGTTCGACGGCTTCCACGCCATCAACAATCTGTCGCTGACCATCGCGCCGGGCGAGATGCGCGCCATCATCGGCCCCAACGGCGCCGGCAAGACCACGATGATGGATATCATCACCGGCAAGACCAAGCCGGATGAAGGCGACGTGCTGTTCGACGGCACGGTCGATCTGACGCGGCTTGACGAGACCCAGATCGCCGAACTCGGCATCGGCCGCAAATTCCAGAAGCCCACGGTGTTCGAGAGCCAGACCATCGAGGATAATCTCTTGCTGGCGCTGAACGTCGATCATCGCGTGCGGGGCACATTGTTCTGGCGCGAAACGTCGAATGAGAGCGAGCGCATCGAGCGCGTGCTGGAGACGATCCGGCTCAAGGACTCGCGCGATCGTCTGGCCGGCGCACTGTCCCATGGCCAGAAGCAGTGGCTCGAGATCGGCATGCTGTTGGCGCAGGACCCTAAATTGCTTCTGGTCGACGAACCGGTCGCTGGCATGACCGATGTGGAAACGCATCAGACTGCCGAGCTGCTGAAAGAGATCAACAAGGACAAGACCGTGGTCGTTGTCGAGCACGACATGACCTTCGTGCGCGAGCTAGGCGTCCGCGTCACCTGCCTGCATGAAGGTTCGGTTCTCGCGGAAGGCTCGCTCGATCAGGTGTCGGCGAATGAGCGCGTCATCGAAGTGTATCTGGGGCGCTGACAATGCTGGATGTAAAAGACATCACCCTCTACTACGGCGCGGCGCAGGCGCTGCGCGGCGTCTCGCTGGCCGCCGAGCCCGGCAAGGTGACCTGCGTGCTGGGGCGCAACGGTGTCGGCAAGACCAGCCTGCTGCGCGCGATGGTGGGCCAATATCCGATTGCGAGCGGTTCGATCACATTCGATGGGGCTGATATTACTGGGCTCAAGCCCTATGAGCGCGCGCGCAAGGGCATCGGCTTCGTCCCGCAGGGCCGCGAGATCTTTCCGCTGCTGACGGTGGAGGAAAATCTCAAGACCGGCTTCGGACCGCTCAAGCGCATCGATCGCAACATTCCCGACGATGTGTTCTCGCTGTTTCCCGTATTGCAGACCATGCTCGGCCGCCGCGGCGGCGATCTTTCGGGCGGCCAGCAGCAGCAACTGGCCATCGGCCGCGCGCTGGTGATGCGGCCGAAACTGCTTTTGCTTGACGAGCCGACCGAGGGCATCCAGCCGTCGATCATCAAGGACATCGGCCGCGCGATTACTTATCTGCGCAGCCTCGGCACCATGGCCATCGTGCTGGTCGAACAATATCTCGACTTTGCCTGCGAGCTCGGCGACAATTTCGCGGTCATGGATCGTGGCGCAGTCAAGTTCACCTGCGACCGCAGCAACCTCGATCCCGCCGAGATCAGCCGCCAAATGGCGCTCTGAAGCGGGATCGACATCACCGAACTGGCCGGGGCGGATGCAGAGCGGGATCATATCCTCAGAAGCGGAGACATTCGCGGCCAACCGCGCGGTGGGCGCGGTGAAGTTCGATGTGCATCTCAAGGACGGCGTCACGCGCCGCCGCGAACTGCATGAAGAAGGCTCGTTGCGCGTGCGGTTTCCTTCGCCAGAGCAACAGGGTCTCTCGGCCGTGTTCGTCAATACTGCAGGCGGCATCGCGGGTGGCGACCGCTTCGACATCGACATCGCGGCGGGGGACGGCGCGCATCTGACCGTGACCACGGCTGCCGCCGAGAAAATCTATCGCTCCCACGGGCCGGAGGCACAGGTCAACATCGCGCTGCGCGCTGGGGCTGATGCGCGGCTTGCCTGGCTGCCGCAGGAAACCATCCTATTCGATCAGGCCCGCGTCTCGCGGCGCATCGACATCGATCTGTCACAGAATGCATCGCTGCTGTTGTGCGAGATCGTGGTGTTCGGTCGCGCGGCGATGGGCGAGGTCATGACGCGGGGCAGCTTCACCGATCGCTGGCGGATGCAGATAGGCGGCAAGCTCGTCTTTGCGGAGACGGTGCGGCTCGACGGCGATATTGCTGCAAAACTCGCCAGCCGTGCGGTCGCGAACGGCGGCGTTGCGATCGGTACGGCGCTGGTCGTGCCGGGCGATGAATCCATTGTCGCGCGCATCCGCGAAGTGTCCGATGCGTTCGGGGCCGAGGTCGGCGTCTCGGCGTGGAACGGGTTTGCAATGGCGCGCTTCTGCGCACAAGATGCGGCGCGGCTCCGCGCCGACATGATGAAAGTACTGGGGTGTGTGAGCCCGTCGGGCTTGCCGAGACTCTGGCTCAATTGAATTAGGCTCAATCTGAATCGGGTACTGCACGCATGAATTTGTCTCCCCGTGAAAAGGACAAGCTCCTCGTCTCCATGGCGGCGATGGTGGCCCGGCGCCGTCTTGAGCGCGGCGTCAAGCTTAACCATCCCGAAGCCATCGCCATCATTTCGGACTTCATCGTCGAGGGCGCGCGCGACGGGCGCACCGTCGCCGAACTCATGAAGACTGGCGCGGAGGTCATCACCCGCGAGCAATGCATGGATGGCATCGCCGAGATGATCCACGACATTCAGGTCGAAGCGACGTTTCCTGATGGGACGAAGCTCGTCACTGTTCATGAACCGATACGGTGAACTGGTGCCGGAATGACAAAAGCAGACGCCGACGTTCCAGTCATGTTCGGGCTTGAAAGCCCCGGTGATGTGCTGGCGACGGCTGAGCATTTTTATAACGAATGGTGCAACGGTGGCTTAGCTCAGTTTTTCGCGAACTGGTTTCCCGGCGACGTCCAACTGGTCCCGCAGGCGTTAAATATTATAGGAGCGTACGAAGCCGCGGCGGTTGTGAAGTCGGCAATTGCACTGATGGGGTCGCCTCGTGAATGGGGTGATCAGGGACGCGCTGCAATGATTGAGCACAAGACCCATCCACTCGCGGCGCCGCTGTGGGACCTTGATGGGAAGATCGATGAAGACGCGCTTCGGAAAGTGATCGAAGATTACGAATTGAAATTGAGCGAGGCCGAGGACGATCCCGGCAGTAAGGATAAACAATGATCCCCGGTGAACTGTTCATCAAAGACGGCGACATCGAACTGAACAAGGGCCGCAAGACGGTGACCTTGACGGTGGCGAATACCGGCGACCGGCCCATTCAGGTCGGCTCGCATTATCATTTTTTCGAAACCAATCCGGCGCTGAAGTTCGATCGCAAGAAGGCGCGCGGCATGCGGCTCGATATCGCGGCGGGCACTGCGGTGCGCTTCGAGCCGGGGCAGACCCGTGACGTCAATCTCGTCGCACTGGCTGGCAAGCGGGTGGTCTACGGTTTCCGCGGCGATGTGAGTGGGAAGTTGTGATGCAAACGCACACTGGTGGCTGCCAATGTGGCAAGGTCCGTTATGAAATGACCGGCGAGATCGGCGATGTCCTTGCGTGCAATTGCTCGCGCTGCGGCAAGTTGGGAACGCTGCTGACGTTCGTTCCGGCGGAGAATTTCAAGCTGCTGTCGGGCGAAGACGCGACGACTGAATACACGTTCAACAAGGGTGTCATTCATCATCGCTTTTGCGCGACTTGCGGTGTTGAGTCCTTCGCGAATGGCAAGGCCCCGAATGGAGCCGAGATGATCGCGGTCAACGTTCGTTGCCTCGACGATGTCGATATCGAATCCCTGAACGTGAAAAAATTCGACGGCAAGTCATACTGAAAGATCAGCCAATGGCCACCAAAATTCCTCGCTCCGTCTATGCGGACATGTTCGGGCCCACCACGGGCGACCGCGTGCGGCTTGCCGATACGGATTTGATCATCGAGGTCGAAAAGGATTTCACCGTCTACGGCGAGGAGGTGAAGTTCGGCGGCGGCAAGGTGATCCGCGACGGAATGGGTCAATCGCAGGTCACCAACAGACAGGGCGCGGCTGACACCGTCATCACCAATGCGCTGATCGTGGACCACTGGGGCATCGTCAAGGCCGACGTCGCGATTAAAGAGGGTTACATCTCCGCCATCGGCAAGGCGGGTAATCCTGACATCCAGCCCGGCGTCACCATCGTCATCGGCCCGGGCACCGACATTATCGCGGGCGAGGGCAAAATCCTGACTGCCGGCGGCTTCGACAGCCACATTCATTTCATCTGCCCGCAGCAGATCGAACACGCGCTGATGTCCGGCGTCACGTCGATGCTGGGCGGCGGCACCGGCCCATCGCACGGCACGTTCGCGACCACCTGTACACCGGGCCCATGGCACATCGCGCGGATGATCCAGTCGTTCGATGCATTCCCCGTCAATCTCGGCATCTCCGGCAAGGGCAATGCGTCGCGCCCCGCCGCGCTGGTGGAGATGATCAAGGCCGGCGCCTGCGCGCTCAAGCTGCACGAGGACTGGGGCACCACGCCGGCCGCCATCGACAACTGTCTCTCTGTGGCCGACGATCACGACATTCAGGTGATGCTGCACTCCGATACGCTGAACGAGTCGGGCTTCGTTGAGGACACCATCAAGGCGTTCAAGGGCCGCACCATTCACGCCTTCCACACCGAAGGCGCGGGCGGCGGCCATGCGCCGGATATCATCAAGGTGGCGGGTCTCAAGAACGTGCTGCCGTCCTCGACCAATCCGACGCGGCCGTTCACGCGTAACACCATCGACGAGCATCTCGACATGCTGATGGTGTGTCACCATCTCGATCCGTCGATCGCGGAGGATCTCGCGTTTGCCGAAAGCCGCATTCGCAAGGAAACCATCGCGGCGGAGGATATCCTTCACGATCTCGGTGCGCTGTCGATGATCTCGTCGGATAGCCAGGCGATGGGACGCCTCGGTGAGGTCATCATCCGCACCTGGCAGACGGCCGACAAGATGAAGAAGCAGCGCGGTTCGCTGCCGGAAGACAAGGGCAAGGACAACGACAACTTCCGCGTCAAGCGCTACATCGCCAAGTACACGATCAATCCCGCCATCGCGCATGGCGTCTCGAAGCTGATCGGCTCCGTCGAGAAGGGCAAGATGGCCGACCTCGTGCTGTGGTCGCCGGCATTCTTTGGCGTGAAGCCCGATCTCATCGTCAAGGCTGGCTCGATCGTGGCTGCTCCGATGGGCGATCCCAACGCGTCGATCCCGACGCCGCAGCCCGTGCATTACCAGCCGATGTTCGCGGCCTTTGGGAAATCGCTGACGGCGTCGTCCGTAGTGTTCGCGTCCAAAGCCGCGGTGGCGTCGGGGCTGGCGAAGAAACTCGGCATCGACAAGACGCTCTATGCTGTTTCAAACACCCGCGACCGCATCTCGAAGAAGAGCATGATCCATAACGGAGCGACGCCGAAGATCGAGGTCGATCCCGAGACTTACGAGGTGCGCGCTGACGGCGAATTGCTGACCTGCGCGCCCGCCGAGGTTCTGCCCATGGCGCAGCGCTATTTCATGTACTAGGGTCACTCGGCATAAAGAGAAAAGCCGGGAGGATACCTTGATCTACGTTGTTGCAACTTTGACCATCAAGCCCGAGATGCGCGCGGAACTGATCGCCGCGGCGAAAGCCTGCATCGCGGACACCCGCAAGGAAGCCGGGAACATCGCCTACGATCTGCACGAGAGCGTGACCGATCCCACCAAGCTGGTGTTCGTCGAGCAATGGGAAAGCGTCGAGGCGCTGGTGCCGCATCGCAAGGCCGAGCACATGAAAACATTCGGACGCGTTGTGGTGAATTGTCTCGCCGCACCGCCCAAGATCGAAGTCATCACGCCTGCAAACGTGGAGGTCCGATGATCTACGTCGTCGCCACCACCAAGGTGAAGCCGGAAGGCCGCGAGGCCTTCATCGCCGGCGCGAAAGCCTGCATCGCCGAGACCCACAAGGAGAAGGGCTGCATCTCCTACGAACTCCATTCCAGCGTGAACGATCCGAATACCCTGGTGTTCGTCGAGCGCTGGGAGACACGGGATGATCTCACCGCCCACAGCCGCGCGCCGCATTTGAAGGCGTGGCGCGAACTGTCTGCGCCGTTGAAAGTTTCGCCGACTGAAATCGAGATCATCAGCGGCGGCGAAGTCCAGAAGCTATGAGAGCGATGTCATGATCCGCGCGACGCAGGTTCGCCCACCGGGCAGCTGGACCGAGGCCACAGCCGATACGGTGGTTCTCGGTTTCGATGACCGGCATCGGCGGCGCATGGCAATGACCGGCACGCGCGGGCTTGAATTCCTGCTCGACCTGAAAGAGGCGGTGGCGCTGCGCGGCGGCGATGCGCTGGTGCTGGAAGACGGCCGGCTGGTCGAGGTGGTCGCTGCGCCCGAGCCGCTGGTGGAGATCCGCGGCACCGATCCGCTTCATCTGGTGCGCGTTGCCTGGCATCTCGGCAATCGCCATCTGCCGACGCAGATCGTCGGCAAGGGCCTTCGCATCCGGCGCGATCACGTCATCGAGGAGATGGTGCGGGGCCTCGGCGCGCGTGTCATCGCTATCGAAGCGCCGTTCGATCCGGAAGGCGGAGCCTATTCCGGTGGAGGCCACGCGGCGCATGGCCACGACGATCACGATCATGGCCACCACAAACACGGTGGCCACGATCATGTTCATCATGATCACAGCCACCATGATCATGGTCACGGCAAGCACGGTCACGATCACAAGCATCACGATCATGCGCATGATCATGATCACGGCAAGCATGACCACGATCACCATCACGGTCACTCCCATGCTCATGACCACAAATGATGGCGGTAAAGGCGACCTTGTGTCCGAGGCAGAGGAGTCGGCTGCGCTCTTTCGGTTGATGACGTGGCTGTCGCCGTCGTTTCCGGTCGGGTCGTTTTCCTATTCCAGCGGCATCGAATGGGCGGTCGAAGCCGGTGACATCACCGACAGAAAGACGTTGCAGGATTGGCTGGCGGCGATGCTGCTGGACGGCGCCGGATTCTGCGACGGCCTGTTCCTGTGCCACGCCTGGCGCGCTGCCGAAGCAAGCGATAGCCGGGCGTTGAGCGACGTTGCCGAACTTGCCGCCGCCTTCACGCCGTCGCGCGAACGGCACCTTGAGACAACCGCGCAGGGCCGCGCCTTCGTGGAGATCGCGCGCTCGGCATGGAATTGCGAGGCGCTGGATCTGCTGGCGCCGCATGCGGCCGGATCGATCACTTATCCGGTGGCCGTGGGCGTCCTCGCCGCCGGGCATCACATTCCGCTGTCCCAGACGTTGCATGCGTTTCTTCATGCCACGACCTCGAACTGGATTTCGGCGGGCGTGCGCTTGATTCCCCTCGGGCAGACCGACAGCCAGCACGCGCTGGCGGCACTTGAGGGCGTGATCGCGGCGACGGCGGAAAAATCGCTTAACGGCTCGCTGGACGATCTTGGCAGCGCGACCTTCCGTGCGGATCTCGCCAGTATGCGCCATGAAGCGCAGTATACGAGATTGTTCAGGTCATGAGCTATTCGCAGACAGAAGGATTGATCGCATGGCCAGCAGCATGAATGGCCCGCTCCGCGTCGGCATCGGCGGCCCGGTCGGATCGGGCAAGACGGCCCTGATGGACCTGCTCTGCAAATCGATGCGGGAGCATTACGAGATTGCGGCCATCACCAACGACATCTACACCAAATGGGATGCGGAGTTTCTGGTGCGTTCGGGGTCGCTGACGCCGGATCGGATCGCGGGCGTGGAGACGGGCGGCTGTCCGCATACCGCGATCCGCGAAGACGCCTCGATGAATCTCGCAGCGGTGGCTGACATGCGCCTGAAGTTCCCCGATCTCGATCTGGTGCTGATCGAATCCGGCGGCGACAACCTCGCGGCGACCTTTTCGCCGGAACTGGCGGACCTCACCATCTATGTGATTGACGTCGCGGCCGGCGACAAGATTCCCTCCAAGGGCGGCCCCGGCATCACGCGGTCGGACCTTCTGGTCATCAACAAGATCGATCTGGCGCCCTATGTCGGCGCGTCGCTCGAGAAGATGGACACCGATGCCAGGCGCATGCGCGGCGAGCGGCCCTTTGTGATGACCAACCTGAAAAAGAGCGATGGCCTCGATCGCATTATCCGCTTCATCGAAGCCAAGGGCGGCCTTCAGGCGCAGGTTCCGGCAAAGGTTAACTGAGCGGCTGCGCTAACTGAGAGACCAGTGGCTGTTTCCCGCGGCGTTGCGCAGTTTTTGACATGTATTCCGGAACGCATCGTGCCCGTGCGTGTTAGCCCGGCATGAGACAGTTGCCATCCCCAGCTCCCACCCGAGACTACAGCGGCGTTTTTCTTGCCGCCGTTTTGCTGGGAATCGTCGTGGTCGTCCTGGCCCTGACCATGGTGGCGGCCCACCCTTGAGTCCGGCCTGCCGCGTCGAGGTGAATCGTTAACGACGATTTGGGCCTGCGGATTTACCATGCCGGGCATATTTTGGCCTCGCGGGAACCATTTCGCTGCGACTCAATTGATCCATTCACGATACATTCCGCCCGCACCGGCTCGACCGAATTGGACACCTTTAGAGTACCCATGATCACCAGTCCGGTCGCCGCGTTCGATTGCCGTTTCCGCAGGGACCGCGTTTCCCGCCGGTCGCCTGTTTCATTTCCCGCCCTGTTTTCCGAGTAAGCGCGTGCTCCGTCTCGGCCTCATCATAGGACTGATGGCAATTATCGGAGCGATCATCTCCGGTCTTGCGGCGATGAAGGTCTACGATCAGGAGCTGTCGATCGGCCGGACCGCGCTTGCCCGCGCGGTCGATACCCATGCTGGTCTTGTTCAGGAGCGATTGAGCGAGCGTGAGCTGCTGGCCCGAGTCACGGTCGGGCTGTTCCGTTCGCCGAGCGTCAACACGGCCAATGCATTGCAGCCGTTGCGATCGTCGATCTATGCCTTCCGGACCGATTTCGTGGTCGCGAGCTGGATTGCGCGCGTCCCCCGCGCCGACCTCGGCCGGGTGCAGAACGATCTCAGGGCTGCAGGCTTCCCCAATCCGATGCTTCGAAGTGCGGACGACACCCCGCTGAACCCGCAGACCCTGCGCGATCCATCGAGCGTCCTGATGGATGTCGAGCCGCTGAACGACGAAACGAAGTCCTATGTTGGCCGCATTCTGGACGGTCATCCCGTGGTCGGGCCGATGCTGGCGCGCGCGGCGGAGGAGGGCAAGCCGGTGTCTTCCGAACCCTTCGTGCTGCTGCGTTCCAACGGTGGCCCGATGGGCATCGTGCTGGCTGCCCCCGTCAAGGCGGAAGGCAGCAACAGCATCGCAGGCTTCCTGACCATCTCCTACCGGCTGGCGCCGCTGATGCTCGCCAACGACGAGTTGTCCCTGTTCTCGGTGGCGTTGCGCGATCCACGAAACGCCTCGAACAATTTGAGCGCCGATACGGAAGGAAACGTCACGACGGTTCCGCTGCAGCTCGATGCCGATAATCCGCCATTGGTGCGTGTCGTGTCGTTCGGATCTCGGGACTGGACGCTGATCTACTACGCCAAGACCAACCCGGCGACACGCGCCCAAGAACTCGCCGTCATCATCATGGTGATCGGCGTGGCGCTGACCGTCATTCTCTGCGGCCTGTTCGGCTATGTGGCCTACAACAATCTGCGGCTCAGCCGCGAAGTTCAGACCCGCATCGGCTTCGAACGCCGGCTGACCGCCGTCATCGACGAACTCAATCATCGCGTGAAGAACATCCTCGCGGTGATCCAGTCGATCGTGACCCGCACCATGCGGCACGGTGCGGACATCGACATCGCGCGCGACCTTCTGATCGGCCGCATTCATGCCATGTCGCACGTCGTGTCGCTGCTCAGCGAAAGCCAGTGGCAGGGCGTCAAGCTGAAAGGCTTGTTCGAGTCGCGCGCCATCCCCCATGCGGACCGCATCGCGCTCAACGGGCCGGACATCATTGTCAGCGCCCGCGCGGCGCAGAGCCTGTCGCTGCTGTTCTTTGAGCTGGCCTCCCATGCTGACGAGGGCCTGTCGCTAGTCGGCAAGCATCCGCACATCGTTGCCGGGTGGAACGTCACCGATGAGATTGAGCCGATGTTTCATTTCCGCTGGGAGGAGTTCAACACCAGCGCCGCCACCCGCCGGGCGGACAGCGAATTCGGAATCGTGCTGCTCGACCGGGTCGCGCCGGAAGCGCTGGGCGGCACGTCGAAGCGCTATTTCACCGACGTCAGCTACGTCTATGAGCTCACGGCGCCGATGGCGACGGTTGTGGACGAAACCGAAATGGACCGCACCGAGCGCATCGGCGCGCCGGTGAAGAAGCGCTGACGTCAGCCGCTAACGAAATCTTCCTGCGACGAACAATGAACAACAAAAAGCGGCCACTCGAAAGTAGCCGCTTTTCGTGTCTCTCCGAAAGCGTTGTCCTTGAAGGGAGACGTACTTTCCGGCTGGCGCGTATTCTGACCGCAAAACCGGTGCTTACCCTTGGGTCAAACCCAAGGGCATGCGTTTGCGGACTGCGCGTTAGCTGCCGCCTCCGCCGATCACCGCGCGGACCGTGTTATCGGGTCCAAAATCCTCGGCGCCCTCCACATAGAGCAGAGCGCTGAGTTTCGAACGCGCACGGTTAACGCGGCTCTTGATGGTGCCGACCGCGCATCCGCAGATGGAGGCGGCATCTTCGTAAGAGAAGCCTGACGCGCCGACGAGAATGAGCGCTTCGCGCTGATCCTGCGGAAGCTTGTCGAGCGCCACACGAAACTCCTCGAACTCGAGATGCGAGCCTTGCGCGGGCTGCGTCTTCAACGTCTTGGCGTAACTGCCGTCGGCATCCTCGACTTCGCGCCGCCGCTTGCGATAGTCCGAGCGGAAGAGATTGCGCAAAATCGTGAACAGCCATGCCGGAAGATTGGACCCAGGCTGGAACGAGTCGATATGCGCGAGCGCACGCAACAACGTTTCCTGCACAAGGTCGTCAGCCCGGTCAGCGTTACCGCTGAGCGAAATAGCGAAGGCGCGCAGGCTCGGCACCGTCGCGAGGATGTCGTCTCGAAGTGAATCCGTGAGAGGCATTAGTCCCTCCCATCTTTTTTAGCCGCTGCTTCTATTTGTGAGGCCGCATCCTGTGAATCAAGCTGCCGGATCAGGTCCGCAAAGCGATCCGGGACGCCCTGGCGCACGACATCGTCATACATCGCGCGCAATTGATGCCCGATCCGGGACTGAATCTCGGAATTCAGACCTCCCTTGGTGGATGCTCGATTTGATGGAGGCTTTGAGTCGCTCATTTTGTGATCCGTTTTCCCCGTTCTAACTATATAGAAACGCAGCGTTTTTTCGCTTCTGTGGGTGATGCTCCCTAGCCTCTCGGCCCCGTCTCTATGCCGGGTGGTAACGGGACGGGGAGGAGAAAGTTCCGGTGCCGAGGAACTTTTCTCGGTATCAAACGTAGATAGTCCGAAGCGGGGGAACTGGGTGTCCGGAGCTGCGTTTCCGGACCAAACTCAACCTGAAATGATCACCGATTGGAGGGGGTATGTCTCGTTCTCAGCTCGTAGCTGAACATCTGCCACTGTTGCGCCGTTACGCTCGCGCGCTCACCGGAAGTCAGGCATCGGGCGATGCCTATGTGGCGGCCATGCTTGAGGCGTTGCTTCAAGACCCCTCGCTGCTCGACGAAAAGCTAGGGCCCCGCGCCGGGCTGTTCCGGCTGTTCACGCAGATATGGAATTCGGTCTCTCTGAACGAGAGCACCGACAAGGGACCGGCTCCGGCTGCGTCCGAGCAGCGGATTTCTTCTCTCACGCCGCCGGCACGCCAGGCGTTCCTGTTGTTGTCGCTGGAGGGCTTCTCGGAAGACGAGGTTGCCTACATTCTCGAGACCGACGTTACGAAGGTCCGTGAACTTGCCGACAGCGCGGGACGCGAGCTTGCCGCGGAGATCGCGACCGATGTCCTGATCATCGAGGACGAGACCTTCATCGCGATGGATCTCGAAAGCCTGGTCAAGAATCTGGGCCACAACGTCATCGGCGTGGCGCGGACCCACACCGATGCCATCTCGCTGGCGAAGTCCAAGCGGCCAGGTCTCATCCTGGCCGACATCCAGTTGGCGGACGGCAGTTCGGGGCTCGACGCGGTCAATGAACTGCTCAAGACGTTCGAGGTGCCGGTGGTGTTCATCACCGCATACCCCGAGCGTTTCCTTACCGGCGAGCGGCCAGAGCCGGCCTTCTTGATCTCGAAACCGTTCCAGCCGGCCATGGTGTCGGCGGTGGCGAGCCAGGCGCTGTTCTTCCAGCGCAATTCGCGCGGCCGGCCGTCCAAGGCGGCCGCCTCCTGAGACGCCAGCCACGCCAGACGGCAACGAACACAAGCCGGACCGGGAAATCCCGGTCCGGCCTTTTCCTTTGGAAGAGTGAAAAGAAAAGGGGTGCAGCTGGCATCACCACAGCTACACCCCCGGCAGCCGGTCGATTAGGGGCAGGGGGATTGACCGGCTTCAGATATGACGCCGGACACGCGAAAGCGTTCCCGGATGAACGTCTTTTTTCTTGAGCCCTGGTCTTCCCTGCGATCTGGAACGAAGCCTGACGAGCCACGTTATTCAGGAGCCGCGATCATGCGGCTTCGCAACGTGTAGAGGCGTCAGATGTCATACATGGCTTCTGGAACTCTTGGTGCGGTGGCAGCTGTTTTGGCGCTGGGCGCCGTTCATCTCGAGGTATCGGCAGGCAACGATCTGCTTGGTCCTGCCCAGCGCGGTGACGCCAGCGTGATCACGCCGGCGCGGGCGGCTGATAACGAGGCAATCGCCACGAACGTCGATCGTTCGGCGAAAGGTGATCGCGACACGGCGGTATCGCCTGCTGGGGGGCTGACACTGTCCTTCAAGCTACCGGGACTGCCGGATACGTCGGTAGTGATGCGTGTGCCTTCGGGCGAGGCGGCGGACGCGCTGCGCAAGGCTCCGGCACCGACCACGGGCTCCGGCAAGGGATCGTCCGCAGGCGCGCGCCCTGTCGCGTGTGAGCCTGTCGTGAGCGTTCTCACCGATGTTGCAAAGCGGCTTGAGCCAGGGCGCTGCATCACCTGATGAATTTTAATCAAACAAAGGAGAGCGCCGCCTAGCGCTCTTTCCTTGTGCCATTGAGGCTGGATCTATTCGCCTGGCTCTTCATCCGCTGCGTCCGCAGCGCGGCGGTTGGCCATCAGACCCAGCGCGATGCCGCCGATAGCGACCAGCGGAATGATGCGCTTCAGTCCGATGGTGCGGACGATTTGCAATCCCGCCGCCAGCACCATCGGATCGCTCAACGCTGCCTGCATGGTGGACTTCGTCGCTTCGACGGGCTTCTTCTTGATCTGCCGCTTGCGGACGGCGTAGCCGATCGCCGCCACCAGCGTCGCCACGAAGAACACGCCGGCTCCGGCGAAGCAGGCCTGCAGAAGTCCGTAACTTTGAAGCACGTAGACAAAGGCGGCCGCGCAAAGGAACGCTATCGTGATGAAGAGCGAGACCGCGACCGCGAGGGCGAGTGACGTGAGCCGCAATGCGCTGCCGGTGCTTTCCCGAAAGTCATCCATGAACTTCTGAAACATCGAAAATCCAATCAATATCCGTCAACGAAAGCGCGTATCGGCGCCGCCTGCATGTAAACAGGCGGCGCCTGGAAAATTCCGGCCGTCAGCGGCGCCACGTCACGCCGATCAGGAAGCCGAGCCCGACGGCGAGGCCGACCGCGGCGAGAGGACGCTGCGTGATCGCGTCTTCCAGCGACTCTTCCAGCGTGCCCGCATAATCCTGCGCGGCGTCGAGGGCCTCGCTTCCGCGTTTGCCGACGTCGGACATCACGGAGTCCACATTGGCGCGGGCCTGCTTGTAGGTTCGCTTGGCCTGCTTGCGGGCGTCGCCCTTGAACGCTTCGATCACGTCCGAGAGCTGATCGGCGAGTGCTGAGATATCGTTTTTCACGGCGTCTAAATCCTTCTGAAGGCGTTCGTAGGTTGATTTGTCCGTCATGTTCTTCATTGCGTCTTCACCATCGGTGCTCGACATCTAAAACTCCTGAGGGCCGTATTGCTCGGTGCGAAAACGCGCCGCTGTTGTTAAGGTTCCATCGCGGTTTACGGCTCCGGTAACTGGGTGTCTTTGACCGGCATCAAGTGCTCCTTGATGACCAGGCCGACGATCAGGATGGGCGACGACAGGAATGCGCCCATCGGGCCCCACAGCCATGTCCAGAAGGCGAGCGCGATGAAGACCGCCAGAGCATTCAGCGCCAGCCGCCGGCCGATAATCGTGGGTGTCACGAAATGCCCTTCGATGAAGGCCACGATGGCAAAACCGGCAGCGGCCACGAGACCTCCGCCCAGTGTTGACGACGTGACGATGCCGACAACTGCGAGCACGACGAAGGTGACGATGGGGCCGATGATCGGGATGTAGTTCAGCGTCGCGGCGAGCGCGCCAAGGCCGGCAGGATTGGGCATACCTGCGACGGCGCAGATCAATCCCGTGGTGACGCCGATCCCCATGTTGATCAGCGTCACCGTGAGAAGATAACCGCCGAGATTGCTCTCGATGGAATTCAGGATGCGCAAGACGCGCAGCCGCGAGTCATGGTCTGAGAAATTCAGCACCAGCGCGCGGCGCAGATCGGGCCAGCTTACGATGAAAAGCACGAGCACCGCGAAGAACAGCAGAATCTCGGTGAATGTCGGAGAAAGAAACTCAAGCGTGGGCTGTACCCATTCGATCTTCGGAAGCGAGAAGCTGGATTCTCCCGGTGCGGGTGTTATGCCGAACAAGCCCTGCAACTGGTGCCAGAGCGCGAGGGGGCGGTCGAAGATATGAAACTTGTCTTTGAGCTGCGGTCCAAGTTCTGGCAGCCGTGTGCTCCATTCCATAACCGAAGCGGAAATCAGCGTGACCATGAATATTAACGCCGCGCACGTCGCGGAAACGATCAGCGCCGCCGAGACGGAGCGGGGGATGCCGTATCGCTCGAAAAATTTTGCGGCGGGAGACAGCATCGTGCCGATCACGAGCGCGGTGACCGTGGGCAGGAAAAATGCCCGCGCGACATAAAGTACGGCAATGATGCTGATGATCAGCAGTGCCGCCAGCGAAAACGAAACGACATCCGCGCGCCGGATGATTGGAGGCCGTTCGCCGTTTCGTTCGTCCGCAGGCGAATTCACCAGCGGATTTTTTTCTGCGCGCACCTCTCGGCGCACGGCCGGCATTGTCAGATTCTGCCGAGCAGCAGCAGGAGAGACATGGCAAGGCCCTCTTAAAATACCCGCCGATCGCAGACATACGATGGCTTCCGGCCCGCTAACCCTCTGATGGTTGCAATGTTCCTCGCGCCGGCGTGAGCCTTCTGCGGCCCGTGCCGCACAAATTCCTGCGGCGGCGCAGTCCGTGGAACCAAAAGCCGCAACGCTGCGTTTGCTTCGCATCGGCATCACGATGCCCCCGGCGGAAGCGAGAACGGTCATGACCTATTCGTTGCAGACGAATACAGCGTCTCGATATTCTGTATGCCAGATTCTCACGATCTCCCTTCGATCGATCAGCGGACTTGCCATTGCGGCGGTGATGTTTCCTGTCGCGCTGACAACCCCTGCGTTGGCGCAAACGCTTGGATATGCTGAGCCTTCGCAGGGCTCGTACTGGTCGGATCGGCAGGCGCTGCCCTCGCCGAACGTGAGCGAGGACGATGGTTCAGCGGTTCTTCCGGAGCGGCTTCAGCGCAAGATCGTCTCGTTCGTGTCGCGCGAAGCGCCCGGCACCATCGTGATCGATACCGGCAACACCACGCTCTACTATGTGCTCGGACAGGGCCGCGCCATCCGTTACGGCGTCGGCGTCGGCCGCGAGGGCTTTACCTGGTCGGGCGTGCAGACTGTATCGCGCAAGGCGGCGTGGCCGGACTGGATTCCACCGGCTGAGATGATCGCACGCCAGCCCTATCTGCCGCGCTTCGTGGCAGGCGGTCCGGGTAATCCGCTAGGTGCTGCGGCGATGTATCTCGGCGCCAGCAGCTACCGCATTCACGGCACCAACGATCCGTCCACCATCGGCAAGTTCGTCTCCAGCGGCTGCATCCGCCTGACCAATGAAGACGTGCAGGATCTGTTCAGCCGCGTGTCCGTCGGTACCAAGGTCGTGGTGCTGCCGAAGACAAGATCGGCGCAATTTGAGGAAAAGCCGGTTCATCGCGGCAATGAAAATTCACTAAGCGCGCGGGCCAATCGGCCTGTGTCACAAAACGTCAGAATGTCGGGGCTATATTAAACGCGTGTTTGGAAACGCCGTTTAGTGATGCCACGCCGGTCGAGGCATAAGTGCCCGCTAAGAGGTTCACGATGCGTAAAACAACTCAGTCCCTGATTTCTGCTGCTTGTGTTTCTGTGGTTCTCGCTTTCATCGGCTGCTTTTCAATTTCCACCGCATCGGCGTGCGATCCCATGACCGCTTTCTTTGGCGGCTGTAACCAGGCTCCCCGCCAGGCGTTCGGTTACGCAGCCGAACCTGGCGATACTCCCGTTGTGACGAAGCGAGTTCAAGTCTACGGCGGCAGCTATAGCGGTGGCTCAAGCGCTTACTGCGTGCGGACCTGCGACGGCCGCTATTTCCCAATCGCTGCAACGAATGGACAAAGCCGCGCGGAAGCCTGCAAGAGCTTCTGTCCGGCGAGTGACACCAAGGTCGTTCTGGGCGGCAACATCGACAGCGCGACGACCGAGAATGGCAAGCCGTATTCGGAACTGCCGAATGCATTCAAGTATCGCACCGAGCTCGTCGCCGGCTGCACCTGCAATGGCAAGGATCCGACGGGGTTGGCCAAAATCAGCGTCGAGAACGATCCGACCTTGCGCAAGGGCGATATCGTCTCGGGCCCTAACGGCCTGATGGTCGCTGGCAGCAGCAACAGAAGCCGCAGCGCAGCTCTCAATTTTTCTCCCGCACCGAAGTCGGTGCGTGCGCAGTTCGAGCGGCTGCCGGTGGTTGCCGCGCAATAGCCTCGTTCCCGAAACGGAACAAACCCCAAATGTGATCGTTGGCTAACAGGGATACGGGACGTTCTCGTGACCCTGTCGAAACGATTTCATGAGGGTCACAATGTCTTTGCTTATCAGCGTCCTGATCACATTTCTTGTCATCATCCTTGTGCTTTATCTGGTCAACCTGCTGCCCATTGATGGCCGCGCCAAGCAGATCGTGCGCGTCATCGTCATCATCATCGGCATCATTTCGATTCTGAAATATCTCGCGGTGTTCTAGGCGCGGCGTCGTCAAATGGCGGAAACAAAAAAGCCCCGGCGTTGCGCCGGGGCTTTCGTTTGGAAACTGACTTCGATTATTTCCAGATTTTCACCTACTTCAAAGTCTTGAACCAGTCGTCCACGTCCTTGTGGATCTGATCCTTGGCAAAGCCGTAACGCTGCTGGAGCTTGCCTTCGAGCTGCTCGCGGCGGCCCTCGATCACGTTGAGATCGTCATCGGTAAGCTTGCCCCATTTCTCCTTCGCAGCGCCCTTGAATTGCTTCCAGTTCCCTTCAACGCGGTTCCAGTCCATCGTCATCCTCCTTGTTGGAATGACCGATAACGATGGGACGATGTGATCGTTCCTGCCGGAACTGCGGCGAAGTGGCGTCCTCGTCGTCATTGTGAGGAGCGAAGCTGGCTATCTTTAAGAAGGCTTGAATTAAAAACCCCGGCGTGAGGCCGGGGTTTTCGTTACGCGCAAATTTTGAAATCAACCCGCGAGCTTCGCTTCTTTGCGGCGCGCGTGCAAGATGAACTCGGTGTAGCCGTTCGGCTGCTCGCGGCCCTTGAAGATCAGGTCGCAGGCGGCTTTGAACGCCACGCCGTCGAACTTCGGCGCCATCGGCTTGTAAAGCGCATCGCCCGCGTTCTGCTTGTCGACGGTCGCGGCCATACGCTTCAGGGATTCCATCACCTGATCCTTGGTGACGACGCCCTGATGCAGCCAGTTGGCGAGATGCTGCGCGGAGATGCGCAGCGTCGCGCGGTCTTCCATCAGGCCGACATCGTGAATGTCCGGCACCTTGGAGCAGCCGACACCCTGATCGATCCAGCGCACCACGTAGCCGAGGATGCCCTGGCAGTTGTTGTCGATCTCCTGCTTGACATCGTCCGGCGCCCAGTTCGACTGCGAGACCGGAATGGTCAGAATGTCCGAGAGCTTCGCCTTCGGACGGCTCTTCAATTCCTTCTGCCGCGCACCAACGTCGACCTGATGATAATGCAGCGCGTGCAGTGTTGCGGCGGTCGGCGAGGGCACCCATGCGGTCGACGCGCCGGCCTGCGGATGCGCGATCTTCTGCGCGAGCATGTCGGCCATCTTGTCCGGCGCGGCCCACATACCCTTGCCGACCTGAGCGTGACCGGGCAGGCCGTTCGCCAGACCGATGTCGACGTTCCAGTCTTCGTAGGCCTTGATCCAGGGCTGCGCCTTCATGTCGTTCTTGCGGATCATCGGACCCGCTTCCATCGACGTGTGAATCTCGTCGCCGGTGCGGTCCAGGAATCCCGTATTGATGAAGCAGATGCGCTGTGCGGCGTTCTGGATGCACGCCTGCAGGTTCACCGTGGTGCGGCGCTCCTCATCCATGATGCCGACCTTCATGGTGTTGGCTGCGATGGACAGCATCTTCTCGACGCGGCCGAAAATCTCGACCGTGAGCGCGACTTCGTCCGGGCCGTGCATCTTCGGCTTGACGATGTAGACCGAACCCTTGCGGCTGTTCTTGAGCTTGGTCTTGCCCTTCAGGTCGTGAAGCGCAAGCAGGCCCGTGACGGCGGCGTCGAGGATGCCTTCCGGAATTTCCTCGTCCTTGCTGTCGAGCACGGCGTCGGTGAACATGTGATGGCCGACGTTGCGCACCAGCATCATGCTGCGGCCGTGCAGCGTCACCTTGCCCTTGCCGTCGGGCGACGTGTAGACGCGGTCGGTGTTGAGCGCGCGGGTCAGCGTCTTGCCGCCCTTCTCGAAGTCGGCGGACAGCGTGCCGTTCATCAGGCCGAGCACGTTGCGATAGACCAGCACCTTGTCGTCGGCATCGACGGCGGCGACGGAGTCTTCCATGTCGAGAATGGTCGAGACCGCCGACTCAAGGATCATGTCCGCAACGCCGGCAGGGTCGTCCTTGCCGATGGTATTGTTGCGGTTGATCATCACGTCGATGTGCATGCCGTTGTTGACCAGCAGGATCGAGGTCGGGGAGGCCGCGTCGCCCTGATAGCCCGCAAGCTGGGCCTTGTTCTTCAGCGCGGTGGCGTTACCGCTCTTGAGCTTGGCGGCGAGCTGGCCGTGCTCGATGTGATAGGCGGTGACGTCGCTGTGGTCGCCGGTGGCGAGCGGCACGGCCTGATCGAGGAACGCCTTGGCCTTCGCGATCACCTTGTCGCCGCGTGCCTTGTTGTAACCCTTGCCGGTCTCGCTCGGGTCGTGCGGGATCGCGTCGGTGCCATAGAATGCATCGTAGAGGCTGCCCCAGCGCGCATTCGCTGCGTTCAGCGCGTAGCGCGCATTGGTCAGCGGCACGACGAGCTGCGGTCCGAACATGGTCGCGAGTTCTTCATCGACATTCGCGGTCTGCACGTCCTTGGCGGGCGGCTCCGGCAGCAGATAGCCGATCTCCTTCAGGAAGGCGGTGTAGGCATTCATGTCGAACGCCTTGCCCTTGTTCGCCTTGTGCCAGTCGTCGATCTTGACCTGCAGCGCATCGCGGGTGGCGAGCAGTTGCCGGGTCCGGGGCGCGAGATCGTTGACGATGGCGGCGAGGCCCGCCCAGAAGGCGTCGGGCGAGATGCCGGTATCGGCGGTCGCTTCCTTGGCAATAAAGTCGAACAGAACAGGAGCGATCTTCAAACCGCTGGCGTCGATACGTTTCATGATAAATCCCACGGAAAACGGCGTTTTAAACGCTGTTTTGAGGCCTCAGGTAAGGTGATGATGGCCACGGAAAGTGGCGTCGTGAGGATGTTTTAGCGCCAAAGCCGGGCCCATGAGAAGGCCCTTCCCTCGTCCGAAAGGCGTATACCACGGTCCCGCAAATGGCCGGGGAAAGCCTCTTTCGAGGTGCGGAATTTAATGGGATGCGCCTGCAGGGGACGTCTTGCCGTAGCGCTCCAGCGTCACCTTGACCAGGATGGTGACGAGCGCCACAGCGGTCAGCACGGTCGCCGCAGCGAAGGCCCCGGCGACATTGTAGTCCTGATAGAGCAGTTCGATCTGCAGCGGCAGCGTGGTGGTCTGGCCGCGAATGTTGCCGGATACCACCGACACCGCGCCGAATTCGCCCATCACACGCGCGTTGCAGAGGATGGCGCCGTACACCACCGCCCATTTCACGTTCGGCAGCGTGACACGCCAGAAGGTGGTGAAGCCGCCTGCGCCGAGTGTTACTGCGGCCTCTTCCTCGTCGGTGCCCTGTACCTGCATCAGCGGAATCAGTTCGCGGGCGACGAAGGGAGCGGTCACGAACAGGCTCGCCAGAAAAATCGCGGGCAGCGCGAACATCACCTTGATGCCGAGTTGTTCGAGCAGCGGTCCGAACAGGCCCTGAGAGCCGTAGACGAAGAGATAGGCGACGCCGGCGACGATGGGCGAGATCGAGTAGGGCAGTTCGATCAGCGCGATCAACAGTGTCTTTCCCTTGAAATCGAACTTGGTCACCGTCCACGCCGCGGCGAGACCGAACAGGATGTTGATGGGCACCACGACCAGCGCCGTCAGCAGCGTCAGCAGGATCGCGTGGACCGTGGATGGTTCGGTGAGATTGCGTATGAAAACGCCGACGCCCGACGACAGTCCCGACGTGACGATCAGCACCAGCGGCGCCACCAGAAACAGCGCGGTCAGCACCAGCACGGTCCACAGCACGATCCGCCGCGTGACGATGCCGCCGCCGACCGGATGATGCATCCATTCGGCTTGTTCGCTGGCGCGCTCCGGTGTCATGGACATCAGACTTCTCCGCGGCCGACGTAACGCAGGTGCCAGGCCTGTACCATATTGGTGACGATCAGCATCGCGAACGCCATCAGCAGCATGATCGTGGAGATCGCGGCGGCCGCCTGATAGTTGTATTCCTCAAGCCGGATGTAGGTCAGCAGCGCGACGATTTCGGTTTTCATTGGCTGGTTGCCCGCGATGAAGATCACCGCGCCGAATTCGCCGAGGCTACGTGCGAAGGACAGCGAACAGCCGGCGAGAAAGGCCGGAAAGATCGCCGGGAAGATGATCTTCCACAAAATCTGAAAATCGTTGGCGCCGAGTGAGCGTCCGGCTTCCTCGACTTCGGAGCCGAGATCCTCGATCACCGGCTGCACCGTCCGCACCACGAAGGGGATGCTGGTGAAGGCCATGGCGATGGCGATGCCGAGCGGCGTATAGGCGACGGCAATTCCGATTTTATCCAGCGGCGCACCGAACCAGCCGTTCTTGGCGAACAGCGCGGTGAGTGCGAGACCCGCGACTGCCGTCGGCAACGCGAATGGCACATCGACCAGCGCGTCGAGGATGCGCTTGCCGGGGAAATCGTAGCGAGCCAGCACCCAGGCCAGCAGCAGTCCATAGATGGCGTTGAAGATGGTGGCGGCAAAGGCCATCGTCACGGTGACGCGAATGGCCGACAGCGTGCGCGGCGACGACAGGATCTCCCAGAACTGCGTGAGACCGATGCCGGAGGCCTTCAGCAGCAGCGCGCACAGCGGAAGCAGCACGATCGCCCCGAGATAGAGGACGGTCGTTCCCAGCGCCAATCCGAAACCTGGGATGACCCGGCGTCGCAAATTAAATCGCCCCATTCCGCAACATGAACTCTCATCGCGTTCAGTTGTCATTTTACGTTCGTCATGGCCGGGCTTGTCCCGGCCATCCACGCCTTGGATCGGTTGTACCTTTAAAGACGTGGATGCCCGGCACAAGGCCGGGCATGACGATCTTTATGGGTGTACCGCTTCGAATCTCAAGGCAGGTCTTACTTGTTGGCGCCGCCGAACAATTGATCCAGCTTCGCGCCGGGATTGAGATGATCGGTGTTCACCTTGTCCCAGCCGCCGAATTCCTTCTCGATGGTGACGAGCTTCACCGCCGGGAATTTGTCCTTGAACTTCTCGGCCACAGTCTTGTCGTTCACGCGGTTGTACTGCTGAGCGAGAATGGTCTGGCCTTCCGGCGTGTACAGATACTCGAGATAGGCTTTCGCCAAAGCCTGCGTGCCGTGCTTGTCGGCATACTTGTCGACCACGGCCACCGGAAATTCCGCGAGCAGGCTCTGCGACGGCACCACGACCTGATACTTATCGGCGCCGGCGATGTCGCGAATGCCGTTGGTTTCGGCCTCGAACGTGATCAGCACGTCGCCGGTCTGGCGCTCGACGAAGGTCGTGGTCGCGGCGCGGCCGCCGGTGTCGAACACCGGCACGTTGGCGAAGAGCTTTTTCACAAACTCATCAGCCTTCTCGGCGCTGTCGTACTTGCTCTTGGCGTAGGCATAGGCGGCCAGATACGTGTACTTGGCGTTGCCGGAAGTCTTCGGATTCGGGAAGATCACCTGAATGCCGGGCTTCACGAGATCGTCCCAGTCCTTGATGTTCTTCGGGTTCCCCGCGCGCACCAGAAACGCCGGCAGCGAATAATACGGCGACGAATTGTTCGGCAGCCGCTTCTGCCAGTCGGCCGGGATCAGCTTGCCCTTGTCGGCAAGCACCTGCACATCGGGCACCTGATTGAAGGTCACGACATCGGCTTCCAGCCCTTCAAGGATCGAGCGCGCCTGACGTGTCGAGCCGTTGTGCGACTGGTTGATGGTGACGTCCTGGCCGGTCTTGGCCTTCCACTGCTTGGCGAATTCGACATTGATCGCGGCATAAAGCTCGCGCGAGATGTCGTAGGACACGTTGAGCAGCGTGTTCGGCGTCTGCGCCTGCGCGGCGGAGACCAGGCCGACACTGGCGGCGAGGGCGATGAGAATCTTGCGCAAAGTATACTCCCTTGAGTTCGTGGCTCAGATATTGGCGGCGACGTCGTCGAGTTCGCCGAACAGCACGCCGCTGTTCGCCAGCAGCCGCTCGATCTCGTCGGCTGCGTCCGCGACAGATCGCGTCGAGGTGTCGATGGTCAGTTCGGCATTGGCAGGCGGCTGATAATCGTTGGCGATGCCGGTGAAGCTCGGCAGGTTGCCGGCGCGCGCCTTGGCGTAATGCCCCTTTGGATCGCGGCTTTCGCAAACCTCGGCGGGTGTGGCGACATAAATTTCGCGAAACAGATCGTCGGCAATGCGCCGCGCATTGGCGCGGTCGTCGATGGCGGGCGACACGGCGGCGACAATGGCGATATGGCCGTTGCGCGCCAGATGCGTCGCCACCTCTGCAAGACGGCGGATGTTTTCCGCACGGCTCTCGGGCGAGAAGCCGAGATCGCTGTTGAGGCCGGCGCGCACGGTGTCGCCATCCAACAGAATCGGCGAGCCGCCGCGCGTGAACAGCTTGCGCTCAAGCGCGCGGGCCAATGTGGATTTTCCGGAGCCGGGCAGGCCGGTCAGCCAGACCACTGCGCCGCCGTGGCCGAAACGCGCGGAGCGTTCTTCGGGACGGAGCGCGGATTCAACCGGCACGATATCGACGGGAACGGCGCGCTGGCCGGAGTCGACGCTCAGCACGAGACCACCGCCGGCGATGCGGCCATTGACCTCGATGACAAGACGTCCGGTGCGCGGATTGTCGGTGTAAGGATCGGCGGCGACGGGCTTCGCCAGCGAAATGTCGATCTCGCCCACATGATTGCGCCCGATCGCCGATGTCTCGACGCTGGCGAGTTCGCCGGGATCGACCGCCTTGTCGATGGCAACGATGGTCGCACGAGTTTCCATGGTGCCGAGGCGCACGAGCACCGAGGCGCCGGCCTTCAGCGGCGCGTCATGCAGCCAGAAGATGCGAGCGTGAATCCGGCGGGTGTCGCGCGGTGCGGCCTTGATGTGGCCGATGATGTCGCCGCGTTCCAGAAACATTTCGCGGTCGAGCGTGATGCCGACGGAGCGGCCCGCGCCCTGCCGTCCGGTCACTGGCGTCTGCGGCCAGCTCTCGACGGACCTCACCTTGGCGATCTTGCCGGCCGGCATGATGACGATTTCGTCGCCGGTGCCGATGTTGCCGGATTCGACGCGGCCCGCGACGATGCGGCGGTCGTCGAACTTGTAGATCGCCTGAACCGGCAAACGCAGCGCCAGTTCGTCCTGCGCGCGCGCCGGGGTCAGCGCGTCGATGGCCTCGACGACCGTAGGTCCGCTGTACCAATTGATGTTGGCGGTGCGTTCGGCGACGCCGTCGCCGTCGCGCGCGGAAATCGGCACGATCGCGGTGGGCGCAACGCCGAGGCCAGTGAGATGCGCCGAGATTTCGTCGCTGATCTCCTTGAAGCGGGCTGCGCTGTAATCGACGCGGTCCATCTTGTTGACCACGACCGCGACCTGCTTCACGCCGAGCAGATGCAGGAGATAACCATGACGGCGGGTCTGGTCGCGCACGCCTTCCAGCGCGTCGATGATGAGCACCGCGCCGTCGGCCTGCGAGGCGCCTGTGATCATGTTGCGCAAGAATTCCGCATGGCCCGGCGCGTCGATCAGGATGACGTCGCGCGACGGCGTGCGGAAGCGGATCTGCGTGGTGTCGATGGTAATGCCCTGGTCGCGCTCGGTCTGCAATGCGTCGAGCAAGAACGACCATTCGAACGGCATGCCGCGGCGCGCGCTGACGGCTTTGAGCATTTCCAGCTTGCCGTCCGGCAGGCTGCCGGTTTCATGCAGCAGGCGGCCGACCAGCGTCGACTTGCCGTGATCGACATGGCCGACGATGACGATGCGGACCTGCGGGCGGGTGGTGCCGTTCGGCGTGGCCAGTGAAGTCTTCGAGACAGCGATGTTCATAGGAGCGTCCATTCCGCGTCAGAGATAGCCGGCGACGCGAAGTCGCTCGAAGGCATCTTCGGTTTCGTGGTCGAGCGCGCGTCCGGCGCGCTCCGGAACTTTCGTGCCTTTCAGCTCGGTCAGGATTTCCTCGATGTTCGAGGCGTTCGACACCACGGGATTGGTGATGTCCTGATCGCCCAGCGAGCGGTAGCGCTTGCCGTTGTTCGACAGATAGAGCGGAATGATCGGAATGTTCTCGCGCTGGGTGTAGGCCCAGATGTCTTCCTCGGTCCAATGCAGGATCGGATGGATGCGCAGATGCGCGCCCTGCGGCGGCGACGCGTTGAAATGATCCCAGAATTCCGGCGGCTGATCGCGCACGTCCCATCCGCCCTCAAGCCCGCGCGGCGAAAACACGCGCTCTTTCGCACGCGTGGCTTCCTCGTCGCGGCGGATGCCGGCGATCAGTCCGTCGAAACCATACTTGGCGAGTGCGAGTTTCAGGCCTTCGGTCTTGCGCGCGGCGGAGCGTGCAGCGGGCGGCAGCGTCGGATCGATCTCTTCGATCGGCGGGCAGAAATCCACTTTGAGATCGAGGCCCCATTCCTTCGCGTACTGATCGCGGAAGGCGTACATCTCGGGAAATTTCTTCTGCGTGTCGACATGCAGCGCGGGGAACGGCACCTTGCCGAAGAACGCCTTGCGCGCGAGCCAGATCATCACATTGGAATCTTTGCCGAGCGACCAGAGCAGCGCGAGCTTCTTCAGCCGCGCGAAGGCCTCGCGAAAAATGTAGATGCTCTGCGCTTCGAGCTCGTCGAGATGATCCATCGACGGCACGGAAGACTTTGAAGCTGCGGGAGAGGGCGCCATGGCATTACTCCGTCCCGGGCGCGCACTGCGCCCGCAGGCCATTAGGTTCGCGAAATGCAACGGACGCCGGACGAGGGTTTGAGCCACCCTGATGTGTCGCGAGAAGATGCATCTCTTTTGCGCGTGGTTTGTGGTACGAATTTCTAATTTTGCAGCGCAGCGTAGAAGAAATAATTTTCTCTTTCTGCGGCTTGCAAGATACATAAATAGAAAATAATTTCAGTCAACCCCGCAAATGGGGAAGTGGAGTTTCGCATGCGGTTTCTGCCGGTATTCCTCGATCTGCAAGCCGGACCAGTCATTCTGGTCGGTGAGGGCGAGCTTGCGCAGGCGAAATTGCGCCTGCTGCTGGCGGCGGAGGCGCGCGTGCGCTGGTTCGCGACCGACGGCAATCATGATGTGTCCGGCTTCGACGCGGCATCGGTTGCGCGCATCGAGCGCGGGTCAGGCGATCCGCTGGCCGCCGATCTCTCCAATGTCATTGCAGTTGTTTGCGCGGGCGCAGGCGAAACCGGCCATGCGACGGCTGCGCGTGCGCGCAGCATCGGCATTCCCGTCAACGTGATGGATGAAGTCGCGCATTCAACATTTATTTTCCCGGCGATCGTCGATCGCGGCGATGTGGTTGTGGCGGTCGGCACCGGCGGCGCTTCGCCCGTTGTCGCGCGCCGTGTGCGCGAACGCATCGAGGCGTTGCTGCCGGCGCGCATCGGTGATCTCGCCGGTTTCATCGGGCGCTGGCGCAGCGCGATCAAGTTGAGGCTTCCCGAGATGGCGCTGCGGCGGCTGTTCTGGGAGCGCGTGATCGACGGGCCGATCGGCGCGGACGTTCTTGCAGGCCGCACGGAGCAGGCGGATCAGGCGCTGGCAAGTATTTCCAATCCGGCGCTGTTTGCCCGGAGCGTCGGCGCAGGTTTCGTCACACTGGTCGGCGCAGGACCGGGCGATCCGGATCTGCTGACGGTGAAGGCGCTGCGCGTCTTGCAGGACGCCGATGTTGTTTTCTACGACGATCTGGTGTCGCCCGAAATTCTCGACCGCGCGCGCCGCGACGCTGCGCTGGTGCCGGTTGGCCGCCGTGTCGGCAAGCCGGGCATCGGCCAGGACGCGATCCATCGTCTTCTCATTGAGGCCGCGCAATCGGGCAAGCGTGCTGTCCGTCTCAAGGGCGGTGATCCCTTTATCTTCGGGCGCGGTGGCGAAGAGATCGCAGCCTTGCGTGCGGCAGGCGTGGCTTATTCCGTAATCCCCGGCATCACCGCGGGTCTTGGTGCTGCCGCGGAATCCGAAGTGCCGCTGACTTATCGTCAGGAGGCGCTGCGCATCACGTTCCTCACCGCCCACAAGGCGAGGGATGCCGGCAACGTCGACTGGTCCGCGCTCACCGATACGAAAATGACCGTGGTCGTCTACATGGGCATGACCGCCGCATCGACGATCAGAGAAGGCCTGCTCGCTGCAGGCCGCTCGCCGCAAACGCCGGTCGGCGTGTTCGCGCGCGCGACGCGGCGCGATGCGAAATCTGTCGTCGGTGTGCTGCGCGATCTGCCGGCGCTGGCCGCGCAGGTCGAGCCCGGTCCCGCGATCCTGATCATCGGCGACGTCGTCGCCCGTTCCGCCGCGTGGCGGAATGCAAACCCCGAAGAACTCATCTCCGAACTTTTAATGGCAGCAGAATGACCTCTCCGCTTCAACAAAAAATCAAGATCACCGGTCCGTCCATCGTCACCGCCAATCGCACGGGCGACGGCGCCGTGATCTATCGCACCGCCTCCCATGGCTGGTCGGTCAGATTGTCCGACGCAGCGGTGGTGCGCACCGCCGATGACGCGCGCGCGCTGCTCGCCGAATCCGTCGCCGACGACATCGGCGCGGTCGGCTCTTACATCGCGCCCGTTGAAGTCACAGATCGGGGCGTCGCCCCCGGCAACCTGCGCGAGAAGATCCGTCAGCAGGGCGTCACCATCGATCTTCTCGTTTCGGCTTAAGCCAGAATTTCAAGGCAATCGTTATGTACGCTTACGACGAACTCGATCGCACCATCGTCAACGAACGCGTCTCCGAGTTCCGCGATCAGGTTGCGCGCCGCCTGTCCGGCGAACTGACCGAGGACGAATTCAAGTCGCTGCGCCTGATGAACGGCGTCTATCTGCAGCTGCATGCCTACATGCTGCGGATTGCGATTCCCTACGGCACGCTGTCGTCAAAACAGATGCGCGCGCTGGCGCATGTTGCGCGCAAGTACGACCGCGGTTACGGCCATTTCACCACGCGCCAGAATATCCAGTACAACTGGATCAAGCTGGCCGAGCTGCCCGACGCGCTGGCGGATCTCGCCGAAGTCGGCATTCACGGCATGCAGACGTCAGGCAACTGCATCCGCAACGTCACGTCGGACCAGTGGGCCGGCGTCGCACCCGGCGAAGTCGAGGATCCGCGCATCTGGGCGGAAATTTTGCGCCAGTATTCGACGCTGCATCCGGAATTCTCGTTCCTGCCGCGCAAGTTCAAGTTCGCGATTACCGCGTCCGACCATGATCGCGCGGCCATCAAGGTGCACGACATCGGCCTGCGCATTCACAAGAACGCGCAAGGCGAAACCGGTTTCGAGGTGCTGGTTGGCGGCGGCCTCGGCCGCACACCGTTCATCGGCAAGACCATCAACGAATTCGTCAGCCACCGCGACATCCTGACGTATGTCGAGGCGATCCTGCGTGTCTACAACCAGTACGGCCGCCGCGACAACATCTACAAGGCGCGCATCAAGATCCTCGTCCACGAGCTTGGCATTGCGAAGTTCAAGCAGGAGGTCGAGGAGGAGTGGGCGCAGATGCGCGACGGCGCGCTGACGCTGGACGATGCCGAGATCGAGGACATTCGTTCCAGGTTCTTCTATCCGAAGTACGAAAAGCTCTCCGACACGCCGGACGAGTTGAAGAAGGCGCTGCAAAATCCGAATTTCGAGGCTTGGTACAAGAACTCGGTCGCCGAACACAAGACGCCCGGTTACGGCATCGTCACGCTGTCGCTGAAGCCGGTCGGCGGGCCTCCGGGCGACGCGACCGCCGAGCAACTGGATGAAATCGCCGATCTCGCCGAAAAATATTCGTTCGGCGAAATCCGTGTCGGTCATGAACAAAATCTGGCGCTGCCGAATGTCGCCAAGCGCGATCTCCCGGCGTTGTGGCGCGCGCTAGACAAGATCGGTGTCGCGACGCCGAACGTCAATCTGGTGACGGACATCATCGCATGCCCTGGCCTTGATTATTGCTCGCTCGCCAATGCGCGTTCGATCCCGATCGCGCAGGAATTGACGCGGCGGTTCGCCAATCAGGACACCGCGAACCTGATCGGCCGGCTGCACATCAACATCTCTGGCTGCATCAATGCCTGCGGCCATCACCACGTCGGCCATATCGGCATTCTTGGCGTCGAGAAGAACGGTGAGGAGTTCTATCAGATCACCATCGGCGGCCGCGCCGACGAGAAGGCCGAACTCGGCGTGCTGGTCGGCCCTGCGGTGCCTTACGATCAGGTCGCGGACGTGATCGAGGATATCGTCGAAGCCTATCTGGCGCTGCGCCAGCGGCCGCAGGAACTGTTTGTCGATGCGGTGAAGCGCCTCGGCATCGAGCCTTTCAAGGAGCGGGTCTATGCCACTCGTTAAGGGCAATACCGTCGTCGCCGACGAATTCGTGCATCTTGCCGATGACGCGCCGGTTCCTGCCGATGGGACCGCTGTGCTGCTGTCGGCCGAGCGCTTTCTGGCCGATCCCGAAGCGGCGCTTGGCCGTAACGGCAAAACCGGCGTGATCTGGCCAAACAATCGCGATGTCGAGAATCTCTTGCCATATCTCGACAGGCTCGCCGTCATCGCACTGGTCTTCCCGATCTTCCGCGATGGCCGCGCCTATTCGCAGGCGCGACTTTTGCGCGAGCGTCACAAGTTCAAGGGCGAACTGCGCGCCACCGGGCAGGTGCTGCGCGACCAGTTCATGTTCATGCTGCGTGCGGGCTTCGATGCGTTTGAAGTCAAGAAGGATGCCGACGCAAAGGTGTTTGCCGATGTCGCGCATCGCTTCTCGGTATTCTATCAGCCGACCGGCGACGGCCGCGTCACCGCATTTCACCGGCGGTTGATGCATCTGCCGGAAGGAGCCAACTCATGAGCACGGCTGCGCCGTCATTTCTCTCGCAAACCCCCGCAACTCCGTCGTCCTCGCATATTGCGGCGGAGGCGGCTGAACTCAACCGCGAACTCGCCAACGCATCGCCGGCGGAGATCATCGCGGCTGCCGTCAGGCATGTCGGCCGCGACAAGCTCGCCGTGGTGTCGTCGTTCGGCACGGAATCTGCGGCGCTGTTGAAGATCGCGGCGGATGTTGATCCGGCCATTCCGGTGGTGTTTCTCGACACCGGCTGGCTGTTCGAGGAAACGCTGGCCTATCGCGACACGCTGACCGGGTTGCTTGGTCTCACCGACGTGCGCACCATTCACCCGCTTCAGGACACCCTCGACCGCGAGGACAAGGACCGCGATCTGTGGTTCTCCAATCCCGATCAATGCTGTTTCATCCGCAAGGTCGAGCCGCTGGCGCGTGCGCTGAAGCCGTTCGACGCGTGGATTAACGGCCGCAAGCGGTTCCAGGGCGGCGACCGCGCCGCCATTCCAGTGGTCGAGGCCGACGGTGCGCGGCTGAAATTTAATCCGCTGGCGAATGTCTCGCAGGATGAGTTGAAGGCGCTGTACGCCGCAATGAATCTTCCGCCGCATCCATTGGTCGCATCAGGCTTTACCTCGATCGGGTGTATGCCTTGCACCAGCCGCACACAGCCCGGCGAAGATCCGCGCGCCGGCCGCTGGCGTGATCGCGGCAAGACCGAATGCGGCATTCACGTCACCAAGACTTCATGAAATGACGTTGTAAATTTTGCCTTCTTGTAAATCGAGATTTCATGGAACGTTCATTACGTGTGCCTGCGAAGAATGAAATCCGGTTTCGTTGACAGAAGCACGCAAGTTCCAGAGTTTCACGCCTTCCCTGATGGCGATGATGTCGTCAGTTCGAATGGAGATTGAAATGGTCCGCCGTAGTCTTCTCATCCTTGGAAGTTTGCTCTGGGCAGGCTCCGCGTTTGCCGCGGACGTCTCGCTGCTTAACGTGTCGTACGATCCGACGCGCGAGTTGTATGTCGAATTCAACAAGGCGTTCGCTGCCGCTTACCAGAAGGACACCGGCAAGAGCATCGAGATCAAGCAGTCGCATGGCGGCTCGGGGTCGCAGGCGCGCTCGGTGATCGACGGCTTGCAGGCTGACGTGGTGACGCTGGCGCTCGCCTATGACATCGACGCGATCGCCAACAAGGGATTGCTGAAGAAAGACTGGCAGAAGAGCCTGCCGCAGAATTCGTCGCCTTACACCTCGACCATCGTGTTCCTGGTGCGCAAGGGCAATCCGAAGGGCATCAAGGACTGGCCGGATCTGACGAAGGACGGCGTCGAGGTCGTGACGCCGAATCCGAAGACGTCGGGCGGCGCGCGCTGGAATTATCTCGCGGCGTGGGGTTACGCGCTGAAGAAGCTCGGCTCGGAAGATAAGGCGAAGAAATTCGTCGGCGATATTTACAAGAACGTGCCGGTGCTCGATACGGGCGCGCGTGGTTCGACGGTGACGTTTGTCGAGCGCGGCGTCGGCGACGTGCTGCTGGCCTGGGAGAACGAGGCGTTTCTCGCGGTGAAGGAATTCGGCAAGGACAAGTTCGAGATCGTGGCGCCGCCGCTGTCGATCCTGGCAGAGCCGCCGGTTGCGGTGGTGGACACCGTCGCCGACAAGAAGGGCACCCGTGCTGCCGCCGAGGCTTACCTGAAGTATTGGTACACCAAGGAAGGCCAGGAGATTGCAGCGCGGAATTTCTACCGCCCGCGCGACGCAGCGGTCGGCGAGAAGTTCGCGGACTCCTTTGCAAAGGTTGACCTTTTCACCATCGACGACGTGTTCGGCGGCTGGACCAAGGCGCAGAAGGAACACTTCGGCGAAGGCGGCGTTTTCGATCAGATCTATAAGAACTGATCTGAACGCGGATTGATGGGGGCATCGTGAGCGGAGGGACAGGACGACGACGGGCATTGCCGGGCTTTGGCCTCACCATGGGGCTGACGCTGACATGGCTATCGATTATCGTCCTCATTCCGCTCGCGGGCCTTTTCCTGAAAACCTCCGAACTCAGTCTCCTTCAGTTCTGGGACATTCTCACCGCCCGCCGCACGCTGAACGCCCTGAAGATTTCCTTCGGCCTCGCGTTCCTGGCCGCCATCGTCAATCTGGTGATGGGCATGGTGATCGTGTGGGTGCTGGTGCGTTACCGGTTTCCCGGCCGGCGTATCTTTGATGCCATCGTCGATATTCCCTTTGCGCTGCCGACCGCTGTCGCGGGCGTGGCGCTGACGGCGCTGTTTGCGCAAAAGGGCTGGCTCGGCGCGCCGCTCGCCGAATGGGGCATTAAAGTCGCCTTCACGCCGATCGGCATTTTCGTGGCGATGATCTTCATCGGATTCCCGTTCGTGGTGCGCACGGTGCAGCCGGTGCTGATCGATCTGGAGATCGAGGTCGAAGAGGCCGCCGCAAGCCTTGGCGCGTCGCGCTGGGACATCATCCGGCGGGTGATCCTGCCGAGTCTCACGCCGGCGATCCTGACTGGCTTCGCGCTCGCCTTCGCGCGTGCCGTCGGCGAATACGGCTCGGTGATCTTCATCGCCGGAAACCTGCCGAACGTCTCGGAAATCGCACCGCTCCTGATCGTGATCCGGCTGTCTGAGTTCCGTTATGCGGATGCGACGGCCATCGCGGTCATCATGCTGGTGGTGTCGTTCCTCATCATTTTCACCATCAACCGGATTCAACGTTGGGCGCAGACCCGCGGTGTTTCGGTTGCGGTCTAGGCGGCGGCGATGATGACGATCAACAGAGCCGTAACGCAGTCGGCGCACGAGACCCGCACCGAGCCTTTTCTGGTGCGATGGACGCTCATTACCATCGCGATCGCGTTTCTCACGATCTTCGTGGTGCTGCCGCTCGTTGTGGTGTTCACCGAGGCCTTCTCGAAAGGCATCGGCGCTTACCTCTCCGCGCTGTCCGACCCGGAAGCCCTCTCAGCGATCAGGCTGACGCTGATCGTCGCCGCCATTTCGGTCGGGCTCAACCTTGTGTTCGGCGTGGTCGCGGCCTGGGCGATTGCTAAGTTCGAATTCCGCGGCAAGGTGTTTCTGATCACGCTGATCGATCTGCCGTTCTCGGTCAGTCCGGTGATTTCAGGTCTCGTATTCGTGCTGCTGTTCGGCGCGCAGGGCTATTTCGGCACCTGGCTGATGTCGCACGGCGTGCAGATATTGTTCGCGGTGCCCGGCATCGCCCTGGCGACCACCTTCGTGACCTTCCCGTTCGTGGCGCGCGAGCTGATCCCGCTGATGCAGGAGCAGGGAACCCAGGAGGAGGAGGCGGCGATTTCGCTTGGCGCGTCCGGCCTGCGCACCTTCCTGCGCGTCACCATTCCCAATATCAAATGGGGCATTCTGTACGGCGTTCTGCTCTGTAACGCCCGCGCCATGGGCGAATTCGGTGCGGTTTCCGTGGTATCCGGCCACATCCGCGGCGAGACCAACACCATGCCGCTGCTTGTCGAAATCCTGTACAATGAGTACCAGTTTGTGGCTTCGTTCGCGATCGCGTCATTGCTTGCATTCCTGGCGCTCGTCACGCTGGTCGTGAAAACGATCCTCGAAAGCCATCTCGAAGAAGGACAGCCTGCAAGTGACGATTGAAGTTCGTAACATCGTGAAAAAGTACGGCACCTTCGCCGCGCTCGACCATGTCGATCTCAAGGTCGCCACCGGCGAGCTGGTAGCGCTGCTGGGTCCATCGGGATCGGGCAAGACCTCGTTGCTGCGCATCATCGCCGGCCTCGACTGGCCCGACGAAGGCTCGGTGATCTTCGACGGCGAGGATGCGCTGTCGCGCGGCGCGGGCGAGCGCCATGTCGGCTTCGTGTTCCAGCATTACGCGCTGTTCCGCCATATGAGCGTGTTCGAGAATGTCGCCTTCGGTCTGCGGGTGCAGCCGCGCGCCATCCGCAAGGACGAAGCGCATATCAGGAAGCGCGTGAAGGAATTGCTCGATCTGGTGCAGCTCGACTGGCTGGCGGATCGTTACCCGAGCCAGCTGTCCGGCGGCCAGCGCCAGCGCATCGCGTTGGCCCGCGCGCTCGCCATCGAGCCGCGCATCCTGCTGCTGGACGAGCCGTTCGGCGCGCTCGACGCGAAGGTGCGCAAGGAATTGCGCCGCTGGCTGCGCCAGCTTCACGACGAGATCCATGTGACCTCGATCTTCGTCACCCACGATCAGGAAGAGGCGCTGGAAGTCGCCAACCGCGTGGTGGTGATGGACAAGGGCAAGATCGAACAGATCGGCACGCCCGGTGACGTTTACGACAACCCGGCCACCGCCTTCGTTCACGGCTTTATCGGCGAATCCATCGTGCTGCCGGTGCAGGTGGCAGACGGCAAGGTCCGGCTCGGCGACAAGGTGCTGAACCTTGAGCCGCGCGGCGCGGCCTCGGGTCCGTCGAACCTGTTCATCCGTCGCCATGACGTGTCGATCGTGCCGAACGGCAGCGGCATCCTGGAAGGCGACGTCAAGCATGTGCGGGCGTTCGGCCCGACGCAGCGCGCCGACGTGGTCCTGCACAACGGCGCGAACGAGACCCTCATCGAAATCGACGCGCCGCGCGACCGCGACCTCAAGCCCGGCGATGTGGTCAGCCTGCAACCCCGTCGCTATCGGCTGTTCCCGGCCGCCACCTGATCGCTCTTTTTCCGTCATTGCGAGGAGCGCTTGCGACGAAGCAATCCAGCCCTTGGCTCTGGATTGCTTCGCTTCGCTCGCAATGACGGTTGAGGACAGTTGCTGAAGGGTGCGGTTCCCCATCCCAATCACCCCGCGTTCACCTTTCAGCCACTGTTGGTGTGCAACAAACGCCGACCGACGGTTGGGGACAACATATGATACGCGTGGCGGGGGCCATTCTGGCGCTGACGATCCTGAGCGGCTGCGGAACGGGCGGCGACACGTCCACCGAGCAGCCGGCGTTCTATGTCAGCATGGCCAATGCCAGCGCGAAGCTGGACCCGAACGTCGCGGCCTCGATGATCTCGGGCTATCGGCAAAACAACGGTCTCGGCGCTGTTCAGGTTGACCCGTTGCTGATGAAGGCCGCCGAGGCGCAGTCGAATGCCATGGGCAGCCGCAACAAGCTCGATCACAACGTCGCCGGCCCCCTAGACAAGCGCATCAAGGCCTCGGGTTTCGACGCCACCAAAGCGGTCGAAAACGTCTCCGCAGGCTATCACACGCTGGCCGAAGCCTTCTCCGGCTGGCGGGATTCGCCGCCCCACAAGGCGAACATGCTGGCCACCGGTGTCACAAAAATGGGCATGGCGGCGACTTATGTTCCGAATACCAAATATAAGGTGTTCTGGACGCTGATCCTCGCCGCGCCAGACAGCCGGTAACCCCTCTGTGAGGAGCCCCCGGCTTTCGCCAATTGACGCGGCTGCGAACTGGGGCCACCGTACCGCAACATCGGCTCCCGCCGGTCGCGTATCAGTGATGGCTTATGGACTCACGCTCCCCCGATAGAGATTCCGCGACGACCCCCGCGCAGGCCAAGAGGGTGCTGGTGCTGCAAGGCGGCGGCGCGCTCGGTTCCTATCAGGCGGGGGCCTATCAGGCGCTCTGCCATCACGATTTCGAGCCGGAATGGGTCGCGGGGATTTCCATCGGCGCGATCAATGCCGCGATTATTGCCGGCAATCCGCGCGAAAAGCGGATCGGGAAGCTCAAGGAATTCTGGGACATGGTGTCGTCCGGCGCGCCGGCACCATGGGCGCCGCTGGTGCAGAACGATCACGTGCGCTCGGTCTTCAACGAGACCAGTGCCGCGATGATCGCGACCTTCGGCGTGCCCGGCTTTTTCACGCCACGCTTTCCCGCCGCTCCGTTGTGGCCGGCGGGGAGTCCCCAGTCCCTGAGCTACTACGACACGGCGCCGTTGCGCGGCACGCTGGAGCGGCTGGTCGATTTCGACCTCATCAACAACGACAGCGTTCGCCTCAGCGTGGGTGCGGTCAACGTGGCGACCGGCAATTTCGAATACTTCGACAACATTGAGTTCAGGAAACGCGGCAAGAAAATCGGGCCGGAGCACATCATGGCTTCCGGTGCGCTGCCGCCGGGATTCCCGCCGATCGAGATCGAGGGGCAGTTCTACTGGGACGGCGGTATCGTCTCCAACACGCCGCTCGACTACGTGCTCGAGCAGGAGCGCGCGAACGACCTCCTGATCTTCCAGGTCGATCTGTTCAGTGCGCGCGGCCCTGTCCCGGCGTCGGTATTCGAGGCGACGGAGCGCGAGAAGGATATCCGTTACTCCAGCCGTACCCGCATGAATACGGACATGAACAAGAGGGTTCATGACGCGAAGAAAGCAGTGCGCGAACTGATCGCCAAACTGCCGCCGAGCTTCAAGGATGATCCGTTGGTCGCGACGCTCAATGAAGCGGCGAGGGAAAACACCGTTACTGTCGTGCATCTGATCTATCGCAGCAAGACCCACGAAGCTTCATCAAAGGATTACGACTTCTCGCGGATCGGGATGGTCGAGCACTGGGCTGCGGGCGAGCGCGATGTCTATGCTTCCATGAATCATCCGGAATGGCTGAACCGGCCGCAATCCGATGAAACCATGGTCACCTACGACCTGTGTGAAAGCGGGTTGGAATATATCAAGCGGTAAACAGGAGCGAAGAATGGGTACTCTTTCCGGTAAGACGGCGGTTGTGACGGGTTCGACCAGCGGCATCGGCCTTGCCTATGCGCGGGCCTTTGCAGGCGCGGGCGCAAACATCGTGATCAACGGCTTCGGCGCGCCGGCCGACATCGAGAAAGAGCGCTCGGCCATCGAGAACGACTTCAAGGTCAAAGCGATTCATTCGCCCGCCGACATGACCAAGCCGGCGGAAATCGCCGAAATGATCGCGCTCGGCGAAAAGACCTATGGCTCGGTAGATGTTCTCGTCAATAACGCCGGCGTTCAGTTCGTGTCGCCGATCGAGGACTTTCCCATCGATAAATGGGATATGATCATCGCGATCAACCTGACCTCAGCGTTTCACGGCATCCGCGCCGCGGTGCCCGGCATGAAGAAGCGCGGTTGGGGCCGCATCATCAACACCGCGTCCGCGCATTCATTGGTCGCCTCGCCCTTCAAGTCGGCCTATGTGTCGGCGAAGCACGGCATCGCAGGCCTCACGAAGACCGCAGCACTGGAGCTTGCCACCCACAAGATCACGGTGAACTGCATTTCGCCGGGCTATGTCTGGACGCCGCTGGTGGAGAAGCAGATTCCCGACACCATGAAGGCACGCGGATTGACCAAGGAGCAGGTCATCCACGACGTTCTGCTCGAAGCGCAGCCGACCAAGGAGTTTGTGACGTCGGAGCAGGTCGCGGCGCTGGCGCTGTTTTTGTGTGGCGACGATGCCGCGCAGATCACCGGTGCGAACCTGTCGATCGACGGCGGCTGGACGGCGGAGTAATTTTTCCCTCTCCCCTTGTGGGAGAGGGAAGGCTTCCGCCAAGATTCAGCGCTTCCCAAACGCGAACACATGCAAACCGAGACGGCTCCTGGTGATCCAGAACAGCAGGGCCGTCTCGATAATCAGCGCGATGGATGTCGCAGCGGCGGCGCCATAGCCGCCGAAGCGCGGTACCAGCACGAAACACATCACCAGATTGATGACGAAGGCCGCCGCATAGGCCAGCGCGCACATGTTCTGAAGGCCCAGCATGTTGAGCAGCCGCTCCACCGGGCCGATGGCAGAGCGTACGACCAGGCCGAGCGCGGCGACGAACATCATGCCGTAGCCTGACGTGAACTGCGAACCGAACAGCCAGAGCAGCGGCTTGCCGATTGCGAGCAGTGCGGCGGTCGCGGCCACCGACGGCCAGAACGTCCACTTGATCGAATAGGCGACATAGGCCGCGAGACGCTCCTTGTCACCCGAGGCGTGATACTCGCTGAACCTGTGGGCCGTCGTTGCCGACATTGCGTAGTGGACGAACGACACCAGCGCGAGCGTCTTGATCACGGCGAAGTAGACACCGACCTCCTCGGAGGAATGGTAGTGCTTCAGCACCAGCACATCGACGTGGGACAGCAGCAGGTAGAAGCCCTCGACCATCATGATCGGCAGCGACACCTTCAGCCAGCCCGGGAAATCGGTTGTCTTCGGGCCGGGATCGACGCTGGCGCGCAGGCGGCGATCCAGCAAGATCATCTGCCCCAACATCGCAATCCAGACCGCGGCGGCGCTCGCGATCATCGCTGCGGTGGCGCCGAGATTCATGCCGAGCGCGACCGCGCCTGCGGTGAAGGCGATGATGAGCGTCTGGCGCACGATGAACTGCGGCATCAGTCCGAGCCTGATCCAGTCGTGCGACCGGGCGAGGCCGTCCTGGGTGTTGGCGACCGCGAAGGCGGGCAGGGTGAAGCAGCCGATATAGAGCGGCACCAGCGTGTGCGCCTCGATCGACGGCGCGAGAATCGTCACCACGCCCGCAAGCAGCAGCGCCACGGCAGTGGCCACCACGAACGTCGCCTGGCGGCTTCCCGAGAGAAAGCCGCGCAGCAACGAAAGCTGTCCGCTGGTGCGATACTCTGGAATGATTTTCTGCGCGGAGACCGACATGCCGAAGTCCAGCACGCAGCCCACCAGGATCACCCAGGTCCAGACGTAGACGTAGATGCCGTAGTCCGATCCGCCCATCCAGCGCGCGAGCAGCACTTGCGAAAAATATGCGAGGCCGGCGCTCAGCACGCGGATCAGAAACACGGTGCCAGCAAGCCGCCGGGTCAGCGAGGCTTCATTGGAGCCGCTGAGCATCCCGCGCAGCCGCGCGATCAGCCCTGCGGGTTTCGCTTCAGGCGCGCTGTCAGCCTGCATGATGGCCACGATGATCGATCCCAACTCGCCGTGCGGCGACAGGATGGGCCTTAGCAAGGATTCGTTAAGATTTGGTTGGGTGGAATCTCGCCCCCGGCAAGCGGGGAAAGGCAGATTCACCTAGCCCTTGAACCCGCCGTCATCGAGAAATGCAGCCTCTTCCGGCGTCGTCGCCCGGCCGAGCACGGCGTTGCGATGGGGGAAGCGGCCGAAGGTGCGGATGATGTCCGCGTGCAGTTCGGCCCACTTCAGCCCGTCCGCATCGCCTTTCTTGCGGAACAGTTCGATGCATCGTTCCTGGTCGTGCATCGCTTCCGAATGCTCGAACGGCAGATAGAGGAATGAGCGCAGCTTCGGTTCGATGCGGGCGTCGCGGTTTTCCTCGATGGCCCGCAGCGCGACATCGCGCGCGCGCGGATCGGTCGAGAATGCGCGCGGATCGTCGCGGAACATGTTGCGGGGAAATTGATCGAGCACGATGACGAGCGCCAGCGCACCGTCGTCGCTCGTTTGCCAGGCGCTCAGCTTGCCGTCGCGTGCGGCTTCCCAGGTGCCGAGAAAGCGGCGGCGGATCTCCTCGTCGAACGCAGCGTCCTTGCCGTACCAGCGGTCGTATCCGGCATCGCGCCAGAAGGTGAGGATGTCTTGAGGTGTAACTGCGGAGGTAACTTGGGAGTTCATCATGCTCTCAGTGATCTTAAAGACGGCAATGGCCGGGACAAGCCCGGCCATGACGTTCGTTAATGAGAGTGCGGTCGATCAGCTCGCCGCGGCCGCGGCTGCCTTCGGCTTCTCGTCGCGCAGTTCGCGGCGCAGGATCTTGCCGACGTTGGTCTTAGGCAGGTCGGTCCTGAACTCGACGTGCTTCGGCACCTTGTAGCCGGTGAGCTCTGTGGCGGCGAACTTGATGATGTCCTGCGCGGTGAGGTTCGGGTCCTTCTTCACCACGAAGGCCTTCACGGCTTCGGTCGACTTCGCGTCGGGAACGCCGATCACCGCGCATTCGAGAACGCCCGGATGGCTCGCGATCACTTCCTCGACTTCGTTCGGATAGACGTTGAAGCCGGAGACGAGGATCATGTCCTTCTTGCGGTCCACGATCTTGGTGTAGCCGTCGGGCGACATGATGCCGATGTCGCCGGTGCGGAAGAAGCCATCGGCGGTCATCACCTTCGCGGTTTCTTCCGGCCGGTTCCAGTAGCCCGCCATCACCTGCGGACCTTTGGCGCAGATCTCGCCGGGCTCGCCGAGCGGCACTTCGTTGCCGTCGTCGTCGCGGATCGAAAGATAGGTCGACGGCACCGGAATGCCGATCGAGCCGGAGAACTTGTCGGTGTCCGCCGGATTACAGGTCAGCGTCGGCGAGGTTTCCGAGAGACCGTAGCCTTCCGACAGCGTGACGCCGGTCACGGCCATCCATTTGTCGGCCACCGGCTTCTGCACCGCCATGCCGCCGCCGAAGCAGCTCTTCAGCTTGGAGAAGTCGAGCTTGTCGAAGCCGGGCGTGTTGAGCAGGCCGTTGTAGAGCGTGTTCACCGCCGGGAAGCTGTTGACCTGATACTTCGACAGTTCCTTGATGAAGCCCGCCATGTCGCGCGGGTTCGGGATCAGGAGGTTGACGCCGCCGGCGCGCACCGCGAGCAGGAAGCACGCGGTCAGCGCGAAGATGTGATAGAGCGGCAGTGCGCAAACGATGAAGAGCTGCTCGACATGCGGCGGCTTCTTCAATGCGGGCTGCAGCCACGCATCATTCTGCAGCACGTTGGCGAGGATGTTGCGATGAAGCAGCGTCGCGCCCTTCGAGACGCCGGTGGTGCCGCCGGTATATTGCAGGAACGCGACATCGTCGCCGGTCAGCTTCGGCTTGTTCAGTTTTAGCTTGCGTCCGGCCGCCAGCGCGTCATTGAACGCCACCGCACCCGGGATCGAGAACGCCGGCACCATCTTCTTGACCTTGCGCACGACGAAATTGACGATCACGCCCTTGAAGCCGAGCAGGTCGCCCATCGATCCCATGATGACGTGCTTGACGCTGGTCTTGGCGATTACCTTCTCCAGCGTGCTGGCGAAGTTCTCCAGCAGCAGGATCGCTTCCGCGCCGGAATCCTTGAGCTGATGCTCGAGTTCGCGCGGCGTGTACAGCGGATTGACGTTCACCACGGTGTAGCCGGCGCGCAGGATGGCGGCGGAGGAGACCGGGTTCTGCAGCACGTTCGGCATCATGATGGCGACGCGCGCGCCCTTCTTCAGGCCCTTGCTCTGCAGATACGCACCGATTGCCGCCGACATCTCGTCGAGCTCGCCGTAGGTGATCGACTTGTCCATGCAAATGAACGATTTGCGGTCGCTGAATTTCTTGAAGCTCTCTTCGAGCAGTTCGACCAGCGACGGATATTGATTGACGTCGATATCGGCGGGCACCCCTGCTGGATATTGCTTGAGCCAGATACGTTCCATGATCATTCCCCTCGGCTTGTTTCCTGGCGGCCCCCGTCTTGTGGCGGGGTGCTCGGGCGATGTTCTCAAGTATTGAAATAAGTATTGAGCGAAGCCGCAGGCCATAGCAAGCCTGTGCGTGGTAACGACGCACTTTAGAGGCTTTGTACGCGGGCCCGTGACCGCTCAAGCATGCGGATTCCGCAAAGCACAATCAGCCGGAAGGCTAACTGCGGGGTGCGGCGTCAGGCTTCTGCTGGGCGGCGGGTTTTGCAGGCGCTGCCGCAGGCTTGGCGGCTGCGGGCTTCGCCGCCGCAGGCTTTGCAGCCGCAGGTTTGGCGGCGTCAGGTTTCGCGGCCGCTTCCTGCTTTTTGTCGGCCTTCGGGGCCGGCTTGGTCGCCGCAGTGGCGACGGGTTTGGCCGCGGGCTTCTGGTCGGCCTGCTTGGGCTTGGCGTCCGGCTTCACCGCTGCGGATCTCGCGTCAGGCTTCTTGTCGGATTTTGCGTCATCACCGGCCGGCTTGGCGGCGGCCACCTTCGGTTTGGCGCCCTTCTTCCGTTTGGCAACCGACGCTGCCTGTGCGGCGGCTTCCGCCGCGTCGGCTTCGAGAACGGCCGCGCCGGTGCGGGCCGGGCCGGTATAGACGATCACGGGCGCCACTGCTGCGGCGGGCATCGCCAGCAATTCGGAGGCCTTCATGTTCGGCGCCTGAAGACCGGCCGTGAACATCGACACGCCCGCGTCGTTGTTCTCCGTGCTGATGCCGGTATCGTCGTCTTCATCCTCGGCGGCCGGCCGCTTGCGCTTCGGCCCGCACATCTCGTCGCGCAAATTCGGCGGCGCGGCGTCGATCGGTGCCAGCGCATCGACCGTGCCCAGCGACGGCTTGAGCCAGGACAGCTTGTTGCTGCCGAAGCCGCGTTCGAGCAGTTGCGCCGCCTTGACCGCGCGCTGCGCGGACGATTGCGCGCCGAGCACCACGGCGATCAGCCGCTTGTTGTTGCGCGTCGCGGTCGCAACGAGGTTGAAGCCGGATGCGCAAATGAAGCCGGTCTTCATGCCGTCCGCGCCGGGATAGCGGCCGATCAGCTTGTTGAAGTTCGGGGTGATGCGCCGCCCGAACTTGATGGCCGGGATGTGCATGAAATATTCGTACTCGGGCAGATCGCGGATGATCGCACGGGCGAGAATGCCGAGGTCGCGCGCCGAGGTGATCTGTCCATCGGCGGGAAGGCCGTTCGGATTGACGTAGCTCGTCTGCGTCATGCCGAGCCGCTGCGCGTTCTTGTTCATTTCGGCGGAGAAACCGTCGATCGATCCGCCGACGCCTTCGGCCAGCACGACCGCCATATCGTTGGCCGACTTTACCATCATCATCTTGAGCGCGTTGTCGATGGTGAGTTGCGTGCCGGGCTTGAAGCCCATCTTCGAGGGCGCCTGCGACGCCGCGGTCGGCGACACGGTCACCAGTTTGTCGAGCGTTAATCGGCCTTCTTTCACCGCCTTGAGCGTGACGTAAGCCGTCATCAGCTTGGTGACGGATGCCGGATACCACGGATAGGTCGCGTTTTCCGCCTGAAGAACTTTTCCGGTATCGGCCTCGATCACCAGCAGCGCCTCGGCCTGCGCCATGCGGGGCGCGAAGGCCGCAATCAGCATCGCCGCGACAAAAAACGGTCGCAGCGGCGTGAGCCGGAACGGGGCAGGGAGCAATGCCACTATCCGTTTCCGGTGTCTGAATGCACGCCAGCGGCGAACAAGATCATGGCCTTCCTCGGCGTGTTGCATGCGGTCGTCAGGAGCAATCCGCGTCGCCAAATCAGACGGCGGCAATGTCAAACCTTATACCGGAGCGCGGGCTCCGGAACAGGGGTCTCATCGCTCAATCAAGCATGAAATAGGCCAAAGTTCGGCGATGGTCACAAGATCTTGGCCACACTATCCTGCTGGCCGGCGCTTGGCCTTTGTGGCAACGGTTCCCGCAGGTGCGGGTAATTCCGCACGGGCGCTGTCCTGAACCATGAACTGCGCCTTCGCCAGACTGGCAAAATAGCCGCCGTGCGCCACCAGTTCATCGAACGTTCCGCTTTCGATCACCTTGCCGTTATTGAACACCAGAATCCGCGTCGCGTTGCGGATCGTGGACAAACGGTGAGCGATCACGAATGTGGTGCGGCCCTTCATCACAGTATCGAGAGCGGCGTTGACCTTGGCTTCGGTGACAGCGTCCAGCGCGCTGGTTGCCTCATCGAGGATCAGGATTGGCGGATTTTTCAGCAGCGCGCGTGCGATCGACAGGCGCTGGCGTTCGCCACCCGACAGCATGCGGCCGCGTTCGCCGGCGTTGGTCTCGAATTTCAGGTCGCTGCGCTCGATGAAGTCGAGCGCCTGCGCGCCTTCGGCCGCCGCGCGCAATTCCTCGTCGGTGGCATCGGGTTTGCCGACGCGCAGGTTATCCGCGATGGAGCGGTTGAACAGCAGCGCTTCCTGAAACACCACGCCGATGTTCCGGCGCAGTGCCGCCAGCGTCATGCCGCGCACGTCCATGCCATCGATCTTGATGATGCCGGATTGCGGATCGAACGCGCGATGCAACAGCGCGATGGCGGTCGATTTGCCGGCGCCGGTCTCTCCGACCAGCGCGAAGGTTTGTCCCGGCAGCGCCGTGAACGAGACGTCCTCGACGGCGGGCCGCTTGCCGTCATAGGAGAACGAGACGTCGTGGAATTCCACGAGGCCCTGCAGGCGGCCGGGATCGATGGCGTTCGGCATGTCGCGCACCGCAGGGACTGCGTCGAGCACGTCAAAGAATTCCCGCAGCCGCGGCGCCTCCATGAAGACGCTGTTGATGAAGCTCACGACCTGTTCGAGCTTCTGGATCAGCATGGTCGCGAAGCTCACGAACATCACGATCTCGCCGACGGTGGCCTGGCCCTGACCGTGCAGGATGATGCCGACCACGAAAATCGCGAGAATGGTGATGGTGGTGGACGCGCGGGTCATCACGACCACCAGCGCCCACCACGACAGCACCGGCAGTTGCGCCGACAACAGCTTGTCGGCGACGCCGCGCAGGCCCTGCACCTCGGCGTCCACGCGCACGAAACTCTGCACCAGCGCGACATTGCCGAGCGCGTCGGATGCGCGCGCTGCGAGATCGCCGTAATAATTTTCGACCTGCTCCTGAAGGGTGTAAGTCTTGCGGACCACCAGCGTGGTCAGCACCGTGAAGACCACGCACAGGATGAACAGCAGGATCGCGAGCCGCCAGTTGAGGTACAGCGACAGCGGCAGCAGCACGATCAGCGAGACGATCGACGCGAAATGTTCGCGGAAGAAACTGAGCCAGAGCCGCCACAACGCATCCGTGCCTTGCAGCATCACCTTCATCAGGCGACCGGAATGCGTGCCGGTGTGGAAGGTGAGCGGCAGTTGCATGATGTGTTCGAAGTAACCGGTTAGCACGGCCTGACGTTGTCGATGCGCCAGGCGGTCGGCTTGCAGCGCGACAAAAGCGCTGATGACGATCGTGAAGAGACCGAAGGCAACCCATGCGCCGAGCAGCGGCCAGGGTGAGTTCGGCGCTGCGCCGACTGCTGTCGCGAAAGCTGACGCCGCAGGATTTGAGTTGCCCGACAGCACATCGATGATGCGGCCGAACAGAACCGGTTCGGCAAACTGCGCGATGGCGAGCAGCAGGTTCGCGCCGGCGAGAAACCAGCCGAGCCGCGCTTCCTTGCCGAGCAATTCAAGAACGCGAATGTAAAGACGGATCAAGGGACAGCCTTACAGTCTGGCATCAACGAAAGGACATGCATCCTAGCCGGGGATTGCCGCCGAATACAGCATGAGAAGGAGAAGGGCAGTCGCGTTATGCACTCAATTGATTTTACGAAAATTTGGCGGCGGCAGGAACGCATCGTCGAAAATCGGTTATCAGCGAACTGTGGGATGTCACTAAATGACCCATAGGCGACCAAATAGTGATTAGTCCAGATAGTGACCAATGTGGAACGACGGTACGGGAGACGCGATCTGATCGTGTTCCCGGTTCGCGTTCTGTCGGCGATATGGCACACTCCATCTTGGGATCGGAGATCTCATGCGCGCATACGTTCTCAAGCACTATGGCGGTCCTGAAGGCTCGCTGTTGATGGATGTCCCGGCGCCCACGCCGGGGCCGCGCGATATTCTCGTTGCCGTGCGGGCTGCGGGCCTGAACCCGGTGGATTTCAAGATCCGGCAGGGAAAGCTGCGGGCAATCCTGCGGTTAAAGCTTCCGTTGGCGCTCGGCAACGAACTCGCGGGTGAAGTGACGGCCGTTGGCGGCCAGGTCAGCCGGTTCCGCGTGGGTGACCGCGTGTTTGCCCGGGTCGCGAAAGATCGCGCCGGCGCATTCGCTGAGCAAGCATGTGTTGACGAGGATGATGCTGCGCATATGCCCCGGACTTTGGATTTCACGGCTGCGGCGGCCGTACCGCTGGCGGGGCTGACTGCTCTGCAGGCACTCAGGGATGAACTCCGTGTCAAACCAGGACAGAAAGTGTTCATCTCGGGCGGGGCCGGAGGGGTCGGCACCTTTGCCATTCAGATCGCCAAATGGCTCGGCGCACATGTGACAACGACAGCTTCGAAGAGAGGTGAAGCGCTGGTGCGCTCGCTCGGGTGCGATGAGGTGATCGATTATACGGTCCGGGATATATCCAGCGTGGACGACAGATTTGACGCGGGATTTGACCTGATTGGCGGCAAGACTCTGGACCAGATGTTCGGAATCATGAAGCCCGGAACCACGATCGTCTCAGTAGCCGCGCTGCCAGAACCGCAAACCGCGATCAGGGATCTCGGCGGCCGCCGCGCGCTTGCCGCCATCTTCTGGCTCTTGAGCTACAACATCCGATCCCGGGCGCGACGTGCAGGCGTCAGCTATCGCTATCTCTTCATGCATCCAAGCGGTAGCGACCTCTCTCTGCTTGCCGAACTCATCGAGCAGGGAAAACTGAAGGTCACCATCGACCGAACGTATCCGTTTGCGAAAATTGCTGAAGCTCTCGGCTACGTCGAAAGCGGACACGCCAAAGGGAAAGTGGTTCTCACATTCCAATAAGTTGATGCTCGCCTGTCCTTGACGCCATGAACAGCGGACATCGCGGGAGCCGTGACGCAGGTATCGCTGTCCCGGCTTGGGGCGTTACGTTCGGCATGAAGCGGCGCACTTACCACGCCACGCGCATGCCGCCCTTGCCGGTGAAGGTGGTGACGTTGTCGTTCATGCCGGTGATTTCACCGGAGGCGAACAGCGCCATGCGTCCGAGCTGCCAGTCCAGACCCGCGCCGCCGTAAACGCCGAACACGTTCTGCGCGTCCGGCGTTGCGGCGATGAAGTTCTGCCCCACCAGCGCGATGTTGACGGTGGCGTCGCCGGTGCGCTGCTGCGCCAGCACGCCGCCGGTGACGCGGACGCCAAGACGGTTGCCGCTGTTGAAGGTATGGGTGTTGGCCAGTGTCACCTCCGCACGTTCTTCAAACGCCTGCATGTTGCGGTCGCCGACCGTGAGATTGGTGCTGGAGCCGGTCTCGGTGTAGCTGCCGAACTGTGCGGCGACATAGCGTACTTTCAGTGCAGGCGTGACGGTGACGCCGTGATCGAACGCGAAGCGATGGCCGAGCGCGAGCGAGGGATTGACGAACCAGCCGTCGTACGAAGCGCTGGCGGTTTCGAAGGTTAGGCCGCTGCCGATGTTGCGCTTTGACTCGTTGTTCAGCTTGCCACCTATCATCGCCAGATCGAGGAACGTCGCGCCGAAAAAGCTGCGGGCATAGAGTCCGCCGAACAGCGTGTCGGTGTTGAAGCGGCCGGCATTCAGGTCGAGTGCGGTCTCATTGGTGCTGCCGCCGATGAAGCCGCCGAGCTTTGTATCGGGCGTGATCTGGCGGTCGTAGCCGATGGCGCCGCCGTAGCCGAGCGTCACGCTGCCGATGAAGTTGCCATTGGTGGTCTGCTCGCGCCGTCCGCCGAAGCCTTTCGCCCAGACACTGTTGCCGTCGCGGTCGGTGACCGAGCCGCCCTTGAACACCGGTGTTGTCGGCGCGAACGCCATCGCTCCGACCACCATGGCTTCGGACACGGTGCCAAAGGCGTGGTCAAAACGAGGTGCTGCGCTTTCGATGGCGGTAAAGGCATTGGCCGCACCGCCCTGTGCCGGCGCGAACACCGGCGTGTCGGGCAGCACCGACGCGATCCAGCCGGTGATGTCCATCACGGCGCGATTCATGGTGCCGAAGCCGGAGATGTCGGCGACGATAATCTTGTTGGGTGTCACGACATACGGATTGCCGGACGTGGTGATGGTGGAGAGCGCGGCGTTGAAGTTAGCGATGTCGAGAATCCAGCTTCCCGGTCCGAAATTCACTTTGTCCGCGCCACCGCCAAAGTTCACCAGTCCGCCGAACCGCGCGCCGGGCAAAATACTGAGGCTGTCGGAGGCGGCTGTGCCACCGGCGTTGAAGCGGATTGCCGTACCGCCTGCGCCGACGATGGTGCCGGAATTGATGACGTTGCCGGCAGTGGTGAGACTGACACCGTCGATGCTCCCGGTGATGGTGCCGGAATTGGCCAGATTGGCTGTGGTGGCCCGGATGCCGGAATTGCTGCCCCCGTTGATGGTGCCGGAATTGGTCACATTGGCTGTGCCGGCAAGGATGCCGTAGCTGCCGCCGGTAATGGTGCCGGAGTTGGTCACATTGGCTGTGCTGGCCGAGATGCCGTAGAGGTTTGCTCCTGTGATGGTGCCGGAATTGGTCACGGTGATGGTGGTGGCATAGATGCCGAAGAAGCCTCCGCTGATGTTGCCGGAATTGGCGACGGTGGCCGTGTCGGCATTGATGCCGCGGCCACCCCCGGTGATAATGCCGGAATTGGTTACATTGGCTGTGCCGGTCCGGATGCCGTAGTCGCTGCCGGTGATGGAGCCGGAGTTGGTCACGGTGGCTGTGTTGTCGGTATAGACGCCGGAGAAGTTTGCTCCCGTGATGGAGCCGGAGTTGCTCACATTGGCTGTATTGGCCGCCCGGATGCCATAATCGCCGCCGGTGATGATGCCGGAGTTGGCTACATTGGCTGTGTCGGTAACGATGCCGTAGTTGCCGCCGGTGATGGTGCCTGAGTTGATGACATTGGCTGTGACAAGGGCATCTATGCCGCGGGTGCCGCCGGTAACGGTGCCGGAATTGTTCACATTGGCTGTGCTGGCCGAGATGCCGAAGTCGCCGCCGTTAATTGCGCCGGAATTGGCCACGGTGGCTGTGTCGGTGACATGGATGCCGTAGGGCCCTGTTCCTGTGATGGTGCCGGAATTGATCACATTGGCTGTGCTGGCCCAGATGCCGTAGTCGCCGCCGGTGATGAGGCCGGAGTTGGTCACGGTCGCTGTGTTGATGGCATAAATGCCGTAGAAGTCTGTCCCCGTGATGGTGCCGGAATTGGTCACATCAACTGTGCTGGCTCGGATGCCGTTGTCGCCTCCGGTGATGAAGCCGGAATTGGTCACGGTGGCTGTATTGTTGACATGGATGCCGGCGAAGTCTGCTCCCGTGATAGTGCCGGAATTGATCACATTGGCTGTGCTGGCCCGGATGCCGTAATCGCCGCCGGTGATGGTGCCGGAGTTCGTCACATTGGCTGTGCCGGCAAGGATGCCGTAGAGGTTTGCTCCTGCGATGGTGCCGGAATTGGTCACGGTGACGGCGTTGGCGGCATAGATGCCGGAGGAGTCTCCGGTGACGGTGCCGGAATTGGCGACGGTGGCCGTGTTGGCACCGATGCCGGCGTTGAATCCGGCGACCCTTGCCCCGGGCATGATCGTGACATTGAGATTGTTGAGGAGGAAGTTGCCGTAGCCGTTGACGTCAAGGCTGGTGCCGGGAGCGCCGGTGCCCTGATTGATAGTGGTGCCGGTGCAAGTCGCGGTGACGTTGTCGGCGGCGGCGGGATCGCAGGCGGCGCGGGCCGCTTCGCTGCCCATCAGCACGGACGCAACAGCAGTCGAGGCCAAAAGCCCCTTCCGCAGCGCAGGCGATAGCTTCGCCATGGTCGCATTCCTGCCGGTCATTCCCAGTGCCCCGAAAATCAACAAGTCAAAATCCGCCGCACGCCTTGCTGCGCGCTGGAAAATCATTCTGAATTTTTAGCCGATATGTTCGCAATCACGGCATTCGCGATCACAACGTTCGCAATGACTTCCAAAATCAGCCCCACAATCATGCAAAGTCTAATGGGGTTCCGCTGAATCGGAAAGTGCGGAGACCAGCGAGGGATCACTCCAACAGGCGGTTTGTCACATCTCACGGCACGGCATAGGTATTCCGGGGTTGGCACGTCTCGGACTTGATGCGATTTCTGATGTTGGGTCCGCGATCCTATCGTTGCGCGGCTTAATTGACCTTCCGCGCTTTCGCAGGCGGCAGGAACTCGTCGTTGATCGCAAAGTCGCCCACAAATAGGCTGACTCATGCCCGCCTTATTCGTATTCTGGAATTCAGCCCGCTTGGCGGGGGCGAATGCAGTTCGGGGACGTTCCAGCAAGGTCATATCCAAATGCTTCTCGCGCGCCGGTTGACTGTTGCTGCGACGGCATGGTTGCTGATCGCGGGTGTATTTTTCATTCTGCTGTTCTCAACAGTGGAGTCGCCGGCCCAGGCGACAACCGGCATCTGTAAGGACCTGGCCGAGCTTACGGTCCTGCCTTCGCCGCTCTCGCCATGGAAGGGCGCGCCGCTGCGCGTCATGGTCGTTGCTGAGAAGCCGGTCGAAGGCGTGCTTTCGCTGAGCGCGCCCGATGGAAGCGTCGCGGCTAAATCGGCCGACCGGCACGGCGGGTCGCCTTACTCCTGGTTCGCCGAGGTTGCCGCGCCGGCCGCGGGCACCTGGCACGCGACGCTGGTGCTCAACCACGGGCCGGCGGAATGCCGAACGATCACACGCGATATCGTCGTGAGCGCGCGCAAACCTGCGCCTGTGGCAACGCCACCGGACAGCTTCTGGCGGGTGCGCGGCAGCTGGAACACCACCACGGAAACACTGTTCTCGGCGTGGATCGAGAAGCTGTTCGATGCGCCGCCGGACCAGGATCTGTCGTGGAAGGTGTGGCACGAAGTGCTGCACGACCGGTCGCGCAATTTCCTGTTCAATTATCTGGGGCGCGGTGAGGACGACGCGCGGGCGGGCCTTCGCCCCGACTGCGCCGACTTCGTCTACTTTCTGCGTGCCTATTTCGCCTACAAGATGGGTCTGCCGTTTGGCTATTCGAATTGCTCGCGCGGCACCGGCGGCAAGCCGCCCAAGTGCTATCAGTGGTTCGACATCGAGCATCCCGAGGTCACGCGTCCGCCGGCGCCGCCAGAATCGGATATCGCATCGGCCGCGCCCGCGACGCCGACACCGACGATGCCAAAGCCAAAGCCGAAAATTCTGGGATTGTTCGCCGGGGTGCAGCCAGACGAAATGCCGGCGCTGTCGCCAGTCACTCCGCCGGAGCCGCCGAAGCCGAAGCGCCCGGCCACGTTTGTTGAATATCTGCGGGACGTCGGCGACGTCGTGCACACCGGCGCGGTGCGTGTGGCGGGGAGCGACGACAATACGGACTTCTACACTGTCGCGCTGACGCAGCACGCGTTGCGCCCTGGCACCGTGTATGCCGACCCCTACGGTCATGTGCTGATGCTGGTGCACCGTGTGCCGGAGCTGGACGGCAAGCCCGGCGTCTTCCTCGCCGTCGACGCCGAGCCCGATGGATCGATCACGCGAAAGCGGTTCTGGCGCGGCAATTTTCTGTTCGCCCACGATCCCGCGCTCGGCAGCTCCGGCTTCAAGCACTTCCGGCCGATCGTGCGCGACAGGAACGGCCCGCTGCGGCGGCTGGCCAACGCCGAAATCGCCAAAAATCCAAGTTACGGCGATTTCTCGCTCGATCAGTCGCAGATGAGTGTCGAGGACTTTTACGATCGCATGGATGACGTGATGTCGCCCGATCCACTCGACCCTGTGAAAGCGATGTCGGACGCCATTGCGAGTCTCCACGAGCAGGTGAAGACACGCGTCACCTCGGTGGAAAACGGAAGAAAATATCAGGACAAGAAGCCCGGCGAGATCGCGATGCCGAACGGCCCTTCGATCTTCCAGACGACAGGAGCCTGGGAGGATTACTCCACGCCGGCGCGCGATTTCCGTCTGCTGATTGCGATCGATGTGGTGCGCGGATTCCCGGATCGTTTCGTACGGCGGGCGGCGCGCTATGCGGTGCCGGCAGGCAAGAGCGTTGAGGCCGTGAAGAGCGAATTGCAGGGCGTGCTGGCCTCCGAGCTTGCCTCGCGCAAAATATCCTATACCCGCAGCGATGGCTCGCAATGGACGCTGTCGCTGAAGGACGTCATCGATCGGATGCCGGCTTTCGAGATGGCCTACAATCCGAACGACTGCGCCGAACTGCGGTGGGGCGCGCGGGAAAACACCGATGAGGCCGCGACGTGCAAGCGGCAAGCGCCGCAGGCGCAACGCGCGAAGATGTCGTCGGAGTATCGCACCTGGTTTCGTGAGCGGCACTGGCCGACGCGCACTTAGTGGTCCGCCATACCGCAGAGTCGCAAAGTTTTGGCGTGAGGAGCGACCAGTCGAGCGTCCCCGAAACTACTCGGCCTAATTGACCTTGCGCGTTCGGCGGCGGCAGGAAAATGTCGGTGGGCGCAGGTCCACTAATGACCCAAAGCGGCTATTCGGTTGATGAGTTGAGCGAACCTCGCGGCTCATTCAATTTAGGACACCGGGCTAAAATACGGAAAGTACCGAGCATCGCTTTGCAGCAACCTGCTCCGCCCGCGGACGATGGAGCAAGTTTTGTCGCCCCATCAAGTAAAACGACAAGAATTGCCTCGAACGGTGGGCCGTTCCAGTAACAAAAAAGCCCGGCACGAGGCCGGGCTTTAGTCTTCACTTTAGGACGTCGGCTCAGAAATTACCAAACTTGTAGTTCACGCCGACTCGCACGATGTGATCTTTGAAGTCGACCGAGCCGATCTGGGTTAGGCCAGCACCAGCGTCGAGCACGGAAGCGCTCCGATTATCAAGCTGCACATAGAGATATTCAGCTTTAGCGGTCCAATTGCCCCAAATTTTCGTTTCCAAGCCGCCGCCTACCGTCCAGCCAGTGTCCGTCCTGCGAGAGGAGACGCTCGTAGCCAAACCGCCGGCTGAAACTAAATTGCGATTCAGGTTCAGTTCGGTCTCGCCGTAAGCAAAGCCGCCCGTTGCGTAGAGAAGCGTTGAGGGATTGGCCAACCAGCCAAGACGTGCGCGGACGGTACCGAAATAATTGAGGCGCGAGTCCGTAGCGAAGAAGTTGTTCGGCCCAAGAAGAATGGTGGATCCGGAAATTCCGCCCTTCTGATCCGCTCCTTGAATGTCGGCTTCGAGACCGAACACCCAAGTCGGCGCTACCTGCCAATTGTAACCAGCCTGAAAGCCACCGATGACACCACCGGCAGAGACGTTCCCGGCCGTTGTCGCGAAGATCACGCCCGGAGCCGGGCTGACCGAAGACGTGGCAGCGGAGTCCGTAATACCGTAACCAACGTTCACGCCCGCATAAAATCCGGTCCAGTCGGATGCAACGATCGGAGGCGCTTTGGTATAAGTGCGGGCAGGCAAATCGGCTGCCATGGCAGAAGCGGATGAGAGTGCAATTAGGGTCGTAGCAAAAACAATTCTTTTCATTCGATTCCACCAATTCCAAAAGTTAATGACAATGGTATCTTTAAACCTGCGCTGGTACCCTGTCTGTCTCTATCCTGCAACACTGCCTAGAATTTTAGCAAGCGCAGGCATTTTGTCGGAATTCGGACGAGCTGACACCTGTGGCCCGGAATGTCGTATTGGCACATAGCGTCGTCTAGCTGCGATGCCGAATTTGGTCCGCAGTTGGCACTTTCGGACCTCGCGCGATTTCTGACGTTTAAGTCTGCCTACAGAAGATGAAATGGACTGGCCGTTGCCAATAACTTCAATCTGAAAGTTACGCGGCTTAATTGACCTTGTGCGCGTTCGGCGGCGGCCGGAGCGCGTTGTCGGAAATCGGTTATCGGCGGACTGTGGGATGTCACTAAATGACCCACGGGAAAGATTGCCCGCCGACCCGGAGATATCCCATCCCGCCTCTCTCCGGCGTGACGGCGGGAATCACTTACACGAGCAGTCTTCCCTGCCACCGAGACGCGCTTGGTCAGAACAGTCTGGGCTTGAGAGTTAGAAGAGAGTAAGGTGGTGGCCGCACGTACCAAGCTGTGTTCGGAGCCTGATGGCGTAAGGCTCCATGCGAGGCGTGTCGTGGCTGCATCAGAAGACGAACTCCGCTCGCACCTGGATTCGGGCGAGAAGCTGCTCTGGACGGGTCGCCCAGCACAGGGGATCGCGTTTACGCGGCAGGATTGGTTTCTCATCCCATTCAGTGCGGTGTGGCTCGGCATCGCGCTCTTCAGTTTCTGGCCAAAATCAACAAAGGCACCGGAGCCATTGCCGTTGTTCGTCGCGGCGGGTCTGCTGTTTATCGGGATCGGCGTCTACATGTTCGTTGGACGCTTCTTCGCCGACCTTTGGTACCGATCTCGATTGATCTACGGCGTCACGGATCGGCGCGCTATCATCTTATCGGGCATGCGGCGTCGCTCCGTGCAGTCGATATATTTATCCTCCCTCAATACTTTGAAGCTTGAAGAGCGCCCGGATCGCAGCGGCACGATTTACTTCGGGGATCAGCCATCTACGTCTTACCAGCGCGTCTCATACTATGGCTCTGACCAAAGCGCCGGCATCCAGTTCTTCCGGATTGCAGATGCGAAACAGGTCTACACGATCTTGCACAAAGCGATGCAGCAGCAAAAGAAGTAGGTCACACGTCGTCGATCAGCGAACCGCGTAGGATGTCTACCAATGTCCCATAACAGACGTGCGCTACAGCGCACGAAATCGACTGCATTTGGCTTGCAAAAAGTGTAAGCTATCCACCCCTTCCGCTGCTGAGTACGAGCCTGTTAATCGGGAGGCGTTGTGCAGGAGATTGCCGACTGGCTTGGGCGACTTGGTCTCGGGCAATACGCGCAGCGTTTTGCCGAAAATGAAATTGACGTCTCCGTACTCCCGCATCTGGCTGACCAAGACCTTAAGGATATCGGTATTCCACTCGGGCACCGGCGGAAAATCCTTGCTGCCATCAGCGAGCCTTCGGCCGCGTCGCAGGCTGCACCTGAACCCTCTGCTGCTTCCATGGCGCCGAAGATCTCGGACTCCGCTGAACGCCGTCAGGTCACTGTCATGTTCGCCGATCTGGTCGGCTCGACGGAACTCTCGGTACGCATGGACCCTGAGGACTTACGAGACATCATTTCAACCTACCTGAAGTGCGTCACAGAGACGGTGCGGCGCTTCGACGGGTTCGTGGCAAAATATATGGGCGACGGCGTGCTCGCCTATTTCGGCTATCCACAGGCGCACGAGGATGATGCAGAACGCGCCGTACGGGCTGGATTGGACTTGATCGCCGGGCTCGCAGCGCTCAAAGCGTCGCCTGTTCTGCAAGTCCGTGTCGGCATAGCCACTGGTCTTGTGGTAGTGGGCGATCTGGTCGGGTCTGGCGAGGCGCAGGAGCGCGGCATTGTCGGTGAGATCCCGAACCTTGCTGCTCGATTACAAAGTATCGCGGCGCCCAACATGGTGGTCTTGGCCGACGACACGCGCAAGCTTGTCGGAAATCTGTTCGAGCTGGAGGACCTTGGGACTCCTGACCTCAAGGGTATTGCCGGGTCGGCACGAGCGTGGGCGGCAGTGCGGCCCAGCGCGGTGGAAAGCCGTTTTGAGGCGCTCCACGCCGGCGCACTTTCTGCCCTTGTCGGACGGGAAGAAGAACTTGAGTTGCTGTTTCGGCGCTGGTCCCGGGCCAAGAGCGGCGAAGGTCAGGTGGTGCTGCTTTCTGGCGAAGCGGGAATCGGCAAATCGCGGCTTACTGTTGCGCTGCTGGAACAGCTTGCTCGCGAGCCGCACATGCGCCTGCAGTACTTCTGCTCGCCGCAGCATACCGACAGTGCGCTCTATCCGATCATCGGCCAGATGATGCGGGCCGCCGGCTTTGCTCACGATGACAGCCCGCAAGCGAAAGCGGACAAGCTTGACGCGCTGCTGGCGCAAAGCTCGACGTCATCCCAGGATGCGGCGCTGTTTGCCGAAATGCTGTCGCTGCCCAACGATGGACGTTACCCGGCGGTTGAAGTTGAGCCGCATATGCGCAGAGAGAAAACGTTGGAAGTTCTTGGCTCGCAACTCGAAGCGCTGGCCCGGATCAATCCGGTGCTGATGATCTTCGAAGATGCCCATTGGACCGATCCAACCAGTCTCGAATATTTTGCCCGGGTGGTGGATCTGGCTGTGAACCGCCGGTTCTTGGTCGTTCTTACTTTCAGGCCGGAATTCAGCCCGCCGTGGGTCGGACGGCCGCACGTGACCGCGCTGACCCTCAATCGGCTGACGCGGCGCGACATCGATTCCCTCATCGAGGGAGTCGCCGGCAGCCGGTCGCTGCCGGCGGGCATCCGCCAGGACATCGTCGAGCGCACCGACGGCATTCCACTGTTCGTTGAGGAGATGACCAAGGCGGTGCTGGATGAGGGGGGTGAGGGTGAAGCGCAGCAGGCCGTCGCAGGGACGCCAGCGTCCGTCGTGGCGGTTCCGGCAAGTCTGCAGGCTTCGTTGATGTCGCGGCTCGACAGGCTGGGCCCCGCGAAAGACGTGGCGCAGGTCGGCGCGGCGATCGGCCGGGAATTTCCTCACACGCTGCTGGCTGCGGTCGTGCGAAAGCCGGAGACAGAATTGGTTTCCGACATCAACAGGCTCATTGCGGCGGGTTTGTTGTTTCGACAAGGCACAGCGCCACATGCGAGCTACCTGTTCAAGCATGCGCTCGTGCAGGACGCGGCCTACGGTACGCTGCTGCGGGAGCCGAGGCGTGTGCTCCATGCGCGCATTGCCGAAATCCTCGAAAGTCAGTTCCCAGAAATAGCCGAGAGCCAACCCGAGCTGCTCGCGCGTCACTACACAAAAGCCGATCTGATCGAGAAGTCAGCGCGACTATGGGGCAGGGCGGGACAGCGGTCGCAGGAGCGCTCGGCGCTGGTCGAAGGAGCAGAACAACTTAGCCAAGCCCTCGCGCAAATCGCAACCCTGCCCAGTACGCCTGACCTGCGGCGCGAGCAGATCATTTTGCAAGTCGCGCTCTTGAACACGCTCATGCATGTCAAAGGATATGGCGCGCCCGAAACCAAGGTTGCCGTGGCCCAGGTGAGGGCGTTGATCGAGCAAGCAGAACGGCTCGGAGAATCTCCCGATGGACCCTTCTTTGGTCCTCTCAGCCCTCTTTGGTCAGTGGATCGTCAGTTTCATAAGCTTTGATGGTGATGTTGCGCGAGAACTCGCCGCGCGGTTTCTGGCGTTTGGCGAGAAGGAGGGAACGGCGGTGCCGCTTATGGTTGGACACCGCACCATGGCGAGTACGCTCGCGTTTATGGGGAACCTCGTTGAGGCCAGAGCGCACTATGATGAAGCGCTCGCCCTGTACCGTCCCGCCGAGCACCGGCGATTGATGACGCGATTTGGCCAGGACCTCCGGGTGACGTGCTTGGGCTTTCGTTCAATGGCCTTGTGGCTGCTCGGTTATCCTGAAGCTGCGCTCAAAGATGCAGAGTGCGCGCTCATGGAAGCGCGCCAGATTGAACATGCCGCCACTTTGATGTTCACCCTGAATTTCCCGATTCTTATTAATACTTACTGCGGGAATTACGACGCCGCAAACGAGCGGCTCGAAGAACTTGTCGTCATGGCCGAGGAAAAACGCGCCCCGTTCCGAAAGGCGGAAGGGGTGTTACGGCGGGGCTACATCCTAACCCTCACGGGGGAAGCCACGAAGGCAGTCGAGATCGTCACGTCCGGTATCGATTTGTGGCGGTCGGCCGGGTCGACAATGTTTACGCCGGAGCACGAGTTCATGTTGGCAATCGCCCACGCGGATTCGGGCCAATTCGATGATGCCTGGCGCTGCATCGGCGAGGCAATGACGGCCATGCAAGCAACCAAGGAAAGATGGTGCGAAGCCGAAGTTCATCGTGTGGCCGGTGAAATCACGCTCAAACCGCCGCAGCGGGACGCTGCGAAGGCGCAGGCGTATTTCGAGCATTCTCTGACCGTTGCGCGAGCACAGCAGGCAAAGTCGTGGGAATTGCGCGCGGCCACGAGTCTGGCGCGGCTCTTGAGAGATCAGGGCAACCGGCAAATGGCACATGACCTTCTCGCCCCCGTCTATGATTGGTTCACCGAAGGTTTTGACACAAGCGATCTGCGAAACGCCAAGGCGTTGCTCGGCGAGCTTCATTGATGGCGCCTTCCGCGACGACGTCCGGTCTTGGCACTTCTCGGACCTGGTGCGATTTCTGACGCGAGGTCCGCGATCCAATAGAGGCGAACATTCTGAAAGTGACGCGGCTCAGTTGACCTTCCGCGCATTCGGCGGCGGCAGGAACGCGCGTCGAAAATGTCGCGAGCACAGGTCCGCTCATGACCCATAGGCGACCTTGGCGATGTTCGCTTGTGGGCGGCGCTTATCGTAGCCGCGATTGCTCGCGAAATTGCCGCGGGGTAACACCGGCAATTCGACGGAAGGCGCGGCTGAAGTGTGCCGGATCCGCGTAGCCAGAAGAAAACGCGATTTCGATAACCTTGGAATCAGTGTCACGCAAGAGCTTGCTCGCGTTCTCATATCTGACGGTGTCGAGTAGATCTGAATACGTAAGGCCGACGTGCGAGAGCTTGCGTTGAAAGCTTCGCGTGCTGACGCCCGCCATCTCCGCGACTTCAGCAAGAGCTGGAATTCTTTCGTCCTGTCTCTTATACACATCTAGATGTGTATAAGAGACAGACTTCAGCAAGAGCTGGAATTCTTTCGTCCAGATAGGACGGCAGCATCAGCTTGAGGGTCTCGACGATATCGTAGCCGAGCAGATCGTCCTCAGGCCCGCACGGCATGGGGCGTGCTCCATGCGAACGATTGGGCAGGCTGAGATAGGCGATCGGCAGGTCGACCCAGGCGGCGCGCTGGCCCGACAGGAAGCGTGTGTTCGGCCAGAATGAGCGCGTCGCCGGCCCCGGCGTGTAGCGTGCCTCGAAGGCGATCGTCGCCGGCATCCAGTCGAGCCCGGCGAATTGCCGGACGATGTAGATGGCGAAAATGTTCTGGATCCATTGCGCGTGCTCCAGATGCCGGAGCCCGGTTGTCCCGACGAGCTTGCTGCAGATCCGCATATGATCGGCATCCTGTTCGATCCACATGCTCAGAATTGTATCTTCCCGCGACGCCCACCTGCAGGCGTGCCGAAGCGCAACGAGCAGTGTCGGAGAGTGAGCGATCAGGGCCCGCGTTTTCTCTCTCAGATGGGAAAAATGCAGCCGCTGGCTGGCCAGGAAGCCGAATTCTTCAATACCCTGGCTTCTCTGGGTAGTTTCCATGAAGCGGATTGCCGGCATTAACGGGACGTAGAGATCGCTCTTTTCCGCCAGCGACGACGGAAGCCGAAACTTTTCCAGAAGCGAACTCGTCGGCGCACCGACCTCGTCAAGAATCCCGACGAAAGGAAGAAGAAACTGGCAGCGCGTTAAAGGGATGTTAGCCATTGGATCTCGCCACGATCATAGGTTGATGCTTTTCATCAGCCAGAATTTCGTCGGAATCTCTACTGGCGAGCCTGGAGTATTTCACCGTTCTGTTGCCGGTATGTATCGGTCTTAAATCGCAGCGGTCGTTATGTCGAGTGGCTGCAACGATGCTCGCTTTTACGGACGCCGATTGTCGGCGGCTAATAATCAAACGGTCCGCAAATCCCGTTGTGTGAGCGCCACGCGACGCAGAGATTTTTCATGACGCTTTGACGAAAGTTTTACGGACTGTCGGCTCTGCGACAGAAGCGTCAAAAGCAATCGCGGTGTGCGCCGCGGTAATAATTCACCTGCAGATAGCGCGGTCGCTAGCGATTGGCGCGAAATGGCAAGACTGGCGATCTGCCTATTCTCAAAAGGATCGGAACAGAGTTCGGATGCCGATCAGACAGTGATCGGTTAGATCGCATTTGAGTTGTCCCGTGCCGCGCCTTGCGGAATGGTCCCACGCCGTTACTCAGCACGGCTTTGAATGAAGAGGTATGTCCATGCTCCGCTCGATTGGGATCAGTCTCGCATTTGCTTCAGTCGCACTGACCGGTGGAGCATTTGCCCAGGCGCCAGGCGGCAAAATGCCGGTCACCGTTGACAATTTCGCCCGCGCTGAGACGGACCATTACCTCGCGGCGAATGCAAAGGACATAGGCGGACTGGGTAAGTTTAAGCACTCCCGGGAGCCCGTATCGATCGATAAGCAAACGGTCATCCGTATGAACCGGGATACGCTTTATTCGTTTGCTGTGTTTGATCTTGCTGGCGGGCCGGTAACGCTCTCGCTGCCTGACGCGGGCAAGCGCTATATGTCGATGATGGTCGTCGATCAGGATCACTACCTGCCAATCGTCGCCTACGGGACGAAACCGGTTGTGCTGACGCAGAAATCGGTTGGCACCAGATATGCCTTCGTCGCTGTCCGGACGCTGGTTGATCCCAACGATCCGAAGGATCTCGGTGAGGTCCACAAGCTTCAGGACGCCATCAAGGTCAGCCAGAAGGCAACAGGCAAGCTCGACCTTCCAAACTGGGATGAAGGAGACCTCACAGACATCCGCAATGGGCTGCTCACGCTTGCAAAACATCAGGCGTCGTATCACGGTTCCTTTGGAGCCCGCGGCCAGGTCGATCCGATCCAGCACTTAATTGGCACAGCCTCCGGATGGGGTGGCATTCCGGAAAAGGACGCCATGTACCCGAGTTTCACTCCCGCGAAAAACGACGGCAAGACGGTCTACGCCCTCAATGTGCCAAAGACTGTGCCGGTAAAGGCTTTCTGGTCGATCAGCGTCTACAACGCAAAAGGCTTCTTCGAGAAAAACGCCTACAATGCCTATTCGATCAACGACATCACCGCGAAGAAGAATGCCGACGGCTCGGTGACCGTCCAGTTCGGCGGCTGTGACGGCAAGATCCCGAACTGTCTGCCGATCGTTGAAGGCTGGAATTACACCGTCCGGCTTTATCGGCCGGAGCAACCCCTTGCCAGCGGCAAGTGGAAACTCCCGGAGGCGAAGCCCTTAATCTAAGCGTCAAAGGACTGGCTTTCGCGGAGGTCGCTGCATTTCAATTGGCACGAAATGGCAAGACTGGCGATCTGCGTGTGCACGAAGTGTTCCGCGAGCCCGTGCTGTCCGCTTCTCATAAGTCAGTATGGGCTCGGCTTTCTGTTGCCCTTCCTGATCATCCGCAAATGGAATTGGAATCATTATGCTCAGAACACTGATCATCGCAGCGGTCATCGGCGTCACATCGATGCAAGCGGCGCGCGCGCAGACCGACCTCAGCACCTACGCCGACGCCAATGGGTTTTTGGACGTTCAGAAACTGACGTGCGCTCAACTCGCCGGCACGTGGCAGCAAGATGCGGACATGCTCACTAGCTGGTACAGCGGCTGGTACAACGGCCTCGCTCGCAAGCACCTGTTGAACATCAAGCGAGGGAAAGAGCTCGAGCACGAGGTGATCGTGTATTGCAAGGCCAATCCGAGCAAAAAGATTATCGAGGCGATCGCCGTTGTCTTCAAGGACGCGCGCGCCGCGGCGGGAATCAAGATGAAGTAAACACGACGCAGTGCGCATGATCGGCGCCGCCCGATCGCCCGCCGGTTCACCTCCTCGAGCGTCCTGTGGCCGTGTGTAGAGGCGGTGATGCTGTGGAAGTGCCAAGGTAAAGACATCAATGTCAGGGGAAGTTGTGCGCTATCTCGTCATCGGGTTGACGTTGGCATCATTGTACATGCCAGCTTGGGCCTCCGATCTCCCACAGCCCGGCTCGCCGCGCTCCCCTGTCATCGCATCAGCACCAAGCTTCTCCGTCACAAGCTATCTCTGGGCAACCGCGATTGACGGAAAGAGCGCAACGTTCCCGCCGCTGCCGGCAGCAGACATCAGCCTGCGTTTCCGAGATGTACTCAAGGAGTTGGACGGCGGGATGATGATTGCCGCAGAGATGCGGGTCGATCGGTGGAGTTTTCTGGTCGACGGGCAATTTGGTCAGGTTACGGCCGGAGGCAGCCTGCCTGGCCCCTTCTTCTCATCGCTGAAGGTACGCTCCCAAAGCACGACCATTCAAGTCTCCGCCCTCTACCGGGCTTATGAGGATGCGGTTCTTTCTCTGGATGTGGGAGCAGGCATCCGGTTCTGGAACCTGAACAACAAGCTGGAGATCCTGCCTGGTCTGGCGAATCTTCACGTCGATCATCGCCAATCCGAGACGTGGGTGGATCCCACCTTCGGTGCCCGGCTCGGACTGAAGCTCGGCGGCGCATGGAGCTTGACGGTCGCAGGTGACGTTGGCGGTTTCGGTGTCGGCTCGCGCTCGACGTGGCAGGCATTGGGCACGGTCAACTACGCATGGAATGAAAACTGGACGTTGAAAGCCGGCTATCGCGCGCTGCACGTCGACTATCGCAGCGGCGGCTTCTTGTACGACGTGACCCTGCACGGTCCTGCCGTTGCAGCAACCTACCGTTTTTAACCAGCGGTTCTCACTCATCTTTGAAGGGCGGCTCGGCTAATCGCCGGGACCCGCATTCAAGGAATGTCGGCCGCTTGATGATCTCGGCACTATTGAAATGAACGGAGAACATCTATGACTGCGAACTTGGTTCGATCCGCAGGTGTGTCCATCTTCGTGCTGCTCGCGATTTGCGGGCAGGCTCTGGCGCAATCAAATGAAGCTCAGCCGAACGTCACTGACCCTCATTTCAAGATCGCGCCCGGTTATCTGAAACCGTCCGAATTGCCGAACAGCTTGGAACTGCTGGGCGCGCCCCCTGAAAAGGGTTCGGCGGCTCTGGCCAGGGACGAAGAGGCACGCAAGGCGACGATTCCGCTGCGGGGTACCGACCGCTGGAAACTCGCCTTCACTGACGCCGATCTTGCTTTCCCGCAGGCGGCCGACAATTTTTCCTGCGCAATGGGTATCAAGATCAACGAAACGCAGACCCCTCGGCTCTATGCGATGATGCAGAAGGTGTTGTCCGACTTCGGTCTTTCCACTTACGGCGTGAAGAACAAGTACAACCGCGTTCGGCCCTTCGTTGTCCATGAAGAGGCGACATGCAGGGCCGATCAGGAAGCGATCCTGCGCGGGGACGGCTCCTACCCCTCCGGCCATACTGCCGCCGGGTGGGGATGGGCGCTGGTTTTCTCACAGATCAATCCCGAGCGCTCGAACGAGCTGTTCAGGCGTGGCCTCGCTTTCGGCCAGAGCCGGGTGATCTGCAACGCTCATTGGCAGAGCGATGTCGATGCAGGGCGCATCATGGCAGCGGCCACCGTGGCGCGGCTGCAGACCGATCCGGCCTTTCTTGCCGATCTCAAAGCAGCGGAGGCGGAGGTGAATGCGGCAAAGACGGCGCCATCAACTTCGATGTCGAATTGCGCTGCCGAGGCCGCAGCCTTGTCCCAGCAATAAGCGTTTTTTGCTGAAGGGCCTTCAGTCGAAACAGTCGCGCAGTGGCGAAAAGCAGATATGCAAGATGCTGCTTTGGTCGGCTGCAATCGAAGCCTGAAGCTGATGATGGAATATGCAGAATCTATCCAGCTATAACTTGTAAACCTTGTGCGGCTTGACGTTACCGGGCAGGTCAATTGCTATTGTGCCGTTGTGATCTGCAGCAAAAGTCAAACGCATCGAATGCGCAAAGACTTGTCAGCCGGCTGCAGTCGCGTTCGAGGCTTCCGCGTTCCCTTAGCTTCTTCGGACTTAGTAGGAAAGGCCTCAGGTGTGCGCCGCAACATCACGTGTATGAACAAGACGCAAGTCTATTGGTCCGTTTTGCTATCGCGTTTAGAACTTCGCATATCACAGCCCACGCGTGAGTTAGAAATATGCGAGCGGACCGCTTCCAGGAACTAGAGGCATTCGTCCAAATTGCGAGAAGCGGTAGCTTTTCAGCAGCAGGTCGAGTTCTTGACCTTAGCCCGTCGGCGATAAGCAAGCTTGTCGCAAGGCTTGAAAAAAGATTTGGTGCACGGCTCTTCAACCGGACGACACACTCGATCCGGCTATCAGAAGAGGGTGAGGCATTGCTGCATCGTGCTTCTCGCGTTATCGAAGCAATGCAAGATGCTGATCATCTTGTCGATCAATTCTCTGCAGCACCTAGCGGCCAACTTCGCGTTTATGGGCTTCCATCCTTTGCACTATCGCAGTTGGCGCCAATCATTCCTGAGTTTCTGCTCCTTAACCCACAGATCCGACTCGATCTGCAGTTAGGCACGGAGAAAATCGATACAGTTGAAGTGGGTGTCGATGTCGTTCTCAGGTTTGGACATACTAATGACAGCACGTTGGTGTCCCGGAAGATCGCCGACAGCGGCTGGGTTGTATGTGCGGCACCATCTTACCTGAGCAACCGTGGTATCCCGGCGAGGCCAGCAGACCTTGTTTTCCATAATTGTCTGAATTTCTCTGTGCGAACGCACGCGATTGTTTGGTCGTTCGAAAATGACAAGGCTGAGGCCGGACCGATCGTCGGCAACGCAACGTCGAACCAGGCCCCGATGTTGCGAGAATTGGCCTTGCGTGGCGTCGGCATTATTCGCGTAGCGGACTTCGTTGTGGCGGAAGATATTCGCGCGGGTACGCTCGTGCAGGTGCTTCCAGAATTTACCGCAAACGCGAGAGAGCCGATTTTTGCTCTCTATCAACGGCAGCCTGACCAATCGCTGCGGATCAGGACATTCGTCGATTTTCTGTGTCAGAAATTCTCGCAGAGCCCATGGCGGCTTCCCAATACCAGCCGATGAGTGCGTGCTTGTGAACGTCCGTCACAATCATTGTCCCATTCAAGGGCTAGCCGATTTCGTATTCACCTGAAATGTTCGCGTCCGATCGCAGTCTGCGGAGGGCGTTGTTGTGTCGAACTGCTTCTATTTTGTCTTTACGCGGCCCAAGGTTGGACAGGACCAGGAGTTCAACAATTGGTATTCCAAGCGGCACATCTACGATCTGGTCGCGATACCGGGTATTGCTGCGGCGCGGCGTTACCGTCTCCTGGATACTAAGACAAAAACGGAGACGCCGGACTATCTGGCGATCTACGAGTTTTCCGACGTTGATCTCGCCATCAGTGGTATCGCTGAGCGCCGCGGGACTGATCGGATGCCGTCGACCGAGGCTATCGATCGCGACGCAAGCAAGGGCGTCGTCTTCAAGCCGCTGTGGGATGTCACCAATGAGTGGCGCTTCGGAAACGGCATGCTCGATCTTGTCAAGTTCGACAAACCTATCGATGCGGTGACGTTGCATCCGCGAGCCGGGCTGCTCGTTGCCAACCACAAGCAATCCAGACCGGGTCCGCCTGTTTTTGATGTCGCGCATTTTGTCGGCGACAAGAGCGCAAACGGCGCCGCAATGGCTTCCCCGAAAAAATACCATGCCAGGCTAAGCGTATTGATGTCGCCGATCACCGAGCGCGTCGCAGCTTCGGCGTGACGGGAGCCAAATCATGAGAAATGACATCGAATTCGACGCCGAAGGAACCACCCTTCGCGGCTGGCACTACGTGCCGGACAAGGGTAACGGCCCATTCCCCACTATTGTAATGGCTCACGGATCGGCTGCCCTTAAAGAACAATATCTCGATCGTTACGCCGAGGTGTTCGCCGCAGCCGGGCTGGCCTCCATCGTCTATGACCATCGCAATTTCGGCGCGAGCGATGGCAACGTCAGGCAGGAGATCGATCCCATCCTGCAAATGCGGGATTACCGGCATGCGATTACATTCGCGATGACGCTGCCGAGCGTCAATCCAGACAAGATCGGCGCGTGGGGAACGAGCCTGAGCGGCGGGCACGTTCTGATGCTGTCGGCGATCGACAGGCGCGTCAAATGCGTTGTTGCGCAGGTGCCGTCAATCAGCGGCAGCGCGGGAGCTGTGCGTCGCACGCGCGCGGACTTAATGGCGGCATCGCGTGCCCGCTTCGACGAAGACAGGAAGAATCGTTTTGCCGGCCAGCCGCCGGGCATGATGCCGCTCGTTGCAAAGGATCCAGCCACGGCGTGCTTCAACGGCGGTCTTGATGCATGGGAATTCTTCCAGGAGAGTTTGAAAGTCGCGCCGGCGCGAAGGAATGAAGTCACGTTGCGTAGTGCCGAGATGCTGCGGGAGTATGAGCCGGGAAATTACATCGAGCGGATCAGTCCGACACCGCTGCTGATGATCGTTGGAAATCGCGATGTTCTCACGGCAACGGACCTTGCGTTGCAAGCCTACAATCGCGCGCTGGAACCCAAGAAGCTCGTTCTGTTCGACGGAGGACATTACGATCCGTATGTCAATCTGTTTGCGATCTCCAGCAGCTCGGCGCGCGACTGGTTCGTGACACACCTTCTGAGCTGATGCGTGTTTTGAACAAAGGGATGTCGCATGACTGCTAACGCGAACGAGAGTGCGCAGGGGATGTCGCACCGCTATCTGATTGCCGCCGATACGGGCGGGACGTTCACGGACCTGGCCGTCTATGATTCCCAGACGGGCGCAACGAAGTTCGGAAAAACACTGACAACGTATGGTGATCTCGTCGACGGGGTCATCACCGGCCTTGAAGACACCAGCGCGCAGCTCGATCAGGCCTCTCTGTTCAAGCACGGGACAACACACGTTATCAACGCGTTCATCCAGCGTCGCGGCGCTAGGACCGCGCTCATTGCGACCAAGGGTTTTCGCGATGTTCTGGAAATAGGGCGCGGCAACCGGCCGGAAACATTCAATCTGCGCTATCGGCGTGGCGAACCGCTGATTCCTCGCTCGTTGCGCTTCGAGATTGTCGAGCGCATCGACGGGCAAGGGCGTGTGGTTCAGCCCCTTGATCTCGACAGCGTGAAGGCACTCGTTCCGCTATTGCGAAAATCCAACATCGAATCCATCGCGGTCTCACTGCTGAATTCCTACGCCAACGCGACGCATGAGGAGCAGGTAAGAGATCTTCTGCATGAACTCATGCCGGGTGTGTACGTTACGATCGGATCGGAGTTGTCGCGCGAGTGGATGGAGTACGAGCGCACGTCGACGGCCGTTGCGAATGCATTCGTGGGAGCGCGGATGTCGGCTTATGTCGAAGGCTTTGGACAGGCGCTCACCGATCGCGATTTCGGCGGCCGATTTTACATGATGGGCTCGAACGGCGGGGTCATGACATCGCATGCGGCGATCGCGCAGCCGGTGACGCTGGTCGAGTCCGGTCCGATCGGCGGCTGTATCGGCGCCGCCGCGTACGCACAGGAACTAGGTCTTGGCAAGATGATTGCTTTCGACATGGGCGGTACGACGGCGAAATGCGCACTGGTTGAAGATGGCCGTTTCGAAGTTGTCAACACGTATTGGGTTGGCGGCTATGAACGAGGCTTCCCGATTCGCACGCCGGTGCTGGACATTGTCGAAGTCGGCGCGGGCGGCGGATCGATTGCATGGATCGACGACAACAATCGCATGCGCCTTGGGCCTCGAAGCGCGGGCTCGGATCCGGGACCTATTGCGTTTCGCAGGGGCGGCGAGGAGCCGACCGTAACCGACGCAAACGTCGTCCTGGGGCGCATCGGTTCCGACAGCTTCATGAATGGCCGTCTCAAGCTGGATCGGGAAGGGGCTGCGAGCGCCATCGATCGCCAGTTAGCTTTGCCGCTTGGCTATGCAGGCCCGGCCCGGACGGATCAGGTCGCGCAGGGAATCATTGATCTCGCGACAGTGACGATGTCCGGGGCGATCAAGGAGATCACCATCGAGCGCGGCCGCGATATTCGTGAGTACCAGTTGTTTGTCTTCGGCGGCGGTGGTCCCCTGTTCGGGGCAGATCTGGCGCGCAGCCTCGGCATCCGCGAAGTGGTGGTTCCGCCGCATCCCGGTGCGTTCTCGTCACTCGGAATGTTGATGGCCGAAGCCAGACGGGATGGTGCGCGAACTTTTCTGCGCGATCTGTCTGAGGCTGCTCTGACAGACGCGCTTGAGATGCTCCGGCAGATGGAGCGCGAACTTCGCGATTCGATGACATCGGAGTTTGATGTCTCGAAAATTTCCTACATCCACGAAGCCGATATGAATTATCAGGGACAGTCGCACACGGTGCGCATTCAGTTGCCGCCGGAACCGACCATCGCGAATGTCCAGGCTGCGTTCGAGGATGTCTATCGCGCGCGCTACGGTCACCTGAACGAGGGTACCGGCCTGGCCTTTGTCGTGTTGCGCGTCGGTGCTCTGGTGCCCACGCAACGGCCGAAGCTCGATGCTCTGAGCGCAACTTCCGCGTCAGGAAAGGCGGAGCCGCATTCTCATCGATCGGTTTACTTCGCTGGCGCAGGTCAACGACTGAATACACCGATTTATCGCCGCAGCGAGTTGCCGGAAGGGTTCTCAACCAGGGGACCGGCGATTATCGAGGAATACAGTTCGACCACCGTGGTGTCGCCTCAAGACACGTTGACAGTCGGACGGCTGGGCGAACTGCGAATATCCTGCGCTCCAGCATCGCGAAAGGGAGAAGCGTCTCATGGATGACATCTCTCATTCCCTCGAATTCGCCAGAGCGATTGATCCCATTGAATTGCAGATCATTCGGCAACGGCTGATCGCCATCCCGAATTTGATCGAGAAAAATATCGAGCGCACGGCGTTCAGTCTTCTGGTGCAGGAATACAAGGACTATGCGGTCGGCTTTGTCGATGCATCCGGCAGCCTTGTCACGCAATCCCGGTACAGTTTGCCGGGCTTTGTCGCCAATGCGCTGGGTTTGGCCGTTCGCGCCGGACTCGATGTTTTTGGCGAGGACGAGATGCATGAGGGTGATGTTTTCATCATCAACGATGCCGCCACACTTGGAAAACATCTGAACGACGTTTGTGCTTTCACTCCGATCAGGATCGACGGCAAGCTCCTCGGGTTCTTTGCTGTGCTGGTGCACTGGGTGGATGTTGGCGGCAACATGCCGGGCTCGTGTCTGTCGCCCACAACGACGGAGATTTTTCAGGAAGGCATCCAATTTCCCGTTCTGAAACTGATCGATCGCGGGCAGCGCCGTCGCGAGATCTTCCGGCTAATCGAGATCAACACGCGCTTCCCGCGGTTGGTGATGGGCGACCTCGAAGCGCAACTCGGGGGCTGCCGGATGGGTCATGACATGGTGAAGGAAGTCGTCGCGCAGCACGGATTTTCCGAGGTGCTCGCGGCGATGGATGCGATGCACGCGGATGCTTCCCGTAACATGACACGTGCTTTGCGCGACGTTCCGCATGGCATCTATACAGCGTCTTCCTTCTTCGACGATGACGGGATTCGGGTCGGTGTGCCCATCAAGGTAGACATCAAGGTTATCGTCGACGACGATGGATTGACTATAGACTTGTCGGGCGTCAACGAGCAGGTGTCCGGGCCGTTCAATTCAGGACGCGAAGGGGGCGCCGTTGCAGTCGGCCGCATGGCCGCGAAGTTCCTCTTTTCTTCGTCAACGCCGGTGAACGAAGGCGATTTCGAGCGCGTCAAGATTGTGATCCCGGATGGGACATTCCTGAGCGCAAGACCAGATGCCGCCTATGGCAGCGCCGGCAACACGCACGCCAGCGTGGTCGATACGATCCTGAGCGCGTTTTCCGAAGCGCTGCCCGACCGTATTCCCGCCGGTCATCATGGCATCTACGGCACGCATACGGTCACGGGGATCAATGCGGAGACGGGAGTGCGCTTTCTCTGCCTCGATGCGATGTCAGGCGGATGGGGCGCCTTTTCCGATGCTGATGGCCCCGGACCATACCGCTCTACGACCCACGGCGACGTACGCGACGTGCCAGTCGAGATTCAGGAGGCGATGTATCCGTACCGGATCGAATCCAAGAAGCTTCGTCCTGACTCCGGTGGTGCCGGAAAATTCCGGGGCGGGCTTGGCATCGAAAAAGTCTACCGCTTCCTGCAACCGCTGACGCTCATGAACAAAATGGACCGGACGCGGTGTCCGCCATGGGGGCTCGCCGGCGGCGGAGCCGCTCAAACGGCCGGCGGAGAAGTGATGCGCGCGTCTGGCGATCGAAGCGAGTTGCGGAAAGGAAAGATGGAAATGGAATGCAATGATGTCGTTGTCATCTCCAGTGGCGGCGGTGGTGGACATGGTCGTGCCTTCGAGCGTGATCCTGCGCGCGTCATGTGTGACATCGCGGAAGGTTACGTTTCCATTGATGCCGCGGAGCGCGACTACGGTGTGGTGCTCGCAAAGGATGGATCGCTTGACGAAGAGGCGACCACTGCGCGTCGCTCTGCTTCCTCGCTAAGAACGGCTTGAGAGCGCTCAACGATCAGACAAGGCCGATCAACAGGCTATGAGCTGAAAATCATTGAAAGGGAAACGCCATGAACCTCGCCAAAGTCGTAGCCGCTGTGTTTGGGCTGGCTCTGATCGGATCGTCAGCGATCGCGCAAGATACTCCGCCGATCAGGATTATAGTTGGATTTTCAGCAGGTGGGGTGACGGACGTGCTTGCCCGCGTCTTCGCCGAGGATTTGCGCAAGCGCTTGAACACAACAGTAATCGTCGAGAACAAGCCCGGTGGTTCGGGAACGATCGCGACGGCTATGGTATCCAAGCTGCCGCCAGATGGTACCACGCTAATCATGATTCCCGGCACACATACGATGGTGCCGTCGATTCAAAAGGTCGATTTCGATACCAAGACGGCGCTGACCTACATCAGTCTGATCGCGACCGCGCCCTCGATGCTGACCGTGAACAAGGACACCAAGTACAAGGATATTAAGTCTGTGGTTCAGGACGCCAAGGCGCGGCCGGGTGAAATCGCTTACGGCAGTTCCGGGGTCGGCTCCACTTCGCACTTCATGGGGATTCTTTTCGAGCGTGAAGCCAAGGTGAAGCTCAATCATATCCCTTTCAAGAGTTCGGGCGAATCCTTGCAGGCTGTGATGGGTGGACACGTTCCGATGTCCTTCTCGGCTGTCAATCAGGCGCTCGGAGCTGTCAAGTCCGGCGATGTTCGCGCCTTGGCGATCGGTTCGGAGAAACGATCGGTCTATCTCCCGGATGTTCCGACGTTCGCTGAAGTCGGCCTGCCGAAGGTGCTCTCGGAGACCTGGATTGGACTTGCGGGACCAGCGAACATGCCTTCCGATCTTGTGAATAAGATCAACGATGTTGTTATGGCTGGCATCAAGTCGCCTGACGTTCAAAAGAGGCTTTCCGAGATCGGCGTCGATGAAATCGGCGCGGGTCCCGAAAAATTCACGAAGATCGTCGCAAGCGAAGTGGACACCTACGAAACACTTGCGCGCGATATGAATCTGCCGCGTTGAGCCGTGTTGCTGATAGAAAGACTGAAGTCATGTTTCTGGTACGCTCGTGTTTGATAGTGCTTTGCGCTATTACCGTTGCAGTTGGTGGTGCTGTTGCCCAGAAAGCATATGGTCCAGGTGTTACCGATACTGAGATCAAGATCGGGAATATCATGCCGTACAGCGGGCCCGCATCAGCTTATGGGCTCAATGGCAAGGTGCAGTCCGCATACTTCAAGAAGATAAACGATCAGGGTGGTATTAACGGCCGCAAGATCAACTTCATCTCCTATGATGATGCTTACAGTCCGCCAAAAACGGTTGAGCAGGCGCGGAGGCTTGTTGAGAGCGATGAGGTGCTTTTGATCTTCAATCCACTGGGAACGCCCGGGAATGCGGCAATTCACAAGTACATGAACGCCAAAAAGGTGCCGCAAATCTTCGTGGGAAGCGGCGCGAGCAAATGGAACGACCCAAAGAATTTCCCGTGGACTATGGGCTGGATTCCTAATTTCCAGACCGAAGGCCGAATCTTGGCTCGATATGTCTTGAGGGAGAAACCTGCGGGCAAGGTCGCTGTTTTTTATCAGAATGACGATTACGGGAAAGACTATCTGAAGGGTTTCAAAGATGGACTTGGCGACCGCCAGAATATGCTTGTTAGCGAAGAAAGCTATGAGGTGAGTGAACCGACGATCGACACGCACGTCGTCAAGATGAAGTCAGTAGGCGCGGATGTGTTGGTCAGTTTCACGACGCCAAAATTTGCCGCTCAAACGATCAAGAAGGTAGCCGAACTCAACTGGAAACCTCTTCACATCGTGCCGAGTGTCAGTTCGTCAATTGGCGCAGTCATCAAGCCCGCAGGTATCGATAATGCCCAAGATATTATCTCTGCCACCTACGCCAAGGATGCCACCGATCCTCAGTGGGACAACGACCTTGGGATGAAGGAGTTTCGTTCGTTGATGAATGAGTATCTGCCAGGAGCCTCTCTTGCTGAGAGTTCGGCAATGGTCGGATACAACACGGCCACCTCAATGGCCGAGGTGCTTCGAAGGTGTGGCGATAATCTGACGCGTGAAAACGTAATGAAGCAGGCCGCAAATCTGAAGAATTTTGAGCAGGGTGGCTTGCTGCCAGGAATCACGGTCAGCACAACTCCGACCGACTTCGCTCCCATTAAACAGTTGCGGCTCATGCGTTTTCAGGGCGATCGTTGGCAGCTTTTTGGTGACGTTATTTCTGAAATATCCCTTCAATAGAATTCAAAATAGGCGACTACGAGTCCCCAAACAGGCTGATGATAGAATGTGCAAAAGCTTATCAGTCGATGGCCGGATGGATTTCATATGCTGAATGTCTGCATTTGACCCGGAGCTGACATCCGCGTCTAGCTGACGTCTAGGCCGACGCCGTGCTTCCGAACCTCGTCGGTAACGATGTTGTCCGCGATGCTTGCGCGCAGCCGCTCCAAGGTCGCGTGCGGTACGCCCGAACCCGTCTCGCGGCGGTTTCTGTCGCAGGCGCATTTTCGCATCCGCTTCGTCGTGCATCGCGGACATTGCGCCGATTCCGAGAAGGGCCAATAGCAGCCACGCTTCTTCTGCCGACTGTCAGGCGACCTGGTTGGGAAGCTAAGTCGCAGGAAGACCGCAGACTGCGGGGACGAAATCCGGGTTTGCGTTCGTGTATGGGTTGGGCTGCGGATTTAACTGCGCTCAATCCGGGGCACTGGATTGTTTCGAACCGGTCAATTCCCGGTGCTGCCAAAACGACGACCCTTCGCCGAAGCCATCGGCCCTGAGCCGCGCTTCATGCCATTCGCGGTCCTGCTGGCGGACGAGCGCGCGGTACTGCTGCGGCGGCAAGCCGAAGCGCGCGCGGAACGCGCGGCTGAACTGACTCGCGCCGGCAAAGCCGCAGCGCTTTGCGACGTCCGTCAGCGAGTACTCGTCCCTGTTATCAGCCAGCAGAAATCGTAAGGCCTGGTCGAGCCGGCGCTGCAACAACACAGCGCGAATTCCGCCTTCCTCCGCCAGGAGTCGGTAGAGCGACGCGCGCGAGAGATGGACCGCATCGGCGATCTCGCCGGGTCCGAGCTGCGCGTTCGCAAGATGTGCGTCGATGTATTCGAGCGCGGCCTTTCTCCTCGACTTCACGTGATCCGCTTCATCGCTTGCCAGCCTTGCGCGCGCGTAGGCGGTCGTCAGCGCCACAATGCCCTCGATCGCCGCCTCGGCTTCGCTCACCGTCAGATCGTTGGCCTGGGCATAAAGCTCCTGCATTGCTGCGCCGATCAGACGCGCCGCGCCGCTCCCGCGCCGAAAGACCAGACCGTGCGGCTCCATGGCCAGCAGCGCCGCAGGCGCGCTCTCGCGCGCGAGGACGACGATCAGATTCGCGTAGTCTGTCGTCACACTGTGGAATGGCCGCGCATAATCGACGATCTGGACATCGCCCGCCTCGACGCGTCCGCGCCGTCCGGCCCAGTCGTTGTCACACGAGCCTTCGAGTTCAAGATAGATCAGCAGTTGGTCGGGGCTGCGCGCGACCAGCGCGGGGCCCCTTGTCATGATAAACGCCGTGCCCTGGGAGCGCACCAGGATCGCGCGGGGCGTGAGGTAAGTCCGGCTGGAGATGGTGAAGCGTGCTTCCTCGGATGGGTCCGGCAGCGACAGCGTATAGATGTGCGCGACGGTGTCGCGAAACCGTTGCCAGAACTGCGGACCGAATGCGCCTTGCGGATTGTTGTCCAGCCCTTGCAGCTTGGGCGAGGAGCCACCGTCGCCCCTGTCCGTCACAGGCGGATTCGCACGGGCATCCGTTGGCGAATCGTTAGCCCTGATCTTGTCCACGGCGCCCTCCCAGGACGTTTCTAATCCGACCTCCCACGCGCGGCGTGCCCCAAATGAATTTGACCCCGGAGATCAGCTTGTTGACGCAGTGTCTCAAACTTTGGCATCGCGTCAAGGTGAGCTCCAGGCCAATTTGACACCGGAGATCAATTCATTGGCACAGCGTCTCAATCTTTGGCGCAGCGTCAATTCACGCTTGAATCTCAAGAACATAAAGTCTCCCATGAATTCTGTGCCGCCGGTTCGTTTGATCGAACCACGGCTTTATCGCTGGCAAGGTCCGCCCCTTTTGGTTGGGAAAGGGTTCAAGGTGATCGGTTTGGATGGAGTCTCCGCCCAGGCGCTATCCGACACGATCGGCGCGATCTATGACTGCGCGCTCGATCCGCAACGGTGGCCGGACACTTGCCGAAAGATTGCAAGCCTGTGTGAAAGCACGGCAGGTGGGATTTGCGTTCACGATCTGCGGCACACGCAAAACGACCAGTTGTTCGTGTTTGGATACCCGCAGCAATTTCTGGAAAAGCTTGGACAGAACTACGCACAAAGTCCAATGGCGGCATCGGATGTCGTCGCGAATATCGGCGACGTCAAGGCTCTCTCCATCGAGAACAACGACCTGCACGAAAGCCGGTTCTTTCGCGAAGTGCTGAAGCCGTTCGGACTGCAGGACATCATCTGGTTTCCCGCGTTGCGAACCGGGGGACGCATGGCCTCCATGCATGCTTCCCGAGGCGAGAAGGCGCCGGATTACCGTGAGCGCGAGATCAATCTGTTCAAGCTTCTGTCCCCGCATGTGTGCCGCGTGCTCGCCATCTCCGATGCGCTCGATATCAGGGCGCTCCGTTCGGAGATGCTTGAAAGGACGCTTGATGGACTTGTCTCAGGCGTTTACCTCACGGCACGCGATGGTCGCGTCGTCTACATGAACGCGGCGGCAGAGCGCCAAGTCAAAACCGGCAATTCCATTCGCATCGTGAACAGCCGGGTTTCTCCTAGCGATCCCGCTACGCGGGCGGCTCTGTCGAAGGCCATTGACGAGGCGGCGCGTGACGACATCGACAAGGATATACGCGAACATTCCCTGGCGATCCCGGATGTCGATGGCGGTCCCGGCTATGTCGCGACGCTCCTTCCGGTGTCGCACGGCCAGCGCCGCGACCTTGTCGCCCCGTTCGCGGCATCGGTTGCCTTGTTCACGAAGGACCCGATCGAAGCGCCGCTGCTGCCGGGCGAGGCCTTCGCCAGGCTCTACAGGCTGACCGGCGGCGAATTGCGCGTGCTGCTCGCGCTGGCGCAGGGGCTTGGCGGAAAGGAAGCGGCCAACATGCTCAGCATCAGCGAGCCGACCATCCGCACCCATTTGCAGCGCATCTATTGCAAGACCAACACCGTCCGGCAATCCGACCTTCTCCGCCTCTTCCAGAACGCGACGCCGCCGATCCGGCAGCCACAGCAGCCTGCTCTTTATTCGTGAGGAGCATCATCGGTTCCGATGACGCGGCAATATCCAACATCCGCCAGAATCTCGCTTGTTCGGAAGGTCAGGCGGCGCGGTATCGCTGTGGGCATGGGCTGCATTTACAGCGGTCAACGTCACAGATCCATGCCCTGCATGACTGCTACGTCACCATAGTCATGCTTACTCGGAATCGGTTTATCTAGACAGAAGGAAACCCAGCGATGCTAAATCTCCTCCGCTGCGGCACCGCGGTGATCTGCCTGCTGGCAGTCGTCGCTCCAATTCATTCGGCCGTGGCCGATGGCCTCTTGCCGCAATCTTGCGCGTCGCGCGATCTCGCGATCTTCTCATTGATAGAGAAACTTGGCGAGGCGCAAAGCCGGCAGCCGAGCATGTTGGGCGACGCCTTCACCGATGTTCTCGACGCTCGACGTATCTGTCGCGAGGGCCATGCTGACGAGGCGTTGGCGATCTACAATCGCATTGGTGCGCAACTGATCGATGACGAACGTTGGGCGACGTCGCATTCAGATCCTTGAGAGAATTTCTGGTGACGCAGCCTGTTCACCGTGGAGCACTGATGCTGGCTGCAGCAAGCGCGGCTGAGATGAATGCAATGATGCACGGTAAGTCGCATGAATGCGAGAATGCATCGATGAGCGATGCTGATGATGGAGTTGGTCGGCATTGTCCTACGAAGGCCGTCTCGACCGCGTTGATGGCAATGAGGCCGGTGCAATTAGATGTGTGTCATCACTTGAATATTTAGGACATCATTGGTTCGGATGACGCGGCAGCGTCCGACATGTGTCAAACCCTCATCTGTCCGGACGGCCGGACACACATTGAGGGGCCAGGGCTTTGCCGGTCGCGCACTACTCGCTCACCATCTTCGTGGCCTTGAACGTCGCCCGGGCGATTGCGTACTGCGCCCGGACTTAAAAGCCCTGCGGCTGCGGCTGCGGCTGCGTCGCTGTCGGCAGACGGTGCGGCAGGAATTCTGTTTCGCGAAGTATTGAAGCAACCGGCGAGCGCGCTGAGCACGCGAGCCAAAGGAGAGTGCGGTGGACAATGTTCTCGGAGCTCTCGTCTTCAGTGGCATCGTCGTCGCTCAATTTCTCGCCGTCGTTGCGGCGTCAAAGTGGAATGCCAGTACGTCTGCAACGGACGATCTCCATCGTGGGGCGCGTACCACCGGCAACGAACATTCGGCAGGTCGTGAGACGAATCGATCGATTCAATCAGCCGCTGCGTTGGCAGGAAGATAATGATCAGCATCTTAGGTCGATGGAAGCCCATGGTGCTTCGGTTTTTCGCCAGATGGTGCGCCGCGCGAAACGCCACCCGTGACAGACGCATTCGGCGCATCGCCGAAAAGGGACCTTTCACCATCGAGTGACATGGTCTCAAAATCGATGAGCTTCATACGAAAGAATCGGAACAATCGCAGCCTTGCACTGCCGAACAGTGATCCGTCAGTTGCACTGGCTGACATGGCCGCGCAGCAAGCGCAGCCGTGAGGATGAAGAGCTTAGCGCCAAAGTGCGCACGGCGCGCATGACTTGCGGGTCGAGGCCTTCCGGAGCGCGGGAAGCGCATTATGGCGTTTTCTGACGAAGATCGTCCGGTCGCGTTGATGGCAATGAAGCCAATGCCCGACGCTTAGATATGTCGCCATCACTTGCAATGTTAACGACATCATTGGTTCCGATGACGCGGCGACCGCGGCCAGCTGGCTATCTTCACGCATTGCCAATGTCCCGGCACGCTTGTGACCTTGCCGTCGAAAACTGAGTGACGATGGAGCGGTCGCGCTTTTGCCGGGAGGACAGCTCTCGCCGGAGTAATCGCCATGCGCACGCATCATATTGTTGTGGCCACTCTTATCCTGCTCGGGGTCGGTCTGAAGGTGACGTCCTTCTCTACCGTGACTACTGAAGCAGACTCGCGATCCAAAAGAAGCGTGCACGTCTCTCAAACGCAGCAGAACCTTCCGGTGGAGGAATTTCACGACATGACATTCGTCTTCCCTGTCCGTCCAGGCGGCAACTGACCCAGCACCTTTTTGAAATGACCGCGAAGCAGGAGGCTATATTGAGCACCACTGCGCGAACGCTGTCGCGCGCTTTTCGCTGGGACAAGGAAGAGCGAATTGCCAGACGATGGAGATTCAAGTCGATCGTGTTTTACGGCTCGATCCTAGCCGAACTGATTTTGTTCGCTGCACTGAGCCAACCCTCCCCGGGAGGCCTTTCATCACGCCATTCAGTCATGCAGCTTTCGAATACAAAGTAGTCCTTTGGAAATCTTGATCGCCGCCTATCTCGCATGGATCATCGTTCAAACCGGCTGGTCTGCTCGCCAACATCCATCAATCCACTTCGAGACGCGAAGCGAGTTGGCCAACCTGCACGGCTCGCTGGAGGACAGCGCACTGGAAGTACACGCGCTGTACAATCCGTCTGAGGGTTCAATTTACCTGAGGTTATGCGGCTCAATTGATCTTGCGCGCATTCGGCGGCGGCAGGAACGTGTCGTCGAAAGCACCCACGAGCGCACGACGCGAAATTCAAAGTCTTTTCCGAAACCATTTGCGCGTCGGATATCAGCGGACTGCGTGAAATGTCCGCTAGTGACCCAGAGCGGATATGCGTGGAAAGACTTCGTAGCATGGGAAAATATTCTCCAGCTCACATAGTGGCCGGGACGCAAGCGATTGGCGTCTGCTCATAAGATGCATGTTTCCCACTCCAGACTCGATGCTATAAAGCGGCTGGGAGACGTCATGGTGGGCACCGTTGCGAGAACGCAGTGCGGGTTGCTGTCCCGACGGGTTATCGTCTGGATCGCTGCCTACGCGCTCGTGCTACAATCGGTGTTGGCGCCGATGCTCGCGGCACCTGCCAAGGTGGACGGCGCTGGCCTGAACGCATCAGTTTCAGAACTCTGCATACATGATAACGAAGCTGCAGCACCGGCCGGCAGTGGTATTCCCGCCGGAACGCATGACGACGGCCTTCATTGTAAGTTCTGCGTCGGTTGCGAGCCGGGATTCATCGTTGCTCCCCAGATCGCGATGGCATGGGCCGAACAGGCCGGAAGCGCGCGGGTCAGATGGGCAGTCGTTGATGTCCCTTTCGCGGATGACGCCCGGTTCATCGGTAAATGGGCGCGAGGGCCTCCGCTGTTGACGTGAGATTGGGCGGCCGACTGGCCGCCGCGGTACGTTCAGGTCTCAACGGCAGCAGAGAAACACCATGTCTATCCGTCTTTTACGCGTGGCCTTACCAGGGCTCGCGATAGCGCTCGTTCCCCTTGGCGAAAGTATTGCCCACGAGATCGTCGGCAACCGCTTCTTTCCGGCAACGCTCGGCATTGATGACCCCGGCGTCAACGACGAACTGTCGTTGCCGACCGTATCGGCCTTCAAGACCGGCGATGATCCCTCGGTCAAACAACGTGACATTTCAGGCGAGTTCTCCAAACGAATTACCGAGGCGTTCGCGGTCTCGTTCGGCTCCACATACACGCATCTTGGCGTGCCCGGCGGGCCAACCGGGATGGGAGCAAGCGGGTTTCAAAACCTGGAGACCACGTTCAAATATCGTGTGTTCAAAGACCCGGCTCATGAGTTCGTGATGTCAGTGGGCCTCAGCGTGGAATGGGGCCGGACGGGTGCTGAAAGCGTCGGTGCCGAACAGTTCAACACCTACACTCCGACATTGTACTTCGGCAAAGGCTTCGGTGATCTTCCCGACACGATGCCGTGGCTGCGGCCGATCGCGGTCACCGGTCAGGTCGGCTATGCGATCCCCGGCAGACACTCGACGACCATCTTTGGAATCGATCCTGATACTGGCGATCCAACCGTGGACACCCAATTTCATCCGAGAGTGTTGCGCTGGGGCGGAACAGTGCAATACAGCATGCCGTACCTCAAAACCGCAGTCGTCGATCTTGGGTTGCCGGATTTTATCAATCGGTTCATCCCCCTTGTCGAGGCGACGTTGCAGACACCGGTGGGCAACACCTTCACATCCGGGACGGTGACCACGGGCACCGTCAATCCGGGATTTATCTGGGTCGGAAATACCTTTCAGATTGGCGTCGAGGCCCTGATCCCGATCAACCGGCAGAGCGGGTCGGCGGTTGGCGCGATTGCTCAACTGCACTTTTATCTCGACGACATCGATCCACGCGGGATTGGCAGGCCGATCTTCGGCAATGCCGTGCAGCCTGCCAGACCGTTCGGAGGACATTGATCATGCGTCGCATTGCTCTCGCCGCAATCGTTCCTCTGCTGGCCCTGCTCGCGACAGGAGAAGTCAGCGCACACGCTTTTCTCGATCATGCCGAACCGCGCGTTGGCAACACTGTCGCGACGGCTCCGCGCGAGGTAACACTATGGTTTACCCAAAAGCTGGAGACGGCTTTCAGCACAATGACTGTCACCAACTCCGCCGGTCAACGCGTCGATACCGGTAAAGCCCGCGTCAGCGGCAACCAGATGACGATCTCGCTGCGTCCTACCGGGGCCGGGACGTACCGTGTCACGTGGCATGTTCTGTCGGTGGACACGCACACGACGGACGGTGACTTCGCGTTCAACGTTGGCCAGTAAGGGCAGTATGGCAACCTGATGGATTGGCTCAGGACTGCGAACGATCCATTGATCGTCATTCGCGCGCTACACTTCGCCGCCACGGCGGTCACGGCCGGAACCTTGATTTTCCGGGTTGTTGTGGCGGAGCCCGCTTTGCGTTCGGCAGCAGCAGCAGCCCCTGTTGTGCAGAAGAAAACCCTCCGTGTGGCATGGACCGGTCTCGCAATCGCCACAGCATCCGGCGTGATCTGGGTTCTGTTGCAAGCCGCAGCCATGAGCGGTCTTTCACTCAGTGAGGCCATGACCGCCGACGTGCTGCTGACGGTGGTGAACGAGACGCAATTCGGGTTAGTTTCGGAAATCCGTCTCGCGCTTGCAATCATTCTTGCCGTTTGTTTGGCCTGCGTCCGAATTCCGTGGATGCGTTGGCCTGCACTGGCCTCGGCGCTCGGCCTGATCGCAGCGATCGCATGGACCGGTCACGCCGGATCAACCGTAGGTTTGATTGGCTTGCTACATCTGACGGCCGACGCGCTGCATCTGCTGGCCGCGGCGGCATGGATCGGGGGCCTCGTGCCGCTGGCTATGCTGCTTGCAGTTGCTCGACGCCGCCATGACTTCGCCTGGGCATCTCTTGCGCGCGACGCAACGCAACGATTTTCGACGCTGGGGTTTGTAAGTGTAGGGACCTTACTCGTCACCGGCATCGTCAATGCATGGGTTCTGGTCGGCTCACTCCACGCTCTGCTTGTCACTGAATACGGCCGCCTCCTGATGTTCAAAATTGTATTATTCGCAGTCATGCTGGCGATCGCTGCGACCAACCGGTTTTGGTTGACGCCACGTCTTGCTCTCGCGGGGAGCGAGTCGCAGCTCAATGCGCTTCGTCAGCTCACGCGCAACAGCGTTATCGAGATCGCTTTGGGATTGATGATTTTTGCAATTGTCGGTGCGCTCGGCATCTTGCATCCAGCGATCCACATCGCAGGTTTGCAATAGACTGACGGTCGCGTTCAGGGCGAAGCGATCGAATCCCGCGCGAGTTCTGAAAGTGCACTGCTAGTTGATCTTCCGCGCGTTCATGGGCGGCAGGAACGTGTCGTCAAAAATGTCAGCTGGCAGCGGCCGCTTGCGGAACTCGTAGTCTTCGGCGATCTGGCTGATGCCCGCCACGAAGCGGTTGTCGTCGATGCCGCCGACGCCGTGCTTCCGAACCTCATCGGTAACGATGTTGTCCGCGATGCTTGCGCGCAGCCGCTCCAGTTCGATGTCGCGCGACGCGCCGCCCATTTGCGCGAGGACATCGTCGATGGCATGCGCGGGATCCTTGATGGCAAGGCGGATGCCCGCGACCGTCGCGCGCACGAATGCTTTCACTGCATCTGCATTGTCTTCGGCGAATTTCGGATTGACGATCAGCGCGTGTCCGTAGACCTCGCTGCCGAACTCGGAAAAGCGAAGCACCGCGAGGTCGCTCGCGGGAATGCCGCGGTCACGCAGGTTGATCGCGGACAGAAACGAAAAGCCGGTGATCGCATCGACCTGACCGGCCGAGAGAATCGGTTCGCGCACCGCGGCGCTGATCTTCTCGACTCTCACCTTGCCGAGCCGGATGCTGTTTTGGCGCGCGACCGCCGGCCACAGCCGTGCGGCGAGATCGCCGTCCGCGATGCCGATGGTCTTGCCTTCGATGTCGGACATGGCCGAGATGCCGCGGCTCTTGCGCGCGATGATCGCATAGGGCGCCTTGTTATAGAGTACGAATATCGCCTTGACCGGAACGGCTCCGTCCTTGTCGCGGTAGCGGATGAGCGCATTGATGTCGGCCAGCGCCATATCGCTGCTGCCCGATGCCACGCGCGTGATCGCATCCTGCGAACTGGCCGCCGCGCTGGTTGCGACGGTGAGGCCCTCTGCGCGAAACAGGCCTCGGCTCGACGCCAGCACGAACGGCGCGGCTGCACCATCGACGGGCCGGTCGAGAGAGAACTGCAGCGCCGCGGCGGCGTGGCTCGGCGTGGCGCGGATGCAAACGGCGCACAGCAGGATCGTCAGCGACAGCAGCGTGGTGCGGAGGATGCGAACTGGACGTTTGAACATACGCGGCACGTGGTCTTGCGGGGCGAAGTTTGCGGGAGGCGAGAGGCGGCTTTTGGGCATTCGCTGTGTTGGTATGATGACAGGCCCATAAGGCGGTGTCCGTCACCTTTTGGCCTTTTGCGGCGCAGATTGCCGCAGTTTCGCCTTTTACCATTCAGCTTGCATTCGGATAAAGGAACCCAATGTAATGATTAGGGTTATCTTTCCACTGGCCTGTGCAGGCCAGGATGACCTGCGAGGACGTTGAAATGCTCATTCGTAAGACTTTGCCTTCTTCCTTCAGCCGAGCTGTGGTTCTGGCGACGGCTGCAGCGCTGGTCTTGACCGTGGCTGTTCCGCCGCCGGTGGCCCAGGCGGCTCCTGCCGCGCCGGCTGCGAAAGCCGTTTCCGCAACTTCTCAGACTGCCAGCGAAGCGACCGATTTCAGCGCCCGCCGCCGCTATGCGCGCCGCGGCTATCGCAACAACAACGCCGCCGGCCTCGCCTTTATGGGTCTGGCGCTCGGTACCGTGGGCGCCATTGTCGCCGAGCAGCGCCGCCGCGACTACTACCGCGACAATTACTATTACGGCGGCAACCCCTATTACGGTAATCGCTATTACGGCGTGCAGCCCTACTACGGCGGCGGCTACTACGGTTACTGATGTTTTGATGGATTCCGGTCAAAGCCAGTTCGCCGGGGGAAATCCCGGCGATTTGCTTTTTTGAGCGTTTTCAGGCTGTTGGAGCGACCGTTAACACGCTGGCGACGGATTTGATCTAGGTTTGGAAGCATGAGTGATTCGCTAGAACGGCTTTATCACGCTGTGGTTGCGGCCAAGGATCTCGATCCTTCGACGTCGCGTACCGCGCGGCTGTTCCAGCGCGGGCCGGCCAAAATGGCCAAGAAGCTTGCCGAGGAAGCCATCGAAGTCGTCATCGACTCCGTCAACGGCGACCGGGATGCCGTGGTCCGGGAAAGCGCCGATCTGCTCTACAACCTGTCGGTTCTGTGGGTCGCGGCAGGTGTCCGGCCGCAGGACGTGTGGTCCGAAATGGATCGCCGCGAACGGGCCCAGGGCATCGCCGAGAAGCTGCCTAAAACCCCGGCAAAGGCCGATAGGTCAGCCGCTGCAAAGGCTCCCTCGAAGATCGCAAAAGCCCCGATCGCGAAGCCTTCGATCGCCAAATCTGCGGTGTCAGAAAATGTGGCCCGGCGACCAATTGTCGCGCTCCAAAGCGGCCGGCTAAAGAAACGGCGCTAATTAGCCGCGAAATTACACATTTCCATACATGGACAAATCGGCTGGACGGTGGTTCATCGCGCCATGCTGAGACGAATGTATGACTGGTGCATTGCCGCCGCCGACAAGCCCTATGCCCTTTGGCTGTTGGGGGCTGTGTCGTTCGCTGAAAGCTCGTTCTTTCCCATACCGCCGGACGTCATGCTGATCCCGATGTCGCTGGCGCGGCCAAAGAAGGCGTGGCTCTACGCGCTGGTCTGTACGCTGACCTCTGTGGCGGGCGGGGTCGTCGGCTACGCTATTGGTGCGCTGCTGTATGACTCCGTGGGGCAGTGGCTGATTAATCTCTACGGCTACGCAGACAAAGTGGAGGCGTTCCGCGCCGGCTATGCCGAGTACGGCGCATGGATCATCCTGCTGAAGGGTCTGACGCCGATCCCCTACAAGCTGGTCACCATCACATCAGGCTTCGCCAACTATGACCTCTTGGCCTTCGTGCTATTGTCAGTCGTCGCACGGGGCGGGCGCTTTTTCTTCGTCGCGGTCCTGCTTAATCGCTACGGCACATGGATTCGCGAGGTCATCGAGAAACGCCTTGGCATGTGGGTCGCCATCGCCGCCGGCACGCTGGTGCTTGGATTCATCGTCGCTTTCCGGCTGTTCTAACTCACAAGCCTTTCCCCCGTGATGGCGACGGGATACTCTCACGGCATGTCCGATCACATCAGCGAGGTGTTCGTGGACTTGCGGGGACGCATGATCTTGGTGGCGGCCGTTTCGGTTGTGCTGGGAACTGCGACGGCGGCATGGTCACAGCAGGCCCAGCCGCAGCTTCAAGTAGCGCCATCGCAGCAAACGCCCCCGCCGGCTGCTGCTCCAGCGTCGCCGGTTCCTGAGCGCAACAACCCGGGGCTGATCGAAGAACTCGGCAAGTTGCTGAAGGACTCGGCATCCGGTCTCAGTTCGACGATCCCGACGTTTCCCAGTCCAAGTCAGACGCTCGAGGGACTGAATTCGAGCACGAAGGACGCAGCCGACAGCCTGAAGCGGATCGCGCCCCTGTCCGGCCAGTCGATGGCCACCGGGCGCACGCTTTGTCCCGCCGCCGCCAACGGCGCCCCCGACTGCAAGCGCGGGGCAGAGCAGCTCTGCAAGGAGAAGGGCTACGCGGACGGCAAGAGCGTCGATATCGAATCCACCCAGAAATGCTCGGCAAAAGCGTATTTTTCCGGCAATGGCGCATGCCGGACCGAAAATTTCGTCACCCGGGCCGTCTGCCAGTAGACGCAAGCCTCTTTCAAGAAAATCGCCTAGCCCCTATGACCGTGGCACAATTGCCGCGGCGTTAGTGCCTGCGGGCCGTTTCAGTCTGGGAAAGAGGATTTTCTGATGTCGATGCCTGCCTTGTTCAAAGGTCGCCTTTCGATTCCGGCGATCGGTTCGCCGCTGTTCATCGTGTCGGGTCCCGATCTTGTCATCGCTCAGTGCAAGGCGGGAATCGTCGGCTCGTTTCCGGCGTTGAACGCGCGTCCCGCAGCGCTGCTGGACGAGTGGCTGCACCGGATCAAGGAAGAACTGGCGGCGCACGACAAGGCGCATCCCGATCGTTTGTCCGCGCCCTTCGCCGTCAACCAGATCGTGCACAAATCCAACAACCGTCTCGATCAGGATCTCGCCGTTTGCGAGAAGCACAAGGTGCCGATGGTGATCACATCGCTTGGCGCGCGTGAGGAATTGAATCAGGCGGTGCACGCCTGGGGCGGCATCACCTTCCATGACGTCATCAACCAGAAGTTTGCTCGCAAGGCCGTCGAAAAGGGCGCGGACGGTCTGGTTCTGGTGGCCGCGGGCGCTGGCGGTCATGCCGGTGCGATCTCGCCGTTCGCGTTCGTGGCCGAGACCCGGCAATGGTTCGATGGTCCCATCGCGCTCTCCGGTGCGATCGGACATGGCCGCGCCATTCGCGCGGCGCGCGTGCTCGGCGCCGACTTCGCCTATATCGGTTCGGCCTTCATCGCTACGCAGGAAGCCAACGCGCCCGACAACTACAAGGCGATGGTCGCGTCGTCATCCGCCGATGACATCGTCTATTCGAACCTGTTCACGGGCGTGCATGGAAATTATCTCAAGCCGTCGATCGTGGCTGCCGGCATGGACCCCGAGAATTTGCCGGTGTCCGATCCGTCGAAGATGAATTTCGGCACCGACGCCAGCGGGGAACGCAACAAGCCGAAAGCCTGGAAGGAAATCTGGGGCAGCGGGCAGGGCATCGGAAGCGTCGACAAGGTGCTGCCGGTCGCAGACCTCGTGGCGCGTCTCAAGGCCGAGTATGAGGCCGCCATCGACCCGCCGCTCTGACGCGCGGGAGCGAGAGTACGAGTCATGGAAGCCGTCTTTCGCGTCGAAGGAAATCGCGTGTTCACGAGCGAACATGCCGCGGGTCCGTGGGACCCTCGCATGCAGCACGGTGGCGCGCCGTCGTCGCTGATCGTATGGGCGGCTGAACGCATTCCGTCGCCGCAGCCGATGCATGTCGCGCGGCTTACGGTGGATCTGATGCGTCCGGTGCCCGTTGCACCGCTGACCATCGAGACCGAGGTGGTGCGCGAGGGCCGCAAGATTCAGCTTTGTGCAATCCGACTTCTCGCTGAGGGCATTGAAGTCGTGCGTGCCACGGTTCTCAAGGTCAGGACGCAGGCAGTGGTATTCTCCGACATCGTGACGGAGATGGCGATTGACGTGCCCGGCCCGGAAGCAGGACGGGCGGAGCCGCAAAACTCCAGCAGTTTCCTTGGCGGCGTCTCGCTTCGCGCCGTCAAAGGCGGATTTCTTTTGCCGGGTCCTGCCGCGATCTGGTTTCGGCCCGAGCGTCCGATTGTTGAAGGTGCCGTGACCTCTCAGGCGATGAGAGCTGCACTCGCCGCCGATTGCTCCAACGGCGTCTCTTCGGTGCTTGATTTCACAAAGTGGAGTTTCATCAACGCCGACCTCACGGTGACGCTGGCGCGGCAGCCGGTGGGTGACTGGATCTTGCTGAACTCCGAAATGACGTTGGGGCCTGATGGCGCCGGCCTTGCGGTCTCGCGTCTCGGCGATGCTCGGGGTTATTTCGGCCGGGCGATTCAGTGCCTCGTGGTCGAGCCGCGCTGACACCTTGGGCTGTGCTGGCTTACTGGCAGTGATCGCTCTGTCAGAGCTGATCGCATTTTAGAATCTCTCGAAAACCCGGAGCTGATGTTCGCGTGATTTCGCGCAGCGATGCTTTTGTGCGGGTTGGACGGGATTCAATAAGTCCCTTGTTTATGGGCGCAACTCAATGATCCGAGCAAATTTAGATCGTTTCCAAAGTGGTGGTTGATGACGTTTGCTTCGTGGCCACACAGTGGAAGATTCAATCGCGCGACATCTGGACGCATGTGACAAATTTTCCCAAGAAGGGCGATCACTTCGCCGCGCACACGCGTGGCGTGATTGGACTGGGGCACATTGCAATGACTGCGCGTACACCGACATCATTTCGTTCGACGATATATTCGCGGCCGCTATGGCTGTCAGTGAGCTATCTGGCGCTGACCGTCGTGCTCGGTGTGCCGGATGCGGTTGCGCAATCCACTTCGGAAACCCAGCCTGCGGCCACGCCGCTGCCTCCTGTGGTGGTGACCACCGCGCGGGTCAGGCAACGGCGAGTCCGCGGCGCGCCGGCTCAGCGCGCACCTGCGCCGGTCGCCGAGCCGCAGAAGCCGCTTGATACATTCGAGGCCCGCACCGGCACGGCTGGATATGTCTCCAACAGCACGTCGGTTGCGACCAAGAGCAACACACCGCTGATCAACATTCCTCAGTCGGTCAACGTGTTGACCAAGGAATTCATCAAGGACCAGAATTTCCAGAGTCTCACGGAAGCCACCCGATACGTGCCGGGTGTCACCATTCATCAAGGCGAAGGTAATCGCGACGAACTCGTCATTCGCGGTGTGGATTCGAGCGCGAACTTTTTCGTCAATGGCTTCCGCGACGACGTTCAATACTTCCGTGATCTCTACAACACGCAAAGCCTTGAAGTACTGAAGGGACCGAGCGCGCTGACTTTTGGCCGAGGCGCGGGCGGTGGTCTCGTCAACCGCACGCTGAAGGAAGCCGACGGCGATCGTATTTATGAAGCGACGGTGCAGTCAGGTTCTTACGGCGACCGGCGCATCTCGGTCGACGCCGGCCAGGCGGTGTCTCAGGGCGTCGATGCACGCTTCAACGCCTTCTATGAAGGCTCGCAAACCTTCCGCGATTTCGGCAATCTCGAGCGCTACGGCATCAACCCGACGGTGACGCTGAAGCCGAACGACACCACCAAGATCAAGCTCAGCTACGAGTATTATCACGACGAACGCACCAACGATCGCGGCAATCCTTCGCAGGCCATTCCGGGTGTTGCTGGCGGCGCGTCGCGCTTTAATCCGGCGGCTCCGTTTGCGCCAAACGGCGATCTGACGGCTTTCTTCGGCAGCTCGGTGTTCAACGTTGCAGCGTCTGATGTGCAGACAACAATGGCCGTCATCGATCATGATTTCGAGAACGGATTGACGGTGAGGAACTCGTCGCTTTACGCCGACTACAATCGCCATTATCAGAACATTTATCCTGGCAGCGCGGTCAACGCTTCGCAGACGTCGTTCAACTATTCAGCTTACAACAACACCACCAATCGCGAGAACGCGATCAATCAAACCGATTTCACCTACAAGACCTTCACGGGTCCTGTTTTTCACACGATCGGTTTTGGAACAGAATTCGGACGCCAGACCGGTTATTCGCTGCGTAATACCGGGTTCTTTCCAACCGGCGGTGGTTTGAGCACAAGCGTTACGGGTAATCCGTTCGATCCGACTTACTTTGGGAACGTTGTTTTCCAGCACCTAGCAACGGACGCCAACAGCAAATATCGACTGTATACCGAGTCCGGATATGTGCGCGATCAGATCGAAATCACGCGTTGGCTCCAGGTGATCGCGGGCGTTCGTTACGATCGCTTCGACATGTGGGCGCTAAATCAGAACGATAATAGCTTGCGTACGCGTGTTGACGAAAAGCTCTCGCCGCAAGTTGCGGTGATCCTCAAGCCGGTCGACAATCTGTCGATTTATGGCGCTTACAGCATTTCATATTTGCCGGCGTCCGGCGATCAATTCAGTTCGCTGACAGATGCTACTTTAATTCTCGATCCGCAAAAGTTTGAGAACACGGAAGTCGGAGTGAAGTGGAATATCAATCCGAAATTGCAATTCACGAGTGCGATCTATCATTTGCATCGCACCAACCAGCCGATCCCCGATGGAAGCCGGCCTGGCTTCTCTCTACCAAACGGTGCGACCACAGTGCGCGGGTTCGAAGCGGGCCTTAATGGCTATGTCACGGACGCCTGGCAGTCGTCGTTGGGATACGCATATACCGACGCCCGAATTGCCCGGGATTTGAATCCAACGGCAGCTTTGCCGGTCCTTGCTGGCAATCGCGTCCAACTCGTTCCCTACAACCAGTTTTCTTGGTGGAACAAGTACCAGATCGATCCGATCTGGGGCGCGGGGTTCGGCGTGATCTATTTCTCGGACTCGTTTGCTTCGTCGGACGACAGTGTTCGACTCCCCGGCTTCGTTCGCGTCGATGCAGCGCTCTACCTGAAGATCAACGAGACCTGGAAGGGGCAGCTCAACGTCGAGAACATTTTCAACAAGGGATACTGGGCATCGGCGGACGGCAACAATAACTTGTCTCCAGGTCAGCCGCGTACGTTCCGCGTTTCGGCAACGGCGAAGTTCTAGGGGCGTTGTGCGATTGGTCTGAACAGAGCGCGGGTCAGTCGGCGACCCGCGTAAGCACGGCCTTGAATGCAAGGCTCGGAAACTCCGCCGCGGTCCCTTCACAGATCGCAAAGTCTCCCTTGACGGCGCCCTGAAAGACGATGGTGACTTCGTCGAATCCGAATACCGAGGGAAGACTGGAATCTGCCGTGTGCCGCTTGCTCGAAACCTTTCCGGTTATCGAGTGGCCGTCTTGCGTATATGAGCCGATATAGACGAACGCCGAGCTTCCGCCCCGGATCTTGCCGTCCTCAGCATGCACCACGCCTAGTGCCTTTCCACGCGGGGTCTCGAACTCGACCTTATATAACCCCTTGAGTGGCGAGACATCGGTTTGAGCCGGGGCATCGGAACGTTCTGCCGGCTGTAAGTTGGCTTGATGGTGCATACGGTCGTCCCTGGTACTTTATTGTTGATCCTCCGGCATGACGCCGTCGGTTTATTGAAACAATTGTCAGATACAGAACAGTCAGGCTCAGGCGAGCGCGCGCCGAATGCGATATGACATCCGCTGAGTCACGCAATTGATACAGCGCAAGCAGGTATTGTAGCAGAACCGGAAGCACCGGAGAATGAGGCATCCGTCGAAGAATAAATCCAGAAAGTTTGATTGATTCTTTGCCGGCGTATCTTGAACGTGAAGGTCTGCAGGACGTGAAGTCGGATGGTCTCCGGTGGACTGGAAATATTCCACCGGAGAAGATTTTGGTGCCCCTGGCCGGAATCGAACCAGCACTCCTTGCGGAACTCGATTTTGAGTCGAGCGCGTCTACCAATTCCGCCACAGGGGCCAACGGACTGCCGCCGGAGGGCGGGGTCACGAAGCGGGCGGAATATAGCCCGCGCTCGCGCGCGGTCAACCGCCTGTGATCATGCTCGCATCGACAGCAGGCAGCGGGCAAGCTAGGACCTGTTCCGAACAGGAGGCCTCCAAGTGGCGAGCGACACCACCATCACGGGACAAGCGGCCGGCAAGCGGGATGCGGTGTTCATTGCAGCCGCAGGAATTGCCGTCATTGGTGCCCTAACGATCGCAGGCGCGTGGTTCTTCCAGCTTGTGCTTGACATCCGGCCTTGCCCGCTCTGTCTCGAACAACGCTATGCCTATTACCTAGCCATTCCGCTCGCGGCGCTGATCGCGCTCGGCGCCTCGAAAGGCGTCTCGCGCCGTCTGCTCGCCCTGGGCCTCGTGATTCTCGCTCTCGCGCTGCTCGCCAATGCCGGCCTCGGCGCCTATCACGCCGGCGTCGAATGGGGTTTCTGGCAGGGTCCGACGGACTGCTCCGGCCCGATCACCGACCTGGGGGGCGGTAGCCTCCTGGATGGTCTCAACAAGGTGAAGGTGATCCGCTGTGACGAAGTGCAGTGGCGTTTTCTCGGCCTGTCGCTGGCCGGTTACAACGTGCTGATCTCGCTCGCCATGGCGGCGCTCGCTGCATGGGGCCTTGGCAAGGCTATACGCTAGTCGTCTGCATCCACCTGCGGGCGTCCGAACAGATGAACGATGCCCGGCGTCGCGATCGAGACGAAGACGAAGCGTGCCAGATGATGCGCGCCGACGAAAACCGGATCGATATGCAGGGTTAGCGCAAGAGCCAGCATGGCGTCCATCGCGCCCGGTGCGAATGCGACGACGATGTCGCCGAAGCGTGCATGCGTCGTCAGCGTCACGAGCGCGACGAAGATCGCCGAGATCACGATGGCGACGGCGAACGATCCAATCGCAGCCGCCATGTGGCTGAGCAGCGTGCGTGCCGAAATTCTGGCGAACCGCGTGCCGATCAGTGTTCCGATGCCGATCAGCGCCGCGGCATAGGCCCATGTCGGCAATCCACCCTCGATCGATCCGGTGCCGTGCAGCGCGCTGGAGCCGAGCATCGCGCCGAACATCCAGCTTGCGGGAAATTTCACCAGACGCAGCAACAGTGCTGTCGCCACGCACGATACAACGAGGACGGCGAGCGCCAGCGGCGTTGCTGGAGCCGCGCGCAGCGGTGCGCCGCCATGCTGCGCCAGCCCGGACGCGGCGAGGATCAGCGGCAGCGCCGCGGTCAGGATGATGACGCGCATGGTCTGCACCACCGCAATGCCGGCGACATCGGCGCGCCGCTCGTTGGCGAGCATGATGATCTGCGACAGCGCGCCGGGGCTGCCCGCAAGCAGGGCGGACGTCCGGTCCCATTGATGGATGCGCTGGAGATAGAAGCTGCTGCCGACGGTAGCGCAGAAGGTCGACGCGGCCAGGATGGCGATGCTGACCGGATAGGCTGCCATGTTGGTCAGCATTTGCGGTGTGACCATCGAGCCCAGCGACAGCCCGAGCGTCATTAGGATGACATGCGCCATGAGCGGTGGCAGCCCCATCGGCCGGCCTGCGATGGCCGCTGCGCCGACGGCGATCATTGCGCCGGAAATCAGCCCGCCCGGAAGCTGCAGCCATGCGAACAGCAGCCCTCCCACAAGGCCGATCAGGAGTGTTTCAAACGTATGCAGGATGTCGCGCGGCGTCGTGTGGCGAAAAACTCGCGACAGCTTCTGAAAGGCGGGCGTCATGGGAATGGAATGTGATGCACGAGAATCTCGTTATCACAAATCCGGGCATGCGCCGCAAATGTGCAGCGGGCATGGGTCACGCGATGCCCATGCATGTTCCGGACAAAGCCTGCGAAGAAGGGCCTGCTGTTGGCGGCCCTCCTTCACGTCGTGGGGTCAGTTTGCTTTGGTGCCGCCCTTCTTGCATTCGGAGCGGAACTTCTTGCGTTCCTTGCCATGCAATCCCTTGGCGTCAGCTTGCTTCGAGCATTCGAGCGAGGCCGCGGTGCGTTCAGCTTTCGGTTTGGCGGGAGCCATCTTGTCCGGAGCCGTCTTGGCGGCCGGAGCGGGCGTTGTGGTGCTCTGCGCATACGCCGCGCCGGCAAGCATCAGCGAGAGCGCAACTGCGGTAGCGGCGGCGCGCGGGAAAACGTTCATCATGGGATCACCTCTTGTTCCAGCCCGCCGCACCGTTGGACCGCGAGCCTGAACTGTGGATGAACGGTGCTGCGCAGCATGGATCATGCCGATCATTATTTTTTGATAGCCGCGGGAGCGCATCCGTTGAAACACGGCAGTGGTGGGCTAGGATAACCTTCTCTTGATCGCCACCAGTGAGGAGAGAATTCGATGAAGATTAAATCCTTTGCGACGGTTGCCGTAGCACTGTCGGGTCTTGCCCTCGCCATGGCCTCAGGCCCGGCTCAGGCCCTGACCGCCCAGGAATGCAGCGCCAAGTATCAGGCTGCCAAGACTGCCGGCACGCTCGGCACTCAGAAGTGGAATGACTTCCGCAAGGCGCAATGCGGTGCCGACGCCACCCCCGCTGCTGCAACCACAGCGGCTCCCGCGGCGGCGGCTCCCAAGGAAGCGCCAAAGGCGGCTGCGGCACCTAAGGAAGCTCCTAAGGCGGCGGCAGCTCCCGCAGCCGCGCCAGCGGCAGCAGCGGGACCGGCAGTGTTCCCGACCGCCGTTTCGCCGAAGTATTCGAGCGAGAGCGCGGGCAAGGCGCGCATGCACACCTGCGTCGATCAGTACAATGCCAACAAGGCCACCAACGGCAATGGCGGCTTGAAGTGGATTCAAAAGGGCGGCGGCTATTACAGCGAATGCACCAAGAAGCTGAAGGGCTGACGCTCGTTGTTTGATCCTGCAAGGGCATTGTCAGGCGGCTGATCCCGCCCGACAATGCCCTTTCTATTTGAGCGGCGAAGCGCGCCGCCGAGCCAACAACGGACAAGCAACATCGATGTCGCTTCATGCGCGGTCTGTCGTGCCGAAGACAAAGCTGCTGCTTCGTATCCTGTCGACGCTTCTCGTTTGCTATCTGCTGCTCGCCTATTTCGTTTTGCCATCGCTCTGGCGGCACTACGAGCATCAGAAGAAGCTGGACGGCCTGCCGATGGTGACGACCACGGCGCAAGGCATTCCCGGCGATCCGATCAATGTTGGAATGGTCGGCTCGACCAAGGATATTCTCTGCGCCATGCGCGAGGCGGGCTGGTATGCCGCCGATCCGGTCACCTGGAAATCGAGCATCGAGATTTCGGGCAGCGTCCTGCTCGACCAGCCCTATCCGCGTGCGCCGGTCAGCCCGCTCTTTTATGCTGGCCGTTCCGAGGACCTCGCCTTCGAGAAGCCGGTCGGAAAGAGCGCCGACCAGCGGCATCACGTTCGTTTGTGGATGGTTTTGAAGGACGGCGAGGAAGGCCGGCCGGTTTGGCTTGGCGCGGCGACATTCGATCGGAGCGTCGGTCTGAGCCGCTATACCGGAGCGATTACGCATCACATCGCGCCCGATATCGATCTGGACCGAGATCTGATCGAAACGAGTCTTCAGGCGGCCGGGATGATTACCGCCCGCTATCAGGTCATGGGAATCGGCCCGACGCTGCTCGGCAGAAACGGCGGCGGCGACACCTACTTCACTGACGGCGAAGTGTGGGTGTTGCGCCTTGTTGAAGCCTGCAAGAAGACCACGGCGCGTCCGGCGATACTGCCGAGCCCGCCCGCTGTGCAGTTCAAGGACATGATCTGGAATAACGTCGCCGATCTCTATCGAAATGCGTCGAAGTGAGATTGTTCGCTTCTTGAATGGATTGACGGGATGATTGTGTGCTTGCGAGCGCAGCGTGCACTATTCAAAGTATAACGGTCGAAGATTCCCGTCCGGAGCTATCCATGATCGCCAGCCTGAGTGTCATCCTGATCTGCCAGTTGATCGGCGAAGTGATCGTGCGTGGCTTGCGGTTGCCGCTGCCGGGACCCGTGATCGGCATGGCGCTGTTGTTTGCTGCCTTGATCGTGCGCGATCATGTTCCTGCGCTGGCTCGCGGACCACTACGGGACAGCGCGGTTGAGGGTGTGTCGAAAGGGCTGCTGGCAAACCTGTCGTTGATGTTTGTGCCGGCGGGTGTCGGTGTCGTTCAGAACCTGGATTTACTCGCGCAGCGCGGTGTTGCGATTGCCGTGGTCCTTGCTGCGTCGGTGATCGTGACGCTGCTCGTCACTGTCGGCACGTTCCTGATCATAAATCGCCTTATGGAGCGGGGGCGCAAATCGTCATGACCGCCAATCCGTTCTCGCTTTGGGTTTATCTTTCGCAAACGCCGCTGCTGTGGCTGACCGTCACGTTGCTCGTTTATGCGGTCGTCGACGCGGCTTCGCTCGCCACGCATCGCAATCCGCTGATGAATCCGGTACTGCATTCGATCTGGATCATCGGCTTGTTCCTGTATGTCACGGGTACGAGCTACACGACCTATTTCAGCGGCGCGCAATTCGTGCATTTCCTGCTCGGCCCGGCGACGGTTGCGCTGGCGGTGCCGCTTTACGAGAACCGTAAACTCGTCGCGGCCGCGATCCTGCCGATGCTGGTCGCGTTGCTGGTCGGCTCGGCCACGGCGATTGTCTCGGTGGTGTTGTTCGCCGAGGCCGCCGGCCTGCCGCGCGACATCGTCCTGGCGCTGGCGCCGAAGTCAGTTACCGCCGGTGTCGCGATGGGCATCAGTGAAACGCTGGGCGCCAATCCGGCCATCACTGTCATTGCGACGGTGCTGACCGGCGTCATGGGGGCTATTGCGGTCACACCCGCCATGAACTGGCTCGGAATCACGGATTTCCGCGCGCGCGGCTTCGCTGCGGGACTGGCATCCCATGGCCTCGGCACAGCGCGGGCATTTCAGGTCGATGAAGTTGCGGGCGTGTTTGCGGGCATCGCGATGGGACTGAACGCGCTGGTGACGTCGTTGCTGGTTCCGCTCGCCGCCACGCTGTTGCTGCGGTGAGGAAGGCCCCCGCCGGTTGGCGAGGGTTTTCTTCAATTCAAGCCGAAAGTTTCTCGGCGGTTTTGGTCCTATAGCGGCTTGCTGCATGGGGACGCGACAGCTTCGGACCGAAAGCCTTTCTTGCCGTGTCATAGCTCTCCCATTCCTGCACGTCGGGCAGCGACGGGATGGTAATGAGTTCACCGAGATCGAGTCCGGCTAGAGAAGCATCAACCATTTCGTCTGCCTGCATCACGATGCCCTCGGGGAGGTGAGATATCGGCACGCCGGCAACTTCCCAGAAATTCGTCGCGGTCGCCCCGGGTAAAACAGCCTGCACTGTGACGCCGCTGCCTTTGAACTCCTTGTGCAGCGCTTGGGTAAAATTGACGACGTAGGCCTTGGTGCCGCTATAGGTGCCGTTCAAAACTTCAGGATCAAGCGCAACAATTGACGCGATATTGACGATGATGCCGCTTTTGCGTGCGACGAAAGCGGGTGCGGCGGCGAGCGTCAGCCGTGTCAGCGCCACGACATTGAGCTGGATCATCGCGTCCATCTGATCGACATTTGATGTCAACAGGGGACCGGCCGAACCGACGCCGGCGTTGTTGACCAAGACAGTGATGTTCGGATCGGACTTCAGGCGATCCTCGACGCGGCGCAAATCCGTCCTTGCGTTCAGGTCGGCGGCCAGCACCTCGACCTTGCGGCCGGTGTCCTTGGTGAGTTTGGCTGCAAGCGCGTCGAGCTTCGCCTTGTCGCGTGCAACCAGAATGAGATCGTATCCGCGGCGGGCCAGACGGTCCGCGTAAAGGGCTCCGATCCCGGAGGAGGAGCCGGTCACCAGGGCCGCGCCCTTGTTTGTCTGTTGAGACATTGTCGTTCGTCCTCTTTTCAATGACGCGGGCCGATGCCCGCCGTTCACGCGACAAACGTAGTCGCTTGCGGCAATGTCTCAAATGTCATATATACCTCGTTTAAGGACATATGCTCCGAACGGGATATTTGTCATGAAGCGCATCGGTCTCGTGGTTTTTCCCGGCTTCCAGATTCTCGATCTGGTGGCGATCTCGGTGTTCGAACTGGCCAACACCGCCGCGAAAGCAAACGTCTATGACATCGAGGTGTTGTCCGAACACGGTGGGTTGGTGGCGAGTTCATCCGGCGTGCCGGTTGAGACCCGGCGCTTCGGCAAGACGAAGTTCGACACCGTTATGGTCATGGGCTGGATGGCTCCCCTTCCATCTTCGCCCGGTCTCCTTGCGTTCCTGAATTCGGCGAGCAAAGCGTCGCGGCGGACCGCCAGCATCTGCACCGGCGCCTTCGTGCTCGCCGAAGCGGGCCTTCTTGAGGGCCGGCGTGCGACCACGCACTGGGCGTTTGCACGAAGCATGCAGGCCAGGTTTCCCGGGATTAAGGTTCAGGAAGACAAGATTTTCATTGTCGATGGCCCGGTCTGGACATCCGCCGGCATGACGTCATGCATTGATCTCTGTCTTGCGATGGTCGAGAGCGATCTTGGCGTCGACACTGCGCGTGATGTCGCCCGCAAGATGGTGGTCTATCATCGGCGTACCGGCGGACAGTCGCAGTTCTCGGCGTTGCTCGAGCTCCAGCCGAAATCCGACCGCATTCAGGATGCGCTGGCTTACGCGAAGAAAAATCTGAAGAACGAACTGTCGGTTGAAATTCTGGCGGAGGCGGCGCGGCTCAGTCCGCGCCAGTTCAGCCGCGCGTTTCGCGCCGAAACCGGACAGTCGCCGGCAAAGGCCATCGAGAATCTCCGCGTCGAGGCGGCGCGGATGCTGATTGAAGAGGCCGAGCATCCCGTTGACGTGATCGCGCGCGAAACCGGATTTTCCGATCCCGAACGGATGCGGCGTGCGTTCTTGCGTGCGTTCGGCCAGCCGCCTCAGGCCATTAAGCGTGCAGCGCGAATGGCCGCGGTCGCGTAGGCTGTTCGAGATACGATCACTACGGATCGAGTTCGGTGTCCCAGTAGAGATAGTCGAGCCAGCTCTCGTGCAGATAATTCGGCGGGAACAGCCGGCCGTTGCGATGGAGCTGATGCACCGTCGGTGCGAACGGCATCTGGCGCGGATGCATCCGCGCCTGCGCCATCGTCATGTTGCCCTTGCGCAGGTTGCACGGCGAGCATGCGGCGACGACGTTCTCCCACGTGGTCTGCCCGCCGCGGGAGCGCGGGATGATGTGATCGAAGGTCAGGTCGTCCTGCGAAGTGCAGTATTGGCAGGAGAAGCGGTCGCGCAGGAACACGTTGAACCGCGTGAAGGCGGGATGCGTCGTCGGCTTCACGAACGACTTGAGCGAAACCACGCTCGGCAACTGCATCTCGAAGGTGGGGCTGTGAACCGCGTGATCGTAGTTCGCAACGATATTGACGCGGTCGAGGAACACGGCCTTGACAGCATCCTGCCAGGACCAGAGCGACAGCGGATAGTAGCTCAGCGGCCGGAAGTCCGCGTTCAACACCAACACCGGCCAACCGCCTTGTGACACATGTGCGTTCAAGTAACGCTCCTGGCCCCAAACCCCAATTGGCTGCGAAGCAGCTTGGGATGACATACTACAGGCAGCGTGACGGGATTGTGAAGAGCGTTTCCGCTCACCCTCAGGTGACTGTTCCGCCTCAGTCGGCCATCGACAGCATATGAGCTTGGGCCGGTTTTACACGGCCTTTGAGGGTGTCCAGATAGATTCGCTGGACCGCCTCGGAACCCCGGCTTTCCACCACTTCCAGCTTCGGTCCCATCGCCGCGGTGAAGGCGGACCAGACCGCGCCGAATCGCTGATCGACTCCTCCCGGCCCCCATTCCTTCGCGCGCTTGCGGATTTGGTCCGGCGCGAAGAACCATGTTTGCTTGGCGCCGGGCAGGCTGTCGTCGTCGGGGGCCGCATCCTGATGGGTGAGGCCGACCCGCCCGCTGTAAAGCATGTGGTCGCCGAAGTGCTTGTGCAGTCGGGTGCGCAGATCGGGATTGCCCGCCATGTCGACGAAGGCGACGGGCTGATCCGGCATCGATTCGATCTTGTCGTAAGTCACGACCTCGTCGTAGCAGCCCAGCGACGTGACGAAATCCAGGTTTGCGGCGGAGGTGAGGCCGATCACCCGCACGGGCTTGCGGTGGGTGTGCAGCAGCCACGCGAGCCCGAACGCCGTCTTGCTCGACGCGCTGGAGAGGATCACGCTTTTCGCGCCGAAGAAATCCTTGTCGGCGAGAAAGTCGTCCACGAGGAACGACAGCATGAAGAGCGGCCGCAGCAGCGCCTGATAATCGCCCTCGCGGCCCTCGAAGGCCGGGTGACCGGTGACGCGCGAATAGGCGTTGTAAACGGGTGAGACGCCCTGCCGGTGTGCGGCGGCGTCTCGGAAACCTGCCTTCTTCACGTCCGCAGCTTCGATCACGAAATGTGTCGCCATCGGAAGATAACCGAACAGCACTTCGCCCTTGGCGATGTCCGGATGGCGCGACTCGATGACATGTCCGAATCCCCACACCGGAATGTTGCCGAAGCCTTTAGGCGCGGGAAACAGATGCCAGTACTTCAACTGATCGCCGAGCATTGCATAGGTGATGTTGTTCGCGGTGAATGCGAAGCGGTCGACCTTCACCAGCAGGCCATCTTCCGGCAGTTGCGTTACGCTCGGCAGCGGTGTCTCGATCAGCTTGCATTTTGCAAGGTCGTTGCGATCCACGATGAACTGAATGGACGATGTCATTTCCGTGCTCCCGCTTTCTTCGCTGCTTTCTTTCGTAGCGCATTCTTCGTCGTACTCGCTGACGTTTTTGCGACGCGGGTTTTGTTTAAAACGGGTTTGATGTTTGAAACGGATTTCGGTTTCGGTGCTGCGGTCTTGTTTGTGGACTTGACGGTTCCTGCAATTACGCCTTCGCGCTTCTTGATAGCGTGATAGTACGACCACCACAGATGCGCAGCGGCGCCGCGAAACGGCCGCCATGGTTCTGCGAGCGGCTGCATCTCTTTCACCGTTGGTCGCGACTTCAGCCCGAGGCCAATTCGAATCGCCTCCTGTATCGCCAAATCGCCCGCTGGCCATGCATCACCGTGGCCGAGACAGAACAAGAGATAGATGTCGGCGGTCCACGGCCCGATGCCGTGCAACTTCGTCAGCGTCGCATGCGCCGCATCTGCGTCTTCTTCCGCGAGTACTTCGAGATTGAGCCGCTCCGCGCTCAACTCACGCGCGATGAATTTCAGCGACTTGATTTTCGCGGCCGACAGGCCGAGACGTCCGAGCCTGTCGGCGCGCGCAGTCTTGATCGCGTCATGATGGAAAGGATCGAACGCGGTGTTGACGCGACCCCAGATCGCCGCGGCGGCCTTGGTCGACAGTTGCTGCCCGCAGACGATCGCCGCAAGTCCCGTGAAGCCGGGTTCGCGCCGCCGGAGCGCTGGCATGCCGGCGGTGTCGAGAACGGGCCCGAGCCGGGGGTCGAAACGGACCAGCGCGTTGATCGCGTCATCGAGATCGGCTTGCGTGTTGAGATGGACTGTCATTGAATTCGCGAGTGTCCCGTGACGCTTTGGCTCTACTTTCGTGAAAGTGCCTGCGAAGGATATGGTGCGATCATGAGCATGAAGGGAATCAGACGCAGGTGCAAATGTCCCAACAACGCGTCGAACAAAGTTGAACCATGCCGCCACCCGTTTTCCGATTTGCCCCGAGCCCGAATGGATTTCTCCATCTCGGACACGCGCGCTCGGCGTTGCTGAATTTCGATCTGGCGCAGCAGAGTGGTGGGCGATTGCTGCTGCGCATCGAGGACATCGATGCCACCCGCTGCCGGCCGGAATACGAACAGGCGATCTACGACGATCTCACATGGCTCGGTATCACGTGGGAACAGCCGGTGCGGCGGCAGTCGGACCATCTCGCGCTCTACAGCGAGACCATCGATCGGTTGATGCGCGATGGTTTGCTGTATCCGGCGTTCGAGAGCCGCGCGGACATCGCACGGCTGGTCGAGGAGAAGGATCGGGCAAGGGCGTGGCCGCGCGATCCCGATGGTGCGCCGCTTTATCCGGGGAACGGCAGGCAATTGCCGGCGGATGAGCGCGAACGAAAAATACGCGCGGGTGCGGTCTACGCCTTGCGGCTGGACGTGGATGCGGCCATCGCGCGCACCGGCCAACTGTCATGGACGGAGCGGGGCGCAGGTCCGCAGGGTGAGACCGGCGAGGTGCCGGCGCGGCCGGAGCAGTGGGGCGACGTCATCCTCGCCCGCAAGGACACGCCGACGAGCTATCACCTGTCGGTGGTGGTCGACGACGCATTGCAATGCGTGACCCACGTGGTGCGCGGACAGGACCTGTTTTGGGCGACCGGTGTGCACCGCCTGCTTCAGGCTTTGCTCGGCCTGCCGCAACCGGTCTACCGCCATCACGCGCTGGTGCTGGACGGGGCGGGGCAGAAGCTGTCGAAATCGACGCGATCCACCGCGCTCCGGGAGTTGCGGGCCGGTGGGGCGACCCCGGCAGACATACGTCACCTTGTTGGTATTCCGAGCCCCTGAACCCACGGCAGCGTGACTCTCGAGCCCTCGACATGCCATGTTGGGCGCTGGACGGGTCGGGGAATCATGGCGGCGAAATCGCCTGCAAAACGCAGCCGGAAAACGGGATTGAAGCGTGCGGTCAAGACGGCCGCGCCGAAAAAGCGTGCGCCGAAAAGGAAAATCCCGAAGCCGTCCGGTCGCAAGCCCCGGGCAAAGCGCTCACCGTCCGAGGCCCGAATCGTTGAGGCGGCGCTGGCCGCCTTCGCCCATGAGGTCCGCACGCCCCTGACCGGCATTCTGGCGATCAGTTCGCTGCTCGCGACGTCGGAACTCGGCGAGCGCGAACGGCGCTGGGTCGACACGATCAAGGTCGGCGCCGAGCATCTGGCCGCGCTCGCCACGCTGTTCGTCGATGCCGCACGCAGCGGCAACGCCGGTCTCGCAGTGCGTCAGGACTTTTTCGATCTTCGCGCGCTGGCGATAGCGGTTGGAGATTCGCTGGCGGGCCGTGCTGCCGCGAAAGGCCTGCAGTCGGAGGTCGAGATCGCGCCCAAATTACCGTCGTTCGTGATCGGTGATCCGGTTCGCCTGCGGGCCGCGCTGGAGAACCTGATCGATAATGCCGTCAAGTTCACGCCGCAGGGCAAGGTCGCGCTGAACGTCACCGCCGTACCTGGCTCCGGAGGCAGGCTCAGCGTTGCCTTTGCGGTGTCGGACAGCGGCATTGGCCTCTCGCTCGCGGAGATCAAGCGGCTGTTCAAGCCGTTCTCACAGGCGAATGTCAGCATCGCCTCCCGCTTCGGTGGCGCGGGTCTTGGATTATCGTCGGTCAAGCAGTTGGCCCGCGCCATGGGCGGCGACATCACGGCAAGCCAGCAGCGTGGCGGCGGAATGACGTTCACACTCACCGTTGCGCTCAAGCGGGCCAAGGAATTGAAGACCGCGGCTCCAGGATCGGACGCACCGCTGCAATTTCCGCAGGGTCTTCGTATCCTGAGCATCGAGGACAATCCGTTTGGCCGTGTCGTGCTCAATGCCATTCTAACCGAACTTGGCCATCAAGCGGAATTCATTGGACGCGGCGAGGCGGCGCCGGAGCGCATCGCGCAAGGCGATTTCGATGCGGTGCTGATGGATATGGTGTTGCCGGGCATCGACGGCATCGAGGCGATCCGGCGTATCCGCGCATTGGATGGCACCCACGGACGCATCGCCATCATCGGCGTGTCGGGCCGCACGGATGATGAGCAGGCATCGCGCGCCGCAGGCGCCGATGCGTTCCTGACCAAGCCGGTCAGCCCGCGCGCGCTTGCGACGGCGCTTCTTGAGGCGACGCGGCGTTAGCTTGCTGCCACTTGACGATGGCGGCGTTGAGCTCGCCGCCATAGACGAAAATCGCCGCGATGAAATACAAAAACACCAGGGCGATCATCACCGACGCGAGGCCTGCATAGGTCGTGACGTAGTTGCTGGCGAAGCGCGCGAGGTACTGGCCGAACACCACGCCGGAAACCAGCGATCCGATCATGGTCACGACGATGCCCGGCATAATCTCGCGCATCTTGCGCGTGCCGGCTGGCAGCCACTTATGCAGGATTACGAGCGCGACGATCAGCGCAATGATCGTGAGGCCATAGCGCAGGATGTTGAGGAGGTCCTCATTTGGCTCGACCCGCAGTGGAACATAGCGCCGCGCGGTGGCGATGATCAACGGACCGAGCACAATCAGAAATGCCATGACGAGTGAGGTGACCGCTGCGACTATGGTGTAGCCGATCGATTCCAGGCGCAGCCAATACCAACGGCGCTGTTCGATCACCCCGTAGGCGCGGTTGAGGCCGACGCGCAGGCTCTCAACTCCGTTGGAAGCGAAGTACAGCGCGAGCACGACACCGATAGTGAGGACGCCGCTATGCGACTGGGTCAGCACATTGTGGATTTCACCGGACAGTGCATCGGCGACCTGAGACGGCCAGGTATCCAGCATCATCTCGGCGGCCTGGTCTGCAAGATCCTTGGATCCGAAAACGCCGGCAAGGGATGTTATTACGATCAGGAAGGGAAACAGCGCCATCAGCGCCGACAGCGCAATGTGACTGGCGATCGCCCAGCCGTCATCGGCCAGGAACGTGTAGAACGCATCGAGTGCGATATTGAATGCGTTGAGGAGTTGCCTCACATTCCACCCTGATCCACCACTATCATGACTTAACGCGCCGGGGCCCTAAAGTCATGTACGGTTGATGGCTCGAAAGGTTCTCTCCAGCCATTTTTTGGCAGGGAATGGCGCAACGCCGCAGCCGGTGTTATGTAGCCGTTATGTCATCGTTTCTCTCAAGCATTGCGCTTCCCATCGCCCTGGCCGCAGTTACGATTGTGCTGCTGCTTGGCCTGTTCAACATGATGCGCGGCGGCTCGCCCAATACCTCGCAGCGGTTGATGCGCCTGCGTGTGCTGTTTCAGTTTATCGCCATCGTCATCGCCATGCTTGCCGTCTGGGCGCTCGGCAAGACCTGATTGACGAGGGTGGCCGGATTCAACCGCCATAACGGATCGACGCGATGGTCATTCTCAATCGGATTTACACACGCACCGGAGATGACGGCACGACCGCGCTCGGCAGCGGCGAACGCCGCCCGAAATACGATCTCCGCGTCAGCGCCTATGGAACCGTCGATGAGACCAACGCCGCCATCGGCGTCGCCCGCCTGCATCTGGGGCAGGTGCAGCACATCGATGCCATGCTCGGGCGGGTGCAGAACGACCTGTTCGATCTCGGCGCCGATCTGGCGGTGCCGCAGCGGGAGGGCAAGGCGGAACGGTTGCGTGTGCTGGCGACGCAGGTCGAGCGCCTCGAGCAGGACATCGACGCGCTCAACGCGGATTTGGCGCCGCTCAACTCGTTCATTTTGCCTGGCGGAACACCGGCTGCGGCCCACCTGCATCTGGCGCGCACCATCTGCCGCCGGGCGGAACGCATGGTCGTGGAACTGGCATCCCAGCCGAACGAGCCGGTGAGCGATGCAGCCGTGCAATATCTGAACAGGCTGTCGGATTTTCTGTTCGTGGCCAGCCGGGCGGTGAATGATAACGGCGCCCGCGACGTGCTCTGGGTGCCGGGCCAGAACCGCTGAGCGGTGATATTAGGTATACCTTCCTTGATTTCCAGTTTTCGCGCGTTGACCCGGATTGGCGGGACCATTAGGTTCCGCCGCCAACCGCTTTAGAGTGGAAGTGATCAACCATTTCAGGACGAAAGGGAACCGATGAAGGTTCTGGTGCCGGTTAAGCGTGTCGTTGACTTCAACGTCAAGGTTCGCGTCAAGAGCGACGGGTCGGGCGTCGAACTCGCCAACGTCAAGATGTCGATGAATCCGTTCGACGAAATCGCCGTCGAGGAAGCCCTGCGCCTGAAAGAGGCCGGCAAGGCGACCGAGGTGGTGGTGGTGTCGATCGGCCCCGCGCAGGCGTCGGAAACCATTCGCACCGGCCTCGCCATGGGCGCCGACCGCGGCATCCTCGTGAAGGCTGAAGGCACCGTCGAGCCGCTCGCGGTCGCCAAGATTCTGAAAGCCGTTGTCGACGAAGAAAAGCCCGGCCTCGTTATTCTCGGCAAGCAGGCGATCGACGACGACTCTAACCAGACCGGCCAGATGCTGGCCGCGCTGCTCGGCTGGTCGCAGGCGACCTTCGCCTCCAAGCTCGAAGTCGACGGATCGGACTTCAAGGTCACGCGCGAAGTCGACGGCGGTCTGCAGACGGTGAAGGTCAAGGGACCGGCAATCGTCACCACCGACCTGCGTCTCAACGAGCCGCGCTATGCGAGCCTTCCCAACATCATGAAGGCGAAGAAGAAGCCGATCGATGAGAAGACAGCCGACACGTTCGGCGTCGATCTCACGCCGCGTCTCGAAGTTCTCAAGACATCCGAACCGCCGGGCCGCAAGGCTGGCGTCAAGGTCAAGGACGTCGCCGAACTGGTGTCGAAACTCAAGGAAGCGGGGGCGCTCTGATGGCCACGTTGCTGATTGCTGAACACGACCACGCCAACCTGAAGGATTCCACCAACAAGGCGCTGACGGCTGCGGCCGCGCTTGGCGCCGAGGTCCACGTGCTCGTGGCCGGTGGCGGTGAGGGCACCAAGGGCGCTGCCGAAGCGGCTGCCAAGCTCAAGGGCGTCACAAAGGTTCTGCTCGCGGAAAACGCGATCTATGAGCACGATCTGGCCGAACCGCTGGCCGCGCTGATCGTCTCGCTGGGCGGCTCGTATGACGCCTTCGTTGCGCCCGCGACCTCGCGCTTCAAGAACGTGATGCCGCGCGTCGCAGCCCTGCTGGACGTGATGCAGATCTCCGAGATCATCAAGGTGGTATCGCCCGACACATTCGAGCGGCCGATCTACGCCGGCAATGCGATCCAGACCGTGAAGTCGAAGGACGCCAAGAAGGTCATCACCGTGCGAACCTCGACGTTCGGCGCGGTGGGCGAGGGCGGCAGCGCCTCGGTCGAGAGCACCGCTGCGGCGGCCGATCCGGCTTTGTCGAGCTTCGTCGGCGAGGAAGTCGCCAAGAGCGACCGCCCCGAACTGACCTCGGCCAAGATCATCGTGTCCGGCGGACGCGCCATGCAGAGCCGCGAGAACTTCGCCAAGTACATCGAGCCGCTGGCTGACAAGCTGGGCGCCGGCGTCGGCGCTTCGCGGGCCGCGGTGGACGCCGGCTACGCGCCGAACGACTGGCAGGTCGGCCAGACCGGCAAGGTGGTCGCGCCCGAGCTGTACATCGCCATCGGCATCTCCGGCGCGATCCAGCATCTCGCCGGCATGAAGGACTCCAAGGTGATCGTCGCGATCAACAAGGACGAAGACGCCCCGATCTTTCAGGTCGCCGATTTCGGACTGGTTGCCGATCTCTATCAGGCGGTTCCGGAGCTGACCGCCGCGCTTTGAAAGTGACATCCCGGCGCATGATGCGCCGGGATCGTGTTATGCTGTGCGTTGGACCGGCAGATTTTTGAAACGTCTGCCGGTATTTGACGTATTATTGGACATGCATAGAGACCGGAAACGAATGGCAGCGATCAAGACGGTTGGCGTGATTGGGTCCGGACAGATGGGCAACGGCATCGCGCACGTTGCTGCGCTTGCCGGCTTCGATGTGGTGCTCAACGATATATCCGCTGACCGCCTCAAGTCGGCGATGGCCACCATCAACGGCAATCTGTCGCGTCAGGTCGCCAAGAAGACCATCACGGAAGACGCGCACAAAAATGCGCTCGCCAAAATCACGTCGTCGGACAGTCTCGACGGCCTGGCTGCCTGCGATCTCGTGATCGAGACCGCGGTCGAGAAGGAAGAGATCAAGCGCAAGATTTTCCACGACGTCTGCGCGGTACTCCGGCCCGAGGCGATCGTCGCGTCCAACACGTCGTCGATTTCGATCACCCGGCTTGCCGCCTCGACCGATCGGCCCGAAAAATTCATCGGCATCCATTTCATGAATCCGGTTCCGGTGATGGAGCTGGTCGAGCTGATCCGCGGCATCGCGACGGACGACTCGACGTTCGACACCGCCCGTGAATTCGTCACCAAGCTCGGCAAGCAGGTCGCCGTCTCGGAAGATTTCCCGGCTTTCATCGTCAACCGCATCCTGCTGCCGATGATCAACGAGGCGATCTACACGCTGTATGAAGGCGTGGGCAACGTCGAGGCCATCGATGCGGCCATGAAGCTCGGCGCGCATCATCCGATGGGCCCGCTCGAACTCGCGGACTTCATCGGCCTCGATACCTGTCTGTCGATCATGCAGGTGCTGCATGAAGGGCTGGCGGATTCGAAGTATCGCCCGTGTCCGCTGCTGGTGAAATACGTCGAGGCCGGCTGGCTCGGCCGCAAATCGCAGCGCGGCTTCTACGACTATCGCGGCGACAAGCCGGTCCCGACGCGCTAATTCGCCGCGCCTGCCCCTCCAAGATTCGTTAACCGTTTGCGGCTACGTTCTCGCCACGTCGAATAGAGCGGGTGCGTCTTCCATGGACATGATGAGTATCGTGAGCAGCATGATGGCCATGCAGGCTGCCAACACCCAGCAGCAGATCGCGACCAGCGTCCTGAAACAGAATATCGACTCCCAGAAATCGGTCCTGCAATTGCTTCAGCCCGCACCGGCGGCGAACAATGCGCCGGGCGTCGGCGGCAATCTCGACATTTCGGTCTGATACCGGTCACCCGACCGGCGTGATCCATCCGATTCCAGCGCCGCCGGGCTCAGTGAGGATCGCAATACGTCCGACTTCCGGGACGTCGAAAATCGGCCGCATCAACTGTGCGCCATTCGCAACCGCCTTCGTCACGCGCGCATCCACATCGTCCACGGCGAGATAAGGCATCCAGCCTTCCAGCACGCCCTCGAAGGCTGGCCGGTCGGTTGGGAAGATTCCAGCGACCCTTTCATTACCGGCATAGGCGATCCAATAGGTCGCGCCATCTTCCATCGGCATCGGCTCAAACGTCCAGCCGATGGTCTTCTGGTAAAATTGCTTTGCGCGCTCCGCGTCGGGAGTCATCAGTTCGTTCCAATGAAAATGGCCGTGGGACGCCATGGTCGTCTCCTCCGATGATTACATCGTGCCGTTCACGTCGAGCACCGACAGGATGTTGCCGGCGGGGTCTTTGAACCACGCAATGGTCGGACCGCCGTTTCTGCGCGAAATGCCTTTGTCGTCGGTCTTGAAGCTTGGTTCATTGTAGATTTCGAAGCGCACGCCGCGCTTGCCGAGTTCATCCACTGTCTTGTCGACATCATCGACGGGGAAGTTGAGGACAGTAAATGTCGCGGGTGAATGATTGGCCTTTGGATAGATCAGGACATTGGCGCCGCCGCCGAGATGCAGGTTGAGCATGCCGTGCTCCTCGGACACTTCAAGCCCCAGCGTGCGGCCGTAGAACTCCCTGGCTTTCCCGATGTCGTTGGTCGAGAAGCCGCTGAATGCATGGCTTGCTTTCAACATGACTGACCTCCTTTGCACAACAAATTCGGTTTGCATCCACGCGGCATGAAACGCGCGGGTGTAGAGATTGGTTGCGGCTCCATCGGCCGGGATGACCTTGACGTCGTTCCGGCGGCGCTGGGCTGCGTTAGGTGGCCTTGTCATAAGCCTGTTTCAGGGCTGCGATGTCGAGTTTCGTCATCCTCATGACCGCCTCCATCATCTTCTGCGACTGCGCGGGCGACGCGCGCCCCATCAGGTGGGGCATCTCGTTCGGAACGACCTGCCACGACACGCCGAACTTGTCCTTAAGCCAGCCGCACTGCTGCGTCTCGCCGCCTTCGGAGAGCTTCTCCCAATAGTGGTCGATGTCCTGCTGAGTTTCGCAGTTCACCATGAACGAGATGGCTGGTGAGAAGGAGAACATCGGAGGTCCGTTCAGCGCCAAAAACTTCTGTCCCTCGATCTCAAGTTCTGCCGTCATGACCGAGCCCTTGGGCATCGGCATGTTGTCGCCATAGCGGGAAACATGGCCGACCTTGGCGGATTTGAAGACGGACTTGTAGAAGTTGACGGCGTCCTCGGCTTTGCCGTCGAAAAACAGGCAGGGCACAATGGTCTGCATGGGGTTACTCCCTGTGTGTCAGAGTAATGGGTGAGGTGGCGCGAGCGTCACGCCGTGACGAAGGTATCGAAACCGCCCCAGAACATGCGTTTGCCGTCGAAGGGCATTTTTGTTGGATCCATCATTTTTGCGAGGCGCGGATCCGCCATCACTTTTTTAAGCACGCTGTCGCGATGTTTGCGCGACTTGTAGGTGATCCAGGAGAAGACCACGGTCTCACCGGTCTTCAGCTTCACGCTCTGCGGAAACGAGGTGACCTTGCCGGGCTTGACGTCTTCGGCAACGCATTCGCGATAATCGAGAGCGCCGTGGTCGAGCCAGACCTTGCATGCCAGCTTCGCCAAAGCCTTGTAGGCTTTCATGTTCTTCTTTGGGACGGGCAGAACAAATCCGTCGACGTATTGCATTTTCAAACTCCTTTGGTGGTTTCCAGATATAAGCCGGGGTCCGGCGGGTGAACGCGTTATGAGTCCTGCTTGGCTGGCGCGCAGCAGGCGTGTTCGCCTTCGGGCGCGCGGTAACGACCGGTGGCGTCGACATATCCGCCGCTGTCGTAGCGATCGTGAAGCCGGACCCAGTCGGTCAGGTTGTGGTTCGGGCCGGTCTCGTTGCGGCCTTTCGGCGTGATGTCGAGATACATGTAGGTGCCGAGAATCTCTTCCAGCCCGCGTCCATAGGTGGAATAGGTGTGGAAGATGTCGCCGTTCTCATCCTTGATGAAGACGCTGTTGCCAGACAGATCCTCGATCGGAACCTGGGTCGTCTCGTAGTTGTAGTAAGCCTTGCCGTTTGCAACTTCGTCCGGCGTGAACGAGACGTGGAAATCGTAGTTGAAGTGGCTGCCGGCGGAGGACACCCATTTGAAGTTCCAGCCCATACGCTTCTTGTAGGCTTCGATTTCGGAGAGTGGCGCCCGCGCCACCGCGACATAGGTGACGTCGTGATGTTCGAGATGTACCAGCGCGCCCGCGATATGATCGACCTCAAACGAGCAGCCGACGCAGCCTTCGAACTGGCCTGGCGCCAGCATGAAATGCTTGACGATCAACTGGCTGCGGCCGTCGAACAGATCGGACAGGGTCTTCTTTCCTTGCGGTGTATCGAAGACATAAGTCTTATCGACCTTCACCCATGGCAGCGCGCGGCGCTCCTCGCTCAGCCTGTCGCGCTGACGGGTGAATTCCTTTTCCTTCGCGAGCAGTGCCTTGCGCGCCGCCAGCCATTCGTTCAGTGAAACGATCTTGTGCGGTTGCATGAGAAATTCCTGTGTCTGAAGAACGATCAGGCGGCTTCGGCATGGTGACTGGGGAATGGATCGCGCCACGCCGGCAGTTCGTTGAGCTGTGCGTGCCAGCGCACGATCTCGGGAAATTCGTCGATCGGGATCCGTGCGTCTTTCGCGTAGGGCAGCGTAATCGCGACGGCGGCATCCGGCTCACCCATGCCGAGGAACGGCTTGATGAGATGCTGGAAATACAGCGTGCCGGCATGACGGGTGAAGTGCTCCGAGCTCCAGCTCAGCCAGCGCATCACGTCGATCTGCCTCTCGTCGCTGGGCCAGAGGTCTGAACCTGCCACGCGCGCGAGGTGGCACATGATCGCGTTCGCTTCCCACAGCGTTGTTCCGCCGTCTTGAAGAACGGGAACCTTGCCGTTGGGATTAATGCCGAGAAATTGCGGCGTCCTGTTTTCCAGTTTCGCCAGATTGACATAGACGTACTCGACCGGCGAATTCAGATATTTGGCGACGGCGCACGCCTTTCGCGGATTCAACGTTTCCGAATAAAACAGTTTCATGTCGGTCTCCCGTTCGCTTACGCAAAGAACTTTTCAAGCTTCTCAAGAGTTCCGGTCCAGCCGCGAATGTGACCGTCGCGCGCTTCCTCGTTGAAGAATTTATCGTGGGTCAGGGTCAGCAGGGTGACGCCGCCTTCAGCGCGCAGCACCACGGTCACTTGCGAAACGCGCTCCGGCGTCGAATGCCACGCCCAACTGAAGACCAGCCGTTGCGGCGGCGTCACTTCGAGATACTTGCCGCCAACCTCGTGATATTGGCCGTCGTCGGTCTTGAAGCTGATGCGGAAGTGCCCGCCGACGCGCACATCCATGTCGGCTTTGACGCTGTCGCCTATGGTGTGTCCGGGTCCGAACCACTGGACGATTTTCTGGGGATCGGTCCACGCTTCGAAGACTTTTTCGGCGGGGGCTTGGAGCCGTCGGGCGAGGGTGAGGCTTGGCTGGGTGAGCATAAGTCCTTCTCCACAAAAGCGGCGAGACGATCGAGTTGTGCGGTCCAGAATCGCTGGTAACGGCTGAGCCATTCCATGGCCTGCTCCATCGGGGCCGCTGTCAGGCGGCACGTCACTGTGCGGCCTGTCTTGGTCCTGGTGATCAACCCGGCGTCCGAAAGCACATCGAGATGCTTCATGACAGCGGGCAGCGACATATCGAAAGGTTTCGCCAGTTCGCTGATCGTGATGCTCTCGCGTCCTTCGAGTTCGGCCAGCAGCGCGCGACGCGTCGGGTCGGCGACAGCGGCAAACACGCGGTTCAGGCGATCGGTCGAATAGTAAACCATGTGGTTAAGTATAGGCGTGTGCGCGATGACGTCAAGGGGCGGCGTTCAATGGAACTGCGGCTTATTGCCCGGAGGCAGCTTTGATGAGCTTCACCGCGTCGTCGCTGGCCCATTCGGCGGGGCCGGCGATGGTGGCGATTTCGCAACCGGCGCCATCGATGAGAACGGAGGTCGGCATTCCCAGCGCGCGGCCGACGGCTTTCAGCTCCTGAAACACTTTCGCTTTCGGATCGGCGAAGTATCCGAGGCGGGTGAGGTTGCCTTCCTTCAGGAAATCTTTCGGCTTGTGAAGGTCGCGGGTATCGATGTTGATGGCGACCACTTCGAAGTCCTTGCCGCCAAGTTTAGCCTGCAACTCGTCAAGGGCCGGCATCTCCTTCCGGCACGGGACACACCAGGTGGCCCACAGATTCACGAGCACCGTGCGGCCGCGCCAGTCGGACAGTTTGCGCGGCTTGCCGTCGGCGTCGTCGAAGGCGAGGTCCGGCACGCGCAGCGGGCTCTTGGCCATGGTTAATGCCGCCACCTCGCCCCGCGCCAATGGGGCGATTTTCCTGGCCAGATCGACCGCCGGACGGCATGTCGGATCGCCGGGTGGATTGCCTGTTAACCCACCAATCCCGTATACCCCGACATATCCGATTGCCGCGCCTATAAGGACGGCGGCGACGGCTATCGGAATGCGGCGGAAGGGCTTCCGAAGCTGGCTGGTTTGTGGCTGGGCGGCGTCAGGCATCTTGTTTGTCATACTCCGGGACAGATTGGCTGTGATGAAGGCGAGTGGAAATTTACGAAGGCGGTTGGCGAGATAATCATGAGCAACAAGATGTGGGGCGGCCGCTTCGGTGAAAGCCCTGATGCGATCATGGAGGAAATCAACGTCTCGATCGACGTCGATCAGCACCTTTACGCTCAGGACATCGCCGCGTCCAAGGCGCATGCAGCCATGCTTGCCGCTCAAGGCATCATTACGGCGAACGATGCAAAAAACATCACGGGCGGTCTAGACACGATTTTGTCAGAGATCGCCAAGGGCACCTTTACCTTCAAGCGAGCGCTTGAAGACATCCACATGAATGTCGAAAGCCGCCTTGGCGAATTGATCGGGCCGGCGGCGGGCCGCCTGCACACCGCGCGCTCGCGCAACGATCAGGTCGCCACCGACTTCAGGCTTTATGTGCGGGACGTCATCGACGAGATCGACAGGGCGCTGGCCGCGTTTCAGCGCGCGCTGGTCGATCGCGCCATCGAGCATGCCGACACGGTGATGCCGGGCTTCACGCATCTGCAGACCGCGCAGCCGGTGACTTTCGGTCATCATCTGCTGGCTTACACGGAAATGGCGTCGCGTGACCGCGGCCGGTTCGCCGACGCGCGCAAGCGGCTGAACGAAAGCCCGCTCGGCGCCGCAGCCCTGGCCGGCACATCATTCCCGATCGATCGTCACGCCACCGCGAGTACGCTCGGCTTCGACCGGCCGATGGCGAATTCACTCGACGCAGTGTCCGACCGCGACTTCGTGCTGGAGGTATTGTCGGCGTCGGCGATCGCGGCGGTGCATCTGTCGCGCTTTGCCGAGGAGATCGTGATCTGGACCTCGCCGCTGGTGGGACTGGTGCGGCTGTCGGACAAGTTCACCACCGGTTCGTCGATCATGCCGCAAAAGAGAAATCCGGATGCGGCCGAACTGGTGCGCGCCAAGACCGGACGCGTCATCGGCTCGCTGACTGCGTTGCTGATCGTCATGAAGGGACTGCCGCTCGCCTATCAAAAGGACATGCAGGAAGACAAGCAGGGGGCGATGGAAGCCTTCGCGGCGCTTCTGCTTGCAATCCGCGCGATGACCGGCATGACGCTCGATCTGGTGCCGGAAGAGGCGCGCATGAAGGTTGCTGCGGGCGAAGGCTATGCCACCGCAACAGATCTCGCCGATTGGCTGGTCCGTACGCTCAAGATGCCGTTCCGCGACGCGCACCACGTCACTGGCCGTATCGTCGCCAAGGCGTCCGAGCAGGGGCTGGCCCTGCACAAGGTACCGTTGTCGGAGATGCAGGCGATCGAGCCGAAGATCACGGCCGCGGCGCTCGATGTCTTGTCCGTACAGGCCTCGGTGGAGAGTCGGACGAGCTATGGCGGCACCGCGCCGGCCAATGTCCGTGCGCAGGCCAAGGAATGGCTCAAGCGGCTGGAAAAAGAGCAAAATTCGGGCTGATCCCAATAAATTTGGTGTTTTCCGGGCCTCGCCAGAACGACACCTTCTTTGTATGGTGGCGCGCAATTCAAGGACTGACATGTGACTTCTCGTTCGAATCGCTCCCCCTCGAAGCTGACGGCTATCGCGCTGCTCGCATTGACGTGCGCGCTTGCAGGATGCGGCCGCAAGGCTGGCCTCGATCTTCCGCCGGACGCGCCTCCTGAGGCAAAGGCTCAGTCGCAATCGGATTATGCTGCGACGCCGGGTCTGACGGGCTCGAACGTGCAGACAGAGGTTTATCGTCCGCCCGGCAGCACCGGCGTGCCGATCGCGCCGAGAGGCGAGAAAAAGCGTATCCCGCTCGACGCGATTCTGGACTGATAGGGTCATGAATCACTTCCAGTATCGCAACGGCGTGCTGCACGCCGAAGACGTGAGCTTGGCCAGCCTCGCCGAGGAGGTCGGGACACCGTTCTATTGCTATTCGACCGCAACCCTCGAGCGGCATTACCGCGTCTTCGCGGAAGCCTTTGCCGGCGTGCGCACGCTGGTGTGCTATGCGATGAAGGCGAATTCCAATCAGTCCGTGCTCCGCACGCTGGCGAAGCTCGGCGCCGGGGCCGATGTCGTGTCCGGTGGCGAGTTGAAGCGCGCGCGGGCTGCCGGTATCCCGCCGGAGAAGATCGTATTCTCCGGCGTCGGCAAGACCGAAGCGGAACTGCGTCAGGCGCTCGCCGAAGACATTCTCTGCATCAATGTCGAATCCGAGCCGGAGCTCGAATTGCTGTCATCGCTGGCGAGCGAGATGGGCCGCACCGCGCGGATTTCGGTACGCATCAATCCGGACGTCGACGCCAAGACGCATGCAAAAATTTCCACCGGCAAGTCCGAGAACAAGTTCGGGATTCCGCTCAGTCGCGCCCGCGCCGTCTATGCCCGGGCGGCAGAGCTGCCGGGCATCAAGGTGACGGGCGTCGATATGCATATCGGCAGCCAGATCACCGATCTCGGCCCGATGGAAGATGCGTTCAAGCTGCTGGTGGAGTTCGTGGGTACGCTGCGCGCCGATGGCCACACCATCGCACATGTGGATTTCGGTGGCGGCCTCGGCATTCCGTACGAACACGATTTGCCAAATCCGCCGGAACCTGCCGTTTATGCCGCGATGGTCAAGCGCGTGACCAAGGGCCTCGATGCAACATTGATGTTCGAGCCTGGTCGCATGATTGTCGGCAACGCCGGCATCCTTGTGAGCCGCGTGATCTATGTGAAGCACGGCGACGCGAAGAATTTCGTCGTCATCGATGCCGCCATGAACGATCTGATCCGCCCCACGCTGTACGAGGCGCATCACGACATCGTGCCGGTGCGTGAGAACGCCGCCCGTGGTTTCGTTGCCGACGTGGTCGGGCCGGTCTGCGAGACCGGCGACTATCTCGCACTTGACCGCACGATGGCTGAGCCGAAGCCAGGCGATCTGCTGGCGATCATGACGGCGGGAGCTTACGGCGCGGTGCAATCCGGCAGCTACAACACGCGCGCGCTGGTGCCCGAGGTGCTGGTCAAGGACAGCCAGTATGCAGTGGTACGGCCCCGCATCGACGCCGATGTACTGATCGCGATGGACCGCACAGCGCCGTGGCTGTGAGCGGCTGATTACCAGAGTCCTGGAACTAGCCGGTAACGCACCTGCCGACGGTAATCGTCATAGCCGGGCAGGTTGGCGACCAGAAATCTTTCTTCATCAATGAGGCGCACGGCGATCATCGCACTCACGATGATCGCGGGAATGAAGGCCCACCAGGAGCCGAGCGCCAGCGGTGTCGCGAAAAATATCAGGATCGCGCCGACATACATCGGGTGCCGGACGAGGGCATATGGTCCGGTCGAGATGACCTTCTGGCTTTCGGCGACTTCGACAATGCTCGAGGCGTAGGTGTTTTCGCGAAACACCAGAAAGATGACGACGTATCCGGCCACGATGCCGGCGTCGCCAAGGACAATCAAAGCCGTCGGGACATTCGACCACTGCCAGCGAAAATCGAAACCGGGCACCAGAAACAGGATGGTGCCGGCGACCGCCGTGAGCGTTTGAATGATCTTCTGGCTCTTTTCCTTCTCGGCGACCGGACCGGCCTTGAGCCGCCGCCCGATCAGCGCGTCGTCATATTTTGCGAGATACAGGACAATGGTGGTGGAAGCCGCTCCCATGATCGCGAGATAGACCCAGCCTTCCCAGAATCGCAGCGACCATGCCGGGATGAAAAATATGGCGGCGATCACCAGCAGCGATCGAAACATCCCGGCGAGTGCCCTTTGGGCATTGGGGGTCATAAAGCGCCTCCAGAGTTCTGCGCGTGAGGTAGCCCATTCCGGAATACAGCCAATGTCGGCGGCCATTTTTCTAGCGTCACGCTTTCGTGAAACGCCGATGGAAGGCGCGGCAGGACCTTTGCATGTGGGTATGGGCGTTGAGGCCATGCCTCATTGCCGCCGCCGTGCTAGGCTGCACTTATAGATGAATCCGGAGAGCCTGTTGAGCGGTCCGAACCCAGACCCGTCCGAGCGCGCGCGCGATCCTGAATCGGCGCGGCAGCTGCAGCTTGCGCAGGCTTTGCAGCGAGCGCGGCTTGCTGTGGCCTGGGAACGCGGCTGGCCCCATCTCGCGCGGCTGCTGACGGTCATCGGCCTCTTCCTGGCTGCCTCCTGGGCTGGTCTCTGGGTCGCATTCCCCTTCACTGTCAGGGTTATCGCATTCGCCGTCTTCGTCCTGCTTGCTCTGGCCGCTCTGGTTCCCGCGATCCGGTTTCGCTGGCCGAGCCGCGAGGACGCACTGCGCCGGCTCGATCGCGGCACCGGAATTCCCCATCGTCCCGCCACCGCACTGACCGACACGCTGAAGTCGCAGGATCCGCTCACGCAGGCGCTGTGGCAGGAGCAGCGCGCGCGGACGCTGGCCTCGATCAAGCGCATCCGCGCCGGTCTGCCGTCGCCGCGTCTGGCACTTCACGATCCGTGGGCGCTGCGTGCGCTGGTCGTCGTGCTGATGGTCGCGACGTTCATCGCGGCCGGCAACGATCGTCTGTCGCGGGTCGTGGCGGCGTTCGACTGGGACGGCGCATTTTCCGCAGCGAATGTCCGCGTCGATGCATGGGTGACGCCGCCGCCCTACACCAGCCGCCCACCGGTGATCCTGTCCGCGTCCACCAACAAGGACGCACCGGCGTCCGAGACCGGGCCCGTTTCTGTACCTGCAGGGAGCACGCTGATCGTTCGCTCCAGCGGCGGCAGGCTCGATGTCTCCGCCGCCGGCGGCGTGACCGAGATTCCCGTCACCGAGAACGCGCCGCAGGGCACCAACGAGCGCCGCTTCACCATCGCCGGTGATGGCACCGCGCATGTGCGTTCGCCGTCGGGGCAGCCGCAATGGACGTTCAGGGCGATGCCCGATCGTCCGCCGAGCATTTCGCTCGCCAAGGATCCGGAGCGGCAGGCCAAGGGCGCGCTGCTGCTCTCCTACAAGCTCGAGGATGACTACGGCGTGACCGAAGCGCATGCGCAATTCGCGCCGCGGTCGAGCGGGACGCAGGATGCCGACGCGGCGCAGCCACTGTACGATCCGCCGTCGATCACGCTCGGACTGCCGAATGCGCGGACCCGCAACGGCGTCGGCCAGACCGTGAAGGATCTGAGCGAGAATCCCTATGCCGGCGCCGACGTCACGCTGACACTGACGGCGAAGGATGAAGCCGGCAATGAGGGCCGCAGCGAGCCGTTCGACATGCGGTTGCCGGAACGGTTGTTCGTAAAGCCTCTGGCGCGCGCGCTGATCGAGCAGCGGCGCAATCTTGCGCTCGATGCCAACCAGAAGCCGCTGGTGCTGATCGCGCTCGAAGCGCTGATGATCGCGCCCGAGGCGTTCACGCCGGAGCTTGGATATTATCTCGGCATGCGCAGCATCGCAGCCCAGCTTGGCCGCGCAAACTCGCGCGAGTCAATGCGCGAGACCGTCGACAACATGTGGGCGCTCGCCGTTGCGATCGAGGACGGCAACATCACCGATGTCGAGAAAGCGCTGCGTGCGGCGCAGGATGCCCTGAAGGAAGCTCTGGACCGCGGCGCCAGCGACGAAGAGATCAAGAAGCTGACGGAAAATCTGCGCGCGGCCTTGGATAAATTCATCCGGCAACTGGCTGAACAGCAGCGTAACAATCCGCAGCAACTGGCGCGTCCGCTGAATCCCAACGCCAAGGTGTTGAGCCAGCAGGACCTCAAAAACATGATCGATCGCATGGAGCGCCTGTCGCGTTCCGGCGACAAGGACGCCGCGCGGGCACTCCTCGATCAGATGCAGCAGATGCTGGAAAACCTGCAGATGGCGCAGCCCGGGCAGGGCGACGGCGACATGGATCAGGCGCTGAACGAACTCGGCGATATGATCCGCAAGCAGCAGCAGTTGCGCGACAAGACGTTCAAGCAGGGACAGGATTCCCGGCGTGACCGCAGCCGCGGCGAGCAGGGCGACCAGAGCGCGATGGAGGGCCTTCGTCAGGACCAGCAGGCGCTGCGCGATCGGCTGAGCAAGCTGCTCGACGACATGAAGAAGAACGGCATGATGCCGGGCCAGCGCGGTGAGAAGGGCCAGCCGGGCCAGGGTCAGCAAGGTCAGGGACAGGACGGCCAGCAGGATGGCGGCGATTCGCTGGGCGATGCCGATTCCGCGATGGGTGATGCGGGCAGTCAGCTCGGGCAGGGCAATGCCGACAGCGCGGTGGATTCGCAGGGGCGCGCTCTCGACGCTTTGCGCAAGGGTGCGCAGAGTCTCGCTCAGTCGATGCAGCCCGGCGAGGGTCAGGACAACGGTCCGGGCAATCGCATGGGCCGCCAGCAGAACAGCGGCAACACCACCGATCCACTGGGACGCCCGCTGAACGGCCGCGAATGGAGCGACGATCTCACCGTGAAGATTCCCGGTGAGATCGATGTGCAGCGCGTGCGGCGAATTCTGGAAGAGCTGCGCCGACGCCTTGCGGACCCGCAGCGGCCGCAGATCGAGCTCGATTACATCGAGCGGCTGCTCAAGGATTACTAGGTCCTAGGCATCTGTGAGCCGCCGCCGGTGGGTCGCTGACAATCTAAAAATTTTGATCGCCGCTGCTTGACAGTTCGTCGGCCCCCTTGTATTTAACCAAAAGGTTATTTAACTATATGGTTATATGAAGGCGCCGATGGACCCACTCAGCACCAAGTTCGCAGCTCTCGCCGATCCCACCCGCCGCGCGATCCTGGCGCGGCTGGCGCTGGGCGAGGCTTCGGTGGGCGAGCTCGCCCAGCCCTTCGCGATGAGCGGGCCGGCGGTGACCAAGCATCTGAAGGTGCTCGAGCATGCGGGTCTCGTGACGCGCGGGCGCGCCGCGCAGTGGCGTCCGTGCAAGATCGAACCGGCGGCGCTCAAGGAAGTTGATGACGAGCATGCGGGTCTCGTGACGCGCGGGCGCGCCGCGCAGTGGCGTCCGTGCAAGATCGAACCGGCGGCGCTCAAGGAAGTTGATGACTGGCTTGAGGAGTACCGCCGCTTCTGGAACGCGGGACTCGATCGCCTCGAAGAATACCTCGGCGAGCTGCAGGCCAAGGAGCAGCAGGAAGTCTCCTCAAAGCGCCGCAAGACCGCAAAGCGAAAGTCCCCGCAGCGCGTGCCTTCGAAGAAATAGAGATCTGCTTCCCACAACGACGCCCCGAAGTCCGATCAGAACCGTCAACCGAGAGTGAGGAGTAAACCCATGACCGACCAATCAGCTCAGCTTCCCCCGCTCGTTCCGCATCTCGTGGTCGATGGTGCCGCCGATGCACTCGCGTTCTACAGCAAGGCGTTCGGCGCGACGGAAACGCTGCGGATGCCCGCGGAAGACGGCAAGCGCCTGATGCACGCCCAGATTATCGTGAACGGCGCGGCCGTGTATCTGATGGATTATTTCCCGGAGTATTGCCACCACGGCGACGGCAAAACCGAGTCTCCCGGCAAGCTCGGCGGCTCCACGTTCCTTATTCACCTCGAAGTGCCGAACTGCGACGAAGCCTACAAGCGCGCGATCGCCGCCGGCGCCGCCTCAATCCTCGAGCCCTGGGATGCATTCTGGGGCGCACGCTACGCGCAGGTGCGCGATCCGTTCGGTCACGGCTGGAGCCTCGCGCATCCGCAGTCAGCGCCGGCTGCCTGACCGCCAGCACACATCAAACGCAAGTATCTTTCGGAGAAAAGAGATGGCCTCAACTCAATCTGCTGCGCTAGCAGAATCCTTCAGCAAGGAGTTCGTCATCGAGCGTGTGTTCAATGCACCGCGCGATCTGGTCTGGAAGGTGTTCACCGAGAGAGACCATCTGATGAACTGGTGGGGCCCGAAGGGCTTCAAGATGCTCGCCGGCAATCTCGACCTCAAGCCCGGCGGCACCTTTCACTACGGCATGCAGGCGCCGGACGGCAGCGAGATGTGGGGCAAGTGGGTGTTCCGCGAGATCGTAAAGCCCGAACGGCTGGTCTTCGTCAGTTCGTTTTCCGACAAGGATGGCGGCCTGACTCGCCATCCTATGGCGCCGACATGGCCGATCGAAATGCTGGGTACGGCGACCTTCATCGATCAGGGCGGCAAGACGCTGCTGGTCAATCGCGTTGTCGCGCTCAACGCGTCGGACGAAGAGCGCAGGACGTTCGAAGGCGGCTTCGCCAGCATGACGCAGGGCTACGGCGGAACGTGGGATCAGCTCGCCGCGTATCTCGCGTCGTTGCAAGCCTGAAGTCCGGGGCAAGCGTCATGAACGAACTCGTCCCTATTTCGACGACCGCGCTGTGGACCGGACGTATTCTCAGCGGCCTTGTGGTCGTATTCCTGCTGTTCGATGCCGTCATCAAGCTGATCCCGCTCGATGTCGTCATCGAGACATCGCGACAGCTCGGTATTCCGACGGATATCGCCTTCGCGCTCGGTATGATGACGCTGATCGGCGCGCTACTCTACGCTTGGCCGAAGACCGCGGTCCTCGGCGCAGTCCTGCTGACTGGTTATCTCGGTGGTGCAATCTATGTGCATGTCCGCGCCGGCAGTCCGCTGTTCAGCCACACGCTGTTCGGCGTTTACCTCGGCATCATGCTCTGGGGCGGGCTCTACCTGCGCGACGAGCGGCTGCGTTTGATCTTCCCCTGGCGGCGCTGACGCCCAAATTCAAATTTTATCTGAGACGGAGAGTAACATGACGACCCTGATGTACATTGCCATTGCCCTCGCGGCTGTGATCGCGATCCTTCTTATCCTCGCTGCGATGCGGCCGAACACGTTCCGCATCGAGCGCTCGATCGATATCAACGCGCCCCCGGACAAGATCTTTCCGCTGATCAACGATTACAAGAATTGGGGATCATGGTCGCCATACGAGCATGTCGACCCCGCCATGCAGCGGACCTTCAGCGGCGCGCCGAGCGGCAAGGGCTCCGTATATGAATGGAGCGGCAACAAGAACATCGGTCATGGCCGCATGGAGATTCTCGATGCGACACCGTCGTCGAAGATCGTCATCAAGCTGGATTTCTTTAGCCCGTTCGAGGCCCACAACATCGCCGAGTTCACCATGCGGCCGCTGGGCAGCACGACAACCGTCACCTGGGCCATGCATGGTCCGGCGCCCTACATGGCGAAGATCATGCACATGATCTTCAAGATGGACCGCATGGTCGGGGGCCAGTTTCAGCAGGGTCTGACCAGCATGAAGGCTGTCGCCGAGAAATAGCAACTGACATGAACGCGCCTTCGCTATCGATCAAGCAATCTCGGTCCGGGTCCTTGCTCGCAAAGCTCGTCACCGGGATTGCACAGAGGACATGTCTTGAGCGACAGGCAGCCGCATCCGATACAGCCGGTCAGCTGATCGCGCAGGCTGGTCAGTTTGGTAATGCGATCGTCGAGTTCGGCGCGCCACTTCGCCGACAGCCGGGCCCAGTCGTTGACGGTCGGCACGCGCCCGTCAGGCAGCGACGCCAACGCATCGCGGATCGTCGCGAGCGGCAATCCGGTGCTTTGCGCCACCTTGATGACCGCGATGCGGCGCAAGACGGCGCGGGGATAGCGGCGCTGGTTGCCGCGATTTCGCGAACTTGTGATCAGTCCCTTCGATTCATAGAAGTGAATGGTGGAGATTGCGACCCCGCAGCGCTCGGCGACCTCGCCGACGCTGAGCTCTCGTGCAATCCCGGCCAGTTTGCTGTGCTTCATCATCGCTTGACCTCAACTATAGTTGAGGTTTTAGGCTGTCCGCCTCATCGCTGCAAGTACCGCATCGCAGTGACCGAGAGCGTCGACCGACAATCAGAGATGGACTCATGCCAGAAGCGACATACCAGGATCGAATTTCACAGGACAGCCCGTTGCGGCCTTTCGTGCTCATCAATAGTTTCACGCCCAAGCCGGGAAAGATCGACGAACTCGCAAACGTGCTGGAGGCCGCGCGTAATCGCTTCGCGGATCGTGTTCCCGGATTTCACGGCGGCCGGATCTATCGCGATGTCGACGGCAATTCGGCTCTGCTCATCAGCGTCTTCGAGACGGAAGATCACTACGAGAGATGGATCGCGACCGGGATGTTTGCCGAATATCAGGCGCGGATCGTCGATCTCACCGACGGCATGGGACAATCGCGGATCGAGGCCGGTCGCTCGCGACGAGCGGGCAGCCGCAGAACAGCGTCCACAGAGAATATGTCCGCGCGGGCGTCCTAGAACCGGTGATCGCGACTATGGCTTGTTCTCAGCCGTTGCGGCCTTCGCCGCGCAGCGTCGGCAGGCCGATGCCGGTGGCCTCGAAGCCACCGTCCACGCACAGCATCTGTCCGGTGATGTAGCTGGCGCGGTTACTGCACAGGAAGAAAATCGCTTCGGCGAGTTCTTCTTCCCGACCGTAGCGATTGAGCGGAATGGTGTCATGATAATCGGCGCGGATCGCCGGGGTGTGGACCGCCTTCGCCATGGCCGTATCGACCGGGCCGGGCGCGACCGCGTTGACGCGGATGCCGAGCGTGGCGAGTTCGACGGCGAACTGCTTGGTGAGATGGGCGAGACCCGCTTTGCTGGTGCCGTAGGCTGTGCGCAGCGTCGAGGCGCGAAGCGCGGAGATCGACGTAATATTCACGATCGCGCCGCCGCCGTTTTCGCGCATCAGCGGAGCGGCCGCCTGCGTGCAGAGAAACGGTCCGGTCAAATTCACCGCCAGCACGCGGTCCCAGTCGGCCTGCGTGGTTTCGAGCAGTGGCTTGAAGATTGCGATGCCGGCGTTGTTGACCAGCGCGTCGAGCCGCCCGAAATGCTGGACGGCTTGCATGAATGCGGCGGCGACCGCATCGGCATCCGAAACGTCGCAATGGATCGCCAGCGTCGTGTCGGGCGCGGCCAGTGCCTTGTGCGTCTGGGCCAGAAGCTCGCTCTCGATATCGAGCAGCGCGACGCGCCAGCCTTCAGCCAGAAATCGCTTCGCCGCGGCAAGGCCAATACCCCGCGCCGCGCCTGTCACCAGCGCGACCTTTTGCTGTTCCTCGATCATGTCCCGTCCCGTTTCTTGATTGGCTCTGAACGCGTTCGATATGGCATTGATCATTTTTCGCGCGCGCCCACAACAGTCTGCTATGCAGGTCCGCCGTTTGCCCGCCGCAGATCACCGCGCCCGGCTTTGAGCTGATCGCCCACACAATCGCCCAGAATGTTCAGGATACATCGCGCCATGTCATCAAGCTTTGCAAAAAATGCGATCGTGCTGGGTCTGCTCTCCGCGATCGGCCCCTTCGCTATCGATATGTATCTGCCCGCGCTGCCGGCCATCGCGGCGGACCTTCACGCGTCCACCGCGGCCACGCAGATGACGCTGATGGCGTTCTTCGTGGCGTTCGGCGTCTGCCAGATCGTGTATGGGCCGGTCTCGGACATGGTTGGCCGCAAGCCGCCGCTTTATTTCGGCATCGTGATCTTCGCACTCGGCAGCATCGGGTGCGGTCTGGCGCCGAGCATCGCGTGGCTGATCTTTTTCCGCTTTGTGCAGGGTCTTGGCGCCGCCGCCGTGATGGTGATTCCACGCGCGGTGATCCGCGATCTGCACACCGGCGTCGATGCGACACGTTTGATGTCGCTGGTCATGCTGGTGTTCAGTGTCTCGCCGATTCTTGCACCGTTGGTCGGCAGCGGCCTGATCGTTCCGTTCGGCTGGCGCGCGGTGTTTGTGGCGGTCACCGCCGCCTCTATTCTCTCGTTTCTGCTAGTCGCATTCGTGTTGCCCGAAACCCGACCGGTTGAGGAGCGGGTGGAGGTCAGTGTTCGCAGCGTGCTCGACGGTTTCGGCGAGTTGTTCCGCGACTGGCGTTTCCTTGGACTGACGTTCATCGGCGGCTTCGGCATGGCGAGCTTCTTCGCGTTTCTCGCCAGTTCGTCCTTCATCTATATCGGGCACTTCGGCCTCACGCCGACGCAGTACGGCCTGACGTTCTCGGTGAATGCCATCGGCTTCATCGGCGCCTCGCAGTTCAGCGCGTATCTGGCGTCCCGTTTCGGCATCATGCGGGTGGTGTCGGTGGCGGTGACATGCTTCACGGTGGCCGCGCTGGCTTTGCTTGCGGTGACCGCCGCCGGTGTCGACAGCCTCACGGTGCTGGTTGTGATGCTGTTCATCGCCAATGCCTGGCTGGGGCTCGTGATTCCCTCAACCATGGTGCTGTCGCTGGAAGAACATGGGCCGATCGCCGGCATGGCCTCGGCGCTGGGCGGCACGCTGCAGATGATTACGGGAGCGGTGATGATCGTCGTCGCCAGCGCATTTTTCAATGGAACGGCGCTGCCGATGGTGACCACGATCGCTGTGTGCGCGGTCGCGGCTTTCATCCTGACGCGGCTGACGCTGCGCCCGCGTGAGCCCGTCTCGCAACTGGCGGAATAGTCTTTAATCGGCCTTGCGTGATGCCAGCGCATCCGCGACCGCGGTGCGGATGTCGGCGACGGCGAACGGCTTGGTGATGACGTCGTGGACGATTGCCTCCAGCCCGGAGGCGCGCTCGCGCTGGTCGGCGAAGCCGGTCATCATGAGAACCATCAGCCGCGGGAAGTCGCGCGCCACGGCCAGCGCCAGCGCGATGCCGTCCATCACGGGCATCTTGATGTCGGTGAGGAGAAGATCGAAAGCGCCTTCCTCGCGCGTCAGAATCTCCAGCGCTTCGGCACCGTCCTCCGCGGTTACGATCTCGTGGCCGTCCATGGCAATGGCGCGCGCGACCAGCAGGCGCATCGACTCTTCGTCGTCTGCGATCAGGACTCGCGGCATTCAGGTTCCTCCGGACGCGATGTCCAGCTTGTGGAAGAATCTGACGGCAATTTCGCGGCCTTCCGCGGGCGGCGAGGCGAGCCGTGTCTTGAACCATGCCTTATCGCCGGGATTGAGCACCGGCTGCTCCAGCACGGCGTTCCAGGCGTAGATGTCCGCGCCTTTGGCGTCGCGCACGATGAATCGCAGCCGGGGTATCTCGACCGACTTGCGAGCGACGTCGATGAGCGCGCCCTCGATCAGCAGCACCGGCTTGTTGTTCACGGTCTCGGTGCTGATCCTGAGATCCTCGAAGGCGAGGCCGCGCAAATTCACACCCATTCCGATCATTTTATAGAAGGCGGCAGTTTGCGGCATTGCGCGCACCACATCCGTGCGCCAGGCGAGCAGGGCGAACACCATCGCGCCGAGCGCCAGGCAGACCGTAGGCAGTGTGACGGCGCCCGGAAGAGCTTGAGCCCAGTTCGCAGACTTCAGGAAAGGAGCAATGGAGCGGCCAAAGGACTGGCTAAGGCCCTTGAGCCTGCCGGACTTCGCCGGGCGGGAATCGTCGGACACCTCGTCCTGCCGGGCAAGTGAAGACCAGTATGGATCGGCCTCGGCGGGTGGTGGCGTGGCCTCTGCTTCAGCCCAGTCGGCGGAAATGGACGGGCTCTCGACGTGAGGCGTCTGGCTGTCCTGCCAATCGCCCACATGGTCTTCGTCGCGATCAAAGCGTGATTCTTGAGGAGATTGCTCCGCCCCGTGGCTGGACATGGCGGCTGAAACCAGCTCCTGCGGCATCGCCAACCAGACTTCCTGGCACCGGGCACACCGGACCCGGCGCCCAGCCGCGGGGAAATTGGCCGGATCGACCGCGTAGGATGTCGTACAATGGGGGCAGACAATGTGCATGGACGAATCGCCGGAGTGAACGCGTCTCGAAGCTATCCGGCGTCCGTTAACGAATCGGAAACCATAACGGACGCACAAGCGTTTTACGGTCACCGTCCCGGCGGTTGCCCGCCGGCTGCAGTATCCGGCTGTATCACCATCGGTCCTGTCGAACGGAGCTGAGCTTGGTCCGGTTCGAAAATGTCGGTTTGCGCTACGGGCTTGGCCCGGAGGTTCTGCGCGACCTGACCTTCCAGATTCCCGCCCGCTCGTTCCAGTTTCTTACCGGACCGTCCGGAGCCGGCAAGACGTCGCTGCTGCGCATGCTGTTCCTGTCGCTGCGGCCGACGCGTGGTCTGGTCAATCTGTTCGGCAAGGACGTGTCGCTGCTCGACAAGGATGCGCGTGCCGATTTGCGCTCGCGCATAGGCATCGTGCTGCAGGACTTCCGGCTGCTCGATCACATGACGACTTATGAAAACGTCGCGCTTCCGTTCCGCGTCATGGGACGCAGCGAATCCAGCTATCGCAAGGAGGTCATCGATCTTCTCAACTGGGTCGGCCTCGGCAAGCGGATGGATGCGCTGCCGCCGATTCTGTCGGGCGGCGAGAAGCAGCGCGCTGCAATCGCGCGCGCCGTCATTGCGCGGCCGCAACTGCTGCTGGCCGACGAGCCGACCGGCAACGTCGATCCGTCGTTGGCGCGGCGACTGCTCAGCCTTTTCATTCAGTTGAACAAATCCGGCACCGCCGTCGTCATCGCCACCCATGACATCGCATTGATGGATCAATACGAGGCGCGGCGCATGGTGCTGCATGAATCGCGGCTGCATATCTATGATTGACGACCGCAAACCCATGATGGACCTCGCCGACAACGCGCCGGAAATGGCGGCGAATGCGCGGAACATGTCGCCGATCGTTCCGCGTGGATCGATTGCCGGGCGCGCGCTGATCGCGGTCGTGGCCATCATGACCTATCTCGCGTCGATGACGACGGGCGCGGTGCTGCTGGTGCGTGCCTCCGCGGCCGAATGGCAGTCCGACGTTGCCAGCGAACTGACGATTCAGTTGCGGCCGTCGCCGGGGCGCGACATCGAGCGCGACGTTCGCGCCGTGGTGGATGCCGCGCGGGCGCAGCCGGGCATTCTCGAGGTGCGACCCTTCACCAAGGACGAATCGGCCAAGCTGCTGGAGCCGTGGCTTGGCACTGGATTGTCGCTGAACGATCTGCCGGTGCCACGTGTCATTGTAGTGCGCGTAGCACCCGGCGCGACCCCGGATCTGGCGGCCCTGCGCCGCGTCGTCACCCAGGCTGCTCCAGCGGCCGCGATCGACGATCACCGCGCCTGGATCGACCGCATGCGGTCGATGACAGGGGCCATCGTGCTGGCGGGCACCGGCATTCTCATCCTTGTTATTGTCGCGACCGTGATCTCGGTGTCGTTTGCCACGAGGGGAGCGATGGCGGCCAACAGGCCGATTGTCGAGGTGCTGCACTTCGTGGGCGCGCAGGACCGCTATATCGCCAACCGCTTCCTCCGCCACTTTCTGCGGCTCGGCTTCGAGGGTGGAATCATCGGCGGGTTGGCGGCGATGTTGACGTTCGGTTTTTCCGAATCCATTGCGAGCTGGTTCTCAGGCACCCCGGTCGGCGATCAGTTCGCTGCCCTGCTGGGGACATTCGCGCTGCCGGCCTCGGGCTATCTCTTGCTCGCGGCACAGACTGTCCTGATAGCGGCCGTCACGGCGTGGGCGTCGCGACGGACGCTGTTTGCGACCCTTGAAGAGATCGATTAAGCCGCTCTGCGGCAAACGGCGGCCGCTTCGAAAACGCGTTAAAACATGCAGTTGACGGCGTCTGAGGCCATAGCCATGCCGGATTTTGAGCTAGACTGATGCGGCAGAACCGCGTGACAGCAAGATGCTGCGCTTGAGTGAGTTGAAATTGTCTGAGACGTCACGAAATCGCGATGGAAAACCGACGCATTGGCGCCTGCGCCGGCGCATTGCCATGCTTGTCGGCTTTGCCGTTATTCTGTTTGCGGGACTGGGCTTCGTCGACTTTCTGTCGAAGGTGCCGCCCACGGAGGCCAGGCCGGCGCGCAATGCCGACGGCATCGTGGTCCTCACGGGCGGGTCGTCGCGCGTTTCGGATGCGCTGGATCTGCTCTTGGCGGGCTATGGCCAACGGCTGCTGATTTCCGGCGTGCATCCCACCAATGGCTACACCGATATCCAGCGTTCACTGCCAGACAGTCAGCGGCTGCTCACCTGCTGCGTCGATCTCGATCGTTCCGCAATCAACACGCGCAGCAATGCGACGGAGACGCGGCGCTGGGCGACCGATCGCGGCTTCCACTCCCTCATTGTGGTGACGTCGAACTATCACATGCCGCGCGCGATTGTTGAATTGTCACATGCGATGCCGGGTATCGATCTGGTGCCGTTCGCCGTGGTCGGGGACAAATGGCGCGAGGAGCCGTGGTGGACGAGTGGCGCGGCGCTGCGGCTCCTGTTATCGGAATATGCCAAGTATCTTTTTGCGCAGACGCGGGTCGCTTTCGGCGGCGTAGGGCAGGGCGGTCTATCGGAAACCGGCTCGCCGCCACCGCCGCCGACAAAGCCGGCGACTGCGTCGGTCAACTGATTGGGTTTGATGATGGTTTCGGTGTTTCTGCGTTCGCTGCTCTACAATATCGTTTTCTATCTGAACCTCGCGTTCTGGGTGCTGCTTGGAATCCCGACCTATGTGATGCCGCGCTGGGGCATCGTGTGGATTGCAACGAACTGGGGGAAGACCAGCATCTGGTGGATGCGGATCATCTGCAACACCAAGGTCGAATATCGCGGTCTGGAGAAAATTCCAAAGGGTCCGCTAATCGCCGCTTCAAAGCATCAGTCCGCGTGGGAAACCTTCGCGCTGCTGCAATTCTTCGACCAGCCGCTTTACATCCTCAAACGTGAACTGACGTGGCTGCCGCTGTTCGGCTGGTATCTCCTGAAGGCTGGCATGATCGGTGTTGACCGCAAGGCCGGCGGGCGCACATTGATTGCGATCACGAAGCGCGCCAGTGCGGAAATCCGGCGCGGACGCCAGCTTTTGATTTTCCCCGAAGGGACGCGACGCGCCGTCGGCGCACCGCCCGACTACAAGAGCGGCGTCAGTTTGATCTACGGCGACGCCGGCGTGCCGTGCATTCCCATTGCGCTTAACTCCGGACTGTTCTGGCCGCGCCGGACTTTCATGCGCTACCCCGGGACTCTCGTCATCGAGTTTCTCGATCCGATTCCGCCCGGTCTCAAGCGCAACGAGTTCAACGCGCGCATACAGACCGCCATCGAGGATGCCACCAACCGTCTGGTCAAGGCAGGCCGCGAGGAACAGGTGAGATTGATCGGATTTTCCGCACCGGTTGTCGCTCAGACCTGATCGCTGGCACTTGGATCAGCGTGACGATGCAGGGCGCCTTCGCCGTGTAGCAGCGCCGCAAGCCGGTGCAGCGGCGCATCGCGAATGCCCTGCGCTTCCAGCGCGGTCACCGTCGCGATGACGTATTCGTCGTTCGGCCCATAGGCGCCGTGACCCTGGCGGACGAGCCGTAACTGCTCCTCGATTGTCAGGCGTCCCGCGTATTGATCGTGGCTGCGGTCCGCGACATAGGCCAGTGCGCTGACGCGGGCATCGCCCTTGAGCCAGACCGAGCGCATGACTTCGCGATAGACACCGGTCACCTGCTCGCGCTCCCGCAGGTAGGCAACGGTTGCTTTCCGCTCCGCCGCCGCCACCCTGAATGCGACGCCCTGACAGGCGCCGCCGCGATCGAGTCCCAGCACCAGCCCGGGCTTTTCGTAGGTGCCGCGATGAACCATCGAGTAGATGCAGAGCGAACGGTGCTCGCCGATCAGCCGTGCCGGCTTCTGCTCGAGAAAGGTGAATCCCGGCTTCCAGATCAGCGATCCGTAGCCGAACACCCATAGATCGCCCTCGGGAAACTCGGATTCGGCAAGGATTTTCGCGGCCATAATGTGCGCCTGTGCAGGGGATCACGCCTACCAGCCCGCCACCGGGCGCGCAACCTTATGGACATCAACGTGATTTGCGCGGACATGATATCTTTCAATTGCCCGATTCAGGTGGTCTAGCTCCCGACATGCAGACATCTTCAGTTATTCCCCGCCGCCGCCTTTGGCCGATTTTCGTGCCGTCTGGTCTCTTTCTTCTCCTCGCCGTGGCATGGAGCGGGTTTTGGTTCTATGCCGCATCCCACGTGGACGAGAAATTCGATGAATGGCGGACGCGCGAGGCGAAATCGGGCCGCGTCTATGAGTGCGCCAATCGCTCGGTTGCGGGCTTTCCGTTCCGTATGGAGGTGAATTGCAAAAGTCCGGTGGTGACGCTGACTTCGCAAACGGCTGAGCAGGTTCAGTTGACCGCGCGGCTGAAGGACATTCTGGTGATCGCGCAGGTCTACGACCCGACCAGGATCATCGCCGAATTCACCGGCCCCGCGGATGTCAGCAACCGGGGCGAGACGCCATCCTTCGTTGCCAACTGGACCACCGGGCGGGCCAGCGCTTCCGGCCTGCCGACGCCGCAGCGCGTCTCGCTCGTGTTCGACGATCCGGCGGTGGATCGCATCAGCGGCGCGGTGCAGACACCATTGCTGCGTGCGAAACATCTCGAGTTGCATACGCGGCTGCTGGAAGGCTCGTTGTCGAACAATCCGGTGGTGGAGACCGCGTTTCAACTGACGGCGGGAAGCCTGCAGGGACTGCATCCCGTTCTCGCCGAGCCGTTCGATGCGGACATCCGCACGATGCTGCGCGGGCTGAAGGATTTTGCGCCCAAGCCGTGGCCAGAGCGCTTCCGTGAAATTCAGGCCGCAGGTGGCCGCCTCGATTTCACCCAGTCGCGGGTGCAGCAGGGCGAGACCATTGCGGTGGCTGCCGGCTCGCTCGGGATCACGCCCAACGGTTATCTCGATGGCGAGTTGACGATGACGGTCACGGGTCTTGAGAAGATCGTGTCACAGCTTGGGATCGATAAGCTGCTGGCCGAGGGCGCGCCGCAAACGACGGTCGTGCCGGGCGTCAGTGCGCAGGATGTCAGCAAGGTGATCGGCGCACTGGACCGCATGATCCCCGGGCTTGGCAATGTCGCGCGCAAGAATGCCAACGCCGGCGTGGTCGCGGGAATCAACATGCTCGGTCAGGCCTCAACGCTGGAGGGCAAGCCGGCGCGGGCGTTTCCGCTGAGGTTTACCGAGGGCGTGATCTCCATCGGTCCCCTGAAATTCGCGCAGACGCCGCCGCTGTTCTGAAGGCAGCCAAACATGTCGTCATGGCCGGGCCTGTCCCGGCCATCCACGTCTTAAATAATTTCGAGATGGGGAAGACGTGGATGCCCGGCACAAGGCCGGGCATGACGTGTTGAGATATCCGTCGAAACTACTTCTCGCCCGGCTTCGGCAGGTTGGCATGCGGCCGTCCGAAGTCCGGATCGGCGGTCTCCTGACCAAGATTGACGATGCCGCGGCGGATTGCGCGGGTGCGCGTGAAATGATCGAACAGCGCTTCGCCGTCGCCGCGCCGGATCGCGCGGGTGAGCTTCGACAGGTCTTCCTGAAACGCGCCGAGCATCTCCAGCACCGCGTCCTTGTTGGCGAGAAACACGTCGCGCCACATGGTCGGATCGGATGCCGCGATGCGTGTGAAGTCGCGGAAGCCGCCCGCGGAGAACTTCAGCACTTCCGCCTGTGTCACATCTTCCAGTTCATCGGCGGTGCCGACGATGGTGTAGGCGATCAGATGCGGCAGGTGACTGGTGACGGCCAGCACCAGATCGTGGTGATCGGCGCCCATGGTTTCGACATTGGCGCCGAGCGCGCGCCAGAATTCCGCGAGCTTCTCGACGGCGGCCGGGTCCGCGTCCGGCGGCGGCGTCAGAATGCACCAGCGGTTGATGAACAGTTCGGCGAAGCCTGAATCGGGGCCGGAATGTTCGGTGCCGGCCACGGGATGCGCAGGAATGAAATGGACGGTCTTCGGCAGATGCGCGGCCATGTCCCGCAGCACCATGCCTTTGACCGAGCCGACATCGGAAACAATCGCGCCCGGTTTGAGATGCGGCGCAATTTCCTCCGCGACCGGCCCGCAGGCGCCGACCGGGATGGACAATATAACGAGGTCAGCGTCCTTCACTGCCTCCGCGTTTGTGTCTACCACGCGATCGACAATACCGAGTTCTTGCACGCGCGCGCGAGTCGCCGGCGAACGCGCAGTGGCCACGATCTCTCCCGCAAGTCCCTGGGCGCGTGCCGCACGCGCAATCGAACCGCCGATCAGGCCGAAGCCGATCAGCGCGATCCGCCCGAATAATGGCTCGGCGCTCACTTCTGCCCCATGAATTCGGCGAGAGCGGCGACAACCAGGCGGTTGGCTTCCTCGGTGCCGACGGTCATGCGCAACGCATGCGGCAGCTTGTAGTTCTTCAGCGCGCGCAGGATCAAACCGCGCTTGGTGAGGAACGCGTCGGCATCGTCCGCGGTCTTGCCCTTCTCCAGCGGGAAATGGATCAGGATGAAGTTCGCCGCACTTGGCGTGACTTCAAGCCCGAGCTTGCCGACCTCGTCGGTCAGCCACGCGCGCCACGTGTCGTTATGCGCGCGGGACTTGTTCTGATGCTCGGTGTCTTCCAGCGACGCTATCGCCGCGTCCGACGCAGGCGTCGAAACGTTGAACGGACCGCGAATGCGGTTCACGGCGTCAATAATATTGGCCGGACCGTACATCCAGCCGACACGCAGCGACGCCAAGCCGTGAATCTTCGAGAAGGTGCGCGTCATCACCGTATTGTCGGTGGTGGCGACCATCTCGATGCCAGCCTCGTAGTCATTCTTCGAGACGTATTCGGAATACGCCGCATCGATCACCAGCAGCACATGCGACGGCAGGCTGGCACGCAGACGCTTGACCTCGTCGAACGGCACATAAGTGCCCGTCGGGTTGTTCGGGTTTGCCAGCCACACCAGCTTGGTACGCGGCGTCACTGCGTTGAGGATCGCATCGACGTCGGCGGTGTAGTTTTTCTCCGGCGCGATCACATTGGTAGCGCCGTTGCCCATCGTCGCGATCGGATAAACCAAAAAGCCGTGCGTCGTGTGGATCGCTTCGTCGCCGGGGCCGAGATAGGTGTGCGCAAGATAGTTCAGCAATTCGTCCGAACCCGCGCCGCAGATGATGCGGTCGGGATCGAGTCCGAAGGTGCGGCCGATGGTTTCGCGCAGCGCGCGTGAGGTGCCTTCTGGGTAATCTTCCAGATGATCGGCGGCTGCTTTGTACGCCTCGATGGCTTTCGGCGACGGTCCTAGCGGGGTCTCGTTCGCGGACAGCTTGAACACGCGTCCGCTCAGCCCCGCGCCGCTCTTGCCCGGCGTGTAGGGCGCAATATCGAGAATGCCTGGCTTCGGCACAGGACGTGACATCAATTCAACTCCGAAAGAAAGCTTATGCTTTGGATTGCGGGACCGTATAGCGCGTTGCATGGCTCCCGACGAGGGCCGATGAACGCACGGAAGCCCCGGCTGCGATCAGCGCCTTGGTGATTTTGTCGCGTCCCTCCGACCCCGGAACCGAGATCAGCAGCGCCGCGCCGTCGGATGCCGTATCCGGCACTGCGATAATCTCTGAAAATGGCGACAGTGCGCGAGCGACGCCGGCGCTCCAGCCGGAAACGCGGACGCTCCACATTTCGACTTCGGTGACCATCGCATCCGCAGCGACACGCGAGACGACAAACACGGGCAGAGCCGCGGGATGATCTGCGCGCTCGACGAACGGCAGCCGCGCGATGATTTTTGGCGCGGCCGCGGGTTCCAGCGCGAGCCACCATGGCGAGCGGCTGCTGGCCGCGGAGATCAGCGCGAGATCGCCCTTGGACTTCGCCACCGCCTCGACCGCGGCCTCGGCATTGAAATGAGCGACGAAGGGCACTGTGAAGCCGAAATGAAACCGCGCCGAATCCCGCATCGCGGATTCACCGACCGACAGATCGGCATGAATCGAGAACGGCGACTGCACATAAGTGAAGGTCGAGATGATGACGCGCCAGATGCTCTCGACGGTATCGAGCGGCAGGATGCCGCGATGGCGCTGCACGAGGCGGCGCATCATGTCGGCCTCGCGCGCGGGGCGGAATGCCGAGCCGACTTCCTGCGTCTTCTTTACCGAGATCAGGCGGTCGATGATGTCGCCGCGCTGCATCAAGAGCTCATGCACCTGCTCATCGATGGAATCGATTTCGCGGCGAAGGTCCTGCAGTGATGGCGGCGGCTTGGTCATCGGTTCAACGTAGGTCTGGCCCGGCTTGCGAGGCAAGCGCGTCTGGAATTCATCGAAAAGGGGCGATGTAGTGGGCGCATTGATAGGCAGGAGAGGGCCTGAAAGCAAAGAAAACATTGGTCATTTTGGTTTCGTGCGGCGGCCCGGCGGGTTCACGATCCCGCGCTGCAGCTTGACGAAAAGGCCTTTCATGACTAGTAATTTAGCCATTCCGTGGTCATTTGAGCCGGCCGGCTTGCAGCCACGTTAAACAACTCGCTAAACAGGCCGGGGACAAGTTGGATCCCGGCCGAACCTCGTTCAGGCCGGGTTTTTTGTGGCCTGATTTCCGATGTTGGTCTGAGAGACCTTCTGAGGAGGCCAGTAACAAGATGGTTAATGTCAAACCGCTGAAGAGTGACACTGCGTCCACCGGCGAGCGCGCCCACGAGGCGGATCATCCGTCGTCGCTGGTGGCGTTGTTCGACGCCGACAAGCCGCTGCGGCTGGATTGCGGTATCGACCTCGCGCCGTTTCAGATCGCGTATCAGGCCTATGGCCAGATCAACGCGGATCGCTCCAACGCCATCCTGATCTGCCATGCGCTGACCGGGGATCAGCATGTCGCAAACGTGCATCCCGTCACCGGCAAGTCCGGCTGGTGGCAGACGCTTGTTGGTTCCGGCAAGCCGATCGACACCGACCGCTACTTCGTCGTCTGCGCCAATGTGATCGGCGGCTGCATGGGTTCGACCGGTCCGGCCTCGACCAATCCCGCGACCGGCAAACTGTGGGGACTGGATTTTCCCGTCATCACCATTCCTGACATGGTGCGGGCGCAGGCGATGCTGCTCGATCATCTCGGCATCGATAAATTGTTTGCCGTCGTCGGCGGATCGATGGGCGGCATGCAGGCGCTGCAATGGGCGGCGGCTTATCCCGAGCGCGTGTTCTCCACGCTGGCTGTCGCGTGCAGCACGCGGCACTCCGCGCAGAACATCGCGTTCCATGAGCTTGGCCGTCAGGCGGTGATGGCCGATCCGGACTGGCGCGGCGGGCGCTACTTCGAGGACGGCACGCATCCGCGCCGTGGCCTTGGCGTTGCGCGCATGGCCGCGCACATCACGTATCTTTCGGACGCGGCGCTGCATCGCAAGTTCGGCCGGCGTCTGCAGGATCGTGAGTTGCCGACATTTTCCTTCGACGCGGATTTCGAGGTGGAGAGCTATCTGCGCCATCAAGGCTCGTCCTTTGTCGAGCGCTTCGATGCGAACAGCTATCTCTATCTCACCCGCGCGATGGATTATTTCGACGTGGCTGCGGATCATGATGGCGTGTTGGCGGAAGCCTATCGCGGCACGCGCACGCGCTTCTGCGTGGTGTCGTTCACCAGTGACTGGCTGTTTCCGACATCGGAGTCGCGCGCCGTCGTGCACGCACTGAATGCCAGCAGCGCGCGTGTCTCGTTCGCGGAAATCGAGACCGACAGGGGCCACGATGCGTTTTTGCTGGATGTGCCCGAGTTCATCGAAATCTCCCGCGCATTTCTGGAGTCGGCAGCGTCCGCGCATGGCCTGACCTCGGCGAGCCGATAGGAGCGCCAGCATGACAGTTCAAGATCAGGCATTCCGTCCGACCGCAGTTCTGCCCGTGACCGAGAACGGTTATCGCGGCGACCACCTGCTGGTGGCGCAGATGGTCGAACCCGGCTCGAAAGTACTCGACGTCGGCTGCGGCGAGGGCGATCTGCTGCGGCTGCTGGAAACCCGCGGCGTCGATGGCCGTGGCATCGAACTGTCGCGCGAGGGCGTCAACCGCTGCGTCGCCAAGGGACTCGCGGTGGTACAGGGCGACGCCGACACCGACCTCATCAACTATCCCGACGATGCATTCGACTACGTGATCCTGTCGCAGACATTGCAGGCAACGCGTCAGCCGCGCGTGGTGCTGGAGAATCTGCTGCGCATCGGGCGCAGCGCCATCGTGTCGTTTCCGAATTTCGGTCACTGGAAAATGCGGCTGCAGCTTTTGGTGAAGGGCCAGATGCCGCGCACCGACAATCTGCCAGCGACGTGGTACGACACGCCGAACATTCACTTCTGCACTATCAAGGATTTCGTGCAGCTCTGTAATGAGATCAACGTCAAGATGGAGCGCGCCGTCGCTCTCGATCTTTATGGAAGGCCGCTGCGGCTCAACGCGCCGTGGTGGTTCTGGAACATGTTCGGTGAGCAGGGCGTTTTCCTGCTTACGCGCCGCGATTAAGATTAGCGGCCAGAATAGGGCACTTCTTGCATTAATTTAGCCACTGAATGTTCCCGCTTTCGCGCGCGGCGCATGGCTGTTGTGATCACGTTCGTCGTTTTTTCGCCACATCCAGTTTGTTCTACGCACCCTCTCGCGTGTCGCCTCGCGTTCGAGGTGACGGAAATTGGGGGTGCAACGAAGGACTATGGATGATTGTATCTAGTGCGTTTCGCCGGCCTGTTGGGCTCACTGCGGTTGCATTGTGCTCGCTGGCAATTGTCGCAGTCGCGACACCGGCCTCGGCGAGGCCTCATCACGGCGCCAGCCGTCATTTTCACGCTCACCACGCCAAGTATCACGCCAGCAAGCATTATGGTCACCGCTATCGCCATCACGCGCGGCGCGGCCAGTACGCGGCGGCATCTGCTGAGACCTCTACGTCGCAGGGATTTGGCGGCTTCGGTGGATCGAACGTTGTCGCAGAAGCGCGGCGCTTCATCGGCAGCGGCAATCCGACAAGCCGGGCCAGTCTTTGGTGTGCGCGGTTCATGAACATGGTTCTTGAACGCTCGGGGCACAAAGGTACGGGGTCTGACATGGCGCGTTCGTTCGCAAATTATGGTCAGCGCATCTCCGGCCCGCAGGTCGGCGCCATTGCGGTCATGAGCCGCCGCGGCGGCGGTCACGTTGGCGTTGTCAGCGGCATCGATGCCAAGGGCAATCCGATCGTGATCTCCGGCAATCACGGCCACCGCGTCGCCGAGGCGACCTATTCACGCGGGCGCATCTACGCCTACGTCATGCCGTCGAGCTGATCGTCGCGATTGCATCACCGGTGGCGATCTCGCCGCCGGTGATGACTTCAGCATAGACGCCGCAATCGGCGTGTTCAAAATTTTGCATCAGCGTCTGGGGGATGTTCAGGTCACGTTCGGCGGTGACCGGATCGACATTGACCGCGGCGCAACGCACGATTCGTTTGACGACTTTCAGGCGCGTGTTGCCGATCGCGATTTCCTGTCCCAGCAGATCGAACTCGTGCCAAGCGGGCCAGCCGCTGACATAGAGATTGCCGCGGAAGCGTAGCGGGTTGACCGGCTGACCGATGATATTCTCGATCGCGGCCACGCTGGCGAGGTTGATGATCGAGACCACCTTGGCCGCTACGTCCGAAAAGCTGTGACCGGGTGCCGTGAGGACTTTCGGCGGGCCTCTCAATTCGCTTGCGAAATTGTCCGCAAAAAACTGCTCGATCGTGGCGCGGCCGCTCGCTGTCTCCAGATCGCCGCGCGCGGCTTCCGCGCTGTTGTACTGGATTGTGAGGGTATTGGTCGCATCGTGGAACCGCGTCCGCAGCGCGGCCAGCCGTTCGTTGCGCATCAGCATCAAAAACCGGATTTTCGGAAAATATTTCGGATCGGCCGGGTCGAAGCCGATAGGGCCATTCTCGATGGCATAGCGGCGGTCGGCGGGGAGCGTCTCGCCCCTGTGCAGGGCGACGCTATCAAGAGCTTCCGGCGACAGGCCTTTGACCGGATAGCGATAGATGCTGTTAACGGTGACGGCGTCAGGTCGATGCATCCCGTAGTCCTAGGCGGATTCGCCGCCTCATACCACTTCCGCTGAAATTTTGGGTCTGCCTCTTTCGGAGGCGGTCTGGTGTTCCCACATTTGCCCCAAGCCGGATGCAACGTCTGGCCACCGCTCCGGGTTGAGGAACGTCAATGCCGGCGGCGGAAACCCATTGAAGATGCTAAAATCCGTGCCTTCGGGGCGGAAACGGCAGGCTGAGGGAAAACCGAATGAATATTGAAAAATACACCGACCGTGTGAAGGGATTCATCCAGTCGGCACAGACTCTGGCCGTGCGTGAAGGCCATCAGCAATTCACGCCCCTGCATATCCTCAAAGTTCTGCTCGACGACAGCGAAGGTCTGGCCGGCGGTCTGATTGATCGCGCGGGCGGCAATTCGCGCGCGATCCTTAAGTCCACCGAGGATGCGTTGGCCAAAATGCCGAAGATTTCCGGCGCGGGGGCAGGACAGGTCTATCTCGCGCCTGCCACGGCGCGCGCCTTCGATGCGGCAGAACAAGCGGCCGACAAGGCCGGCGACAGTTTTGTCACCGTCGAAAGACTCTTGCTCGCACTGGCGCTCGACAAGGACAGTGAGGCGGGCCAATTGCTCGCCAAGGGTGGCGTTACGCCGCAAAATCTCAACGCGGCGATCAACGCGCTGCGCAAGGGCCGCACCGCGGATAGCGCTACGGCGGAGAACGCTTATGACGCGCTGAAGAAATATGCCCGCGACCTGACTCAGGCGGCGCGCGACGGCAAACTCGATCCGGTGATCGGCCGCGACGAGGAAATCCGCCGCACGATTCAGGTTCTGTCACGCCGCACCAAGAACAATCCCGTGCTGATCGGCGAACCCGGCGTCGGCAAGACCGCCATCGTCGAAGGCCTTGCGCTGCGCATCGTCAACGGCGACGTGCCCGAGAGTCTCAAGGACAAGATGGTTCTGGCGCTCGATCTCGGCGCATTGATCGCAGGCGCGAAATATCGCGGCGAGTTCGAGGAGCGGCTGAAGGCCGTGCTGACGGAGGTCACCGGCTCCGATGGCCAGATCATCCTGTTCATCGACGAGATGCACACGCTGGTCGGCGCCGGCAAGGCCGACGGCGCCATGGACGCGTCGAACCTGCTGAAGCCTGCGCTGGCGCGCGGCGAACTGCATTGCATCGGCGCGACCACGCTCGACGAATACCGCAAGCATGTCGAGAAGGACGCCGCGCTGGCCCGCCGCTTCCAGCCGGTGTTCGTCAGCGAGCCCACCGTCGAGGATGCGGTATCGATCCTGCGCGGCCTGAAAGAGAAGTACGAACTGCATCACGGTGTCCGCATCACGGACTCCGCGATCGTGGCTGCGGCGACGCTGTCGAACCGTTACATCACCGACCGCTTTCTGCCGGACAAGGCCATCGATTTGATCGACGAAGCCGCGGCGCGGCTGAAGATGCAGATCGATTCCAAACCGGAAGAACTCGACAACATCGATCGCGAGATCGTGCGGCTGAAGATCGAGCAGGAGGCGCTGAAGAAGGAAACCGATTCTGCGTCGAAGGATCGGCTTCAGCGGCTTGAGAAGGAACTCGCCGAGCTTGAGGAAAAAGGCGATGCGCTGACCGCCAAGTGGCAGTCGGAGCGTGACAAGCTGTCCAACGCCCAGAAGGTCAAGAGCGAGCTCGAGCAGGCGCGCCAGGAACTCGCCGATGCGCAACGGCGCGGCGAATTCCAGAAGGCGGGCGAACTGGCCTATGGCCGCATTCCTGAACTCGAGAAACGGCTGAAGGCGCTCGAAGAGAGCGAGAAGGCCGGCAATCTCGTGCTCGAGGAAGCGGTGACCGCAAGCCACGTCGCGCAGGTTGTCTCACGCTGGACCGGCATTCCGGTCGACAAGATGTTAGAGGGCGAACGCGAGAAGCTGCTCAAGATGGAGCTGCAGCTCGCGGAGCGCGTGATCGGTCAGGCGGAAGCCGTCGGCGCGGTGTCCACCGCGGTGCGCCGTTCGCGTGCGGGCTTGCAGGATCCGAACCGGCCCATCGGCTCGTTCATGTTCCTCGGCCCCACCGGCGTCGGCAAGACCGAGCTGACGAAGGCGCTCGCCGAATACCTGTTCGACGACGAGACCGCGCTGGTCCGCATGGACATGTCCGAATACATGGAAAAGCATTCGGTCGCGCGGCTGATCGGCGCGCCTCCGGGCTATGTCGGCTACGACGAAGGCGGCGCGCTCACCGAAGCCGTGCGCCGTCGTCCGTATCAGGTCGTGCTGTTCGACGAGATCGAGAAGGCGCATCCGGATGTGTTCAACGTGCTGCTCCAGGTGCTCGACGACGGCCGCTTGACCGACGGTCAGGGCCGCACCGTCGATTTCCGCAACACGCTGATCATCATGACGTCGAACCTCGGTTCGGAATATCTGGTGGGTCAGGCGGAAGGCGAGGACACCAGTGCGGTGCGCGACCAGGTCATGGCCATCGTGCGTTCAAGCTTCCGTCCCGAGTTTCTCAACCGTGTCGATGAGATCATTCTCTTCCACCGGCTACAGAAGAGTGAGATGGGGCGCATCGTCGATATCCAGATACGGCGCCTGCAAAAGCTGCTGGAGGATCGCAAGATCACGCTAACGCTCGACGACAAGGCTCGCGACTGGCTCGCTGTGAAAGGCTGGGATCCGGCTTACGGCGCACGTCCGTTGAAGCGTGCGATCCAGCGCGCTGTGCAGGACCCGCTGGCGGAAATGATCCTCGCAGGCCGCGTCCACGATGGCGAAACGGTTGCGCTGTCGGCGGGCGATGCCGGTCTGACCTTCAACGGTCAGGTCGCCAAGGTCGATGTCGAGGCGCCGCCAGTGCCGAAGAGCAGGCTGAACTAAAACAAAATAGCCGGGCAATGTGCCCGGCTATTTTTTGACGTTTGCGCGGTCTACTTCTTCTTCAGCGTGTAGATCGCGTTCTCAATGTCGGACGACACGTAGATCGTTCCCGATGCGCCGACGCCGACGCCGGTTGGAATGTTCGTCGGCAATGTTCCCGCGGCTCCCGCCAGGCCGATCGGCAGATTGCCGGCGAGTTCGGTGACGGTGCCGGTCTGCGGGTCGATCGAGATCACCCGCTTCGCGCCGACTTCGGCGACGATGAGCTTGCCGTCCGGTGCAAGCGCGATGCCTTCCGGGCCTTTCAGATCTTTCGCAACGATGGTTTTGGCGCCGTTCGCAACATCGATCTTCGACACCAGCCCCGCGAAGGCTTCTGTCAGGTAAGCGGTGTTGTCGTTCGCCGCGACCAGGCCGACGGGGCCGGCCAGATCGCTTGCTATCGTCTTGCGCTCCTTGCCGTGCTCGCCGCTGGCGCGCACCAGCGATTTTGTGCCGAGTTCATTGACGAGAATGCTACCGTCGCCGAGGCGGACCGCGTCATGCGGGGCCTTGAAGTCGTGCAGCATCTCCACGGTCTTGCCGGTCTTGCGGTCAATTAGTTGGACCGTGCCGGTGAACCAGCTCGACAGCAGGACGAAATCGCCCTTGGCAGTGGCGCTCATCGGATATTCGAGCGTGACGCCGTCGGCATGCATGCGCGCCGGTTCGCTCACCTTGCCGGTAGAGCCGTCAACGGTGCGATAGGCGAACACGTCGGCGACATAGACCGTGTCCTTGCCGTCGTCGGTCACCACGCCGATGCCGCCAGGCAGCGCCAGTTGACCGATGATGATCTGTTTCGCGGTGCCGGTTTCGGGATCGACCTCCTGAATGCCGTTGTCGGCCATATTTGAAACGTAGATGCGGTCCTTGTCGTCGATCACGAGATTGTCGAGCGCAGGTTTGAGCTGGGCTACGATTTTCTTCGCGCCCGTTTTCGGATCGACCTTCACGAGTTGGCCGAGTGCTGCGTCGACCACCCACAGATTGCCCTTGGAATCGAAATTCGCGGCCGCGGGCACCTTGAATCCGTCGGCGACGACCGTGAGGTCACCCTTGTCGACATCCACCTTTACAATCTGGCCCTTGAACCACAGCGGTCCATAAATCTTGTCGTCCGGCCCGAATTCGAAACCGTTCAGGCCGCCCATCTTTTCCATGATCTTGCGCGGCGGTTTCGCGCCATCGACGTCGATTTCGTAGAGCGCATCGCCGAGAAAGACCTGCGTGGCATAGAGCCGACCATCCTTGCGGAATGCCAGCGAGTTGATTCCGGGCAGACCCGAAGCAAGTTTCCTGATCGGGCCATCGCCCTTGCGCGCGTAGAGATCGCCGGTCAGGAAGCCGGTCCACGCCATGGTGCCGTCGGGCGCGAACGCAATGTCGTCTGCCATGCCGCCATCGGCGGTGGAGATGGAAATCTTTGCCGTTCCGGCGGCGCGATCGACTTCGTAAAGCGCCGCACCTGCGACGCTGCCGGCGAACAGGCGTCCGCTCTTGTCGATGCCGAGCCCATGCACGCCGTGGAATGCTGAACCCGGCACCAGCGTCGTCACCTCGTAAGCTTGCGACAGTGCTGCGGTGGTTGCGCCGACCGCGAGCGCGGCGGCGATGGTCGCGGACGCGACAAACCGATGGATCATGGCGAGAGCCTCCCCGGCGTTTTTAAGTTTTATGCGGGGAGTATTTGTCGCGTCGCCTTGCTTGGCAATAAAAACCGACATTGCAATGCACGTGACGTCAATCGCGCAGCGATGCACGATGTTTCAAACACGAGACATATTGTCGTGAATCTCAGCGCTCGCCCGCTTGCGCCGTCTTCTGGCCCTTGGCGGCCTGTGGCTGAGGGCGATTGCCGCCGGGACGATTGTTGATCATGCCGTCGAGGCGGTCGCGTTCGGCCTCGAAGCTTGTCAGCATCGCTCCATCGAGCGAGCGGCCGCGCGGCAGCTTGATGCGCATCGGATCGACGAAGCGGCCGTTGACCAGAATTTCGTAGTGGACGTGAGCGCCGGTCGAAAGGCCGGTCGAGCCGACGAAGCCGATCACCTGACCCTGACGAACGCGCTTGCCGGGCTCCATGCCCTTGGCGAAGGCGGTCATGTGACCGTAGGCGGTTTCATATCCGTTGGGATGCTTGAGGCGGATGTACTTGCCGTAACCGCCTTCCCATCCGGCCTTCTCGACGGTGCCATTGCCCGACGCGAAAATCGGGGTGCCGTAGGGCGCAGCCCAGTCCACACCGGTGTGCATCTTGGTGTAGCCGAGAATTGGATGGCGGCGTCCGCCAAAGCCGGAGCGCATGATGGCGTTGCTGACGGGTTTGCGGACGAGGAACTTCTTCGCGCTCTTGCCGGTCTCGTCGTAGTAGTCGACGATCGAGTCGTCGGGGGCCTGGAAGCGATAGTATTTCTTGGTTTCGCCGCCGACGGTGAGGGATGCGTACAGCACCTCGGTCTTTTCGTTGTTAACTGGCGTTTCGTCCTCGCCGGCGAAGAACACTTCGAACGAATCGCCAGCCTGCACCTTGCGCTGGAAATCGACGTCATAGGAGTAGATGCGAATCATGTCCTCAATGACGGTCGCCGGGACCTTGTTGCGCAGCGCGGTCTCGTAGATGCTCTGATAGAGCCGCACGCCGGTGCCGTCATCATCCTCGTCGTCGTCGCTGTTGTTCGCGGTCTCGGTCACGGTATTGAAGCTCTGCGGATCGACGGCGACGTATTTGCCGAGATCGGAAAGTGCCGCGACGGCTTCGATGGTGGTTTCGTTGGCGACGATGACGCGGACCGGTTGCTGACGAAGCTGGCCGGGACCCGTGCCCGCCATCATGATTCGTAGTTTCTGGCCTTCCTTAAGGCCGCCGTCGCGGCCGCGGGCGCCGAGATTGTTGGCGATGGCCAGCGCTTCGCCGGGGCTCGCGCCGAGATCGCGCAGGATGCTCTGGACGGTATCGCCCTTCTTGACGATGTGAATTTTTTCGCTGGAAGGGTTGCCGCCGGTGGCCTGATCTTTTGTTTTCGGCAGCAGCGTGACGTTTTCCGGCACCACGCGGGTCTCGAAGCCGGCATAGGGATCCGGCGTGCCTTCCGCGGCGTAGGCCATCTTGAAATCGGCAGGTGTGGTGGAGGCGTAACGGACGGCGCTGTTGCCGCGCCAGCTCGATGCGTCGCGCACCCGCATCAGGACCTCGTCGATCGCCACATTCGCGGCGATCTTGGCGCGGGGCAGGACCGACGCGAGATCGCGTGTCACGAAGGAGACTTCAGCATCCGGCTCGGCGTTGGACGCCTGCGGATCGTCGCCCTCTGCGGGGGTGGGGGAGCCGACGTCGGTTAGCATGCGCTGCGCGTTGAAGGTCGGAACTTTGGCGGAGAGGTCGCTGGTGGTCAGCGACAGGTTGCCGGCAATGCGGACGAATGGGCGAACCCGCATCACGTCGCGGCCGCCAGCGCGCACGGCTGTGGAGACGCGGATCACCTGGCGCGCGGCCGCCGATTCGCTGGGTGGCGGAAGACGATCGCTCTTGCGCGCGACAGCTCCCTTGTCGTTCGCGCCGAATGCGCCGCGAAGCGCGCCTTCGACACGTTCGGGAACCTTGGCGAATGTCATTTCGCCATCAAGCGACGCAAAAACGGCGCCGCCGATCAGAGCCGCGCCGCACAGACCTGTCAGAATCGTTCCGCTGAACCACTGCACCGAGACGCGGCGGCGGTCGATGATCGCTGCTTCCGATCCGTCAACTGACAGCGGGGGCTCATGCCCGAGATCAATGATCCCGGCACGCCCATAGTTTCCCCCGCGTGACGTCCCGTGGCTCAAACCGCCGTCCCCCCAAGTCTTCTCGGTCTTTAAGTCTTCTTCGGTCTATTGGCTCTTCCCGGAATTCCAAGTCGTTCTGGTTTCCAGTCGTCTTGGCCTTCCAAGTTCTTCCTATTGCCAGTGCGTTGTCCGTCCAGCCCGCCAACCCAAGAAGGGACAGCAAACCGCCAACGCCTGGTTGCCTTGTCGCCATCGTTGTTCGTCGTACGCCAGACCGATGGCGAGAACGCCTGAACGCCAATGCTGTGCAACTCGTCGATGTTTCTCAATCCGAACGACGCGATAACCCCAAGTCTTCAAACCCAAGTCATTCGAATCTTCGAACCGGCCGCCGCGAAGTTATACTTATATTCGACCGGCCGTGGCATATTTCCTGTGCAGGACGTCGCAGGAATGTGGCTCAAGTACGGCGCGAAGCCCTGATAAATCAGCACTTCTCGGCGAATCTAATTTCTTGGGTGCGTTGCGACGATTTCTTGACAACACCGTTGACAAGCTTCGATGGCAGGGCCTATAACCCGACCACTGAGCGCGGCGGCGCCGGGGCCCAACGGCCCAGGCAAGCTTCCGCGCCTGTTAAGCTCCTCTCCTAGACGAGTGAAGAAACAACCGATAGTTGTCGGTTGTCATTCGGCGTCGGGTGAGATTGCAAAGGTCTCTTTAAGTAGAGGCCATCAGAAATTACCCCCAGCAATGGGTGGTTGAGGCCTTCGGGTTTCGGGCTGTTTGACAAGTAAAGATGAAGAAAGAGAAACGTGGACGGCGGAGTCCTTGCGGGTCTTGATCATGAGAGAGCTTCGGCTTTCAAAGGATTGAGACCGGACGAAAGACTTCGGCGGTACACGTTTTATAAGGTTACACCATCGTTGTTCGCGATGTGAATCGCAGACAGCAAGTTAGCTTCGGCTAACAATGGTGGGACCTCGTCAAAACGATGTGATCAGCCGGTTTAAAGTTTCAAGTCCAACTTGAGAGTTTGATCCTGGCTCAGAGCGAACGCTGGCGGCAGGCTTAACACATGCAAGTCGAACGGGCACTTCGGTGCTAGTGGCAGACGGGTGAGTAACGCGTGGGAACGTACCTTTTGGTTCGGAACAACACAGGGAAACTTGTGCTAATACCGGATA